>OLJW01000019.1_pt1 | contig 221441 bp, 154 predicted proteins | sample 1603411 | NCBI WGS metagenome assembly OLJW01 (sample SAMN04168659, study PRJEB22393) | human gut metagenome | biome: human gut microbiome; feature: stool | host: Homo sapiens | collected 2014-05-12 | reverse complement strand
GACGGTATCACGGAAGCACTGAAAACCGACGGCAAGATCCAACTGGTCGGCTTCGGCAGTTTTGAAGTGAAGGAGCGCGCCGCGAGGATGGGCAAAAACCCGGCTACCGGTGAAACGATCGAGATCCCTGCCGGCAAAGCCCCTTCCTTTAAGGCGGGAAAGGCGCTCAAGGACACGATCAAGTAAAAACTAAATACAGCATCAGAGAGGACGGCTTGAGAAATCAGGCCGTCTTTTTCTATGCAAATTACAGGAGGTCATTATGAAAAAGATGAAAACAGGCATCGGCGTAATGCTGGCGCTATTGTGCTGTATTCTCATGTGTACAGGTTTTGTCTATGCTACCGGCGATGACACGGACGGCACGGAGCTTCAAGTCGCGCAGCCCGTCATCCTTGAGGTACAGCTTGGCCCCCAATGGGCGGGCGTTGAATTCCAGCTCAAGACGGATGCAGGCCTTTATCCGGGCACGATTGCCGTGGGGCAGGACGGGATTTTACGAACCGAGCTGGGCAATAGCGGCAGCTATGTCCTTTCTTGCCTGACATTAAATGCCGCCGTGCCGGCGCCGGGCGATATCCCAAGTCCTGATGTGACGCAACAAGAACAGGAGCCGCTGACAACAGGCAGTACAGAGAACGCGGATGCCGCTTCGCAGAATGTGCAAGAGCAGGATTCGGGCCGCCCTACCGTCGGCGGGATTCCCGTGATGCACATTATCCTGTTCGGCGGAGGGCTCCTTCTTGCGGCAGGTTCGCTGGTCGCCATGCGCTTTATTCGGAACAGGCGCCCATCAGAACGCTCGCCGTATGATCCGGACGATGAGGACGATGACGAGGATGAATACGAATATTGACATCGCCATTCTGGAGAGCGCGGGCAGTTTAGAGAGGTGTATCTTTCCTCCAGACCGGTTCTGAATTGCAAAATACAAAACTTTTAGAAATATTATAATAAAAAGATTAAAAACATTACTTTGAGGTAAAACACACAACTGCTTCATTTCTCCTTTCCTCAAGCAATACAATCCATCCCCCCGGGTCCCAAGCCACAACCGTCCGGTTTTATCTTTCAATAAAGAAGAGACCTGTATATCTCCCTCTAAAGAACAATAAGGTTTTACCTGATGATTCAGAACATCATAATAATAAACAGAACCATTACCACCTATCAATAATGTATCAGAACTATAGGTAATTGAATGCCCCGGCCCTTTCTGAATTGTTTCAAACGTTTCGGAATACATATCAAAAATACATATTCCCTCAATTGTCTGTATATATAAATGTCCCTTACCATCCCCACAAATCCTCCTGACATCTTTTCCAACAATAGAATGTTCATTCCCACGCTCCGGCTTATAACTCCGCACCCAATTACCATTGTATACATTCAATCCGTCACGTGTTCCTATCCATATCCTGCCAAGTTCATCTTTATATAAACAGTAGGCTGTGAACTGTGAAAGTCCATTCTCAGTAGATAAATAGTTGAACGATATGTCTTGTGCAACAAGCTTGGTAACCCAAAATAGTGAAATAAGAAATAAGGTAATCCTACTTATATTCTGATGCTTTATGTTTTTCATACCAAAGACGAATTAGATTCTTTATTGCACAAAAATACGATAAATAAGAATCACGCCCAACTCTCTCATTAATAAAAAGACAAGCAGATTATTTACTACGCACCTTCTTCATCCTTTTATAAGACCGGTGTCCATATATAGTTACCACTACAAAACAAATAAATGGAAGTATAAACGACAAATTCACTGCCGGCATGCCAAACAAAACCGATTGTAAATCGGGCATAATAACTTATAGATTATATCAATTATCACTATCCCAAAGTACCTCTTTTTCAATAGTACATTTATTTCAGGAAGTGTAAATACTACAATTTTCAGCTACTTTCAGAAGGAATGCCGTTTCCACAATTTAAAATAAATAACAAAATTAACAGACCAAACATCAAAACATACATGACAACCGATACAAAATCCGTCTACTTTTGTAAAATCCATTAAAATTAATACTATGTACACACACATGGCAAAACTATTAAGAGTCTTATCGATTATTATACTTATATTAATAAGCATCGCAATCACATTCGATAGCGGCATATTCGTTTACCCCTCCTTATCCAACACCTTATTTTTTTCTATATTAGTATCTTTATTAACTTTAATAACAGCGTTTTATGCGATACATAACACCAGTTATGAAAAAGTATCTATATATAGCTGTATTGTGTTTTTTTGGGGAGTATACATTCTGTTACACTGCTACCACACTAATGGCGAATACTACCGTTCTCTCTATTTAATTTCAAGTATCATCTACCTGATAACACTTTCTTTTTTAATACGGATACAAATCATAAACATTACATTTATAAAAAACATTCTTCTCTGTATTGCAATTATCCAGTTGGTATTTATGCTCGGACAATCTTTAAACATTATTGACTCATACAGTAAATATTTCCCTATTTCCGGCACAAATGAAAATCCAAACACGAATGCAATTTTCATACTTTGCTGTTTGCCCATTCTTATTGAAAGAATCAGGAACCTTGATAAAACATTTATTTACAAAATTCTATTCGGATGTATACTTCTATTTTTATTCATATTGAAATGCAGGACTGCTTATATTGGAGGTGCCATCCTATTAGCCACTTACCTCCTTTCCGGCAAACGTATCCATCGTTTTTGGAAAAAAAGCAACTATATAAGAAGAGCCTTATTACTCTCCCTTTTATGTACAACAATCTTTTTTACCGGAATACATATTTATCAAATTAAGAAGGATTCTGCCGACGGGCGTTTACTCATTTGGAAACTTAGTACGGAAATGGTTGCAAAAAATCCGATTGAAGGCTACGGATATGGATTATTCGAGAGAAACTATAACTTGAAACAAGCATCCTACTTTTGCAGCCAACCATCAACAACAGAACACCAAAATGCTTCTTTAGTTGCAATGGCCTATAATGACTATCTGGAACAAGCCATAGAAGGAGGTATCACAGGTTTCATCTGGTATCTTGGATTTTTCATATTACTTGGCTATCTGGCTATTCGACAAAAAAACAGAGAAGCATTAGCTATTGTATTAGCCATTGCCATAATGGCGTTATTCAACTTCATATATGCTGCAATAACCACTTGGTTTTTACTACTAAACTATGGAGCTATTTTATTGGCTGCATCCAATAACCAATTTAGTCTCCCTACCCTAATTAAAAGACTAATCAGCATTATCTTTTGCTGTATCGCATCCATACTGCTATATCATCAATGCAGAGTAATCAATGCGCAAATAGGGCTTAAAAAAAGTATCGGACTAATTAAAGAAAGACGATTCGAAGAAGCCGGCAATCTTTTAGCCCGACTTTTAGAACAAGCAAGTACTTCCGAAGCCTTCCTTACACAATATGCCAACTCATTAGCTAAACAAAAACGATATGAAGAAGCTATACCCATATATAAAAAAGCTTCCCTGTATACTTCCAATATATCTCTTTATTATCGTATGGCCGATTGCTATGCCCATTTATCACAATATAGCGATGCATTAACCACTTTGAAAACCATAGCTGCCATTATACCCACAAATCTACGTTCCAGATATCAGATAATGTGTTTACAACGACATATTCAAGACATAGAAGGAGCCCGCCAAACTGCCTTGGAAATTATAAATATATCTCCCAAGGTCTATAACCCCAAAGCAGAGCAATATAAAAAGCAAGCTCGAGAATTTTTAGAACATTCCAAATAATAAATCTGCAATAATATGAGAATCAGAATCACTTTCTTACTGCTGCTGTCTTTCACTGTTCCTTCGTATAGTATAGGACAGACAACAGAACAACTGAACAAAGTATTGGCCCATTATACTACCAGCCCGACAGATAGCTTAAAATACAAAGCCGCCTTATTCCTTATAGAGAACATGCAAGATTACAAAGCTCCCTATGGTAAAGCGATTGATAGTTACAAACAGAAAATCCATGCTTTAACCCCTCCTGTCAGCACCAAAACAGTAAAAGCTGCCTGGCAATCATCTATAATGGAATACTCCCCCAAAGAAATAATATGGGTTAACGATTCTGATACCATCTCATCCGAATTTCTGATAGAAAATATCGAACAGGCTTTTCTGTCATGGGAAAATGCCCCGTGGTATAGCCAGATATCATTCGAGCAGTTTTGTCGTCTGATATTACCTTATCGAACAATGAACGAACAACTGACCTTAGGATGGAGACAAACGCTACAACAAAAATACAGCGGCATTATAGAAGGAATAACAGATATTAAACAAGCTTTTTCTCTCCTATCCGATTCTATTATAAAATCCGTTCGACAAGCACCCCCCTTATGCCCCTATTCGCCAGATGTATTAACCATAGATAAGCTGCAACAAGCCAATTGCTCCCAACGTTGTATTCTGCAAACCGCTATTCTTCGTTCACTGGCTATTCCTGCCACATTAGATATGGTACCCAGATGGGCTAACTATAGCACCCTCGGACACACTTGGGTGTCATTAGTATTAAACAACGACGAAACCTACACACTTTATGAAAAAGACAAAGAAGCAAAACGATTCAACAAAATCGATGCGTCCGAGTTTCCTGTAACTTATCGACCTGCACCGACAGACAGATATCCGTTTCGCATAGACTCTATAAAAAAAGTATCAAAAGTTTATCGTACCACATTCAAAACGCAGTCCTACCCGATAGAAATGCAAAAGGTTCCAAGTCTAAATGATAGTCATATCTACGATGTTTCAGCAGAATATGGTTACACAGATTCTATATCCCTGAACATCAAAGAAGCAAACAACGAACTTTTATGTTTATGCACTTTCAGTACAGGAAGGAATTGGCAACCTATAGCAATAAGCCGCGCTCAAGATAACCTAATCACATTCAATAATATAGGAACAGATATTGTATACGTCATTGCACGCCCTCATGGCGATCATATCCATGCCGTATCCTATCCTTTTTTATTACAGGACAGCGGCAATATAAGATATTTCATTCCGGATACCATACAAAAGGAAACAATAACCCTCTATCGTAAATATCCAGTATTCTCTAATTGGAGCAATCAATGGGGTAATATGATTGGAGGGCGTTTCGAAGGAGCAAATAGCCCCGACTTTAGTGATGCCGTTTTACTTAACAGCATTCGTACAATGCCGTTTGGAGGAATAACCTTCAGCATCAAAAACAACAACTATTTTCGATATCTCAGATACAAAACACCATCCACGAGCAGAACTTCACTGGCCGAATTATCATTTTACACGCAAACCCCTATTGGTATAAGAAAAATCATTGGAACACCTATTGCATATAAAGTATTACCAGAAGCTATAAAATATGCATTTGATGGAAATCGCGAAACTATTGCAAGTACCAAAAGCACTAAATACTGGATTGGAATTGATCTTGGTGAAAATATAGAACAATCTGTTTGCAGTATAAAATTTATCCCAAAATCAGATACAAATGGAGTAGAACCTGGGCATTTATACGAGCTTTTTTATTTCCAGAAGAATTGGAAGTCATTAGGAAAACAAGTTTGTACAGATGACTTCTTAATTTATGAGAATGTACCCAAGAATGCCATTCTATTATTAAAAGACTGGACAAAAGGGAAAGAAGAACGAATATTTTACTATGATACCGAACAACAAATCTGGTATTAATTTATTAATTTTAAATTCTATAAATTATGGAAAAGAAAAAATTGCTTATTACATTACTTCTAAGTGTATTTGTGAGTTATGTAAATGCTCAATTCTGTAAACAGCTTACATCAGAAGAGCAAAGCAAAGCAAAAAAACGTATAAATATTGAGCAAAATGAGAAGAGAGTCCTATCGTATTTTGCAGTTAATGAGAATTACCAAGAAGAGTTTAAAGCCATTATTCACTATTATGAAACATTGAAAGCCATTAGAGAGTACAAATTAGAGGAGAATAAAATTCCAACAAAAGAAATATGGACTTTTTTTCAAGATTACCGAAAAGATGTTTATAAAATATTATTTCTTAGTGGGAGGCATGTAGCGACACCTAATTATCACCGTGCATATTCATTACGTAAAAAACTAAATCTTTCAGATAGTACCTTAAGAGTATTAGCAGACAAAGTAGTTGAATTAATAATTGATAAACCGAACCTAGATGAAAACCAATACTGGGAAATCGAATTTAAAGAATTATCATCTATTCTAACAAATAAGCAAATGGATTATTTATTACGCAAAAAAAATGCGCCTAAAACTTGGAGAAGAGTAAACAAGGCTTGGAGTTTACTTTGTCAAACTGACAATTTTTACAAAGAAGATAGTACCTACGTAAAATCACAACTTTATCATTATTATTATAGAATTGCTATTGCTGATGAATTATATAAAAATGATTCTATTATGAAAAATGAAGCATATAATGGCATTCGCAAATTTGCACATCCTATCGTATCTCAAATTGAAAAACTCCAAAGAAAAGCAAACAAGAAGAAAACAAATTACTCCAATACCCCTAAAACAGTATCTTTTCACAAAAATGGTATTTCCAAGGATTATTATCTTTGGCTGCCTGCTGATCAAAATCAAAGTAATAGTCAAACAATAGAAGCTATTACGTTAGCTGTAGGAGCAAATGGAAGAATAAATAGAGAAGAAGCTTTTATACAACTAAAAAAAATGGCAATACGAGATAACCCATTCGCAATAAACGCACTTGGACTAATGTATCTAAAAGGGTACGGAACCGAAGCAGACACCATTACTGCTCTAAACTACTGGAAAGTAGCTGGGAATAATGGATATCAAGATGCATTTAATAATATCGGTTTTTTCTATAATACAGAAGAGCAATTTCGTGATATAGAAAAGTCTTATTATTATTTTTCTAAAGCAGCAGAGAAAGGAAATCCGATTGGAAGCTATATGGTTGGCTGTATGCTTTACAAAGGAATAGGCTGTGAACAGAATTACAAACAAGCTATTACCTATTTCAAAGTAGGAGCTAATAAAAATTATGCACCTTCATTATATATGCTTGGACTCTGCTATCGAAATGGATATGGAATTGAACAAAATGAGCTAACTGCGAAATTATTCTTAGAACAAGCTGCTTTACAATCATATAAAGAAGCATTAAAAGAATTAGAAATGAAATCTCCAGAGAACAATTTATCGATAACAAATAGTTATAATAAAGAAAACACATTGATTATTGCACAACATTCTCAAGAACAAATACAATATAAGAATCTTTCTGATATTGAAAATGGAGAATATATCGGAACTTTAACAACCTATGATTGGAGCGGCAAATACATTTTAGAAGAAGTTCCATTGACATTAATTCTTTTTAAAGAAAAGGATCTGATTACGGGAGAATGGCGTGAGGAAGGAAATGTTCCAATCGAAGTATCAGCACATACAAAAGATTCTAAGCTTATCTTTGATCAGCAAATGCAGAAATCATTAGGTCGATATAAAAATATGGAACACTTATCTTCATTTCAAGAAGCCAATCTTCAGATTGTAAAAAATAACAAAAACACATATTTAACAGGTACCTTAAAAATGTATTCTTCTCAAACAAAAGAAAAAGAACGCCCTATGTATTTATCTTTAATAAAAAAAGGGGATGAAGTCAACAATCAAGTCATATCTATTTCTCCAAATCCTTTCTCTGAAGAGTTTTGTTTATACTTAAACCTAGATAAGACAAGCAATGTTTTTATATCGATTCATGACACCCAAGGAAATCTTAAGTATAAACACAACGCAGGAATCCTTTCTAGAGGAAAACAAATTACAACTTTACAGCCGAATCTTAATAAAGGTATATATATCATGAATATTTATATAAATGGGAAAAAAGAGGAATTATCAATTATATCAAAATAAACTACATCATGAAAAAGATTTTTATTTCTGCATTAGTATTACTAAGCATAACTTTATTTACAAATAAAGCATATTCACAAACCATAGGAGAAGAATTCGCTGGATTATTTGATTGTACTTCATATGACTTAGACAAGACCCAATGTCCTGAGTGCGGATATTGTTTTACAGGTAACAATGGGAAATGCCCTGTGTGCGAAGATCAAGATAAAGAAGACCAAGATAATCCAAATTTCACAAGATGCGGATGCTGTAAAGACTATTACTCCAAAACAGCATCACATAGATGTAGTTTAAAATGCCCTAAGTGTGGTGGTTGCTTTGATTGGGCTTCAATGAACGAACACAGTTCACATTGTAACATAGTCATATTACCACCTTTTAAACCTTAGCGTATAACCGAGAAAATTCACTCTGCTCATAATAACTTTCATACAATGAGCAGAAGTGAATTTGTCCTAATACATCAAAAAAAGCAAATAAATTATACAAAACATTGCTCTATATCAGTAATTCAGATTTCATATTATAAACAATTAGTTCCTTCGATATTAAAAACATTCCGATCATGAGATATATAATTACTATTCTATATGTTTTCCTAATTACTCCGAGGATTCAAGCCCAATCCGTTCATTTCGATAATAGAATGACTGAATTTTTAATTACCACTCTACTCGAAAAAATTTATATACAAACAGATAAGCCCTACTACGTCGTGGAGGACACCATCTGGATGAAAGCATACGTAGTCAACGCACAAATCCATCAACCGTCACCTAGTAACTTCGTATATATAGAACTAATTAACCGACTAGACAGTGTGGAGAAACGTATCAAAATCCGAAAAGAGAATCATGCTTTTTGCGGATATATAACACTCGATAAGAAATTAATTCCGGGTGAATACGTTTTAAGGGCATACACCAACTGGATGCGAAACGAATCACCGGACTATTTCTTCCAGAAAACCATTACAATAGGAAGAATCATGCAGACACCCAAAATTCTGACAGTAACCTATTATCCGGACGAAGAGGGAAAATTACGAACCATAGCCAAATATACCTATAACGATGGCTCACCGGTAAAGAACTGTAGGATTGATTTCGATTACAACAAAGGTGGGAAAAAATATCGAAAAAGATACACTCTGACCAACTCTCAAGGAGAAATCGAATTACAGATTCGACAAGGTGACTCTCCGGAAAAGCAACAATTATCGGCTACGGTATTTGATGACAAAGGAGGTATTGCCTATGAACAAAAGTTCATTATTCCGGAAAAAGGAGGAGATTACGACGTGCAGTTCTTTCCGGAAAGCGGAACATTATTGACAAATATACCGCAGGTTATCGCATTCAAAGCTATAGACACAGATGGGATGAGTACAGCAGTGACCGGAAAAGTATTTAGCGCAGGAGGGATGTTTATGGCAGATATAGCGACCCAACACGACGGAATGGGGAAGTTCCCGCTCTTGCCACAAAAAGACAGTACTTATTTTGCTGTAATAACAGACAATAAAGGGGTTGAAAAACGATTTCAACTGCCGAAACCACATGAAAAAGGGGTAGCTTTACAACTTCGACGGCAAGGTGGAGCATGTATATATATGTTCCAAAACCAAACAGACTATCCTACAGACAGCCTGTTTCTAGTAGCCCATACCCGGGGAATGCTTACGACTGTCAAACAGCTAGACAACAGCAGTAAAACAGGAAAATTTTCTCTGACACGCGCACCGGAAGGAATTTTAAATGTGGCAATCGTCAACAAGAAAGGCAACGTATTCTGTGAAAGAATGATATACGTGAAAAGAGGCGCTCATTATACCCCTCAAATACAATCCAACCAGGATTTATACGGACCAAGAGAAAAGGTGGAATTGCAATTAACATTGCCCGGCAGAGGGGATTTCGCTCTTTCAGTCACCGATGCGCAACTCGTAAAAGGAGACTCACTGGAAAACAACATTATCACCCAGCTATTAATACAATCGGAACTGAGAGGATTCATAGAAAACCCTAACTATTATTTTACACAAAACACAACGCAAGTAAATGAACATCTGGACTTATTGATGTTAACTCAAGGTTGGAGAAAATATGATTTATCTTGCATCTTACAAGAACGTATTCCCCAACCCAAGTATCCATTGGAACTTGGACAGTCACTTACCGGAAGGGTGAAACCACTCCTATGGAAAAGTATGGATGGGGTAGAAGTAGTTGGTTTCAGCAATCACTGGAAAGCCATACACGCACAAGTAGACAACTCGGGAAACTATACATTCAATGGAATTGAATTTCAGGACAGTACCGCATTCACCATTAATGCAGTCAACAAAAAGGGAAAGGCAAAAGGAGTCATAATTTATCCGGATGCCGAAACATTCCCTGACTCAAAAGTATTCATTCCACATCCAAGAGAGGTCATACAAAAAGAAATCGGCAATGCTTTGGACGAATATCAACAGACCTATCGACAAAGCAATATATGGAAAGAAATTACATTGGACGAAGTGAATATAACAGCGAAATACATCAGCAAAACAGGAAAACTGGCAGGAGAATTCGCATCTTTTGCCGACTATGTCATTACAGACAAAACGATTGAAAGTGAATATAAAAACAGATCAGTATGGGATATTATAAAAGAAAACTTCATAGACAAGATACCCGGAATCGTCCAACTAAAAGAAGATGAATATATTTATCGGGGTACTACATTAAGATTTTCGGTTGACTTAAAATTGATAGAGCCTAAAGATCTACAATTCTATATGGCAAGTGAAATAGCTTCTATTTCTTTCTTTCGGGATGCACAAAGCGTACCGGTTTATGTTCCAAATCTAATGGTAGGAGTGGTTGTGCCAGAAGGAGGGCTGATTCGTGATCCCAAATTAAAGCCCGGCTCCATCATTAAAGATGTTGACAATCCAGATTTTGAATATCTTTCCGGATGGGACAAAGATGACCTACTGCGATATACAGCCGAAATGAGTAAATATAAAGGGGTAATCCTTATTGAATTAAAGAATGGAGGTTCAGCCCATTACTTCCGCCCTTCACTCGGCTTGGCAACTCTCTATCCGCTGGGTTATCAAAAACCGGCAGAGTTTTATTCACCCAAATATGATGTGCCCGATTCCACACAAACCGGTAATACCGATTTCAGAACTACCCTTTATTGGAATCCACAAATAAAGACCGATTCCACCGGACATGCCAAAGTATCTTTCTATACTACGGATATGAGGCATGATATGGATTACGTATTGGAAGGAATTACCGAAAAAGGGATGCCATGCAGAACAACAGGACGGATAAGAGCAAAAAAAGAATAAGATAAACCGCTATAATAATAGGGAAGTTCCTTTGGAGAGAGGGTGTAAAAAGCAAGACCTGCTATCATCCAATTACAAATTCACGTCAATTTACGCAGATTTCATTTAAAACCTGTTAAAATTTTGCGTAAATCAACGTGAATCTCTGGTTTATAAAGTTACCTCTTCATCCTTTTATAAGACCGGTGTCCATATATAGTTACCACTACAAAACAAATAAATGGAAGTATAAACGACAAATTCACTGCCGGCATGCCAAACAAAACCGATTGGTCAATAATGCTTGCCTGAACCGGAGGTAAGACAGAACCACCCAGAATGGCCATAATCAATCCGGCAGCACCAAACTTGGCATCATCACCCAATCCCTGAAGTGCAATACCATAAATGGTAGGGAACATCAACGACATACAAGCCGAAACACCCACCAGACAATACATTCCACCAATATTCTGGAAATAAATAACTCCTACCGTAAAACAACAGGCAGCAATTGCGAGAATTTTCAGTAAAAGCCCGGGATTGAGATAACGCAGAATAAACGTACAAATAAAGCGGCTCACACAAAAAATAATCATCGCAACAATATTATACTGTTGAGATAAGACCTCAGCAGCCTGCTCACTCATCCCTTGAGAGACAAACAGACGGGTACCATATTGGATAATGAACGTCCAGCACATAATCTGTGCACCTACATAGAAAAACTGCGCAATAACTCCCTCCCGGTAATGGTGAATAGAGAAGATACGTTTCAGCGTTGGCAGAAAATCAATCGAATGAGAATGATCACCACTTTTAGGCATCTTCACCATACGAATCAGTAACAACATAATGAGAATAATGACTCCAATCACGAGATAAGGAGCTATAAGTACTGCCAGATCCGAATCACGCATCGCTTCAAACTCCGTAGGAGAAAGCTGACTGCGTTCTGCTGTCCCCATCGGATTGAGACGATTCTGAATAAAATTCATGGCCACATACATGCCCAATAGTGACCCCATCGGATTGAAGGATTGAGCCAAATTAAGTCTGCGGGTAGCTGTCTCTTCCGTTCCCATTGACAAGATATAAGGATTGGCACTCGTCTCAAGAAAAGACAACCCACACGTCAAAATAAAGTAAGCGATTAAAAAAGGATAATAGCATCCGGTCATCATTGCCGGGAAGAAAAGTAACGCCCCCAATGCATACAACCCCAACCCGAGCAGAATACCCGCTTTATAAGAGTACTTACGAATGAACATTGCCGCCGGAAAAGCCATAGCGAAATAACCACCATAAAAAGCAACCTGTACCAACGCACCATCGGTCACACTCATTCGGAATATTTTGGAAAACGCTTTCACCATGGGATTGGTGATATCATTGGCAAATCCCCAGAGTGCAAAACAGCTGGTGACAAGAATAAAAGGGATAAGATAGCTAACGCCGTCTTTGCTCAAAATCGATTTTTTGGAAGTGTTGTTCATAATGGTAAAAGGGGTATTAGAAATTATTCTGATTCATATAAATAAAACATGCGCTCCATAGGCTGCCATTTCTGCGCTGAAGTAGCTCCGGGCTCTGTCAATTGGAATATCGACATATAATCTTCCCATTTCTGCTGACGCGGCAGAGTGGCAAGACGAGCCATGGCAGTATCCCAGTCAAACTCCAACGGGGTCTCTACAATCATAAAGAGACGTGTACCGAGAATATAAATTTCCATTTCAAGGATGCCAACTTCGCGAATACCTGCCATCACTTCCGGCCAGATATTTTCACGGCTATGCCGACGACGATACTCAGCTATCAATTCAGGGTCATTTCTCAAATCAAGTGTCCGGCAATAGCGTTTTACAGGCTGATGATATTCCTGCGTCCGATAACTCTTTATAGATGTTTCCATAAAATTATTCGCTTTTAAATTATTCCTTTTATTTCTCTACGGTCAGCAATTTCACCTTTGGCTAAAGCCTGCACCAGAATGTTACCAATGGCCGTAGCTTCTACCGGACCTGCATATACAGGAATACCTAATGCTTCTTCTGTCAACCGGTTCAACAGTTTATTCCGACAGCCACCTCCAATAATGTGCAATGCCTCTACCGGAGCAGGCAACAAACGGTTTAATTGTTCGATCCCTCTTTTATAACGTTGAGCCAGTGAATTTAGTACACAACGCACATATTCACCTTGTGTAGAAGGTACCTGCAATTCATGAGTACGGCAATAATGGGCTATGGCAACTTCCATATCCGCCGGACAGGCAAAAGCCGGATCATCGACATCAATCACAGAAGTGATTTCTGCCAGTTCAGCAGCAGAGATTAAAGCATCGTATTCAGTCTCCTTTTGATTTTCTCCCCATTGGGCTATCAACCGTTGTAAAATCCACAAACCCGTAATGTTCTGCAAGAAACGAATCTTGCCGCCTACTCCACCCTCATTGGTAAAGCCGGACAGCCGGGCTTCTTCCGTTAAGACAGGTTCATCGAGCTCAATCCCCAGTAATGACCAGGTTCCGGAACTCAAAAATGCATGACGAAGGCTTGTAGCAGGAGCAACGCTTTCAAGTACAGCATCCGTATCAGCAGACACAGAGCACCCTGTCCCCAAACCAACAGTAAACACAGCACTTGCCGTATCATGCGAACCTACGGCTATCACATCTACTTCATAATCCAGGCCAAGTTCTGCGGCAACATCTTGTTTCAACTGTCCACGTACTGTACCAGGCATAACAATCTCTCCGAAAAGATGACCGGGTAGGCCCAACTGATGGATCAATGGCCAGTTCCACGTCCGGCTACGCGCATCCAGCAGTTCGGAAGTAGACGCGATACTATATTCATTGTTTGCCGTCCCAGTCAGGAAATAACTGAAAAGATCCGGCATAAACAACAGGCGGTCGGCTATCTCAAGAGTAACATCTCCCTCTTTCTTCAAACTGTAAAGCTGAAAGAGTGTATTGATCGCCATCACCTGAATACCTGCTTCGGCATAATGCTGTGAAACATCCGTACCTGCAAAGAATTCTTCAGGAAGTCCATTTGTCCGGGAATCACGATAACAAACAGGGTTACTCAACAGATTACCTTTCTTGTCTATCAACCCAAAGTCGACTCCCCACGTATCAATTCCGATCCCCTTTATATGATACCCTCTACGAACTGCTTTACTTATACCCTGTTTCATATCAGCAAACAGTGCCGGAAAATCCCAGTAAAGATGATTACCCAATTTTACCTGCCGATTGGGGAAACGGTAGATTTCCTCTAAATCTACCATTCCCGCACTGACAAATCCAGCCATAACCCGGCCACTTCCGGCACCAAAATCTATAGCTAAATAAGTATCTAACATCATTTTGTCTTTTTTCCTAAAACATACGTTTCAAGATCATCTATTTCTTCCGGAGTCAATACAGTATAATCACCACCAGACTGAATGATAATACGACACGCCATCTCAAAAAACATGGCACGTTCAAAAGCCTCATCAAAATCTTTGCCACATACTACCTGTCCATGTTTCAGTAATAACACTGAATTGTGGTCCTTCATCCCGTCAATCACCCCTTGGGCCAGTTCTTTCGAACCAGGACGATAATAAGGAACCACCGGAATTTCGCTACCTACGTGGCAAGGAATCTCTGCCGTTACATTAAAGTTGGTAGGACGGTTTTTCATGCAAGCCACCGCAGTTGCATAATGTGATTGAAAATGAAGTACTACATTCACATCCGGACGTTCACGAAGAACGCCAAAATGAAAGCCGCTCTCCATAGAAGGTTTTACACCATTCAAGACTTCACCGGTGGAAAGGCGACAAATTGAAACTTTTTCCTTTGGTAAAGAAGGTACCCATGATCCTGTACCGGTAATCAATACTTCATCACCGATACGCCACGAGATATTTCCACTACTGCAGATTGTAAGATTTGCATCACCTACACGATGTGCCTGAGCCATAAACTGCTCTATTTGTTCATTTGTTATCATAAGACCTATTTATCTGTTTTTTTAAGTACTGTATCTTAATTAAATATTTCAACTGCTGATTCGTATTATTTATAGACAGGACCATAAACAGTGCAAGCTCTGTAGTCTGCCCCCTCTTTATCCATACCAAATGCATTCCATGCAGCAGGACGGAAGATCTTATCATCTTCTACATTGTGCATACAAACAGGGATACGAAGCATGGAAGCCATGGTTATCAAATCCTGACCGATGTGTCCGTAACTAATAGCGCCATGGTTAGCTCCCCAGTTGTTCATGACAGAATATACATCCCTGAAAGCCGGTTTGTCGCAAAGACGGGGTACAAACCAGGTAGTGGGCCAGGTACGATCTGTACGTTCGTCCAACAATTTATGAATTTCCGGATCAATCTCAACGGTCCATCCTTCTGCAATCTGCAAAACCGGGCCAAGCCCTTTCACCAGATTCAGACGCATCATAGTGACAGGCATACCTCCTTTTGAAAGGAAATTAGATGAAAAACCACCCCCGCGGAAATAGTCACGGTTGGCAGGATACCAGGTAGTAGCCTCCAGACACTTTTCTACTTCTGCTTCTGTGATATCCCAGTAAGGTTTCATTACCGGTTCACCTTGTTCATTGGTTTGTTGCCCCGTACCATCCAATGTGGTAGCACCGGAATTTATTAAATGGATAATACCATTGGCAGCACGGCCGGTAAGTTCCTTTCCTGTCACACGTTTCACAGCCTCCGGGCTCCAATAAGTACGTACATCTGAGAAGATTTGTGCACGGTTGGTCAACAAATGTCCAAAAAGCATGGCAACTCCGTTGCAGGCATCGTTTTCTGTTGCCACCACATAGGCTTCACGAATCCCATTCCAGTCAAAAGAGGTATTTAATAAAGCTTCGGAATAGTCTCCGTTCGGATAGAAATCAGTCCACTGGCGTTGTCCCTGAAAACCGGCAGCGATAGCATTGTGTCCCAAGGCTTCTTCTTTGAATCCCATTTCACGCAATTTCGGGTTTCCTTGCATCAGATCACGCATTATAATGGTCATCTTCACAATAAATTCCCAATCTTCATCCTTCTGTTCACGGGTTTTCGTCTTTTCAGGGATATTGATATCTTTTCCTTCATTTTTCTTACAATATTTTTCAGTCCATGCCATTGCTTTCACGAACTCATCCTTATCATAAATACCTTCAGTCATACGACGGATTATTTCAGTCAAATCGACAGATTCATTGCGCATGCCTAAATATTCCTGGAAAAAATCCGGATTAACAATAGACCCGGCAATACCCATGGAAACACTCCCCATAGAAAGGTAAGATTTACCTCGCATGGTGGCTACAGCCTGTGCAGCACGGGCAAATCGAAGAATCTTTTCCGCCACATCAGTAGGAATAGAGTTGTCGTTTAAATCCTGTACATCACGTCCGTAAATGCCAAAAGCAGGTAATCCCTTCTGAGCGTGCCCGGCCAATACAGCAGCCAGATAGACAGCTCCCGGACGTTCGGTTCCATTAAATCCCCACACAGCTTTCGGATAGTAAGGATTCATATCCATTGTTTCGGCACCATAGCACCAGCAAGAAGTGACAGTAATAGTAGCCCCTACTCCTTCACGCTCAAACTTTTCTGCACACGCTGCACTCTCAGCAACACGCCCAATCGTACCATCAGCAATTACACACTCCACAGGAGTACCATCACCATTTTTCAGATTCGTAGAAATTAATTTGGCTACAGCTTTAGCTAAATTCATTGTCTTTTCTTCAAGGCTTTCACGTACGCCACCCTGGCGCCCATCAATCGTGGGACGAATCCCAATTTTCGGATACTTTTTCATATTCTATGATTTAATAAATAAAACATTTCAAAACCATGCTGAACTATGCCGAAGCAAGGAGATAAAAAAGGATCATAAAGATCCTCTCAACCGCACTTCCGTGGGAAGATAAGTATGTATCTGCTTACCCGATAGGATGAAATCAGCTGCTAAAGTTCCCATCTTTTCCCAATCAATACTCAGCGTAGTAATCCCTTTATCAATGACTTCATAAGCCGGCGTTTCGTTGTAAGCCAACAAGCCGAAATCTTCGCCACATGCAAGTCCGCTTATACGACTTTGCTTGATAAGACTAACCACATCCAGCTGTCTGATAGCTATATATACTTCTCCTTTACTAATCTTTATCTCATCCATATTGTCTGTCACTTCACACTCAAACTGGTGATCTGTACAAAATTTACGGAAGCTAATGCAAGTGCTTTGAGGATGTTTAGTTCCTTTTACGAATAGCAGAATCAACTTTCTGTAATGTCGCAATCTATCAACAAGCTGTAATAATGCCTGATAAAAGGCATCGTCAAAGTCCTGACATATATAAGAGTAGTCTTTTTTATCAAACTTACCGAAATCGAGTAGTAAAAGTTTAGAAGGATTTATTTTATAAAGATCAGAAGAAAACTTTTCATTATCGAAGTTCATCACAACATATTTGTTGTAACGTCCGAGAGACTCGCGCAGAATAGCATTAAATAAACGTTCATTATATTGATGAAACCATAAATCGACCTTATAACGAACCGATAGATGTTTAATAAAACTATTATAAAGCGTATCTTTGAAAGGAGAATATTCATCAAGCAATAATAAGATACTCCGTTGCCTGTTTACTACATAATAGCCTTTACCTGGAGTAGAATCAATAATGCCTCTTTCTTTCAAGTCGAGAAAGGCCTTAAAAACTGTGTCACGTGACACTTTATAATATTGACTTAGTTGATTAATGGAAGGCAATGCGTCTTCAGCCTTATACTTGCCTATTGAAATATCCTGGCTAATAAGATCAGCCAATTGTTTCACTTTAGTAGTTTGTTGTCCGAAAATGATTTCCATATAATTAGAATTAAAAGGTAGTAAGAATGGAACGCACAACTATGCTGAACCATCCTGCCACAAAGTAAAGTAATTTATTTAAAATCAACAAGAAGAAAGAATATGTTCTACAACACGAAAGACACCGTCTGAAAAGCCTGAATTACACACTATACAGCTTCATCTGTAGCGAATACAATAAATATAAATACGGATCGGTAGAATTCGCATCTCCTTAAAAAACGCCTGATTCCAAAGAAGTATCCGAAAAGAAATATCAATACCCAATATTTACATTACAAGTTCATTACTACATTAGATAGATATCTTCACACCTACATACACATTCCAAAGACGAATAAAAGAGCATGATAATATAGTGATAGCCATTCGCTATAAATTGACATTATTTAGATACCCTTCCTTATAGGCTATCACAAATAAAATCAGTATCTTTACCCCGAAACTTTAAAAGTATTATCATGGCACATCGTCTGAACACTAATAAACAATTTATGATAGGTAATGGCATTCTGGCATTTGCCGTCATCTTTATTGTAGTAGTCTTTGTTTATATGAGTATGAGGCTACAACGCAACAAAGAAGCAGACCGCCATTTTATCGAAACCTACACAATTAATCTGACAAAAGGATTTGTAGGCGATTCGCTCTCACTCTTTGTGAACGATAGCCTGATAATGGACAAACAGATATCAGAAGAACCTGTCACTGTAGAAATAGGTCGTTTTGCAGAAGAAAGCGCATTGATGATTGTAGATAATATTACAGAACAAGTATCTGTTTTCGATTTGAGCGAGAAGGGAGGCAACTATCGATTTGAAAAGGATACAGACGGAATAAAACAACTGGCACGCTAAACATAGATTCTCTGAATTATAAAAATACGTATTTAACTATGTGTTAATTACCTATTTAACACATAGTTAAAATGCATAGTTTATACTTATAAAGTACGTACTTTTTAATAATCTGTAATACAAGTATATAAGAAAGATTTCAAATATCGGTTTTATACTTCTTCAGTTCCTCACGCAATTCAAAAGCTTTACCGCCAGTCATAGAGTTTAGCAATGCCCAAAAACGATCTCCATGGTTCATTTCACGCGTATGGCTGAGTTCATGAAGCAAAACATAGTCAATTAAATGCTTAGGCAACAGAACCAGAAAATAAGACAGGTTGATAGCCTTACGCGCCGAGCAACTTCCCCACCGGCCACGACTGGAGTTAATCTTCACACTTTTATATGGCAATTTATGTTGTTCTGACAGCATATAAAGCCGTGGAGGCAAGATGATCTTTGCATTTCTTCTGAGAGCTTCTTCGATAACCTTACGTAACCACACTTGCAGATTCTCATCCGCAAAATCAGCAGTAGGAGGGCAAATAATACGCATTTCACCCAATTCCGAATGAGCCAGAAACTTATCACGTTGCCCACTAACAAGTGACAATTTAAAATATTCCGTATCAATATGGTAGTTGAGGTCTATCAATGGACGAACCACTTTCTCCTTAAGCCCGCGTAACTTTACACGCAACTGATCAATAGCATTCGTAACATCAGCAGAGGTAGTTCCAGGAGGTACACTTACATAAATAGCATCATTCTTTGTACGAAACACAAGGCTCCTTGCGCGTGCATTAACACGTATGACCAAAGTGCCTAACTCCTTATCTTCAATTATCTCATCCATTCTTTTCATACATCTGCAAATAAACAAATAATCCACCGGAAGAGCAAATTCAACATAATAAAATCAGGGTAAGTGACGGTTAATTATTGAAACGCAAATATTCGTAAAGAGGCAGATACAGGTATAAAAAGAATAGTCTCTTTTTAATCTGTACCAACTCGCATTAATCCGCGCTTCATTAAATATCAATACGAAAAAATCAAGATAAGATGCAACTTTACCAGGATAAACTACGTCTAATATACAAAAACCCAGAAAAAAGAAAAGAAATGAAGACGAATTTAACTGTATTATTAGCTACAATCTTAGTTTGCTTACTGACCAGTTGTACCTTTATCGGCGAAAGGGCAGAAGGATTAAAACCCAGTAAGAAAATGATTACCAGAGATTATGAGATTAAAAATTTCACTGCAATAGACGCCAATACAGTGAGTAACATTCACTACACACAAGCCATAGACGGAAAAAGTTCTCTCCAAATATCCGGACCGGACAATTTTGTCAACCTGATACAGGTTTCGGTAAAAGGTAATACATTGGTACTTACAATGGATAAACAGAAAAAAATCAGGAACACCAAAAACTTAAAAATTACAGTAAGCTCCCCTAATCTAGACCGTATTAACTTCAAAGGTGTAGGAAATATTAACATTGAAAACAAACTCACAACCAACACACTTGATATAGAGAGTAAAGGAGTGGGTAATATAGAGATACAAGATCTTAGTTGCCAAAATCTGACAGTGAGTTCTATGGGAGTAGGCAATGTAAATCTGAAAGGTAAAGCAGAAAGTGCCAATCTCTATTCAAAAGGCGTGGGCGATGTAGAAGCTACCAATCTGGAAGCTATTCACGTGAAAGCTTCTTCCCACGGAGTAGGAAATATATCATGCAATGCTGTCGAGTCATTGGACGCCGCAGTAAGAGGTGTAGGAAGTATCCACTATAAAGGTTCACCTGTACAAAAGACATTCAGTAAAAAAGGTGTGGGAAGCATAAAAAGTATAGAATAGTAAGAATTGCAGAAACAAAAACATCTGTAGCTTGTTACTTCAACGCAAAGATGCTTCGGAAGCATAAGAGATTTCTCAAAGGCAGGAATCAGATAGATTATTAAAATTCTCTCTTACATATAACTTTATCTCTAACAGAGATACAAAAAGGAAGTTTCCGTGAGGCAATTTCCTTTTTTTGTTTTTCCCTGATGAAACAGATAAACATAATAAAAGGGCTACTGCATCACGCGGTAGCCCATCTATTTAGTTAGTTTTATTTATAAAAATTTGAGAGAATTGAAACTTCACAGCCTCAAGTTGTTTTAATTAAGCACACTAACTATATTATATGTTTAAAGCAAATGAAAATGTCTTTTTTATCAAGAACGTTTGGGCTTCATTGAAGCAGCCAGTTTTGAGATAAACTCTGAACTCATATTACCTGTAAAATTAATCACAGAAAAATTATTCTTCCCATGCATTAACATCACCAGTTCAATAATCGTATCATTCTTCTTTCGCACCATAATCTGACAATTTTCGGTACCGTCTTTGAAAGAAAGAAACGGTTCAAATCTTCCGGAATTCTTTTCTACCACTTTCAGAGCTTCATCATAATACTCTTGCCCTTTCACTTTAGCAGTAAGCATCTGCATACTCTTCAGATTGGATATTATCTCCAGAATTTCATCATCTTTTTCAGCATCACTTTTCATTATTTCCTCCATCATTTTCGGACTGATAGTGACACAAGTCAGATTTGAATCTCCTTTATGCTCTGTCAGAAAACGGGAGGCAAAGTCCTGAGCTGATACAGCTACAGACAGCAATGCCATCCAGCACATTAAAAGAACGCTCTTCATTATTTCTTTATCATATCGACTACACCTGCCCGCACGCTGTCGGCCAAATGCTGGTCTTGTGATTTATTGATTCCCTCAGACAATATCATTAAAGCAGAAGACACTTGTTTGTAAGCTACTTCCGGATCATCATATGTATCTGTGTAGGCGTCATAATTATAATCCAAAGCCTCATCGGCAAAAATGGTATGTTGTGCTATACCACCCAGTGAGAACATCACAGCAACAACTGCAGCTGCTTTGAACAAAGGCATAAATCTTCCTGCCAATGTCAGGCGCCTTGCCTTTACTACAGGCGCTTCTACCTGAGCAAGAATACGTACATCAAAGTCCTCCCCCAGCCCGATTTCCTGTTGAACCTGCTGATAAACAAACAGATCTCTATATTGAAGTAAATGAGCAGGCACCTTTTCCTGTGAGAAGAAAGTACGCAATTCTGACTCTTCTTCCAAAGAAGTCTCACATTGCCAATATCGCTCCAAAAGCTGCTCTATATACTTATAGTCCATATTCTTCAATCTCAATATACTGTTGTTTCACTTTTTGTCTTGCTCTGAAGAGGTTCACTTTAACCTGTTCCTCCGTCAAATGCAGGACTTTTGCAATATCCTTATAACTTTCGCCCTCTATATCCCGCAACTGCATTATAAGCCGTTGTTTCTCAGGAAGTTCATTGATTAACCGATGAATAATCTTCATCCGTTCATCATTCACCAGCTGTTCATAAGGACCGAAAAGATCAACCTCTTCAGCCATATCCGAGGTAAGTTCTACGTTCTGAGCTTCTTTTTTTTGACTCCTATCTATTGCTAAATTTTTTGCAACTATCAAACAATAAGCTTCAATAGACTCAAACTGCTTCCACTCGTCACGTTTATTCCATACTCGTATCATGGTGTCCTGAACTACATCCTCTGCTTCTGCCCTATCCAAGGTTATTCTAAGCGCCAATCGAAAGAGTTTATCTTTCAAAGGAAGTATGTCGTTTCGGAAACTGATTTCTTGCATCTCTATAAAAATGACGGGTGAGAATATAAAAAGTTACAGGTACAATCGTATTTTTTTTGAATTATTTTTTAATGCGTGTACCACTATCCCCATTAATTGCTGATGCTAAGGTGATTACCACTTCTGAGACACCTGCATTAATTGCTTCAAAAGAATTCTCAAGCTTTGGAATCATGCCACCTTGAATAATACCATCGGCTACATATTGATTAAACTCAGCAGGTGTAATCTGCGGGATAACACTGACATCATCATTTTCATCGCGTAATACCCCCTTCTTCTCAAAACAAAAAACAAGAGTCACATCAAAAAACTGAGCAAGTGCTTTTGCTGTTTCCCCGGCAATCGTATCGGCATTCGTGTTAAGCATATTTCCTTCGCCATCATGAGTCAGCGGAGCCATAACCGGAACTACACCTTTATATATAAGGTCAGACAGCAAAGAAGCGTCTACCTTCTTCACATCACCTACAAAACCATAATCAACTTCTTTCACCGGACGTTTGGCCGACAGAATCACATTCATATCCGCCCCAGTCAGCCCCAAAGCATTCACCCCACGAGCTTGCAGGCCTGCTACAATATTCTTATTGACCAGTCCTCCATAGACCATTGTTACCACTTTGAGTGTTTCGGCGTCAGTTATACGACGCCCATTCACCATTTTACTTTCAATGCCGAGTTGAGTTGCAATCTTTGTGGCCGATCTCCCTCCTCCATGAACAAGGACTTTATGTCCTTCAATAGCTGCAAAATCATTTAATAATTGGTTAAGTGTGGCCTCTTCTTCTACTATTTTGCCACCAACTTTAATAACAGTCAGTTTTTCTCTCATAATTCTATATATTATATAAAGGAAGGTGCGTTAAAAGTCTGAGACAGCTATCAATATATAACTTTAAAAACGCAGATTAACGCTGATTACCGCAGAGTTATTTAATCTTTGCGTAAATTAGCGTAATCTGCGTTTTAATGATAGCGAATTTTACCCTTGGGCACCCTCGCCAAAGGTTCTATTATTCCAGATAGGTATATCCGTAAAGCCCGGAGCGATAATTTGAAAGGAATTCTTTTCCTTCTTCCACAGAAATCTTTCCTTCTTTTACAGATTTTGTAACCCAGGTTTCCAGTGTTCGCACCAATTTCTTAGGATTATACTGTACATAATCCAATACTTCCGCTACTGTCTCACCATCAATAATCTGTTCAATTGTATATCCCTTTTCGTTTACAGATACATGTACTGCATTCGTATCACCAAACAAGTTGTGCATATCTCCCAATATTTCCTGATAAGCACCAACAAGGAATACTCCAAGATAATAAGGCTCTTTACTTTTCAAACTATGCACAGGCATATAGTGAGCTACATTCTTTGTCGAAATAAAGTTTGCAATCTTCCCATCCGAGTCACAAGTAATGTCCTGCAAAGTAGCTGACCGCTCAGGTTTTTCATCCAATCTTTGAATAGGCATAATGGGGAATATCTGATCGATAGCCCAGGAATCCGGCAGTGATTGAAATAACGAGAAATTACAAAAATATTTATCGGCCAATAGTTTAGATAGACCACGGAACTCATCCGGTGCATGCTTCAACCCACTCGCTATCTGATTTACTTCTCGAGTGATAGACCAATAAAGCCGCTCAATCTGTGCACGAGTTTTCAGGTCAACAATACCATGACTGAACAGATCGAGTGCCTCTTCACGAATCTGCTGTGCATCATGCCAGGCTTCAAGCATCTTGTTCTGATTCAAAGTATCCCAAATGCCATACAGCTCCTGCACCAATTCGTGTGCATCCGGTGCGATCTCTTCCTCATCATCCCATTCGGGTAGTGTAGTCGTTTCCAAAACTTCAAAAACAAGTACAGAATGATGTGCCGTCAATGCACGTCCGCTTTCTGTTATAATATTGGGGTGAGGAATATTATTCTTATCACTGGCATCTACAAGAGTAGAAATAGAGTCGTTAACATACTCCTGAATAGAATAGTTCACACTACTCTCGCTACTCGATGAACGGGTCCCGTCATAATCAACTCCCAGTCCACCGCCAATATCGACAAATTGTACATTAAAGCCCATGGAATGAAGTTGTACATAAAACTGGGAAGCTTCACGCAAAGCAGTCTTTATGCGACGAATTTTAGTCACCTGGCTACCAATGTGGAAATGAATCAGTTTCAAGCAGTCTTTCATATCCTTCTTTTCCAGGAAATCAAGTGCCTCAAGCAATTCGCTGGAAGTCAATCCAAACTTACTGGCATCACCACCGGATTCTTCCCATTTACCACTACCGGAAGAAGCAAGTTTAATACGAATACCGATATTGGGCATTACATTCAATTGCTTCGCCATCTTGGCAATAAGTTTCAGCTCATTCATTTTTTCTACAACGAGAAAAATACGCTTGCCCATCTTTTGTGCAAGCAGAGCAAGTTCAATATAACTTTCGTCTTTATATCCGTTGCAGATAATCAACGAATCAGAATCAGTATTAACAGCAATTACAGCATGGAGTTCCGGTTTGGAGCCAGCTTCAAGACCAAGATTAAACTTCTTTCCATGACTGATTATCTCTTCCACAACCGGACGCATCTGATTTACCTTAATGGGGTAAATGATGAAATTCTGTGCTTTATAGCCATACTCTTCAGCAGCTTGTTTAAAGCAATGGGCTGTCTTCTCAATCCGATTATCCAGAATATCCGGAAAACGCAGCAACATGGGAGCTGCTACATCACGCAACTGCAGTTCATCGACCAACTCCTTCAGATCGACACCTATGCCATCCTTACGCGGTGTAACAACCACATGACCTTTGTCATTTATACCAAAGTACGAAGTACCCCAACCTGTAATGTTGTAGAGTTCCTCAGAATCTTCAATACGCCACTTTCTCATTTTAATGTATTCAGTTGTGTTTATAAAATATTTAAGGCAACAAAAATAGTTATAAATCCATAGTATACAATCAGAAAGACACGTTTTTTCAATAAGACAGGTTCAGAAGGCACAAATAAATCATAATTTTAATAAATCACGTAACCGCTGCACTGATTTTTCAATCTGTGAGCGATCCTCTAATTCATCAGCATTAAAAATATACTGAGCCTGAGAATAGAACGGAGCACGTTTCTCCAACGCCTGAATGATAAATTCCTTTAATTCTTCGTCCTCTTTACCTTGCAAAATAGGACGCTGCTGTTTGGCAACGCGCAACCTACGAAATAAAACATCGGGATGGACATTCAAAAAGACAGTTTTACCACTATGATTCATAAAGTCCATGTTATCGAAGAAGCAGGGAGCACCACCACCCGTGGAGATAACAACATTTTCAAAAGCACCTACTTCACGCAACATATTTCTTTCCAGTTCACGAAAACCTGCTTCACCGCGTTCGGCAAATAACTCTCCCACTGTCTTATGGAAACGCTCTTCCATATACCAGTCCAAATCAACAAACGGTACGTTCAGTGTTCGGGCAAAAGCTTTCCCTAAAGTAGTCTTACCGGCACCCATATAGCCGGTCAGGAATATACGAATCATAATTACCTATCTTTTCTTTTCAGAGCAAAGATAGGTAATATAATTATAGAATAAACAAAGTTTGCACTTCAATTTAGTCTAAATTTGTGATGATTTTAAGCAGTTTATATCCTGCGGTAATCACTTAAATACTTTCACTCTTTCAGAGAGTGCTTTAAATTCTTTATCACCCGGTTCTCCAACCGGCATACCAAATGGCATTTCAGCAATCAGATGCCAACTGGCCGATAATTCCCAGGTACGACGCACTTCCTCATCAATCAAAGGATTGTAATGTTGCAGAGAAGCACCGAAACCTGCATCTTCCAACATACTCCAGATCGCTAACTGATGCATGGCCGATGTTTGTAAAGACCACCCAGGAAAATTATCTTTATAACTGACAAATGTATCCTGCAGCGTTTGCACAACATATTGATCTTCAAAGAACAATACAGTACCATAACCACTCTCAAAACAATTATCAATCTTTGATTCTGTATTTTTAAAAGCCTCCGGAGTTACAATCTTCCGTATAGCATCTTTCACTATTTCCCATAGTTTCTTATGATTCTCACCCAAGAGTAATACGACGCGGGTCGACTGAGAATTAAAAGCCGATGGTACGTGAGTTACCGCAAAATTTATAATACGTTCTATCTCTTCGTCAGAAATAGGTGACTGGTTTGTGATTGAATAGTAACTTCTCCTGTGTTTCAGGACATCTTTAAATGATTTCTGCATCATAGTCTCCTTTCTTTGGGTTTATAATCTATTATATAGAGAACAACTGATCTTGAAAACTTGTTCGATAAGTAGTACTTCAAATTTAATTCATACTATGACAACGTTTTATTAAAATGCAAATGATCGCAGATTTTCGCAAATTAGAAGGTTTACTGTACTTGAGAGACGATATTTTTTGCGTGAATTTGCGATAATCTGAGTTTCAATGATAGGTTCATTTAACTAGAATACAGTACTTACTAAAATATATTTGTAACTTTACCACCCGAATAAATAAAAAGATGAATGGCAAAGCAAAAATTTTATGTGGTATGGGAAGGCGTAACTCCAGGCATTTATTCTTCCTGGACTGACTGCCAACTACAAATTAAAGGATACGAAGGAGCCAAATATAAGTCATTTGACAGCCGAGAAGAAGCAGAACGTGCTCTCGCATCATCTCCCTACGCATATATTGGTAAAAATGCCACAAACAAAAAAGGAAATAAACCTACCTCACACACGTTGCCTGCTGCTGTAATAGAGAATAGCCTTGCTGTAGATGCAGCCTGCAGTGGTAATCCCGGTCCGATGGAGTATCGCGGAGTACATGTAGCCAGCCAGCAGGAAATATTTCACTTCGGCCCAATGAAAGGTACAAATAATATAGGTGAATTCCTGGCATTAGTACATGGACTTGCCCTACTGAAACAAAAAGGATTCGATATGCCTGTCTACAGTGACAGTGTGAACGCTATCAGTTGGGTAAAACAAAAGAGATGCAAAACCAAATTGCCACGCACCGCTGAAACGGAACAGCTTTTTTTATTAATAGAACGTGCCGAGAAGTGGTTGAAAGAAAACACCTATTCTACCCCTATTCTGAAGTGGGAAACCAAAGAATGGGGCGAAATTCCCGCTGACTTCGGAAGAAAATAAACTACTTGAACTTCTTTATCAGAAAACTCGGATTCACACGCAGATAAACACCAAAAGAAAAACTGGTGGCACTACCTGGCTTTATCACTTCCCCATCTGCTTTAGTCATGGTACCAGGCAAATACTGATAAATATCTGCTTTAGCGCCAAGAGCATAATGCTTACCAAATGAGCGAGAATATTCTACAGAAAGGAAAAGAGTTTGCGGATCATTATAAAACGCCCCCTCTTCTTTCGTGGAAACAGAGCCAAAATAAGGAATACCAAGCAAAGAGATAAAGTCCTTTGACATAAAATACCCACCTTTCACACGTATGTCTTTAAGATCAGTGTAAGCAGCAGCGTATAGCCCTACTCCTTTATCAAAAGGCCATAAATGTCCCGCCTGCTGATAATAGGCTACTGCATCCACTTCTACATTCACTCGTTTCAGCACCGGGCGATTTACGTTCCAGGTTACTCCGGCTCCAACAGAACCATTCATCAATGTTTGTACCGAATTAGTATAGATTGTATCCTGTTCTCCTCCACGATGCTGAATAGTCATTTGTACAGGAGTATAATAATGAAAACGAGCCTTAGGGTCATTGTATTTTATAAGCGATGACACCCCTACTATAAATGCTTCCTGGTGGGTATCTTCTTCAAAAATATAACTCAGCCAGTTGACCCATGCATCCAGATGTAAATGCCGGGAATCATATAGAAATTGTAATCCCATCTCCGGATCAGCGGTCAGATTTAACTCCGGACTATAAAGAGGAGCAATCAGACCATGATTAGAGCCACCGTAAATATCTCCTAGGATAAGATTCACATGAGACAAAGCTAACTGCGCTCTGAAATAAGGCAAGATATGCGTTCCACGTTGATATTGATTTCCTTTCCAGGTAGCTATATCATGATAGGCATAATTGGGAAATTTATAAGCACCGCTATAAATCAATGCATGTGCTCCCAACTCCAGTTTCATATTTTTCAGCGGATAATAGACAACTTTAGGTTCCAGCCACATACCCGGCAACGAATATCCTTTCATCACAGTACCGGCATACTCGTTATCTTTAAAAAAACTGATATTATCCAGTTCTACCGACAACTCTCCTACACGTTCAGGATTAATCTTGTAATCAGTCTTACATACTTTCTCCTCCACTTGTGCCCGGACCGTTGTAGTTGCTATGAGAAGCATCACCAAACAACCTGTCCATCCAATATATCTGCCGTATTTCATTTTACCATCTATCAAAGAGATTGCATATCATTCAGCCGCTTATAGTATCCGTTCATTTCCAATAACTCTTCATGCTTACCACGTTCTACAATCTCTCCTTCATAAAGTACGCAAATTTCATCTGCATTCTTTATTGTCGAAAGCCGATGGGCAATAGCAATCGTCGTACGTGTTTTCATTAATCTTTCAAGAGCTTCCTGTACCAGACGTTCAGATTCTGTATCAAGAGCAGAAGTTGCCTCATCAAGAATCAGAATCGGTGGATTTTTCAATATAGCCCGAGCTATACTGATACGTTGACGCTGTCCTCCGGATAGTTTACCACCACGGTCTCCTATATTAGTATTATATCCATCTTCCTTTTCCATGATAAAATCATGGGCATTAGCAATCTTGGCAGCCTCTATCACTTGTTCCATAGTTGCATTTTCCACACCAAAAGCAATGTTATTGAAGAAAGTATCATTGAAAAGGATAGCATCCTGATTCACATTTCCAATCAAACCACGTAAATCAGATATACGTACATCTTTAATACTGGTACCATCAATTTTTATATCTCCGCCTTGTACATCATGATAGCGAGGCAACAAATCAACCAGTGTAGACTTACCGGATCCGGATTGTCCAACTAAAGCGATTGTTTTTCCTTTTGGTATTGTTATACTGACATCCTTCAGTACCTCTCTTTTTTCGTCATAACTGAATGTGATATGTTGAAACTCTATCTTATCATTCAATCCATTCAACGGCTTCGGATTCGGAGATTCCTTTATTTTGTTTTCTGCTTTCAATATCTTATCTACGCGCTCCATAGAGGCCAATCCCTTTGGTATATTATAGCCCGCCTTTGAGAATTCCTTTAATGGATTAATTACGCTATAGAGAATTACCATATAAAAGATGAAAGAAGGAGCATCTATTGTCGAATTATTTCCTAAGATTAACGATCCTCCAAACCACAACACTATTACAATCAACAATGTACCCAAAAATTCACTCATCGGATGAGCCAATGATTGTCTGATAGCAACACGATTTGTAGCATCCCGATATTCGTTACTGCACTTTGTAAAACGATCCACCATTTTCTTCTCCGCAATAAAAGCTTTAATAATACGGAGTCCTCCCAAAGTTTCTTCCAGCTGCGACATGGTATCACTCCATTTTGCCTGCGCCTCCAAAGACTGGCGTTTCAATTTCTTTCCGACAACTCCCATCACCCATCCCATACCAGGCAATACAAGTATTGTAAACAAAGTCAACTGCCAACTCGTAATAATCAATGTTCCAAAATAGAAAAGAATCAAAATTGGATTCTTAATCAACATATCCAACGAACTGGTGATAGAATTCTCTACTTCACCAACATCTCCACTCATACGAGCAATAATATCTCCCTTGCGTTCTTCGGAAAAGAACCCCAATGGCAACGACATCACTTTTGAGTATACCATTATGCGAATATCACGAACTACACCTGTACGTAACGGGACCATTACAGCTGAAGAAGCAAAATAACAGGACGTTTTCAACAGCGTCATGAAGGCAAGAAACAATCCTAAAAAAAGTAGTGTCAATGAAGCCCCATTTATAGTGATCATATCCGTCACAAAAAAATAGAAGTTATTCACCACCTTTTCTTTCAATCCTACACTCGCATCCCAAGGAATAAACTCATAAACTTTATTATCCATCTTAAACAGAATTTGTAAAATCGGAATAATCAATGTAAATGAGAAAACATTAAGTACAGCAGACAGTATATTCAACAATATAGCCCATCCTAAATATTTCTTGTAAGGCGCCACGAATCGGCGCATGAGTTGAAAGAATTCCTTCATTAGTTTATCATTAAATGAATTAGACCGCAAAGATAGATGAAAATCTGTAGTTTTACAGGACCTTCTATCATTTTTATTATACTGGCTAAAAGTATAGCTTACAAAAATAGAAAATAAATCTATTATTTATTTCAAAAAAACAAAATCACCAAAGTAACCATTGATCATAATCTATTCCATACGCTCTCTCCATATACATTCCCAAAAACATTCCAGGATTAGAACTAAATGTACCAACAAATAATACGGAGTTTTTCAATATTTCTATTGACGAAAAAAGCTTAACCATACTTTCTCTTTTTTCCTGTACATTGAGTTTTAAAAAGTCTTGGTGAAAATACCCCTTTTCAGAAGATGTAGTCAGCGTATAGAAGGTCCATTCCGGATAATCCCTACGCATATTCTCTACAATTTCATATTCGTCTGTAAACACATATGCATTCCTAATAGAAGACATTTCTTCTGACTTTATAATATATTTATTATAATCTTCTAATTCATGTTCTACAAACTTATCACCCCTACGAATATGAAAACCTATATATTCATCTGGAAGACCTATTTTTTTTATATTCTCACTAATTTCATCATATGTTTTTTCATTAAAACGATAAATTAAATCAATAATACTTCCCGCTACCGCACGTAAATTTCCCTTCAGTTCTAATTCCGGAATATTTATCTTTTCCCGTTCAAAATCAACCGACCTAAATTTAAAAAAAACATCTGAAGTCAAATATGTATGTTTATGCTTCAAACGCCATAAAAGATATTTCAGACGTTCCAATTTATGTGTATAGAAAAAAGGGTCATTATAACGTATATTATACTTATGATGAAAATCATCTGTTATTTCCTCACAAAACGGTAAAAAATAATCGGTCCAGCCATTATTATGTTTAAAATTTGCATCTGCAGAATACAAAGTAAATCTAATATTCCATCGCAAACAATAAATAATAGCCAATATCATATTATTTAATTCAGAGTAAAAACCAGCATCAGACCCTATATGAAAGACTAAACTCTTTCCCTTAAAAGAGTCATTTATTTCCTGATATTTTTCTAAAGTTACTTCCATAGTTATTATTTTAATATTAAAAAGCAAAGATAATACGATATAATGAAATCCATTTTAACAAGAGCAGAAAAGAATATAAAAAAAGAAAATTCAATAAATTATTCCATTAAATTATTTGTTTTTAATTTATCTTTGCGAGAAACATATCATTTAAACCATGAGTAAGTTCTATAATCGTATTTCCAGATCCATTCGTAAAAGATATATCAAAATATTTCCTCCTGCCATTCCAATACCGCCTAAACGCGATATGAATCCGGAACAAGTATCCAGAAAAATATATGAAGCATTACAATCGGACTCTCCTTGTATGATAGCGCGCTTTGGAGGGATTGAAATCAATTGTGTTTGTAACTATTTAGGTATAATAAAGCCAAACTTTATACAATTTATCCGTGGCATAGGACAACCTTGGTGGTGGGAACCTTATACTATGGAGACAATGAAAAATAATGCAGGTTTTTTTTCCAACACTTCTGAAAACTTAAGTAAATTCGCTCAGATGATGATACAGGATACCCCTTTAGTAGACATTTTGGCGTCATGGAGATACGAAGAAAAAATACTTGAAAAAGAATTATCTAATGCATACAAAATAGAATTAGAATACCTAACTCCTTTTTGGTGTTCTACGCCATGGACGCGCGCATTAGAGGGGAAAAAAGTATTAGTAGTACATCCCTTTTCAGAAACGATTAAAAAACAATATAAAAAGAGAGAACTTATTCATAAAAACTCCAGTATATTGCCTTCATTTCAGCTTAAGACCATAAAAGCTATACAAAGTATTGGTGGGAAAGACATAAGTGATAAGTTTAAAGACTGGTTCGATGCCTTGGAATATATGAAATCAGAGATTAACAAGATTGATTATGATATCTGTATTATAGGATGCGGTGCCTACGGTTTCCCATTGGCAGCACATGTTAAAAGAAATGGTAAGAAAGCTATTCATATGGGAGGAGCTACTCAATTACTTTTTGGTATCAGAGGACAACGATGGGAAAATTATATTGAGCACTTCGACTATAATCAGTTTATGAATGACTACTGGGTCAGACCTTCCAGCGAAGAAACTCCACAACAGTCTAAGAATGTAGAAGGAGGCTGTTACTGGTAAAACCATTGTTCAGATATTTTCAGTATTTCATATTCATATTAAAATAAAGAAACTCACCCATGACTCATCCTATATTAAGTATTATCACGATCAATCTCAATAACAGCATAGGTTTACAAAATACATTAACGAGCATACAGCAACAGAAATGCGATTATTATGAGCATATCATTATAGACGGAGGTTCTAATGACAAAAGCAAAAAAATAATAAAACAATATAGTATAATCAATCCACACCTTTCTTACTGGATATCAGAACAGGACAACGGTATATATAACGCAATGAATAAAGGAATACTCCAAGCCAAAGGAGAATATTTATTATTTTTGAACTCAGGAGATTATTTAGAGCCTAACATTCTAAACAAAATAAAACAAGAAATTACAGGGGAAGGAATTATCTACGGAGATCTTTATTATATTTCATCCGAAAAAAAGGAGAAAACATTAATAACATTTCCAGATCCACCTTTAAATGCAAGTTTAGTTATTTCTAGAGATTTTTATCTTCCCCACCCTGCCTCGTTAATAAAACGACAATTATTCGACAATGAACTGTATAATGAACACTATAAAATCATCTCAGATTGGGACTTTTGGGTAAAATGTATCATTCTAAAAAACTGTACAACTAAACATATTTCTATGCCTATATCAAATTTCATGGAAGGAGGAATATCTTCCACAAACCAAGAGCTAATACAAGCCGAAAGAGCCGAAGCACTACAGCATTTATTTCCTCCTCAAATAATTGATAGTTTAAATAAACTTTTTTTCCTCGAACAATCTCCTTTATGTAAGGTCATACTAGAAATAAAGAGTAGCAAACGTTTTTTCAGAAGGATGGCACGTCTAATTATCTTTTGTCACAAAATACACAAATTATTCACTCGTCATAAATAGCTACCTTATATTATACACCCAAGGATAGGTAAAAGTATGTCCTGTCACCTAATTATTTTCCATTTTATTACATTTTCCCAAAGAAGATAATAGTGAATCAAAAATTCTCAACCATTTATCACCAATCACATCAGGTGCATACTCCATAGACTTACGAATAACATTCTGTCTCATCATTTTCAAATTCTCCGATTCCGTCAATAATTCAACCAGCAGACGTGCATATTCTTCCAGATTATATGGAGTTACAAGAATTCCATTCTGTCCGGACGGAGAAAGTATATAATGTACTCCAGCTGAACAATCAAAAGCTATAGGAACAACCCCGTTAGCCTGAGCTTCTGTCAAACATAACCCCCAACCCTCAAATGTAGAAACTAAACACAACACAGAAGCATCACGATAGTATTTCTCAACGTGATCACTGTGTCCTGCAAAGCTTATACGCGGAAGCTTTTTCTTTTGCGCCATCTGCTGAAGAGATTCTCTTTCCTCTCCGTCACCAACCAAGATCAACTCCCAATCTGGCACCTTTTCATATATCATCTCCCATATATTGATCAAGCGGTCTATCCTTTTGTCTTCATAACTCATGCGCCCCACATACAGTATCTGCTTTTTCTTATTAAAGTTTACAGTCTCAGCACTTTTCTCTGAATTAGGTACTACATATATCCTGTTTTCAGAAGGAGATAATTTCATTTTTTCTATCAAAACCTGTTTATATTCCTCACACAAAACAGTATATGCATCCACCTGACTATATACTCTTATATAATCAGAAAGAAGACGTTTGTGATATCTCTTAAACCACATTGTTTTAGGATAAGTTACTAAAATCCACCCCAGCCGCTTAAACCGTGAAGACCAAACACGCTTCTTCTTAGTATAAAGATCACTTGCTATCTCCCAGAAAGGCACACCATGCAAAGCAAATATAATTTTACAATGTGTATTACTTCGTATATGAGATAGATAAGACAACGTCTGAACTGGCAAGACAAAAATATCAATTTGTAACTCTTGTAAGATATCAATAATAGCATCTGCATTCTCTTTACTATTGACACTCATTTTATCTGGTAATTCCAAAAGAGTCATATTCGGAAGAGACCAATTTCTTATTTCCCTAGCTAAAACATATATATCAAATCCCCGCTCAGATATATAATCTGCAATATCAACAGTCACCCTTTCTGCCCCTCCACTAGGAAATTCATTATGCAGAAACAAAACTCGCTTCTTATTCATTGCTTTTTAAGTTTAGGTTTCCTTTTTATAAACCGATAATATTTTTCAAATAGTACTGGTGAAAGATTTATCAAACGGCAATAAAATGATGACCTTTTGGGTTTTAAAGGAAATAACCCACCTTCCTGAGCTATCATAAACATCTCTCTCTGATTTTGATATCCTTTACGAATACTATGTTTAAAAAGTCGTATTAAAATTACAGCAATATGATTATCAAAATAAGCTATAGACAATGCGTCATCCTGACAAGTAAATTTAAATTCATTTAAGGAAACCATCGCTTTAATCATATTTAAAGAATCTGCTTCTTGATATTGGCTCATAAATGAATCTACATTTTGATAATAATTATAGAAACAAAAAGGTAAATATTTAATCCTTTGTGCAAAAAAAAGGGCTCTTGGTACGAATTCTTCATCTTCGTGCCTAATAGACATTATTTTAAGATTATTGTCTAATAAAAATTTACGCCTATACACATATAGAGGAATCATTGCAGGATAACAGTCTTTAAAAAGAAAATCTCGGCCTTTCATCACTTTCCTGTCATTCTCTTCCATGTGGTAAGGTTGTAATAATAAAGTTCCATCAACAGCTATGTGTTGATAGTTCAATAAAAGTAAATCTAATGAATAGCCTGACATTTCTTCATAGATTACCCTTAAACAGTTAGGTATAATACTATCATCCGCATCTAAGAAAAGAAGATAATCACCTTTAGACTCTATAACACCCCTATTTCTCGCACAACCAACTCCCTGATTTTTAATAGTTATATATCGTAAAAATGAATATTTCTCACACAAAGAATCCAATATTTCAATGGAGTTGTCCGTTGAACCATCATTTATTACAATTGCTTCATAACAATCATATGGTAAATCCTGATTGGCAACTGACTCTATACATCTGTTTAAATATTTTGCAGCATTATAAGCTGGTATAATAACAGAGATTTGCATATATATATCCCGCTTTTCGTAAATTTAGGTGGTAAAGATAGTCAAATATAGTTGGACATAATTAATAGAAAAAGACTTTTTCCGAAAAAAGAGCAAAAATATGCAGTATTTCCCCTATCTTTGCATTTATTACTTTACATAGTAAAACAAAAGCTGATTAAGATATATCCAATGAAAGTTTCATTAATCATTTCAACCTACAATTGGCCTGAAGCGTTAAGACTTAGCCTTATGACAGTGTTGCATCAGACCCAATATCCGCACGAAATTGTTATAGCGGATGACGGCTCTACCATTGAAACTCAGAATATGATTAAAGAGCTTCAGACAGAATATCCTATCCCCATACAACACATTTGGCACGAGGATAAAGGATTTAGGAAAACGATGATTATGAATAAGGCTGTCAAAGCAGCTACCGGAGATTACATCATCCAAATTGATGGGGATATATTATTGCATCCCTATTTTATAGCAGATCATCTTGAGATAGCTGAGCCTGGATATTTCATAAGAGGTGGCCGTACACTCATCAATGCATTTAAAACAAGATTTTTTCTGCACCGCAATGCGCTTCGTCCCCAGAAAAGTAATTTAATGAGAAGTAACAATAAGTTTAATGCATTCAGAATACCTTTCCTTGCAAATATATTCAGTGGAGTATCGGAAGATGTAACACATGTAAAAGGGTGTAATATGGCTTATTGGAAGAAAGACTTTATTGCAGTGAATGGCTATAATAATGATATTAACGGCTGGGGACACGAGGATATAGAGCTTGCTATCCGTCTTCATAACTCAGGAATTAAGATGAAAAAAGTGAAATTTAAAGCAATAGCTTACCACCTTCACCATCCTTTGAATTCAAGAAACTGTGAAGAAAAGAATATGGAAATTTCCAATCTTGCACTCAACAAAAAAATAATACGAGCAAAGAATGGATACGACAGCCTATAGCCGTACTTCAAAAGTCAGTATAATCGTTCCAATGTATAATGCAGCCTCTTTTCTAAAAGAGACTTTAGACAGTATTCTTAATCAAACTTTCACAGACTTTGAGCTAATACTTATTGATGACTGTTCAAAAGACAATACTTTAGAAATAGCTAATTCTTTCTCCGATCCTCGTATTTACATTGTTAAAAACGAGAAGAATTTAGGAGCCGGAGGTACCCGGAATAAAGGTATTAAACTCGCACAATCAACCTATATTGCATTCTGTGATGCGGATGACATTATGTTTCCCAATAGATTAGAAGAGCAATACAACTTTATGGAGCAGCATCCGGACATTGATATCTGTGGTAGTTTTGTGAATTTAATCAACCAACAAGGTGACATAACAGGTAAATTTACATTTCCGGTAAAACATGATAAAATAGCTGTTGAGATGTTCTTGCGCTGTGCATTTCAACAATCCACAGCTTTCATTCGCCGCCAGTCTTTTAAGCAATCCGGGCTTGAATATAAAGAAAATCACTATGCAGAGGATTATGATTTGTGGGCCAATGCCATAAAAAAACTGAAATTCCATGTTATTCCCCATTTCCTGATGTACTACAAGATCTCTGATTCGCAGATATCCTCCATATCTTTTGATAAACAGCAAAGAGATGCCTACCTGGTTTACAAACAAATGATGGAGGATTTAGGAGTTCGTTACAATGAACATATTATTGAACTTCATTACGAGTTGGCACATCGCAAGAGAAAAACATTCCCGGAAGAATGGATAAAAGAATATGAAACTTTCTGCAGAGAATGCCTTTTGAGAAATAAATCAGTAAAACTCTACAAAGACAAGCTCTGGAGACAAGCTATGATACATAATTATAAAAAGTCTCAATATTTATTGCATAATAAAATAGTAGCAACTATCAAGGCATTTTTTAAATTCAAACTCCTCAAATAATGGATATCAAAATTTCTATTATCATACCAGCTTACAATGCACAAAAGTATATTGAGAGATGTCTCCTGTCATTGTCTGTACAAGACATGCCAACTAATAATTATGAAGCGATTGTGATCAATGATGGTTCTACAGACAACACTCAAAGCCTTTTAGATGTATTATGTAAACAATACTCATTTGTCCGTTATGTATCTACCCCCAACAGCGGGCTTAGTGCATCCCGAAACAGAGGTGTAAAAGAAGCAACAGGAGAATATCTCTTATTCTTAGATGCAGATGATAGCATTATACCCAACTGTTTAAAGGAAATTTATAAGGAGATGTCCGGAAATCAACTGGATATGATGTTAATGAACTACCAATATATACTTCCCAACGGAACTCAACGGAAGGGCGGATATCATATTGATAAGAATGACGAAAAAATTGTCTCCGGCAAACAGTTTCTAATCAGAGAAAATTATCCGCCGATGATTCCATTGTATGCATATCGTCGCTCCTTCATTATCGAGAACAACCTCTCTTTCCTTTCTATCGGACATGAAGATGAGGAGTTCACTCCCAAAGCTATTTACATGGCTAAGCGTATTAAATATTATCCTCTGACTTTCTACAACTATTTCCAGAATGAAGAGTCATTCATGCATACCTACAAAGAAAGTAACTTTTATGATATGCTCACTGCTATGGGTTCACTCAATAGGTTCAGACTTGAACACGAAAATGATCCTAAAATCATATCCTATTTCAACAACCACATTGCAAACAGAGTGATAATGATATTCAAACGCAGTATCAGGGACGGACATTCCATCCAAAAAGAGTTAATACAGAAAATTAAAGAGGAAGGTCTATATCCATTAAAGCCCCAGAGATCATCTTTTTATATACGGTTATTCAACTATTCTCCCACCTTGTTTGAAAGATACTACCGCTTCATTAAGCATAAATAAAACACTACAACAAAGATATTTTACAGCACATCTCCCAGAAAATAATTTTATTATTATCCTCTGCAAATGTAATATCTTATAAACACCCGTTATGTTCCTCGTAGAGTTTCGACCCGTTCCTCGTAGAGTTTCACATCGTTTCTCGTAGAGTTTCGACCCATTTCTCGTAGAGAAAAATACAACTATATATCTTATTGATTTACAAAGACTTACAAAATCAAAGAATGTATCATTTTTTCCTTTATCAAAGGAACTGTTTTTATAGATCCAAGCAGTCTTTTAGTTCTCCAAAAACTACGAATAAACTTTACTCACATACCAGCTTATCCGTATTCATCCTCGTCATATATTGCTGAATTATTGCCTTTAACTCTGATTCCATAGAAGATTGCATTTCGGGTAAAGTACCTAACAAATTATGTTCCAGCAAACGATCTGAAACAAAGTCATACAGTGCAACGGACTCTTTACCATCAAACTGAAGCAAATAACGACCTTTATGATATTGATAAACACCGCCTATATAATTCACTGCGGAAGTCTGACTGGTGGGAGTAGTAAGCAAATCACATCCGAAAGAAATGTAAGGCTTGTCATATCCCAAATATCCCAATACAGTAGGCATTATATCTATTTGCTGGGCTATAGCATCGATATGCCCTTTCAATGTACTACCCGGCTGATAGAAAATGACGGGTACAGCAAATGTGCCGCTTTCAGTCATATATTCGGGATGTTCCGTTTGATTGGTATGATCGGCTGTGATCACAAACAACGTATTGTTGAACCAGGATTCATGAGAAGCCTTCTCAAAAAAACATTTCAACGCATAATCCGAATAACCAATACACTGATGAATAGGCAATGTCCCTTTGGGAAACTTACCCGTATATCGTTTGGGTATTACAAACGGATGATGGGAAGAAGCACTAAAAAGAGCAGCTGCAAAAGGTTGACGGAAAGAAGAAAGTTCATCTGCAAAAAACTGGAAAAACTCTTCGTCCCAGATAGCCCAGCGACCGTCAAAATCATCATCGTTATTATATTCTGTACGCCCATAATAATCCTGAAAACCTGTAGCCCGCGAAAAAGCTTCAAAGCCCATTGAACCATTTTCGGCACCATGGAAGAAAGCCGTATAGTATCCCTTTTTACGTAACTCGCCCCCAATACCGGATACTTTATTCATTGAAGCCGGCGTCAGGAAAAAAGGTTCTACAAACATAGGAATACCGGACAATACGGAAGGCATCCCATCAATACTTTTGTGCCCGTTGGCAAATGAGTATTCAAATGTGAGACTCTCTGAAATCAATGAATCCAGGAACGGGGTATATCCCTTATAAGCTCCCCCATCCAAATCTTTATTTAAAGCACCAATGTATTCCTTTCCGAAACTCTCCATGATAAATACCACCACATTCAGCGGACGGAACTGCACACTATCCGCCGGAGTATGAACAGGTGTATAAACCGCCTCCATCGCAGCCTCATCTTTATAATAGGCAGGTACTACAAACGGCTTTTTACCAATAGTACGTATCATCGCAAAAGGAGTATTAAGCACCAGCCCTGTCTCAATGGGACGATTGACATATTGGTTGGCATTACTAACCGTAATAGGTCGCACAGCAGCTCCGATGCCGCCACGCATACCAAATATGCAAAAAGGTATGACAGCAACAAGACAAACCAACTGTATTCCGTAATACCCCCACGGATTTAGATTTTCTGATTTTCCAAAAGGCTTTCTGTATAACTTAAACATACCATAAATCAACACAACAGCCAGCAAAGTCAGATACCAATGATTCAGCAATTCTACTCCGATAATACCCGCTATGTTATTCTCATTGCTGAATTCATTGAAAACGGAAGCAGTGGTACGGCGATTGGTAAACTGAAAATAGACCGTATCCATTAGATTCATAATCAAGGCAATACTATTAGTAAAGACAAAAACGCCTTTTGTCACTTGCTGATAGCGTTTATATTCTTTATAGTGTAATGGGAAAAACATCAGAAGGATGTACAAAGCATTGATATAAACAATAGCAGATGTATCAAAAACCAATCCTCCTTTAAGTATAGTCATCAACTCGGTGCCTGTCAGTTCTGAATAATAAGAATAATTGACCCATAAAAAGACAAACCGACAAATCATAAAAAGAAGATAAGACAGCGCCAGATTACACAGTGCAGCAAGCACCACTCGTATATAAGGAAGGAAAGAAAAAGATTTTTTCATATTGGTGTAATATCAAGTATAACAGCGACAAAATTAATATATTTAATTGGTTCTGCCATTAAAATACCCAAAAACACTTACCTTTGTAACCTATAAACCAGAAATTATAAAACGAATGAAAATAGCTTTTGATGCCAAAAGAGCAGCACAAAACCGTACAGGTCTCGGCAATTACAGCCGCTTTGTTATTGAAGGTTTAAGCCGTTACTGCCCTGAAAACAAATACCTGTTATACACTCCCAATGAACGAAAAGCAAAGTTATTGGGCAATTTGTCACAGCAAGAGAATTGTGTTGTCTGTTATCCCGATAAAGCTATCTGGAAAAGCCTATCTTCATTGTGGCGTGTCAGTGGCATCAAAAGACAGCTGCAAAACGATCATCCGGCTATTTTCCACGGGCTTAGCAACGAACTCCCTTTAGGGATCGAACGGTTGAAAGAAATCAAAAGTATCGTTACGATTCATGACCTGATTTTCCTTCGCTATCCTAACTTTTATTCATATATAGACCGCAACATATATACTTATAAATTTCGCCGGGCCTGCCAGATAGCCAACAGTATTATCGCTGTAAGCGAATGTACTAAAAGAGACATTATACACTATTTTGATATTCCGGCAGAAAAAATAAAAGTGATTTATCAAGGATGTGATGAAAGTTTTCTCCACCCGGCAGACTCCGGATTGAAAGAAGAAGCACGCAAACAGTACGGGCTTCCGGAAAAATATCTTTTATATGTGGGAAGTATTGAAAGCCGCAAAAATCTGTTGTTAATAGCTAAGGCCCTTACAAAAGCCTCTTGTGACTTACCTTTGGTAGCGATAGGAAAACATACCCCTTATGCGGATACTGTTCTTCAGTATGCCCGGGAGAACGGACTGTCGAATCGACTCCTGATGTTGCACAACGTTTCGTTCCGTTATTTCCCTGCTATCTATCAAATGGCCTCTCTATTTATCTATCCAAGCTTTTTTGAGGGATTCGGTATTCCTATTCTGGAAGCATTAAACAGTAAAATTCCTGTAATCGGAGCTACAGGTTCTTGTCTGGAAGAAGCAGGTGGAGACCATTCCATCTACATAAATCCCGAAAATGAACAGGAACTTGCTGATGCCATAGATCGAGTCATGGCAAATCCCACCTTACAACAGGAAATGATTGAAAAAGGAACAGAGTATGCTGCTCGTTTCGGACAAGAGATATTAACCCGGCAAATGATGGAACATTACCTCTCGCTGTAAAATAATTATTTCTGATTTCTTCTCAGATATTCTTCGTAGGTCCTTTTCCACCGATTATGACTCCACAACCAAAATTGAGGAGCTCGCTGAATAGTCGCCTCCAGGCGCCGGGCATAATCAACCGTTATTTCATAATTCGGGAAGGATTTGGGTTGATCGGTCATTAGGATAAACTCTGCATGATAATACCCTCTTCTTACTCTTTGTACATCTATATACACGACTACAGCATCGGTTGCTTTGGCAATGCCTTCTGCACCAACAAAGAATGAGGACTTATGATTCAGAAAGTCAGTCCACATATTCACAAAATTCCAGTTGGGAGACTGATCGGATATAAAGCCAATGATAAAACGCTTCTTTTGCTGTTTATAACGTACCAATTGACGTAAAGCCATGAACATCTCTATATTAACTGCACGAAAACGACTTCGCATTCGCAGGAATAGCTGATCAAAAGCCGGACTTTCCAATCGGTGATAAATCTGTCCTACCACAAGGTCTTTATCAATATCCAAATGTAAAGGTAAAGAAGCCACCCACTCCCAATTACAATAATGTCCCAAATAAACGACACAATCCCTATCTTTAATAATTTCATTTATCTTTTCCACACCACCAAAAGTCATCCGCCTGCGCATCTGCTTTTCACTCATAGAAAACAGCTTAATCGTTTCCACCATATAATCACAAAAATAATGATAGAATGCTTTCTCTATTCTTTGTATCTCCCCCAGCTCCTTTTCAGGGAAAGATTCAATCAGATTTTTCCGAACAATCTTCCTTCGATAACGAACACAATAATAAAGTGGAAAATACAATAAATCAGAGAATATATAGAGAAATCGCAACGGTAACAAAGAAGCAATAAACCAAAAGAAAAAAATAAAATAATACAAAACAGTTTTCATACACTTACTTATTTTTATGCTTAAAAACCCAACGAAGTAATATAAAATTTATCGGAACTGCAATAGCTAAAACTAAAACAGGAGCCAATACCTTTGAAATTCCTAAATACAAAAAGAGGTTCAGAAAAGACAAATGAATCAAATAGTTAATCAGATGACTTCCTCCGAAACCCAGGGCCTTCCTGATAGAAGGTGAACTATGGAAAGTAAGATACGAAGTGAGAAAGAAATTACAAATCAAGCTAATCAAATATCCCACTGTATAGGCAACATTTACATCAATCTTTGTTTGCAACAGATAGTAAGCCCCATAATGTAGACCCGAAGCTACTACTCCGACCACACAAAACCGAATAAATTCGTATCGCTTTTCTTTTGATTTCAACATTCCTTCCATTACCTTAGTCGTGCGTAGTCTTCGTGTCCGGTTCTTCCGTATCTTCATTATTCAATAAAACAGATTCAATATTATACCGGGGCCTATCTTTCACCTCAATATATATTTTCCCGATATATTCGCCCACAATGCCAAGGCTAATCAAAATGACAGCTCCCACAAACCAGACAGAAAGCATCAGTGAAGTCCATCCCGGCACCACATGACCAATCCAGAGTGAATGTAAGGTATAGACCAATACACCTAAAGTTATTAATAGAAACAATACTCCCACCAGAAGAATCATCCTCACCGGTTTCACAGAAAAAGAGGTAATACCATCTATTGCGAAGTTCAGCATTTTATTAAAGGGATATTTGGACTCTCCAGCAAATCGCTCAACCCTATCATAATATACGGAGGTTGTATTATAGCCAATTAGTGGTACAATACCTCTAAGGAAAAGATTTCTTTCACGAAACTTACCCAACTGCTCAATGGCTCTCTTACTCATTAGGCGATAGTCAGCATGATTATAAACCGACTTTATCCCCATAGCACGCATAAATTTGTAAAAACTTAAAGCCGTAAAACGCTTAAAGAAGGTATCAGAAGTTCTACTTTTACGTACACCATAAACGATATCAAATCCTTCTTTATATTTAATGACCATTTCTTCTATAACAGCAGTATCATCCTGCAAGTCGGCATCAATAGAAATGGCTATATCGCAAAACCTTCCGGCAACAGTAAGTCCCGCCATTAATGCATTCTGATGTCCTACATTACTGGCTAAATTGACCCCACAAATAGATTTGTTATTTGAATGAAGAGTTGAAATCAAAGACCATGTTCCATCTGTACTTCCATCATTTACGTAAAGAATAAAACTATTGGGTGTTATCAGTTTCCTGTTAATGAGCGCCTCCATCACCTTGGTCAAACGTTTAGTTGTTTCAACCAATACCGCTTCTTCTTTATAACAGGGAACAACAATGGCAAGTCTCATTTCTTCTTTACTTTTCCGGTTAATCAATCAACAGACCTTCCACTTTACTTATTATCTGCTCTGGTTTAATATTTCTCATACAAGCATAATCCCCGCGAAAACAGGGTTTCTGCCCATATACCGAACAGGGACGGCAAGATAAATCAAGCTGTACTGTATTGATTGGCAACTGTTTCCAGCCCATAAAACCAGCGTAAGGATGAGTTGCTCCCCAAACGGAAACCACCGGAGTATTTACCAATGAAGCCAAATGCATATTAGCCGAATCCATAGAGAGCATCACATCCAGATGGCTCATCAGATTCAGTTCCGTATTCATATTTAATTTACCGATCATAGACGTCACAGATGGGTACTTTGACATCCATGAATCAAAAACATTCTGTTCGTCCATGCCTCCACCAAACAGGAAAACTTTAACATCCGAACGTTGAGCGAAATGGGCGATCACCTTCTCTTGCAGTTCTATGGGATATATTTTCCCTTCATGCTTGGCAAAGGGAGCAATACCGATCCATTTTATCCCTTTCTCTTTTTCTCCGGTTACAGGTTCTATTAAAGAAAAATCTCCTTTTCCTTCACCATAGATTGAAGTAAAATTCAACAAAACCGGAAAGCCTAACTCCTCCAATACATCTGCATAGTGCCTGAAAGAGCTTTTCTGATTTTCCAATACCTTGTTATGACGCCGTACTAACTTCTTTTTTCCTTTTCGGCCCTTATCAATAAATGCTACCGGAACTCCGGACATTCTAAACCTTAAACGGATATATTTCGTACGCAGCACATTATGAAAATCAGCCACATAGTCGAAATGAAGTTTTTTCAACTCCGAATAAAGTATATTCAATCCCCAAAGTCCCTTATGTTTACCGGTAAGATCTGCACTTATAAAATGTACATTGGCTGGTAAACCTTGAAAAAGAGGCTGTAGCACCCCACGGCTCAACACAGTAATTTCATGCTGAGGATACTGGGTTGCCAACGAATAGACTACCGGAATAGTCATAGCAACATCACCAAGTGCTGAGAAACGAATGATAAGGATACGGGCCATCGTTTATTTTTTAGCATAAAGCACCGGATTCAAAGCCGGATCATTATACATCTTCATCTGCTTATATACCTTCATGTATTTTCTGCCGGCCTCAATATCAGTCAACAATTGGTCAATAGCCGTTGACAGATCTTTCTGTTGTTCCAACAGAATAGAAAGTTTAGCAAGACATTGGTCATGATGTTCTTTCGTTGTATCCGTGCGATCTACTTCCTGCTGCATATGGTAGATTTTCAAAGCAAGTATGGAGAGACGATCAACGGCCCAAGCAGGACTTTCCGTATTAATCGTAGCGTTTGGCAGAGAAACAACATCTTTATATTTATCAAAGAAATAACTGTCAATCAATTCCACCAAATCCGTACGATCCTGGTTGGACTTATCAATTCTGCGTTTCAACTTCAATGCTTCTACCGGGTCAATCTGAGGATCACGGATTATATCTTCAAAATGCCATTGCACAGCATCAATCCAGTTCTTTAAATACAAATAATATTCAATCGTTTTCAACTCATATGGGTTATTCATCGGAGCATCCACACTATCTGTAATATGATAATCGCTGGTCGATTTCCCAAAAATGTCATTGCAAAGGTTACTAAATGTCATAGTTATAATCATTTTAATGAATGTACAATAAGACAAAGCTAAAGAATTTTTCTCAGACGAACAATCCTTTCTTACTTTTAATTATACATCCATACTATAAACGCGCATTATAGCTTCATAGAACTTATCATAAGTCAATTCTTCCTGAAAATATTTTTTAGCCTGATCCCCCAAACGATTACGTGTTTCAGAATCCGAAATCAGCGTTGACAACGCCTGAGACAAAGCATCAACATCACCTGGTGCCACTAACCAGCCATTACTTCCATGCTTAATAAATTCCACTTGTGCCCCATTATCCGTCGTTACAATACATTTTCCTGCCTGCATAAATTCTATAGCAGTCAATCCGAAAGCCTCTTGACACAAAGAAGGAGCAACTCCGATATCAGCATCTGCAATAAGTGCACGCACTTTATCCGAATGTCCCAGAAATGCAACTTTATCAGCCAGCCCTTCTGAAGCCACAAGTGCTTTCAATCGCTCGACAAAATCATCCTGTCCCTTACCTATAATTACTGAAAAGAAATTAAGATGATGAAGTTTGCCTAATGCTGCAATCAGCTGAAGTATGCCTTTCGCCGGAACAACTCTCCCTACAAAAACAATCAACGGACACTCTTTAGCAATATGAAACCTTTCACGAAGGGTTTCCGACTTAACTATAGGTTCTATATAAGAAGGAATACTGTTGTGAACAACGATACTGCGTTCTTTAGGGAAACCGGGAACTGAACCTAAGAAAGTTTGTTCACCAAGCCGTGATACGAACACGATACGATTTATATGACGATAGGCCCAAAGATAGAGAGGATTATTTTTCCCTTTTTTAATAAGATGCCTCGTGAGAACAATCTTTGCTTTACTTCCGGAAATACGTTTGGCAAGAATAACAGTAAACATCTCTTTAAAGCAATGGATATGTATAATATCCGTAGGATGGCTTTTCAAATACTTACTTAACCGGATAACCGAGTAAAAATCTATAATTCCTTTGAAAGGTAACTGGTAATACTCCCCATCGATTCCTGCAACTCTCTGAGCTATAACAGAACTTTTCCGTGAGAAAAAGGTGACAGCATGCCTGTGACTCGTAGAAGCTACAGCCAAGTCATATATATATTGTTCACCTCCTCCCCAAACAGGAGATGCAAAAATCTGAATGATATTCATATTTATTTCTATCTTACAGCTTTAAAGCGAGTCGTCTTTGCCATCAGGCAGTAGTTTTTTACCTATCAAGTCCCGACAAAGATACTATTTTTTTTGTATTTTTGCCAAAAATGAAAAATGATATGAAAATTATTATAGACGACAAGATTCCTTATATACAAGAGGCTATCAAAAAAATAGCGGAGGAAGTTGTTTACATATCAGGAAAAGACTTTACACCAGAACTCATACGGGATGCTGACGCACTAATTGTCCGTACAAGAACTTATTGCAACCGCGAACTGCTTGAAGGTAGCCAGGTTAAATTCATTGCAACTGCAACCATCGGATTCGATCACATTGATACAGAATACTGTCGTACAGCTGGCATTACCTGGACCAATGCTCCCGGATGTAATTCTGCTTCTGTAGCACAATACATTGAATCCGTACTCTCGTTTCTGAAGATCACCAAAGACAAGAATCTCAGTGAAATGTGTATAGGCATTGTAGGAGTTGGAAATGTAGGAAGTAAAATAATTGAAGTAGCAAAGACACAAGGGATGCGCATATTGCTGAATGATCTTCCCAGAAAAGAGAAAGAAGGGAATACTGAATTTTGTTCTTTAGAACAAATAGCGCAAGAATGTGACATAATAACTTTCCACGTCCCTCTATACAAAGACGGAAAATACAAAACCTACCATTTGGCAAATGAATCATTTTTCCGTACTCTCAAACGCAAACCCATAATTATCAACACTTCCCGTGGAGAAGTTATTGATACAAAAGCATTACTGGAAGCCTTGCAAACAGGAGTCATTTCTGAAGCAATCATTGATGTATGGGAAAATGAACCCGCTATTAATCTTGAGTTATTGAATAAAGTAATAATAGGAACCCCTCACATCGCAGGATATTCAGCAGATGGAAAAGCCAATGCAACACGGATGTCATTGGACGCTCTCTGCCGGCATTTTGGTATAAAAGCCAACTATACCATCTCACCTATGCAACCAGAAAACAGGCTGATACAAGCTACAACTTTAGAGGAAGCTTTACTAAAAATATACGATCCGTGCCAAGATAGCAACCGATTAAAATCACATCCTGAACAGTTTGAACAACTTCGGGGAGATTATCCTCTGAGAAGAGAAAAAGAGGCATATATTATATCGGTTAAAATGGCGGAATAAAGTACGTATTTAACTATGTGTTAATTAGTATACTTTATATACAAAAAGTACGTACTTTTACAGGTATAAAGTACGCACTTCTGTTAGCATAAAAATGATAGTTAAGAAATTATGTTAATAAAGTTGTAAGGTTATGAGGAAATAAAGCATAGAGTCATTATATAGTTAATAAAATAAGCATTCACCACTTTTAATAAATCCGGAAATTATAATCTATTTAAATATCATGAAAAATTTTCTTTTACTTGCTTTTCTTCTTCTGAGCACTCTATCTGCAAACAGTAAGAAAGCCGGAGAATTTACTGTTTTGCAATGGAATATCTGGCAAGAAGGAACATCTGTACCAGGTGGTTACGACGCTATCATTAACGAAATTGTCCGTTTGAAACCAGACTTTGTCACCTTTAGTGAGGTCAGAAACTATAACAAAAGCAATTTTAGTGCCCGTGTCCTGTCTTCTTTGCGAGAAAAGGGATTAGCCTACTACTCTTTTTATAGCTATGACACCGGCCTACTAAGCAAACATCCCATTACAGATTCTCTGACTGTTTTTCCCGAAAACGGAGATCACGGTAGTATTTACAGACTATTGGCCACCGTTAACGGACACAAGGTAGCCGTATACACAGCTCATTTGGATTATCTGGATTGTGCATACTACAATGTACGTGGATATGACGGTTCTACCTGGAAAGAAATTCCCAAACCTCAAACAGTGGAAGAGGTGTTAAAAGTTAATACAGACTCGCAACGTGATGATGCCATCAAACTATTCATTGACCAAGCCCATAAGGATATGGCCAACGGATATAGCATTATTTTAGGAGGGGATTTCAACGAACCTTCTCACCGTGACTGGTTGGAAACAAACAAGGATATGTACGACCACAATGGTATGGTTATCCCCTGGACAGTAACCACTCTACTTGAAGAGGCCGGATTCATTGACAGCTATCGTGAAATTTATCCTGATCCGCTTACACACCCCGGCTTTACTTATCCTTCGGACAATCTGTTAATAGCCCCCGAAAAGTTAACCTGGGCACCGAAAGCAGATGAACGTGAACGAATCGACTTCATTTTTTATCAAGGGAAAGGGCTACAAGCAGAAAAAGCAATTATATTCGGCCCTAAAAGTTCTATTGTGCGCAGTCAAAGAGTAAAGGAAACAACCAAAGATAAATTCCTCCTTCCTAAAGGAGTATGGCCTACCGATCACAAAGGATTACTGGTCACATTCCGCTTCACGGAATAAACAGAACAACAATCATATTATATATGCGAATCAGTAGTTGGTTATTGAGTTCAAAAACAGAAACGAGTCAAATGGCTTTGTATTTTCTACGTCACACAGAGTAATATTTATCTGATGAACGCAAATTAAAAGACTGTAGTTATTTACTATCTATTGGTTCCCTTTGCGAAAATCTGCATTAATCTGTGTTTCAATAAAGATTTAAACTCGGTGTTACTCTGTGATAAGTTTTGCTCATTTCCGATCAGAAATGAATAAAACTAACTCTTAACTGGTTTCAACTACTGATTCGCATTATATAATAATGTATATAAAATAACTATGCCAAGCACCTCAATAGATATTTTTTCAACAACTCAAAAGTTTCTCTATTACCTGCGGATAATATTCATATTCTAAAGAATGCACTTTCTTTGCCACATCGGCAGGTGAATCTTCGGGCAATACCGGGCATTTTGCCTGAAAAATAGTATTGCCTTCATCATAGTGTTCATTTATATAATGTATAGTAATACCACTTTCTTTTTCTCCGGCGGTCACCACTGCTTCGTGTACACGATCGCCATACATCCCCTTTCCTCCAAACTTCGGAAGCAAAGCAGGATGTATATTTATGATTTTATCGGGATAAGCATGCAAAAGTACATCAGGTACACGCACCAGAAATCCGGCCAAAACAATAAAATCAATATTATATTCACGCAATAAAGCTAAAATCTGCTCACCGGAAATCCAATCATCCTTCAAAAACACCTTAGAAGGTACTTTCAGGCGGTTTGCACGCTCTAAAACATACGCATCGCTCCTGTTAGAAAGTACCAATGCCACTCTAATAAAATCATTCTCCTGCAAATACCGGATGATATTTTCGGCATTTGTGCCAGAACCGGAAGCAAAAATTGCGATGTTTTTCTTCATAATCAGCCTATTCTCTGCACAAAACAGTGAAAAATGTGCAAAAGAATGCATTTATTTAATCAAATATTTGCGCAGAACGATAAATATTTATTCCTTTGCACCGCAAAATTAAAGAAATAAAACTAATTATTAATTAAAAACTTAAAGTTATGTCTGAAATTGCATCAAGAGTGAAAGCGATTATCGTCGACAAATTAGGCGTTGAAGAATCAGAAGTTACTAACGAAGCTAGCTTCACTAACGATTTGGGAGCAGATTCTCTTGACACTGTAGAACTTATCATGGAATTCGAAAAAGAATTCGGTATCTCTATTCCAGATGACCAAGCTGAAAAGATTGGTACTGTAGGTGACGCTGTATCTTATATCGAAGAACACGCTAAGTAATCGGATTTCATCAATATGGAATTAAAAAGAGTTGTAGTAACAGGCCTCGGCGCCATTACTCCCGTTGGCAATAGTGTACCCGAATTTTGGGAAAACCTGGTGAACGGGGTTAGTGGAGCAGGGCCTATTACTCATTTCGATGCTTCGCTATTCAAGACCCAATTTGCATGTGAAGTAAAAAACTTCGATGCGACCCAATATATCGACCGTAAAGAAGCACGCAAAATGGACCTGTATACACAATATGCTGTAGCAGTAGCCAAAGAAGCAGTTGCTGACTCTGGTCTTGATGTCGAAAATGAAGATTTAAATAGAATCGGCGTTATTTTCGGTGCAGGTATCGGTGGTATTCGTACATTTGAAGAAGAAGTAGGTAACTACGCCCTTCGTCAGGAAAATGGTCCAAAGTTCAATCCGTTTTTCATTCCTAAGATGATTTCGGACATTGCTGCCGGACAGATTTCTATTATGTATGGTTTCCACGGTCCTAACTATGCAACATGTTCTGCATGTGCTACTTCTACCAATGCCATCGCTGATGCATTCAATCTGATCCGTCTGGGCAAAGCGAATGTAATCGTATCCGGCGGTTCGGAAGCTGCTATCGCTGCTGCCGGTGTAGGAGGTTTTAATGCAATGCATGCATTGTCTACCCGCAATGACTCTCCGGAGAGTGCATCTCGTCCGTTCAGCGCAAGCCGTGACGGATTCGTTATGGGTGAAGGTGGCGGTTGTCTTATTCTTGAAGAATTAGAGCATGCCAAAGCACGTGGTGCAAAGATCTATGCAGAAGTTGCCGGTGTAGGTATGTCAGCTGATGCTCATCACCTCACAGCTTCACATCCGGAAGGATTAGGTGCAAAACTGGTGATGTTGAACGCATTGGAAGATGCAGAAATGGATCCGAAAGAAGTTGATTACATCAACGTACACGGAACATCTACTCCTGTAGGTGATATCTCGGAAGCTAAAGCTATTAAAGAAGTATTTGGTGACCATGCATTTGAGTTGAACATCAGTTCAACCAAATCAATGACAGGCCATTTATTAGGTGCTGCCGGTGCGGTAGAATCTATTGCAAGTATTCTTGCTATCAAAAATGGTATCGTTCCTCCGACTATCAACCACGAAGAAGGTGACAATGACGAGAACATAGACTATAACCTTAATTTCACTTTCAACAAAGCACAGAAACGTGAAGTTAACGTTGCCTTGTCCAATACATTTGGATTTGGTGGTCATAACGCCTGTGTTATCTTCAAGAAATACGCAGAGTAAAGCCGTGCTACGAAATCAAATAGACAAGATAAGACTGCTGTTCTGTAAGGACAGAGAGTCTTATCTTTGTTTTTATAGAATACTTGGATTCTATCCTCGCAACATCCATCTCTACGAACAAGCTCTTCTACACAAATCAACCTCTCTCCGTTCAGAAAAAGGACGGCCTTTAAATAATGAACGCCTGGAATTCTTGGGCGATGCTATTCTTGACGCCATTGTAGGAGATATCGTATATAAACACTTCGAGGGAAAAAGGGAAGGTTTCCTGACCAACACCCGTTCAAAAATCGTTCAACGCGAGACGCTGAACAAACTGGCCGTACAAATTGGCCTTGACAAACTCATAAAATACTCCACTCGCTCTTCGTCTCACAACAGTTATATGTATGGCAATGCCTTTGAAGCTTTTATCGGGGCCATCTATCTTGATCAGGGATACGAACGTTGTAAGTTATTTCTTGAAGAGAAAATAATACATCCGTATATTGATCTGGACAAACTGTCACGCAAAGAAGTAAACTTCAAATCTAAACTGATTGAATGGAGCCAAAAAAATAAGATGGAAGTCTCCTTTGAACTTATAGAACAATTTTTCGACAAAGAGAGCAATCCTGTATTCCAGACAGAAGTACGTATTGAGGGTATACCTGCCGGAACCGGAACCGGTTATTCTAAAAAAGAGTCCCAACAAAATGCTGCACAAATGGCGCTAAAAAAAATAAAGACGCCTGAATTCATGGCAAGTATAGAAGAAGCCAAAATACAAGCAATAACAGTTGTAACAGAGGCAGAAGAGAAGACGAAAGAAGAAATAGCAGAAATACCAGAACAAGAACCAGAAGTAATTACAGTAACAGAAAATCTAACGCAGAAAGAGCTCACCGAAGAGCATGAATTATCCGAAACAATATGAAAACTATAAAAGTAAAATTCGTTGATTTCTGGGAAAACTTTGATCCCCAACACAACTTCATAGCAAATATAATTTCTAAGAAATATCGGATTGAGCTTAGTGATACTCCTGATTATCTGTTCTTTTCAGTCTTTGGATATGAAAACATAGATTATCACAATTGTACTAAAATATTCTACTCCGGTGAAAACATCACGCCAGATTTCAATATCTGCGACTATGCCATTGGCTTTAACTTCCTATCATTCGGTGACAGATATATACGTATACCTTTTTACACAGCATATGGTGTACAGCAATTAGCAGCTCCCAAAGTGATAGTTCCCGAAGTGGTTCTTAACCGTAAATTCTGTAGTTTCGTAGTTTCTAATGCCAAAGGAGCTCCCGAAAGAGAACGTTTTTTCCAACTATTGTCAGAATACAAACAAGTGGATTCGGGAGGCCGCTATAAAAATAATGTAGGAGGTCCGGTTCCCGATAAAACTGCTTTTATCAAGGATTACAAATTCAATATTGCATTTGAAAATAGCATGTGTGACGGTTATACCACTGAAAAAATCATGGAGCCGATGCTTGTTAACTCCGTACCTATCTACTGGGGTAATAAACTTATTGACCGAGATTTCAACCCGGATTCTTTCATCAATGTCTCCAGCTATTCTTCTTTGGAAGAAGCAGTAGAGCACATTGTCCGACTGGATCAGAATGATGATGAGTACCTTTCTCTATTATCTGCTCCCTGGTTTAATGAAGAGAATTATCTAAACTGGGAAGAACAACTGATAACCTTCTTCGATAATATCTTCGAAAAACCTCTATCCGAAAGCAGATATATTCCAACTCACGGGTATATCCAAACTTATCAATACAGATTGCACCGCATGATGAGAGATAAATTATTTCGTAAACGGATCAATCCACTGAAATGGTTTTCTTCGAAGTGAATATTTTATCCGAAACAGATTCCCATATGCCGTCCCTGAATCACCAGATCATGATCTTCTGTGACCAGCTTTAATTTCCCGGCTACCTCTTCCAAAGGAATAGATGAAATTTCATCACCTTTTAAGGATATCATACGCCCGAACTGTCCGTTGGCTATCAACTCTGTAGCATGTCCCCCCATACGTGTTGATAAATTACGATCGAAAGGAGTAGGCGAACCACCACGTTGGATATATCCTAAAACAGTTTCACGCGTTTCGATACCCGTTTCATATTCTATTTCCTGCGCAATATACTCCGCAGCACGTTTACGTCCATCAGTCTGGATACCCTCTGCAACCACAACAATAGAGTAAGGCTTTCCTTTCTTCAGACGATTCAGGATCACCTCACCAATATTCTTTATGTTATAAGGAATTTCGGGTAAAAGAATAACATCACCACCACCAGCCATCCCGGAGTACAGGGCAATCCAGCCGGCCTTATGTCCCATTACCTCAATTACCATCACACGTTTGTGTGAACTGGCTGTAGAATGCAGACGGTCAATAGCATCTGTAGCGATGCTTACTGCAGAATCAAAACCAAAGGAAATATCCGTTCCCCAGATATCATTGTCAATAGTTTTGGGCACAGAAACGATATTCAACCCCATAGCGGCAAATTTGGCAGCAGTTTTTTGTGTACCATTACCTCCGATACAAACCACACAATCAAGCCCCATCTCTTTTATATTCTGCTCAATCAAAGCCGGTTTATTAACATTCTCGGCTACTACCCCTCCCTTTTTGAATGGTTTCTCACGGGAAGTTCCCAAAATGGTACCTCCCATATTCAGTAAACCTGAAAGGGATTTATCGGTTATTAGTTCCACATCCTTAGTCAGAAGACCCTGAAAACCACTGTGAATACCGACGACTTCCATACCATAGTAGTTTATGGCAGTTTTACACACGCCACGAATCGTAGCATTAATGCCGGGACAATCGCCCCCCGAAGTTAAAATACCAATTCTCATCGCCGTTTTTTGTTCTAAAGTTCGGAACTAATCTCCCGTCTTTTAACTTTTAACTATTATTTCCGTCGTAAAGATAGAAAAAAAAGATAAATAAGGTTACATTTGTAGGCTTAAACATTACCCATTTAAAAGAGAAATGAATATCACAAAGATTATAAAGCAGGCGTTCAATTCCCGTTTAAAAGAAATAGACCTCTATGCCAGTCAGGCTGGCGAAATACAGCACCGTGTCATGACACGTCTCGTAACCCAGGCCGCTAACACTGAATGGGGAAAGAAGTATGATTATAAATCTATCCGAAATTACGAAGACTTCAAAAGCCGCATACCTGTACAGACCTACGAAGAGATAAAACCCTACGTAGAACGTCTTCGTGCAGGAGAACAGAATCTGCTCTGGCCTTCGGAAATTCGTTGGTTTGCCAAGTCTTCGGGAACCACCAACGACAAGAGCAAATTTCTTCCCGTAAGCAAAGAGGCCCTGCAAGACATTCACTACCGCGGAGGAAAAGATGCAGCCGCCCTCTACTTCCGGATAAATCCGGATAGCCGTTTCTTTTCAGGCAAAGGATTAATTCTCGGTGGAAGCCATAGTCCCAATCTAAACTCCAACCACAGCCTTGTAGGCGATTTATCTGCCATCCTCATACAAAATGTAAGCCCTCTCATCAACCTGATACGTGTTCCCAGCAAGAAAATAGCTCTGATGAGTGAATGGGAAAGCAAAATAGAGGCGATTGCCAACAGTACAATTCCCGTCAATGTGACTAATCTCTCCGGAGTACCGTCATGGATGCTGGTATTGATTAAAAACATCCTTCAAAAGACAGGGAAACAATCATTGGAAGAAGTATGGCCCAATCTGGAAGTGTTCTTCCATGGCGGCGTAGCTTTCAACCCTTATCGTGAGCAATACAAGCAGGTCATCCAATCTCCGAAAATGCATTACGTAGAGACTTATAACGCCTCTGAGGGATATTTCGGGACACAAAATGACCTCTCCGATCCCGCCATGCTATTGATGATTGATTACGGAATATTCTATGAATTCATGCCTCTCGAAGAGGTTGGCAAAGAATTTCCACGTACCTGTTGCCTGGAAGAAGTAGAACTGAACAAGAATTATGCAATGATAATCTCCACTTCCTGCGGATTATGGAGATACATGATCGGTGACACAGTAAAATTCACCAGTAAGAATCCTTATAAATTCATTATTACCGGACGGACCAAACATTTCATCAATGCCTTTGGAGAAGAGTTAATAGTAGACAATGCAGAAAAGGGATTGATAAAGGCCTGTGCAATGACAGGAGCACAAGTAAGTGATTATTCCGCAGCACCGGTATTCATGGACGAGCACGCTAAGTGCCGCCACCAATGGCTGATAGAATTTGCAAAAATGCCCGATTCCATCGAGAATTTTGCTGCTATACTGGATACCACTCTCAAAGAGGTGAACTCTGATTACGAAGCAAAACGCTGGAAGGACATTGCTTTGCAACCACTGGAAGTAATTGTAGCCCGCAAAGGATTATTCCATGATTGGTTGGCTAAAAAAGGCAAATTAGGTGGACAGCATAAAATCCCCCGGCTAAGCAATACGAGGGAATATATAGAAGAAATGCTGGAACTGAATAAAGCATAACACATAGAATTGCGTGCATCCGGGATGTACGCAATTTTTGTATACGGCAAGCAATTCTTTTCCCGGTAAAGAGCAATGTCCGAGATGTACATGTGGTACAGCACGAGATGCACATGTCGTACTGTACCACATGTGCATGTCAGACAGTACGACATGCACATCTCGTCCATCATTCGGTTACGGCATTCTATAAGTTCAATACATACTTATCTTACAAAAGCCTTAGAAAGGTAACTGCCTCATCTATTTAGAGTCTACGATAATTCCCCCACCTAACAATAAGCCATCTTTATAGAAAGCAGCAGCCTGACCAGGCGCAATGGCTGTAAGAGGCTCATACAAATGTATATACAAGAGTCCTTTCTCTGTGATTTGCACCTTACAATGATTCTCTTGTTTCCGATAGCGAATCTTCACTATAATATCTTCCGGCCCAATCAAGCGGGATTCATCCACCATATTCCAATCTTTCAACCACATCTCCGTTTTTGCGAGACCTTGCAATGAAGATAACACCACTGTATTCTCCACCGGATGTATCTCTTTTACAAATACGGCACGATTCAAATCAATCCCTAAGCCACGACGTTGCCCGATCGTATAAAACGGATATCCTTCGTGCCAAGCAATAAAATTGCCCTTTTCATCGATAAACTTTCCTTTTTCAACCTTTATAGGAGCAGAGTTATGACCCAGATATTGCTTTAAAAAGCTTCGATAATCCATCGGACAAAAACAAACTCCCAGACTGTCTTTCTTGGTCGCTGCCTTTTCAAAGCCCCGTGCTGCAGCCAGGGCACGGGCTCCGGGCTTTGTCATCTCTCCCATCGGGAGTAACATGCGTTGTAATATTTCCTGTTTCAACCCCCACAAGAAGAATGACTGGTCTTTATCGGAATCAATAGCGGGAACGATATAATATTTTTCTCCCAAGAGCATCTTTCGCACATAATGTCCGGTAGCAATATAAAAAATCCCCATTTCATCGGCTAACTTTGCTAATAAAGGCCATTTTAAATAATTGTTGCAAAGCGTACAGGGTACCGGGGTATGCCCTGACAGATACTCATCAATGAAATAAGTAATAATCTGTTCACGAAAAACTTCACGGGCATCATAAGTTATATGCTCAATACCTAAACGTTCTGCCAACATACGGGCATCTTCCAGATATTCAACCGAGTCATTCAGTTCATAAAAGCGAAAAGTCACCCCAGTCACTTCATAGCCGGCTTCCTGTAGCAATATAGCGGCTACCGAACTATCGGTTCCACCGCTCATTCCCAACAACACACGTTTCTTTTGATCCATCATGCCGCAAAATTAAACAAAATCCCGTATCTTTACCCTTTCAAACTAAACAGAATGAGAGAATCGTCGTCACATAACCTATTCATCATTGTCCTTTCAGAACATCCGACATTAGGTATGCTCCTCCTCCCATACATTGCCGAAAGTTCTCCTGAAAGAGAGGAACTCTGTTTAGTAGAACAAGCTTTCCACCTGTCTCCCAAGACTGTGGCACAAATGAGTAAAACGGAACAGAAGGCCATAGAAATAGCTTCGCACTATACAGAGAAATACCTGATGACTGTCTACTCGAAGGATAAAACTATTCCCAAATTTCTGCGCCGACTGACCGAAGAACCGGAAAAGTTGAGAAATGTCCGCCTTTTCATCGAGAAGAAGTTGCAGGAGATGATGGAATTAATACGCACCTGTAACCTACCCTTGTATCAAAAACAAAGCCGTAGCAAACTACTCTATCCACATCATGCATATCATGTGAACCAAAAGGATGTAGAAGTTCACTTTTCATTTGAGGTCAACAACCAGTCCTTCAACTATCAGTTGCAATGTTACAGTGAAGGTAAAGCAATACCTCTCACCGAATTAAAACCAGTCACCACGCTCACCTCCAATCCGGCTATATTATTATTAGGTATGGAAGTCTATATATTTCAACACATTGAGAGTTCACGCCTTCTACCTTTCACAAAAAAAACACACATTAGCGTAGATGCCTCGCTTACAGAGAAGTACATCGACAACATCCTCATTCCTGTAGCCCGTTATCATAATATCGATGTACAAGGATTAGATGTTAAAAAAGAAAAGAGAATATGCGAATGCTTGCTATATATAGAAGATACCATCTATCATACACCACTCTTACGATTAAACTTCCGCTATGGAGATCAGGTATTCAGTCCGCAACCTACTGACGGAATAAAGAGATTCATTTTTCGGGAAACACAGGAAGGGAGAAGCGTCATACGTTATTTCAGGAGAACTCCGGATATTGAAAAGGAAGCAATATTCCTGTTACAGAATGCAGGACTGGAAGCAATCAGCGATTCACACTTCAAACTATCCGAAAATGCACCGGAAAAAAGCATCAACGAATGGGTAGCTCATCACCGTACCATGTTACAGGAATCATTCGTACTGACAAGTGGTATTCAGGACAAGCCATATAGCCTGGATGAAATCCGTATTGAGCAAAGTTTTGATGATGGTCCGGATTGGTTTGAACTTCACATCACAGCTGTCATCGGTGAGCTACGTATCCCTTTCAGTCGCTTTCGCAAGCACATTCTTGAAGACAGGCATGAATATACACTCCCCGACGGACGTATCATTTTACTTCCGGAAGAGTGGTTCAGTAAGTATGCCAATCTGATGGAATTAGGCATGACGCGTGGTAAAACAATCTATGTCAAACACCCCTATATAGGGATTGTCCATTCTATTCTGGAAAGTGATACCCGCAAAGAATTCCTCCCTCTCCAACCTCAACAGAAATATCCGATCCCCAGAGGGCTGAAAGCCCAGTTACGCCCCTATCAATATAAAGGATATACATGGATGATGCATCTCTACGAGCAAGGATTCGGAGGATGCCTTGCAGACGATATGGGATTGGGGAAAACACTCCAGACACTCACCTTATTGCAACAAATATATCATACTGACAGCAAAAAGAGTAATCCGGCAGAAGGTGACGAATATGTTAATCTACCACAAGACAGTGTAATCGGAGCCAAACAAGAGTGTAATTTTATATTAAAAAAGGCTTCACATACTTCCGATGAAATGGGGCAATTTAATCTTTTCGATGATTTGACAGTGGAAAATACGCTCCCAGGTTGTGTAATTCCGGTAAGTGGAAGCAAGATCACCAGAAAGCCAGGAACATTAATCGTCGTACCCACCTCCCTATTACACAATTGGAAACGTGAAGCTGCCCGTTTCACCAATCTGTCCTTGGCAGAATTCAACAGTAGCAGTTATTTTAAAACAGGACATCCGGAACAATTTTTCGACCGCTTCCAACTGATATTCATATCATATGGTACTATGCGAAATAAAATAGATATTCTTCGCCAGTATAACTTTGAATACATCGTACTGGACGAAAGCCAGAATATAAAAAACAGCGACTCACTGACTTTCCGATGTGCCATTCAACTACGCAGCCATCACCGGCTGGTACTGACCGGCACACCTATCGAAAACTCACTAAAAGATCTATGGGCACAGTTTCATTTCCTTCAGCCGGAGCTCTTAGGAAATGAAAATGCATTTACCAAACAATTCATCAACCCCATTAAACAAGGAGACAATCGTATGGAATTACGCCTGCGCCAACTTATCAGTCCATTTATCCTGCGCAGAAGTAAAAATGAAGTTGCCCCCGAGTTACCACCACTCACAGAAGAAATCATCTACTGTGACATGACCGAAAAGCAAAACGAAATTTACCAACAGGAGAAAAACAGCCTGCGCAATACATTGTTACAGTTTAATAAAAAGCAGCGCCTGCAACTCACCGTACTCAATGGTATCTCCCGGCTACGTCAATTGTCATGTCATCCCAGAATGATATTCCCCGACTCTAAAACAGAATCGGGCAAAATGGAACAGATTATCGATACCTATGAAACTCTTTACAGCGAAGGACATAAGGTGTTGATATTCTCATCCTTCGTAAAGCATCTGGAACTGATTGCTGAAGAATTCCGTAAACGTGGCTGGCAATATGCCCTCCTCACCGGTTCGTCCACCAATCGTCCGGAAGAAATAACCCGCTTCTCTCAGACAGAGGAGATACGTGCTTTTCTCATCTCCCTCAAAGCCGGAGGAGTGGGACTCAATCTTACACAGGCGGACTATGTGTTTATCGTCGATCCCTGGTGGAATCCCGCTGCCGAAGCACAAGCCATTGCCCGTGCACATAGAATCGGGCAAAACAAGCAGGTCATTGCTTACCGTTTTATTACCAAAGACAGCATTGAAGAGAAAATCATCCGGTTGCAGGAAGATAAACGTAAACTCGCCGAGACGTTTATCACCGACAGTGAGTCGATGCCTGTACTGACAGATCAGGAGTGGATTGGGCTTCTGGAATGAACCAAGCTTGTATTTTTTAACCTGACAGATAGACAAACTGTTCTATCTTGTGTAATATCTGACTTAATCGAAAAACAGGTAACCGCCTTATTTACAGTTTGTACTATATTCGTCCCTCAGAAATATAGTATTAACTTTAATCCATTCTTGTATTATGAGAAATGTATATTACACCATTTTTGTATTCGTATGCCTTATAAGCAGTTTATCTGCAAAGGCTTCAACGAGGGTAGAAGGAGATTCCGGTTTTAAAGACATCAAGCTGAATTTGATGAATGGTAATTTCCTATCCGACGAAGAAATCAATAACAAAACTCAGGTAACATTCGGTATCGCCATTGCCGAAGACGGCACCCCGACCCGTGTGGCAGCAGACGACGCAACTGCCAATATCATACTGAACAACTACAAATACCATAGCAACGAACATGGTTTCAATCCGGGTACAGCCACCGTAAAAGTGCAAGGCCCGGTGAAAATATCTATCGGTGCTTGTGCTTACGGAAATAATGTTACAGTTAAGAACGAAGCAGGCGATGTAATTACTACCATCGCTATCAACTCTTTAGGAAGTTGCTACCACAACAATGGCAACCCTTGTGTAGAAGGATATTATACAGGCAAGGAAGCAACGACCCTCTCAATCAGTGGTGGCGGATACATCCCGTATATTGGCATCGAAGCCATCAGCGAAGCCCCGAAAGAATCAACTATCAAATATGCATTAGGAGAATATACCGATGCCGGTACAGTGCCAGCCTCCGATAAAGTGCTTACAGGTAATAAGTATACATTACCTCTCAACCGTACTCTATACGTAGAGAGTAAAACACTTACTGCATGGACAGACGGAACGAACAACTATACGCCAGGAGAAGAAATTACAGTAATTGAGGATCTGTCTCTGACACCTGTATTTACAGATAACACAGTATCATTGGATGATCGTAATGAAGAAGTTACTATTACCTGGGATTTCCAGCAGAAAAATGGTGCTCCCAAAATAGCATACGAAGGAATAACAGGTTTCTACGTTTCACAAGCCGTTGTAAATGGGAATACGATTGATGTAAAAACAGACTTCAACACTAAACCCGGTAAGATCAATAATGGAAGCTGGACAGATTGGGCACAAATGAATGAAGGTACTACTTTCACTTTCCCGGCAGCCAAAAACTGTATCATTACTACCGAAGCTTATAATCCGCTTTCCACAACAACTATTGCCGGTTCAACAGACTATACCAGTGGCAAAATAGTGACTTATACTTATGGTGGAACTGACCCAACAATTGATATCGTTATTGGTAAAGATGGTACTTATTTCCGCTATTTTACCATCGTATATCCGAAAGCTGAATCCAATATTCAGGAACGCCCTGTTATTGCTACAGATTTCACTGACTGGGAAGCCGTTTCTTCTAATTCCGGTGATGTAAGCGTAGAAAAAACAACTACTTTCAGTAACGAAGCAGTAACTTTTACATTCAATGGTGTTACCGTTTCACCACAAGGACAGAATGTAGAAAAATTCGGTGACCTGACAGGCTATGCGATGGCCGAAAAGAATCTGCCCGGAATAATCACGACATCCGCATTAAGCAATATCACTAAAGTACGTTATTTCCACGGAGCTACCGGTGGTAAACGTGGATACAAACTGGAAAAGAAAAGTACGACTGATACCGATTGGGTAGTACTCTCCGACGCTTTTGCCGATCCAGCGAAAGGAGTATGGGTAGAATGTGCCATAAATGAGGAAAACGTACAACTCCGCTGGACCAACCTCGCTCCTACTCAGAATGCGTATATGTTCGAACTGGAGATTTACTCAAATGTTGAAATTACTGCCAAACAAGTAACATTAGCAACGAAAGTCTCTCCCGAAGAAGCCGGAAGTGTATCCGTTTCTCCCTCCAGCAGCCAGTATGACGAAGGTACGGAAGTAACACTAACAGCCAAAAAGAACTTCGGCTACAAATTTGTGAAATGGACAGATGCAACAGGAAACACTCTTTCCGCAGAAGCATCCTACAAGCAAACATTAAACGAAGATATGATCATTACGGCCGTATTTGAACCGGTAGCTACTTATTCACTTACAACCAGTACAGAAGGTGGAGCAAACAATTACATGGTAACAGCCACTCCTGATGCCACCGTTGTAAATGGTAAGAACATGTATGAAGAAGGTACTCTGGTCACTCTTACTGCTACAGAAAACCGCATTCTTACATTCCTGAACTGGAAAAGCGGAGAGATGGGTTACGAACTTCCTGTAAGAATGGATAGCGATAAAGAATTCGTAGCAGTATATAGTGCTGCCGATTATATTGTAGGATGGGATTTTGTTCGGAAAGGAAACAACAGTCGTCCGGCAGACTTCGCTTCTACAGGTGAGAATGAAGCTACAACGCTCATTCTACGCAAAGAAGACGGGACAACCCAGGCATGGCTCGACAAATCAAAAGAATCAGGGAACTATGAAGGTGAATCTGCTGCTGTAAACTGGAAGAACATCTCTGAGAAATATTACTATGAAACCCGTATAAATGCTTCTGAATTTATTGATATTAAGGTAACTTCCAGAATGTTATACAACTATAATGCATATTCTGTACAGAAGTTAGAATACTCTTTGGACGGAACTAACTATACAGAAGTAGCCCGCATTACTCTACCGGGGGCTAAGGCATGGACACCATTGGAAGCCACACTTCCCGAATCATGTAATAATGCCGAATCATTGTATCTCCGTTGGATTCCCGATTACAGCTCTGAGATTGTAGGTACCGCATCAGAAAATGATGGTACTGCAATCGGTTCTATCTATATCACCGGAGTACAAAAAGGAGTTGATCCGGGAAGAGCACCCCTATTACTCTCTTCTCTCCCCGCAAACAATGCTGAGGAGGTTTCTGCTACAGGACGTATCGTATTGACATTTGACGCCAAGGTAGAAATAGCAGAAGGAACAGTAGTTACTTTAGGAAACAAAACATTGGTACCATCTGTGGCAGGCAAAACAATTACATTCCCATACATGGGCTTGGACTACAATACAACTTACACCTTCACATTACCGGGCAATAGCGTATCCGACTTTTATGGTAATAAGATAAAGGAGAATATCACACTCAAATTCACAACGATAGCACCTCCGGTAGTAACTCCGGGTATGTACGATGCTATCGCCAGCAATGCGGAAGAACTGCTCGAAGCACTGGCTAAAGGGAATGAAGCCTCCACATCAGGAGAGCGTTTCCGCATCTTCCTGCACGATGGAATTTACGATTTAGGAGAACTTTGCCTGACAGACGTGAAATCTAACATTTCACTGATCGGTGAAAGTATGGAAAATACAATTATCGTAAATAAAGCACCGGTAGAAGGTATCTCCGTGTCAGCTACTCTACGCCCCACAGGAGAAAATATCTATATGCAGGACCTCACTCTGAAAAACGATTATGATTATCAGGGAAGCACCGGACGTGCTGTCTGCCTGCAAGACAAAGGAAACAAAAACGTATATAAGAATGTACGTATGTTGAGCTATCAGGATACATATTATTCAAACAACAATCGCATGCGTTCGTATTTTGAAGACAGTGAAATTCATGGCACGGTAGACTTTATCTGTGGTGGTGGTGACGTTTTCTTCAATCGTACACTACTTTATCTGGAAGACCGTTCAGGCAACTGTATCACGGCTCCGGCAGGTGACACCGAATGGGGATACGTATTCAATGACTGTACGATTGACGGATACGATGCAAACAAAGGTTCTTATGCCTTAGGACGTCCCTGGCAAGGTGCTCCGATGAGTGTATGGATTAACACAACCATGAAGGTTCTTCCGAAAGCAGAAGGATGGAGTGATATGAGTGAAACGATTATCCCGAAACTATTTGCTGAATACAATAGCCACACCGAAAGCGGAATGGCCGTTGATTGCAGTGCCCGTAAAACTAAATACACAGGAGGAACCATACCTTACAGTCCGGTACTGACTCAGGAAGAGGCATCCCGCTTTACCCTCGAGAATGTATTGAGTGGCAGTGACTCCTGGCAACCGGCTTTATTAACCGAACAGGCAGCAGCTCCGGTACTGACGGTCAATGGTACTACTCTCTCCTGGAATGCCAGCGATTATGTATTCTGCTATGCTATCTGCAAAAACGGAAAAGTGATCGACTTTACGAATGAGACCAGCTATACCATTCCGGCAGATGCAACCGATAATGATGTATTTACTGTACGCGCCGCCAATCAAATGGGTGGATTGGGACAACCTTCCAATAACAGTAATGCTACTGGTATCGAACAGAGTACTGTAGCTAAAGAGATAGTAGAACGTCAGTACTTCAACGTGAACGGTATCCGCCTTAACAAGGCTGAGAAGGGACTAAACATCCTCCGTACCATCTATAGCGACGGTTCAATAGAAACAGTGAAAGAATTTGTAAAATAGTGGTGCTTGCCGCACCTTCCGGTGCGGCAAACGATGGTTAATTGAAACGCGGATTAACACGGTTTTGAGTGTATTTCACCACAGAGTAACACAGAGTAGTATTTATCTGATGAAACGCGGATTAACACAAATGAACGCAGAAGTAAAAGACTGTAGTTTTTTATCATACATTTGTTTTCCTTTGCGATAATCTGCGTTCATCTACGTTTCAATAAAAATTTAAACTCTGTGGAACTCTGTGTTACTCTGTGGTGAATTTTGCTCCTTTCTAATCAGAAAACATTATCTTTGCATTCTCAAATCAAACACTGAGCAGAAAGATGGACTATAAAATCCTCGTACTCGACCTTGACGGTACACTAACCAATACCCGGAAAGAAATAACGCCCCGCAACCGGGAAGCATTGATACAAACACAACAACAAGGCACACGGCTGGTATTGGCTTCGGGCAGACCGACTTATGGCATTGCGCCACTGGCCGATGAACTACAAATGAGTCAGTTCGACGGTTATATACTCTCCTACAACGGCGGAGAAATCATTGACTGGAAAAACAAAGAGATACTCTACGCCAATGTACTACCGAATGCTGTCATCCCTCAGCTATACGAATGTGCCAAAAGAAATAAACTTGCCATCCTGACCTATGACAAAGAATGTATTGTGACCGAAAACCCGGAAGACGAATATGTAAAGAAAGAAGCCTTTCTTAACAGAATGGAAGTACGGAAAAGTACAAACTTCCTGACCGATATCCATCTTCCTGTTCCTAAATGCCTGATCGTAGGCGACCCGGACAAACTCATAGCCGTTGAGTCCGAGCTTTCCATCCGGTTACAAGGCCAGATCAGTGCCTACCGTTCCGAACCCTATTTTTTAGAACTTGTTCCGTTAGGTATCGACAAAGCACAATCACTCACCGTATTGTTAGAAAAGCTCGATATGAAACGGGAAGAAATGGTGGCTGTGGGCGATGGTTATAATGACCTTAGCATGATTAAGTTTGCCGGGCTTGGAGTAGCAATGGCCAATGCTCAGGAACCGGTAAAGAAAGCAGCAGACTACATCACTCTCTCCAACGACGAAGACGGCGTAGCTGCTGTCGTAGAAAGATACTTTTCAGCAGCAAAATAAGAAATATCAATTATTTATTCTAACTTTGTGGTTTCAAACTGAATAAATCTCAAACGTTATGGAACATCAACTGACCATTTACAACACTTTAGATAGGAAAAAGGAGCTGTTCGTACCCTTACACGCTCCGCATGTAGGGATGTACGTTTGCGGACCAACCGTATATGGCGATGCCCATCTGGGACATGCCCGCCCGGCTATCACATTCGATGTACTTTTCCGCTACCTTACACATCTGGGATACAAAGTACGTTATGTGCGCAATATCACTGACGTAGGCCATCTGGAGCACGATGCCGATGAAGGTGAAGATAAAATAGCCAAGAAAGCCCGCCTGGAAGAGTTAGAACCGATGGAAGTGGTGCAGTACTACCTGAATCGTTATCACAAAGCGATGGATGCATTGAACGTCCTTCCGCCAAGTATTGAGCCGCATGCATCGGGACATATTATAGAGCAGATTGAACTGGTAAGCAAAATCCTGGAAGCCGGCTATGCCTACGAAAGCGAAGGTTCCGTCTACTTTGATGTAGCCAAATACAATAAAGATTATCATTACGGTAAACTCTCCGGACGCAATCTGGACGATGTACTGAATACCACCCGTGACCTCGACGGACAAAGCGAAAAGCGTAATCCGGCCGACTTTGCCCTCTGGAAGAAAGCACAACCGGAACATATCATGCGCTGGCCTTCACCCTGGAGTGACGGTTTCCCCGGATGGCACGCAGAGTGTACAGCTATGGGACGCAAGTATCTGGGAGAACATTTCGATATCCACGGAGGAGGTATGGACCTGATATTCCCGCACCACGAATGTGAGATTGCTCAGTCCGTTGCTTCACAAGGTGACGACATGGTACACTACTGGATGCATAACAACATGATTACCATCAACGGGACGAAGATGGGTAAATCTCTCGGCAACTTCATCACGCTGGATGAATTCTTTACCGGTAGCCACAAATTACTGGCACAGGCATATACACCTATGACCATTCGTTTCTTCATCTTGCAGGCACACTATCGCAGTACGGTAGACTTTAGCAATGAGGCTCTGCAAGCATCAGAAAAAGGATTACAGCGATTGATGGAAGCGATCGACAATCTGGAAAAGATTGTTCCCGCAAGCGGTTCTTCTGTAAATGTAAAAGAACTGCGTACCAAATGCTACGAGGCCATGAACGATGATATGAACACCCCAATTGTCATTGCCAACCTGTTTGAAGGGGCCAGGATGATCAACAATATCATTGCCGGCAACGACACTATATCTGCCGAAGACCTGAAAGAGCTGAAAGAAACATTCCATCTGTTCAGTTTTGAAGTTCTTGGCCTGAAAGAAGAAGCAGGGGCGTCAGATAGCCGCGAAGCCGCCTACGGGAAAGTAGTTGATATGCTGTTGGAACAACGTGTGAAGGCGAAAGCCAACAAAGACTGGGCTACTTCGGACTTTATCCGCAATGAACTCACGGCATTAGGATTTGAAGTGAAAGATACCAAAGACGGATTTGAGTGGAGATTGAATAAGTAATCACTCTTACCCCTTATATAAGCAAAAGAAAGAGGTCAGAACCGTGATAACTTCCGGTTCTGACCTCTTTCTTATACCTATCAATAAATGTTTCAATACATATGAAACAACACTTTCAATCGATATGAAACAAAATGAAACACTTCATCATTGATAAGAAATCAGTTCAGAAAGTACCTGTCCCCTATACCAGGGATCATCAATCTCCTTCAACATAGCTCCCATCTCAGTACAAAGTTGTTTCACTATTTCCTGATTCTCTTCCAGCGGAAGGTTATTCATCTGATAAGGATCCTTCAAGTCATCAAAGAGTAAGCTCTTTTTCAACTGCTTTGTATCACGGTCGATATAGAGAGCCAGTGTATAATGTGCTGTTTTAATACCTCTTGATGATGGGAAATATGACATAACCAGTCCGTTCTCATCTTTCTCTCCATCCAGATTCTGAATATAAAGAGCTCCTGTGGGACGTACAATATCCGCCTTTTCATCGAAGAACAACGGAGCAAAATTACGTCCTTGTACCTCAACCGGAATAGAGTCTCCAAGACCACACAATCCCAACAAAGTAGGCATGATATCCGGCGAGGAGATCATCAGATCATCTACACGCGGCTGAATCTTACCCGGGTAACGTACCAGGAACGGAACGTTCATCGATTCCGCATAAGGAGAGTTCTTAGGATCATCCGTACGCTGACTGCACATTGTTTCACCATGATCGGAAGTAAATACGACAACTGTATTCTTATCCAGCCCCATTTCTTTCAATGCCTCCAGTATCTCACCAAAGGCCCGGTCTACTCCCGTCACCGAGGCGAAATAATAGCGGGCGGACTCTGCCTTCTTCATCTTTGTATCCGCATTGGGACGAATCAAAAGGCTATCCAAAGGCTGATCTTTATACAAATCAAAATCTTCTTCCATACAGTCATTGAGTGAACGATACGGACTGTGGGGCGGATTCATTCCGACCATAATAAAGAATGGTTTCTTTGTATCACGCACATTGCCTTCATTTTTCAGATACGAAACAACCCTTTTGGCTTCGTGCAAGGGCGACCACTCTTTAGGGTCGTGTCTCTTGCCATCCGTATCCCAGTAATGAGGATTTTTATGTTCATCAAACGTACCGTATGAATACCAGTAATTGAAACCGTGACGCCGTTCTTTGGGAGTATAAGCATCCCATACCGGACGCTGCTCTTCTACATATTTTCCCTGATGCTCCGGATCATTAGGTGTGGGAAAATCAGCATGTAGCTTGCCAAAGTAAGCACAGTCATATCCGGCATTATAGAATACATCACCTATACACTCTGCATCTTCACGCAGTGAACTGATAGGGCGGCTGGAGTTACAATTCAATGGTATACCACTTTTATTAGGATACATACCCGTCAGCAAACTACCCCGATGCGGGCTACTCAGCGGACAGTTGCTCTGTGCAGAAGTCAGTACTACCGATTCGCGGGCAAAAGCATTCAGGTTGGGGGTATGTACAGGATCACCTTTGAAGTTTACTTTCTCCCGGAATCCATCCTGATTCCAAAACTCCATAGCCTGGTTACGATACTGGTCCGGAAAAACATAGATAATATTGGGATGTCCGGCTTGCTCTACTTGCGGGGCTTTGCAACCCTGCAAAGCAAGCAAACTCAATCCGCCAAATAATAAGTTTACTCGAGTGTTCATAGCTCTATAAGTCGTTAATAAGTAGTAAGCAGTTAATAAGTAGTAAGTAATCAAGTAGTTAAGTAGTAAGTATGATACTATTTTCTACTTAATTGTTAATGAGTAAGTAGTCAAGTAGTAAGTAATGATACTATCTTCTACTTACTACTTAACTACTTGACTACTTACTACTTATTAATTCCTCCCTTCCATTTCTCTTTTACGTATCAACGCTTCGAGGAAGTAGTAGTCGGCATAATTCAACGGAACATCAATCTCGGCACCGTGAGGAATACTGCCTACAGAGTGCATTAGGATAAAGTTACCGTTTGTGCCCACTGCTGCACGATAAGCCGGTGAGCCAAGACTTTCCATGATCTTATCGGCTGTTGCCTTATAGTTATTCCCGGGGAGATAAGTTTCCAGCTCATACAACGCTGAGGCCGTACAGGAAGCAGCAGAAGCATCGCGTGGTTCATTCGGAATATTAGGAGCATCAAAGTCCCAGTACGGTACAAGATCTTCCGGCATATTCTTATTGGTAAAGATAAAATTATACACCTTTTGCGCCTGATCAAGATACTTTTTATCATGTGTATAACGATAACAAGTAGTATACCCATAAAGCGCCCATGCCTGTCCACGAGCCCATGCCGATTCGTCAGCATATCCTTGTGCAGTTTGTCTTTTACGCACTTCACCTGTCTCCGGATCATAATCAACCACATGATAACAACTATTATCTGGACGGAAATGATGAGCCATGGTAGTATCGGCATGTTTCACTGCTATATTATAGAAAGTAGAATCACCCGAAAGCGCAGTTGCCTCAAACAACAGTTCCAGATTCATCATATTGTCAATGATAACCGGGCATTTCCAGCCACGCGTTCCTTGCCAACCTCTGTCAGCATCCCATGATTGAATTACACCGGCATTCGGACGAAAACGGGTAGACAATGACCGGGCAGTTTCAACAATTACATCCTTGTATTCTTTTTTATCAGCCAAACGGTAACCATTCAGATAACTGCATCCAATCATAAAGCCCACATCATGATGCCATTTCAAATGCTTTATTGAATCAAGAGCTTCTGTATATTTCTCTGCAAGAGGCAACCATTTCTTGTCTCCGGTCAGCTCATAAGTAAGCCACATACTTCCGGGATAAAACCCCGAACACCAGTCGTCAATAGGGATATAGACAATATTTCCCTTTTCATCAATTGTACGGGGATTTAAGATCTTACCCGACTTTTCGATGATATCGGTCTGGATTGTGTTCTGTGCTACCGCATTGTCAATGTTATCCTGAATAAAGTCCTTTTCAACCGGCTTTTGGCTGTTGCAACTCGTCAAGACCAGAAGGGAAATCCCCAATGCACTCAAAATAGTTCTCATAATACATGGATTTATTAGTAAAGTAATTAATTTCATGGTGGCAAAAATAAGGCAATCTTACAGATTTGACCGACCTAAATCATCCAATTAAGAGACATTTTTGGTACATTTGCAGAAAATAATGTGCCAATATACTAAAATATGCCGATATGCCAATTCCCATACGGTGTTATTGCGCAGGCAATTGGCATATTGACACATTGAATAATTAGTTATTATGACACCACAGGAGTTTTTCAAAAATGACCTATTTGCCGAAAAAGCAGGCATTGTACTAATGGAAGTACGCGAAGGATACAGTAAAGCCAGACTGGAAATAAAAAAAGAACATCTCAATGCAGGCAACCGTACGCAAGGAGGGGCCATCTTCACACTTGCCGACCTCGCCTTGGCAGCTGCTGCCAATTCACATGGGCAACTTGCTTTCTCTCTGTCCTCCAATATCACATTCTTACGCGCCAGTGGTGAAGGTGACACACTCTACGCCGAAGCCCGCGAACGCTACATCGGACGAAGCACCGGATACTATCAGATAGATATTACCAATCAGCAGAATGAACTAATTGCCACCTTTGAATCAAGTGTATTCCGCAAAGATCAACAAGTACCTTTTACTTTGAAATAATTGAAGTCAACGGATAGCGATTCCCGGAAACACTCTTCAGAAAAGCTTTGGCCGATCCGATATTCAAAAACATATCTAAACGGACAGGGAGATGATTCTTATCATCCGTAATATAAAAAGTAATGACCTCCTTCTCCTTGCCTTTGTCTGTGTATTCTACAAACGAAAAGACAAGGCAGCGATACGTAGTATCATTTTCTGCTGTGATATTCTTCATCCCACGATAGATCAGCGTTTGCTCCTCTACCCTACGTCCTGTAGCCATCGGGAAGTTGATCTTTTGCCCCACTTTATAATCTTTTGGATCGTAGGAACGAGCCTGTGCCAGAATACTAAGCATATCAAAAACACAACGGCTGTCACTATATTCCGTCTCCACTACCTCACCATCCCGGTAAGTCCGCTTCTGATTGACAAAGCATAAGCCGTCTTTGTAAGAGAACCAAGCCTCATCCACTGTATAGCGCTTACCTTCTTCAGCACCCTTCCGGAAATAACGGGGTTCGAGCTTCTCGCCGACAATGCACGTCAGCGTATCACGCATTTTAAAAAAGAAATCGACCTTCTTACTGCTTATGGATAAAAGATTAAACCGGTAGGCAGGTTTGGAATGATAAGTAGTCGCATTCGTTGTAAGACTGGCTATCCCTGCCTTGATCCATACAAATTTCCAGTTAAAGAATAAATCGTACATCACATGTTCGCCAGATTTAAAAGCTTCATTGGGTGCTTCACACTGGGCCTTAGCAGACATAGAGCAACACAGCCCTACCAACAGCACAAGCCATGCTAAATTTATCCGTTTACTAATTGCGGCGATTGTTATTTCTATCTTTCTTTTTCTTGTCTTCATCTGGTTTTTGCTTTTTAAGTTCATCCGGCTTCTGTTTGTCTAATGGAAGAGCCTTTACATCCCAGGTCTGTTCAACCTCCCAATTGGCTTTAGGTTCGAGTATCTGAGGATAGTAATACACCATTTCCGGCTGACGCTTTGTCTCGTATTCACCGCTATCCCACACGCCATTCCCATTCGTATCATTTATCAAACGGGCACAATACTTACCCGGGTTCAAGAAATAGAAGTCGGCCTGTCCATTGACAACCGGAACTTTTCGCACTACTTTATCCTGCGTATCAAGCAATTCTACAAATGCAATAGAGTCACATCCTGAAACATTAAAATAAATAGCTCCGTATTCTTCCAGCGAACGAACTTTTATATTCTGTTTTATCTTATCTGTAAACAAACCGTAGATACCATGAAAAGCTGTAGAATCTACAGAGAACTCATATTCCCGCGTTGGCTCCCATTCATAATACAAGTTATACTTACGCAATTGCAACGAATCTTGCTCAAAGATAAAGGGGATATCTTCCCATAAGGTATCTACCTTCTGTTTCAAATGAATAGCTGCGCTATCAAAGGAAGCTATCGGCTCGTCAAAAGAGAGTGAGATATAATCATATACATCCATTGTAGACGGGATATACGTAGATACATGCAGGAACTTGGTTGGCTCCGGCTCCTCTTCTTCACCTTTCTTTTTCTTCTTTTTCTTAGGTTCGTCCACAGCCTTTTTCACAGTCTTCGCCACCAGGTTAAGAGTATCCGTACGGGGTACTAACTGGTTAAGTGTATCTGTATACAAATAATTCAGACTTAAAGATAAAGTGTCCTGTTTATAAAGTAACGAATCTTTCACCCAATAATGAATGGTATCATTAGTCAGATTCTTCTCTATAATAAAGGCATCCCTCTCATCAAAATTCAATCCTTTCAACACAGGCAGCGTATCTGCTTTTGCTGCAAAGTAGAGCGTAAACTTCTCAGGAGTCAACCGTTCGTTTTTCACAAGATATTGTGAAAACAAATCTTCCTTAAAAGAACGCAGAATCACATTGTCCGGCAAATAATAAGTGTATTTCCTTTCTACGACCGTGTCGATGGTAAGAGAATCCACCCAGGTAGTATCCTGACGTATACGTTCTTCCCAGCGGGGAATAACCAGCGAATCATTAAAAGCAAGTGCTTCACTCTTCTGGCTGAAAGCAAAGTTCTGGTCGGCATCCATCAAACCAAAAATACGATATTTCCCCGGGGCAACGCCACGAATCGTAAAATGTCCACGGCTATCCGTACGGGCTACTCTGTCAAAAGGCAGTTTCGTAAATGCAGTATCAGACAGATTGGAGTGCATCCCCACCAGCATTCCTTTAACAGGCTCCAGGTTGGAGGCTTCGAGCAATGTTCCGGATACTTCCATCGTATCAATCGCACTTCCGGTAGAGAAAGTAAAGGCAAAATTACCTAACGGATTTCCTTCATTGTTATCAACAATAGCATCCGAGAAATCAATTGTATAAGTTGTGTTAGGCTTCAAAGAATCAAGCAGGTTGACACTTATCTTCTTTCCTGATGCTTTTATCTCCGGTTGCTGCACCTGAGGAGGAGAGATCACCACCTTTTCATTGGCTTTCTCAAGCTTAATGAATTCGTCAAAGGAAAGTGATACTTTCGTTTTTGTATTATTAAGTGCCCCCGCAGCAGGCGTGCTGCCAATAAAACGGGGAGGAGTCTCATCAAGTGGTCCTCCATCGGGCCTTCCTATACTGGCACACGAATAGAGAGCGGCTATCACCGTAACCACAGCCAATACCTTGCGAATAAGCCTCTTCATATTATATTCTTTTCTTAACATGATGCAAAAATAAAGGTTCTCAGAGAATAAATACTATACTTTACACTTATTTAAAGGAAAATGTTCAAGTAATAGTGCTTCCCGCACGGGGAGGAACGACAAGCGATGATTCATTGAAACGCAGATAAATGCAGATTTTCACAAAGGAAAACGAATGTATGATAAAGATCCACAGTCTTTTAATCTGCGTTTATCCTGGTTTCTTTTAAACTCTGTACCCTCTGTATCCTCTGCGGTTAAATACACTTAAAACTGTACAGTGACGAAGCTTATGGCCCAATCTTTTCGGTAGCGGAAGTATCCATAGACGATATCGATCCCCTTGTTCGGTATTGTACTTTGTCTTTCTCAGGAAGGAACGTCCCTTTCCCCGGTGAGTAGTCTTGTTTTAGATGTACATGTAAAGCAGTACGACATGTGCATGTGGGACAGCACGACATGTGCATCTCATGCTGCTTTACATGTACATCTAAAACAAGACTACTCACCGAGGCTTCCTACGTTACTCTACGGGATAGAGCTTTATCAATACCGGAGAAAGAGACTGATGGCAATGACAAACGCCATTAAGCTCAAAACCGTACAGATATGAACTCACCACAGAGTAACACAAAGTTTCACAGAGTACTATTTATCTGATCAGCTACTGATTCTTATGAGTAATAGCTCTCTAAAGATATCATTTCATACTCTTTTCTTTTTGTCAATCCCTGCTTTTTTGTTTTCTTTGTAATGTAAAAGAGCCTTTTGTATAGGTGATAAAGTATTAATGTATATTAGATGATTACTGCTTGAAGAAAATTGTGTTTTACTATGAATTGAATTTAACCTTATGTAGGATAATATGGAAACAAGAATCAGGAGTTTTTTGATAGGAATATTCTCTTTAGTTGCACTCTTTTCCTATTCTCATAATCTTAAACAGATAACCAATCGGGATGGTCTTTCCAATAGTTCTGTTATCTGTCTGTTTCAAGATAGCGAGCGTTTTCTGTGGGTGGGTACTTATGATGGGTTGAATATGTATGATGGCCGGGATATTTATGTCTATAAACCACATGTCAATAGCCAAAAGAGTCTTTCGAGCAATGTAATAAGAGAAATAATTGAAACAAAAGACCAGTGTTTATGGGTAAATACAAAGTGGGGACTGAATAAACTCTCCCGTAAGAAAAACAGCATAGAAGAATCTTATGATGAGTTTCGTGATAGTTATTTTATAGCAAAGGACAGCAAAGATCATCTTTTTGTATTAGGTAAACAGGGATTCATCTCGTTTTATGATGAGGTGAATAAAAGGTTCATAGATATCTCTGTTGGAGAGGACATAACGAACTTATATGCTCACAATTTTACCATTGATGACAATGATACTATCTGGATTACATTACAAGGCAAAGTCAGGAAGTTTACTGTCGATTTCAAAAATGAAAAGACGCCGCGGATTGTGAGACATCCCGGTCTCACTCATTCGGCAGAGATAATAAACTTCTGTTATAATGGGGGGCGTTTCGCTTTTGTTGATCTCAAGCGTGATTTATATACAGTGAATAGGGGGAAGGCAGAGTATATCGCGAATATCTCTGAACTTGTCAACCAGAACGGCATAATCTCTACCATCATTTTTGATGATGATGATATTCTGATTGGTTTTAAGACCAACGGTTTGTTCCGGCTTATTGCAAAGGAAGGTTATAGAAGTGAAAAGATTGATATAAATTGTGGCGTTTTTTCGTTGTGGAAAGACGAATTACAGAATATAATCTGGATTGGTACTGATGGGCAAGGTGTGTTTGCTTATACAAAAGATGCTTATACTTTCTGTAACATAACTTTGAATCAGCTTCCTATCAAGAAAAAACGCCCGGTTCGTGCTATTCAGACAGATAAAGACGAAAACCTCTGGCTTGGAACAAAAGATAATGGAGTAATCTGCATCAAGAACTATCGCATGGCAAAAGAATATTCTTCTTCCAATGTCATTCAGTATACGATGCAGGATGGACTGGCTAATAATTCTGTTTTCGCTTTTTCACTGAGCCGGAAAAATATTCTTTGGATTTGTTCCGATGGACCTGGAATCAGTTATTATTCTTATGATGATCAGAAGATACATCGTATTTCCGATGCCCGGTATGTACATACCATTTATGAAGCCAGTGATTCTGTTTTATGGGTAGGAGCAGACAAAGGATTGTTAAAACTGTCGGTGGAGTGGAAGGGCAATAAACCTATTGTCAAGGGTAGCAAGGCTTTTCTCTCAGAGGTAAGAGGTAAGCGTTTTGATATACAGATTTATTCGATGTATGCCGAGAATGATTCTATTCTTTGGCTCGGTACACGTGGTTCCGGAGCGTTTCGTTTCAATATGTATACAGGTAGTTATCAGAATATCCGGTTTAACAAAGTGGGTATTCCGCCTATTGATGATATTCTTTGTATTCTGAAGGATAGTAAACAACGTTTGTGGTTCGGCTCCAGCTATGGTTTGACCCGTTTGGACAGTTATCAGAAAGATAGTGTATCTTTTACCAGTTACAGTGAAAATAAAGGTTTGCCTAATAATACGATACATGGGATGAAAGAAGATAGCCGTGGCAATTTGTGGCTCAGTAGCAATACCGGTATTATTCAGTTCAATCCCGATAGCGAAGTCTTTCGTCAATATAACTACAAAACAGGTTTGGATGTTTTTGAGTTTAGTGATAATGCCTATTATCAGAGTCCGTTCACCGGTTCTATCTTTTTTGGTGGGATCAATGGAGTGGTATGGCTTCAAGAGGATTCCATAACAGAAAATAAAATGGTGCCCGAGATCTATTTTACCCGTTTACGTATTTTCAATGAAGACTATAATATCAACGATTTGATGAAAGGAGAGGGCGAGAATCGATATCTGGAATTGAAACACAACCAAAATTTCTTCTCTATATCTTTTGTTGCTATGGACTTTATCAATGGGGCAAATAGCAGTTACTCATACCTGTTGGAAAACTTCAGTAATGTCTGGATGAATACCGAACAGACAAACGAGGCACATTTCACAAGTATTCCTCCTGGGAAATATGTGTTGAAAGTACGCTATAATAGTGGTACCGATGGTTCTAAAGATCAATATGAAAGTATTACCATTGTTATTCTTCCTCCCTGGTATTTTAGTATTTATGCCAAGATCGGTTATTTTTTATTGATTATTGGTATTGGTTTCTATGTTTTCCGCTGGATAGGGCAACGAAATGAGCGAAAAAGAAAAATCATTGCCGAGAAGCTTGAGGAGCGCCATAAAGAAGAGGTATATGAAGAAAAATTACGATTCTTTACTAACATCACCCATGAGTTCTGTACACCATTGACTTTGATTTACGGACCCTGTGAACGAATTCTGACACATCCGAATACAGATTCATTTACCCGGAAGTATGTCCGGCTTATCAAATCGAATACAGAACGTTTGAATGCGCTGATACAGGAAGTTATCGAATTTCGAAGGATGGAGACAGGACATAAAACATGTAATATCCAGCAGGTGAATATCAACGAAGTGCTGAATGATCTTTCAGTTTCCTTCTCCGAATTGGCGGAACAAAACAAAGTCACGTTTGAGATGGAGGTCGATAAATCCATTTACTGGAATACGGATTTCAGATGTTTGTCTAAGATACTGAATAACTTGATTTCCAATGCTTTTAAATATACCCCGGAGGGAGGTATTATTCGTATCAGAGTATTGACTGAAAATAGTCACCTCTTGTTGCGGGTGTACAATACCGGAAAAGGTATTCGCGAAGAAAACAGGGAGCTGATCTTCAATCGGTATAGCATATTGGATAATATAGAAGAGAATGCAGTGAAAGGGCTTTCTTCCCGTAACGGTTTGGGAATGGCTATTTGCCACAGTATGGTTGAGTTATTAAAGGGGGAAATTCATATTGAAAGTGAGGTTGATAAATATGCAGAGTTCATTGTGAGTCTGCCCGAACTGGAGTTAACTCCGTTGACAGATGGAAAACAGATTTCCTCTGTTTCTTCCCATCAGCCGGATAAGGCAGAAATGTCTGAAACAACTGAGAATGAAACGATACCTGTACCGCTTGTTTCGTTAGAGCAACTTCCAAATGACATGAAAGCGAAGATATTGGTTATTGATGACAATAAAGAGATATTGGGATTAGTTCAGGAGATTCTTTCTGACAAATATCGGATAGTAACAGCTGATGACGGCGAGAAGGGAATGGCTATCCTGAAAGCCGAGATGCCCGATCTTGTTATTACTGATATCATGATGCCGGGAACGGACGGCTTTGAACTCACCCGTCAGATCAAACAGAATAAGCATACGATGTACATTCCATTGATCATTCTTTCGGCAAAGAATACGAATGAAGAAAAAATAGAGGGTATCGAAGCGGGGGCGGATGCCTATATACCGAAACCGTTTAATGCGACTTATCTGTGTGCGGTGGTAGACCGTTTGCTTGATAATCGCAATAAATTAAAAGAGTACTATAATTCTTCTGCCAGTGCGTATGAGTTTACAAACGGGCAACTTATGCAGAAAGAAGATAAGGACTTCATGCAGAATGTGATTGCCTTTATTAATGAGAATATGGATAATGCCGAACTTTCTCCGGAAGATATGGCGAGTTATCTGCAGCTCAGTATTCGTAATTTGTATCGCAAGTTTAAAGAGCTTGATCAGCTACCTCCAAAAGACTTTATCAAAGATTACAGGGTTCATCATGCGGCTAAGTTACTGAAAACTACAAAGCTCACGATTCAGGAGATTATCTATAAGTCGGGATTCAATAATCGTTCTCATTTTTATAAAGAGTTTGATAAGAGATTCAATACCACTCCGAGAGAGTTCCGCGAGGCTCATAATCATAAGGATGAGACTTTATCATAAAAATCGCATCTATAAGTGTCCTTTTTCGTGACAAAAGTGACTTCAATAGTGTAAAGACATTATTGGAGACATTTTTGTCACAAAAAAGAAGTTTGATTTGTATTTCGGCACATATTTTTGTAGAGTCAAGCACTTTGGTGTAGCTGATTCTTAATAGTATGAAAACAAATCCGCTGATTTATGAAGAAAATTCTTTTACCTTTGTTATTATTGTGGCCCTTTATTTCTATTGCTGCCGAAGACAAAGCCAGCATTACTCCTTCAACCCGGGAAGGAACTTCGGTGTGGCTTATTGAAAATGAAACCTTGTCAGCTCAAATAGAACTGAATTCTTCAGGGCAATTACTTTTTACTCATTTGTATAATAAAACTTCTCAGTCAGAATGCCTGACCGGACACGGAAGTTCCTCTTTATTCCATTATAAAGGAAGGGCGGTGGCTCATAAAAAAACAGAAGAAGGAGAACTTGTATCCTATCCGTTTGAATATTCTGCCGGAATGAAAGGATGGAGCCTGGCCGGTTCTTCTGTAGAAGACATTCTGATGACAACTTTTTCCAGGAAAGAGTCTTTGGGAAAACGACTTTCTGTTGTTGTTCAAAACGAAGATTTGGAAGTAACTATATGTGCCGAAATCTATGATGGCAAGTCAGGGCTACGTATACAGAACTATTTAAAGAACCTCACCGGTAATTATCGTTTTGTTATTGAAGAATCAACCGTTTTGCGTTTAAATCTTCCTAACAATCCTCATCATTTGCATTTTTCCTGCAATACGAAGTGGGAAAGTACTACTGGAGGTGTGGAAGAAGCTCCTTTGTATAATAAAGGAAAAAGAGTGGCTAAAGTTCTTTTAAACAGATACGAAGATGGGACAGGATGGTATTTGGCACCGGAAGTGAATTGGCGGACTCAGTATGGCCCGGAAGTTCCTTCATCCGCTTATGAATATATGCACCGCTCTTTTGCCGGTGCAACAGCCTGGTCTTCATCCGCTTCCGATTATGTCCAGGTGATTACCCATCCGGAATCGTTCCAGTTGGTACTCTTTCCACAAGAGAAATTTGAATATATAGCGGTTAACCTCACTTTATTTACCGGAGATATGGTAGACGGTAAAATGGCAGTAGAAGAGCATTTGCGTAAACGCTATAAATATCACGATACGCAAACTTTATTTAATACAAATGACTGGGACTGGTTTACTACCGGAAAGCGTACTGACCGTTTTTACCGTGAAGTTGTCATACCTAAAGCAAAGGAGGCAGGAATGGATATGGTGATGTGGGATGATGGATGGAATAACCCTAACAGTACGAATACCGGTCTTGATAATAGTGGCACACACCGGGATGAAATAGTTCCCTCTCCTATGGTAACGACCGATTTTAAAGGATTAACCGATTTTATCCATGACAACGGGCTTATGTTTGGTCTGTGGTACAGTATGAGTGGAGGCAATCATAACATGGGGTTTGACTTGTCTGATCCGGCTTTTATTTCAGCAAAAAGAGAGAAAGTAAGAACATTGTTGGAGGATCATCATATGTCCCATCAGATGGTTGATCTTACAGAGATGTGGCAAGTGCTTGATGAAACTTCGCATAGTTATCCCAGTGACAATGTCTACAGGAAGGTAGTCAGAACAAAGAACCTGATGAATGAGCTGGCTGATAAGTATCCGCAATACATCGTAAAAGTAACCAGTGAACTGGACATCCATCCTACTCAGGGAGACAGGGCGGTGGAACTGCTTCATATTCCCTATAACGGATTTATGACTTCTGTAGGAGATGCCGGAGGAGGTGTTATTGGGATGGTAAGTTATTGTTTTGGGCATTACCCTCTCAATTCTGTTTACTTTGGAGGTACACATAGTGCCCTGATGGAGGATTATTATAAATTTATGGTAGCCCGTGATATCAAATTCGGTGTTTGTCCCGATCAGTGGAGTCAGAAAGGGATAGAGCTGATGGCTAAGTTCAATAAATGGCGTAGAAGTAAACGTATTGCTGATATGTCTACACAAATTATTCGCCCGGTTTATCTGGGGAAGGGTTGGGATAGCAATGAAGTGGCAAACTGGGATTTTGGTTCGGGGCCCCTATCCTGGATGTATACTACTGAACAGAAAGATAAGGCTCTACTAATCAGTAGTAATTGTGGCGAAGTAGGACATATTGGTAAGATGCCTCTTCCGATTCGTTGGTTGGATGATCGGAAGTACTATCTGATTGAAGATATAACACTTGATGATACCCGGCAGTTTACCTATCATTTTGAGGGCGTTTTTACGGGAGCTGATTTAAAGAAAGGGGCATTTGCTATCAATATGTACCAGAACAGTTCTCGTGGAAAAGCATTCTGGATACAGGAAATGAAAGCCGGTCAGCCGGTGCAGGTGCTTTATATGGACGAGAATGTAGATGACTACCAGGAAAACTATATGGATGATGTACTGACTGTTACTCTTAAAGGAAAGGCGAACGAAGAGGCTTTGGCTATTTTATATTATCAGACAGAAAATAAAGTAAATCACTATCGGATCCTGTTAGACGAAAATGGGCAGGGAGAATTACGTTGCACTTCTGTTCCCGAGGGTGAAGAAGAGGTGGATGGTTATCCTGGCTTTAGTGGTGGTTTGCGCTATGATCTGGAAAACCTGCACGACAATCTTATTCTTTCTGATGATAAGATAAAAATGTCTTCTGTTTTTAATGGTAATCCCGATTTGGAAGGGGGGTACAGTTCATTTGCCGGTATGAATGCGGTAGGAGACTATGTTGTCTATAAATTAGAGATTCCTTCAGCGGGGACTTATAACATATCATTAAATTATAAATTGTCTAAAAGTAGCCGTGGGGAGTGTGGATGGGCAGTATCCGAGGATAATATAAATTATACGGATATCGGAAAACCATTCTCTCAGGCAACAACGGGTGCTGAGAAAATGGAAACACTGAATATGGGAGATTATACATTTCATACCTCCGGCACCAAATATTTTAAGATGTCTTTAACGGCTGTTTCCTCGAATGGAGGGAAAAATTTGTCTACTAACTATCTAAAACTAACTCTTCAATGATCATGATAAAGAAACGAAACCTGTTAGTAATTTTATTCTCTCTTATTGCTGTATCTTTTTTGTCGGCAAAGAATTATTATGTGAAGCCGGTAAGTTCCGGTCAGGGGTCTGGTATCTCTTGGGCTCATGCTTCAAACAATTTGCAGGATATGATAAATAATGCATCTGCCGGTGATACAATTTGTGTTGCCGCAGGTACTTATTATGGCGGATTTACTCTGAAAGACGGCGTTTGTATGGGGGGAGGTTTTGATGGAACGGAAAGATCCTTTATAGACCGTCAGTTCCCCGGAAGCGGACAGAATCTGACTATTTTGGATGGAGGGAATAAGCAGAGAGTACTTACTCAGGAGAAAGACTTCTCATCCCGTACTGTTATATCGGGATTTGTTATTCAGAATGGATATGCCCTGTCCGGAGCAGGGGCTTGTCTTTTCAACAATACTGTGTTGGAGGCTTGTATTATACGCCATAATATAGGTGGTAATGCTAATATAGGTGATTATATAGAGTCATTGGGTGGAGTTGTTTTTTATGCAAGTGAAGGTAAAGCTCATATTTTGGCAGTTGAAGAATACGGGAAAAATTTCCAGTCTTCTGTTGTTGGGTTGAAAAGCTACTATAAACTGGAGAATGCTTTGCAAGATTGGGACGGTAAAAAGAATACGGAGGCACTGGTGCAATCCCGGGCTGCAAAAGCTCTTTCGGAGTATAAACCGGTTACTTCAGCCGGAACAATCTCTGATTGGTACATACCTTCTATCGGCGAATGGAGCACTCTCCTGTCACCGGACACTTTATCCGGAACTCTGTCTGAAACCGGAGTCCTGGTTAATGAAACTCTGAAAAAAAATAATAAAACTCCCATTGAAGGCAATCGGTACTGGTCGTCAACAGCAGCGTCGACTACTGGGCTGGGAGAGTTGTGGTATGTGAATTTTGCAAGTAACTCTATTAATAAGATACACTCTTTGCAGTACAATAAGCTGCGTGGAGTAAGGAGAGTGGATGCGAATACTATCAAAGGAATGGGAGGAGGTTTGTATCTGAACGAGGGGGCATATGTTATCTCTTGCCTTGTATATGATAATCAAGCTCCCGAAGCATCGGCTATATATATGAGCGAAAGAGCTTACATTTATAATTCTACAATTGTGAATAATGTTGCGATGAAAAAAGGAGAGTATGCAGTAGAAATGGCTTTAGGTGCTGCTTTGTCAGCTATCAAAAATTCTTTGTTTTGGAATAACTATGACGTAGATAATTCCCCTTTGGATTTTGTGGATATACCCGCCTATAATTGTGCTGTCCGACAAGCGACTACCACAGTAGATCAGCCAGTCATTGTATTGCACGAAAAGAATGAGAATATATCCGGTCCTAATTTTGTAAATCCTCTGAATGGTGATTTTCATCTGCTTGCCAGTTCACCGTGTGCTAAAGCGGGGACAAAATCAAATATTCCCGGACGATATGTCTTTAGAGATATGGATGGTAATAATTATAGAGATATGATAGATATTCCTGTCGGAGCGTATGCAGTCGCTACAACAACCGGAGTTGTTAATCCGTCTGTAAATGGAAATCAGTTTGTGGTTCATCCGTCATCTCCGGTGAAAGGAGAGGCGATGGAAATTCATTTTCATACGGCTGAAACAGGTATATATCAGATTGAGATACTCTCTATTGATGGTTTAAGTATATCTCGTTCAGACTTTTATTCGAATAGCCCGTTGCTGTTGTCGGCACCTTCCACTCCGGGAGTATATCTTCTGAATATAAATCAGGATGGAGTAAAGATACAGTCTACGAAGATTATTGTTCGTTGATGTTGAGAATGATTATTTATATAAATGATAACCTATGTTGTTTTATTTACGTAGAGGATGATTGATATGGAGGCATTGATTGTTTTCTTCTAAACATATACTTTCTTATACTTAATCATAACGTACTTTCTCTCTATAGATCGTTTGCTTTCTTCATCTATTATCTACAAAGATGAGAATTAAAAACATCCCCATGTTTCGGAGCACAACATGGGGATGTTCTTTTGCTGAACATCCGGATGTTATCACTAAAAACATCCGGGTGTTTTATAATCAGAAATCAAATAATAATCATGCAATATAGTATGTTTCAATTGTTTAATTCTAATATGCTTTGTTGTTGCTAATATATACATTTCAACAGTGTTTTTTTCAATTAGACAACTATAAAATCAGATTAAGAGGTTGGAATTATCATTTTATTGTGAGAAAAATATTGGATAATTTAATAGAAGGTGTGAACTGTTTGAATTAATTCGGATAAAACTGTTGTAGTTTATGCTTTCTTACAGAATCAGACAGTTTTGGCACTGTTGTATACATCTTTTAAATATACTTTATGTTTCTTTGTAGCATCAACTCTTTTGGGAGAGAGTAGACTTATTAAATATTGGTTGTGCGAATTATTTTGCTCTATATTGTGATTAAGAGGGTGTATTCTCTTAATCATTAAAAAATAAATAAAATATGAGAATTCTGATCAAGGTTGTTATAGTAATACTGGGTGTGCTGGTATCTGTATCCTGTAAGGATAGAAATAATGAGAAAGATATTTTTCCTGTTGTTGAGGTGGATTTATTTAATCCAATTGAAGAAGTGCCGGTATCGTCATTTATTGACACTTTAATTTCGGTTAGATTAGAGTTGCCAAAACCTTTGTTTTTTGGTGTTACTGCAGATGTTTTGTTTGCCGATACAAATATCTATGTTCTTGATAGTAAACAAGAAATAATATTCCGTTTTAATAGTCAAGGAAATTTTCTAAATATGATAGGAAAACTTGGAAATGGGCCGGGAGAATTTTCTTCGTGTAGTTCTTGTTTCTTGAATGGAGATACTGTGTTTGTAAGTGATCTTGATACTCGGAGGATATTTAGTTATACTCAGGAGGGAAATTTTATAAATGTGATTTCATTTCCGTTTAGCTTTGTATATGAGGATATTGTATATATGCCGGATGGGGAGTTTTTATGTCATCGGTTAGCGCCTGCAAAAAATAACCGTGGAATTTGGATTATGAATAAAAAAGGTGAAAAGTCAGAGGTAGTGTATGCAAATGAAGATGTTTATCCTTATATTCATAGTAGTTGGAACACCTTATCTATACTTGGAGGCGGACTAATTGGTATCTACGAACCTCCTACCGGAAAATATTACTCTTTTAATACGAAAGATCATTTATTAAAAAAAGTGATACAGTTGAGAGCAAATGCGAAAATGCTGGGTGATTTTAAAGGTATTGATAGTACGATTGGTCTCAAAGAAGAGTATTCAAACTGTTCTATAATACTTAATACTGACAATTATATTTTCTCGTTGTGGGTTTTGCCCGGTTACACTTCCGGAGTATTTTCTCTATATTCTAAAGAGGCAAAAAAGATGACAATTTTTAAGAAGCCTTTAGTGGATTTTCCCGGTTATTTTTCTTTAGGAACGATGAAGTCTTCTAATCTACCTAATACATTAGTAACCATATTAACAGATGAATATCAATTTGATGATTGTCCGAAGCAATACAAGAATCTGGAATTTAATGAGCGGGTTATGATTGTCAACAAATGGGTGTTTAAGTAATTCTATTCTATTTTTATCACTTATTGTGAAAATTCGCGATATTATGTTACCCAGTTTTGCTTAAAAAATAAGATATATAAACTTTTTTATCAATATCCTGTCATTTGTAACCGATTTAAAGAAGTTGATATTGCAGCTCCCAAAATATTAGATGAGTCGTTTGCATATTCTATTGTTTCTTCGGAGGCTTTAGATCGATTTATAAATCCGGATTTATTAGATGAAGACAACAAGAAAAGATATGATTCTGTAAATCAGGATAGTAATCCGATTATCATTCGATATACATTCAAAAAGTAGAGCCTGCTTTAGGCTTTATTCAATTATCCATTACTGATGATCTAAACTATATTTATTGAAAGATTATTTTAAGGGTGTTTATATCTCTATCCGGTTTCCTTTTTCGTTACAAAAAGGCGAGGCTGTTTTCTTCACCCTTTATGCCTGTTGTTAAATATGCAAACTTTCATTTCGTTTCTCTACGAAGATCGCCTCGATGCTCTACGAGAAACGCCCCGATCTCCGTAGAGAAACGACTCGATCTTCGTAGAGAAAAAATAGATTTTGTAATACATTGATTATTAGCGTGCTGGTTAAGGGCGCGTGTGTAGCATATTTTCAATCTATAGGACTCTCCTTTACCTCTCCTTTCACCCTATTTGTATTTCTGAAATAACTACAATTTCAGGATTCTGCTAAATGTAATCCCTATCATATCGTTATTGCTGAGCTACCGAACTGTAAATAGCATACAATGGTTTGTTAGCGATATTATTTAGTAAGTAATTGTTCTAAATTATATGATATTATTATTGAAACGCAAATGATTGTAGATTAAATAGCTGCGCTATACTTGAGTGATGATATGCTTTGCGTGAATCTGCGAGTTTCTGCGTTTTAATAATAGTATCCTATAATTTTGAACAGTTACTTATGCATTTGTTTATCGATACATTGAATTATATTTGTGATATGATTTTGCCTCCAGAACTGATTACTGGAGGCATATCTTATTTTGCGTATTTTATTTATCTCCGGAGGAGTCAGAATAATCCGGTTCTTTCCGATTGTAACTTGTATATGTCTGTCAGTACTTTCAGTCGGGTTGTTTGTCCGGGAGTCGCTTTTAGCTGTGTACCGCACAAATTGCTCCAGTTGCGTAAGGTGCTCTCATCTATCGGCTGTTGTAATGAAGCATTCCAGTCCGGAAGATATCCGCGCAGGCCCAGATATTGTACCAGTGGGAAAGCATCATCCGTTGGTTTTACATCTCGAAAATAGATAAGGGTGGCTTTTTGTTTTATCAGAATATCCTGTAGTGAAGGTATATCCACATTTCGTACTTTCACTCCTTTGTCTATGGCAAGTGCTGCTGTGATACCGGCGGCTTGTCCCAGAGCCATCCAACAAGGTTCCATGCGTAAGGTGGAGAAACCGATGTGAGAACCGGATACAGGTACCGGCAATAGCAGGTTGTCTACGTCTTTAGGTAGAATTACTCCTAAAGGTACGGTGTAAACGGCTGTGGGATAACTGATGAATCCATCCAGATGTACTCTTCCTGTCTCTCTTTTGCGGGCAGCATGAGAGTCGAGGGCATAATGACTTGCGGTCACACTACTTGAATGTAAAGGAGGGCGTTTACCCGGACTGACCGGAAGTGCATCGGCTGCTGTGAAGAAGTAAACTCCCTCAAAACGACGGCCTTCGCGTACGTATACTTGCCGGGGAAAGGATTCATTATCGGGATATTCGTCTTTTGCCAGTCCCCATTTCAGCATTTCCTTGCGGAAGTGGGACGGGAGTTCTTTATCATGCTGGGCAAACCAGAAAAGCCCTAAAGTATAGTCTTTTAAGCGTTTGGCAAATTTATCCCGCCATTCCCACGAGGAGGTGGGCCATGGCCAGTTTTCTTCGGGCAGATCGGTAGAAAGGAAAGCAGCGTGCTGATTGTTACCGTCAGTCTTTTGGTTCGGCAGGTTGACGAGACTACTTAGTTTCCAGATCCCCCAGCTGTCTCCGGGAAGTTTGGTTCTGTTGCCTTTTGCGATATGCCGGCGATTTTCTTCCAACATCTCATTTGTCACTTTCAGCATGGCCCGTTGTGTGTTACGTCCGGTCCATACATCCTCTATGAGAGAGACGTATTCGTCTCGGTTGTAGTTATCCGGTCGGGTGAAAGGAACCATGTTCTTTGGATCGTTTGTGAGACACAAACGATAGTTATAAGCTTGCACAGCGTTATCTGCCTGCCCGGTACTTCCATCGGCAGGGAGGCTTTTCCAGTATTCATAGGTCCTTCCGGCTCCCGGTTCATTAAATTCTTCCCGGCTTTCACGACCGACACGGAACGGCACACCTGCTGCGGCTCCTAAATCGCCCTCATAAGTGGCATCTATAAAGATTTTCCCCTGATAGGTTTCTTTTTGTCCGTTTTCCCTGTTCAGGATACAGATACTCTCGATACGGTCGTTTCTGATGCAGATGTTTTTGTTCTCTGCATCAAACTGACGCATCAGGCGCACGGTGATCTTCTCTTTCTGCTCATTCAGCATCTCTTCAAAAATACGGGCGGCTACGGATGGTTCGAAGTGAAAACCGTTACTGCAAGTTTTCACTTGGGGTGAATCGGCTCCGTAATGACTGATGTAATACTGTCTGATACGAGAGGTGAATTCAGAGAATAGTCCCGTAGTAGCTTCGCGGGTTGCAATGTCGGTAGCTCCAAGTCCATTGGCCGGAAGTCCGCCAATGTGGTTGGTTCGTTCCAGTATGACGGAAGTTTTGCCTTGCCGTGCTGCAGCGATGGCTGCCATGATACCTCCCGGATTTCCTCCGACAATGACGAGGTCGAAGGAATTCTGTGCGGGTAGGTTACTGCTTAGAAACAACAATAGAATGAGTAGGCCGTTTCGTTTCATGATATATGTTTTTGTTCTTATTTCTTCTCCGGTAGTCTGTTGAATATGGATTTGATAATTTCCATATCAAACTTCGGGGTACGGTCGTAATTATAAATACCGTTCTGTTCCTGTTCTACATCTGTTAGCTGGGTGTAGCAATATCCGGCCACAAAATCAAATTCGAGAACAGTAAATGTAATGTCCTTCAGCCGGGCATAAAACTCGTCAAGTGTTTCCGGACCTTTTCCGTAGCCCCAGGTGTTTTTGGCAAACTGCTTTCCATACACCCATTTGATACCACCATATTCGTCGAGGAAGTAAGGCTGTCCTTCATAGGGAACTTCTTTCTTCACATCTTTCTGGGGGAGCTTACCGTCCTTTATTTCCAACCGTTTTTTCATCTCTTCACCGCTCTGTGCATAATGATGTACACTCCAGATGTCTGTCATCACATGGTAATTTCCACTGGCATCATTTACCGGACGATAATCCAAATTGTGTGAGAGTTTATAAACGTCTGAAATGAAACGGTCGTGTTGGCGTGCCTGTTCGTTGTCATTCGGGCGGTCCCAGGTTTCATTGAATGGGGTCCATACAATGATTGAAGGGTGATTGCGGTCGCGAACTACTACTTCCTCCCATTCGGTGAGGAAGTTCCGGGCGGCTTCCGGGCTACTGGTATTAAGACCCCAGCTTGCCGACTCTCCCCAGGTAAGGTATCCCAACTTATCGGCCCAGTAATGAAAACGCTCTTCAAATACTTTCTGGTGGAGGCGTGCTCCGTTAAAACCTGCGGCCAGACTAAGTTCGATATCACGTTTCAGATCTGCATCTGTGGGAGCAGTCCATACACCTGTGGGATAGAATCCCTGATCGAGTACAAAGCGCAGATAACAGGGCTCATTATTGAGAAAGAATTTATTTCCTTCGATATGTACCTTGCGCATACCGGCATAAGAATTGACATGATCAATCACTTTTCCTTTGGCATCCAATACTTCCAGTTCGATGTCGTATAAGAAGGGCGAACCGGGTGACCAGGTTTTTACAGTTTTCAATGGTAACATCAGTGTCAGAGGAGTGGCAGCAGTTTGTGTCTGTTTGCTGACTACACGATCACCATCCTTTACACTGACGCGGAGCTTTTGTCCGGCTTGTAATCCATAGAATTCCGGTTGAACGGTGAAACATTTCTGATCCAGTTCCGGTGTGATACGAACAGATTTTAGTCCACAGGCGTCTACTGCTTCCATCCATACGGTCTGCCAGATGCCGGTAGTACGGGTATAGTCGCATCCCTGTGAATAGAAGTTGCCCGATTGTTTTCCTCTTCCCTGGCTTCCACTACGCTGGTCGTCTTCTACGTATACCACAAGTTGCTGTTCTTCTCCGTATTTAACAAACCGTGTAATGTCTATTCCGAATGAGGAACTACCTCCCCAATGTCTGCCTGCCACTTGCCCGTTGATATAGATTACTGAGTAATAGTCTACTCCGCCAAAGTGAAGGATAACCTTTTTATCTTGCCAGTCTGCCGGAACTTGTAACTTACGGTGATACCACATGGCAGGGATGAAGTCCTTGTATTCTACTCCTGATAATTTACTTTCCGGACAGAATGGGACGATGATAAACTCGTTAAATCCTGTACTGTTGTATAACTTACGGTCTCTGCCCGATTTGCCAAAGTCGAATGTATAGCTCCATTGGCCGTTCAGGTTTCTCCATTCGGCACGTTCAAATTGTGGACGTGGATATTCCGGACGTGGTATCGAATTATTTTGTGCGTTGGCAGTCCAACCGGTCAATAATAGGAAAGAAGATAAAATGTAAATAATAAGGTGTTTCATATTGTGTCAGAATTAGAGTTTGGTTGAATCGAGAATCAGTTTTTCCGATCCTTTTTTAATTTCAATTTTACGTGAATTGAACAAGGCTTTGCAGTAAGGATTGTCGTAACGGTATTTCCATCTGAGTTCTTGTTCCTTTCCTTTTATAGTAAACGGAGATTGCCAGCCAAATGTTACATTTCCGATAGACGGAGAAGTATAATTAACATTTAGTTCCTGGCAAGACACTTTAGCCGATGAGATCGCATTTACAAATTTAGTAAAGTCGCCCCATTCTGTTTTTGTTCCGGTCTCGCAGATCCAGATGTTTTGTCGGCCCGATGCAAGTAAATCGCATATATCTCCCCTTTCACCCGCCTGATATGTAGTGGCATTTTGTGAATAGAGCGCTACATAGCCGTCTTTTTTGCGTCCGAAAGTCCAGTTACCTTTTGTCAGCACTTCATCAAAATCATTTTTGGGGAAGTAAGCATGTGTATAATCGTTTTTCTGGTTTTCGGGGATGTTGTAGATACATACTACTACATTTTTGTGCTGTGCCGCCCGTGGTAGGATTTCATTACCTGCCCAGTAGTTTGGCGAATATTTCAGGTTTTTGCCTCCGGGGTGATTGGTGTAGACGATAGCACGGTTGCCCAAAGTGGCCTGCCAGATGTGTTGTTGATAACCCGGAGCTCCCGGACGGTAATCCTGTACACTACTGAGCATATATTCCGGGGTACGATAAGTTTCCACGTTGGCTTCGGATAAAGCAAAACGGTCGAGGTGTGAATTTACCAGTTTACCGTAGGTTTTAATCTGTTCTTCGTACTTACGGATATATTGGTCGTAGTTACGATAGGGCCAGGTATCGTACTTTTCTGAGATCTGTTTGGACATTTTGATTGCCAATGGGTGAATAAATTCCTGCATACCCCAAAAGAGGTGACAGTCCAGTTCATTGTCATAAGAGAGTCCGTAAGAGGGTGCATCTTCCACATTGATACTTATACGCTGACGGTTGAGCATGGGGCGCTGATAATCGATAGCGATTTCCTGTATGACTTTGGGACATTGATATTTACTGGTGGACAGGGCAATGGGAGCCATTACTTCATCACGGTCGAAAGTGCCGACTCCGAACATCAGCTTTGTCAGCGGAGAGGTATTGTGTGAGCCATTGATAAGAGAATGAGCATACATACGTCCGCTGGTAGACCCCATCATGCCTTCGAAATTATTCAGAGCCATGTCGAACATCAACAGATCCAGCACCATACCTGCTTTTTTGCGTATAGCTTTGTCTTCGGCATAATCATACAGATTGGCGAGTAGCATTGCTTCTACCTCGTAATAAGTAGACAGCCATTCGCTGAATCCGAATCGGAACCGGAAGTCCAGCCAGCGTTCCAGGCGTTCTTTGGCATGTTGCACGTGCTGTACACCATTCATGCCATTGGTAAATATCCTGTCTTTGTAGAGCTGTCCGGCAAGCAGTTCGGCTGTGTGGTAGAGTGCCTGATGGTTTTCCGTATGATAACACCGGTAGGTCGTATCACGGCGTCCGTCGTCCCACCAGTATTTAAAGTCGAGTACGCAAGCCTCTATCTCTTTTTTAAGATGTGCAGGAATCACTGTTTTTTCCCGGTCCATATAGAGGAGCCGTAGCATACCGTTGATTGAGAAGTCATTACAGTCGCGGTTAGAACGTACCAAAGCAACTGCTTTATAGGTTGGTTCATCTTCCATTGGCTGGCCAATGGCAACACGGGCTATCTGGTTGAAGATTCCCGTTAGGAAATCTTTTCGCCCGTGTTCGGCATAATATTTCAGGAAGCTTTCTTTCCGTTCTTCCGGACTTGCTTTAGGTGTATACCAGTATTCATCTTTTCCCTTGGCTTGTATGGTTTGTAAAAGGGAGAGTATAAAAAGGATACTTACTGTGATTATGTGTTTCATGATTCTGTCTGATTATTTATTCATACTTTCCTTCCCAGTTGTAGGGGAAAGGGATTCTTTTGTAATATTCAAGTGTGTGTTGTGGGTGTTCGTATTGTGACGGTATCGGTCTTTTAGAAAATGTCTGGAAATAAAGAACGCAGCCGTCTCTCCACCAGATAGCTTCGTCCTCCTGTACTTTTAGTAGTTGTTTGACGTGATTAAATCGTTCGGCATCGATTTTACCTTCCATAGAGTCCCAGAGTTTACGCATCCCGCGTACCTCATCTACTCCTTTATAATAGTATGCTACCAATTCGTCCCATAAGATTTTTCCGGACGGCATCTTGTAATCCCAGGGCAGGTGATGGAACCATAACAGATCTTTTTGCGGGCAGGTATTCAGGTTTTCAAGTATCTCTGCCAAAGGTTTGGCATATTGATTGACAACATTGCTGCCTTTGGAAGTACGATCTACGCCAATACCGGTTTCGTCCGCTTTATGATAATCTTTGGCATCCCAGTGAGGGTCTTTGTACCAGGGGCCGGGACCGTAGTGAGTCGCAAAATTCATGATATGATTCAATCCCAGCGGATTGCGATAGTTTACTACCGTTTCGCGTGATTGCTGCATCATTTCTTTGATCGGATTCACAAAGCTTGTATTGTTATTGAACGTCATACGCAGCCATTCATCTGCCACTTCTTCTGACGAAAGTTCCGGATTCCACGCCATGCGCCCGAAAGCATACCAGTTGGACTGTCCGAACAGATGTCCGCACCAGTTGATATCCGTACCGATATTGGCAACTCCCGCAATGCCGGAGATGCCGTGTGAACGGTTGTAATCTTCCAATACATTGGCAACGGTTGTCCCTTTTCCTTTGGTGTATGTATCGGCGTCCAGACACTCTTCGAATAACGGACCCAGATAGGCGAGGTTGGTAGCATACCCAAGGTACTCTTGCGTTATCTGGAATTCGAGCATCAGTGGTGTCTGAGGCATTGCTCCGAAGAGCGGATGGAAAGGTTCGCGTGGCTGGAAGTCAATCGGACCGTTTTTGGGTTGTACGAATACGTTCTTATTGAATTTTCCGTCCAATGGCTTGAACTCTTCATAGCCATTGCCCGCACGGTCTACGTTCCGGGAGTTTTCGTATACGAAGGCACGCCACATCACGATACCGCCATAGGGTTCCAGTGCTTCTGCCATCATGTTTGCTCCGTCGGCATGTGTGCGTTTATAGTCCTGAGGGCCCGGTTGGCCTTCGGAATTGGCTTTTACGAGGAATCCTCCGAAATCAGGAATATACTTATAGATCTCTTTCACTTTATCTTTCCACCACTGGCGTACTTCCGGGTCCAGCGGATCGGCTGTATTCAAAGCTCGCAGTTCTTTCGGGGCACTGAAACGGGCTGTCAGATATACCCGGATGCCGTAAGGACGAAAAACATCTGCAAGGGCGGCTGCCTTTATCAGATATTCGGTGGTCAGGCTGCGTGCGTTGGCATTTACATTGTTCAGAACGGTGCCATTGATACCGATAGAAGCGTTGGCACGGGCATAATCGCGATAACGCGGATCGATGTATCCCGGTAAGCGCTGCCAGTCCCAAAGTGTGTAGCCTGCATAACCGCGTTCGATCGTTCCATTCAGGTTGTCCCAGTGGTTCAGCATACGCCTTTGCAGTTTGGGCACCTGCGTGATGTTTAACTCTTTGATATCCGATTGGGTCTGCAAAAGCCGGAGGAAATGGAAAACACCATACATTACGCCCATGTCCTTCCGGGCTGCAATAACGGTATAGGGCGTTCCGTTTACCTTCAGGGTTTTGATGAGGAATCCTTCATCGCCCAAGCCGGATATTTCGTTGGTTATCGCATGGATACCGGATAGTACTTTTGAGGAAGCCGGAGTACCTACCAGTAGTGTACCTTTGGAGATACCGTCTGTTTCCGGCAAATTAGTATCCAACAGGCCATTCAGTCCTTGTTGCAGTTCCTTTTTTGCTTCTGTCAGTGTGGCGGAGTTTACAGGGAAGTTCAGTTTAGCTAACGTTTTTGAATAACTGTTCAATAGTTGGCTGTTGTCTACTTTCTGATAACGGAGCCACAAGTCGTAGCCATTCTCTGCATGCAACATTGGCATACAGAGAATCAGGGCGGCTATATAGACGAGTTTTAGTTTCATATTCCGGGATGTTATTTGATGACACCGGCCCATCCGCCGTTGCGTACCATTTTGATGGTAAGCTGTGTCGCATTGTTTACTTTACTCTCCCTTTGCTTATAGTCCATGGCCTGGCGGTCGGCATTGATACCATCTTCAAACGAGGTGAGAGTGAATGATTGACCGGCAGGCAGGAAACTCAAGTCGAGATTGATTGTACGCCCTTCGTTGTTGGTAATACCGCCAATGAACCATTTGTCACCTTTTCGTCTGGCTACTACTACGGCTTCACCTACTTTGGCATAAAGTACTTTTGTTTCGTCCCAGGTGACGGGAACGCTGGATATGAACTCTGTACACGGGCGTTCACGGTAGTAGTAAACCGGATTGTCTGCCAACATCTGCAAACCGCTTTCGAAGACTACGAACAATGCCATCTGGTAGGCACGTGTACCCGAACCCATGGCGTTGGCACGTGTGGAACGATTGTCTTCCGGTTGAGCGGAAAGCATTGAACCGGGCGTAAAGTCCATCGGGCCTACTGCATTGCGCATGAATGGCAGATAGATACTGTTGGCCGGGCGGCAGTTGCCTCCTTGTTCCATGCCCAATACCCCTTCGTATGAAAGTACATTCGGATATTTACGTTCCAGTCCGGCAGGTTTGAAAGAGCCGTGAAAGTCAACGAATAATTTATGCTTGGCTGCTTCTTTGGCTACGCGTTCGTAGTAATTTACCATCCACTGGTCACTACGATCCATAAAGTCAATCTTTACTCCGGCTACTCCCCAGTCGGCAAATGTCTTGAAGAGGTCGAAGTTGTTCTCTACGGCCAGCCATGTCAGCCAAAGCACGATTTTCACATTGCGTTCTTTGCCGTATTGAATGAGTTCGGCTAAGTTGATGGTCGGGTTGGGAGTATACGGGTCACGGGTACTTTTGGCCCATCCTTCATCCATAATGATATAAGGTATGCCGAATTTAGAGGCGAAGTCAATGTAATATTTGTAAGAGTCCATGTTATACCCCGAACGGAAATCTACTCCATACAGGCGGGCATCGTGCCACCATTCCCAACTTACCTGTCCGGGCTTGATCCAGCTGTAATCTTCGAGTACACAAGGAGTAGACAAGTTGTAAACCATTTCGTTCTCCAACAGTTGTTTGTCTTCTTTGGTAATCACCATGAATCTCCAGGGGAAACTACGTTTACCGGCTGTTTTGGCTATATAATCCGCTTCTTTCAGAATCTTGAGACTGCGGTCACCGTCTTCTCCGAATTCCAATGGTACTTTGGGGAAAAGAGATTGCATTCCATTCTGTCCGGTGCTCTTCAGAAACATACAAGGATAGTCGTGCAGGTCTGCTTCAGAAATCAGAATCTTGTAAGGCTTGTCCGTTTCTAACAATATCGGCAGGTAGCTCATACGGTCGGTAGCTTTGTATTCTTCCGTATTTACGTGTGTATAAGGATATTCGTAGGAAGTTTTGAAACCGTTGGGTTGTGACAAATGGGCCTTATAGTTAGCCGGGAAGTTTAGTACGAAATCTTCTCCCATGACAATGTTTTCACCTTTCTTATCGGTGATGAAACGGTAGGCCACTCCATTATCGAATACGCGGAACTCTACAGCGTAGTTGCCAGCAAAGTTCATTCGTAGTGTGTTGCAATGGTTTTTTACAACAGCGTTCTTGAGTGGAATTTCACGTTTTACACTTTCGTCAATGACTCCTTTTTTGGTACTGCGGAGCTTGGGATTATTACCGAGTGTTTCATTCTCCAGTTGGAGGTTGAGATAACAGTCTTTCAATAAAAGATCATTCCCGTAAGATACGGAATAGTAGATTTTGTCTTTTACATCGACAGAGAGGTTCAGTTCTCCATTGGGCGATTTTACGTCTATCACCTTGGCAGAGAGGTGGCTGCCCCACGCAGTGGCGAAGGTTAGCAGCAGTGCAAAGAGTTTGTATACTTTCATGGCTATTGAGTTTTTGTTTTATTTTTCAAGGAAGGCATTTACGCACCACAGTACAGGTGCTTGTCCGTGCATATTGCCCGGAAGGGTTTTCCGGTTCAGGTAGAACTGGCGGTCGTTGGTTTTATTGGTACCTTCACATACGCCGTCGATGTCTCCGTTTTCATCAATGTGCCCAACCAGAGCAATCCATGCTTTGCGTACCAGTGGAGCGTAGGTTACTTCATCCAGCCAACCCTTCTTTACGCCTTTTACCATGGCATATACGAACATGGCCGAACCGGAGGTTTCCGTCCAGGTAGTTTTGTCGTCCACCAATTGTCCCCATAAGCCATCCTCCTTCTGATAATCGCGCAGGCTGTTCATCATCTTCCGATAAGATTCCAGTATTCTTTCCCGGTTCGGATTGTCTTCCGGAAGCATGCCTAAAAGTTCCGTCATTCCGGCAGCCATCCAGCCATTGCCACGTCCCCAGAAGAAGGGGACATCTTCAGCGTGGTAGAATAAACCATTCGGACGTTGTATCTTATCGAGGTACTTCACCATCTCGGCAGCAGCACGGTCTATGTATTTACGGTCTTTGGTAACGAAATAGGCTTGCGACTGAATGGCCGAAATCATAAACATATCGTCAATCCAGTAGCGGGTTTGCCAGGACAACCCCTGATCCAGCAAAGCCTGGTATGCTTCGCGATGTTTGGTGTTACGCGGCATTTTCCATTGTTCGTCTGCATACCACATTCCCATGTGGTAGTAAATTTCCTTACCGGTTTGTGCATATAGCTGGAGCGGGATAGTACCGAATACGGTATGATCTACATGATCCGGTAGGGGTTGTAGTCTGCGTTCCGGACCAAAGATCGGCAGGAAACGTTCTTCCAGTTGGCGGAGGAGTTTCTTGTTTTTGGTGATATGCGCGTAACGCAAAGCACCAAACCATGCACATGTTTCCGGATAGGTGATTTCATTAGGAGGTGCCGGATTACCGTTGAAATTGGGATGTGGGACGGCTACAAACCGTTGGCTTACTAACTCACCTACTTCTTGCGGCGAACAACCCTTGGGCCATTTCCTAAACTCTTTTTGTGCCATCAGTAGTGAAGGCAGACAGGCAACCATTAGCGCGAGCATCCCTGCCTTAACGAATTTTTTACGTGTTTCCATGTTCTATATTTGTTTTATTTCAGATTCATGTTTCCCAGATTTGCGTACATTTCCACCATTGCCGCCTGATTAAGCAGCCATTGCTGTTTTTCTTTCTTTTCTCCGCTCCAGTCACTGTTGATGAGTCCATTGTCATAGCGGGCACTTTCCCATGCCAGTTCCAGATTGTCGGCAAAGATTTGCAGATATTCCGGATTGTTATCTTGCAGATAGAGTTCTATATATCCTCTCATCATGATAGCCACGAACCATGTTCCCCGGTTGCGGAAGAACCTGATATCTGTACCGTCCTGTGTCTTGAATGGTACTGTGAAGTAGTTTATTCCTGCACGGGCCACGTTTTGTGCTTCTGTCAGAAATTGACGGTTGCCGGTTAGTTTGTATAGCAGACTGGCTGCTTGCAGCATTTGTCCCGTATTATATGCATATTTCTCTGTGCCGGTGCGTCCGTCTGTTTTGAGGTTGTCGAAGTAAATGTAATCCGAATCCTGTAAGTTTACTTTTGTCCATGTATATAGCTCCAGTCCTTTCTGATAATAGGCACTGTCCCGGGTGGTCTCAAAAAGTTGAAGTGCCAGTACGGATGCGGGTGCATTGGAGCAGGTATTCTTTGATTCCTTTTTTTGCTCACACCAATAGATACCTCCGTTTAGTACATCGTCATTACCACTCAAGAGGAATTTCCATATTTCTTCCGATTGTTTCAGGTATTTCTTATTTCCTGTCAGGCGGTAAGTTTCGAGGAAGTCAATGCCTAACCAGATATTATCATCATAGAAACGGTCGGAATGCCCGGCCTCACTGATGTAGGATTGAAAACAGGCAGGAGTACGGGTTGTGTCATAATAACATTCTAATCCGGGAATGATTTTCTCCTGTAGAAGTGCCTGATATTTGTTGTCTCTGGTTGTTTTGAGTAGTGCATTTACTCCTGAAAACAACCCGGAGGTAGGCCATAAATAGGCTACTTTGTCTTTGGTAACCGTATCTGTAGAAGCCAGGTAGGTTACTTTATCATTGGAACTTTTAGGATAATTCTCATTAAATAAATTGCCCCCTTCTGCCTGATAGTATTTGAAGATACTGTCGAGCAACATTTCAGAGCGGGCAATGGAAGTGTTGTTCTCCTGGGTTACGGACGTTTGGCATGCCAGCAAAGAGATTGCCAGAAAAAGTGCACTGATTGCTTTGGGTAAGAATGATTTCATACGTCTGCTATTCTATTGAAATTTACCTGAAGGGAAATTTGGTTTTTAGAAAAGAAGAGAGTCTGTGGCTCCCTCCTTTTTTTCCTGAACTAAATCCTACCTTCTTTTTACTTTAAAAAAACTATATTCGTTCTCAAAAATCACTTCACAAATATAGGCAGTTGTTTCTCAGTAAATATTCACAGTTTTGACAATAGTGTATAGGGGACAACTTTAGCAGAAATGGAGACAAAGGTGATATGGGGGTAACTGTATGCATTTATGCCATATTTGTATTCATATAGGCACATATGAGGGTTTTCCGTACAGGGAAGTACGGTGGACGATGGATTATCGTTAAAATGCAGATGAATACAGGTTTGTGCAGACAAATAGATAGATGAGAAAGAGTGTCCGTCTTTTCATCTGTGCTGATTCGCGATTATCTGCGTTTCGCCAGGTAACGAAACTCTGCGAAACTCTTGTGGAATTCTGTGGTGAGTTTGCTTTGTTTAAATATTATAGATAAGAATTGTAGTATATGCTATGTAGCAAAGTATCAGGATGCTTCCTTCTATCCGCGTAATAGTACGTTTGGCGAAAAAGAGCCCGAATAACCATAGCAGTACTCCTGAGCCTACCAATACCAGCAAATCGAAATTCGTAATGCCACTTAGGCTGAGCGGAGTGATGGATGCACTACATCCAAGTACAAAGAAAATGTTGAACAGGTTGCTGCCGATAGCATTTCCGATAGCTATTTCCGGATTCTTTTTCAATGCGGCAACCACCGAAGTTGCTAATTCGGGTAGCGAAGTACCTCCTGCTACCAACGTCAGTCCGATGACTGATTCACTGACTCCCAAGCTGCGGGCAATATTACCGGCTCCTTCTACAAACCATTGTCCACCGAAAATGAGCCCTGCAAGTCCACCTGTGATATAGAGCACCGAGCGCCATATGGGTAACTGGCGTATCTCCTCATCTGCTCCTTCACTCTTACCGTTGGATGCGATGGCAAAGGTATATCCTAAAAAAATAGCGAAGAAACACAGAAGCAGTAGCCCGTCGGTGATGCTGAGCACGTTTTGGGCAGCATGGTCCAATAGAACATCATTGGCGCATATCAGTAATACGATGGAAGAGAGAATACAGAGAGGGATCTCTTTCTTTAGTGTGTTCTGAGTGATGACGATAGGAGCAAACAATGCAGTGCAACCCACTATCATCAGTGTATTGAAAATATTGCTTCCTACTACATTTCCGATAGCAATATCTGCACTTCCTTTTAATGCGGAAGATACACTGACTGTCAGTTCCGGGGCTGAAGTGCCGAATGCAACGATTGTTAATCCGATGACAATGGATGGGATACGAAATCGTTTGGCAACAGATGCGGCTCCGTCCGTCAGGCCATTAGCGCCTATTAGAATGAGGAGAAGTCCTCCGATGAGAAGTAATATATCCATTTGGGTCCTGATTTTTGCTACAAAGATAACGGAATTAATTAAAACTGGAACCGTGTTGAGAATTATCGGACGTATCTTTTTGAGCAAATAATATATTCATTCCCACTGAAATATCAAAAACATTCCGTATGTTTGGCACGTTTATTTGTCTATAGCAAGGTTAATAAGTGTTTTTTGTATGAGGAAGAATCGTTTATTTTGTCTTTTCATCTCTTTGGTATTTACTATCGGAGCGTCTGCTCAGCTGGTTGAGAAAGTTCGTGAATTTCTTGGTGACGATACGTTGAAAACTCATTCTGTCATAAGGAGTGATTCTGATTCGGCGAACATTGCCGACATGAAAAGGGAACTTGAAACTGCCAGGCTGAACGAAGCCAATATGCGGATGGAGATGGAACAACTGAAATTGCAGGCATATGCTGCTGATTCTGTAAAATTGGTTCAGCAAAAGTTGCGTATAGACTCATTGCGTAAGTTCACTCAAGGTGTTCCCGTGGTTGTGGAAGGGGATACGCTTTTTTATATATATGCCAAACGGGGCGGACATACCCCCCAACAACGGGCGGTGATGAATGCCACTGCTATCACAGAGTTGGGCAAGCGATTCAATCTCAAGCCGGATTCCCTGTATTTGGAGAGTAGCGACATTGTGACCGATTTAATGTATGGCGATAAAGTATTGGCTTCATTTACTGATCAGGACGGGTTGTGGGAAGGTCGCACACGTGACCAGCTTGCTGCCGATAAACGACACATAGTGGTAGACAAGCTGAAGGATATGAAAAAAGAACACAGCTTGTGGCAGTTGGGTAAGAGGATTATATTTTTTGTGTTGGTATTGCTCGGGCAGTATCTACTGTTTTGGGCTACTACCTGGTTATTTAAGAAACTAAAGATACGTATTCAACGATTGAAGGACACAAAGCTAAAGCCTATTTCGATTCAGGATTATGAATTGCTGGATACTCAGAAACAGGTTAATCTGCTTATATTCCTGGCCAATATATTGCGTTATGCCTTCATGTTGCTTCAGTTGGTTCTTACGGTCCCCTTGCTATTTTCCATTTTCCCGCAGACCGAAAAGCTGGCCTATCAGATATTCTCATATATCTGGAATCCGGTGAAAAGTATATTTGGTGGGGTGATAGATTATATTCCGAACCTGTTCACTATTTTCGTAATATGCCTTGCTGTGAAATACCTGGTGCGGTTGGTTCATTACCTGGCTACAGAAGTACAGTCCGACAGATTGAAGCTGAATGGTTTTTATCCGGATTGGGCGATGCCTACTTTCCATATTATACGTTTCCTGTTATACGCTTTCATGATTGCGATGATCTACCCCTATCTGCCGGGTTCCGATTCGGGAGTCTTTCAGGGAATTTCAGTCTTTGTCGGACTGATTGTTTCATTGGGGTCAAGTACGGTGATTGGGAATATTATTGCCGGGCTGGTTATTACCTATATGCGTCCGTTTAAGTTGGGAGATCGTATCAAGCTGAATGATACCACCGGGAATGTCATAGAGAAAACCCCGCTTGTGACACGTATTCGTACGCCAAAGAATGAGCTGGTCACTATTCCCAACTCCTTCATCATGTCTTCTCATACAGTGAATTATAGTGCATCGGCACGAACCTACGGATTGATTATTCATGCAGAAGTGAGCATCGGATATGATGTACCCTGGCGTAAAGTGCATTCGTTGCTCCTGAAAGCAGCACAAGCAACGCAGGGAGTCGCGGCGGATCCCGAACCGTTTGTACTTGAAACGGAATTGCAGGATTGGTATCCGGCGTATCAGATTAATGCGTATATAACAGAGGCGGACCAGTTAGCACAGATTTATTCCAATCTGTATCAGAGTATTCAGGATGTATTTGCTGAGGCGGATGTTGAGATTATGTCTCCGCATTATATGGCAGTACGCGATGGAAATGAGACGACTATTCCTAAAAGCGGATTGAAACCGGAGGAGACTAAAGAAGGGTAAAACCGAGATCATATCGTTTCTCATTCAGAAAGTTGGCAGCCTACTGTATATGGGCTTTATTAGGTAATGCTTGGAGCTATGTAAAGTAATATTGTCATTCATGCATATCCCGAAACGATAAAATGTGCTTCTGTAACCTCTTGATTATCAATGCCTGTTTGGCCTCTTTTTCTCCCCGGAGCCGAGCAGCCTCCTCCTCGGAGCCGAAGCACCTCTTCCCCGGAGCCGAGGAACGTCCTCCCCGGAGCCGAGCGGGGCGTGCAGCTCCGGAGAAACATCCTATGTAAAATAATAGAACTTTGTTTGGCAAGAACTTATTATTTATGCGAATCAGTAGTTATTTATAAAGAGTCAGTAAAATCCTGTATCGGATCTCTTATTCATTCTATACTTTACTGCATTTTATAAATACCTTCTGCTCGTTGGATAGAGTGGTTGCAAAAAGATAAACCTCCCCTCCATCCGACAACTTGGTTCGCTTCCGTATTTCTGCTACCGTAGCCGGGAAATTACGAACGGTGATATTGGCTTTCTTTAGCTCCCCGATGGTTTCTTTTATTTCTTTCTTATTGAAGGAACATTGTCCGGTTATCAGGAAAGATCTTCCCGGAAAGTTCTCTATCCACAGATCCGAAGTGTAGAGATGGCTGTTCGGATGCAACTTTTTTACTTTATACCGGGAGGCAATATTGCGAAATGCACCCGCTTTAAGGATGGAAGCATTCGGTTCATACAGATACTTACCAAGTTCTTTGGTATAGAGACATTCGGAAGTAAGTTCCCCTTCCCGGGTGAAAGTGAAGGTTTGTTTCTCTTTGGAGGTGAGATTGATGCAATGGATAGGAATCAACCGGGAGGGTTCGTTTCCTATTATCAGCAATAGCTCTTTGCACTCATTGTTTACGGAGATAACATGTACCTCCCTGACGTGCTTCATACTTTTTAGTGCAAGGGTAAGGTCCAGCATGGGCGATAACTTGATCATGATCTGTTTGCCTTTGCTCAACAATAACTCTTCCAGCTCTGCTACATCAGGTTCACAATCTGATATGGCGATTGTCTTCCCTCCATGTTCATTCCGGCGTGCCGGATCAATAAAAATACAATCCACCGGTTCCATCTTTTGTAAATGAGCTACTCCGTCTTCATTATATACCGTAATATGTTTCAGCCCGAGTAGGGGGAAGTTATGTTTTGCGATTTCACAGAGCTCTTCTTGCCGTTCCACATAGGACACTTTACGAAACCTGCTTGCCATAAAAGCACAGTCTATCCCGAAACCTCCGGTCAGGTCGGTTAATGTCTCTCCGTCTGCCAGTGTCGATTTGTATTGTGCTGTTATTTCAGAGGAGCATTGTTCCATCGATAGATGACGCGGATACCATAGCTCCTCAATAGATTGCCACGAAGGTATTTTATTGGCAGCAGCCTGTCTTCCGGCTATTTGTACAATAGCGGCAGGCATATCCACGTCCGGATATCTGGGAGCCTGTAATGCTAGTAGCCGGACGTCATCCCGACTATGGGCACGAATAAACTCGATAGTAGGTTGTGATAGTTGTTCCATAAATTACATGAGATCTTCTTCCTGATCTTTATAATGAACATCGAAGCGGCCGTTAGTGATCCGGCCTCCACTGAATGTTCCGCTGATGATATTTCGTTCCGTATCAAAACGGGTGATGGTAACTGTTCCGTTTTTTAATTTCTCTTCTCCAAAGCGTGCGTTAGTAAACTCCGATTCTTGTCCTTCCTGAGGAGATACTATGGTAAACCGGATGTATCTGTCTTGCTTTACCATGACAGATACGTCTACTTCTGCCTGCTTCTCATTGTATAAGAATTTGATTGACGGACTGTCTACGGAAGGGCCGAACCAATAACCGTAATCCCGGTATCTGCCTCCGACATATAACCAGCCGTCTATCAGGCAGCCAAACGTCTCTGCACCAATAGTAGTGGCAGGTGGCATCACTGTAATGTCTACTGTTTCATCTTCTCTGTCACAACCGATACAGCAAAGAACGGAAAGAAGAATGAGGATATATTTCTTCATCATATTGTATATATTTCAGGTTAAAAATTGAAAGAGACTCCTGCTGAAAGATTAAGTCGGCTTACCGATAACGGGTCGTTGCGGAATTTAACGGTAGTCGTTTCATTATGATAACGTGGGTATATTTTGTGAATATTGGAGGCTACGTATTGTATATCGGCTTCTATATTCCATTGCCGGGTTATTTTCAAGGTAGCGTTGAGCCCTGCATTAGTGGCAAAGGAAGTTGCAGTTACGCGTCTGCTTTTATCGAATACTTTACTGTAGTTCCTATATGACAATATACCTATACCTGCATCCAAGCGAATGAAAAAGCATTTTGTCCGAAGGCAATAGATCCCTGCCTGGGGAGCAAAATAGTGTGTGTATAGATGATCGCTTCCTTCTTCGTGGCTTCCTTGGGAAGAGAATCCTGAATACAGGAATCCTATTCCGACTATATCTGCCGGACGGTAATAATATTGCGCATCCCAGCTAACCCCTTCCGAAAGGCTACGCTCGTAACTTTTTGAACTGTTGGTTAGTCCGGCAGTTCCTTTCAGCATATTCCCGTATCCGGTATGGAAGGAGAATGTGTGCTGTTGCTTTGTGGTTTCTTGTGCCGGTAAGGCGATACACCACATTGTTAGAAAAACCAACAACAGGTTTTGTTTTCTTTTAAGCATAATAGATGGTATTATTCGATTCGTTTATATTTTTGTTTAGCTACTTCTCTGCTACACAGGTTAAAGTGCCACCACTCACTGTTGAGTGCACGAAAACCTGCTTCTCTCATAATGAGTCGGAGTAGTTGCCGGTTTCTTACAGCTTCCTCGCTGATTTTTCTGCTTTTTACTAATTCAGCTTCGTGGGTGATATGAGCTTCGACACCCAAATGGTCTACTTTCGTTCCCATAGGAAGAGGAACTCCATTATTATCGAGAATGCTGATGTCTACTGCCAGTCCGTAGTTATGGAGTCCTCCACCGCGGGAAGGATTGGATACATAGATGCTTTTTGAAGTACCTTTCACTACATTCCACATCTTTTTCTGTACGGACATGGGACGGGCAGCATCGTAAACAATCAGGCTGTATCCGGGGTGTTTCTCTTTCAATAACTGTTGGGCACGAAGCAGTGATTTTAAAGCATCCGGATGCAGATAGGCGTCCTTTAAATCTTCGTAGAGTAGTTCTCCTGTAAAGTTTTCCGGGGTTGCATACAGTAACTTTACAGCAATACTACTGTCTGCGCTTTGGATATTTATAAGTCCGAGCGAGTCAAGATAAAGTGCTATACGGCTCTTCTCTATAACGGGCGATTGGGTTTCTTCTGTTGTAGCAATAGTTTCTACAGGAGAAATGACTGTTGTCTTTTCTCCCGTCGGTTTTCTTCCGGTATGACATGCTGTGAGTAGCAGACAGAATGCCAGGAGTCCCCATTTTCTGTATTTCATCGTTGGAGCGTCCATTCCATGAGTTCAATATCCATTTCTGTTTCTGCTTTCATGAGGTAATGATTCCGTTTCCGGCATACACTATTATATATTTCTTCCGCAGCTTTCCGATCTTTCTTCCATAAGAGTGCGAGTGCACATTGCAACCTCTGTTTGCCGGTTGAGGTTTCTCCGAACCGGCTGATATATTGTTGCAAGGAAGTACTGTATAATTCCTCTATTACTTCTGAACGACATTGCCCAATCAATTCCAGAAAAAGTAATTCACACTCGGCTTCCAATACGAAGATAGGAATAATCTCTTCCCGATGTGCAAGTATCTCTTGCAATAGTTTTTCAGCCTGTGCAAACTCTTTCTGATCTATAAGCCGGGATACACAAAATCCCTTAACACCGGTCAGCAACGGATTACTGTACTCTGTGTCTTCTCCTGTAAACCATTCAGCAGGCATATCCCTCAACCGGGTACCTTCCTGAAACAAAGCATTTACCTTAAGCTGAAGTATTAAGGCATGGCGGCTTTCCAACGACTTTTGCATCAGCCTGAGGTTATAGCCGTCATTGACAATACCACTTCTTTTCATTGGAATTCCGTTGAGTAGTGCGAATAGAATTCCGATAAGGGCGGTAAATAGAAGGAATAGTTTGAGGGGAGTAAAAATAGAAGGAATTGTAGTCAATAATAAGATTGCTACTATTGCCGAGAACAGGTTCATTAATACACCTCCCAGATTGTAGAGAATGAACGGGAGTTGTTGCGGACTTACATCCGGTGGGAGAAGCAAACATTGGCCAGCCGTTCCGGGTATCTTAAAGTACTTTATCTTGAATCTTCCTTTTTCTTTGATTAATGTTAGTTTCCCGATACGGAAAGAGATAAATTTGTAACCGGTGGCTAATCCAAAAAGCAAATGTCCTGCTTCATGTAGGATAATTTGCAGGTAACCGGCAATAAAAAGACTTATGAGCGATATAAACATACTACTTAGTAGTGTCTCGATTTTCAGATGTTCGAGAAATGCAGTCAGTGAGGTCCCGGTAAACCAGCTGATTCCCAGTATTACACCGGCAGCACCCATACACATACCAATAATCAGGCTACCTGCGAACTTGAGGACTTTTTTCATAACAGTTTGTTTCTGATTAGTTTTTGTACCTGTTCTTATAAAAAAAAGACTATAAATCATCGATCTATAGTCTTCTTTTAAGTGGGCCATCTTGGGCTTGAACCAAGGACCTCCAGATTATGAGTCTGTTGCTCTAACCAACTGAGCTAAAAGCCCGTGTATCCTTTTATCTTGGATGCGGGGACAAAATTAGTATTTTCTCCCGAAATATGCAAACTTTTTAGAGCAAAATCAAAACAGTTTCTTATATTCTTTCAATGTTTCAGAATTTATAAGTACGCTTGGGGTTTTTCGGGAACCATCCTTTTCTAACCCGGTCTTCTTGTTCAAAGACCTCTTTGATAGTCCAGAACGAAGAAAAAGCAAAAACGCCTAACAGGGAAGAAACGAGAATATTGTCTACACTTAATGAAGCTAATACGCCGGCTATTCCCAATACCAGAAAAATCCACCAACATTTAGTACCCCAGTAATATTCGGCTTTTACCACGACCGGGTGAAAGAGTCCGATGATTAAAAAAGTACAGATGCCAATTAGAAGTCCTGCCAGATGATATTCGTTCAAGAACTCCATTGGTTTACTTATCTATGCGAATAGGAATTTCTTTCTTGATACTTTGTTCCAGGGAGATCAGGGTCTCAGTAGCTACAACGCCTGGTATCTCCTGCATCTTATTATTCAACAAGTCCATCAGGTGTTCGTTGTCGCATGCATAGAGTTTAGTCAGCATGGTGTATGGACCGGTAGTGAAGTGACACTCTACAATCTCCGGTATTTTTTGTAACTCGGCTACCACCGATTTGTACATAGAACCCTTCTCAAGCTTAATACCAACGTATGTACAAGTTCTGTATCCAAGTGATTTGGGGTTTACGTGATAACCCGATCCTACAATAACTCCCAGATCTATAAGGCGTTGCACACGCTGATGGATGGCTGCACGTGAGACACCACATTCTGCTGCTACATCTTTAAAAGGTATGCGGGCATTCTGAGAAATGATCTCAAGAATCTGCCTGTCAAGGTTGTCTATTTTTTCCATAATTAATGAGTATATTTTCCAATTGTTATCAAATAGTAAGCAAATATAGAGATTTATTTTAATTTCTCTCTATAAAACGGATAAAAAATAGGAAATAGCAAAAAAGAGGCGCAAATTTCTTTGCACCTCTTTTTATTTATAGGGATAATTTGCTTACTTTTCGATGCTAAGCAATTCAACTTCGAATACCAAGGTTGAGAACGGTTTGATCTGGCCCTGATCTCTTGAGCCATAAGCCAAGTCTTGTGGGATGTAAAGTTCCCATTTAGAACCAACAGGCATCATAGTTAATGCTTCTGTCCAACCTTTGATAACCTGGTTAGCACGGAAAGTAGTTGGCTCGTTACGTTTGTATGAACTATCAAATTCAGTACCGTCAATCAAAGTACCTTTATAGTTTACTTTCACTTTGCAAGTATCAGCAGGAATTTCACCCTTACCTTCAGTGATTACTTTATACTGCAATCCGCTCGGAGTTGTTTTTACACCTTCTTTAGTCTTATTTTCAGCAAGGAATTTTTCACCGGCAGCTTTGTTGTCAGCGTATTTTTCTTCCATAGCTTTTGCTTTGATAGCTTCCATAGCTGTCTGAGTATATGACTGAGCTTTTTCCATAGTCATCAAGCCACCTTTTTCCAGTGTACCTGCGATGAAACCTGCAAGGAAGTTTTCTTTGCTGATAGTTTTTACTGAATCTTCACCAAATAGTTCGTGGTTAATACCCTTCATCATCTGGTTACTGATCTGCTGACCAATCTGAAGACCTGCCATGTAAGCGGCTTCTTTCTTTCCGGTTTTGTTGGCACCTTCGGTTACACCTTTGATGAACTCAGCCATGTAAGCTGTGTCAACATCCATACGTCCTACTAGATAGCCTTTCAGACCTTGAGTCTGAGCCATACCGATTGAATAAGACAGTGAATCGAGTTCTGTTTTCAGATTTGCTTTAGGAGCCTGGGCTGTACATGATGCAAGACCAGTTACGGCAGCGATTGCTGCCAGGATTGTAATCTTTTTCATTTTGCTTTTAAAAAATTATTTGTTTAAAACTTCAAGTAATTCTACTTCGAATACCAGTGTGCTGTGCGGTGGAATCATCTCTCCGGCACCTTGTGCGCCGTAAGCCAGATCTGACGGAATATACAGTTTCCATTTAGAACCTTCCGGCATCAGCTGCAATGCTTCTACCCATCCCGGGATCACTTGGTTTACACCGAATACGGCAGGCTGTCCGCGCTTGATAGAGCTGTCAAATAGTGTTCCGTCAAGAAGTGTACCTTCATAGTGACATTTCACCTGATCGGTGGCTTTGGCCAGTTTACCTTTTCCTTCGGTGATTATTTCGTACTGCAGTCCGCTTGGAAGGGTTACAACACCCGCTTTTTTCTTGTTTTCTTCCAGGAATGCTTTTCCTTGTTCAATGCTGGCAGCACTCATCTTCTGTTCCAGTTCTTCGAAATATTTATTTACTATTTCGCGGGCTTCTTGGTGGCTGATAGCTGTCTGATTACCTTCCAGTACATCTTTAATTGCCTGAGCAAAGTCTTCTACCGAGATGCCCTTGGCACCCATACCTAACAAGTTCTGGCCGATTCCAAGGCCGATTGCATAACTAAATTTATCCATATATATTTTTGTTGGAGATTGGAGGAAGAAACTTGAATCTTTTACTCTCAATCAATTGCAAATTAACAATTGGCAAAAATACATGTTTTATTTGAATGATCGGGCTTTTTGGATTTAAAATTTCTTATCACTGTATAAGTTATCTGTTTTTATTCGCTTTATTATTCAATTATTCTGTTTACTTTTGCTATATATCTGAATCAATGTAAAAAAGGAAGCATGAAGAATTTAGTCATTTTGTCAGGTGCGGGGATGAGCGCGGAGAGTGGGATCAGTACATTTCGTGATGCTGGTGGGTTATGGGATAAGTATCCGGTGGAGCAGGTAGCAACTCCGGAGGGGTATGCACGTGATCCGGAACTGGTGATTCATTTTTATAATGAGCGGCGTAAACAACTGTTGGATGTGAAGCCTAATCGCGGGCATGAATTGTTGGCAGAGTTGGAGAAACACTTTAATGTGACTGTAATTACCCAAAATGTTGATAACCTGCACGAACGGGCAGGGAGTACGCATGTGATTCATCTACACGGCGAATTGACAAAAGTATGTTCCAGTCGTGATCCCAATAATCCTCATTATATAAAGGAATTGAAACCGGAGGAATATGAAGTACGTATGGGGGATTGTGCCCGAGACGGTTCTCAGCTGCGTCCTTTTATAGTCTGGTTTGGTGAGGCTGTACCAATGATAGAGGCAGCCATTGATATTGTGGAGAAGGCAGATGTATTTGTTATTATCGGAACTTCCATGAATGTCTATCCGGCTGCCGGGTTGTTGAATTATGTGCCACGTACAGCAGAGGTTTATCTGATCGATCCTAAACCGGTGGATACTCATACTTCCCGTTCCATACATATTATTCAAAAAGGAGCTTCGGAAGGCGTTGTCGAACTTAAACACCATCTTGGCCTATGATTGCAAATATTCGTCAGATAAGTCAGCAATTGCTGAATCCGTGTTTTAATTCTCCCAAAGAGATTGTGTCATGGATGGGAGCTATCCAGGGACAGGATTATGCTATGGCTAAGTGGGCTGTAGGTATCCGCTTAAAATCACCCACTCTTAGAGCTGTGGAGGATGCCCTTGCACGGGGAGAGATAATACGTACACATGTGATGCGCCCTACTTGGCATTTAGTGGCAGCAGAAGATATACGCTGGATGCTGAAACTGTCTGCACAGCGTATAAAGTCGGCCAATGACTCCTTCGCGAAGGGACATGGAGTAGATATTTCAGAAGCACTTTTTTCTCGTTGTAACCGCTTAATAGAGAAACTGCTGGAAGGAAATAAAAGTCTGACTAAGCAAGAGATAGAAGCCGGACTGGCAAATAAAGGGATGACTGTTGATAATCGATTGATGACACGGTTTATGGCACGTGCTGAGGTGGAAGGTATTGTTTGCAGCGGTGTTGATAAAGGGAAGAAAGCAACGTATGCTTTGCTTGAAGAACGTGTTCCTCCGGTAAAAGAACTGACAAAGGATGAAGCTTTGGCTACATTGGCATTGCGTTATTTTCGTAGTCATTCTCCGGCAAGTCTGACAGATTTTGTATGGTGGTCGGGCTTATCAGTTACCGAAGCAAGAACTGCTATGGGGCTGATTGATTCACAATTGGTGAAGGAACGTTTTGACTCTTATGAATTGTTCGTGCACGAATCTTATCAGGGAGAGATTAACTCTGTTGATATACTTCACTTTCTGCCATCTTATGATGAATATCTTATTAGTTATAAAGAACGTAAAGCTGTGCTTGCCAAGGAACATCATCCTAAAGCGTTCAATACGTACGGGATATTTTATCCGGTGATCTTGTATAATGGTAAGGTAGTGGGTAACTGGAAAAAAACTGTTGGCAAAAACAAGAAGATTGAAATAGTAACTTCTTTTTTCGAAGGTTGTCCCCGTATTCATAAAGAAATGATAGAACAGGCAGAAAGCAGATTACGGGTATTTTATTCAGAGTCCGACTGAACTGATAAGGAAAACGCTTCCTTCCTCTGGGTAGCTTTTTATTTTTTGGAGATAGCCCGTATGATAAACCAGGCGTGATGTGCTACGGTGCTCATCACTCCATAATGCCGGCACATAATACGAAAACGCTCTTTGAGAGATGCTTTCTGATTCCGGGTAGTCATTCCTTCGTCCAGATAATCAATGACGGTGAGATGGGTATTGTGTAGGGTACGTGCCTTTTTCATAATCCGGATACACCAGTCAAAATCGGCAGAAAAACGATAATTCAGATCATATGGTTCTATAAGGGTATGCTTGGCAAAAAAAGCCTGATGGCATACCAGCATTCCTTGTTTGAAGCTTTTCCAGGTTAATACGTTAGGAGCCGAAAGGCGGCGCATACGTAAAAAATGTCCGTTTTTATCTACAATTGCCGTCTCACCGTACAGTACATCGGGAAGTTCGTTTCCACTGATCGAGTGTACCATTTGTTGCAGTGTATCATCTTCATGAAAACTGTCGCCGGCATTGAGAAAGCAAAGATAATCACCTGTCGCCAATGATATTCCCTTATTCATAGCATCATACAAACCTTTATCCGGTTCACTGACCACTTTATGAATCCTTTCGCGGTATTTGTTTATAATCGTCTGCGTATTATCTTTTGAGGCTCCATCCACAATAATGTACTCTACATGTCGGTAGGTTTGTGAAATGACGCTTTGTATCGTGTCTTCCAATGCCTGTCCGGCATTGTAAGTTACGGTGATAATTGAGAATTTAGGGGTAGGATGGTTATGCATGCTTTCCCGTGATTTTGTTATAAACTTCGATGTATTTCTTGGCAATGATACTTTCCGAATAGTTAGCTATGGCCTTTCGTGAGGCCTGTTCCGCCAATATAGGGTTTTCCGATTCTGTCAATGCCCAGTAAATTCCGTTGGCAAAGTCCTCAGACGATTTGTATTGTGCCACATAGCCATTATGCAGGTGGTCTATCATCTCCGGGATACCTCCGACATTGAATCCTACACAAGGTACTCCGCATGCCATTGCTTCCATGATAGTATTGGGAAGATTTTCTTCCAGTGAGGGAGTTACAAACAGATTGACAGAATTGTATATATTCACTAATTCATGCTCATTGCTGACGTAATCGAGTGCGTAGACCGGAAAAGGCAACAAATTAGTCAGTTGTTGTGATTGGTTGCCAAATACCACAACTCCGAGTGAGGATTTCAACTCAGGATGTTTCTCTGCCAATAGCTTACATGATTCTATCAGATAGTCGATTCCTTTACGTTTGTCTGTGATTTTGACAGAGCCGAACAGTAACAATTTTCCTTCCTGGGGTAACCGGAAATGTGTACGGGCCTCTTGTTTATTACGGGGTCTGAACAGATTGGTATTGATAGGATTCGGAATGCTTGTTACGGTGTGTCCGGTGAGCAATGCACTGCTTTTGGCTTTCTCTTCAAGCCAATGGCTACAGGTTACAAATGTGATAGGAGCAGCTTTATAAAGTTCTTTTTTCTTTCTGAATATGCGGGCGGACAAGTCTTTTTTATTGCCTCCGCCATAAAGGAAGGGACAATGGTGACATTCATGCTGGTAATTGGTACATTCGCGTGCATGGTGACAAATACCGGTAGAAGGCCACATATCATGCATAGTCCATACAATAGGTTTCCCCGATTCCAGTATTTTGCTGAGATTTTTGAGTGAGAGCATTCCCTGATTGATCCAATGCAGGTGGATAATGTCTGCTTGCCGGAATTCCGGGAGGGAGGTAACATCTGTACCTGTATTGGCTATGTCCACTGCAAAAAGATTGTTTTTCTTGAAATGGTTTGCTTTCCAAATGACAATGCGTTCCCAAACGAATTTCCATAAAGTCAGCCAGCTACGGTCGAGTCCGACAACACTTATCTGGTCGGTTTGTTTGTCACGTACCAGCATTTTGGCTTTGATTCCATTGTTTTTCAGTGCTTCCATCAGACGGCTGGCAGCTACGGCCGCACCACCTATTCGTTCGGATGTATTTATGATCAGTACTCTCATGCGCCAGAATGTTTTGGCAAAAATAGCGGTTTTCTGTGAGAATCCGTACAAAGTCATGGATTATTTGTACTTTTGCAGCACTATATATAAATAGGTTTAACATATGAAAAAGGTTCTGTTTTTGGGCTTGGGATATATTGGTCTTCCTACGGCGGCAGTTGCTGCAACTCATGGTTATCAGGTGATTGGAGTAGATGTGAATCCAGTGGTAGTGGACACTATCAATCAAGGGAAAATACATATTGTAGAGCCGGATTTGGATAAGATAGTAAAGGAAGCTGTTCAAAAAGGAAATCTTCGGGCTGTGTCTAAACCCGAAACAGCGGATGCTTTCTTTGTAGTGGTACCTACTCCGTTCAAACAGAACCATAGGGCAGACATTATGTATGTGGAATCTGCTACACGTTCGGTAATTCCTTATCTGAAGGCGGGAGATTTATTTGTTATTGAATCTACATCTCCTGTTTTTACCACTGAGCGGATGTCAGAAATTATATATAAAGAACGACCGGATCTGAAAGGTAAATTGTACATTGCATACTGTCCGGAACGTGTATTACCGGGAAATACACTTTATGAACTGGTTCATAATGACCGTGTGATTGGTGGTATCAATCCGGAATCTACGGAGAAAGCGATTGAATTTTATTCTGCTTTTGTAAAAGGTACTTTGCACCGTACCAATGCCCGTACGGCTGAAATGTGTAAACTTACTGAAAATTCGTCACGTGATTCTCAAATTGCTTTTGCCAATGAACTTTCGATGATTTGTGATAAGGCAGGAGTAAATGTATGGGAGTTGATAGAGTTGGCCAATAAACATCCGCGTGTTAACATTCTCCAACCGGGATGTGGTGTAGGAGGGCATTGTATTGCTGTAGACCCTTGGTTTATTGTCTCTGATTATCCGGAACAGGCACAGCTTATCAAGCGTGCCCGTGAGACGAACGATTATAAAGCCGACTGGTGTGCTAACAAAGTGATGGAAACTTGCCAGCGGTTTGTAGAGAAGAATGACCGGGAGCCGGTTGTTGCCTGTATGGGATTGGCCTTCAAACCCAATATTGATGATTTGCGGGAGTCTCCTGCCAAATATATTGCTTCCCGTATTATTTCAGAGTCAAGAGCGGATGTACTGATTGTGGAACCGAATATATGTTCACATCCCAGTTTTCATTTGACGGATTATAAAGAGGCTTATGCGAAGGCAGATATCGTAGTCTGGCTGGTCCGTCATACCCCTTTTGTAGAGATGGTGCGTGAGGAAGGCAAACTGGAACTGGATTTTTGCGGAGTGAGAAAGTAATGAAGAAGATATTACTGGTATTCGGAACACGACCGGAAGCCATCAAGATGGCTCCTTTGGTAAAAGCTTTGCAACGAGATACAGAACACTTTGAAACGAAGGTTTGTGTCACGGCACAGCATCGTCAGATGCTGGATCAGGTATTGGAAGTATTTGGTATCGTACCTGAGTATGATCTGAATATCATGGCCCCCGGGCAGGATTTATATGATATAACCTCCAAGGTATTGTTAGGTTTACGTGATGTATTCAAAGAGTTTGCTCCCGATGTGGTACTTGTACACGGTGATACAACCACCTCAATGGCTGCCGGCCTGGCTGCTTTTTATCAGCAGATCAAGGTAGGGCATGTAGAAGCCGGTTTACGTACTTATGATATGCTTTCTCCCTGGCCCGAAGAGATGAATCGTCAGGTAACCGATCGTCTCTGTCATTACTATTTTGCTCCTACCCATCAGTCTGAAGAGAATCTGCTTCGTGAGAATATTGATGGTAATCGTATTTTTGTAACGGGAAATACCGTGATTGATGCCCTGTTGATGGCGGTGGATATTATATCTGCCAGTCCGGAGAAACAGCAGGAGCTACATAAAATTCTGAAAGCCAAAGGTTATATCTTGACAGACCGTGAATATATTCTTGTCACCGGACATCGCCGTGAAAACTTTGGCGAAGGCTTTTTGCATATTTGCAAAGCCATTAAAGAGATAGCAGCAGAACATCCTGATATAGATATTGTCTATCCGGTGCATTTGAATCCGAATGTGCAGAAGCCTGTTTACGAGTTGCTTTCGGGTTTGAGTAATGTCTATCTGATTGATCCGTTGGATTATCTGCCATTTATTTATGCCATGCAGCACAGTCTTTTGTTGCTGACGGATAGTGGTGGTGTGCAGGAAGAGGCTCCGTCATTAGGGAAACCTGTTCTTGTGATGCGCGATACAACGGAACGTCCGGAAGCTGTAGCTGCCGGGACGGTAAAGCTTGTTGGTACGGATTACAATGCAATTGTCAGCAATGTAAATACATTATTGCGTGATAAAGCACTTTATCAGAAGATGTCCGAGACACACAATCCTTATGGAGACGGACATGCCTGTGAACGTATCATAGCAGCTTTGCGATAGAGTATACATCTCGGAAGTCTACCTCATGAATGCTTTGAAAGCGTCCAGATATCGTTGACTGACTGTATCGATATTGATCTCTTCAAGAATAATTTTTTGTGACTCTTTTCGCATCTTCTCACAAAGTTCGGGAGATGAGAAAAGAGTTGTAATTTTTTCGGCCAGGCTGTTGGCATCCCCTGCTTTAAAGAAAAAGCCGTTCTTCCCATCGGTTACCAGATCCCGTTCGGTACTGTCACATACAGAGCAGATGACCGGCATACCATAAGTCATAGCATCGTTGATAGAAAGCCCTCCCATACCAGCAAGTACATATACAGCAGATTCATTCATATAAGCTCCCAGCACTTCTGGTTTATAAACACTACCTGCAAAACGGATGTAGCTGCTCAGGTTCAGTTGCTCTGCCTGTTGCTTTAGGTTTTCCAGCTCCGGTCCGTCACCCACTATCACCAATTCTGTGTCCGGGAACTGTGCTATTACTTTGGGTAAAGCTTCTATCAGCAGGTCCACCCGTTTCCATTTCACCAGCCGTCCGATGTGGAGAATACGTCTTGGATTGGGAGGAAGGATAGAAGGGGCTGTCTGTACGTTTTCCTTTTCACGAAGCAACGCTTCTGTGTCGGTAGAATTATAAGTAACATGTATTTTTTCTTTTTCTACTCCATAGGAAGGGAGGATGTCGTATGCAGCCGTTGAATAATTAAGCGTTCCCGCCACTTTTGAATAACAATATTTGCGGATATGTGCTGTAAGCCATTGTTTGATGTAAAATGACATTCCGGTACTCTGCAACCGCATGTTTTCGTCATACATAGGCTGAGCCTTGAAAAACGCTCTTATCTTTCCATAGGGTGGAGTCTGGAATGGTATCTCACGGATGACGATTTTTGTTCCACAGCTCTTTACCGCTTTTCTTAGTTCCGGCTGAAAGAACAGTTGCAGGAAGTAAGGCCATCCCATTACAAGAATATCCGGTTGTTCCTTCCGGATAATTTCCGGCAGTTGGGGATAAGCTGTTTTCCCGTAAAACATCTTTTTTTCCGGGCTGGTAAGACGCTTATAAGAGCCACTCTCTACCATTTTTACTCCTTTGCCGATGCTGGCATTTCCTTTTTGTGGAGTAATAACTACGATATCAACACCTTTCGCCTGTAGCTTATTGAGCATGGCATTCAGGTAATGGGGCATTCCGCCAAAGGTATAGAGTACTTTCATAAATGTAAATAATTAGCTTTTCTTTGACAACTTTGTTTTCGGAACCGGTTCACTTTGGAACTCTGTTTCAACAACCGGCAGGAGATAGCCAGGTAGGACAGTGCATCTTTGGTTTTTCCTTGTACGAGCATTTGCAATGCTTTTTGGATGCCTGCCAATATGCCGTATCCGAAGGCTTGTACAGACGAGTAGTTGATGTTGGCATATTCAGTAAGCAGGTATATTTGTTCCGAACGCATCCATACTTCGTGGCTGACTTTCCGGTTTTCCCGGTCATGACAACCGAATACTATGGGAGAGTATCCTACGAGATATCCGTGGTGTTTGAGGCGGTTGACGTAATCTTTGTCTTCTCCGTAGTGATAAAAAAGAGGTGAGAATCCTCCCACTGTATGGAGTACGGTAACGGGGATCATCCAAAAAGCGGCGTTGATGAAACTTGTTTGCACTATGGGAACTTCCTTGTTCAGATCACTCAGTTGCCGGATACCGGTGTAAGTACTGAATCCTTGTTCGGGCTTATCTCCGTTACCGGTCAGATGTACCGGAGAGAGGATACCATAAGCCGGATATTCCTGGCAAAGGTCTGCAAGTGTACCAATGGTTTGTGGGTCTATCCATGCATCCTGATTGAGTAGAAATACAGCATCATATCCTTCGCTGATGGCTATTTCCATTCCAATATTGTTGGCACGCCCAAAGCCGAGGTTCTCTTTGTTTTTGATGAGGCGTACTTCGGGATAACGCTGTTCAATGAGTTGGGTAGTAGAATCAGACGAGCAGTTATCTATCACTACTGTGTCAACCGGATGTACCGATTCACGCAGGCTGCCAAGACAGCGATCTATCCAGCGCTCAAAGTTGTAACTCACAATGATAACAAGTATTCTCATGGCTTTTTCTTTAATAGTTCACACTCAGAGTTAATCATGAAACGCTCTGTCATTAAAGCATTTATTCTTGTATGCATAGAAGCAGGGATAGAAGAATGCTCTCAGGTGATTGATCTTTTTTCTCGCTGCAATTTTGTCTTTATGTATCGTGCAGAACAGGCATAGTTTCAGGAAAGAAAAGAAACTCTTCCCCAACATAGCGTCCACAATGCGGTGTGCAGTATTTAGTTCTTTCTGCCCATTGCTCTCTCTATAGATATGGCGGTAGAATTTCTGCCAACTCTCTTTTTTTCTTAATGCCCGGTACGATTGATAACCTTTCAGATAGGGAAGGTAAGGTTTCGCTTTTTTATAGTTTTTCTGGTAAAAAAGGCTCATGGCTGATTCCTGATGTACCCGGTGGTTGGTCAGTATCTTATTACACCGGGCTACTCCTCCATAGAGTTGGGCATTGATAGCCAGCCACCAGTCATAGAGCACATTGTCATCCCAGAAAGGAATTTTTTCAATCATACTGCGGCGTAGCAGCATGCTATGTCCCGGTACGCAGTTGGAAAACAGCAGTCGTTCCAGGCTTTCGTTGTTGTTGAGGCGGCGTTCTATATCATCTATAGAGTGATCTTGGGATGTAGCGGAAAAAGAAAAACACATAGCTTTGTCTCCGATACAAGCCATCATCTCTTTAAGTTTGTCGGGATGCCAGACATCGTCCTGATCGGAGATAGAGATGAAATCACCTGTTGCGCTACAGAGTGCAGTATGGAAATTAGCATTGAATCCCAGGTTCTTCTCATTAATATGCAGTCGGATAAAAGGATAGCGGGCTTGATACTCCTTTATGATTTCTGTTGTCCGGTCTGTGCTCTGGTCATCCTGAATCAGCAACTCGTGGATAGGATAGGACTGTTGTACAATAGAGTCCAGTTGTTCGCGCAGAAATTTCTCTCCGTTATAAGTGCACATTACAACGGATACAAGAGAGAAAGAGGGACTGGTAGGAGAGGCTGTCATGTTCTTTTCTTTTTGTTTAAAATCCGGTTGATGGAGTATAAATCTTTTCCCGTACACCGGGAGAAGAAACTGAGTAGCAGAGAGGTGTACAATTTCCTTTGCAAAGGGTAAAGGCGAAAAGCGATGAAGAATTCTCTGCACATCAACAGGTAATTACCTGCATAGATAGCACCTACCATTCTTCGCTTGTGCCATGATGAAACGAAACGGCGTACACCTTTGCGGTGTGATGCCTCTTTAAACAGTCTGTCGAACGCTTCGTCCAACGGATTATTCATGAGTACTGGACGGATGTTTTTGCCTTCGTATATCAGATAGTAGATTGAAGTCGGTAGTTTGGAATAGGCAATGTCACAAACGGCATGGAGTCTGGCAAGCGTGATAACATCTTCGCCCGATGGAATGCCCACAGGGAATCCGCCTATTTTTTGTATTTCTCTTTTACGGACTGCATATGAACTCATATGGATAGGGAAGTCGGTTCCCGAAGCCATTTCGTAATAGTTGTCTATGATTCCTTCTTCTCCGCTGAAGGTGAATGGTACGGGTAGAATCGGAGTGGCGGGAGAGGTGTTTTCCCGGGTATAATAATAGGAAGTACCGAATACACCGCATTCCGGAAATTTTCTTATCAGTCCTGCTATTACTTCCAGATGATTTTCTTTCCATTCATCATCGGCATCCAGAAATGCAATATACTCAAAACGTGCTTCTTCAATCCCCCGGTTTCTTGCAGCAGATACACCTCCGTTCTTTTGGTGGATGAGGCGAATGAGTGGATTGTTCATTCGTTCGATGACAGAAACACTCCCGTCGGTAGAACCATCGTTGACAATAACTATCTCAAACTGCTGAAACGTTTGGGAGAGAACCGAATAGACTGCTCTTTCTATGTATTGTTCTTTATTATATAAAGGTATAACTACGCTTATCATCTTTCCTTCTCCCTACTTCTTCTTTTTCAAAAACTGTATGCTTTCTTTGAAAACAACAGAATTGCTTCCCCACATCAGCAAGGTATACAGTATAGCGGCTACCACTACCTTAGCGGTGAACAGCAGATATATGTTGCCGATACTGCGCGTTGCATAATAGGTGATAACCATTGTGATTCCTGCCAGGGCGGCAAAGGGGATAACGTCTTTCAGTGCATTCCAGAGACTGAGGCGGATTTGTTGCCATACAAAATAGTGCCATACCAGCATCCAGACAATATTGACAGTCACAAAGGCAACGATCATGGTATGTATACCGTAAGGATAAGCCAGTAAAATGACTATAATCTGAAGAATCCCCAAGGCAATTGTATTCCACATATAAATGTCGGACTTTCCTTTACTGATGATAAGATTGGAGTAGAGAGACAATATCGGCAGGAAGGCTCCCCAGATACACAATAATTGCAGGATAGGCACACTGTCCAGCCATTTATCAGTTACCGAAATGACAATAAGTTCATGAGCGATAAGTGCCAGTCCGAACATAGCCGGGAAAGAGATAAAGGCAGTGAAACGCAACATTTTCCGAAATACATTTCGTTGGCGTCCCGCGTCATTGGCTACTTCAGTAAGTACAGGCTGTGCTACGCCGCTAACCATGCCTGTGATGAGCGAGTGCCCCATTGTGTTCCATTTGTTGGCTTGCGTGTAATAGCCCACTTCTGCTTCTGAGAAGAATTTACCTAACAGAACTGAGAATATATTATTATTGATTTGCGTGAAGATATTCGTAACCAGTATCTTGCTGCTGAATCCGAACATACTTTTCAATGGTCTGAAATCTATATTGAGTGTGGGACGCCAGGGAGAAAAGTACCAGAAGCAGATGGTTACCACCAGAATATAAACCACACTTTGTGTAGCTATTCCCCAGTATGTCATTCCATTGAACGCCATAATTACGCCTATAATCCCGGAGAGGGTTAAAGCTATAATTTGTGACATTGCCTTTTGCTTTACCATCAGATTCTTGAATAAGACGGCATTGTGTGCGGTAGCAGAACTCGAGATCAGAAATCCGATGAACAGATAGCGTGCCAGTGGAACAAGTTCCGGCTTGTCGTAGAAATCGGCAATCAGCGGAGCACTTAAGAAAAGTAAAATGTACATGGTTATCCCTGTCAGGGTACTAAACCAAAATACTGCGTTGTAATCCTTATGGGTTACTTCCCGTTTGTTGGTCAGCGCATTGGTGAAACCACTTTCCTGCAAGGTACCGGCTACGGCTATAAAAATGGTAAGCATTCCTACCATACCATAGTCATCGGCATTGAGCAACCGGGCCAGAAATATCCCAAAGAACAGATTCAACAATTGCTGTATGCCATTGCTGAATCCGCCCCAGAATAATCCTTTAGCTGTCTTTTCTTTAAGTGATTCGCTCATGAATTATTTGGAATTATGAGAGCTATTTCACCTCACTACCCGGCTTCACTTCGCGGCCCGGCATTACTACAGCCAGACTGCCGTCATTATTTTCGGCAGAGAGAATCATACCTTCGCTAACGATACCTTTCAGCTTGCGTGGAGCAAGGTTGGCAATGAAACAAACTTGTTTGCCAACAAGCTCTTCCGGTTTGTAGTGCTGGGCAATGCCACTGACAATGGTACGTGTTTCCAGTCCGTCGTCTATTTTGAATTGCAGTAACTTGTCTGCCTTGGGCACCTTCTGGCATTCAAGAACAGTACCTACGCGAATATCCAGTTTCATAAAATCGTCGAACTCGATGTTTTCGCGGATTGGTTTGGCTTTATAGTTGGCTTCTTCGTTGGCTTTCTTGGTGTCGAGCAGTCTCTGTACCTGAGCTTCAATGACGCTGTCTTCAATCTTCTCAAACAACAATTCTGGTTTGTTGAGCTGGTGTCTGGCAGCGAGGAGGTCGTCACGTCCCAGTTCTGACCAGTCGAAACTGTTCATGTTCAGCATCTGGCGAAGACGTTCGGAACTGAAAGGCAGGAACGGCTCAAAAGCAATAGCCAGGTTGGCTACCAGTTGCAATGAGATGTTGAGGATAGTGGCTACACGTTCCATATCTGTTTTAGCCAGCTTCCACGGTTCGGTGTCTGCCAGATATTTGTTTCCGATACGTGCCAGGTTCATAGCCTCTTTCTGCGCATCACGGAATTTGAATACGTTGAGCAGCTTTTCTACTTCGGCCTTTACGTCGGCGAATTCTTTCAGCGTCTCTTTATCGTAATCGGTCAAATTGCCCTGTGCGGGAACGCATCCATCAAAGTATTTCTGAGTGAGCACCATTGCGCGGTTTACGAAATTACCATAAACAGCTACCAACTCATTGTTATTACGTGCCTGAAAATCTTTCCAGGTGAAGTCATTATCTTTGGTTTCCGGTGCATTGGCGGTCAGCACATAGCGCAATACGTCTTGCTTGCCCGGGAAGTCTTCCAGATATTCGTGCAACCATACTGCCCAGTTGCGTGAAGTTGAAATTTTATCACCTTCCAGGTTCAGGAACTCATTGCTCGGTACATTATCCGGTAGGATATAGCTACCTTCGGCTTTCAGCATGGCCGGGAATACGATACAATGGAATACGATATTATCTTTTCCGATAAAGTGGATCAGGCGTGTTTCTGGATCTTTCCACCAGGTTTCCCAGGAGTCCGGAAGCAGCTCTTTTGTATTGGAAATATAGCCGATGGGGGCATCGAACCACACGTAGAGCACCTTTCCTTCGGCTCCTTCTACCGGAACGGGAATTCCCCAGTCCAGGTCACGGCTCACTGCACGAGGCTGCAAGCCCATGTCGAGCCAGCTTTTACATTGGCCGTATACATTGGGGCGCCATTCTTTGTGATCTTCCAAAATCCATTGACGCAGCCATGCTTCGTGTTTATCCAGTGGGAGATACCAGTGTTTGGTTTCTTTCATCACCGGTTTGCTGCCGCTGATAGCACTCTTGGGGTTGATAAGATCTGTTGGAGAAAGAGAAGTACCACACTTCTCGCATTGGTCGCCATAAGCACCTTCGGAGTGACAGTGAGGACATTCGCCTGTGATATAACGGTCGGCAAGAAACTGATGTGCCTCCTCGTCGTAGTATTGTTCGGATGTTTTTTCAATGAACTCCCCTTTGTTATATAATTCTTTGAAGAAGTCTGAGGCCAACTCATGATGTGTTTTCGATGACGTGCGGCTATATACATCAAATGAGATACCGAACTCCTCGAAGGATTTCTTAATAAGGAAATGATAACGGTCTACCACATCCTGCGGAGTGATTCCTTCTTTCTTGGCACGAATCGTGATGGGCACACCGTGTTCGTCTGACCCGCCAATAAAAAGTACATCTTCTTTTTTCAGTCTCAGGTAGCGGACATAGATGTCTGCCGGTACGTATACGCCGGCCAGGTGCCCGATGTGAACGGGGCCGTTGGCATAAGGCAAAGCCGAGGTCACTGTGGTTCTTTTAAAGTTCTTTTCCATATTGTTATAGTGTCTTTTTGTTATAATCGGTTCAGTGAGTGTGCAAAGATAGTGACTTTTCTGCTCAATCTGCATAAAATCCTCTTTCAACTTTATTTCATAACACTGTAGGGGAGTGAAATAGATTTCCTGCCTGAACTTATATCTATTTAAGTATATGCTTTAAGCGTTACTTAATGTACCTTTTAAGTAAATAGTCAGATACGTTTAAAGCAAACACTATCCATGTTTAAAGAATAGAAAACATCCGGGTGTTTTGCCCTAAAACATCCCCATGTTGTTATAGATAACATCCGGATGTTTTGATCAACAACATCCGGGTGTTGTTTGTCCTTACTCCATGTTTGCTATCACTAATATATTGATATACTGTATTCCTATAAATATATATCTTACCTGTCTTAAAAGGTATAATGAAAAGAATCTCTTTTATGTACCTTTTGTTCTGAAGAAACATTATATTTGTGCATTAATAACCGAATAATATACAGCCGTATGATTACAACTCAGTTGCTCCGCCCAGAGAGTATTGTCGTAGTGGGCGCATCAAATAATGTACATAAGCCCGGAGGCGCTATTCTGAAAAATCTTATCAGCGGAGGATACCGTGGTGAACTTCGTGCTATAAATCCTAAAGAAGCAGAAGTGCAGGGAATTCCTTCTTTTGCCGATGCAAAAGATATACCCGATACCGATCTTGCCATTCTTGCCATTCCGGCCGCCCTGTGTCCGGATGTGGTTGAGACTTTGGCACGTGAAAAACAGACCCGTGCGTTTGTTATTCTTTCTGCAGGTTTTGGCGAAGAAACGCATGAAGGTGCCTTGCTTGAGGAGCGAATTCTTGAAACGGTAAATAAATATGGCGCATCGCTTATCGGTCCCAACTGTATCGGAGTGATGAATACCTGGCATCACAGTGTGTTCAGTCAGCCTATACCACAACTCAGTCCGAAGGGAGTGGATTTGATTTCCAGTTCCGGTGCTACGGCGGTATTTATTCTCGAGAGTGCGGTGACGAAAGGGTTGCAGTTCAATTCCGTATGGTCTGTAGGAAATGCCAAACAGATTGGCGTGGAAGATGTGCTGGGATATATGGATGAAACATTTGATCCGGAGAAAGATTCCAGAATTAAACTGCTCTATATAGAGAGTATCGGCGATCCCGACCGACTGTTGTTCCATGCTTCATCGCTGATAAAAAAGGGATGTAAAATTGCAGCGATCAAGGCTGGAAGCTCCGAAAGTGGCAGTCGTGCAGCTTCCTCACATACAGGGGCTATTGCAAGTCCCGATTCTGCCGTAGAGGCATTGTTCCGTAAGGCAGGTATCGTGCGTTGCTATTCACGCGAGGAGCTTACTACGGTAGGCTGTGTCTTTACTTTGCCGGAGTTGAGAGGTAAGAACTTTGCTATTATCACCCATGCCGGTGGTCCGGGAGTGATGCTGACCGATGCACTAAGCAAAGGCGGATTGAACGTCCCCCGGCTGGAAGGTGAGGCGGCAGATGAACTGAAAGCCGGATTATTTCCCGGTGCTGCTGTAGGAAATCCGATTGATATTCTTGCTACCGGTACACCGGAGCACCTCCGTCTCTGTATTGATTATTGTGAAGAGAAGTTTGAAAATATAGATGCCATGATGGCCATTTTCGGTACACCGGGATTAGTGACCATGTTTGAAATGTACGATGTATTGCACGAAAAGATGCAGACTTGCCGTAAGCCTATTTTCCCGATTCTTCCGTCCATCAATACGGCAGGGGCAGAAGTGGCAGCTTTTCTTGCCAAAGGGCATGTGAACTTTGCAGATGAAGTGACACTTGGTACGGCTTTGTCGCGCATTGTAAATGCACCGCGGCCGGCAACGAATGAGATCGAACTTTTTGGTGTGGATGTTCCCCGTATTCGTCGCATCATTGACTCTATTCCGGCAAATGGATATATTGAGCCGCATTATGTGCAGGCATTGCTCCACTCGGCAGGTATTCCGATTGTTGACGAGTTTGTTTCGGGAAATAAAGAAGAGGTGATTGCTTTTGCCCGTCGTTGTGGATTTCCTGTGGTGGCGAAGGTAGTAGGACCTGTGCATAAATCGGACGTAGGTGGTGTAGTGCTGAATATAAAAGGAGAGCAGCATCTGGCGTTAGAGTTCGATAGGATGATGCAGATACCGGAAGCGCATGCTATCATGGTACAGCCTATGCTGAAAGGTACAGAGTTGTTCATTGGTGCCAAATACGAAGAGAAATTCGGGCATGTGGTGTTGTGCGGATTAGGAGGAATTTTTGTGGAGGTATTGAAAGATGTTTCTTCCGGCCTTGCCCCGTTGTCTTATGAGGAAGCCTATTCTATGATTCACTCGCTCCGGGCTTATAAAATAATTCAGGGTACCCGTGGACAAAAAGGAGTGAATGAAGATAAATTTGCTGAAATAATAGTTCGTCTCTCTACTCTGTTACGGTTTGCGACTGAGATAAAGGAGATGGATATCAATCCACTATTGGCTACAGAAAAAGAGGTGATAGCAGTGGATGCACGTATAAGAATTGAGAAGGGAGAATGATATAGAAGGGAGAGGGGAGAATTGAGAAGGGAGAAGTAAGCTGCGCTATCACGCTGCATAGTACTTCTCCCTTCTCAATTCTTATTCCATCAGATTTTTCCTACTCGGGTTGTAATAGCTAACAACTTCTGCTCGCTTTCTTCAAAACCAGTTATTATTGCCACTTGTATCTAATTTCATTGTAAATTCGTTTCATGAGGTAACATAGTATCAGTTTTTAATTTTCCTTTGGTAAATTCAATAAATTCCTGGGAGTGTTCTGCCACAAAATATTCTACTAACTTCAAAAATGCTCAATCATTATAAATTCTACCTATAAATTTCAATCAAATAAAGTATAAATTGTTAACTTTATCGTCATATTTATTTTTATTTATGTATGGCTATAATTAGTAGGATTGAGAATGCTTTATTGCAGATTGATGGTGCACTATTTCAAGAATTGTGTAATCGATATTTGTATTATATTTATAACCCTAATTCCATTAATCCCGTTGGATCAGTAATTGGTAAAGAAAAGACCCGTAAAGGAACTCCTGATACTTTTTTTGTGAATCCGGAAGGAAAATTTACTTTTATTGAATATACAACAAAAGAACGATTAGGAAACTCTAAATCATTTTTCAAGAAGATAAAAGATGATGTCTTAAAATGTTTTGATGAAGAAAAGACTAGAATAAAACCAGATGATATTTCTAAAGTTATTATATGCCATACCGATAAATTAACGGCAGCGGAAGTTAAAGAACTTATTAATATTTGTTATTCTTATAATTGGCAATGTGTCTTTGAACAATATGGAATAAGTGACCTTGCTTATGGATTACTAAATTATCCTGGTTTGATTGAAACATATCTTGATATCAAGATTGGTACCGGCCAATTAATGACTCCTTCTGAATTCATCGATTATTATGAAAATAGAGAATTGAAATTAACTACTCCTATCAGTAACCAATTTCTGGGAAGAGAAGAGGAACTGAAACAAGGGCTAAAAAAGCTTTGTGAAAATAATATCTTAATCATATCAGGGAAATCTGGAGTGGGAAAATCCAGATATGCACTGGAAATCTGCAATTTATTTTCTAATTCCGATCCATCTTATAAATTCTTGTGCATTGGGAATAAAGGAATATCCTTATATGAAGACATTCATGCTTTACTGCCTGATTCACAAAATTATTTATTTTTGGTTGATGATGCGAATAGGATAGCCTCTCATTTAGATATATTATTATATCTATTAAAAGAAAAGCGTAAACACCAGGTGAAAATCGTAATTACTGTAAGAGATTATGCTTTCAATAAGATAAACGATCGTCTTTTTGAATTTAAGTCGGAAAATATTTTATTACACAATTTGAAAGATGAAGTTATTACTGACATCATAAAATCGTTTGGTATTGGAAACACATTTTATATAGAAAAAATTATTAATATTTCCCGAGGAAATGCAAGGATTGCAGTTATGTGTGTAATTCTTGTAAAACATAAGCAAAGCCTTGATTCACTGGATAATATATCCCAATTATACGAGATTTATTTTAGTGACTCATACAATCAAATTAAAGAAACAGATTCAAAAAATGCGTTGAAGGTTCTCGGAGTAATTTCTTTTTTCAGAACAATTTCCAAAGATAATATCGACACCAATGCCAGAATATTCTCAGTTTTTAAAATTGAAGAAGAAATCTTTTGGGAAACATGCTACAGACTCAATGAGAAAGAGTTTGTAGATCTTTTCGATAATCAGGTAGTAAAAATCTCAGATCAGATATTATCAACCTATTTGTTTTATAAGGTATTTTTTGATAGCAAAATTCTTGATTTTGTAAATTTAGTTAGATATTTTATTGATTTCGAAGCTAATTTCTATGATTCAATTGAGCCTTTAATCAGTGCCTTTGATTATAATAATATTCAAAATGAACTAAAGGCTATTTTGATGGATTATTGGCCTAATTTAAAACAAAAGGCTAATCATGAAACTATGATGAAAGTTATCAGCATATTTTGGTTCTGTTGTGAGGTACAATCCCTATCTTATCTCAAGGAATATATTGATGGACTGCCAACTGTTGAAAGCGAAAGATACATACTGGATTATGACCAAAATAAGATGAGCTTGAAAATACATAGAAAAGATCCGTTGACAATTCTAAGTCAATTTAAGATAACTTCAGACAATCTATTTTTATCATCATTAGAATTGATGTTTTCCTATATTAAGAAAAAACCACATGAAGCAGGATATTTAGTCTATTTATTAAAGGAAAATTATAATTTTGAAAAAGAAAACTTTTTATATGGTGATTATATACAACATTCCTTATTTGATTTCTTAATCGATCATATAAGTAAAGAAGGTTTTCAATCTGTGTTTTCTCAATTTTTCTTAGCCATTGCTCCTACTTTTCTCAAAACCCATATTACCAGTATAAAAAGTAGTGGTACGAAATTCAAAATATATAATTTTTGTTTGCCGGCTTCACAATCAATAAAAGAATTGAGAGCAAAAATATGGAATACTATTCATCAATTATACCTTTATTATAAAGATCAAATTTATCATATACTAATGGTTGTGGAGTTTCCACGAGAAGATGAAGCAAAGAAAATATGGAAATTTGATTCATCTATCGTACTATCGCAAGTGATAACAGGTTTTGATTTTAATGATTTTAAAGCTTGTGAATCAGTTAATCGCTATCTTGATTCTCTTGATTATTCTAAAATTTCCTATGAAAAACAATTCAGACAGAAAGCAACCAATAGAATTTATAAACTTTCCAAACTATTCACCAGAGAATATAGCGAGAAAGATTGGGAGAAAGATGAAAAATTGCGAAGACAGAAATTATTTGATTATTGCAAGAACTTTGACTTTAATGCATATGTTGATCTTTTTAATGATATATCAACTATTGATTCCCAAAGTTTCATAAAACATGATTATTCTGCTTCTTTAAGTCTTATTATTGCTGACATAGCTATAAAAGATACAGAACTCTATTTAAAATTTCTGGGATATGCTATTCAAAATTATAATTTTAATTATTCTACTGTTCCAATTATAAATGCCTATTTTGAGAAAAATCCTGATGATTATAAACCACTACTTGTATGTTTAGAGGATAATATTCATTCAAATAATAAAAACTGGATAACCCATTTCTATAGATTATTGCCCGACCATTTTATTAAGAATGATTACAAATACCTTATAACTTATTTTTTTAATGAAATAGTATTATGCGAGAAGAATTTATGGTGTTTGGAACAAATTTTATCCAATTATGGAGAATATCTGTCTTTGAAGGAACTACATGTGACTGCTATACATATTTTATATAATCGAATAAATATAGATAATACTATAATAGATATTGGTATTGATTTTTTCGATCATTCATTTAATCACTCAGTAGATATATTCGAAAAGTACTGTCAATTATATTATCATTGTAGAATGAATTCACAGCATTATGATTATTCGAATGATATATTGAAAAAGATAATTGAATACAACCCCGAAGAGATAGTTAATTTCTTTAAAACGGTATACAAAAATATTCAGAGTGTTCGTGATCTTGATGGCGAGCATTTGGAATTTATATGGCAGCTCGATAATTATGAAGAGATATTGATTCTTTCAATTGATTATTTTTTATCTCTGGATTGTTGGAATAACGATGAGTTGGTCAAAGTGTTCTTTACAAACTTGGGTAAAAACGAAGATAAAGCATATCAATTTATGAAAAAACAAATAAAAAGACACTACGATAATCGGAATTATATGCATATGGTGTTTATTGTTGTATCAAGTTGCTTAGGTAAATATAAATGTGAGTATATAAAACAATATTTGAAATTAAATCCAGATATTGAATCTTTTAAATATCTCGAACTATTTCCCATGTCATGGTCTATTATTGGGAGTGCTATTCCACATTATCAGCATCGCGTCAATGAATGGAGAGACATTCTTGAAGCTGTTAAAACACTTGATCCTGCAATAAATTATTTGGAGCATATTGAGCATTTAGAACTCCAAATGAAATATAGCCAGAAAGAGTTAGACAAAGAAGCAAAAAAGGAGTTTTTGGATAGATATATTTCATAATGTAAAGTTAAAGGATAGGTGCTCTTTATCAAACTTGTTAAGAAGTTCATAAATGTCTGGATCTATAAAAAAAATGAAGCTTTTAGAAGGGAAAAACGATTTATGTTTTTACCCCGCCCAATTCTCCCTGTCCAGATTGCGGTAGCTGATAGCTTCCGCCAGATGGGCTGGGAGTATTTGTTCGCTTCCTTCCAGATCGGCAATGGTACGTGATACTTTCAATATACGGTCATAGGCACGGGCAGACAAGTTGAAGCGTTCCATGGCGGTTTTTAGTAAAGTAAGTCCTTTGTTGTCGGGTTGTGCATAGGTAGAGATTAGTTTGCTCGTCATTTGAGCATTACAGTAGATGCCGGGATGATTGGAGAAGCGTTGTTCCTGTATCTGTCGGGCTTTTATCACACGTTTGCGAATTTCGCTACTTGGTTCTGCCGGTCGTTTACTGGCCATTTCTTCAAAAGGAACGGGGACTATCTCTATCTGTATGTCAATTCGGTCAAGTAGGGGACCGGATATTTTATTCAGGTACTTCTGTACCTGTCCGGGAGAACAAACACAAGCCTTTGTAGGATGATTGTAATATCCGCAGGGGCAAGGATTCATGGAGGCGATTAAGGTAAAGCTGGCAGGATAATCAATACTGCATTTTACCCGCGAAATGGTGATGCGGCGATCTTCCAATGGCTGGCGTAGTACTTCTAATACCCCTCTTTGAAACTCTGGTAACTCATCCAGAAAGAGTACACCATTATGTGCCAGGCTAATTTCGCCCGGCTGAGGGAAACTACCTCCTCCTACCATTGCTGTTTGTGAGATGGTATGATGTGGATCGCGGAAAGGACGTTTGGATATGAGTGAGGCATTACGTCCCAATTTTCCGGCAACAGAGTGTATCTTGGTGGTTTCCAGACTTTCGCCCAGGGAAAGAGGGGGGAGTATAGAAGGTAAGCGCTTAGCCATCATTGATTTACCGCAACCAGGGGCGCCAACGAGAATCAGATTGTGTCCGCCGGCTGCTGCTACTTCAAGAGCGCGTTTTACATTTTCCTGCCCTTTTACATCAGAGAAATCGCATTCAAAATTTTCCTGTTGGGCGTAGAATTCTTCCCGGGTATTGACTATGGTAGGCTGTAGTTCCTGCTTCCCATTGAAAAATTCAATTACTTCCCGGATATTGGTTACACCATACACGTTCAGGTTATTAACAACTGCTGCTTCGCGTGCATTTTGCTGCGGTACGATCAGCCCTTCAAATCCTTCTTCACGTGCTTTAATAGCGATGGGCAATGCACCGGTAATGGGTTGTATACTTCCATCAAGGCTTAGCTCACCCATCATCAGATAGTGAGGGAGTTTCTCGCAGGAAATGGTTTCATTGGCAGCAAGAATACCTATTGCGAGGGGAAGGTCGTAGGCTGATCCTTCCTTGCGAATGTCTGCCGGAGCCATATTGATAACAATATTGCTGGTAGGCATCTTGTATCCGGTCACTTGTAAGGCAGAAATGATGCGTTGATGACTTTCTTTCACAGCAGAGTCGGGCAAACCAACCAGGTAGAACATACAGCCTCTTGAGCTGTTTACTTCGATGGTAATGATCGTTGCGTCAATACCTTGTATGGCAGCGCCACAAACCTTTATTAACATATTCTTTGTTTATGTTTGTTGTACGAATTTGATAATATTCCGGTAAAGGTAATTAAATAAACCGGAAATAATAATGATATGTTGTTGAATAATTTCTTTTATTTGAAAAATAACACTTTATTGTGTGATATCTTGTGTGAAATCTTTTGGAAATTTACCAAATTGTTCATAAAAGCATTTAGCGAAATAAGATGCTGAATTAAATCCAACCAAAAAGCGAACTTCATTTATTCTATATTTGCCTGTGGCCAACAACTCTGCACTTTTATTTAAACGAATAAGTTTAATATAATTATTAGGAGTTACTCCAGTAATACTTTTAATTTTGTTATGTAAGCTAGTACGACTAATGGCAAAATCAGAAGCTATATTATCTATAGAAAATTCCTCTGATGACATATTTTCCAGGATGAGCTCATTTAACTTCTTGATAAATAGTGCATTCTCGCTATCTGTTTCATTGTTTAGTTTATAATACTCTAAAGGTGATTCGATGAACTTCTTATGTATATTATGTCTGTTTTCAAGAACACTATTGATTTGTGCCTTTAATTGTTCTATAGAAAATGGTTTCTCCATATATACATCTGCGCCTTTTTTTAAGCCGTTAATTTTGGTTCCTGTATCAGTCTTTGCCGACAGCAAAATAAGAGGAAGATGGGAGAATGAAATATTACTTTTTATTTGATTGCATAATTCCAATCCATCCATTTCAGGCATTAGTATGTCCGAAACTATGATATCGATCATATTGCCACTATTCAGAATACTCATTGCTTCTACTCCGTTTTTTGCTTCTAAAACAGTATAGTTATCGGATAAACAGTCGTTTATAAAGGTCCGAAGTTCTGCATTGTCTTCTACAATCAAAATGACCTGTTTTGATTTCTGGTGGACTGATTTGGGGGATTCTGTAGGAGGTATCTCTGTTTCGATAATCTCATGTTTCATTATTAGTTTTTCTTTTAACGGGTTGGCCGGCAGTACTAATGTGAAGATACTTCCTTTACCATATTCGGACTGAACTTGAATATCTCCTCCTAACTTACGTGCCAGTGCTTTTGAGAAAGAAAGGCCAATTCCTGTCCCCCCAAGGTTTTGAAAATGCTGTTTTGTTTCCTGTATTTGATAAAAAGGAAGAAATATTTTCTGTTGTTCGCTACTTCTGATACCATTTCCGTCATCAATGATGGAAATAAGAATTTTAGAATCATTCTCTTTTTGTAGTTTTATGTTGATTTGTGTTTTAGTGAATTTTACAGCATTAGAAACAAGGTTACTCACTATTTTATAGAGAGCCTCAGGGTCTACATCTTCAATAATTGGTTCATTTTCTGCTTCGAATGATATTTTTATTTGTTGCTGGTAAGAACTTTGCTTATACTGATTGTAAACTTGTTGTACAATTTGGGTTATATTTTGTTGACTGATGTTCAGAATAAACATATCGTTTTCTATTTTTCTGAAGTCAAGTAATTGATTAATAAGTATTAGTAGACGGTCCGTATTTCGTTTAATAACTGACAAATATTTTTGTGTTTGCATATTACCATCTTTGGTGGCAATAATCATTTCTAGTGGTCCGGTAATAAGTGAGAGTGGGGTTTTTATTTCGTGAGCTATATTAGTAAAGAAATTAATTTTTGCTTCATATGTTTCTTTCTCTTTAGCTACCTGATATCTGTATTGTTTCTTTTCGTTTTCAATTATTAAATGCTTTTTGTATCGATTGATAACATAGCTTACGATGATGGTACACAGGATGATATAGAGTATAATCATGTAATACTCTTGCCAAAAAGGAGGTCTGATTCGGAGCGCTATACTATAACCATTATTATTCCAGATTCCATTATTATTACTTCCTTTTACAGTAAATGTATATTTTCCTGGAGGTATATTCATGTAATATGCTGTATTATTTGATGTGTAATTCCAGTTTTTATCAAATCCTTTTAGCATGTATGCATATTTGTTAGTTTCCGGAAAAATATAACTTAATGCAATAAAATCAAAACTGAAGGTTGATTGTTTGGAAGAGAGCACAATTTCTTTTGTATTGCTTATCGATTTTTTTAAAGGGGAACTTTGACCTATAGGTAATTCTTCATTGAAAACTTTGAAACTGGTGATATGTATAGGAGGAGTGATGTTATTTTCTGTAAATTCCGATGGGTTAATTGAAATAAATCCATTCGTACCTCCGAAATAGAGCAGGCCGGCAGAACCACGTAGGGCGCATCTAAAGTTGTATTGTATCTCTTGTCCAATATAGCCAAATGTTTTGATATACTCAGTTGTACTGTTTTGAACAATCTGTGCTAATCCTTTTGGAGTACTAATCCATATATTTCCATATTTATCATCTATGATTGAGTAGATGATGTCTGAAGGCATTCCATTCTCAAGATTGAATATGTTTTTGATTTTCTTCTGAGCTATATTAAAGACAATTACTCCTTTTTCTTTAGTTCCTATCCATAAATCATTTTTTTCTCTGTTATATAATAAACAGCTGAGGTTATTTATATCAATTTTATTGGAAATGTCGGAGAAATGTTGCCATTCTCCATTGGGATATAAGCAGTAAAGCCCATAAGCATGTGTAGCAAACCAAATTGTTCCTGATGCACTTTCTGTCATATCTGAAATAGGACGACCAGATAAAGCTTCTGGCCTTTTTAATTTTTGTCCGGGGCACATGATGGCACATCCGCCTTCTTCCAGGGCAAATATTAGAGTACCGTTTTGGGTTTTAAATATTGATTTTCCTTCAATCGTATTGAGTGGGATTGTTGCAATTACCTTACCATTTGTAGCAGAAATGATTCTCACTCCTCTTCCGTAAATACTTACGTACAATGTGTCATTGGATAAATAAAGGTTTTGTATATTGTGATAATCCAACATAAAGGTATTACCTAATTGTTTAGTTTGGGGATTGTAACGGTATACAATGTTATTATTATGGGTAGATAACAATATATTCTGTTTGTTATCTTCCACCATACTGCTGGTGATGGAATGTTTTTGAGCAGTTGCTGCTTCTATATCGTAGAAGGATATAAATTTATTGACGTTTGGGGCGAAATAAGTGACTCCGTTGAAATAGGTTCCAACCCAGAATGCCCCTTCTTTGTCACGAGAAATACAGAATGTAGAGTTATCGACTATGCTCCTATCGGAATATTCTTCTTTTACTATTTGAAAGCTTTCTGTCGATTTATTCAGGAGTATGAGGCCTTTGTCTGATCCCATGATGAGTTCCTTGTCTGAGTAGGGGGTTATCGACTTTATATTACCAATATTGGAAAGATAATGGCTACATTCATTTTTTGTAGGATTATATTTAAAAAGACCGTTTGTGAAAGTACCTATCCACAAATTATTATCTTCATCACAATAGATGGAATATATTGATTGTTTGTTTACGTCGAGTTTAGGATGTTTTATTGGAGTAAATGTGTCATTTGATGAACTGAAAAGCACAAGACCATACCCTGCTGTTCCTAGCCAAATATTATTTTGTTGGTCGTTTACTATTGTCCAAATAAAATTTGATGGAATACTTTGGGGCGTTTTTGAGGCTACAAAGTGTTTTAGAACACGAAGATTATTGTCTAATTGGAATAATCCTTCACCATGAGTTGCGATCAAAATGTTGCCATGGGAATCTTCCATTATGTCATTTACAGTGATATCATTTTGTTTTTCTTTCTTTAAAGCAATATGATGAAAGTGATCGTATTCCCGGTCATAATAATATAGTCCTCTGCGTGTTCCTATTAACATTCGATGCTTTGAGTCTTCTTTTATACAATGTATAAAATTGTGCCCAATTGATAAGGAGTCTTGAAGACGATTTTTGTATACTTTGAAATTTTTCCCGTCAAAACGATTAAGCCCGTCATTCGTTCCAACCCAGATAAACCCTTGGCTATCTTGCATGATTGCCCACACACAGTTGTTAGATAAGCCGTTTTCTTTTTGATAGTTTCGGAAGCAGGAACCTTGCACGTCGAATTGTATTAGACAACAAAGTATTGCCAGGACAAGCGTATGTTTCATAGTTTTATTTTGATTGAAAAACGTAAGCAAAATTAAACATTTTATTTAGAACCTGTTTAATTTTAAAAGTTTGAGATAAAAATAGTGTTTCTTTTTACCTTGAATTTAGTTACCGATTTGAAATAGCATTTATTCAATGGATTTAAAAAACACAGCGGCAAGTTATTAAGAAAATCCTGAATTTGCAAGAAGAAAACAAAAATATGATTTACGTATGAAATGGAATACCATATTTTATTAAAAAAATGGAATGTGAAAAGCGCATATTTTTTTCACTGATATAGAATCTATTTTTTTATGGGGCTACCTTCTATTGGGTAGAGAAAATGATAAGATTGATTTATTTCTTTGTTACATTACTTTATTAGTTGTAATATATTTGTCTTTTCTTGTTATATTTTGTTCTTTTTGGTTACTCTTTAATTCCTTTTGTGGATGCTATCTCATTGATATATAGATTATTATATTGTACTTATGCAGTATATCTTGGGGAATATAAATCGTGAGTTTGTTATCAATTGTTTTTTTTCTGTCGGATATTGTCCTCTGATGAATAAAAAGCCTAATATATTTGTTGCCGGTATTAATCATTAAAAAGTAATATTATGAAAAAAGGAATATTTACTAAAATTCTTTATTTGGTAGCTATCTTATTGCTAGCTACGCAAGATATTTTCGCAGATGTTAGTAATCCACCCCAAACAATCCCTGTTCCCCCAACTCAGGAAGCAGCTTCTGTCAAATCGATTTTTTGTGATGAATATACTGATATTACATCTATTAAAGGCTTTAGTGGGCGAGGAAGCGCTACTGCAACTGTAAAGTCTGTGATGGGGAATGATATGATTTATTTTGATCAGGGTCTTGGCGGATGGTCTTTTGTCGAATTAGGCACTACGTTAAATCTTGATGATTGCGAAGCACTTTGCTTTGACATTTATGTAGTTAAAACCGGATTTACTTTAAAAGTTTATTTTGGACAGGGTGCTTCTGTCACAATACCAACACCTTTAGTAGAAGGATGGAATAAAATCGAGATTAAACTGGATGATTACCGAAATTTGCCTGCTGGAAAAATACCTGATCTTACCCAGATAAGTAAAATAGGTTTTATAAATGGCGGTGGATATGATAGGACTGTCTATATTGATAATATTTACGCTTATGGAGATTTAGGCGGCGATAATCCCTCAGTGGATCCGAATGCACCTACGGTGGCTGCTCCTACACCTAAGCATAAAGATACGGATGTAAAATCGATTTTTAGTGATGCCTATGACAACATTACTAATTTAATTTTAAACAATCCCGGCAGCCCGGCAGCGGAAATGGCAGTAGTAACACCTTTTGAAGGCGATAATATGCTTAGGTTCAATTCATTAAACTGGGCCTTGGTTAAATTTGACCCGACTCTAAATCTTGATGGCATGGATTATCTCCATTTTGATGTTTGGGCAGAAAGTACACGTACTATTAAACTCGGTCTTGGTAATTGGTCGTCACAAGCAAACACAGATGCTCTAACCTTAAATGCCGGATGGACAAGTTTTGACATACCGATGAGTGTGTTTAAGAGTGCTGACTTAACTAACATTATTGTTTCTAAAATATTCAGCAGCAATGGCTTTGCTATTACAAGGTTGTATTTTGATAATATATATACGTATAAAGGTGATCCGGTTGGGACACCCATAATATATATAGAACCTGCGCCGGAGCCGATATTAGCCCCTAAAACTGTTAAGTCTGTTTTTACGGACAAATACAACAATATAGCCAATCTTGAAGAAGGTGGTACTGTTGGTCTCACGGATTTTGATCTTGTATACCGTCTTACGGAGGCTGACAAAGTCTTGAGAATATGCTCTCTTGAAGAGATGACACTCCATACAACTGCTACACTTGACTTCAGTGATATGGAGAATATACATTTCAGTATGTATTGTGATGGCGAAGGAGGGAGTGGTACACTTGAAATTGGATTCCAGGCCCAAGGATCGGAAACGGCTTATTATTCCTCATTATTTTCTGTTCTCAAAACAGACGAATGGAATTATGTGAATATCCCGGTTCACGAGTTGAAAGAAGCCGGACTGGATTGTTCTAAGATAGATAAAATACTTTTCCGTGGCTCGGGTAATATCTATATTGATAATATTTTTGCCTTTAAAGGTGAGTATGCTATGGGATTAGGAGAAGAAGGGACTATTTCTGTTGACTGGAATTTGGCATCGGCAGATGATGTTCTTCCTGATAAGGAGAAGGCTTATTTAGGTGTAAATCTGGCGCAAGGTTCAGGGGGAACAGTTCATGGTGTATTTAATACAAACTACTCTTATCCAACATTTAAGGATCTTCACTATTTTAAATCAAAAGGTGTACGGCTTATTCGTTTTCCTTTTCGTTGGGAACGTGTACAACATGAAGTAAATGGACCGTTGGATATGGAACTTGATATGAAAAAGATCAAGGAGGTAATTGCTGAGGCCGAACGTATCGGTATGTATGTGATGCTTGATATGCATGATTATTGTCGTAGGAATGTTGATGGTGTAACTTGTAAGATCAGTGATTCTGGAAAATTGACAAAAGAACATTTAGCTGATGTGTGGGAGAAAATAGCTGTTGAGTGTCAGATGTACAAGAATATTTGGGGATATGATATAATGAATGAACCTTATGGTTTAGATAAGGGCGTATGGTATTCGACAGCACAAGCTGTTATTGATGCTATTAGAACTGTAGATATGCAAACGCCTATAGTAATAGAGGGTGAAAGTTATGCGTCTTCATCTACGTGGCCTTCAACCGGTGGAGGATTAATTGGATTGAATGATCCGGCTAATAATTTGATTTTTCAGGCACATTGTTATTTTGATAAAGATAAAAGTGGGCATTATAATTTGGGAGATTTTGATAAGGAAGTTTCTGATCCACAACAACATATTAAACGTTTGCAACCATTTGTAGAATGGCTGAAAGAACATAATCAACGTGGAATTTTAGGTGAATTTGGGGTACCTGGAAATGATGTTCGCTGGTTGAATTTGCTGGATGAAGTTATTGCTTATCTCAAAGAAAATCGTGTTGCTGCTACATATTGGGTAGCAGGTGGATGGTCATCTAATGATAAGGTAAGTATTCATCCGCTGAAAAACTATACTGTGGAAAGAGCTCAAATGAGAATTTTTGAGAAATACACAAAAGATTATGATAACACTTCGTCAGGAACAGGATGCATTTTACATAATGAATCTGGAGATTTAGAAATTTATTCTGATGTAACAGCTGATCATGTGTACGTTAAAGCGGATAAGGCTATGAAAAGTATTGCCCTGTTTACTATGTCCGGGCAGTGTATAAAGAAGGAAAGTATTGGCTCATCTGAAGCAAGAATTGTAACTGACGGATTAGTTCCGGGTGTATATCTGATCCGGATTCTTATAGAAAACGGAAGTGTTAGGAATTTTAAATTTGTAAAATATTAAAAGATGAAAGTTTCTCATATAATAGGTATTGTTTTATTTTTTTTTATGGCAGGAATGGTTTCTTGTAAGGAAACAGTTAAGCAATCCTTTAAAGAACCATCTGCCTTAAAAGTAAAAAAGAATGTTTTTATTAATGATTCAGGAAAGATTGTTAGATTGTGTGGCGTGAGTTTCTCAGATCCAGATAAGTTGAAAAAAGAGAATCAATGGAATTTACGTTATTTTGAAGAAGCGCGGCGTTGGGGATGTAATGTGATACGTTTACCAATACATCCTTACACATGGCGGTATCGCGGAGTAGAAGATTATCTAAAAATACTGGATCAGGGAGTGGAATGGGCCAGGCAAACCAATATGTATGTTATTATTGATTGGCATGCTATCGGTAATCTGCCGGAAAATGTTTATCCTCATTTTAATTATGCTACCAATTGGGCAGAAACTATAAACTTTTGGAAAATTATAGCTGAACATTATAAGGGTAATTCTACTGTGGCTTTTTATGAGTTGTTTAATGAACCATGTGATCAAGGAAAACCATTGAGTTGGGATGCGTGGCAGCCCCTGATGGAACAGTTGATAGATAGTATCAATATGATTGATGATCAGAAAGTATATTTGGTGGCTGGAATGAATTGGGCTTATTTACTTGATGAAGTCGTGCAAAAACCGGTAGATCGTAATAATGTTGCTTATGTGACACATCCTTATCCTCAAAAGGTAGATGCACCTTGGGAGGATAAATGGGAAAGAAACTGGGGGCATGTCGCTGACCATTATCCGGTGGTGGCTACCGAAATGGGATATGTGGTGAAAGGACAACGTGGTGAACACATTCCATGTATAGGTGATGAAAAATATGGTGAAGCTATTATTAATTATCTTGATAAAAAGGGAATTTCATACACAGTGTGGTGTTTTGATCCTTCTTGGGCACCTGCACTTTTGGACGATTTTGACTTTAATCTCACACGACAAGGAGAATTCTTTAAAAGAAAGTTACAAATGAAATAGTTGTTTTTACTTACATTAAAATTTATTATTATGAAAAAGTTTTTATTCGTGTTGTTGGCCGTATGGGTTGCTACCACTAATCTTACGGCGCAAGTGGCTTCAGATGTCGTGATTTATAAAGGAACAGATATTGATCCGAATGGAAAGGCGGATGATAATATTTGGAAGGATATTACACCGGTTGATATAACCAACGTTTTTAATTATGAGGAGCCTACGGTAACCTCTTTCTTTAAGATGTTTTACACCGATGAATATATTTATGTCTTGGTTGATGTCACTGATGATGTTCATTATCCGGCTTGGTTGGCCAACGATGTAAAAAATCAATGGAAATATGATAAAGTAGAAATTTATTTTGATATTAACGATAATCTGAAAGATGGGCAAGGGCCTGCTTACATTGATGGTGTAATGGCACCTGGACATTACCAAATAGCACCTGCATTGACAGAAGAAGGTTATGGAGAACCATTTGTAACAGAGGGAGTATTATATGGGACTATGAGTGATATGGCTACAGTTTGTTATGATATGAAGCCCGACGGAAAAGGATATGTTGTAGAGTGCCAGATCCCTATTTATGCATTTGTTAATGATAAAGGCGAAGAGCTGGATGTAGATAAACTTACTTCTTTACCTCAAGGTATGGGCTTCGATGTAATAATTGTTGATAATGACAATGATGGCAAAGGACGTAAAAGAGCTGTTTGGAAGAATATCGGACCTACTGAACCTTATAATAATATGGATGCCTGCGGTGTAATAACTTTTAGTACAGCTACTCCTTCCGGGTTATCTCAAATAGATACATCCTCTGTTTATGTTCACTATGATAAACGAGCGGAAACAGTTGCTGTTAAAGGTGATTGTAGTAGAGTTGTATTTATCGCTGCCTCTGGTTCAGAAGTGAAAACTGCTGAAACAAATATTTCGGAAATAGATGTGACTGATTTACAATCTGGTTTGTACCTTCTTAAATTATATTATGGTGACCATTTGCTGAAAGTGGTTAAGATCGTTAAATAATCTAATACTAAAGTTTATGAGAGAAAGTAGTTTAATACAGAAAGTTTGTTATAGTGCTTCTCGTAAAACATTTTTTTATTGTAAAATTACATTGTTGATATTATTGGGTGGGTTAATTCAATTGAATAGTACATATGTGTATGCGCAAAAAAATGTAAGTGAGGAGAAGGATAAAGGCGGGACAATTACAGGTAATGTAAGGGATGTAAACGGTGAACCGATTATTGGTGCTTCAATATTAGTAAAGGGCACAACGGCAGGTACTACAACTAACTTAGATGGATATTATACATTAAGTAATGTTGCTTCAAATGCAGTATTGATTATAAGCTATATTGGCATGAATACTCAGGAGGTGCATATTAAAGGAAAAGATCTGATAAATGTGACATTGGAAGATGCCTCCATTGGTATAGATGAAGTAGTTGTTGTAGGATATGGTACGCAAAAGAAGGTAAATCTAACAGGCGCTGTGTCAGCTGTAAAAGTGGATGAACAATTGGCAAGTCGTTCATTAACAAGTACATCATTGGCTTTGCAAGGGAAAGTGCCAGGATTATCAATAACGCAGAATTCTGGTATGGCTGGTCGTAATGATGTTAAAATGCTTGTTCGAGGAATGGGAACGGTGAATAATGCTGATCCGTTAGTTGTCGTTGACGGTATGCCTGATGTTGATATCGATCGTATTAATATAGATGATATTGAAAGTGTTTCTGTGCTGAAAGATGCTTCATCCTCTGCTATTTATGGTTCGCGTGCGGCCAATGGTGTTATTTTGATTACTACTAAATCCGGGCATGAATCAGCCCCCAAAATAGATGCTTCGGCTTCTTATACTATAGGTACTCCTACCCATGCATGGGAGTTTATGGCAGATTATCCACGGTCACTGACTTTGTTGCAACGTGATGCTGCTGTTTCTACTTTACCTGGTAATATAAGGTTCAAGGATGGTACTATCGATCAGTGGATGGCATTAGGAATGATCGATCCAGTTCGTTATCCGAATACTGATTGGTATGATGTTATTTTAAGAAATTCACAAGTTCAGAAATATAATCTTTCTGCGTCAGGGGGAAATAAAGTTTCTAACTTTTATATTTCTCTCGGAGTTATTGACGAGAAAGGTCTTCTTATTAATAATGATTATACTCGTTATAATTTGCGTGTGAATTATGATGCTAAAATTCGTTCGAATATGCATGTAGGAGTAAAAATTGCAGGTAATTGGTCGGATCTGCAGTATGCATTAACCAGTAATTTTGATGGTACTATCGATGCCAATGAAATGAGATATGCTATTGCGGGAGTAACACCTTATGATCCTATTACAGGATATTACGGAGGAGTGATGGCTTATGGTGAAGACCCTCAGATTTTTAATCCTTATAGTGCTTATAATACGCAGCTTACACAGAAAGAGAGACAGGAATTGAATGGTAATGTCTATTGGGATTGGAGTCCGGTAAAAGGATTGACTGCACGTTTGGACTATTCTTTGAATTATGGTAATGATTTTAGGTATCAGGCAGATACTCCTAATCGTGCTTATAACTTTCAAACGAATGATTTTGGTGCTCGCTATTTCGTAGAAGATAATGCTCCGATTTATAATTATACCAATAATAGCTATAAAACTCAGTTTAGTGCACGGTTAAATTATGATATTACCTTTTGTAAACATCATACGCTGAATGCTATGTTTGCTTTTAGTGAAGAGTATTGGCATACTCGTTATCAGATGTCAGGACGCAATGATCGTTTGCATTCATCTCTTCATGAAATTGATGCAGCTCTTACAGAGAAACAGTACACGGGAGGGAATTCAAGTGCTGAAGGATTGGTTTCTTATATCGGGCGTATCAATTATGCGGCGTATCAACGCTATTTATTTGAATTCAACTTGCGTTGTGACGGTTCATCTAAATTTCTTGACGGTTCTAAATATGGATATTTCCCATCAGCTTCAGTGGGATGGATTTTTTCAGAAGAGCCATTCATTAATAAATATGTGAAAGGATGGCTAAATCATGCTAAGTTGCGTGTATCTTATGGTGTGTTAGGAAATAATAGTGGTGTGGGACGCTACGAACAACAGGAGACTTTGACTACCAATAATTATATGATTGATGGCAAGATATTGAAAGGGTATGTCAATAAGAAAATGGTAAATCGTGATTTGAGTTGGGAAGAAACATCAGTTACCAATATCGGGTTGGATATGAAGTTTTTTAATAATCGTTTATCGGTTGAACTTGATTACTATGACCGGCTAACTAGTGGTATGATTCGGCCTTCAGATATGTCTGTTCATCTGACAGGTGCATATTCTGCTCCTCGTAAAAATATTGGTGAGCTGCGAAATAAAGGAGTAGAGGCCAACATTGTCTGGCGTGGAAGGGTTAATGAGTTTAATTATACTGTGAATGCTAATGCTTCTTATAATGCTACAGTACTGGAAAAGTGGAATGAGTATTTAGGGCGTAATCAGAAAAACAGCAATGATTATGTATTTATCAACATGCCATATAACTATGTATATGCCTATGAAGCTATTGGTATTGCACAAAGTTGGAATGATGTGTATAATGCTACTCCACAAGGTGCTCAACCGGGAGATTTATTATATAAAGACTTGAATGGTGATGGGAAGATTGATGATAATGATATGAAGGCTTTTCCACGCATTCAACGTGATCGTCCCACTACAAACTTTGCATTAAGTGGTAATTTTGAGTGGAAGGGATTTGATCTTTCTATAATGTTCCAGGGAGCTGCTGGCCGTAAAACATTTTGGTTAACTGCCAATAATAATCCCGATTTGCAAGAAGCGCGGCAAGCTACTACTTGGGATCATTGGACTAAACCTTGGTCGTTGGAGAACAGAGGAGGGGAATGGACTCGTTTAGGGGGAGCAAATAATCGAAAAGAATCTACCTTTTGGTTGGATAATCTGGCTTATTTGCGTCTGAAAAATCTGCAATTAGGATATACTATTCCTCAAAACCGGTTAAAAAAAATAGGACTTAGTTCTATCAGAATGTATGTATCTGCAGATAATCTGGCTACAATTACTAAATTTCGTGGATTAGATCCTGAAAAAGAAGGTAATATAAATGATGGTTATCCTCTGGTGAAATCGTTCACTTTTGGTATTAATGTAGGTATTTAAATTTAATATCATGAAAAATAGAAGAAATTATATATTGGGTATATTACTGGGTGGAGCATCAATACTTTTAATGGGGTGTGTAAATAGTCTTTTGGACCAAATTCCTACAACTGAATTAGGCAATACGGAATTCTGGCAAACAGAAGAGGATGCAACGAATGGCTTAATGGGGGCGTATGCTGATGTACGCGGTCTTTTTAGTAGAGATTATTATTTTGATGGACAAGGTGAGTATGTTCGTGTCAGAGATGGTAGCGGTAGTCTGAGTAATACCACTACCAATATAACACAGGGGGCCGCTTACAAAGGAGGATGTTATTTCCCTGATCCGTCTTACCGTTTTGGAGCAAAGTTCGATACGTATTATAAGTTCTGTTATGGCGGCATACATCGGGTCAATTATGTGATAGAGAATACACTGAAAATGATTCCGAATGCCAAAACAGAAGAATCGAAGAAGAAGCTTGAAACCGTTATTGGTGAAGCCAGGTTGTTAAGAGGAATGATTTATTTTCGATTGATTTCTATGTGGGGTGATGTACCGTATATAGATCATGTGGTGTACAATCAAACGGAGATGGATAAAATAGTACGTACTTCCATTGCGAAAATCAAAGATTATATTATTGAAGATTTTAATTATGCTTTTGAGAAACTTCCAGTAAAATCAGAGCAGATAGGGCGGGCATCTAAGCCTGCAGCTTTAGCGTTTAAAGGTAAACTCGAACTTTATTGGGCTTGTTGGAATCATTTCGGATGGCCGGAACTTGATACTTTTACTCCAAGCGAAGAGGAGGCGAGAAAGGCGTATAAGGCTGCTGCTGATGATTTCCATGCAGTAATTAATGACTATGGATTAAATTTGTTTAGGAATGGTGAACCTGGTGAATGGGGAGAACTGGGTGATGCAAATGTACTACCTAATTACTTCTATTTGTTTCTTCCTACTACAGGTAACGTCAATACTGATGGTGAAATTATTTTTGCATTCACTCATGGAGGACCAGGAACTGGACAAGGGGAATCATTGATGCGTGATTTCGCAGGGCGTAACATTCAGAATTCTCAGTGTTGGGTGACACCTACATTTCGTTTAGCAGATCGTTATCAATCTACTGTAACAGGTGATTTCACAGATCCGTTGATTCCAATGAACCCGAATGCGCCAAATGCAAGAACTACTAAAAATTCAGCAGTGAATCCGGAAAGTTATTTGAATCGTGATTATCGTATGAAAGCATCAATGTTGTGGGATTATGAAATGATCCAAGGATTAGCATCTTTAAAGAAAACAGATTGGGTACCATTTATATATAAATCATGGAATGCAAAAGTTACAATTGACGGGAAACAGTATACATCGTATAATACCGATGGTACAAACTCTGGATACGTTTTCCGTAAATTTGTTCGTAACTACGAAGGTGCAGATCGTGGTGAAGGTGACTATAACTGGCCGGTAGTTCGTTTGGCTGATGTCTATCTGATGTATGCGGAAGCGACAAATGAATTGTACGGACCACAGCAGGATGCTATTGCTTTGGTTAACAGAATCCGGCATAGGGGGAATTTACCTCCTTTGGCCTCTGACAAGATTTCTGACAAAAAAGCTTTCTTTGACGCTATCGAACAGGAACGTATTATAGAACTGATAGCTGAAGGACATCGCGCTTTTGACTTGCGTAGATGGAGAGCTATTGAAAGAGTGTGGGGGGAACCGGGATCAGAAGAGGTTTGGATGGGTGATACACACAGTGATAAAGTATATAGCTGGTATAAGAATTTGAATGAGAAATTGTATCAACAAGCTTATATTTTTCAGATTCCACCTAAAGAACGTGATCGTAATCCGAACTTAACTCAAAATACTCCTTGGCTATAATAGCCAGAAGGCCTATAAAGAATGTTGAATTCAAATTAATAATGAAAGTAATGAAAAAATATATAGTTATTTTTTTTATAGTATTAACCTGGATCGGATGTACAAATTTTCCGATTGATGAAGATGGATTGTTAATTACCGAACGTTCAGAATGTTATGTAAGTAGTTTCGAACTTTTGGGCGTTGATTATCAGACTGTGAGACATGGAGCAGCCGTTATTGATACGATGAAGCAAACCATTCATGTGGAAGTACTGTATGGTACTGATCTGAAGAATCTTTATCCTCAGTTTTCTTTGGTAACAGATGCTAAATTGGAACCTAAGATAGAAGGGAAAGTTGACTTTTCGGATTTGACAAATCCTAAGCAATATACGGTTATTTCGGGTAATAGAAAAGTTCGGAAAATATATACAGTTTATGTTAGTGTACAACAGAAATAAAATGAATACGATGAAGTCTATTGAATATTATTTTTTAATGGTTATCGTTGGTTTATGTTTCGTTTTTACATCTTGTGAGAATGAATACGAGGTACCTGCGGCTGGAACAACTTTACAAAATGATTGTATAAAGCGTTCATTGGGACCTAATCTGGTGGGGGCGAAAATAGAATTTGCTTATGCTATGGCACTTCCTCCTTCTCAAGGAAAGCTGATTTCTGCAAAGGTCAAGGCTTCTATTGCCGGAGCAGACGGTACTTATCTGGAACACAGATCGTTTTATACGGATCAGGGAGGAGATGATAAAGGAGTTGAGATCGGTAGCCCGTCAGTAACAGAAGGAATGATGACGGAAGTTACATTTACGAAAGATACATGTGCAGCAACGTTACGTTACTATTATGTGATTCCTGAAGAAGCTCGTGGTAAGAATATCTCTTTTAGTTTTTATGCGACAGACAGTAATGGTAGAAGTGTCTCATACGACATGGGGACATATTTTATATCTAATATGGATATAAAACTTGATATGATAATTCCTACGGATAGTTATCTTTCTATCTCGGATATGGCAGTGTATACCAATGAGAATATGCCAACTAAAGCGGACAAGATTGATTTGGTATATCTATATCGTAGGATTTCCGGGATTGATTTTTTGCATGCATTAGTTTCACCAGGAGTCGGCTCGGATTATTTACCAGAGATTGTTTTGCCGGAAGGAGTGAATCGGATGACATCATTACAAAGAACTTTTGGAGCTATTGACCAACAACTTGCTCGTGATCAATATGGAACATTTATTGATGATTTGGATTTCTATCAGATGAATTTTAGTAATGCTTCCAATTTTATTGTTAACATAAAGAAAGATGCAGGAACATGGGTTGAAACTGCTGATGGAATATATCGTGCTTTTATTTATGTCAATAAAGTGGATAATGCAAAAAAAACAATGACAATTAGCGTTAAACGATTGCGAGTGAAATAATCGTTTTTTTCAAAATTTATATGTGAGATACTAAGGTGAAGTATACTTGTTATGGAACCTTAGTTGTCTCATGTAACCCCTTTTTCTATTCTCATTTTTAATAGGTTTGTAATTTAATATAAATAATATGGCATTGAAAAGTGTTCGTTTATTCTCTCTGTTTATTCTATTGGGTATTACTTTATATTCTAAAGCTCAGAATCTCCGGATCGATGGATATAAGGGGATTTGGTATACAATTGGCCAAAAGTCGGAGTATGGAGACAAATATTCTGGTGGATTGGCTACTTATACAGCTAATCATACTCCTGTGGCTATCTATGCCTCAAAAGTTGATAAAACCTTTTTTGTTTATGGAGGGACCACCAGTGAAAAAGATAAGCATTTACTGATTATGATTTCTTGTTATGATCATAAAAGTGGAACATTGGCCCGCCCAGTTGTTGTGTGTGATAAGATGGGAGTGGATGATCCTCATGATAATGCTTCTCTTACTATAGATAGCGATGGATTTATTTGGGTATTTGTAAGTGGGAGGAATGTTAGTCGTCTGGGACAAGTATACAAAAGTACAATGCCATATTGTATTGATCATTTTGAGAAAAAGTATCAATCGGTAATAACTTATCCTCAGCCTTGGTATATAGAAGGTAAGGGATTTATTCATCTTTTTACGAAGTATACTGCTGAACGTACGTTTGGTAGAGAACTTTATTGGTCGACGAGTCCTGATGGAATAAACTGGGCTCCGGATAAGAAATTAGCTGGTATGGGAGGACATTATCAGCTTAGTAATGTATGGAAGAACAAAGTTGTTACTGTTTTTAATTATCATCCTGACGGAGGAGCAGATTCTCGGACTAATGTTTATTTGGTTCAGACAGAAGATATGGGACAAACCTGGCAAACAGTGGATGGTGTGACATTAACTACTCCATTGACTTCTCCGCAAAGTGCAGCTTTGGTATATGATTATCAAAAAGAGAATAAATTAGTGTACTTGAATGATTTGAATTTTGATAAAGATGGTAATCCTATTATTCTGGCAGTTATAAGTAAACATTATCAACCGGGCCCCAAAGGAGATCCCCGAGAATGGGTTGTACTTCACAGAAAAAACGGACAGTGGTACTCACATGTGTTATGCTCTTCTTCTCATAATTATGATATGGGGTCTATTTATGTAGATAATGATGTCTGGACAGTGATTGGACCGACAGAGGATGGACCGCAAAAATTTGGTACCGGAGGAGAAATTGCTTTGTGGAAAAGTTGGGATGAAGGCCAACACTGGACTAAAGTAGCAAATGTTACTAAGAATAGCCCACGAAACCATTCGTATGTTCGTCGTCCTTTATATGCTCATAATGATTTTTATGCATTTTGGGCAGACGGGAATGCTGATAGTATGTCTGTGTCAAAACTTTATTTTACAGACAAAAATGGGAGTCAGGTATACGAAATGCCCTATCGGATGAAAACTGATTATGAAAAACCAATTGCAGTATATAATCAGAATTCGTATCAACCATTTGGTGTGAATTTGGCATGTGCAGAATTTGATGAAGCAAATTTACCAGGTAAATATGATAAGCATTATACTTATCCGAAAGTAGAAGAATTGGATTATTTTAAAGATAAAGGATTGAAACTGATTCGTTTTCCTTTTAAGTGGGAAAGGATACAGCATGAGTTGAATGGTGAACTTAATTCTGTAGAGCTGAAACGGATTAAAGATTTTGTAGGTGAGGCAGAGAAAAGAAGTATAAGCGTGATTCTTGATTTACATAATTATGCACGACGTTATCACCAAGGAGTGAAATGTATTATTGGTACTAATGGGGTAACCTTAGATCACTTTGCAGATTTTTGGCGGCGTTTTGCCATGGAAATGAGTTCATTCTCCAATATCTATGGCTACGGATTAATGAATGAGCCTCATGATTTAGGGAGTTCGGTTTCCTGGTTTCAAATGGCACAGAAAGGTATTGAGGCAATAAGAAAAAGTGATCAAGAACGACCAATAATTATTGGGGGGGACGATTGGAGTTCTGCGGAGAGATGGGTAGAGAAGAGTGATACATTGAAATATTTAAAGGATCCTGTGAATAATTTGATTTATGAGGCGCATGTTTATTTTGATGCGGATGCTTCGGGAAGTTATAAAGGATCATATGATACGGAGAAAGGATCTCCTACACGAGGGATAGAAAGGGTTCGGCCATTTGTTAATTGGCTTAAAAATAATCAGTTAAAAGGGTTTGTTGGTGAATATGGTGTTCCGGATGACGATGAGCGTTGGTTGGTCACTATGGATAACTTTTTAAATTATCTACAGAGCGAAGGTGTGAATGCTACCTATTGGGCAGCAGGTCCATGGTGGGGTAAATATCCTCTTAGCCTTACACCAAAAGGTGGGAAAGATGCTCCGCAAATGAAGATAGTAGAAAAATATCTTACTACCAGTTATCGGCATTGGGTAGATGGAGCACTTGCTAAAGCCGAAAAACAGGCTTTATTGATGGCCAGACATCTGAAAGATAAAGAAGGTAAATTACCGCGCTCTTTGAACTCTAATGGAGAGCTAGTGACCTCTTCTTCTGATTGGTGGTGTAGTGGCTTTTTCCCTGGTGTATTGTGGTATTTGTATGAAAATAATAAGGGTAGTGAAGAACTGTTTGATTATGCTAATTTATATACTAAACGTATTGAAAAGGAACAGTTTAACACGAGTACTCATGATTTGGGGTTTATGCTGTATTGTAGTTATGGGAATGGATTTAGATTGAATCCGACATCTGAATCAGAGGGAGTTCTTATTAACGGTGCACACGCTTTATCTGCAAGGTATAATCCGGTTGTGAAGTGTATCCGTTCCTGGAATAAATGGCGTGATTATTCTTATCCTGTAATTATAGATAATATGATGAATCTGGAGATGTTAATGTGGGCTTATAAGAGAACGGGAGACGATACTTTTAAGAATATAGCCATTTCTCATGCGAATACGACGAAATTGCATCATTTTCGAGAGGATTATAGCTCCTTTCATGTGGTTGCTTATGATTTGAAAAGTGGTAAAGTGTTGCAGCGAGGGACTGATCAGGGATATGGTGACGATAGTTCTTGGGCACGTGGACAAGCATGGGCACTTTATGGGTATACGATGATGTATCGTGAGACAGGAAATGAAGATTATTTGAATTTAGCATGGCATATCGCAGATTTTATACTGAATCACCCACATCTGCCGAAAGATAAAATTCCATATTGGGATTTTGATTCTCCTGGTATACCTGATGATTATAGAGATTCTTCGTCTGCTGCTATTATCGCTTCCGCTTTGTTGGAATTGAGTAAATATTCGGAGGGTCATCGTTGTGAAAGGTACTACACAGTAGCGGAACAGCAACTTCGTATGCTTGCTTCGGATGAGTATATGGCTGAAGTAGGAACAAATGGTTTTTTTATATTAAAACATGGAGTAGGAAATATTCCTCAGAATTCAGAATTGGATGCTCCTTTGAGTTATGGTGATTATTATTTCATAGAGGCTCTTTTGCGGTATCGAAATTATTAAAAACAGAGAACATATGAGAACTATTTTTCTTTTGATATTCTTTTTACTTTTTCAGGGGGAATTAAATATGTATGCACAAGTATTACCTTCACATCCCCGTATATTAATGTCTGGTGGAGAGGAAATAGAAATTAAAGAAGCTTTATCTATGGATACTCTTTGGACTGGTTTACATCGAAATTTCCTCAAAGAATGTAATAATCTGCTTAATCGGCCATTGTTGGAAAGGAAAAAGGTGGGTATGCGGTTATTAGCTACTTCTCGAGAAGCTCTTCGAAGAATATTATTTTTGTCTTATGCGTATCGTATTACTGGAGATGAAATATATTTTCAACGTGCAGAGGAAGAATTACTTACTGTTTGTCGTTTTTCTGATTGGAATCCATCTCATTTTCTGGATGTGGCTGAAATGGTCTTAGGAGTTGCCATTGGTTTTGATTGGTTGTATACTAAGTTATCGGCTGATTCACGCAGAATCATTAGTGAAGCTATCATGACGAAAGGGCTCTTACCTGCACAGGATGAGAGATATAATTGGTATTTGAAAGCAAATCATAATTGGAATCAAGTATGTAATGCAGGTATAGCAATTGCTGCTTTGGCGGTTTATGAACAAAATCCGGAAATGTGTAGATCTCTTATTCGGCAGGCAGTAGAATCTGTAAAGCTCCCTATGGCTGAATATGCACCTGACGGGGCATATCCTGAAGGGTATTCATATTGGAGGTATGGAACAACTTTTAATGTTCTTTTATTGGGAACCCTGGAGAAAGTTGGTGATTGGGATTTGTTGCCAGCTTTGTCGTCAGGTTTTATGAATACCCCTTATTATTATGAGCAGATGGTTGGTCCAACCGGGTATAGTTTTAATTATGCAGATTGTGGTGATGAGCATGGGTTAGCACCTGTTATGTTTTGGTTTGCAAAGAAAACTGGGGATCTTTCTTTATTATGGACAGAAAAAAGCTTCATGCAAAAAGATAAATGTTCTGGCTATTTGGCAAATAGACTGTTTCCGCTAATATTTTTATGGGGTAGAAATATAGAAATAGACAAAATTGTTCCTCCTGAAAAGATGATGTGGATAGGAGGGGGCATTACACCAGTTGCATTGATGCGTACTTCTTGGACTGATAAAAATGCTTTGTATGTGGGCATTAAAGGAGGAACTTCCAGTAGTAATCATTCACATATGGATGCTGGATCCTTTGTGATGGATGCTATGGGGATACGATGGGCTATGGATTTGGGAATGCAAGACTATGAATCTTTGGAATCGAAAAAAATGCAAATCTGGAGTAATGATCAACATTCAGAGCGTTGGAAGGTTTTTCGTTATAATAATTATGCTCATAATACCCTTACGATTAATAATAAATTACATGATGTAAAAGGGTATGCGTGTTGGAAATCATTTATCGATAGTGAGGGTTTGAAATCTGCAACGATTGACTTGACTACTATTTTTAAGGATGAACTGCTCTTTTGTCAAAGAGAAATTACAATGGTAAACGGCGCTTATGTAGTGGTGAAAGATAGTGTGAAAACAGATACTACAAAGCAAGCTCTTTTACGTTGGACAATGTTGACAAGAACTCAGATAAGAGGGATACAGAAGGATGGCTTTATACTGGAGCAAGATGGGAAAAGGATGAATGTGAAAATTAAAAGTCAGAATCAGGTTCAAATAAAAAAATGGTCTGCACAATCCGGTAATAGTTATGACGCTCCAAACCCTAATGTTGTTTTGATAGGATTTGAAACTATTATTCCGGCTGGAGAGGAAGCGGTTTTTGAAACAGTTCTATGCCCGGAACAATTGGTTAATTAGTATAGGTTTAAAAAATATCATAGAATAATATGAAAATACGATTTTTTTTCTTGTTAATATGTTTTCTATCTGTTGGCTATTCTTGGCGCCTGCATGCAAAAATTGTATTACCCGCTATGTTTACGGACAATATGGTATTACAACGACAAACTGAAGTAGCTTTTTGGGGAACGGCTACTCCGAGGTGTACTGTAACAATTAAAACTTCTTGGAACAATAAAGAGTATTCGGTTAATTCATCAGATAAAGGTGAGTGGCGGACAAGAATATCTACTCCTCAGGCAGGTGGTCCATATTATATTATTGTCTCAGATGAAACGAGCATTCGTTTGGATAATGTATTAATTGGTGAAGTTTGGCTTTGTGCTGGGCAGTCTAATATGGAGATGCCAATCGGAAGTTGGGGGAAAATAAATAATTATGAAGCAGAAATTCGTTTGGCTCAATGTCCCGAAATACGTGTTTTGCATGTTGAACGTGCTGCTAGTTTGTCACCACTCAGTGATTTGAAGAAGGTACGTAAGGGGACTTGGCAGGTTTGTTTGCCGGAGTTTGCAGCAAACTTTTCTGCCGTTGCGTATTTTTTCGCTAAGAATCTTCATCGCCATTTAAATGTTCCTATTGGAGTAATTACGGCCTCGTGGGGAGGGACTATTGCAGAATCGTGGATTAGTAAAGAAGCAATAACCCGGATAACTGATTTAGATAGTTGTGAAAAGGATACTCTCAAAGAATATTCCGTTGATAGAGATGGTCCTAATATCCATTCTGTACTTTTTAATGCAATGATTCATCCTATCATTCCTTATACTTTAAAGGGAATCATTTGGTATCAAGGTGAATATAATTGTGCTCGTGCAGAACAGTATAAAGATATATTTCCGCTCTTGATTACTGATTGGCGTAAACAATGGAAACAAACGCTGCCCTTTTATTTTGTACAGTTACCTAATTTTGGAGAAAGAAATGAGGAGCCGACTGGTGCACAATGGGCTGAATTAAGAGAAGCTCAATTTGAAACATTGTGTATGGCCAATACTGGGATGGCAGTAACCATAGAACTGGGAGAAGCCAAGAATGTACATCCCAAAAGAAAGAAAGAGGTCGGTGACAGGTTGGCATTAATAGCAAGGGCTAAGACTTATGGAGAAGATATTGTTTATTCCGGGCCTCTGTATAATTCATATATCATTGAAAATAATCAGGTGAGGATTAAGTTTGATCACGTTGGTGGCGGGCTAAAGATTAAAGGAGGGGATTTGATAAAAGGTTTCTCAATAGCTGGTCCGGATCACAAGTTTTATTGGGCAGAAGCTGAAATAGATGGAGAAGAAGTAGTGGTTAGTTCTCCTAATGTTCCTTATCCACTTGCAGTGAGGTATGCTTGGGCTGCTAATCCAGAATGTAATTTGTATAACGGGGCTGATTTACCAGCCTCACCGTTTAGGACAGATCATTGGAAATAAAGTATAGTGTTGTTTTAAATTTTAATAGTATGAAAAATGTATTATTAGGGTCTGATAATAAAGAAGTTGGTTATCAGTGTAATGATTCGTATGTACATCTTGAATTACCGTCGCTGAATATAAATAAGCTTCTGTGTTTAAATACCTGGGTATTGAGACTGAACAATGCTTTGAAATAAATGATAGAGGGTTTTGTACAACTATTATAAATATTGAAAGTAAAAATAAATTTAATGGATTATCATTCTTTTCTTTCTTGTATTGATTTTACTATTGTTGCCGTTTACTTGGGGGTATTGGTCTTTATAGGATTTCATTTGAAGCGTCGTGCATCTCAGAATCTGGAATCATATTTGTTGGGGGGTAAACATATCCCATGGTATTTGCTGGGATTATCTAATGCCTCTGGTATGTTTGATATTTCTGGTACTGTATGGCTGGTTGGTATAACTATTGTATATGGACTTAAGAGTATTTATATACCTTGGCTTTGGCCTGTTTTTAACCAAATATTTCTGATGGTTTATTTATCGGCTTGGTTACGTCGTTCCAATTGTACGACAGGAGCAGAGTGGATTCGCTTTCGTTTCGGAACGGATAATGGTGCTGTGACTTCTCATTGGATTATTGTTGTGTTTGCTATTTTGGTTGGACTGGGCATGTTGGCTTACGGTTTTATTGGTATGGGTAAATTTGTGGAGATATTTATGCCATTAAAAAGCGTCTTTCCTTTTTTGTCTTTTCTTCCTGATACATATATTCCTCATGTCTGGGGTGTTATTTTTACTCTGTTTGCAGTATTCTATGCTTTGATGGGTGGAATGATGAGTATTGTTTGGGCAGATGTGGCACAATACATCATTATGGGTTTAGCTTCCGTGGCTGTAGCTATTATTGCGATATTGCATTTAGATATCATTGAGTTTTCTTCTTGGTTACCAAATAGTTGGTTTTCTCCGTGGTTTGGGCAAGAGTTAAATATGACTTGGACAGGTAAGTTTGTTGAGTTTAACAATAAAATAGGTAGTGATGGTTACCAGCTTTTCAGCCTTTTCTTTGGATTAGTTCTTTTGAAAGGTGTGTTAGCTAGTGTTGCTGGCCCGGCTCCTACTTATGATATGCAAAAAATACTGTCAACTCGTTCTCCTCGTGAAGCAGCTTTGATGAGTGGCTCGGTCACATTGGTATTGATGCCGGTTCGTTATATAATGATTACAGGCTTTGCTATATTAGGGCTTATTTTGTTTAATCAGATACAGGGGCAAATTACTACTCCTGCCGGTGTGATTGATTTTGAGTTAGTTCTTCCGGCAGTAATTAATCACCCTTGGATTCCAGCTGGAATAACTGGGTTGATTCTTGCAGGATTACTGGCTGCATTTATGTCTACTTTTGCAGGAACTTTAAATGCAGTTCAGGCATATATTGTTAATGATATTTATATAAAGTATTTTAAGAAAGATGCGACACCCAGACAAGCCAATCGTGCAAATATTGTTGTGGGTTTAATTGTTGTTGTTGTCAGTATTTGTTTTGGAGTATTAGCACAAGATGTGAATAGTGTGTTACAATGGGTTACTAGTGCATTGTATGGTAGCTATATTGCGGCGAATATCTTAAAATGGCATTGGTGGAGATTTAATGGACGTGGTTTTGCCTTAGGTATGGCTGCAGGCATGATTCCGGCATTGATTCTTCCGATAGTTCCTTACTTTGACGGAGTGTTACCTTTATACTATTTTCCGATTATTTTTATTTGCTCTATTGTTGGATGTGTATGGGGAACTTATTCAGTACCTCCTACCGATTTAGAGGTTTTGAAGGAGTTTTATAAAACAACTCGTCCATGGGGAATTTGGAAGCCTATTGATGTACTTGTTAAAGCTGAAACTCCTGATTTTAAGGAAAATTCTGATTGCTGTAGAGATCTTATTAATGTTGGAGTTGGGATTATCTGGCAGACAGCTCTGGTGGCGGCGTCGATTTATCTCGTTTTACAGCAATTCATTTATTTTATTGTAGCAGTTATTATTGTTATAATTACTTCAGTAATATTAAAAAGGAATTGGTTTAATAAACTGGAAAATTGAATTTAATAAATAATATTACAGATTATGAAATTTGGATTTTTTGATGACGATAAGCGTGAATATGTGATTACAAACCCACGAACTCCATGGCCATGGATTAACTATTTAGGAACAGAAGATTTCTTTAGCTTGATTTCTAATACAGGAGGCGGATATACGTTTTGTAAGGATGCAAGATATAGGCGTATTACACGATATCGTTATAATAATGTACCAATAGACGACGGAGGGAAATATTTTTATATCAATGATGGGGAAAATATATGGAGTCCGGGTTGGAAACCTTGTAAAACAGAGTTGGATAAATATATTTGCAGGCATGGGTTGAATTATACGGTTATTACCGGGGCTAAAAATGGTCTCGAGGTAGAGATCTTGTATATGGTACCATTGCATACATGGGCAGAAGTTCAGAAAGTTACGTTGAAGAATACAACAAATCAAATAAAACGATTTAAAGTATTTTCGTTTGTTGAATGGTGTCTGTGGAATGCTCAAAGTGATATGGAAAATTTCCAGCGTAATCTTTCATTAGGTGAGGTGGAGGTAGAAAACTCAATTCTATTTCATAAAACAGAGTATAGAGAACGACGGAATCATTATTCTTATTATTCGGTGAATGTACCTATAAATGGTTTTGAAACGGATCGTGAATCATTTTTAGGAATGTACAATGGTTTTGATCAACCTCAGGCGGTAACTCAAGGAAGGGCATGTAACAGCATAGCACATGGTTGGTCGCCAATAGCGTCTCATTATATTGAAATTGAGTTGGGACCGGGAGAGTTAAAAGATTTGATCTTTGTTTTAGGATACGTTGAAAATGGTGAAAGTGAGAAGTGGGACGAGGAACAGAAACTAAATAAAAAGTGTGCATATGAAGTAATTGATAGATTTAATACTGTTGATTCTGTAGACCGAGCTTTTAATGAATTAAAAGAGTATTGGGACTATTTGTTGAGTGCATATGTACTGGAATCACTGGATCCGAAACTTAACCGAATGGTGAATATCTGGAATCAGTACCAGTGCATGATAACTTTCTGCTTTTCTCGTTCTGCCTCATATTTTGAGAGTGGTATAGGGCGTGGCATGGGGTTTAGAGATTCTAATCAAGACTTGATTGGCTTTGTTCATCAGATACCAGAACGAGCTCGTCAGCGTATTATTGATATTGCATCGACACAATTTTCTGATGGTGGTTGTTATCACCAGTATCAACCTCTGACGAAGAAAGGAAATAATGAGATAGGACAAGGGTTTAATGATGATCCTATGTGGCTGATTTTTGGCACTATACATTACTTAAAGGAAACGGGTGATTTTTCCATCTTACATGAACAGGTTCCTTTTGATAATCAGAAAGGATCGGAAGCTTCACTCTTCTTCCATCTTCAAGTTTCTTTTGAGCATATTGTGAATAATTTAGGGCCTCATGGTTTGCCTTTAATAGGGCGGGCGGACTGGAATGATTGTTTAAATTTGAATTGTTTCTCAAGTAATCCGGATGAGAGTTTTCAAACTACGGAAAATAAATCGGAGGGTACAAAAGCTGAGAGTTTAATGATAGCTGGATTGTTTGTAATGTATGGACGAGAATATGCAAGACTGTGTAAGATATTAAATAAGAATATTGAGGCAGAAAAGGCATACAAACATGTGGATGAGATGGTAAAGGCGGTGATGAAATATGGATGGGATGGCAATTGGTTTTTACGGGCCTATGATTATTGGGGGCGGAAGATCGGTTCGGAGGAGAATGAAGAAGGGAAAATCTTTATAGAATCGAATGGTTGGTGTGCAATGGCTCAGATCGGATTGGAAGAGGGAATGGTGGAAAAAGCTTTGGATGCGGTGAAAGAAAGATTGGATTGCCAGTATGGTATAGTATTGAACAACCCGGCTTTTTCAAAGTACTATAAAGAGTATGGGGAAATATCGACTTATCCTGAAGGATACAAGGAAAATGCTGGAATATTTTGTCATAACAATCCATGGATTATGATAGGTGAAACCATTCGTGGACGTGGAGATAACGCTTGGGAATATTATAAAAAAATATGCCCAGCTTATCTTGAGAGTATCAGTGAACTTCATAAAATGGAACCTTATGTTTACTCTCAAATGATAGCAGGAAAAGATGCTTATAAACCTGGTGAGGCGAAAAACTCATGGTTAACAGGAACAGCTTCTTGGAATTATTTTGCCATAACGCAATATATTTTAGGTATTCGGCCAGAGTATGACGGTCTGTTGATTGATCCGTGCATACCTTCTTCATGGCGTAAATTTAGGGTGAAACGCAGATTTAGGGGAGCTATTTATGATATCGTAATAAATAATCCAAAAGGAAAAATGAAAGGAGTTAAGCAAATTATAGTGGACGGTGAAAAACTTGAAGGTTCTTTCATTCCAGCGATGTTAGCCGGTAGTACTTATAAAGTTGAGGTAATAATGTAGTATTTATAAAATGAATAAACATGAGAAAGAAAATGGATGTTCGGAGAAGGGGGGATGAATTCGGGAGGAAAGGGAGGTAGTCATTGTTAATAGTATTGTGTCTGCTAGAATCTATGTTAGCGATGTAAAAAGAAGGGGATTTTTATTGTTATATGTATAGGTGTAGCATTCCCCTTTTTTATAAATTGTTGATGTTACTAATTTGATGTTGAATTAAAAAAAGTGAATCTGATGAAAATCTTGAAACTGCTATTTTGGGTTTCTCTGTTGCCCTTTGTATCTGTACAAGGTAGAATAATAAAGGTTTTGGCTATTGGGAATAGCTTTTCTGAAGATGCTGTTGAGCAGAATCTGTATGAATTGGCTGTTGGTGGTGGGGATACATTGATTATTGGAAATATTTATCGTCCTGGGCAAAGTCTACAGTCACATTGGAAAATGGCTATTTCAGAAGAAGCTTTCGAGTATAGAAAAATTGAGAATGGAAAGAAAACGAATGTTCATAAGAAAATGCATGAGTGTATTACAGATGAAAACTGGGATTATATTACATTCCAGCAAGCCAGTTATGATTCAGGATTACTGGAATCTTATGAACCCTGGTTATCTAATTTGTTGGAATATGTAAGGAGATATATTACTAATTCTACTGTAAAAATAGGGTTACATCAAACTTGGGCTTACGCTCAGAACTCGACTCATTCTGGATTCTCTGTATATGGTAACAGTCAAATAGACATGTACCAAGCTATCGTAACGGCTGTTTCCATAGTAGCTCAACGTCATGCTAATGAGATAGCGTTTGTGGTACCTTCAGGAACTGCTATTCAGAATTTGCGTAACACTTTTGTTGGAGATACTCTTTGTCGTGATGGTTATCATTTGAGTTTGGGATTAGGACGTTATACTGCGGCATGTACTTGGCTTGAGATAATAACCGGACAGAATCCCGAAACGAGCTCTTATAGTCCTTCTTCATTGACAGAGCAAGAGGTTTTGTTAGCAAGAAAAGCAGCGCATACAGCTGTCCTTTATCCCTATGCTTCTGTTAGGATTGATGAATAGGGATTTTAATATGGTACTGTTCACTATTTTGTGTAGATAGAAGGCACTCTCCATAATATTGTGGACAGTGCCTTGGAAAACGTTATTTCTTTTCCTTCTTTAGTGCTTTCTCAATTTCATGGCTCAGACTGTCTGTTGGGATATCTCTTGCAAGTATCCTGCCGCCCGGAGATACAAATATATTGGTTGGTAATTTCAGTATGGCATATTGTTTGGCAGTCTCCAGATTCCACCCAGTAAAGGTACATACCTGTTCCCAGGTTAGTGTATCCTGCTTTATCTTATTTTTCCAGTCTTCTTTATTTATGTCGAACGAAATACCTAATATGCCAAACTCTTTGTTCTTTTTATACTTATTGTTTATCTTGCGCAGTTCCACATTTGTAGAATCACACTCTTCGCACCAGGATGCCCAGAAATTGATGAGCATATATTTGTCTTTGAACTTATCTAAGCGTGTTACTTTTTCTCCTTTTTGATTGGGAAGGCTGAAGAAAGGAGCTGTCTTGCCTTCATTCACTTTTTCTATTTGGGTGATATTTTCGGTCAACTGTCCAATGGAAGGTTTATCTTGAAGTACTCCTGCCATCACATCAATCAGCTCTTTTATCTTTTTAAAGTCAGGAGTCTCCTTTTGTACAAAATACTTGTCCAGCAGATAAATGCTGACGAAAGAGTTGTTGTGCTGGCGGATAAATTCTTCTGCTTTTGCTTCGAGCATTTTTTCGGAGGGTATGCCCGGCCCTTGCAGCGTTGCCTGGAAGGCAGAGAACTCTTCATTATAAATATTTCCCTCAATATTCAGGTGGTCCAGGTTGTTTGCATTCCCTTGTACCTTGATTTTCTCTTTTTTATCAAGAAAAATCGGATACTCTGTTTCCCCTTTCAAGAGTAGCATGGCTGTGGTGATGGTGTCTATTTTTAATGAATGAGAGAACTTGTCTCCTTTCACATATATAGTATCTATATGCTGGTAGAGCCCGTCGATGCCGTATAAATAGATTGTATCGTTTCCCAGTCCTTTTATTTCTCCGGTTATGCTTGTTGTATCTGCATTTTTCTTGCAGCCTGTCAGGCAGATTATCAGGATGAGCAGGATATTTATTTTCTTCATTTTTACATCTTTTCTGCGAAAGTACGGGTTTTATGGATAAAAAAAAAGAATTGCTCACCATAAATGGTGAGCAACTCCTTTTTTTTCAAATAAAAAACGAAGGATTCGTTTATTTGATAATATTCATAAAGTCTGAGTTAACGAAGTATTTTGCGAACTCAAGATCAGTTGCAGCTTTCTTAGCTAATGAAGAGTCTTTAGCAACTGCGCTTTTCAGACTGCTTGTTAACATAGAAAGATTGTTAGTTCTTGCACCTAATACAGCCATCAGATAGTCTGTGTAAGCATCCGGTTTTTCTACACCAGCCAATGTGTTTTTAGCTTTGTTGTAGTCCTTAGCCAGGATCTGAGCAAGAGCAGCACTATTTGTCTTAGCGTCACCGAATGAGTTTACAGCTCTTTCATACTGACCCTGTGCAATGTACAGGTTACCCATTGTTTCGCCCAGTTCTTTAGCACCAGAAGCCTTACCTAAGTAAGATTCAGCAGCGCTCTTATCACCTTTAGCCAAAGCTACAAGACCTAAGTTCATGTTAACTTCAGGAGCAGCCTGAATGTTAGCAGCTTTCTTCAGGTATGATTCAGCTTTGTCAATGTTACCAGCCTGATAAGCCAATTTACCAAGGTTGTTGAATGCACGGTAGTCATTCGGGAACAACTCAGTAGCTTTTGTGTAGATTACTTCTTTCTTACCATTGTCATTAGTCAGCGTTGCAGCATACAACAATTCTTCCAAAGTCAGTTCTTTAGGATTAGAAGAAGCCAAAGAAGCGATTTCGTCGTCAGACTTACCAATAATTTCATAATTCAAAGTCAAACGAGAACGACGCAATTGTGGCAGGATTTCGTCAGCCAAAGTTTTGTAAACAGAAGAGATGTTTTTGATTTCTTGTTCTCTTTGTTCAGGATCCTGATACATAGAGAGTACGCGAAGGATCAATTCTTTGTCCTGGATGTTTGATTTAGAAACCAGTTCCTGGAAACCTTCCCAGTCCTGAGCTGTGTATTTAGCATCGATAGCTGCATCGATCTTAGCTTTCTTAAGGTCTTTGCTCAACATCTTAGTAGTGTTGTCTTCACGGTTTTCGGCCAGCTTAGTGTTCAAACCTACACCACCATCAGGAGATGCATAAGCAGAAACTTCAATGTTGCTGATTTTTTTGTTAGCAGCATCGTTTACGTTAGCTACTTCCTTGTTGAATTCTTTAGCAGTCTTCAATTCGCTTGCACGAATGTTAGCCTGTTGGATAAGGAACATAATGTTAGCATTGTGTTTCTCTTTGATGATACGTTGGAAAGCGTCGTCACCGTTAGCAGGGTTAGCACTTTGCAGCGTGTTTTCAATCAATTCTGAAGTAGAAATCACACCATCAGCAATTTTCACAGCAGGGATAGCTACTGTCTTGTTGCCGATTTTAGCATTGAATTCAAGGTACAATTCAGACTTAGCCATTTCAGGAACATAGTCAAATGAAGTTTTCATCGTGTAGTTACCACCCATCTTGTAAGAGATAGTCTGGTCGTTACCTTCAACTTTTTCACCTTGGAATACTGCAGGTTGGCCTTTAACTTCGCCACCATTCCATCTTAAAACCGGAGTTACTTCTACAACGGCTTTCTTTTTGAAATACTTTTCAGGAAACTTTCCGTTGATAGTTACAGGAACTTTACCACCCACTGCTTCCAACACCTGCGGAGTTGTAGTAAAGTAGTCAGATGATAATTCACCCATTTTGCTGCAAGACGAAAATGCAACAATCAATGCCATAAGGAAAGGCAAATAAAGCTTCTTAATCATTTTAGGTATAAATTAAATGTTTGTAATTGAAATATTCGTCCATTCATGCCTTTTCCATTTAACCCGGAAAAAGTAACGCAAAGATATTAAATATTAAGATATATATATAGCTAAAGTATTGTTTTTATTATAATTTAATGAAATCAGCCTTTCTTTTCTTGACGATATTTAATATTACGCGGGTGATGCTCTATTATTTCACTCCGTAACATGTTCCGATCGATGTGAGTATATATCTCCGTAGTGGCAATGGATTCATGACCAAGCATACATTGAATAGCTCGTAAATTGGCTCCTCCTTCCAGCAAATGAGTGGCAAATGAATGACGAAATGTATGCGGACTGATATTCTTGGTGATACCGCTTATCTGTGCGAGTTCCTTGATGAGGTGGAAGACCATAATACGGGATATGTTTTTACCCCATCGGGCCAGAAAAACAAAATCCTCATATTCTTTTTTTATTTTTCCCCGGTTCCGGTCAATAAAATATAGTTGTATCTCTTTAATAGCTCGTGGAGAAATCGGTACCAGACGTTGTTTGCTGCCTTTACCTTCTACTTTGATAAAACCTTCATCAAAATAAAGATCGGAAAGCTTTAAATTGGTCAGCTCGGATACGCGTAAACCGCAGCTATACAAGGTTTCCAGCATGGCACGGTTGCGCTGGCCTTCGTTTTTACTAAGGTCTATGGCTGAGATGATGGTATCAATTTCTTCAACTGTTAGTACCTCTGGTATTTTAAAGCCAATTTTGGGGCCTTCAAGCAGTTCGCTGGGATCGGCTTCTATATAGTCGGCCATAATGAGAAAGTGGAAGAAAGATTTGATACCTGAAATAATTCGTGCCTGCGAACGTGGGTGAATACCAATATCATGCAGTCCGGCAGAGAAGCGTTCCAGATCGTTCAGACAAACATCCAGAACTCCGGTATTCTCTGCTTGCAGGAAGTTGAGTAGCTTACTCAGATCGGTCATGTAAGCATCCTGCGTATTTTTAGACAGAGACTTCTCCAACTTTAGATATTGTTGGTACTTTTTGATTATCTGCTCTTGTGTATCCTTCTTCTCGGTTTTTTCGTTTATTTTCATTTCTTTTTTCTACCTTTGCTCCGCGAAGATAGGTTGCACCTCAGCAAAATACAAATAAATTTGCTTCTACATTCGGTTTGCGCTATCTTTGCACCCTGAAATAATGTTCCCGAGACAAAGGTATTAAAATTAGTAGGATTGTGTTATGAGGATACAAATTATTAATGGCCCCAATATTAATCTGCTGGGCAAGCGTGAACCTTCCATATATGGTAGTGTTACATTCGAAGACTATCTGGCTGAACTCCGCAAAGCGTATAAGGATATAGAAATTAACTATTTTCAATCGAATATTGAGGGAGAAATGATTGACTGCATTCAGCAGGCGGGTTTTGAAGCAGATGGTATTATTTTGAATGCGGGGGCATATACACATACGTCTATTGCTTTACAAGATGCTATTCGTGCGGTGACTGCTCCGGTAATTGAAGTACATATTTCTAATGTACACAGTCGTGAAGATTTTCGTCATGTGTCTATGATTGCATGTGCCTGTAAAGGAGTCATTTGTGGTTTTGGGCTCAATTCATACCGTCTGGCCCTTGAGGCTTTAAGATAATAATGTGAGAATAAAATAGATTCATATAATTAATGTGTAAATAAGCCGGAGGACAATTGGCATATGGGCACATTATCAAAATTAAATAATTATTTAAGATGTTGCTGAAACAGACTAAAATCGTAGCTTCCATCTCAGACAGACGCTGCGACGTAGACTTTATAAAACAGTTGTTTGATGCCGGAATGAACGTTGTTCGTATGAATACCGCGCATGCCAGCCGTGAAGGTTTTGAAGCTTTGATAGCTAATGTACGTGCCGTTTCCAACCGTATTGCCATCCTGATGGATACCAAAGGGCCGGAAGTACGAACTACTGCTAATGCCGAACCTATTCCTTTTCAGATTGGAGAGAAAGTGAAGATTGTTGGTAACCCTGACTTGGAAACAACCCGCGAATGTATTGCTGTTTCATATCCCAATTTTGTACATGATCTGAATATCGGTGGAACGATTCTTATTGATGATGGTGATCTTGAACTTCGTGTGATTGATAAAACAACTGACTATTTGCTTTGTGAAGTGCAAAATGAGGCTGTCCTGGGTAGTCGTAAAAGTGTGAATGTTCCGGGGGTGCGAATCAACCTGCCTTCGTTGACAGAGAAAGACCGTAATAATATATTGTATGCTATAGAGAAGGATATCGATTTTATAGCACATTCGTTTGTACGTAACAAGCAGGATGTGCTTGATATTCGTACCATTCTTGATGAGCATAATAGTGATATTAAAATTATTGCCAAGATTGAAAATCAGGAAGGTGTTGATAATATCGATGAAATCCTTGAAGTGGCTGATGGTGTGATGGTAGCGCGTGGTGATCTGGGTATTGAAGTACCGCAGGAACGTATTCCGGGTATCCAGCGTACACTGATTCGTAAGTGCGTGTTGGCAAAGAAGCCGGTTATTGTAGCTACACAGATGCTTCACACTATGATTAATAATCCGCGTCCGACTCGTGCGGAGGTAACTGATATTGCTAATGCTATCTATTATCGTACTGATGCTTTGATGCTGAGCGGTGAAACGGCTTATGGTAAATATCCGGTAGAAGCCGTGAAAACGATGACTGCTATTGCCGCACAAGCTGAAAAAGATAAACTGGAAGAGAACGATATCCGCATTCCGTTGGATGAAAATAGTAATGATGTGACTGCATTCCTTGCCAAGCAAGCTGTGAAAGCTACAGCCAAGCTGAAGATGCGTGCTATTATTACTGATAGTTATAGTGGACGTACTGCCCGTAACCTTGCTGCTTTCCGTGGTAAATATCCTGTGCTGGCCATTTGTTACAAGGAGAAAACCATGCGTCATCTGGCTCTTTCTTATGGGGTGGAAGCGATCTATATGCCCGAATTGGCTAATGGACAGGAGTATTACTTTGCTGCACTACGCCGTCTGTTGAAAGAAGGACGTTTGTGTCCTTCGGATATGGTAGGTTATTTGAGTAGTGGTAAAGCGGGAACCCAAACTTCTTTCCTTGAAATCAACGTTGTGGAAGATGCTTTGAAACACGCTGAAGAAACGGTACTGCCTAATAAGAACAGATATTTATAATTTATAATTGGACGATTTACAATTTACGATTGAAATCACTTCTGATAAACAAGAGTTATTTCAATCGTAAATTGTAAATCGTCCAATCGTAAATCCTTTTTCTCTTTCTATGGATACTATAGACGATTACATCCTGAGCCATATAGATGATGAAGGCGATTATCTGAAAGCCTTGTATCGTGACACACATGTTAAACTACTTCGTCCTCGTATGGCTTCCGGCCATTTGCAGGGAAGAATGTTGAAGATGTTTGTCGAGATGATTCGCCCCCGGCAGATACTTGAAATAGGTACGTATAGTGGTTATTCTGCTCTTTGCCTGGCCGAGGGACTTCCGGAAGGAGGAATGCTTCATACATTTGAGATTAATGATGAACAAGAGGATTTTACACGTCCCTGGCTGGAAGGATCGGCTTATGCTGATAAAATAAAGTTCTATATCGGTGATGCCCTTGAACTTGTTCCCGGATTGGGTATTGTGTTTGATCTTGCCTTTATAGATGGGGATAAGCGTAAATATATCGAATATTACGAAATGACGCTTGCACATCTTTCCGCCGGAGGTTATATTATAGCTGATAATACTTTATGGGACGGTCATGTTCTGGAAGAGCATCCGCATAGTAACGATTATCAAACAATTGGTATTAAAGCGTTCAATGATCTTGTGGCAAAAGATACAAGGGTAGAGAAGGTGATACTTCCTTTGCGGGATGGGCTGACGATTATTCGCAAGAAATAGTGCTAACTTAGTGGGTATGCTATTTCGATAATGAAAACTAAAAATATCATATAAATAGCCTGTCAAGCGATATATTTCTGTAACTTTGTGTTTTATATGAGTAGGTGAAGGTCGCCTGCTCAATATGAATAATTACATTTAATAAACCTGATAAATAACTTTATGGAAACAACCAGACAGAATAAGATATCCCGTTTGTTGCAAAAAGAATTGAGTGAAATCTTCTTGTTACAAACTAAGGCGATGCCCGGTATACTGGTGTCGGTAAGTGCAGTTCGTATTAGTCCTGATATGAGTATAGCGCGTGTATACCTTAGTATTTTTCCTTCTGAAAAGGGAGAAGAGATGGTAAAAAATATCAATAACAACATGAAATCTATCCGGTATGAGCTCGGAACGCGGGTTCGTCACCAGTTGCGTATCATTCCCGAACTGAAATTCTTTGTGGATGATTCATTGGATTATATAGAAAAGATAGATTCTCTTTTGAAGTGAACCTGCCCTTTTATATAGCCCGGCGCTATCTCTTTTCAAAGAAGAAGCACAATGCCATCAATATTATTTCCGGCATATCAGTATGTGGGGTAGCACTTGCTACGCTGGCGCTTGTCTGTACACTTTCTGTATTTAACGGTTTCCAGGATATGGTGGCCAGCTTTTTTACAGCGTTCGATCCGGAACTGAAGATTAGTATTCGGGAAGGTAAGGTTTTCGATGGACAAGACGAACGCATACAAGCGATTCGTGCCTTGCCGGAAGTTGTTGTATTCACCGAAACGCTGGAAGAAAATGCGATGGTACAGTATAAAGACCGTCAGACAATGGCTGTAATAAAAGGGGTGGAAGATAACTTTGAGGATCTTACGTCTATTGACAGCATTCTTTATGGGGCAGGGGATTTTCTACTTCATGATTCCATAGTAGATTATGCTGTGATGGGTATCGAACTGGTTTCGACGCTGGGTACAGGTATACAGTTTGTTGATCCGTTGCAGATTTATACCCCTAAGCGGAATGCTAAGGTGAATATGGCAAATCCTTCTGCTTCTTTTAATATGGAGTATCTTTTTTCTCCGGGTACTGTCTTTGTGGTCAATCAGCAAAAGTATGATAGCCGTTATATTCTTACTTCCCTTGATTTTGTGCGTCGGATGCTTGATTATACAACCGAAGTCTCTGCTATTGAATTGAAATTAAGTCCTGGTGTAAGTGCCTCTTCCGCCAAATCAAAGATTGCATCGATATTGGGTGATGACTTTGTTGTGCAAGATCGCTATGAGCAACAAGAAGACGTATTTCGGATTATGGAGATAGAGAAATTGATTTCATATCTTTTTCTCACGTTTATTTTGATGATTGCCTGTTTTAATGTAATAGGTTCTCTTTCTATGTTGATTCTTGATAAGAAAGAGGATGTTGTGACTTTGCGCAATTTGGGAGCGGATGATCGTTTGATTTCCAGAATATTTCTTTTTGAAGGGCGTCTGATTTCTCTTTTTGGTGCTATATCCGGTATTGTATTGGGATTGATTCTCTGTTTGATACAACAAAAATTTGGTATTATCTCTTTAGGTGGTGGAGGAAACTTTCTGGTGGATGCCTATCCGGTCAGTGTACATTTTTGGGATGTAGTGTTGGTGTTTGTAACGGTATTTGCCGTTGGCTTTCTTTCGGTGTGGTATCCGGTGCGTTATCTTAGTAAACGATTGCTCTCTTCAGGAGGGAAATAATAAATAACGATGTCTGTCAAATGACTTCTACATAAAAAATAGCGCCCCATATAATTTAGTACTAAATTATATGGGGTGCCTAAAAAGGATTCTTTCTTTTCTGTTACTGAATAACTATCTTATAAGTACTAATTGTATTGTCTTTTGTTCGGATACATACAATGTATATACCTGTTGAGTCTACAGCTACTTCAATGCTCTGATTAGCTTCACCATTTGCTATGACTTGTCCGGTAGAAGTGAGTACGGAGTAAGTACAATCTTCTGTAGGGATAATTGTAATATTGGTATCAGTAGCATAAATTCGGGCTATATTCTCATTCGTTTTTTCCAGTCCTGTTCCTTGTGTTATTACACAGGAAGTTGTCTGATAGGGTTCATTGTAATCTGTATAATCAGGATATGCTTTGGAAGAGATAACACAGTAGATTGCACCATCTGGTATGGTATTGAAACGGAATTTACATCCTTCTGTTACCGTGTAGTCTTTTCCTGCACTAAGTTTTTCACCCGTACTGGCAAGATACCATTCAAAAGTAGGATAGACCCCATTTGGGAAGTATGAATCGGCCAATCCTTTCTTTTTCACATACCAGTCCGAAAAATCAATTGTTTCATCAGTCTTATAACTGCTTGCCAATTCATATTTCATCACTTTATCTTTCTGATATATATATGACATTTTTATCTTCTCACCTTCGGGAAAGTTTGGCATGATCATATAATTGTATGAGCAGTCGATTTCCAGAATCTGATTCAGACTTTCGGGAACCAGTATCTTTGTCAACTCGTTATATGAGCAATCCAGATACGTCAGGTTGATATAAGAACTTATATCCAGTGTTTTTAAGCCATTTTCTTTACATGTCAGAGAGGTCATGGTAGCTGCATTTTCCGGAAGAGTCGCTTCTTTTATTCCACTACAATTCAACATCTGTAGATTGGTGTATTCTTTCAGATTAATGCTGGCTAATGCTGTATATTCACAATTTAATTCTGTTAAAGCTGTTTTTACAGTCGGAAGAGTAAGAGTTGCGAGTTTGGTATTGCTCTTACAGATTAATTTACTCAGCTTACTACATGTATTAACATCCAATTCTTCTAATGAAGAATTATTGGTGGCTTCTAATGAAGTTAAATTGGTATACTTACTCAAATCTATTGTCTTTGAGGATAGTTTTTTCAGGATGACAGTTTCTAAATTCTCTGTTTCGTCTGGCAGAACAATTGTGGCGGCACCGGATGGAGCATAATTCAGATTTTTCAGTCCTGACCAATCATGTATGTCCAGATTTCTTATATTACTGTTTTCAATAGTCAGGCTGGTTATAGTTGCTATATTTTCAGGGTATGTTATTGTTGCGATTTTAGAACTTTCTTTTATAGAAAGTATTTCCAGTGCTGTACATCTGCTTAGATCAACTCCAGTGAGATAATCGCAGTAGGCTAAAGAGATTTCCTTTATTTTGGCTGCATCTGTATAAATCTTAATAATCTTTGTATCTGTAGGTGTACCTTGTATAGATGTTTTTGTTGAATTTATAACTTTATCAACCAGATTTCCATCTCCCCAGTCTATTTGAATGGTTGTATTATCTTCTGTTGCCCCAATAGAAAAGCCAATGCTCCTTTCATTGGATGTAGTGAGGCTGATAACCGGATCGGCTGCTTTCTCGATAATTACATCCGTAGTACGATAAGGAGAGTTATAATCCTGATAATCAGGATATGCCTTAGAAGCAATAACACAATAGGTATTACCTTCAGGGACTGTATTGAACCGGAATTTTGCAGGTTCTGTCACAGAGTAATCTTTTCCTTCTTCCAGTGGTTCTTTGCTTCCATTTACATACCAGGTGAAGGTAGGATAAACTCCTTCCGGGAAATAAGAGCCTTTGATACCTTGTTTAAGAACATAAAGTTCGGATAGGTCTATTATATCATTTGTGGTATATCTTTCACTTAGAGTGTATTGTGAAACTTTCTCTCTCTGGTCCATATAGGTCAAATCGATCTTCTCACCTTCCGGGAAGTTGGGTAAAAACAGATAGTTGTAAGAACAGTCGATATTGATATCCTGGTTCGGATTCCCGGGAACTTTTATCTCTGTCAGTTCGTTGTATGAACAATCCAGATACGTTAGGTTGGTACATGAACTTATATCCAGTACTTTCAGGCCATTTTCTTTGCAAGTCAATGAAGTCAAAGTAGACGGATCTTCGGGAAGGATTGTCTCTTTGATCCCGCTACAATTTAATACCTGCAATTTGCTATATTCTTTTAAGTCTATGGCTGTTAGTGCAGTATATTCACAATCCAGTTCTGTTAAAGTTGTTTTGATTTCCGGTAGAATAAGAGTCGCCAGTTTGGTATCTCTTTTGCAAATTAGTTTTGTTAACTTGTTGCATTTACCCACATCCAGTGTTTCCAATGCAGAGTGAGAGGTTACTTCAAGAGAAGCCAGATTGACATATTTGTTTAAATCTATAGCTTTTAATGATAACTTACTAAGAACGATATTTTCCAGATTTCCGGCTTCGTCGGGCAACACAATGGTACTGGCACCGTAAGGACTATATTTTAGATTTTTGAGGCCAGACCAATTATGTAAGTCTATATTTTTTATACTGCTATTGTCAATGGTGAGATTCTCCAGTGTAGTTATATCTTCCGGATAGGCAATGGAAGTAATTTTAGAGCTTTCCTTTATTGATAAGGTTTGCAAAGCTGTACATTTACTTAAATCGACGCCTGTGAGGTAATCACAATAAGCTAAAGAAACTTCCTTTATCTTAGCTGCATCTGCATAAATTTTAATATTTTTTGTTCCTGCAGGAGTACCCTGTATAGAAGTCTTTGCGGAGTTTATAACTTTATCAACGAGGTTTCCATCTCCCCAGTCTATCTGTATAGAAGTATTATCTTCAGTAGCTCCTAAGGAGAAACCAATAACTCTTTCATTGGATGTAGTTAAAATGATAGCCGGCTCAGCTGCTTTTTCAATAGTAGTATCGGTAGTCCGGTACGGAGAATTGTAATCCTGATAAGCCGGATAGGCTTTGGAGGCAATGACACAATAAACACTGTTTTCGGGAACTATATTGAATTTGAATTTTCCAGGTTCAGTTGTTGTGTAATCCTTTCCTTCTTCCAAGGGATCGCTGTTTCCGTTTGTATACCAAGTGAAGGTGGGATAAACTCCATCTGTAAAGTAGGAACCTCTAATTCCTTTTTTAGAAACGTAAAATTCAGACAGGTCAATAATGTCATTTGTTGTATAACTTTCATTCAATGTGTATTGCGATACTTTTTCCCGCTGGTCCATATAGTATAAAGTGATGTTTTCACCTTCGGGAAAATTAGGCATGATCATGTAATTGTATGAACAGTCTACAGACAGATTTTTATCCGAACTGGGAGTTTGGATAGAAGTAAGAAAATTATAAGTACAATCCAGATTTGTCAGATTGGTATATTTACTGATATCCAATGTCGTCAGACCACATTGTTGTAACGTTAAGTCATTCAGAATATCTGTATTTTCCGGAAGTATCAATGTTTCTAATGTTGCATCTGCATTGGATAAGGCAAGTGTCTTAAGCTTTGTACATTTACTTGCGTCAAAAGAAGCCAGATTGAGATATCTACAGTTGATCTTTGTCAATTGATTCTCTGTAGAGGAAGGGAGAATAATTTCAGTTACACCTTGGCAACTTGAACAGGACAGTTCTGTCAATGCCAAACATTTACTGAAATCAAGCACTTTTAGAAGTTTATTGGAAGAGATTTCAATCTTTTTCAGCTTATTGGCATCTCCGTATACGTTGACTGAAGTACCCGAAGCGGAACCATTGACTGCTGTTCCGGTTGTTTTAACCGTTTGTTCTATTGCTCCCTCACCAAAGTCTACCTGGAAAACTGTTTCTTCAGTTGCATACAGTTTAAAACTGATTTTACCGGCAGTACAAGTCATGTTGATAATAGGTTCATCTTCATTTTTCTCCGCCCATACGCCAATGACTATCAGTGACATAAGACAAGTAATAAGTAGTCGTTTTTTCATATCTTCCGATGTGTATTAGTGAATAAAATATTGTCCGGGACGTCAAATACGGGACTTTACGCCCGGACAATTGTTCAGAATAAAGTAAAGAGAGAGAGTTTTATTTTTTGATAACTTTTATAGAAGCATTGATAGAGTCACCTCCAATTTTTATCAGGTAAATGCCTCCGGCCCAGTTTGCCCCCGTAACAGTTATATTAGCTTCATTGGTCGTTTTTTCATAAACGGTTTGTCCGTTAGCATTGAATACACGAATTAATTTCGATGTATTATCTCCGGTTTTTATGTTGAAGTCAGAGTGGAATACCGTTGGATAAACGCTGATCTTATTGTCTTCTACCTTGTTGATAGAAGTTCCTTTTACCTGATGGAAAGTAATTTCCGGTGATAGATAGAAAGAAAATCCGGTTTTATCAATCTCGTTAAACGGCCAGGGAAGATCAGGTACACAATACCATCCTCCGTTAAGATTCAACTCTGCGGCTCCTGCTGCATGAATCCGGACATAAGCAGAAGCAACTTTATCTGCTCTGTACACATCACAAACCAAAGCTAATTTGGTAGTTGCGTCCGGTACGATAGATTCGTCCAGTTCTATAGATAAATAGAATGTTCCTTTGACTTTTATAGGAGTTGCAAATTTAATTTTTCTGATGACATCTTCGTAGTCTACAGAAGTGGTACCGAAAGCACCGCTCATTGTTGTAACATATTCTCCAAATACATTATCCGGATCCGGTGCTCCCCATTTCTCTCCATATAATCTGACTTTTACAGGTTTACCTTTGTTAGTGGTAACTGCTTTGTATACATACAGTCTGAAATGAACGGCACTGACGGTGGCTTCAGCGTCAGCAGGCAGTTCGAATCTTTCAGCAAAGGTGGTATAATATCTGTTTATGCCACTAACGTAGTCATTTGAACCAGGAACATCTGTTTCCGGCAGGTACAGTTCGTCATACATGTCCGATATGTTAGCGACAATGTCTGTGACATCTTCTTTTCCTAAAACACCTATGTTTACAATGTCTGAATAAGAATCAGTGGATTTTGCATTTGCTACACTCAGCAGAGGTTTGTAATCTCCGCTCTCCGAATAGGTTACAACCGGATTTTCTTCGGTAGTAGTAGCCGGATTTCCGAATGTGTTCCATTGATAATCAGTTGCATATTTTGATTGATTAATGAATGAAATGGGTTGTTCCGGATATACATAGCGCAGACGCTCTTTTATGTGATTAGCATGAGTTGACCAAAGGCCGCCGTATGCAACGTATTTAGCTACAGCCGGAAAAGGATTTTCATTATCATAGACTTCAAAATTGTCTATTCCTACACCATTTGCAACGATCGTAGTAAAACCGATTCCAAAGTAATAGATACCATCAGTTTCAGGTATGAAATCAGCCTCTACTTTTTTCCATTCTTTGTACTTTATATTTTTTAAATCTACCAATGTGATACAATCAGCTTCCTTTGATTGTCCTTTACCAACAGTAAAGCGTAAGCTTTCGCTCTTATTGGCCGATTCAGAAAGCCCGGGAGCCAATAGCCAGAAACTGGCATGATAGATTCTTCCGGCTTTCATTTCAAATCCGGGAGTATATGCCCAGTTATTTTCTGTTGCAGAAGAATAGACACCCAGACAATTGGGTTCGGAATATATATTTTTCCAACCGTTGAAAGTTGTGATGGCAAAAGCATCTTTGTCACCTGTACAAACCCATCCTTCGGGGACAGTCCGAATCTCATAACTGTCAAAATCATTAGAATAGGGTAAAGTGCCTAATGTAGTGGCCCGCGTTGTTACTGTCCAGGAGTTTGTTACTTCCGGTGCACTTACTTTCTCCGTTTTATTTCTTTGTGGCTTGATTTGTTGGGCATTCACCTGTGAACAAGCAAAAGAGATGAATAAAACCATCTGAATAAAAATGTAAAAACTCTTTCTTTTCATATTCGTAATTTTTATGTGGTTATTTAATGTATCTGATTGTTTTGAACCAAACGACGTCGGGATTATCGTTTCTTCTGAATGTGATTTCACTTGGACTTTTCAGGTTGTTATAAGTCATGTTGTATGGTTCGTCATCACTCATGTATCCTAGAATCATTTTGAAATATTCCATATAAAAGTATCTGGCGAAATCATCTCCTCCTCCGGCGAAAATTATTTTCACCTGGTCGGCATCTTTTATCGGAACGAAGTCCATATAAAAATTAGCACTATACAATTTTCTGTCATTAATTGAATAACTGTATATAGTAAATACCTGATAAGGACTTTGTAAAGAGGCCTGTTGTAACTCTTCCGGACCTTGTCCATAAAGGTCTTTTTTCATGTTTTCGGCAGCAGTATTCCACATGGTAGTAAATCGGGGCCCCATCTGTTTCGTGTCAAAGAACCAGTTACCTTTTTTGGTTACAAATGCTTCTCCTAAAGGCATCTGTGTGATTTGTACATTGTCTGCTCCTTCGTCTGTACAAGTCAGGTGAGTTTTATCTTCCGAAGCAGTGAAATTCTGTATTGTTTTTCCTGCAATGGTTATAGGCTCTTTGAATTTGATGCCATCTGTAGTATAGATATAGGCCATCCCTTCGGCTGATGAGCTGACTCCTTCCGGCAGGTTGAAAGTCTGGTAACGTCCTATCTCTTCAGATTCTTCCATTTCAATAGTAGTACCATTTACATTCAAACGCATGGTGAATCCCGGGAAAGCTTCTATCATCTTATCCAGCTTACTACTGTAACTTTCCCATGTCATATCATTGGGCAGAGGGATCATTTGCATTTTAGTCCCATTCTTTTTTCCCTTTAACTCGATTTTGTCTTTGGCTACATTAAGAATGATGAATTCATAGTCACCCTCGTAACCAAGTCCATCCGGATTGGGATCGGAGAACTGGTGCAGTATGTGATTGTATGTATCAAAACTTAATATAGGGCCCATGTCTCCCTTTATCTGATACATACTTGTGGCTTGGTCACCCGGTGATTCCAGTATGGGCGACTCTGCAGTAATACTTACTTCTCCCTGTTTAGAGAAGACCATGTAGAAACGGAACCCTCCGTATTTGTTATCTTCGGGGTAATATTCAAAAATCCATCCGTTTTCCGATCCAGTCAGTATTTCTTTACACTGTTGCAACATTGCATTCATCCTGTTGGCAGAAGAACTGTCAAATATGTTTTTTTCATCTGAGCATGAAGTAATGCACAATGTAAACAAAGCAATGATAGTATAAGCTAATTTATTCATTGTATGTTATTTTTTCATTTAAAATTGAATCAATATCTCCGGAACGTCTGATGATAATGGTTCTTAATTCATCAATGTCAATATTCCACGCAGTCATTAGCCATTCTTTTACCATATCGAACTTGGTTTGTATTTTGGTAGCTCCCTCTGTTCCTGCATTTGCCAGCATGTTCTCCCAGAAACCATCCGGTTTAACAAGATAGTTGGCTATTACTTCTACGAAGTCTTCTTGTGGTTCCATACCTGCATAGGGGGTGACGAAACCAAGTTTCCAGGCTTGTTGTTCCGTTCTGTTTTGCCAGCCGGTAGAGGAGTAGTCGGCTGCAGATATTTGATTATATTCGGTAGGATAGTTCTTTTTCTGGTGTAGGATGTGAGCAAATTCATGATGCATTGTTTCAAAATAGTATTCATTCAACATCTCTACGTCTGTAGGATCTATGGCATTCACCTTATATAATATGACTTTGATACCAGCCTCTGCCGAACCTAATACTTCTGTAGAAGAAGAGGCATTGATGGCTGATGAGCCAACCAGCAGAATGACTTTGGGTGCATAAGTTCTCATGAAGTCTTTGTTTTTTCCGGTTTTGTCGAATATCTCATCATAAGATTCAAGCCACAGATACTTGATAATTTTTGCCAGCTTTTTTGACTTCTCCACTTCGGCCGGAATAAGATTGTATGACATGTCTGCTTCTATGTCTTCCATCCGGTATTTGAAATCAATATTATACTCTTTCACATAGTTTTGAAGCAACCAATTGTCAAATTCTGTGCGCTCACGAGGAGTTGTATCAAAAATACTTTCTCCGAACTTATCATCAGAGCAGGAAGATATCATCACTCCGGTTAAAAAGATTACTAATGTGTATAATAAAATCTTTTTCATATGTTTCTGTACATTTATTTATTATTATCTGGGATTAGGTTGCATACCGGCTCCGATTGCATCTGCAGGTAACTGCAATACTCTTCTGGGATCGTCTTTTGTCAAGATATCGTCAGCTTGCCCGGATATGTTGTGTTTGATTTCGATACCGAATCGTTTAATGTCAAACCACCTGAGGCCTTCATGTGCGGTTTCTATACGTCGGAAGTGCAAAAGACAGTACATAAAGTTTAGCTGTTTGTCACTCTCAATCTCAAACATTGGGTTTAACTCCGGACGCAATGCTTTATCTGCTGTTTTGTAATAGGCATTGATGTAATCTTCAGTCAGTGGTTTTACCCCTTTTATAGTGTGTGAATCATACCAGGAGATCAGATCTTTTGCTGCATTGGCATAATCTTTCATATGTATATATGCTTCTGCGCGGCAAAGAAGCGTTTCATCAGTAGTGAAAACCGTATTTACAATGTTCAGATATCCTATGCCGGATATGACATCCGTATACTCAATAAATCCATAGAGTTTGGGATAGTAGGATGTCTGATCGCCTCCATATATCTTATTGGCATGATAAAGATATTCCGGAGTTACCCAGGGACCTAAGCTCCAGTAGGTTTCCTGCAGTTTGGCTGTATTCATTGCATATCTGCAATATTTAGAGCTCCAGTGGTTGTAATTCCACATAGATGTAGCGGGCATTAACAGGAGATTACATGGTAATTCAGCTTTTACATAAGCAATACCACAATCTTTTGCAGCGGCAATGCTCTGGTATTGCGTAAGGTTACGGAGTACTTTTGCCGGATTGTCTCCAATGGCCTTTGTGGCATATTTGGCAGCTTTGTCATAATTGCCGTAATATAGGTTGAATCGTGCGGCAAAAGCATAAGCTGCTTTCTGATTAAAATGATATTTGATAACAGTACTTTTGTACTTTGTGTCGTCAATAAGTGGCAGGCCTTCTTCTATATCACGATTTATCTTTTCATATATTTCCGCAACAGTACCTCTTTCGTATTTTCCGGATACTATTTTTTCCGGTTTTTCTACGTAAGGTACTCCCAGGTCTGCACCGCTTGTTTGTGGATTATATGCTTTACAAAAGACGTTAGCCAGAATGAAGTGTGAGTAAGCACGACAGATAAGAGCCTCTCCTTTGGCGGCCAGTTCTGTTTCATTATCTCCTTCGGAGGTATTGAGGTATTCCAGTGCATGATTGGCAGCAGCTATTGCTTTATAGTACTCATTCCAGATAAATTGTGGGGTATCTTGCTGGTTATCTGTAAAATCCTGCCATTTGTAGCTTTCTTCCACACTTTTATTGTAAGAGATATAGAGCGGACCGTTATCTGCAACATTATCAGACATTAATTCTGTAATTTGTACGTAAGTACCGGTAGAATAGGCTGAGACGAGTAGTTGCAGTACTTTCTCGTTATTGTCGAGCTCGGTTCTGTTATCCGGCATTTTATCCAGAAAACCGTCACAAGAGGATATCATCAGGAGCATTGCTGTGGCTCCAAACCATGTTGAGTATTTATTTTTATATTTCATATTCATTGCAGTCTTTTTATAATCCAAGTCTTAAAGTTAAAGTGAACTGTTTGGGTACGGGAGAAGCAACTCCTCCGGAGCGGAAGAATTCCGGATCCTGTCCGTTTAATTTGGAATCCGAATAAATCAGAAATAGGTTTGTAGCTTGTAATTTAAGTTGTAGATTGTTCAGCTTGAACTGTTTGATCCAGGCTGGATTGAAATCATATGACAAAGAGATTTCTTTCATTCGGATGAAGTCACCTTTTGCTACACGAACATCCGAATAGTTGTATGCATTATAGGCATATTTCAGGTTTGGAATATCTTTCACCTGACGGGTATGAGCTATAACGGGTATGTTGGTATAGGCTTCATCTCCCGGTACGGTCCATCTGTTCCTGAATTCCTTAGGCATAGCGTCCAGATCGGAGTACTCGCTTTTGAATACAGGGTCAAGACGAACTACATTTCCAAAAGAATAAGTCATGAAAACATTCAATTTAAAACTCTTGTATGAAAAGATATTGCCGAAACTTCCGGTAATAGTCGGGTCGGTAGGACCTTCGTATTTCAGAAAATCTTTCTTTAAGGCTTCCTGGAAGTTGATATCTGTAATTGTGACTTCTCCGTCTTCGTTGATAAAAGTTGGGAGTCCATCTTCATTCAGGCCCTGGAACGGAATGGAAAATAATGCACGTACGGGGTACCCTTTTTCTGCAAATCCCATACCGGAGATAAGGCTCATTACACGTGCTTTCGAATCCAGTTCGGTTATTTCATTCTTTGATTTTGAGAAGATGAAATCCGTAGTCCACTGAAAATCTTTGGTACGTATATTTTTTGTTGATAAAGTAAATTCCACTCCGCTTGATTTCATGGAAGCTACATTGGCATACTTAGTGCCCTGTCCGCCGCCGCCTTGAGTGTTGATAAGCCCTATTAAGTCATAATTATTGCGGGTATAATAATCCAGGCTCAGATTAATTCTGTTGTCAATGAAGCCAAAGTCGGCACCCACATTAAACTCATGTTTCTTCTCGTAAGTCAATTCACTGTTTTCCAGATCTTCTATTTGCAAACCTGATTCTTTCACACCTGCAAAAGGACGAAAGGGGGAGTAGTTACGATATACAACGCGGGAATTGGTGACAAAAGCAGGTCCTCTGTCGGCTGTAAGACTATAGGATGCTTTCAATGTAAAATGAGATAGAGCCGGAGTAAGCTTCTCAAAGAATTCTTCTTCGTGCATATTCCATGCAGCAGCCACATTCCATGTGGGTAGCCAGCGGGCCGAACGGGCTTTACCCAGTCTGTTGGAGCCCTCATAGCGGATTGTTCCGGTAGCTGTATATTTCCCCATATATGAATAGGTTCCCATCCCGAAAAAAGCAAGGTTGCGTGAATAGGTCAAATCGTTGTAGTAATACTGGTTATTCTGTTCTATTCCTTGCTTAAATATCAGATAATCATAAAAGGGTATACCTCCTTTTTCGTATTGATATCCCCATCCTCTTGACCAGTATTGGGTCCGGTCGGCTGAATTGGCTTCTGTTCCGGCAAACAGATTCATGATATGTTTGTCTTTGAAACTTGTATTGTAGCTTAAACTGGCTCTGAAATCATAGCCCAATAATTTATACTCGTTTTTATCGAATATACCTCCTTCCGGCAAAACGACCACTGGCAAAGAATTGGGGATATCCGGATTTTTATATAATAGAGGGTTCCTATCACGTATAGTAGCATCCCCTGCTGCACGGTATGCTTCCGGTTGGTTTGAATTCTCTTTTATCAGATGGTCCTGTGAAGTCATCTGATATTTTACGGCTCCTACTACATTAGCTTCGAGTCCTTTGATAATTTTCCAGTTTAGTTCACCCTGAAATTTAAGATCTACTACATCCAGGTCAATGTAGTTTTTATCTAATTCATTCAGGATGTTGAAAGGGGCATAATTTCTTGTATAATATACAAGTCCGTCGGCATCTTTCAATGCTAATGTTCTTGAAGTATTCAATGCGTAGCTATACGGGTTGATGTCAAAATCCCGTCTGACTTCTCCGCTTACTACATCTATCTCCTGGCTTAATGTTCCGGGAGCTTTTTGTTTTCTGTATGATCCATTGGATAATAATGTCAACGTCAGGTTGTCAGAGAGATTGAAAGAAGCATTTGCATTGGCTGTATATCTCTTGACCGAACTGGCTTTTGTCCATCCCGGATCATTGTAAATACTGATTGAACCGTAGTATTTAGCTTTTTCCGTACCAGAACTGATGCTTATTGAGTGGTTCATGGTAATGTTATTGTTGAACAATTCATCAAACCAGTTTGTATTTCTCATTTCGGCCATTTGAAGGTAGGCAGCCTGTGCTTCCGGAGTATTCACTAATCCCCATGACTGATCCTTTGGGTTGTAGGAATTAATGAGCTGATACATTTTTCCGTATACTCCACTGTTGGAAGCTCTGTAGGTATCAGAAAAAATCAACCAGCCTTTTTCTGCCATTTCATTATAAACACCCATTTGTTCTTGGGACCCCATTATGTTGAAATTGTCATAATTGGGCTTTAATCGGGAGGTAAATTCTCCCGTATAATTAATGCGGCTGACACCGGCTTGCCCTCTTTTGGTAGTAATAACCACAACACCTGCCATTGCTCTGGCACCATATATTGAAGTAGCCGATCCGTCTTTCAAAATTTGAAAGCTTTCAATATCATCGGCACTTAGTCCGGCTATTGCCGAACTTATAAGGGTTACAGCATCACCGGAAGATAAATCGTCGGCATCAATTTCTACGGCATCTTCCATAACCACTCCGTCAACGACCCATAAAGGTTTTGAACTACCATAAATAGAAGTGGCACCACGGACACGTATTTTCGGGGCTGTACCAAATGTTCCGGATACATTTTGTACAGATACTCCGGCGGAACGTCCTTCCAAAGCACGGCTTACGTCCGGTATACCGTCCAAACGTGCGTCTTCTGCTTTAAGCCTGTCGGTTGCACCGGTAAACAAACGTTTATCCACTTTAGTCATACCCGTTACAACGACCTCTTCCAGCATTTGGGAATCTGAACTAAGCGTAATTTTTATGTTGCCCTCTTTTATAGGTAACTCTTTAGTTTCCATTCCAATGTAAGAAACAATCAGGGTTTTTGCTTTTTCGGGAATACTTATCTGAAAATGTCCGTCGAGGTCGGTTACCGTACCTACTGTCGCATCTTCTTTGAACCTGACGCTTACCCCCGGCAGACTCTCTCCCATATCATCTACTACTGTACCTGATATTTGTTTGTTTTTCCCTTTCTCAGAATTTTGCCGGGGCTTGAATATCTGAATGTATTTATCTTTTATTTCATAATTCAAAGCTTGCCCTTTCAGGATAATGTTTAACGCTTCGTTAATGGATTTATCCTGGAAATTGATCGTTATTTTTCGTCCCAGATCCACTTCACTCACATTAAACCATAACGAATAAGTAGTTTTTGCTTTTAGCTGTTCTAAAGCTTCTTTGACTGTTACATTTTTCAATTCAAGAGATATATTTTTCTCCTGAGCAGAAATGATTTGTGCACAGACCAGAAAACAGGTGATTAAAGCCATCTTTATGAGGGCTTTCCATTCTTTTACATACATCGGCGCTATTGTTAAAATTGTAATTAATTATTTCTTGATATGATTATTTCATCTCCATTGATTGTGTAGTGCAGGTTATTGTTAGCTGCCATAATATCGAGTATTTTCGTTATTGTTTCATCGTTTCGGAAATCACCATAGAAGCGCTCCGTACATAGTTGTTTGTCTTTTATTTCTATTTTGACATTGAATGCACGTTCAAGATCGCGTACAATCTGGCTTAAAGGTTCTTCATTGAAGAATAGTGTATTTCTTAATGTCACACTGGGAACCCGAATTGCTGCAGTGGGTTGTCCGGTTACATTGCTCGATATGGCATCCAGTATTTCCTGTTTGGGCTGTGTCCACATTGCGTAACTTTGAGCATCTACGCTTTTTACAGTTACACGATTCTCTTTCTTATTAATTACAGCCTGTTGGTTGGGGATAAGTAATATGTTCTTTGCTTGTCCTTCTATACTACCTACATTCAAGCTACCTTCAACCAAGGTAACCCGGGCACTTTCATCTTCGGCATATGATTTGAAGTTGAATTTGGTACCGAGTACTTTAATTTTCACTTTTCCGGAAAGAACACTGAATGGGAGAAGTTTATTTTTAGTAACTTCAAAATAGGCTTCGCCATCCAAAGAAACATTTCTATCAGATTGTCCGAAGCTCTCCTGATATGAGAGGCGGCTACCCGAATTTAACCAGACAGAAGTTCCGTCCGGCAAAGTTACTTTAGACTTGGAACCATAAGGTATCTCGATGGTTTGTGCCAGATGGGAAGAAGAGGGTGATGGAGAAAATACATAATAGGAGCCCACTCCTAATCCGAATGCGATAACAAATACAGCAGCATATTTCATCCATGGGTGAAGAGTGATAAAGTGTAGTTTGCTTTTCCGGGGCTTTTTCAATCCGGTCTTCTTTACAAAGTGCGTATATGCAGATTCTATATCCGATTTGAAGAAAAATCTGTTTCTGGATATACGCATGCTTTTGATTAAGAAATAGTATTCTTTGTATAGTTGCCTGTTTTCGGCACTACTTTCATACCATGCTCTCAAAACAGCTTCTTCTTCTTTTGAAATTCGTTTGGAGAACTGCTTGTCTATAAGATTAAAAACATCAATATTACTATTCATATCTTGTCGCCTTTTATAAGTAGGACGACCGAAGAATTCAGTAGGGTAGTGAGAAATGATATATTTTCGATAAAAAGTTTATTTTTTATCGAAAAAGATATCACGAAGTCTGTCCGAATCGGATTTTATTGATTAAAGAGATAGAAATATAGGGCTGTAATAGCAAGAATGTAATCTTTCAACTCTTCTCTAAGCAGGCTGAGTGCTTTTTTTATGTGGTATTTTACGGTATTGACAGAAATATTTAGTTCGTCGGCAATCTCAGCATAGCTTTTGTCACCGTAGCGGCTGAGTAAAAACACTTTTCTACATTCTTCCGGCATTTCCCGGATGATGTCTTCTATTTTATCTTCCAGCTCTGATAAAATAATTTGTTCAAACATCTCTTGATCCGGAATATAGCAACTCGATGAACCAATTTCGCTTTCAAAGCTGACTACTTCTGCTTCCCGGGAGTAACTACGTAAATAGTCGATACTCTTATTGTGTACAGAAGTTAGCAGATATGACTTTACAGATGTTGAAATATTCAGTAGTTCTCTTTTTTCCCAAATAGAGAGCATAACATCTTCCGCTATATTTTGGCTTAGGTGATAATCTTCCACATATTCATATGCAATGGAGCACATCAAGGCATAGTAATGGTCAAAAATGAATCTGAATGTATCATGATCTCCTTTTCTGATTCCATTAATGAGCTGTGCATCGTGCATGAAAATGTCTTTTTTATTATTCATCCGATCCGATATTCGTGTTATTCTATGAAATGTACGATTACTTTGCTGATACTATGTCAGTTGTGTATTCTAATTTTTGTTTTTTAAAGTATTTATTATAGCAAATCAATAAGCATGAGTAGTTAATACAAGAAATAAAGAATGAAAATAATGACAAATGTATTGTTTCTACTCTTCCTGCAGGGTCAAACCTACTCCTTTTACTGTTTTGATATTCACTGTTTCATCTTCTGCGAATAGTTTTCTTAATTTAGTGACAAATACGTCCAGGCTGCGTGAAGCAAAGTAATCATCTTCTGTACCCCATAGTTTTTCAAGAATAGTTTCTCGTTTTACTACTTCACCTTTCTTTTCACAAAGCATCTGTAAGAGTGCAGCTTCGCGTACTGTCAGCGTTCTGCTACTTCCTGATGCGTACTTTAGCGTAGCATGTTCCGCATCCAGTGTATAATTCTTACCTATCCGGTAGATGGCTTCATCTACTGTTGTTGTATTTGTGGGTGCAACAGGCTTTTCCGGTACTTTTTGGCTCATCTTCATCAATGCCTGCACATGTGCATTCAGTTCTTCCGGGAGAAATGGTTTTTTCAGATAGTTGTTTACTCCCAACTCATAACCTTTTACTACGTCTTTGGGCGATACCCGTCCCGAACTGAATAGAATAGGGGTGTCTGTATCCGTTTCACGAATGCGCTTCACCATTTCATATCCATCCATAACAGGCATTTCAATGTCCGAAACGATCACGTCCGGTTTCCACTCCTGCCATATTTTTAATCCTTCCACACCGTTGGCGGCATCTTTTATTTCATATCCTCCAATCATGTCTTCAAGCCCGCCCTGGATAATATACCTTAGGTTGGCATCATCTTCAACTAACAATAACCTTATCATACCATCTCTTTATTTTGTTGTGGAATATTTATAGTAAATTCGCTATATTCTCCCTCTATACTTTCAAGCTTTACGCTTCCGTGATGTGCCCGTACAACATGGAATACATAGTTTAATCCAAGTCCAAAACCCGGAGCTCCTCCTTTTCGATTTCGCTGTACAGCTGAGGCACGTTCAAATTTCTCGAATATTTTTCCTTGCTCTTTCAGTGGAATACCCATACCGTTATCTTTCACACTGATGTGTGTATATCCATTGGATGAGGCCGATGAAGATATTTTTATTTGTACACTCTCTTCCGAGTATTTGATGGCATTATCAATCAGATTGCTGACAGCCTCTTTCAGAAATTCTTCATCTGCATATACTTTTTCTTCCTGCAGATCAAGAATGAATTCAACAGGCTTTTCTGCTTTGGCAGTAAACTTTTCGGTGAGATCTTCTATAATAGGACGCAGACTTACCTCCTTTTTCTCGAGCAGCAGTTTGCCCTCTTCCAGCTTTGACAATGTCAATACCTTATTGACCAATGCCAGCAAATGTTCTTCTTCGTCCTCCATGATGTCGAAATACTTCTCCTTCCGTTCCGGTTTATCATCCAGCTTTCCACTGCGCAGGATACGTGTACCCATGAGGATAGAACTGAGTGGGGTTTTCATATCATGTATCATGGCATAGGAGAAGTCCTCGCGTATTTTGGCTATTTTGTTTTGTTTCACAATCACTTTGATTTGTTGTACAAGGCAATAGATCACGATGAACAGAAGCAATACCGTTCCGATGAGGAACATTCGCATCTGAAGGATAATCAATTTATAAGGATTGTCGATGGTAGCCTGTATACCTTTGGAGAAGTCCTCCCGAATGGGGAATATCTGGGTTTGCATTTCGTTGTGAAGCCGGACAAGGCTACTGTCTTCTGCAAAGTCTTCTACATATTTATAGCGTGTAGAATCGATGTCAACAGAATCTATACGGAAATGGAGTTTTCCGAGATTTACTTTGTCCAGCTCTTCTCTGTAACAAGAGTCAAGAGATTGATAGTTGAGAGGGATGTTATATTCGTGATGAATGCTGTGCAGGGCAGTTATCAAAATCAATCTGTCGGCCATATCATTTTTCGCACGTATTTTGGTAGAATCCAGTTGGAGTACGGTACCATTGGGGATATTCCCTTTAAATTGCTTACTTGATTTTGAGGACTCCTGTAATTGTGCTTCCAGAAAAGCATTATTGATTTTGTCGTACAATTCATTCTCCAACAAATGATAGGAGTTGGAAAACCACATTCCTTGCAGCCCTACTACCGCCAGGATAGCAATGACAGTAATATATCGAAATAGCGGTTTATTCATGCTTTTTTCTTTTAATTCGTTGGCAAAGATAGAAAAATAGTTTGTGATTATTCACTTTTTTAAGTATTTGGTAACGTCGAATGTTTTGTACGTATGGAAATTTCCCCGTATAGGAAGGGCTTAACGTAGCGTTAACGTAACGATAACATTGTAATAACATACTCTTAATTTACTCTGTTTTATCTTTGCAATGCCGGGAGTAGAGAAAAATAGAAATCCTTCTTCCTTTATTTATATGGAATGAGATGACGACCGATACAGAAAATAAAAAACCTCTGTTAGCCATTAGCTGTGGAGCGGGTGGGACGCAGATTATCCTGAGGACAGTTCCGTGTGCTTATTCGTTTATTGCATACGAACTTATCCGTGCATTTTTCTTTCTGCTTTTTGTAAAGCGGGGTTTCCGGTCTGTTTTCTTGACAATGAAGGGGAGGCTATTGTTTGCCAACTGTGCGTGTAATGAACCTTTATATGTATGGCAATTTGTCATAGTATCTTTGATGCCTGCTTTTCTTTTAGGAGTTCTTCCTCTGTGTTACACTTTGTTTTCCGGACGATTCATTTTTCTTTTGATCAGCATTCCGTTTCTGCTGATGGGTATCAATGATTATAAAACAATTTGGCTGCTCAGATATTTCGAAGAGAATAATCTGGTAATTAATTATTTAGAGCGAAAGGAGAAGAAGATACATTAAACCGGGAAAAATAATGTGAACTCACTGAACTTATTTTCTACACTTTCCACTCTGACTCTACCATTATGTGCAACCATTACCTGCTGAACATAATTTAGTCCGAGTCCAAAGCCGTTGGCTTTACTTCGACTATTGGCTGAAGCACGTTCGAACTTATTGAATATTTTACTTTGTTCTTTCAGTGGGATGCCCAACCCGTTGTCGTGTACTTTAATTTTGATGAAACTATTTTCTTCTTCACACACAATGCTGATTTTTACTTCTTCGTGAGAGTATTTGATGGCATTGTCTATCAGGTTACTAAGAATTTCACGCAGACAGAATGCATCGGCATAAACAGACTGACAACGGTGGAATACTTTCGAAAACTCTACCGGCTTATGAGCTTTTAAACGGAATTTTTCTATAAGATCATCTATTAGAGGTTCTAAATCCACATTTTCTTTATGTAACTGTAACTTGTCTTCTTCTATTTGTGTGAGCAGTATTACCCGGTTTGACAGGGTAAGCAGATGCTCGCATTCGTCGGACATAGTACGCAGATATCTTTCTTTTTTTACAGGATTGTCGTTAATTCTCCCTGTACCCAATATATGTGCTCCCATAAGAATAGAGTTCAGGGGTGATTTCATATCATGAATCATGGCATAAGTAAGGTCTTTCTGGAACTGTGCAAGGCGGCGTTGCAGGAAGGTAATTTTCACCTGATAGAATACGCAACCAACAATAAGGATAAACATTAATCCCAGTGAAAGCAGTAATGGCCACAACGGTTTTAGTATTAATAGTTGCGGAGAAGATATTGCTGCCTGTACTACTTTGCTGCTATCATTGTTCAGAGGGATGAACCGGGTTATGAGATCCGGTGCCCCGGTTGTATATCCGGGGCGTGTGCTTTCTTCTGTTTCAAAGGTGGGATATTTCAGTATATTGATACAGACCGGGTTTGTGATTCCTGCTTCCTGTAGATAGGTGATAAATACAGAATCCATGTGGTGCAAAGAAAATGGAACAGGGGTGGAGCAGGAGTTTATTGCTTCAAGCATTTTAAGAGCCGAGCGTAGCGTGTAGTTTGCATCGATTGAGTTGTAAATGTGATAAACATATACCCTTGTTACAGGTGCTTTTGTTCGTATAGCTTCTTCTTTTTGCTTTTGTGCAAAAGGGGTAAGGCCGGTTTCCGGGAAGTTGAGTATTACTTTTTTCTCTTTACTGGCCATATAATGAGGAAACTGATGATAACTTACTTCGTTTAAGAATGCTTCTTCAAAATACGTATTTATTTTGTGTGCAAATGCTTCTTTTCCGGTACTGTATAAAAAAACAATCCAGATTATTAATAGTAGAAATGTACCTGCCAGACTGAGTATAGAAAGTGCTTTGGAAGAACGTTGTTTTTTCCCTTGATTCCGTTGTGTTGCCTCCCGGGCGGCTGTCAGAGTTTCTTCGGTCATCGTAAGCAATGTATTGCTCTCATTCTCAATTTCCTGCCATTGTTCTTGTGCCATTTTAGCCGGAATGGCAGAAACTGGAGCAGCCATGTTTCCCGCTAATGCATAAAAAGAGTTTTCCTGTACTTTTATGGTTTGCTGTTGGCGAATGATGAGCTTTATCTGTGAAATGATACTGTATATTACTATGGTCATCAGGCCGAAAGTGAATAGATAGAGCAATGATACTTTCTTTAAAATCAAGATGTAGGGAGAAACAATTACGGCTTGCACAGCTATATCGTTTTCACGGTCTATAAAAAAAGGTTCGGATGCTAATACACCTATGCTTCGGTTGAATGCCGGGTTGGTGCTGGCTAACGTCCGGTGAGTTTTCGTATCTATTTTGTTGATTACAACTTCGCTGTCAATATGATCTTGTTTCAGCTTCTTTTTCAGTACTACTGCCAACTCATCAATAGGAAATTCTACACCGTATTCAGTTTTTAATATCCGGGCCAGATACTCATTACCTCGCAGATTTTGCTCGTCTGCCGGGAGGTCTGCATATGGTTTAATAGGTATATAGGTGACGGTTGTTCCGTCAGGATAGGGAAGCTGGTTGACCAGATTGTCGATGGTTTCGTAAAAGGCAATGGAAAAACTCTTTTTTACTGTGAGTTTCATGATTTCCATGTTACTGCGATAGGCATAAAATAGCCCTCCGATTTGGAGTATCAGAGTTAATGTAAGTCCTACAAGAGTGATAATCGTTACTTTACGCGTACGCATCTCTTACAATTTTGTCGCAAAGATAGCACATTTTGGGAGAAGCATTGTGCGGCTTATCGGTTTTTAGGTAGTTATTAGCTGCTATGGAAGTATTATTTTGGGCAGATGGCAAAGTGATTGGATATAAAAACGAGTTTATAAGAACTGTTTTGTATATAATTATGAAGTCTGAATAATCGATATTGGCAAAGAAAAGATGAATCTTGAAAGTAAATAGATATGACATTCTTTGGTTTTATAAGTCGTTGTTTATCAATGCGTTATAGAATGGTATCTTTCTCTACGAGGAACGCATCGAAACTCTACGAGGAATGACTCGTTTGTCGTAGAGAAACAGGGCTTTTCTCTACGACAAACGAATTGAATATTTATAAGATTTGACAGAAACAACTGGAAAAGAAAAGATCGCTTCCTATCAATGTAATAAAATATGATTTCTTTTTCGGGTTATTTCCATACATAGCTAATTTTTATTGTAGTACACAAACTTTGTGAGTGGTATTGGCTACTTTTACCAGATAGATACCCTGGTTTACTCTTTCGGTTGCTTTATTGTCACATATACCGTTAACGATCTGTTTGCCGTCAATTGTGTTTATGGCATAAGCCGTACTACTGTTGCTTTCAATGATAATAGTACCATTGTTTACATATACGTTGGCAGTTGCCACTTGAGTATTTCCGATACCACTGCCACCTGCTATATTCGCTACGATAAATTTACCACCGAGGTTACCATTATCCACAGGTTGTACGGCGAATTCATAATCAGTCGTATTGAATCCTTTCATACGAATCTGATGGCTATTAATCAGACGCGCTGCAACTTTAGAATCATAAGTTGTAGTCCCGAACATTTTATTTGCCTGGAGGCTTGCCGGGGCATAGGTATAGGTGTAAGTTACTCCGAAGTCATCTGCTTTTTTAGCTTTAATGTATATATTGTAACGGATGGCTTCTGCCAGAGTTGTATCGTCTGTTGCGTTTCCCCAGAAAATAATAACATCTGAACCGTCTTGTTTAACCTGTACATCTGAATTGCTTGTAAATCCGGGAGCTTCATTCATAGCAAGATCACTGGTTAAATTGTTGGGTACTAGCCGGTTGAACCAGTTAGGCTCTTTAGGTCCCCATCCACTGATAGAATAGTCGAGCGCACCGTCATGGTTGAAATCAATAAAGTTCACATCAGATTCGTGAGAGTTGGTATTATCATTTAGGAATTCACGGGTGAAGCTGTTGTCTCCATTGTTATAATATAAGTTAGCGAGTGAATAGTCTGTCTCGGTTTGTCCGTCTGTTGATGACCATCCACATTGAATCATAATATCAATCTTACCATCATTGTTGATGTCACCTATAGCGGGCATAGCTCTGGCTGTAAGTAGATTGGTTACTTCTGTTTTCAAAGGATCGGCAAAAGTTCCGTCGCCATTATTGATGTATAAGTTTCCTACAGTGTTATTGGTTTCTGTATCACTATTTTTTAAGTCTCCAAACTCTAATATGTCGGGATAACCGTCATTATTCACGTCTGCAGTAAAGGTAGTACCGCTCTTTTGACCTTCGAAAAAGCCCTGCTGAGTTGTTTCACGGAAAGTGCCGTCACCATTGTTAAAGTAAATAGTGGTAGTGGCAATCCAGCCGTTAGTCTGGTCATTACCGGATACGATAAGATCCAGATATCCGTCTTTATTTAAATCACTCAGATAAACGGAGCCGGTTGTGATTGTTTTGAAGGGCTCAATTCCTTCTCCGTCTTCTCCCACGGGGTTTTGTACCTCTTCAAAAACACCTTGGTTATTTCTGTATAGAATCACGTGCCAACTCTCATCTTTACGTGCCCATCCTGTCATAAACAGATCTGTCCAACCATCATTGTCATAGTCGCCGGCTGCGCAGAAGTAACCCCGGTGTTGTCCTTCGGATTCTCCGATACCCAGTTCGTCTATCTCTTGCTGAACAGCATGCTCAAAAGGATTGTCCGGATCTCCTGTTCCTCTCCAGATAGCAGTATAGTTTTCTCTGTTTTGTCCGCCCTCTCCGTTGTCAGTCACTTTTTTCCCCTGTACATAAAGATCCATGATACCATCATTGTCGAAATCCAATACAACTGCGCCGGCAATTTCGAGCTTAGGAATATTAACGGGTATGTTGGTAAATTCGCTTCCTTCTTCATTTCTGAACAGATATGCATGACCCATATCCTGGTGTTTACCACCAATGAGGAAACGGTCCGGATAACCATCGTTGTTGTAGTCAAACCATAAGTCCTGTCCCCATTGAAACCAGGAACAGACATTGGCACCTTCAGGATCACTGGGATCTCCCCACGGCTGTTTGATCACATCTCCCCATTCTACTTTTACAGGTTCGGTAGCGAATGCATTTGAAGCTACTAAAGCACTTAATGCCATTGTTGAAAGTAATTTTCTAATTTTCATAATGTAACTATTTAATGGTTAATATTAAAGTCGTTTATCGGAGATGAAATTCATTCTCTCAATAATTTAGTTTTTGTAAATGAGTTTACTCTGACTGAGGTCTGGAGTAGTACACTTCACACAGTAATAGCCTCTTGACAGTTGCGCTATTGATATGCAGAGCGGATTATCTTTCTTTGTATAATCCGGATAGAACGGACGTCCTGTAATATCGTAGAGATGAATGTCGGCTGTTAGTTCGTGTTCCGGGAGTTGTACATAGATACTTTCATTATTTTGCTCGTACCATATCTGCACTTTTTCCCGGAGTGCTGTGTTTTTGACGCTTGTATAGTTGGGATCGGGATAAATGCGCATAACAAAACCACCTCCTTCTGCCAGTTTGAAGCTCATCCGGGTTTGGCTGGTAACATCAATCGTATGGCATTTGCAAGCTGTTGCATCTCCTGTTGTACTTGATGTATCATTATTTTTTTCCGGTACGTCTTCTATGATGTAAGCTTTATAAGGTATTCCGGGAGTAAGAAATGAAAAATCGACATCCAGTGTCCGTTCCGTCCAGTTGCTTAGTCCGCCTACATACCATTCCTTATCTGATCTACGGGCCATGACAGCAAATTCACCTATTTTGCCTTGCAGCGGTTTGGTTTCGTTCCAGATAGTAGGCACATGTTTTAGAAATTCCATTATTTCGGGGAATTTACGGTATTCTGTTGGTGCATCGCTTACGAATCCTAATGTCTGGTGATATACTACGTACTGGGCCATTTGGTGTGCACGTGTACCCAGACTCCAAGGAGCACCTGTCCCTTTCCAGGTCCATCCTTTCCGAGTCTTGTTACGTAAAGATCCCGGAGTCATATCCATTGCTCCTCCAAGCATGCGTAAGAAAGGAATAACGGTGTGATACAATGGATTACAATTGTCGTTCCATTTGTTACTTTCTTCGCCTGTCACAGCTTCGTAACTGATGATATTCGGATAAGTACGGTGCCAGGCTACCGGTTTCGGGCAACCGTGAAGTAATAACATCAACTGGTATTTGGCGCAGCGTTCCGCCATTGTAGGTATCCAGCCGGACGCCACCTGGTCATCTCTTGACATAAAATCGGCTTTCACCCCCGATATACCCCATTCTTTGAAACGGGCAAGCATCGGTTCATCAACCAGCAGGAAGTTAAAGTAGCTCCATACCATGATTTTGATATTTTTTGATTTGGCGTATGTACATAGCTCTTTGATGTATTCTTCTCCCCAGCCGGCATCACAAGTCATCCATTCGAATCCCATTTCCGCGGCAAAGTCTACATAATACTTATAAAATTCAAGTGTATGCGGACGTCCGTCTCCAAAAGGACCGTAGATAAATCCAAGGTCTCCTTCAAGTTCTCCGTCGTGTAACCATTCAAAAGCTGTCCGGCCGGCCGATATCCAGGAGAAATCCCTTTCTACCTGGGGCTTTGCCAGTTTGTAGATCAGGTCATTGTTCATTAATTCCGAATCATCGCGGCTGATAATGAATCCACGCCAGGGATAAGTACGTACGCCCGGTGTCAGGGCAATGTAATCATAACGCTCCAATACTGCCTGTGAATCATATTTACTATCGTTCTTTATTTTTTTAGGATATTCGGCCCATTTGCCTACCAATTTATTACCGGCTTCTTTTTTAAGCAGATACATGCCCGGGTAGTTTTCTAAATCGGACTCAATAACGGTGATACCTATATTTTTCTTATTATTTCGGAAGAAACAGGGATTGATACCATAATCTCCTGTTTTAACAGATTTGACACTCAACTCACGTTTGTAAGGAAGTTCCCATTGACTCATCGTACGTTTGTCTTCATCGTACGCAATCCATACTTGCGGGTTATCCTTAAAGTTGAATTCTGCTATTTCATTCCGAATGGTGATACTTCCGCTTATTTTACTTTCTATCCGGTATGCCACCCCTTCATCATAGGCACGGCAGTGCAAGGAATAGAGAGAACCCAGATCAAGGATCATTTCATTATAAGTATCATCAATCTGGTCATTTTCGCCTAAATGCATGGGAATTTTCTGACTGATGGAGTTTCGGGAACACTTTTCTACTGCCGGATTCTCTCCCAGTGTGATCCGACGTCCGTTTCTCTCTACTATCATTGCGATCGGAGAGATTTCCGAAAGGGCTTCGCCGTCAGCGAATATCTGATAAGAGAGAGTGTCCCGCATGCTGATTTTGAGTTCCAGACTTCCGTTAGGAGAACTGACTGTATATTCTTCTTGCGCTTTTATTGGCAAGGTCGCGGTGAGGTATAAAGCGATGGTTAAAATAAGGTGTTTCTTCATTTTCAGTATTGTTATTACAAATTCTATTAGCCTCTTTTATTGGCTGCTACAAAGAAACGGCACATTTGGCACATTTGAAATGGAGAATTCTATTCTGGATATGGATAATTTTACCTTTGCAGAAATAACGATATTGGAAAGTAAGATTATCCATATCGATGGTAAGATTATCTATTTCTTTTTTGCTATCTATCTGCTTATTTTGCACTCAGCTAATAGAATATAAAAATGGATAGTTTTTATAATATAAAGGTAATGTTGTTTTCAGGATTTTTTTGGAGGATATTATTTATAAATACGATAAAATGGAAATGAAAAGAAAGATGAGTAACACATTAGGAGCCGGACTTTTGCTGCTGGCATCCACTTTGGGGGTTTCTGCTCAGGCACAACAGGTTTTTCTACATAGTGGTGAGCCCGTTGTTGATTGGAAACTGAAGCCGCAGGCTGAAGTAAAGGGGGATGCAAACACTTTGTGCAATGCAGGCTATAATGTATCTTCATGGGTAGATGCAGTAGTTCCCGGTACGGCTTTTACGGCTTATGTAAATGCAGGACTGGAAAAAGATCCTAATTTTGGTGATAATATTCATAAGGTGGACCGGGCTAAGTATGATCGTAGCTTTTGGTATCGTACTGAATTTAAAGTCCCTGCTGATTTTGACAAGGAACTGATCTGGCTTAACTTTAATGGTGTGAACCGTAAAGCTGAAGTTTATCTGAACGGACACAGCTTGGGCATTTTGGATGGTTTTATGCATCGGGGACGTTTTAATGTAACTGATATTGTAAATAAAACAGGAGAGAATGTACTGGCTGTACTGGTACACATGCCTCAAACTCCGTTGGCCAATTGTGGTAGTCCTACTTATCTGTCGAGTGGAGGTTGGGACTGGATGCCATATGTTCCGGGATTGAATATGGGTATTACCGATAAAGTATTTCTGAGTAATACCGGCGGCGTAACCCTGATTGATCCGTGGATACGTACAGATCTTCCAACTCGTGCCCGTGCAGATTTATCTGTTCAGCTGGAAGTGAAAAACAATGAAAGCAAACCGGTTAAAGCTATTGTTACAGGGACCATCAAGCCGGGTAACGTTACCTTTACGAAAGAGGTAGATCTGTCTGCAAATACTACTTCTACTGTTAGCTTCGATAAGCGTTATTATCCGCAGTTGATGATTAATAGTCCGAAATTGTGGTGGCCTAACGGATACGGAGAGCCTAATTTGTATACTTGTACCTTTGAAGTGAAAGTAGACGGAAAAGTATCTGAAGTAAAAGATGTCACTTTCGGTATTAAAAAATATACATATGATAAGGAGAATAACACTTTTCATGTTTATATAAATGACGTTCCTGTATTTGTAAAAGGGGCTAACTGGGGTATGTCGGAGTATATGCTTCGCTGTCGTGGTGCAGAGTATGATACAAAGATTCGTTTGCACAAAGAGATGAACTTTAATATGATTCGCAACTGGCTCGGCTCTGTAACCGATGATGAATTCTATGAAGCCTGTGACAAATACGGAATTATGTTGTGGGATGATTTTTGGATTAATTCGAATCCGAACCTGCCTTATGATCTCAATGTGTTCAATAATAACATGATGGAGAAGATTAAGCGTGTACGCAATCACCCGAGTATTGCCGTATGGTGTGGTGACAACGAATCTAATCCGCAACCGCCGTTAGAAGGTTGGATGGCCGAGAATATTAAGACTTTCGATGGTGGTGACCGTTATTTCCAGGCAAATTCTCATGCACAGGGCTTGACGGGTAGTGGCCCGTGGGGAGCTTTTGAACCACGTTTCTACTTTACCAAGTATCCTGATGGTCTGGAAGGCGATCCGGCACGTGGCTGGGGATTCCGTACAGAGATCGGTACTGCTGCCATGACTACTTTTGAAAGCTTTAAGAAGTTTATGCCGGAAGAAAACTGGTGGCCACGTGATGAGATGTGGAACAAGCACTATTTTGGTCAGAATGCTTTCAATGCAGCTCCCGAACGTTATGATGCTTCTATCGAGAAAGGTTTTGGCAAACCCGATGGCATTGAGGATTACTGCCGTAAAGCACAGCTTATAAACCTTGAATCCAATAAAGCTATGTATGAGGGCTGGCTGGATCGTATGTGGGAAGATGCATCAGGTATCATGACCTGGATGGGACAGTCGGCTTATCCTTCGATGGTGTGGCAGACGTATGATTACTATTATGATCCGACAGGTGTTTATTGGGGTACAAAATCTGCTTGCGAACCGATACATATTCTTTGGAATCCTGTAACGGATGGTGTAAAGGTTGCCAATACTACGGCACGTGATCTGGAAGGACTGACTGCCGAAGTGAAAGTATACAATCTGGATGGTAAACCTGTGGTAGCATATACAAAGTCGGCTACGGTGAATTCGCCAAGCAACACCACTGTACAGTGCTTTACGATTGATTTCAATAAAGAACGGAAGAACCTTTCTTTAGGTAAACCGACCTATGCATCAAGCGTGACTCACGGACAGCCTTCGGATGCTACGGATGGTAAGAAAGATACCCGTTGGGCAGCAGCTAAAGCCGATAATGAATGGATTTATGTGGATCTGGGCAGTGTACAACCCGTAGGTGGTGTACGTCTGGATTGGGAAGCTTCCTTTGGAAAAGCTTATAAGATACAGGTTTCCAGTGACGCACAAAATTGGAAAGAAGTGTATAAAACGGATGAAGGCCGTGGTGGTGTAGACGAAATTACATTCCCTGAGGTAGATGCCCGCTATGTACGTATGTTCGGTATCGAATTGGGCTGGTGGTTCGGTTATTCGTTATGGAGCTTTGATGTATTGAGTGGTACGCAGCCAAGTGAAGGCCTGAGTGATGTTCATTTTATCCGCTTGACTTTGAAGGATAAATCCGGGAATGTACTCTCCGAAAATAATTATTGGCGCGGCAATGACCGTTTAGATTTCACTGCTGTGAATTCTTTACCCAAAGCCGACCTGAAAGTTTCTTCTAAAATGGTGAAGAAAGACGGAGTTGCCGAGATTCAGGCTACAATTACAAATCCGGCTTCAGCCAAGGGTGTGGCTTTTGCCGTACATGTACAGGCATATCGCACTTCGGATGGTGAACGTATTTTGCCCGCTATTATGAATGATAACTATTTTACATTAATGGCAGGTGAGAAAAAGAATGTAACAATTTCATTTGATGAGAAACTGTTGCAAGGTGGTTCTTATAAATTGGCGGTAACTCCTTATAATAAATAAGGATAGGGTAATTCACCACAGGGTATACACAGGGCACAGAGCTCTAATTATTTAAAATCAATTATATAATAACTCTGTGCCCTTAGTGTACTCTGTGGTGAAATTTATTCTCTATCAACGAATTCTATATTATATTTAAACACTGAAAATATCTACATTAGTTATAATTATTGATACATTTAGACCCTTATTCAATAATCAATAATACTACATTTGTCCGTAAATCTTTTTAACTATTAACCAAATTTCAACTTTAAAAATTATGAAGAACATTTTCTCTTTAAAGAAAAGCAGGTCTGCTCTGTCACTTGTTCTTTGCTGCTTACCTTTTATCACTATTACTGCGCAGCAAATGACGGCATTTGAAAGAGTAGGAACAGATGATGAATCTATTCAGGAGTTTTTTCCGGGTGAACACCGGGCTCGCCCGGTACTAGGGGCATATACCAATAGCGGTTATATGGGATTGTTTTGTGGCGGGCAGGATCTGGGAGGCTCCAGTGGCTGGTATATAGATCCGCGTTGGGGAGATTTGGGAGACGGAACGTTTGCCAATCCTATTCTGAATGGTGACTATTCCGATCCGGACGTTATCCGGGTAGGGAGTAAATACTATATGATTTGTTCCGAGTTCCACTTTATGGGTATACCGGTTCTGGAATCGGATGATATGGTAAACTGGACCATTGTTGGTCAGATATACAATCATATCGATCTTCCCGGTTTTTCGGAAATGAAGCGCTATGGCGATGGCAGTTGGGCACCTGCGCTACGCTATCATGACGGAAAGTTCTGGATGTTTGTATGTATGCCAAACGATGGATTGTTTATGTCTACAGCTACAAACGTTGCCGGCCCTTGGACACCTTTACATTGTGTGAAGAGTGCCGGTGGTTGGGAAGACCCTTGTCCGCTTTGGGATGATGACGGACAGGCTTATGTGGGGCGCAGCCAATTGGGTGGCGGTCCGATTTATATTCATAAGATGAGTGCAGACGGTACCCGGCTTCTTGACGATGGCAAGAAAGTATACGAAGGTCCTGTTGCCGAAGGGACGAAACTCTTTAAGAAGGATGGTTATTATTACATCAGTATTCCCGAAGGCGGTGTAAGTTCGGGTTGGCAAACGGTGATGCGTTCTAAAAATATTTATGGACCTTATGAATCAAAACGTGTATTGGAAATGGGAGTGACGAAGGTCAATGGTCCTCATCAGGGGGCTTTGGTAGATACACCCGAGGGAGAATGGTGGTTCTATCATTTCCAGTCGGCTGATCCACAAGGGCGGGTGGTGCATCTGCAACCGGTGGTATGGGAGGATGGTTTCCCGGTTATCGGCACGGACTATGACAAGAATGGAATTGGTGAACCGGTGAAAGTCTGCAAAAAGCCTGCTGTTAAATGTGATGTAACTCCGCATGCACCGCAGGCCAGTGATGATTTTTCTTCTGACAAGCTGGCTGTACAATGGCAATTCAATCATAATCCGGCAAATGAGAACTGGTCGCTTACTTCCCGTCCGGGATGGTTGGAGATCAAAGCATTGAAAGCAGAAAGTGTGCGTGATTCCCGTAATCAGTTTACTCAAAAGACGATGGGGTATAAGGGAGAAGCCGTTATCCGGATGGATTATTCTGCTATGACCGAAGGACAACGTGCGGGGCTGGAGTGCATTGGTAATAAATTCTGTGGAGCAGGTGTTCTGGTGCAGAAGGATGCCGGAACATTAACCCCGGTTGTTTATTACGAGAACGAAGGACAGATAAAGCTGATTAAAACAGTAGAAAAGGGCGGTGATCCAGTGATTTATGTAAAATTGGCGATCGATGCCTTGAATAATAAGCATCAATTCTCTTATAGTCTGGATGGTCAAAACTATCTGGAGTGTGGTGATTCCTTCCAGGAAGGTTCCCGTGACTGGAAAGGTTCTCGTGTAGGGCTTTATTCATATAATACAAAGGAAGAGGGTGGAAGCGCCTGGTTCGATTCGTTCGAATATAAATTTGACGGCCCTGGCGGTCTGGTAACAGAAGAATAAAAGGAGTGGTTTATGAAAAAGAGATTAATTGCTTGTTTGCTTGCAACGTTACCGTACATCGGAGCTGTTGCTCATGTCTGGGATGAACTGGCTATCCTCGCCCGGCGTAATGGTGATGGTACTTTCACCCTTGAGAAAGACTCTTATCTGGCTGTAAGTACCTATACGAATGCTGTCTTTTTTGATTATAACAATGACGGAAATCTTGATTTGCTGATCATGGGGCAGGGAGGAGACTGGAATGTCAGTAGTGATATTAAGATAGTTGCTTTGTACCGGAATCTGGGAGAAGAGAATGGGTATCGTTTTGAGAAAGTTGCTGCTCCGGGTTTTTTGCCATACAAGGATGAAGGATTCTTCAATCCTGTATCCGTAGGCGATTATAACCATGACGGATATACGGATGTAGTTGTGATGAGTTATCACAACGGACGCCGCATTGATCTGTATCTTAATGATCGTGGAAGTGGTACCTTTATTCGTCAGGAACAACAGGGGTTTGAGGCAGCTACCAATGGATCGGTCATGTTTGGTGACCTGAATAATGACGGTTGGCTCGATATTGAGTTTACCGGATATAGTGACAAAACTTCTACTGCGCTTAAAACGTATATTAATAAACGTGACGGTGCGTTTGTGGATGAAACACCTTCAAATATTCGCGGAGCTTTTCAGGGACAGTCTACACTCGCAGATATTAATGGCGACGGTACATTGGATATCATCAGTACCGGAAACGGAGACGGTTGGGTCTGTCTCTCTTCTTTGTATTACAACACTGTAGATAAAGATGGTAAATGTATCTATCGGTATGTATCCGAAAAAGAAAGTAATATTCTGGGAGTGAGCCGTGCCAATCCGTTGGTTGCCGATTTTAATGGCGATGGGCTGATGGATATGGTGATCAATGGAGAGCCCAGTGATGGCTCCGGTTTTAGAAACCGTATTTATTATCAGACGCGGGAGGGTAAGTTTGTTATGGATAAATCCTATCCGGTGGTTCCTGTCAATCAGGATGGTGGTATTAACATGGGTGACGTCAATGGAGATGGTAATATGGACTTGATTGTTGGCGGCTATGTGGGTACTTACGAGAAGGCTCCTGCCTCCTATTATACGGCTCCGTTACGTGTTTATGAGAATAATCCGCAAAAGGTGGGACTTTCCGGAAATACTTTTCCCGAACCGCCATCCAAAGTTACGGCTGTGATGGAAGGTGACGAACTTGTTATCTCCTGGCTACCCGGTTCTGATAAGGAAACGTCGGAAGTTGCTTTGCGTTACAATATTTATGTTCGTAACGAAACGACCGGAGAATTATATACAATGATCCCGGTAGATATTGAAACCGGTAGGCTGAAAGTAGGTACCGACTTGCAAACTTCTCTTTCTTCCGCCCTCAACTCCTATCGGATGCGTGTGTTCGGCGATGGTAGATATACTGTAGGTGTTCAGACGTTGGATCAGTCATACGCCGGTAGTAAGTTTGCAACCACCGGTTTATCTGTTGCGACCGGCATTCGGTCAATCGTATCATCCGATCATTTCAGGGTTGTTCCGGTAGATACCGGAGTAATGGTTCGTGGTATGGATAATCACAAAGTAGTTGTGTATACTATGGACGGTAGAACTGTGAATACCGGTTTTTCTAATACGGTTATTCCTTTGTCGGAAAGAGGAGTATATCTTGTTTCTGTGAGTGGAGAAAGAGCACCGCTGAAGTGTATGTATTAGTAATGATTGGGTGTATTCAAAAATGAGAAGCATAATCGTTGGGTTACTGTGAAGATATTGCAGGTTCCAGAAGAGAACCTGCAATATCGTTTGTGTTTACAATATGAATCCATTCTGTTTGTCATGCCGGTATTTTATATCGGAGTATTTCTTACGTTTTATTGGTTTAAACTAAATTTCGCCCAAGGGGAATTGGTTTTGTTTATGTTGCTTTGTAGTATTAATATTTCATATTTATAATAAGAAAATCTGTGTATTGTTACCTTCCTGTTACTTCTTGAGTAATATTGTTACTTTACTGTTACCAAGATAGTTTGTTTTTTTTCTGGAAATGGGTTTGATTTGCATCCGGAACTCAGATACTAAAAAAATAATGAACTATGGAGAGGCTGATAAAAGACTATTTCTTGGTCACTGTACTTTTACTATTAAATTATATTGATGAAGTTGTTGACTCTGGTTTTAATGTAATGGGATTTGTTCCTATTCTATTATTAGGTATTTATAATTATAGTATCTACAAAACCACCACTCATCGATCAGCAAGGTCAGAGATTGAAATATCGGATGATTATTCGTATGATGTAGTTAAGAAAGCATTTAAGTGGGATCCCGGATCTTTGATAAGTAGTCCTGTTTTTATTTATACTTTATTGTTAGGAGTAGAACTTTTACAGGAAGGACGACAAAGGAATCTTGCGATATTTTGTTTTATTCTATCTGCTGTCTATTATTCGATGGGAGTATATTTGCATGTGCGAAGATGGAGAATCGGAAGAGCTAAAGTTGATAAATAAAAGAGTTTGATTTTCATTGATATTATTGAGTAGAGGTGAACTCAATTGGAATCTATATTTTTCTCTATGTTTTTTCTTCATTATATTTATTAGTTGTATATTTGTTATACATATTGACAGCTAATACAATATATCGCTTTGGAAATTTTGTTGATCTTCATTTTCACTTCTTGCTCTTCGACACATATCGCAGGCACACAAGGAAAAGAAAACATTGAATGGTTAATGGTTTTAATCTTTCTTTGTATGGTATTCATTGTTTTGTTTTGGCTGATTTGGATAGAACAGAATCGCAAAAATAAATATATTACTTTGCAGAGGGAATTGATGCAAAAACGTTCGGATACATTTCTAACGGCTGGAGATGAAGCTGAGAATGAGCAGAACCTTGATAAATTGAGAAAGGAAAAGCTTTCCTTATGTGTAAGGTTGTTTCAGACAACGGGTACTTGCAAGCGTTTACGGGTAATAGACTGTTCAAAAGATGAGAGACTCTGTAAAATGACCGCCTTAGAACGTGCTGATACCTGTAAGGTTATTAATGAAACATTTGTTGATGTGATGCTTGATTTAAAAAGTACATGCAATGAATTGAATCATGATGATTTGTTATTTTGTATTTTTTCTTTGTTGGGATATTCCAAGGCAACCATTATACTTTGCATGAATATCGTTTCCGATGGAGCTTTTAAGATGCGCAAAAGTCGTATAAAGGATAAGGTGAGCGCAGAATTGTTTGATTGGATTTTTAGTAAGGAAGTAAGATTAGCATTTTGAATAGTAGAAACATACCGATATGGGAGAGATTCGTTTCACATCTGAATTCTTTATTGTTGTTGTATTGTATACCCAATCCTTTTGTAGGAAGAACGGATTAGATATTTTTGCATTTATTCCTTCCGTATTACTTATATTTTGTATCGTGATGGATATTTATAGTAAAAGGGGATGTAACTATAAGTTCTATTCTTTTCTCAATTCGTTTAAAGATGAACATTGGCTAAAGGGGGTGTTGATGGAAGTTGGCAGCCCTTTTGTGCTTTATGTACTTTTGCTGGGTTTAAGTTCTATGGAGGAAAATGTTTTTCTTTCTTTTCTGCTTATTTTCTTTTCTATTCTTTATTATGTGGTAATGATTGTTTTTTTTATTATCGTGAGAAGTAAGTCCCGGAAACATTCAAAGTTGTTATAATTTGTCTCACCAATCGGATCTTCTGTTTTTTCTTTCTCTAATACCAACTTTTGAATGATACACAAAAGAACTTTCATGGTTCTTTTGTGAGTGGAGAAATAGCTCCGCTAAAGTGTACATATTAGCAATGATTAAGTGTATAGTATTTAAATGTTTATTACATAATGTGTTGTGCGCTTGTTGTATGATTCCTTATTATAAAACATCCGGGTGTTATTGTTGAAAACATCCGGGTGTTTTACTCAAGAACATCCCCATGTTTTATTGCAAAACATGGGGATGTTCTTGAGTCTTACCTTTGGAGATGAAAGATGGAGAAAGCAGGTTTTTTGTAGAGAGAAAGTATACTGTGATAGGGTATAAGAAAGTATCATGATGTATACCAAAATCCTTATCTGGATATTTCTAATTTACCATTATCTCTTTCTTGTACTTTTATTCAAAAGTAAAATGAAGTTATCATGCATGGAATAGAAGAATATGAATATAGATGAATTACAATAAATTGCATTAACGAGTGAAAGAATGTTAAAACCAAGCTTTCGAAGATCTAAAATGTGTATATATGTTTTAATTTTGAAGCTATTGATTAAATATATTTCATTGTTCTCTAAGTAAAGTAGCTGAATAGTGAATAATTGAAGTACATACATTCAAAACAAATGGAGCATTAATTAAAAATTGAAATTATGAAAAAGAATTATCTATTGGGACTTATCGTCCTTGTGAGTATGCAATGTGTTTTTATATCTTGCGAAAAAGTAAATATTGAACCCATAACGGAAAAATACAATACTGAATTATACTCATTTGGTGAAAATGCAATTTCTTATATAGAATTGCAGCAACAAATTGATAGTTTGAGACAGAAATATAATTTACAACACAACACAATACAAACAAGAGGTATTAAGAACTTTTGGACGCATCTGTTTTTAACAGCTTGGATTGATGCTAAAGGATTTCTTTATGGAAAGAGCCATTGGGGAGGAAATACCGGTGGCATAATATGTTCTGCACTGTCATCTATTAGCTACGTATCAAAAGGTTATAAAACTATTGATTTAATAATCGACAAAGTAGGAAAATTTGAAATAAAATCATCTCCGGATGTAAATTATGGTTCTTCCGGGCTACTTGATGAAGATCAATATGGAGTTTTGCATAATAAAATAGCAAAAGAATTTTTTAATGATTCCTATGTCAGAGAAGGACGGTATTTGGAGTCTGATCTCGTAAGAAGAATGAGTATTAGAATGGTGCAGTTAGGGTATCAGGGGTTAAATGCAAAACAACAAGAAGAACTAACTCTTTACATAAAGAATCAAAGAAAGCTTTCCACTATGGAGGCATTTGTTGCAAACGCCCAACAGGCTATGCCCTATTACAAACAAGAGTTGGATATGCTTGAGGACTATGTAACGGACATAATTGACATGGAAAAATCATCTGATGTAAGAGCATATACTATTGATTTCCAAAATACAATAAAACGCTCTTCTATTCCAGCTGATAACAAGTCTGTATTATGTATATCGATTTCTATTGCAGAAAATAGTAATGCATTATGGGAACCCAAAAAATAAAAACAAGAGTTGTATGTGTTATCGGCCTTCTTTTCTATATAGGTACTTTGTCAGCACAGGCAACTTTTGGGGATAAAAAGGGAAAGAGCCATGTCATTTCTTTATCGGCAGGTATCGCTTCTCCCTATAAAGCTATTTCACGATGGGGTGAACGAGATAAAAACTCTTATCCGGCTGCTTGGGAAATACAAGGTAAAGGTCTGGAGTATGTGGCCGAATGGGGATATGGAATTCTGTTTTCCGGTTATCGGTATAAGGATAAGTATCGTGTAGAAAATGTGTATGAGCAAAATATACATGAAGACATACTACTGATTTACTTGGCTCCACAAATTTCCTATCGACAAGAAGAAACACTTTTCAGCGGAGTTAATGCACATTATGAAGCAGGGATAGGATATACCTTATATAGTAATAAAAGCAGATATATTAATAGCGTCGAGCGTGCAAATTTGTCAGGTGCGGGAGGTAATGTTACGGTTGGACTGGATTATTATTTCACCCCTCAATGGGGAATAGGACTGGATGCCGGTATATTGGGAGTTGTTCTAAAGAATAAAAACAGTCAATGGATGTTACAAAGCAAAAAGAACATAAAAATTCTGCAAATAAATGCTGTTATTGGATTAAAATATTGTTTCAGATAACTGCAAAAAAAGTAGGTTAAGGTGATAGAACCACAATAAATGGGTTGTTCAAATTTATATTATTTGATGGAAATCTCTAAAACACCCAAAGATGATAGTTTGTATGACTCCTCTTTGGGTACTGTTATTAATAACCTTAGTAGCTAAAAACTGTAAGTATCCGATAAACTACCCATTGTTTATCGGATACTTACTATATATTAATGAAGCTTTTTATTAATAACAACATATATATCTTATTTGTATGACTTTGAAAATCATCGTCAATAGTAGAACCATTACTATTGACACAGTCGTCTTAGTACTTCTTCGTGCTCCGGAAAAAGCTTAGATAATTCATCAAATGTACCTAACTCGAAATTATCGAAAGTAAAGGCAGGAGCAACCGCACAACTAACCAATGCATATCCGAAATGTGAAGGCAGTTCAGCGGCAAACCAACATCCGGGCTCGATGGCTACTTGCTGTTCACCTGAAATATCGGTATTCATCAAATGAGTGACTAATCTTCCGTCAGGGTGGATTACATATAACATTAATGGGTAACCGGCATGATAGTACCATACTTCCGGCGAAGAAAGTCTATGAAATGCTGATATTTCATTATTCTCTAATAAATAATATATGGAAGTCATAGCGGGTTTGTTGCCATCTACCATTTTTCCGGTTCGGAAAATTTCTCTGTAATACCCTCCCTCCGGGTGGCGACGTAAATTAAGATGTTCTATCCAATCTGCTGCTTTCATAAAATTACTGATTTATTGATATAGCCCAGGATGAGGACTATTATTATAGTATCCAGATTACAAATGTATATGAATGTATGGACAGTAACAAGTAAAGCAACTAATATATTAGCTATATTAACTCTTTATTTATTCTGGTAGATTCCAGTGAGATTGAATGATATGCCTTAGAATAAAGATTCTGGTAATGTGGATGGTCAAACCGGATTACACATCTTATAAAGATCCGCGTAACCCGGTACTCGAAATATCTATACCGCCATAATATGATGGGATGTTTGTACTGTAGTTCTGAAATATATGGTTCTATTCTTATTCTCTCTATACTGTGTGGGAGATAATTTCAGATAATTAGTAAATAGTCTTGAAAAATAAAGTGGGTCATCAAATCCTACTAATGGGCTGATTTGATTGACTTTCATTTCTGTCTCTTCCAGATAATGGCAGGCTTTCTCCATACGGAGTTGTGCCAGATACTTGGAAGGAGAAGTACCGATCTGGGCTATGAATATTCTGGAGAAATAGGATACGGAGAGGTTTACATGCTCTGCCATATTTTTTAGGGAAAGATGTTTATGCAGATTTTCCCGCATAAATTTTAAGGAAGTATCAATGATATTACTTTCTCTAATGGTTTCTGATTCCTTTTTATTCTGATTGGAACATCTGATGATGCCCAGAAAATGGAAAAATACACTGGTTGCATATGACATCTGTTCGGTGCTGCTTTCTTGTTGTAATGTATCGAATATTTCTTCAAACATGTCTATCTTATTTTTAAATCTCGACTGTGAATTATAAGGCATGTCTTGAGGTATATCGAATCCTTTGCTGAAATACCCTGCTTTTTTACCGTTGAAGTGAATCCAGTAAATAGACCATGGTTTCCCTTTACTGCTTCCATAAGCGTGCGGAGTTCCCTGAGGGATAATAAAGAATTGATCTTCTGTCACTTTTGACTTTTTGCCATTGTATTCGAGCCATCCTTCGCCTTTTACACAATATATCAGAATGTAATCGGTAGAGTTTCCCGACTCTCTACGACAGTAATGATATTCGGCATTTGGAAAATAACCCATATTGGAGAAATACAACTCCTTACCTAATTCGTCGTTCTTGAACTCTTCAATTACGAATGAGGGAAGACTTATCAGTCGTTCACCTTTGAATCCTTCTTTGATCTTCAGCATAGTATTAAAATAATTAAAGGTTATTGCTCATGGTACAAATATAAGGGAGCGGTTTTGCAATGGATATGCGATAAAAATGAAAAAGTATCAGATTTTGATTTTGTGGGATGTAAGTGCCTTTTTTAGTGAATATATTATATTTTAGTATCGAAATTTTATATTTTTCGGTGTTTATATCAGGAAAAAGACATTTTCTGATACTTAATAGCTATTTTTGCATTCATATACATGTAACTATGAAAGCAACTTTGTGTCTGATCCTTTTTCTTAATCTATCAGTTTGGTCATTATTGGGACAGGTTCATTTTACCCGTTTGAATAATGAAGACGGTTTGTCACATAGTGAAGTAAAGGCTATATTGCAGGATAGCTACGGATATATGTGGATCAGTACGCGTAATAAACTGAACCGCTATGACGGGTGTGAGTTTAAGGTATTGGATTGTTATGACTCGATAGCGAATAAGCGCAATAACAATACGGCTGCTTTGTGTGAAGACATGAACCGGCTATTGTGGGTAGGCACGGATGAAGGTGTTTTTATCTATGATCCGGTGGTGGAGACTTTTACTTATCTGGAACGTTGGCTGAATCTTCAGGACGCAGGTTTTCTATATAACTGGGTTTCAAATATCGTAGCTGACAAGGAGGGGAATATGTGGATTGTTCTACCTTCTTGTGGCATACTGAAAGTGAATGTACAGACAAAAGCATATAAACTTTATTCAAATTTAGGGCACACTGTGTTTGAAAAAGGAGGACCATTGTCATTGACAGTGGACGGACAGGGTGCTGTCTGGGTTGGATGTATTGACCAGGGAATTTGCCGGTATGACAAAACGAAAGATGATTTTGTACAAGTACTGGAAGAAACCGGGGTATTCCGGGGGAAAGGAGTGTATGCAATGCTGTCCTGCAAAGAATCTTTATTTGTTGCTTTACACGAGGGGAGATTACTGAGGTATAATAAGGAGACAGGGACTCTGGCTCTGCATGACTTTCCGGAAGTAGACAATGTGATGATCCGCTGTTTGATGATGCCAAAGGATGAAGAACTATGGGTCGGTACAAATAATGGGGTGTATATCTATAATTTGTTGACTGAAAATTGTACTGTATTTAGGAACGATTCTTTTGATTCACACTCGCTTAGCTGTAATACAGTTACTGATATGTATATTGATAAAGAGAAAGGTATCTGGGTTGGTACCCTGTACGGAGGGCTGAATTATCAGAGTCGTAGTGCCGGGAACTTTACGGTTTATATACCGAATGATCATCCGCAGAGCGTACAAAGCCAGTGGATTCATGGTTTGTATTGGGATGCCGATATGCAGAAACTTTGGGTGGGAACAGAAGATGAAGGCTGTTCGGTTTTTGATAAGAAGACATCGGAGTTTAGCAGGATTAGTGCACGTCATACAGCTCCCATCACTTATATACGAAAAATCAACGGGAATATCTGGATTGGTTATTTTAAGAATGGGTTGGATATTATATCTCCTTCCATGAAGATAACACACTATTCAAGTTTTGAACTGGGCTTGAGAGAAGAAAGTATCTATGCCTTTTGTGAAGATCACACGGGTACCATCTGGATCAGTGATGGAGGAGGAGTATACAGGGCGCAGAAAGGGACGATGCGTTTTGAGAGAGTAACAGAATTCGGAAACGGCTACATACAAGATATTATGGAGGATAGCCAGGGGAATATCTGGATTGCGGCGATGGGTAATGGATTATACAAATATAATATCCATTCCCGTAAATCGAAGCAATATCTTGCTGACGGTAAACCTGGGTCTATCAGTTCGAATTCGGTCAGCAGTATTTTGGAAGATAGTAAAGGACGTATCTGGGTCAGTACGGATCGTGGTGGCATTTGCTGTTTTCAGAACGGGGCTTTTCAAGCTTATTCGCTTGCTGAGGGACTTCCGGATGATATTGTTTACAGAGCAGTGGAAGATGCCCATGGAAATATCTGGTTTGGAACAAATCACGGACTTGTGCGGTTGGAACCGGATACTAAGGATGTACAGGTTTTTGATAAGAAAGACGGTTTGAGTGTCTCCAGATTCAACTATAACTCAGTGGCGATGACAGATAAAGGTACCATTTTTATGGGAACGATGCATGGATTGGTTTCGTTTAATCCGGGGCAGTTTGTGAGAAATGATTTAATCCCTTCTGTCTATTTTACCGATTTTCTGGTGAATGGCAAGAATCTTCTTCCCAATGTTATTAACCAGTATGAAAAGGACTATAAGATCACACTTAACTATGATGAACGAAATATTAGTATCCGTTTTGTTGCATTGAGTTTTGCTTCTCCTGGGGCAAATCGCTATGCTTATCGTATGAGTAATGTAGACAATGATTGGATTTATACGGATAAGAATGTGATTTCTTATGCTGGACTTACTACCGGAAAATATGTGCTTCATGTGAAGGGAGCCAATAACATGGGGGTATGGGATGAAACTGAAAAGGTGTTGATCATTGATGTATTGCCACCGTGGTGGGCATCTCCTATGGCTTATGTAATCTATGTGCTGGTAGTACTTTCATTACTTTTCTATTGGATTCGTACATATCTGAAAAGGATAGCCCGTAGAAATGAGGAAAAGAATCTCATCTATACAATCGAAAAAGAGAAGGAGCTTTACGAGTCGAAAGTAGCGTTCTTTACGAATATTACGCATGAGATACGTACTCCGTTGACGCTGATTAACGGCCCGTTGGATCTGGTAATACAGGAGTCTGTACTTTTCCCGAAGAATGTACAACGTTACCTGGGATTGATAAAGCAGAATGTGGAACAACTGTTGAATCTGGTCAATCAGTTACTGGACTTTAAGGCTGCCGAAAATATGAATAAGCCGTTGATTTTCTCAGAAATTAAAGCTTTGCATCTGATTGAATCTTTGAAAGAGCGGTTCTCTGTGTTGCTTTCGGAACGGAATAAAACGTTTGAGGTGATAGCGGACCGCGTGGCCCCGGATATATGTGTCATTGCAGATAAGGATGCGGTTGATAAGATAATGAATAACTTAATCTTTAATGCGATCAAGTATAGTGATACGCGTATTACTGTGCGGGTGAGCCGTGATGATGAGTTTTTGATACTTGAGATCATAAACGATGGCTTGCTGGTATCAAAAGATATGCATGAGGCAATCTTTGAACCTTTTGTCAGGGCAGAAAACAGTAAGGAGAATATAGGCGTAGGTATCGGACTTTCGCTTTGCCGGAGCCTGGTGGAACAACATCGGGGTACTTTAACCTATCAGGAGATGGAAGGTTTGAACTGTTTTGTGCTGAAACTTCCCGTTCGTCAGAAAATAACGGAGAACGTACAGGCTGTTGAAATGAGCAACGGGCAGATTCAGCTGAACCGAAACAGTATAAGAGTGACTTTACTGATCGTGGATGATCATCCGGATGTGGTGGATTTCTTATCAGAACAGTTATATGAGGAGTATACCATCCTGACAGCTTCGGACGGAGTACAGGCTCTGAATGTGATAGAGCATAATAAGGTGGATATTGTATTGAGTGATATTATCATGCCTAATATGGATGGATTGTCTTTGTGCCGTAATTTGAAATCGGAAGTAAACACCAGCCATATACTGGTAGTGTTGTTAACGTCAAAAAATGATGTCAGTACAAAGATTCAAGGGTTGGAAGCCGGGGCAGATGCATACATTGAAAAGCCATTTAATTTGAACTATTTATCGGCTTTACTAAAGAGCCTAATAATAAATAAAAACCGGGATATCAGCTTGCAGAGCTCTAAACCATTGGTACCTATCGGTCAGGTAGAGATTAATAAGGCTGATGAGAATTTTGTGAATCAGGTAGTAGATATCGTGAATGCGAATATATCCGATCCTGCTTTTAATGTAGAAGTACTGACTACTAAAATGTGCATGAGCCATTCAAACTTCAGCAAGAAACTGAAAGGAATTGTGAATATGAGTCCTGTAGAGTTTATCCGCTTTGTTCGTTTAAATCGTGCGGCAACTATTCTTTCACAGGAAGATTGCCAGGTGAATGAGGTGAGTATACTGGTAGGCATAAACTCTACAAGCAATTTTATTCAGCAGTTTCAGAAGCAGTTTGGTAAAACACCCAATGAATTCCGAAAAGAATGTAAGCGGAAAGGGGATTGAACCGGAAAAGTAAAATTGTCCATACTTTAAGTAATTCTCTCTATTTCTTTATAGGCTAAATCCCGGTTACTTTGCGGTCATCAAATTAATGATTAATATTTGTATGATCCTAATGAAAACACAATCAAATCTTTATCTGTTCCTGATAGCTTTAATATCGGCTATGGGAGGTTTCCTTTTCGGTTATGACTGGGTAGTGATAGGGGGAGCCAAACCTTTCTACGAACAATATTTTCAAATTGCGGATAGTCCGGTCTTACAGGGCTGGGCAATGAGTAGTGCACTGATAGGTTGCCTGGTGGGTGCACTGAGTGCCGGAAAGATGAGTGACCGTTTTGGAAGGAAGCCTATTCTTACATTGGCAGCAGGACTTTTTATCTGTACGGCTATTGGTACAGGTGCTGCCCACTCCTTTACTTTTTTCAATATTTTCAGATTGATAGGTGGGTTTGCTATTGGTATAGCTTCCAGCTTGTCACCTATGTATATTGCTGAGATTGCTCCGGCTCATTTGCGCGGACGTTTTGTTTCCATTAATCAGTTGACGGTTGTATTAGGCATTCTTGCTTCTCAGATAGTAAATTGGCAGATTGCAGAACCGGTGGCTATAGGAGCGACTTATGAGATGATACGTGAGTCATGGAATGGGCAAATGGGTTGGCGTTGGATGTTCTGGGCTATGACAGTTCCTGCGGCATTGTTTTTTATTTTTAGTTTTATACTTCCTGAGAGCCCTCGTTGGCTCGCATCTTCCGGCCACAAAGAGGCTGCTTTTAAAGTCTTCAGCCGTATGGGTGGGCGTGATTACGCTCGTCAGGAACTGGAAGCGATTGCTATGGCTTCTTCGGATAGCGAACAACAAGGAGGTTTTAAGCAATTGTTGCGTCCGGCAATGCGCAAAGTGCTGATTATTGGTGTCGTGATGGCTGTTTTGCAGCAGTGGTGCGGTATTAATGTGATATTCAACTATGCACAGGAGATATTCATGGCCGCCGGATATGGCGTTTCGGACGTGTTGATGAATATTGTGGTGACCGGAATCACTAATGTGATATTTACAATTCTGGCTATGTTTGTGGTGGATCGTTGGGGGCGTAAGGCACTTACCCTGATAGGCTCATTCGGTTTGACTGTGATTTATGCTTTTATGGGTGCAGCCTATTATTTTCATATTACCGGTATTGTACTGCTCGTTATTGTAGTGATGGCTATTGCATGTTATGCGATGACACTGGCAACAACGATGTGGGTGATTATTTCTGAAATTTTCCCCAACCGGGTTCGGGGGGTAGCTATGTCAGTCTGCACTTTTGCTCTGTGGGGGGCTTGTTTTATTCTTACATATACTTTCCCGGTACTGAATAGCGGATTGGGAGCTGCCGGAACCTTCTGGCTTTATGGCATCATCTGTCTTGCCGGGGGTATTTTTGTTGTGTTCTGCCTGCCTGAGACCAAAGGTAAGAGTCTGGAAGAATTAGAAAAAGAATTAATAAAATAGTTGTTATATAAAATGGAAAAAATAACCCAATATTTAATTCAAAGTACGGTACATACCAGTGAGGTACGTGCCTGGGAAGAAGACATTTTGCTTCCTACCTATGAAATAGGGAAGGAAGAGAAGAATCCCATTTTCTTGGAGAAGCGAGTGTATCAAGGTAGTAGTGGTTCTGTATACCCTTATCCTGTAGTAGAAAAAATATCCGATAATAAAGTTGATAAGAAGTATCATGCTCTTTTTATAGAGAATGAGTATATCAAGGTTATGATATTGCCGGAACTGGGTGGACGCATACACATGACTTATGATAAAGTGAAACAACGCCATTTTGTGTATTACAATCAGGTGGTGAAACCTGCTTTGGTAGGGCTTACCGGTCCATGGATTTCGGGTGGAATTGAATTTAACTGGCCTCAGCACCATCGCCCCTCCACTTTCCTTCCTACTGATTTTTCTATAGAAGAGAATGCGGACGGTAGTAAGACAATCTGGTGTAATGAAGTGGAACGCATGTTCCGTACCAAAGGGATGCAGGGCTTTACCCTCTATCCGGGTAAAGCGTATATTGAAATCAATGTGAAGATTTACAATCGTACAGCTTTCCCCCAGACATTCTTGTGGTGGGCTAACCCGGCTGTGGTGGTGAATGACCACTATCATTCGGTATTCCCACCCGATGTAAATGCGGTGTTTGATCATGGTAAGCGCGATGTGTCGTCCTTTCCTATAGCTACCGGAGTTTATTATAAGCAAGACTATTCAGCGGGAGTGGACATTTCAAAATACAAGAATATTCCCGTTCCTACTTCTTATATGGCCATTCAGTCGAAATATGATTTTGTGGGTGGTTATGAGGCCGATGTTCAGGGTGGTTTATTGCATGTAGCCGATCATCATGTATCTCCGGGTAAGAAACAATGGACCTGGGGTAATGGAGATTTTGGGAAGGCTTGGGACAGGAACCTGACTGATGAGGACGGACCTTATATTGAACTGATGACAGGTATGTATACGGATAATCAGCCGGACTTCTCATGGTTGCAACCTTATGAAGAAAAATCGTGGGTACAGTATTTCATGCCTTACAGTGAAGTGGGCTATGTGAAGAATGCTACCAAAGATGTTCTGTTGAATGTAGAGCTAAAAGAGGATAACGCTCATCTCATACTTTATACCACAGGAGTGAATAAAGATGTACATCTGTTGGCAAAGGATATTCAAGGTAAGATATTGCTGGATAAGATAATTCAGATTTCTCCGGCAGATCCGTTTACTGTTACTTTCCCGGCAACTGGGTTAAAGGAAGAAGATATCCGGATAGAAATCAGAGATTGCGAGGGGAAAGTAATGCTTACTTATCAGGCTGATAAACCGGAAATAAAACCGATACCCGACCCTGCCAAAGCAGCGAAAGATCCTAAAGATATTGCTTCTATCGAACAGTTGTTCCTGACCGGACTTCATTTGGAACAATATCGCCATGCTACTTATAATCCAATGGACTACTATCAGGAAGCTTTACGTCGTGAACCGGGTAATGTGCGTTGCAATAACGCTATTGGTTTGCTGTTAATGCGTAAAGGGCAGTTTGTCGCAGCTGAAGGATATTTCCGTACGGCTGTAACTACTTTGACAGAACGTAATCCGAATCCGTATGATGGAGAACCATCCTATAACTTAGGGTGGAGTTGTAAGATGCAGGGTAAAGCGGATGAGGCTTATGATGCATTCTTCAAATCGGCATGGAATGCTGCCTGGCAGGATGCTGCCTATTATGGACTTGCACAAATAGATACGGCAAAAGGTAAATATGAGAGTGCTTTGGATAAAGTAGACCGTTCTCTTATCCGTAACTGGCATAATCATAAAGCACGCCAGCTGAAAGCTTCGATTCTGCGTAAGCTGAACCGTAAGGAGGAGGCTTTAAGCCTGATAGAGGAGTCTTTGAAGATAGACCGTTTCAATATGGGATGCCGTTTTGAGTATTATCTGTTGACTAAAGACGAGAACTCACTGATGGAAATGAAGGAGCTGATGCGACAGTGGGAACATGCTTATATTGAATATGCGCTTGACTTTGCGGGGGCAGGCTTGTATGAAGAAGCCATCTTGTTTTTACAAAGTTATGTTGCTGGAGCTGGCAAGGTATATCCTATGATTCACTATGCTCTTGGCTATTTCTATGCTTGCCAGGGAGATAACAATAAAGCATTGGATTGCTATCGGAAAGCAGAACAAGACGATCATTCTTATTGCTTCCCGAACCGTATCGAGGAAGTAGTGATTTTGCAAAATGCATTGGCTTTGAATAGTCAGGGAGCTAAGGCAGCCTATAGTTTAGGAAACTTCTGGTATGCTGCCCGGCAGTATGAGAACGCCATTAGTTGCTGGGAGACTTCTGTTGCTATTGCTCCGGACTTTCCTACAGTGTGGCGTAATCTGTCATTGGCCTATTATAATAAGCAGAATGATAAAGCAAAAGCACTGGATGCTTTGGAAAAGGCATTTCAGTTGGATGAACACGATTCGCGCATTCTGATGGAACTGGACCAGTTATATAAACGTTTGGGATACTCGCACGAACAGCGTCTTGCATTTTTGGAGGCTCATTTGCCTGAAACAGAAGAAAGGGATGATTTATCTATTGAGCGTATCACTCTTTACAATCAACTGGGACGTTATGCTGAGGCTAAAGCATTGATAGAAAGTCGTAAATTCCATCCTTGGGAAGGAGGAGAAGGAAAAATTACGGGACAATATGTACTTTGCCGGGTAGAACTTGCCAGAATAGCTTTGCGTGAACAACGTTATGCAGATGCATTGGCCCTGCTGAAAGAGACTGAAAACTATCCTTATAATCTGGGAGAAGGTAAGCTAGCAAATGCAGAGGAAAATGATATCTGGTATTATAAAGGTGAAGCCTACCGCGGGCTGGGTGATGAGGAGAACTCCAAAGCTTGTTTTGAGAAAGCAACGATTGGCTCCCCGGAACCACAACAGGCTTTTTATTATAATGATCAGCAGCCGGATAAAATATTCTATCAGGGATTGGCATGGAGAGCATTAGGTGATGAAGATAAAGCGCGTAGTTGTTTTAATAAGTTGATTAAGCATGGTGAAAAACACCTCTTTGATACGTGTCGCATAGATTACTTTGCTGTTTCGTTGCCGGATTTGGCTATCTGGGAAGATGATTTGAACAAGCGTAATCGTATTCATTGTAATTATGTGATGGGATTGGGTTATTTAGGATTGAATGAAACATCTAAAGCAATTGAATTTCTGGATAAAGTCATAGAACTGGACATTAACCACCAGGGAGGGCAGAGTCATAGAGGCCTTATTTAGAAGGGAGAATGGAGAAGGGAGAATGGAGAATGGAGAGGGAGCTGCGCTGTTATTGTACAGTCTCATCCCTCTCTGAGGAAGTATCTTTCAGAGAGGAGAGGTACATTGACACAGCGCAGCCTCTTCTTCCTTCTTTTTTTAATATTTTGTTTATGAAAGTAACGCATGAAATAGCAGCTTATACGGCGACGGGTGAACCTGTTTTTTTATTTAAAGTGGTCAATGGGACCGGAGCTTATGTTGAGTTTACGAATTGGGGAGCCAGATGGATAACAGCAGCAGTACCTGATACTAACGGATATCTGACCAATGTGATAGTAGGTTATGATACGCTGGAAGAGTATTTGTCTGATACTTATTATATGGGGGCTACGATAGGACGTTTTGCCAACCGGATAGCCAATGCTTCATTTGTTATAGATGATATTACATATCAGCTGGAAACGAATGATGGGTGTAATACCAATCACGGAGGGACCACCGGATTCGATCAGAAACTGTGGCAGTGGGAGGAATTGCCCAATGGAGTTCGTTTTATACTCACTTCACCTGATGGTGAAGGCGGTTATCCCGGAAACCTTGATGTGGTGGTGGATTATTGCTGGGATGAGTACAATGAGCTGACGGTTAGCTATTTCGGAAAGGCGGATAAGACTACTTATCTGAATATGACGAATCATGCTTATTTTAATCTCAGTGGCATAAGGGAGAAGGTTACTTCGCATCTTTTGAATATTCCTACCGGGAGAATGCTGGATACAACACCCGCGTTTATTCCTACAGGTAAAATAATACCAGTGGCAAATACTCCTTTTGATTTTACACACTGTAAACAAATAGGGCAGGAACTCTATTCCGGTAACCGGCAATTACGTAATAATAGAGGATATAATCATTGTTATGTATTAAAGGAACATCCTTCCTGCGATATGCTGCAAGCTGCTTGTCTCTGCGAACCCGTATCTAAACGGCGTTTGACTGTAACAACTGATTTACCCGGAGTACTGCTCTATACGGCAGGTTATTATAAACTTCCCGATACAGCGGTATGCCTGGAAACTCAGTTTTTTCCCGATACACCTTCACACTCTCATTTTCCCTCTTGTTTGTTGACCCCGGGACGAGCGTATAATCAGCGAACTATATATAAATTTGATATAGATGACCGGGAAGTGTATTCATAACTATCCCTTTTTCTTAGCTTTGTACTCTGAAGGTGGAATCCCCATTGTTTTGGTAAATAACCTGGAAAAATAAAGAGAATCTTCGTAACCTACTAACGGACTTATCTGACTGATTTTCATATCAGTGAAGTCCAGATAATGGCATGCCTCCTGTATTCTAAGGTAATTCAGGTATCGCAGAGGTGAAGATCCGGTTTTTTCTTCAAACAGGTTCGAAAAGTAAGAGGCAGACAGCTTCACTTCGCGGGCGATATCCGTAAGACGGATTTTCTTATTCAGGTTTTCTTTCATATAATGAATGGCAAGCTGTACTACGTCTTTACGTGAGTTGTTCATAGAACCACAGTCGCGGTACTCTCCGATAAATTTCATGGAACCCAGAAAATGAAACAGGCTGGTGGTGGCGTACAACATATAATTCTTGTTGTATCCGGAACTGATGGAAGAATAAATTTCTTCAAAAAGTGTCAGTCGTTCTTTGATACGGGAGTGTGCTTCGGGAGTAATATTACGTGGACGGTCAAAGCCTACACTAAAGAATGCTGCTTTATCCCCATCAAAATGTATCCAATAAATTGTCCATGGATTGGTGGCATTACTACCATAAGCGTGAGCCTGGTGTTTGGGAAGAATAAAGAATTGATTAGAGGTGATTTTGTATCGTTGATGATCCAACTCAAACCAGCCTTCTCCTTCTACACAGTAGATAAGAACAAACTCGTTCACTTCTTCGGCATTTCGCTCGCGATAATGAAAACTGGCATGCGGGTAATAACCAATATCAGTGATATGGAGTTCCCGGCCCAAGGGGTCCCGTTTTAGCTCTTCGATCAGGAAATCCGGCAATACAATAGCACGTTCTCCTTTGAATCCTTCTTTAATTCGTGGCATGTCTTGTCAGGTATTGGATTTTATAAATCTGAATGAAGCGGCTTATGCTCTCAGCACCCAAAGTTACAAAAAAATCTCTGGAATAAACGAATAAAAAGGGGAAAATGGCATTGAATGGCTTATTAATAAAGCGTTTGCAGTGCCGGACGAGGTCAATGAACAAAAAGGTAAAACGCAAAGAAAAGTGGATTTAGGAAGTAGTAAGGTTTTCAGATCGTTATCCATCCAAGTATGAGGCTTAACATAGCCCGTGCCGTTTGCGCTGTTCTACTTGGATTTGCTTATTAAGGTTTAATTCGTTGATAATTTTAATGAACTAAATTTATTTCCATTGTGCTCAATCAACCGAACGGTTATTGTACTTTTAATTTCTTAGTAATTAGTGCATTTATCAAAAAAGATACTATAAGATTTATGCTCTGTTATTTATATTACTAAGGTATTAAGAAGTGGTTGTCTATAAGGAACAACCAATGTCCCTGTTATTTTCCCGATTCAACTTCATTAATCTTTCTAATTGCTTGTGTAATAGCTATTTATGCCTTGCCTGTTCCCATTCCGATATAATCTGTTTATCAATTAGATAGTGTAAGAGATAGAAATCAATTCATAATTGATGATTTCTATCTCTTGATATTTACCAAGTAATAACTTTATCTACGATTTCTTGTTGTTCCAATGCAGTACGACGTAAATATATTCTTGTAGTTTCTATGCTCTCATGCCCCATAAGGTCTGCCAACAATGAGATATCGTTGAATTTTTCCAAGAAGTTTTTGGCAAAGCGATGCCGAAAAGAATGGGGATAAATGACTTTAGAATTCATTCTATATTTTTGGGCAAAGTTTTTAAGTTGCTGGGAGATTCCTCTGGTAGTGATTCGTTCTCCGAAGCGATTCAAAAACAGATAACCGCTTTCTCTATTGGTAGATACAAGCCACGTATTTGTCTCTTCTCTCAGTTTCTTCGGAATGAAAAGCCGGCGTATCTTTCCACCTTTGGTATAAATATCAAAGTAACCTATGTCTATATGTTCTATTTTTATCTGAACTAATTCGCTGACTCTTGCACCTGTTGCAGCAAGGAAACGAACTACGAAATACCATTCTTGGTTGTTTTCTTTTCGTAGTTTGTTTTTGAGAAAAATGTAGTCAGCATTACTGATTACATTTTCTAAATAAGAGCGTTGTTGAACTTTAATAGATTTCAACCGTAAACGTGGTTTATTCACAAATTCCAAATACTTGTTTAGAGCCTGAATACGTAGATTTACGGTTTTAGGTTTAAATGTTTCAATCAAATAAGTTTTGTAAACTAATAGATTTTTTTTGTTCAAGTCCTTATGGTGAGAATAGAAATCGTTTACTGCATATCGATATGCCGATATGGTATTCTCTGCCATGTTTCCTTGTTTAAGATAGGTTTCAAACTTTTCTATCATAGCTATTTATATTAGTGAAACAATATGTTGTCACTAATAATATAGTTCATTTAAGTAGTATTAGTTCCTATTATGAGAAGTTTCTTGCCACGGGGGAGGTAAAGTGTATTGATGAGGAG
>OLJW01000007.1_pt1 | contig 300136 bp, 287 predicted proteins | sample 1603411 | NCBI WGS metagenome assembly OLJW01 (sample SAMN04168659, study PRJEB22393) | human gut metagenome | biome: human gut microbiome; feature: stool | host: Homo sapiens | collected 2014-05-12 | reverse complement strand
CCTGCACCTGCCATACGCCGCCCTATCTGCTGCTGTGCTACTGGGTGCGGGAGTTCGCCGCCATCAGCCGCATGCTGCTCTTGGGTTACTAATCAGAAAATATCAACGGTGCCGCGTGTTCCAAAGTCACGCGGCGCCGTATTTTTTCTCCATATTCTGCCAACACTTGGATATCGGTATAAAAAAACAAAAAAAATCGCCAAATTGCAACTTTGCAATTGACAATCCAATTTCTATGATGTATTATAGTATACTGCATAATCATGGGGAGATATGCCTGGGAATAGATTTAGTATAGCACAACATGCGACAATTGGCAAGTATCTGCTGGCAAGTTTTTAGATATTTGTTCCCTTTGTCCGCCGGGCTATTCCACCCGCCGTGATTTTTCCCCGGAACAGGCGGCCGGCCTCCTGCCGGGCGACCTCGTCGGTGAAGCCGCACTCGATGCACTGGAAGCCGTTTTTCCGCTCAAACGCCTTTTCCATGGGCAGCTCGCTGCGGCCGCAGGAGGGACGTTCGCCGAGAAATGCCTTGGGAATCCTGACGTCCACCTCGATGGTGTGGGCAAAGCCCAGATATTCGTCGATATTGGCAGCCGCCACTTTGCCGGCCGCAAGGGCGCGGATAACGGTTGCCGGCCCCGTCACACAGTCCCCGCCGGTAAAGATCCCCGGCACATCTTTCACTGAACTTTCTTCCAGCGCTTCAATGGTTACCGTCATTCCTACATCGACGCGGCTCTTTCTCCCTTTTTTGCCGCTGTCAATAATTTCCGCCGTACGGATCTGCTGTTCCAGTTCCTTAATACGTCCTTCTACGAAAGACTGCTGGTTTTTTGCATCATCATATTCGGAGTTTTCAGAAAGGTCGCCCATAGCGATGGCTTCTTTCAGACGTTGTGCTACCTCGCCGCGCGTCTTTGTACGAAGTTCATCCAATTCTTTCTGTAATTTTTCAAGACCTTCTTTTGTCACAAGTGTATGCTGCAATTCTGCCATGCCAATTGCTCCTTTTTCTATAAATATTTTATAAAACTCCCATTATAAGGATATATTATTAAGTATAAGCAGATAAAAATGTATTGTCAATTTGATAAGAACCGTTCCTTACGACTCCCGCCCCGTTTGGAAAGCTTTTTTACAAAAAGAAATAGAGGCCTGCCTTCCAAAATCATTTCTGCCATAGGAAACAGATTTCCTCTTCCCGTTTTCCCCTTACCGGATTGATATCTTCCCTGTTCTTTATTTATAAAAAAATTCTGCACCCATAAAAAGAAAAAATATCATTTTCTCAATTACATAAGGCTTCTTATCAATTTCAAAATCATTTCGGGCAAATAAAGTCCATATAGGGAGAAATGAGGAGATTTCAGCCTCTCACAGGACAATCGGATCCCGGACCGCATTCATTGTTTTTGCAACATATTTATCAGAATGAATAAATATCCATTTTTGAAATTATTGTCCTTCCCCAGATATTTTAAAAAAAACCGATAAAAACGGCGTTTCAAGATTTCTATTTTTATAGCCCCCGGAAATCTGAATGTATCATGATGTATCACTCCAATCCATATCAATATCCGATAGCGTTCCATTTTTTTCGTTTTTCTTCATTTTTCTTTCTACTCCTCAAAGGTCCTCAAAAGTCCTCAAGGATAAAGAAATATATTTTTTTGAAATTTCCTATTGTACTTCCTGTTTATCTGTGATATATTTCTTTCAGCAAAAATATTACGCGCCCTGCATGAAAGTGCAGCTGAGCTGCGGAGCACTTCTCGAAGTGAACGGTTTTCTTTGTTTCCCTGTTTCTTTCACCATAACGAAAGTAAATGGGGATTGCCTATGCCTGAAAATCGGGCATTCCGGTGAGATTCCGGACAAATATCTTCCCCCGTTCCGAATATGTGTCGGAAATTGGTACGAGAAAGAAGGGAACTACATTGTCTGAAAGCAGAAAAATGGGAGTGGTACAGCTCACCACAGTCACCGCCATCAACATGATGGGATCCGGCATTATTCTTTTGCCGGCAACACTCGCGGAAATCGGTACGGTTTCCATTTTCGCCTGGATTCTTGCCTCTATCGGCGCTACTATTCTTGCCTACGCTTTTGCCAAATGCGGCATGTACAGCAAAAAGGTAGGCGGCATGGGCGGTTATGCGGAATACCGGTTCGGCCGTCTTGGAAACTTCCTTTCCAACTACACTTACGCCATTTCCCTAATTATCGCCAACGTAGCTATCGCTACCGGTGTAGTCAGCTACGGTTCTTACGTTTTCGGTTTTGACCTTTCTCCCATGGAAGTTTGTCTGGCGACCATCGGCACGCTTGCCATCGCCGCTTCCATCAGCCTTGTCGGACCGAAAAAATTCGGCAAATTCACCTCTTTGGGTATGATCTGCATTCTTCTTCCGGTCATCGGCCTCCTTCTCTGCGGCTGGTACTTTTTCAGCCCGGACATCTACGTGGCTGCCTGGAACCCGCATGACATGCCTTTCTATCTCACCATGCGCGATTCCATCGCCGTCATTCTCTGGGCATTCCTCGGTCTCGAAACAGCCTGCGCCAATTCCGATACAGTGGAAAATCCTGAAAAAAATGTGCCTGTCGCCGTTTTGGCAGGAACGATGATTGCCGGTGTATGCTACATGACCTCCACGGCGATTATCGGGGGGCTTGTCCCTCATACAGAGCTGGTATCTGCCGGCGCGCCTTTCGGTCTTGCTTACGCGGCCATGTTCGGAAATACAGTAGGACATATCGTATCTGCCATGCTTGTTGTTTCCTGTTTCGTATCCCTCACCGCATGGCAGTTCACCATCTCCGAGGTGGTAAGAGAGGCTGCCACCATCGGCCACTTCCCTTCCTATCTCCGTAAAGTCAATCGTTTCTATGCGCCTTACATGGCAATCGGGACCCTGGTTTGTATCCAGTCCATACTGACGCTGTCTACAATCAGCCCCTCCCTGTTAAAGCAGTTCAATGTCCTTATCAATCTTGCCGTCATGGTCAATCTCATTCCCTACCTGCTTGCCATGGCTGCCGTTCCCGATCTGCAGAAAGCAGAAGGCATCTCCGCGGCAAAAGCAAAACTGCCGAATATGGCAGCTATCATCGGTGGTGTATACAGCGTATACGCGGTCTACGGCTGCGGATGGGATATCATTCTTTACGGGACGCTCGTTACCGTCTTCGGCATCATGATCTATATGCTGAAAACAGCCCGACTGTCCCCTGCCGGATTCCAAACCTATCCGCCCAAAAAATAACGTTTCAACTTCAAGCCTCCGCAGGGAGGTTTTTTTACTGCGAGACACCCACGATAAAACCCCTCCCGAAAGAGGGGACTTTATTTCTTATAAGCCAGGACTTCTGTTTCCGTATTTACATCATATGCTTCTTCCCATTCTTCAGGAAGATTGTCCAATTTTTCCCATTCCCTGCATTCTTCCCCATCATCTTCCAAATTAAGGAAAGGGGAGAAATAAACAGGTTTTCTGATCTGCAGGTATCCCTTTTCAAAGATAAAACGGACTGCCTTTGTAAGATACACGCGGTATTCCGCTTTATCGCAGCGGGAAAGCGTTTTCTTCTCATTGATGATCCGCACTTCTTTTATTTCTTTTTGAAGGGCATGATCTTCCTGCACCACGTCAGGGCGGCTCGAGTGGATTTCTTTTTCTTCCGCTTCACGGAAAATCCATTCCAAAACATCCGTCTTTTTTCCGCCGGCCGCCCTGCCCGTTATTTTCTGCGTTATTATATAGCATTTTCCGCCGGCATAAATACCGACGGGCAGAAGATATACAGGATGGAAAATGGACGGATCGCATCGGTACTTTTCAAAAACCTGTCCTGCCATCCCTTTTAAAATCTTCAGTGTTTTTTCGCTGAATCGTAAATCCAATAATTCCATTTTTTCCCTTTCTGATGAAAATGTCCGCCTCGCGTAAATAAAGGCGGACATTTTTTATTTCTGTTCTTTCTTTTACTTCGTCCCGAAAATCCTGTCTCCCGCATCGCCGAGTCCCGGAAGAATGTATTTCTTTTCATTCAACCGGCGGTCAAGGGCGGCGGTGTAGATCGGCACATCCGGATGCGCGTCGTTCACGAGTTGTACGCCTTCCGGCGCGGCGACGAGGCACATAAATTTTATATTCTTTACACCTTTCGCCTTCATCATGTCGATAGCCGCCACGGCGCTTCCTCCGGTCGCCAGCATCGGGTCGATTAATATGAAATCACGGTTTTCCACATCGGGAAGTTTGCAGTAGTATTCCACAGGCTTTGCCGTAACGGGGTCACGGTACAGACCGATGACACCTACACGGGCAGAAGGAACGAGTTCCAGAAGCCCGTCAAGCATTCCGAATCCCGCCCGGAGGATGGGGACGATCCCTACTTTCTTCCCTGCCACGCGTTTCCCTTTCATCACTTCCAAGGGCGTTTCAATTTCTATATCTTCCATAGGCAGGTCACGAGTCAGTTCATATCCCATGAGCAGTGTGATTTCCTTCAGAAGCTTTCTGAAATCACCGGAACTGGTTTCTTTCTGGCGCATAATCGTCAATTTGTGCTGAATAAGCGGATGGTCGATTACCTGGATCTGCATTTCATTTCCTCCTGTCACAACGGGTTTCTCAATTTTACTCCCATTATTTTATCACTTTTTATTTTGGATGTCTGTAATTCTTCCGGCCGGCCACCGGAAATATTCTTACAGGCGCCGGTGACGCATATCTTCCCATGCCATGATCACCGCACCGCCGGCAAGAATAATCTGGACTGCCAGATGGATCCAGAGAAAGAGGAAGATCAGGCCGATGAGGGAACCGTAAGTGACGCCCATGCCCGATATATGGAGGATATAGTAACCGTACCCTGCAGTCAGGAAAAGGAGGGCCGCCGCCACCAGAAAGGAAGCAGGAATGATGCGTGTCCATTTCGTGATGTACCTGTTTGGCGCATAACGGTAAAAAGCGGATAAAGACAGGCTCATAACCACAAAAGGAATGGCATACCGCGACGGCCGCCAGACCTGCCAGAAGACAGGCGGCAGTTCCATGATATAGTCCTGTACAAGGAATACGACGGCATTGGCAAAAACGATCAGCGTAAGAGAAAGAATCATGGCAAATACAAGAAATACGGTAAAGAAGCAGGCTTTCAGGCTGACCTTGAACCAGGACTGGATATTTCTGTCCTGAAAAAATATTTTATCCATCCCGCGGACAAGTACGGCCGTTCCCTGTGAAGCGGTCCACACTGCGCCGCCGAGACCGGCAAAGAGCCATATTGTACTCCGCCCTGCGATGATACGGGCTATATTTTCCTCCATACTTGCCGCAAACTGGGCCGGCAGATATTGCAGCAGATCAAGGATCGTATCAAGCTGGGGCGCCGCAAAGAACAAGATACAGTTCACCAGAAAGATCATAAACGGAATGAGCCCGAGTATAAAGCAGTATGACGCTTCTGACGCAAAGGAGCCCACATCATCATCGATATATCTTTTGATCAAACACTTTATGAAATATACGGCTGCCGGATCTGAATTTTTCGGTTCCATATGCCCACCCTGCCATTCTGAAAAACATCATAAAAAGGAAGGCATAAAGAAACAAATTTCATTTCTCTATACCTCCTTTTGCTGCACACAATTAGAAATATCTGTGTCTTTTATTATAGCACCAATATTATAGCACCAACTCTTACTGTCCGCTCTGGCTCTTCTTCGCATTGGCATTCTTGTAGCGGAGCTGCTTGGAAAGAACCATCTTGCGCATGCGGATACTGGAAGGCGTCACTTCTACCAATTCATCATCGTTTATCCATTCCAAAGCGGATTCAAGGGTAAAGAGGCGGCACGGCGGCAGTTTAATGGCATCATCGGAACCGGAAGCACGGGTATTTGTCAGATGTTTCTTCTTGCAGGGATTGACGTCCATATCCTGCTCACGGGCATTTTCGCCGACAATCATGCCTTCATAAACTTCCACGCCCGGGCCAAGGAAAAGTTCCCCTCTGTCCAGTATGGAATTCAGGCCGTAAGCGGTGGTCGTGCCCGCTTCGAAAGCGACAAGCGAGCCTCTCGTTCTTTCGGGAATATCCCCTTTATACGGCGCATATCCCTGGAATACATGGTACATGATGCCTGTGCCGCGGGTGGTGGTGAGAAGTTCATTTCTGAATCCCAAAAGTCCGCGGGCAGGAATGGAAAAATCCATCTTCATATATCCTGCCAGTTCCTCCATGGAAATCATTTCCGCGCGGCGCGGACCGAGTCCTTCCATGACAGCCCCCATAAATTCCTGCGGCACTTCAACAGTCAGCCTTTCCAAAGGTTCGCAGCGCTTGCCGTTGATTGTTTTATAAATAACCTGCGGTTTGGATACTTCCAATTCGAACCCCTCCCGCCTCATCGTTTCAATGAGAACGGACAGATGAAGTTCTCCCCGGCCAGAAACGAGGAATGCATCGGATGTTTCCGTTTCTTCCACACGGAGAGCCACGTTCGTTTCAATTTCTTTCATCAGACGGGCGCGGATGTGGCGGGATGTAACAAAATCGCCTTCTCTTCCCGCGAAAGGACTCTTATTGACATGGAAAACCATGGACAGCGTCGGTTCATCGATATGAATGGAGGGGAGCGCTTCCGGATTGGCGGCATCGGCTACCGTTTCACCGATATTGATGTCTTTAAATCCTGCCATCGCCACGATATCCCCCACGCCTGCTTCGGCGACGGGAGTACGTTTCATTCCCTGCCAGTTGAAAAGCTGTCCTACATGATCGGTACGGATTTTTTCTCCATCCGTAATAGCCACGGCCATTCCCTGCTTGACCGTTCCCCTGGTCACACGGCCGATTGCCACTTTGCCGAGATAATCATCGGCTTCCAGCGTGGTCACCATGATCTGCAGTCCTCCATCCGGATCACCTTCCGGAGCGGGAATCCGTTCCAAAATCGTATCAAACAGAGGCTGCAGATCCTTCCCTTCATCATTCATATGGAGTTTGGCGATGCCGCTCCTGGCGGACGCATAAATCAGCGGAAAATCAAGCTGCTCATCATCAGCATTAAGCTCGATGAAAAGTTCGAGAATTTCCCCTTCCACATCAGACACACGCTGGTCAGGACGGTCAATCTTATTGATGACGACGATCGGTTTCAGGTGATGCTCAAGAGCTTTACGGAGAACATACTTCGTCTGGGGCATCGGGCCTTCATGGGAGTCAACAAGGAGCAGGACACCGTCCACCATGTTCAGGATACGTTCTACTTCCCCGCCAAAATCGGCATGCCCGGGCGTATCTACGATATTGATCTTCACACCATTATGCATGACAGACGTATTCTTCGCCAGGATTGTAATTCCCCGTTCCCGTTCCAGCGGGTTGGAATCCATGACGCGTTCCGCCACCTTCTGATTTTCCCTGAAAATATGGCTCTGCTTCAGCATGGCATCCACAAGAGTGGTTTTACCATGATCGACATGGGCGATGATCGCAATGTTGCGGATATCTTTTCTGATCATTTCTTTCCTTCTTCTCTCCGGCCTTCCGCCTCAATCTATAAATCCACAGTATAACAAAATCTTTGTATTGGTAAATACAATTTATTTTACCACATCACAGACTCGGATAAAAGCATTTTCAAAAAATATTTTCCTTTTTATGAATCATATTTTTGTATTACCCCCTTGGACTATGTTAAAATGTAATTAAAGAGAGAAGATTTTTCTCCCTGGAATTTCATTTATAAAAGAAAGGTGGGCTGATGATCATGTTAGATTACAAACGGATTCTCGTACCTTACGACGGTTCCGAGTATGCGAAGCGGGCTCTTGACCGTGCCGTTTCCGTGGCAAGATGCTGCGACGGCGCAAAACTTTTCATTGCGACCGTTTCCCGGCCGATGCCGCCGATGGAAAAAATCGCGCGGGAAAAAGCATATGTCTTTGATGCCGATAAAAAAGAACCGGAAAAGAAAGACCCCGGGCAGGTTATTTTGGATGATTCAGAAAAACTCATTCCCGAGGATATTCCTCATGAATTGATTTTCCGTGTAGGCAATCCGGGATCCGTCCTGCTGGATCTCTCCTTTGAAAAAAACTGCGACCTGGTCATCATGGGCAACCGGGGCCGCGGCGCTCTCAAGAGCCTTTTCATGGGTTCCGTTTCCAGCCATCTGGCAAGCAACGTGAAATGCCCCATCCTTATTATTAAATAGTACAGCGGAAATACCGCGGAAAAGGAGGTTCGTCATGCTTACTTTCAAAAAAATCCTTGTTCCCTTTGACGGGTCGGAACACGCAAAGCGTGCCCTGGCAAAGGCTGTATCACTGGCGCAGTGCTGTGACGGCGCAAAGCTGTATATCATCACTGTTAATGAAGATGTTTCCGCGCTGAGCATGAATAATCTGGAAAGGGCTTACATCAATGAACAGATGCAGGCCATCCACTTCCGCCCGGCTGATAAAACTCTTGATGAAGCAAAAACTGCCGTTCCTGAAGGAATCGAAGCGGAATATATCGCCAAAACCGGAGACCCCGGCATGCTGATTGAAAATACGGCAGACCAAATCGGCGCAGACCTGGTTGTCATGGGCAGCCGCGGCCTGGGCGCCCTTACGGGCATGCTCCTCGGCTCCGTATCCAATTACCTGTTGACCCACGTGGAGGCGCCTGTATTCATTGTGAAATAATTTCCCATAAGACGAAACGCCGACCTTTAGAGGGCCGGTGTTTTCTCCCTCCGGTGCAGCCGATATTTTCACAGGTATTTCTTTATTTTCCGCACAGAAAATCAGATTTCTCCATCACAAAAAGAAAGGCGGTTATTATGCTGGATTTCAAAAAGATTCTCGTCCCCTATGACGGTTCCAGCCATGCGAAAAAAGCGCTGAACCAGGCCATTTCCCTGGCGCAGTGCTCAGACGGCGCAGAACTCTATGTCGCAACGATTTTAAACAGCACCATCCCTGCGGATGATGATCCCGACCAGGTCGACATGGCGGAAGTCGAAAAACTCATTCCTGAAAACATCCCCCATAAGGTTCTTCTTGAAATGGGGGAACCGGTACCCATGCTCCTCTATCTGGCAGGAGAAATCGGTGCCGACCTGATCATCACGGGCAGCCGCGGCCGCGGCGCTCTCAAGAGCCTTTTCATGGGTTCCGTTTCCAGCGGCATTTTGAAGAATGCAAAATGCCCCGTCTTTATCATAAAATAAACTTCCCAATTGAAAATACCGATACCGGACTCCCTGAAAATATGTCTGACTTTTTCAGAGATAGTGCGGTATCGGTATTTTTATGATGCTTTCGGCCCTTCCACCTTATAGTACCAGCAGTAAAGCGCAGGAACGACCAGTAATCCTATAGCAGTCGCAAGGAGAAGTCCGCCGATAAACGATACGGCAAGGGGACGCCAGAACGGACTGGGAATCAGCGGAACAAAACCAAGTACATCGGTTACGCTGGAAAGCATGATCGGCCGGAAACGGAGCGCCGCCGACTCGATGACCGCATCATAAGGCTTCTTCCCATCTGCCAAATGCTGGCGGATCTGGTCAAGAAGGATGATGCTGTTCCGGACAACCATGCCGGATAAGGCCAGCATACCGACAATGGATACGAATCCCATGGGCTGCCGCGTAAGAAACAGCGACAGAATCGCACCGATCAGTCCCAAAGGCCCGGTTATGCCCGCAATTACCATCAGCGGAATTTTATCCAGCTCAAACATCAGAATCATAAGGATAAGGAAAATCATGATCGGAACCGGCGCCGCCAGGTACTGTACGGATTTTTCACTGTTTTCTATGGCCCCGCCTTTTTCCAGCGTATAACCGTCAGGCAGATGTTCTCTAAAGTCCTTAAGCGTCCGGTCGTACAGTTCATTGACTACGGAATCGGCAGTCTTATCCCCGCCGGCTTCGCCGCGGATAGTGATGGTCGGGTGCAGATCGCGCCGCCAGATCGTGCTTGTTTCATTCTCATAGGAAATATCCGCGATTTCCCCAAGAGGCACATACCGTCCACTCCCCACATGGACAGGGAGGGAAGAAAGATCGGCCAGCCGCGCCGCATTGCTTCCTTCCAGCCGGAAGCTGATCGGCACGAGCTGATTTCCCTGATAGGATTCCGCCACTTTATAGCCTGACAATTTCACATACAGATCCCGGGAAATGGAATAATTATCTCCCCCCAGTTTCCTTACTTTATCCTGATCGATTTTTAACCTGACGACCGGTGTTTCTTCCGGCCAGTCCATACTGACATTCTTCATGCCGGGATACTGAGAAACAAGAGCCGCCGCTTCTTTAGCAAACTTTGCCGTGTCTTCCACATTCTTTCCCGAAAGCCGCAGCATGATCGGATATTCAGCAGGAGGCCCTGTGGTAATCAGACGGGCATGGGCCCTTGCATCCGGATATTGTTCCGCAATAAATGCCAGCGTATCGTCACGAAGACTGTCTCTCACCTTGCTGTCACGCGCTACAAGGATCATCTGTCCGTGGCTGTCTTCCGGTGCCAGCGGATCAAAAAGCAAAATAAACCTCGGCGCGCTGTCCCCTACATAGGTGGAAAAGGAAGATACCCGATTGTCCCCGTATAAATTGTCCGCAATGCCCGCCATGACCTCTTTCGTTTCCTTGATGGATGCGCCGGAAGGAAGGTTCACATCAAGAATGATTTCCGGCCGTACGGAATCGGGGAAGAACTCCTGGTTCACAAAAGGAATAAGTGCCACTGTCCCTACAAAAATCGCTGCTGTGCCTATGATAACCGTCTTTTTGAAACGGATGCACCAGGCGATTGCCTTATAAAACAATCGGTAAGCCCTGTCCGCAAAAGCGGATTTCTTTTCTCCCGCCTTCACCCTGATGAAACGATACCCCAGAACCGGGCTCACAAAGATGGATGCCACCCAGGAAAGAAGAAGCGTAGAGGCGATAACCCAAAAGAAGGCACCTACATATTCCGCCGTCTGCCCTGCGGCAAAACCGACAGGGATGAAGCCTGCGGCCGTGATAAGCGTCCCGGCCAGCATCGGTTTCGCACATCCTTTATACGCCGCCTGTGCTGCCGCCAGACGGTCCATCCCTTCTTCCAGTTTGACCTGCATCATTTCAATCACGATAATCGCGTCATCTACAAGAAGGCCGAGCGATACGATGAGCGTGCCGAGGGAAACGATATGGAGATCGATCCCCTGCCATTTCATGTAGATAAAAGAAGCGCATACCACCACCGGAATGCACAACGCCAGCACGATCCCGCTCCAAAAGCCCAGCGACAGGAAACTGGCCGCCATGACGATAACGATGGCTTCCAACAGGGATTTTGTAAATTCATGAATAGAATCATTCACCACCGACGGCTGATCCGCCACCTGCTCGATATCCAGACCGGCAGGAAGCTCCGCTTTCTCTTTTTCAATTTCCTTCTCCAGATTTTTCCCGAGAACCAGATTATTTCCGCCAGGCGCCATAGACACGGCAATTCCTACCGCCGGTTTTCCATTGAAATACATAAGCGATGTTTCCGGATCCGCATACATCTGTGTAACTGACGCTACATCGCCCAGATGAAAAGAACGCTCTCCCACGTGGATCGGAAGTTCTTTCAGTGACTCCACCGTATCCAGAAGCCCTTCTACACGAACCGCCACATTTCTGGAATCAGTGTGGATCATACCGGCAGGCATCATCGCGCCCTGCTGCTGCAGCATGGCAAACACATCCGACGGCCTCATGCCGAAAGAAGCCAGCTTATTCTGATCCATTTCGACATAAATTTCCTGCTTCTGGACACCGAGAAGTTCTACCTTCTGCACATCCTCCACACCTGTCAGGCGCCGCCGGATATTTTCCGCATATTTACGTTTTTCTTCATAAGAAAATCCGTCTCCCGTGACGGCGTAAATAGAGCCGTACACATCATCGAACCGGTCATTAATATAAGGCCCCATGACTCCCGACGGCAGACTGCCCCATTCATCATTGACCAGATTGCGCATTTCATGCCAGCGGGTCTGCATCTCCTCTTTCGGCACAGAATCTTTCAGATTGACATAAATCACGGTTTTACCGTCATGGGTGAAAGATTTGATATAATCGAGCCCCTTGGTATCCTGCAGTTTCTTTTCCAAAGGATCCGTCACCTGCTGCGTGATCTGCTGCGCCGAAGCGCCCGGCCATGCAGCCGTAACCACGGCCTGTCGGATTGTAAAATCAGGGTCTTCGCTACGCCCCAGATGGAAATAGGACCACAGTCCGCCCGTAATGATGGCGATAATGAAAAAATAGACAATCTGTTTATGCCTGATCGCCCATTCTGCCAGATTCAGGCCTTTCATAACCGTACCTCTTCCCCTTCATGCAGTTTCTGCACACCGGCGGTCACTACACGGTCGCCTTTCTGCAGGCCTGAAACGATCTCTACCGTATCATTCCCATACTGTCCCGTTTCCACCTTCTGCAGATATACTTTATGATCCCGCACGATCCACACGGCAGGCTGCTCCGACTGTGCAGCCATAGCAGAAAGCGGCACCATGATCTGTTCATTCCCCTGCGGGTCATCAAAAGACACTTCCGCCGTCATTCCCACCACGACATCGGAAGGCGCGTCAATGAGCGTCACTTTCGCGTCATAAGTTCCCGTGGACGTATTTGGCGCTGCCGCCACTTCTCTGACTGTTCCCTTCAATTGCAGATCAGGAAACGCCCAGAAGGTGACTGTACAGGGAAGGCCGACAGAGTATTTTCCGTACTGCTTTTCCGTAAAGGAAATATGGACATCTTTTTTCGTATCATCCACGATAAGAACGACCGGCGTTCCTGCGCCGACCACCTGACCCACTTCGTAAAGCGTGCTTCCCACCACGCCGTCACGGTCTGCCGTAAGCGACATGAAACCCAGATTATTTTCCGCCCGCGCCAGAGCAGCCTGCGCCTGGGAAAGCTGGGCCGATGCCAATTCATACTGGTTCTTTGTCTGATCCATCGCCAGGTCAGAAATTGCCTGAAGTTCGTGAAGCTTTTCATAACGGGCCATCGTGGATGACGCCAGACGATACTGCGCCTCCGCCGCATTCAACGCGCCCGCGGCAGCGGCAGCCTGTTCCGATGCATCTTTGGAATCCACCGTCATAAGGACCTGTCCTGCTGTGACACGGTCACCGGAAGAAACAAGGCGGCGCGTAATCCGTCCCCCCACCTGAAAAGCAAGCGGCGATTCAAAATAACCGTGAACCGTGCCGGAAAACTTACGGCTTTCTGCTTTTGCCGTTTCTCCGACAACCATCGTCTTGACAAGCACCGCTTTCGTTTCTGCCTCTTTTTTATTCCCACACCCCGTCAGCACAAGAGAAAAGCCGACCCATACAGCGGCAAAGATGACCGCGAACTTTTTCATGTATTCCTCCCGAAAGAATTTTAATAAACATTTGTTGATTATCGTTCAAATGTATTATATACTTAGGCTGACTGTAAAGGCTATCGGCAATTCCCATGAAAGTGCCTTTTATGAAACTGTTTTAGAGAAAGTGTTCAACAATGACTGATAAAAAAAAGGACTTACGGTTCCGTAAGACGGAACTTTCCATCCGGGCTGCCTTCTTTGAACTGTTAAAAAGCAGGCGTATCTCTGAAATCACCGTGGCGGAAATATCAAGAAAAGCCATGCTCGGACGGGGGACTTTCTACCTCCACTACAAAGATATCCATGACCTTCTGGACACCCTTGAAAACGAATATGTCGAAGCTATCGGAAATATTATTGATGAGTACTATCCTATCGCGCCGGCGGCAAATATTTCGGACCTCACGGAAAAACTGTTCCGTTACATCACCGCCCACGAAGAACAGCTCCGACTTCTCTTCCACCATATTTCCACACGAAGCTTCATCGACCGCCTGATTATCCGCCAACGTTACGTATTCAGCCGTCTGGTGGAAGAAGGGGGCTGTGATGCTGCGTACAATGCGGTGGAAACGTCTTTCATGATTTCCGGCTTTGCCGGTGTTATCCTTGATTATTGGTTCTTAGGCTCTCTTCCTCTGTCAGAAAAAGAAATCATCCATAATCTGAACCGCCTTCTCCTCAATTTTTCCCGCGCGAAAAAGGAAATGAAAAGAGGCGGCTCGTCATGAGAAATATCCGGATCACTCTTGCCTATGAAGGAACGGCGTACAGCGGGTTCCAGCGGCAGGAAAACAGTATAACCGTCCAGGAAATTCTTGAAACCGCCCTCCAAAAACTGACAGGTACGAAAACCACGCTCTACTTCGTCGCGCGCACGGATGCCGGCGTTCATGCCTACGGGCAGGAATGCACCTTTTATACGGAATCTTCCATTCCCGGCGATCGTTTCATATTCGCTCTGAATATTCTCCTTCCTCCCGATATCCGTGTAACGGAAAGCAGAGAAGTGCCCTATGATTTTTCCGTGCGCAGGAACAATTACGGAAAAACCTATGGCTACCTTCTGACCGAAGAAAAAGACTGCCCTCCCTTCTTTAAACGGTATGCCTGGCAGGCGGGACGAAAACTGGATATTTCAAAAATGGAAAAGGCGGCAGAAGTGCTGTCAGGCACCCACGACTTCACATCATTCCGCGGAAATAATTCCGTTCCCGCCAGCCCGGTCCGTACTATCCATGACATACGGATCATCAAAAAGCATCACTTCTTTCACATTTTCGTTACCGGAGAAGGATTCCTTTATCATATGGTAAGAAATATCGCAGGCGCGCTCGCTGATGCAGGCACCGGAAAACTGACTCCCAAAGATCTGCGGGAGATACTGGAGGCAAAAGACAGAAAATTCCTTGGCGCCACCGCTCCTGCCCACGGACTCTGCCTTCTCAAAGTATACTTCACGCCTGTTACAAAAGAATTGACGGAAAAGACAATCTGCGGCTCTTATGCACCGTGGAGCGTATAGCAGACTCTGTTGCCCACACAGCAAAAAAGACATCTCCTCCCTGCAAAAGGAAAAGATGTCTTTTTTTATGTCCTGAAATAAAAATACATGGCCAGCAAAACGGCTGTCACAAGAAAGACTGTGATAAACGCCAGCCTATCCCTGGACGTATACGCCAGCTGATGCATTTTCGTCCGTCCTTCCCCGCCGCGATAGCACCGCGCTTCCATGGCGGTCGCCAGATCATCGGCGCGGCGGAAAGCGGAAATGAAGAGAGGCACAAGAAGGGGCACCATCCCTTTGGCTTTCTGCCACAAATTCCCGCTGGTAAAATCAGCACCGCGGGAAGCCTGAGCTTTCATGATCCGATCTGTTTCCTCAAGCAGCGTCGGAATGAAGCGGAGCGCGATGGTCATCATCATTGCCAGTTCATGGGCAGGCACGCCGAAACGGCGGAACGGATTTAAAAGCGCTTCGATCCCGTCCGTCAGGACGATAGGGCTTGTAGTATACGTCAGGAGCGAAGAAAAGCCGATAAGAAATACAAGACGGAGCGTCATAAAAAGACCGTTCCTAAGACCTTCTTCACTGATATGGATAAATCCGTAACCGAATATTTCCTTCCCCGGCGTGGTCAGCACATGGATCAGGAGCGTAAATACCAGAATGACCCAGAGCGGCTTCACCGCTTTCCAGACCATGACAGTTGGCACACCCGAAATCATGATGCATCCCAGTGTGAATACCGTCACAAGCAGGTAAGACCATGGATTGTTCGCCAGGAAAATGGCACAGATAAAAATCATGGTGCAGAGAATTTTTGCCCGCGGATCCATACGGTGGAGGAATGAATCTCCGGGATAATACTGACCCAGCGTAATATCGGTAAGCATTATTTCCCTCCTCCCAGCACGGCATACATTTTTTCCGCCGCTTCCTTTGCCGTCCGCGCGGTTTCCGGTACGGGGATTCCTTTTTCTTTCAGATAGAGAAGTGTCTGTGTCAAAGGCGGCGCTTCCACACCGCATTCCTTGAGCGTCTCCCTGTGATGGAGGAAAATATCCATAGGATCCCCGTCAAGGACAAGGCGCCCCTGATGCATGACAAGAAGACGGGTCGCCAGACGGGCAATGTCATCCATGTTGTGGGACACAAGAATGACGGAAAACACGCCTTTTTTATACCATCCCTGAATACGGCTGAATATTTCCCGCCGCCCTACAGGGTCCAGCCCGGCAGAAGGTTCATCCAAAATCAGAAAATCAGGATGCATGGCAATCACGCCGGCGATGGCCACACGGCGCTGCTGACCGCCGGAAAGGCGGAAAGGCGACCGTTCGGCAAATGTTTCATAATCAATCCCCGCAAAGCGCATGGCGCTCTTTACTCGTTTTTCCGTTTCCTCTTCATCACAGCCCTGGTTCTGCGGACCGAAAGCAATATCTTTTGCTACGGTTTCTTCAAAGAGCTGATGCTCGGGATATTGGAAAACCATGCCCACCGAATGGCGCTTCACCATAGCTTCTTTTGTCTTTTCCGCCAGATCTACGCCGTCTACGGTCACCTTCCCCACGGACGGATGAAGGAGGCCGTTCAGGTGCTGTATGAGTGTAGACTTGCCGCTCCCCGTATGGCCGATGATACCGATGAATTCCCCTTTATCTATGGTCAGGTCGATATCTTCAATCGCCGCCCGTTCAAAAGGAGTTCCCTTCCCATATATATAACTTACATTTTCGACACAAATGGACATAACGCCTCTCCCAATTCTTCATCGGTCATACATCTTTCGGAAACCGCCATTCCTTTCTTGCGGAGGCGTCTTGCCAAATCCGCAGGGACAGGCACGTCCAGACCGATTTCCGTCACCCTATCCGCCTGTGAAAATATTTCCCTCGGCGTCCCTTCCATCTTGAGGACACCCCTGTCAATAACAAGGATATGATCCGCCGTGACCGCCTCCTCCATGAAATGGGTAATGAGGACGATAGTAATCCCCTCTTTTTTATTCAGCTCATGGATCGTGTCCATGACCTCCTTACGCCCTTTCGGATCAAGCATGGCAGTCGGTTCATCAAGAACAATGCAGTCGGGCTTCATGGCAAGAACGCCGGCAATAGCTACACGCTGCTTCTGCCCGCCGGAAAGCATGGACGGCGCCTGTTTACGATAGGATGTCATCCCCACCTTTTCCAATGCAAGATCCACACGTTCTCTTATTTCTTCAGGAGGCACGCCCAGATTTTCAGGACCGAAAGCCACATCTTCCTCCACCACGGCAGCGACAAGCTGGTTGTCTGGATTTTGGAAAACCATGCCCACCTTCTGGCGGATATCCCATACACGGCCGGCGTCGGAAGTGCGCATCCCTTCCACAATAAGCTCTCCTTCCGTCGGTAGGAGGAGCGCGTTCAGATGGCGGGCCAGCGTGGACTTACCGCTGCCGTTCGTTCCGATGATGGCGGTAAATTCCCCTTTTTTGATCTGCGCCGTTACATCTTTGAGCGCATCAAAAGTTTTGCCTTCCTCCGTTTCAAAAGTATGGGAGACATGGCGGATATCAAAAAGAACTTCTCCGGAATTACTTTCCATTCTTTCCTCGCTTTATATACAGTAGCATTTCATAACAACAAGGCGGACTGCTTTTCGTCAAATGCAATAAATCAGTTTATATTCTAAGGAACTATGCGGCTTTTGTCAATGATTCCCTTCCTCTTTTCATTAACAATACAATATAAAAAGGAGTTGGTCTCCCAACCCCTTTTAGTAAAAAATATTATTTCTTTGCTTCCAGTTCTTCAATCTTCTTCTGCTGGAGAGCAAGCTGTTCCTGCATACGGCCGATCATGTCATACAATTCAGATACAGAAGCGGTTCCCTTCATCGAAGAACCACGTCCCAGCTTGACGGAAGCACCGAAGGTATAAGCATTATCCCCATTGGAAATGCTGCTCCCGAAACTGAACATCACATCTCTGTTCGGACGATAGAAAGCACCCAAAGCGACAGATGTTTCGCTCTTGTATGTGCCGGTGGCTACGGCAACATTCCATTTATTGGCAGGATCAAAATCAAGCGGATGCAGGCCTGTCAACGCGGTGACTTTCGCCAGTCCTTTATTCGTCTCCGTATGCAAACTGTCGATCTGTCCCTGCAGGAATGTATCGCCTGCCTTACGTGCAGACGCTTCTGTATCGATATTGGCCTGAAGCCTCTTATCTGCTTCCTCACGGGCAGACGCTTCATCCTTAATAAGCCCGTGCAGCTTCATATCCATCTGCATACGTGCGTGTCTCTCTTTATCCACATTCCCTTGAACGGTATCTACTCTTTTATTCAGGTCTTTTACATTTAACTTCCGGAAATTCGCTTCAGTCTCCAGTTTTTCTTTAATATCGTTATCTGCCGCTTCTCGAGCCGCAGCCTCTTCTGCTACTGCCTGTTCACGGGCAGACGCTTCATCCGCAATTGCTTTATTCAAAATACGATCTGCAGATTTACGGTCTTTCAGTTCCTGAGTTATCATGTCTTTATTTTCCTTAATGGCCGCTTCCGTTTCTGCCTTATCCGCTTTATTCTGCTTCAACCCCTTGATAGCAAGATGATCTGTTTCGCTGCGGTCATCAATCTTGTTCGTTAAATTTTCTAAATCAACGATACGCGTTTCATGATCTTCCAGTGTCGGCGCAGCATACACCCCCGTTGTGCCTGCTGCCACCATAGCGGCTAAAACTGCTGTCCATACCAATTTTCTTTTCATCATTTTTTCTCTCCCTCTAAAAAATAACAAAAACCGATTACACCCATATGTAATCTAATACGTATCAATCTTATTACCCCCCGATTTTAGTCAATATTTAACTTTTATTTTACACGTCCATAAATAAAAATTAAGCATTATGGAACATCATTAAGAATTAGTATACTGTTGCACAAAACTCATACCAATCCATCTGATACCCAAAATAAAAGGCTATCCTGCTGTCAGATAACCCCTCATTTCCCGCGATAATCCTATATATCCTTCTCATTTCCGGTCTGCTTATGAAATTATATATTGGGCAGCATCATATTCTTCATTCAGGCTGCCTTATATCCACCCGAAATGTCTGCACGCATTATAGATACCATCATCATCGGCATCATCAGTAATATACTTCGCCTTCTTTTTCAAAACCGGCTTCGCATTCCCCATAGCGACCGTCATCCACTCGGGACGGAACATGGAACAGTCATTCAGTCCGTCGCCAAAAACAACGATCCGGTCATCGGATACATTATACCTCTTCATAATTTCAAAAATGCCCCTCTCTTTGTGGACAGGTTCTACAAGCATTGTTCCTTTCGTAAGCCACACATGGGGCAGCGTGTGCAGAGGAATCTCTTTTACTTCCCTTTTGGCGCAGGCGATAAAAATTTTGTAAATCTGCTCCTCCCTGCGGTAATCGTAACGGCTGTCCACCACTGTTTCATAGTACCGGTCCGTCACACGCTCAAGGTAGTCATCGTACTTTGTTTTCCGCCGCTTTTTATTTTCCGTCGTCACCGCCCAGGGATGTTTTTTCCCGTCGATTTCACCAAGTAAACGGAAGCAGGCCTCCAGCGGCAGTCCTTCATGGTAAAGAATCTTTCCGCGGCAGGTCACGCCATTTCCCCCGTCGGAAATCACGGAATCGATACCAAGTTCTTCCGCCACGTCGACGGCATCCGCCTGCAGGCGCCCCGACGCAATAGCTACAAAATTTCCCTTTTCCTGCAGCCGGCGGACCGCTTCCCTTGCACTGTCCGGATAATCGGCAGTAAGCGGTGTCGTCAGTGTTCCGTCTATATCAAAAAAGAAATATCGTTTCATACAGCCTCCCTTGCTCTTTATTTTATGGTACGGGAAAGAAGCATTTCCTGCAAGCCGCTCCTGCGTTTCTCCTGCAGGAGTCCCTTCTCCAATTCCATGAATATATTTTTATTTAATCTTCAAAATATTTTTTGTATTTTATATTGACAATATCAAATTATAGTGGTAACATTTTTTTAACAGATAGTTAATACATAGTTTTAACTTGGAGTATATGCAAAATGATTAATGAAACACTGCACACATTCATCTCCGTTACCAAAAACGGCAGTTTCAACAAAGCGGCGGAAAAGCTTTCCCTTACCGCCCCTGCCGTGATGAAGCAGATGAATTCTCTGGAAAAAAGCATCGGTGCCCCTCTCTTCGAGCGGACGAACCGCGGTATCCGCCTCACACCGGCAGGAGAATCTTTTTTGAAAGATGCCAAAACCATCCTCCGGTACACAAGAAAATCCATCGAGCGTGCGCAGATCGCCTCGGGACAAACCCCTCATCTGCCGACATGTGGTGCGCAGAAGGCGGACTCTGTCCATCCTGCCGCCCCCCTCCCCACTGACAGGGAAGAAAGGAACCGGCGCGAATCGGCGAGACGCCACGCGGACATTGCGGAAGCCCAGGGGAAATCCGCAGAAGAAATTCATGAAATTTTCGAAAAGGTCATGAACGGCACAGGCAGGTGCAGCAAAAGATAGTCATCCATCGGGATGCAAACGGCGCCCATATATTTCCGTAAATAAAACTGCTATCTGTAAATATATTTTTTAAGAAAGAAGGAAAACATAATGACACATCCACAATATCCAATTCCTCAGGATGAAGAGGGAAGAAAACGTTACGAATCGGCAAAACGCCATGCGGCACTCGCAAAAGAACAGGGAAAATCCCTTGATGAAATCCATGAAATCTTCAAGAAGGTCATGAACGGCACAGACAAGTGCAGCGGCAGGAAAGAAGAAGCGGTTTCAAAATGCCACGGCCATTACCCGATTCCCGAAGATGAAGAAGGCAAAAAGCGCTATGAATCTGCTCTGCGCCATGTGGCCATTGCCAAAGAAAACGGCAAGTCTGTTGACGAACTCCATGCAATTTTCAAGAAAGTCATGGAAGGCACAGGCAAGTGCAGCGGTAGGAAAGAAGAAGCAGTTTCAAAATGCCACGGCCGTTACCCGATTCCCGAAGATGAAGAAGGCAAAAAGCGCTATGAATCCGCTTTGCGTCATGTGGCCATTGCCAAAGAAAACGGCAAGTCTGTTGATGAGCTCCATGCGATTTTCAAGAAGGTCATGGAAGGCACAGGCAAGTGCAGCGGCAGAAAGCAGTAATCTTTTACCGGAAGCAGAAGATATGACATGAAATTTGTGTCATATCTTTTTTCATGCTGAAAATCCCGGTGATCTCTTGCGGAAGAAGACCGGCAGGTATTTTTGTACATTTCCCACAAAAAAACAGGAGCGCCACTCCCGTTTTTTTACAAAAAGTTCTGCCTTTCTCCGGTAGGATATTTTACAGAATTATTTCTTTTGTTTTTCCATTTCTTTCAGGCAGTCGATGGCAAATTTTGCGTAAATCGCCGCCCCGTCCGGAAATACATCTTCGTCCACGTCAAAGGCCGGGTGATGATGAACGCAGCAAATTCCCTTTTCCATATTTCTCCCGCCGAGGAATCCGAACACGCCGGGAATGGTTTCCATATAAACGGCGAAATCTTCCGCCCCCATTTCCTTTTCCATGGGAACCAGTGCCTTTTCGCCCATGACAGCTGCCGCTGCTCTCCGCGCGATACGGTTCAGAGAAATATGTTCATTTACTAAGGGAGCCGGGCCGAAGAAGTATGTGCTTTCCGCTTCGCAGCCGTAGCCTTCGGCGATACCTTCCGCCGCTGCCTTGATCATATCAGGGAGCCCTTTACGGAATTTCTTGTTGAAAGTACGGGTCGTACCGACGAGTTCCACTTCTTTCGCGATAATATTGCTTTGTGTTCCGCCATTCATCATCCCCACGGTCAGGACGAAAGTATTCTGCGGATCCGTACGCCGGCTTACCAGTGTCTGCAGCCCCATGACCACCGCAGCGGCAGCCACGACGGCATCGGCGCCTTTATCCGGCTCGCTTCCGTGAGCGGCTTTCCCTTTGATTTTCACAGTAAAACGGTCACTGCACGCCATCCGTTCCCCATCTTCGAAATTGACCTTGCCCGCGTCAAGAGTCGCCCAGATATGCATACCGAATATGGCATCCACATCGCTTAAAGAACCGTTTTCCACGTAATGGCGGGATTCCGTCCCTATTTCTTCCGCCATCTGGAAAAGAAGTTTCACGGTACCATGGATTTCTTCCCGATGGGCGCTTAATATTTTCGCCGCCCCAAGGAGCATGGCGGTATGGCAGTCATGGCCGCAGGCATGCATGACTCCCGCATTTTGCGATGCATACTCTTTCGTAAGATCTGCCTCCTGTATGGGAAGCGCGTCTATATCGGCACGAAGAGCCACCGTACCGCCGTCATGCCCGCCGCGGATAACGCCGATACAGCCTGTAATATCGCTGAACGTCATCACCTCGATCCCCATCTTTTCCAATTCTTCTGTGATACGCTTCGTTGTTTCCACCTCATGACGGCCCAGTTCGGGATGGGCATGGAAATGGCGGCGCAATGCCGTAATATATTCTTTTTCTCCATAAGCAAGCGCTTTGATATCCATCATGGCCGCGCCTCCTTTTCCAGATAATCATAAGCAAACTTTGCAAACAGTGCCGCGCCCTTATCCAATATTTCATCATTTACACGGAAATCTTTGGAATGGAGCGGATAAACAGTTCCTTTTTCTTCGTTATGGTAGCCGAGGAAACAAAGAACGGAAGGCACTTTTTCCATAATGACGGCAAAATCTTCCGAACCCATCTTTTGTTTCATCGATGCGAAGCAGTCCCCGTAGAGCGTTTCCACCGCATTATGAGCCGCCAGCCTGATGGATTCATAGTCATTGATGGCTGCCGGTTCACTCGTATCAACAGCCACAGAAACATGGCACCCCATGGCTTCTGCCGTTCCTTTTGCCATGGCTTCCAGCCGTTTCGGCATCGACGCGAATAAATCCCTGTCAAAGGTACGTATCGTCCCTTTCATGACGACTTCATCCGCCACGATATTGAACTGCGAACCGGCACGGACGGAACCGATGGAAACGACAAGCGGACGGAGCGGAGAGTGCTGCCGGCTTACAAGGGTCTGCAGATTCATAATGACCGCGCTCGCCGCCACAATCGCATCATGTCCCAGATGAGGCATCGAACCGTGAGTCGCCGTACCATGAACGGTAAGGGTAAAATCCGTGCATGATGCCATACGGGGACCCGCTTCGATACTGAACGTTCCCTCCGGTATTTCATTCATCATGTGTATCGCCATCGCCGCATCCACGCCGTCAAGACACCCGTGATCCACATAGTAATTCGCGCCATGCCCCGACTCTTCCGCTGACTGGAAAAGAAATTTCACGGTTCCTTTCAGTGCATCACGATAGGCAGACAGAATTTTCGCCGCCCCCAGGAGCATGGCGCTGTGGCAGTCATGACCGCAGGCATGCATGACACCCGCATGGACGGAACAAAAATCAAGCTCATTTTCTTCCCGGATCCCAAGGGCATCGATATCCGCACGGAGGAGGACAGTCTTCCCTGCCCGGCCGCCTTTCAGGACACCGATCAAGCCGTAGTAATCAGAAAAACGGATCACTTCGATACCCATACTTTCCAATTCTTTTTGGATATATTCCGTCGTTTCTTTTTCCCGGAATGAAAGTTCGGGATACTGATGGATATGACGGCGGTGATTTTGTATATACGGCAGAAGTTCCGCCGCTTCACGGGCAAAATCCATAATATTTTCCTTTCTTTAAAACAAAGGCAGGCAAAGAAGCCCCGCCTGCGCTGAAAATCAATTACGGCAGATAGATGCCGCCGCCCGGCCCCAGCGGCAGGTCAAGGATGACCCATACTGCCAGCAGAACAATCCACGCGGCAGTGAAAGCAATGGAATAAGGCAGCATGTTCGCGATAATCGTTCCCATACCCGTATCTTTTTCATAACGGCGGACAAAGCCGAGAATAAGGGGAAAATAGTAGAACAGCGGTGACAGCGGGTTCGTGATGGAATCACCGATACGGTACGCCACCTGGGTCACCGCAGGATCATAGCCGAGAATCATCATCATCGGTACCATGACCGGTGCAAGGATTGCCCACTTGGCCGAAGCAGAGCCGATGAAAATATTCACAATGCAGGACACGATAACCAATCCGATAATCAGCGGGATACCTGTAAAATTCATCGCCTGCAGAAGCCCCGCCCCTTTGATGGCAAGAACCGCCCCTAAATTGGACCATGCAAAATAACTGGTAAACTGCGCGCAGAAGAAGCACAGAAGGATATAGGATGAAATATCTTTGAAGGCCTGGGAAATATCGGTAAACATATCCTTATCATTTTTATATTTCCCTGAAGCGAATCCGTAAACGGCACCCGGGATGAAGAGTACCAGTGTTACCGTAAGAATGATGCCTGTCATAAAGGGAGATTTCCCGTCCATGACAGAGCCTGTCTGGGGATCGCCGAGAATCGGATTATCGCCGATGCAAAGCAGCACCAGAATGATACTGCCGATAACGGTAGCAATGACAGCTTTTGTCACAGCCGCACTTTTCTTTGGTGTGAGATTGAGTGTATCCGCATCAAGTTCATATTTTGACAAATCCGCACCTGCGAAACGGGGCGCCATGAACTTTTCCGTAACGAACGTTCCCACAAGAGAAAGAATGATGCAGGAAGCAACAAGGAAGTAATAATTAATGGCTGGCGACTCCGCATAGTTCGGATCAATCATCTGCGCCGCCGCTTCGGTAAAACCGTAAGCAAGGGAATCGGACATACCGATCATCAGGTTGGCGCAGAACCCAGCTGCCACGCTGGCATAACCGCAGAATACGCCAAGGAGCGGATGGCGCCCCATACCAAGGAAAATAACGCCCGCCACAGGAGGCAATACGACAAATGCCGCATCCCCCGCCACATTACCGTTGATTCCGATAAGAATAATGGTAAAAGTAACGATGGCAGGTGCCGCGCTGCCCAGTACTTTCTGCATAAAAGCCGCAAGGAAACCGCTCTTTTCAGCTACACCTGCGCCGATGACGCAGACGAGTACCATACCCAGCGGAGCAAATCCGGAGAAGTTGGACACCGCCTTGGACCAGATCATCCGGAACCCGTCAACAGTCAGTAAATTCACGACCTTAATGACCTTGTGTGTTCCGGGATGGACGGCAGACGCCCCCATCGCGCCGAATACCGCTGACAGGACAAGCACCAAAACCGCCAGCAGGATAAATAATGTAGCCGGATCAGGAAGTTTATTTCCCGCGGCTTCGACAGTATTTAAGAATCTGTCCATCAATGACTTCTTCGCTACAGGCTCCGCCATTTTGAATCCTCCTTTATAAACTGCTGCCTTTCTCCCAATAAAAAAAGACCTCCATGCACAGGCAAGACAACTGTCCCGTGTACAGAATCCCCATCGATTACAGACAGCCCATATGAACTTGATTAGAGTATACCATATATAAAATCCCTTATCAAACCGCTTTTTTCCCCTGCCGCAAAAAAAAGAAGCAGCAGTGCCGCTTCAAAAAGGGGGAGGCACCATCGCGCCTCAAATGAGAACTATATAATAACATCATGTCGATGCTATTACCAAAGAGGGGGGGAGAACGATGATGGTATTTCCCTGTTACCACCATCGTTCCAAGGAGGGTGAACCATGGCCGGCCAAGCCGGCAGTAATCATCCATAGTTCAAGCACGAATATATGTCTGCTCCGTTTCCGGAGTTACCGTAAAAAGGGGGAACGATGACTTTTCCCTGCCGCCATCGTTCGGAGAAAGTGAACCTTGCAAGTTATCCCTGCAAGTATATGTAAAGCCGTTTCCGGCATTACAACGAATATACAGAAACGCCTCTCGGGCTGTTCCTGAAAGGATGAACGATCGTATTTCCCTTTACCATCGTTCTTGAGAGAACCTACAAAAAATCCATCCCCTGCTGATGTAAGGATGGATACTTTGCGCGTTAAAATCAATACACGCTACCTCCCCATCACTCGCAGGTCAAACAGTAGTAAAAACAGGCAGTTCTCCTGACTTTGCTTCATCGCTTGTCCGGTCTTCCCAATTCCTCAGTGACTTTCATCGGATTCGCTCGGCATTACAGTGGCGGGACCGTGCCGGTATCTCACCGGTCTTCCCTATTAAGCCTTTACAGGCACCTGTTCCTTATTATGCAGTTTCTCCTCTGTCGAATAGACTTCGCCAATAAAAAACCTCTTTACACGAACGCAAAGAGACTATATAAGATCTCCTTCCCATCGCTCGTGGGTCAAACGGTGATTTCAAACAGGCAGTTCTCCTGACTCTGCTTCATTGCTTGTCCGGTCTTCCCAATTCCTCAGTGACTTTCATCAGACTTGCTCGGCATTACAGTGGCGGGACCGTGTCGGCATTGCACCGATCTTCCCTATTAAGCCTTCACAGGCACCTGTTTTTCCTATTCGGTTGTCCTAATGATATCACTCTATAAAGCTTCTGTCAATGATAAAATGATTGTTCCGAACGCATGATCAGCGCAAGCCAATTCATATCGTTTCAGGTGAGGATTTCCAGTGTTCCCGCCTCTTCTAAAAGTTTGATATCGATAGGAGAATAGGTATCTGGATATTTCCTGAGAAAATATTGCTCTTCTTCCGGTGCGGCATAGAAGTTTTCCAGGCGTCTGGCTTCTGTGCGGATCGGCGGCCGTATATTTTTCTCATTTTCATACTCATTGAAAACAAGACAGGATTCACTCACAGGCCTCGAGTTGCCCCTGTTCTGGTAGTAGGCCATATAGTAGGTAATCTGCGGCGTATCTTCTCCTGATACGTAATAGATGCCTGTCCTGTAATGGGGTCCGGTGCATTTCCCCTGGATACCGTCGGTGTAGGGATTGACTATGGTAAAAAACACAGAGAGCAATGTCCCTATATCTATTTTTTTCGGGTTATAGGTTACTTTTACGCATTCTACCGCCTGTACTTTTCCATTTTCCACGTCTTCTTTCCGCGGATTCGGTACAGAGCTGTTGGCAAATCCCGCGGTTGTCTCCACAACGCCTTTTATACGGGAAAATACTTCCTGCACTCCATAGTAGGGACCGCCCGCAAGATACAAGTCTTTCACGGCAATTCCTCCTTTTCTGCTGTCTTCGTTTCTGACAAATTCATATCGTATTTCATGGTAAAAATGAAGAATCCCCCCGAGGTCCTCCCCCGGGGTTTTTCTCCACACTTATTATTTCTTAATATTTTGTTTCTTCCAGGTGGCGCGCAGAAGCCCTATCCATATCAAAGATACGGATGAGTTCCGTAACTGCCTGGCTGGGTGACACGACGCCGGTCAATACCGCCGCACGGACTTCCGGCATACGGCTCTTGATGATCGGATCTTCAAAGAACAGGTTATGAAGATGTTCTTCAATCATACTGTGCACCCAGGAAAGAGTCTGACGCTGGCGCCGGTTCTCAAAGACACCCGATTTTTTGGTGACTTTCTCAAACTCGCGCATAACTGCCCAAAGTTCAAGCAGTCCCGTTTTCTTCAAAGCCGAGCAGCGATAAGCATGGGTCTGCCAGCCTTCTGTGGCGGGACGGATAAATTCTACCATCCGTTCATATTCCCCCTGGGTGACTTTCGCCCGTTCCAGGTTGTCTCCATCGGCTTTGTTGACCACAATAGCGTCCGCCAATTCCATAATCCCCTTTTTGATGCCCTGCAGATCGTCCCCTGCGCCTGTCAATACGACAAGCATAAAGAAGTCGACCATATCGCGTACTGTCGTTTCCGACTGCCCGACCCCGACAGTTTCCACAAGGATGACATCATAGCCTGCCGCTTCACAAAGCAGCATGGTCTCACGGCTCTTGCGGGTCACACCGCCCAGTGTCCCCTTAGAAGGAGAAGGACGTATGAAACAGTTCGGCTCTCTGGAGAGATTCTGCATACGTGTCTTGTCTCCTAAGATGGATCCGCCGGTAATGGTGCTTGTCGGGTCGACTGCCAGCGCCGCCACTTTGTAGCCTTGCTGGCAAAGCATTGTACCAAAAGATTCGATGAAACTACTCTTGCCTGCCCCGGGCACACCGGTGATCCCGACACGGAGCGCATGGCCCGTGCGGGGCAGAAGAGCCTGGAGCACGCGCTGTGCCTTGTCAAAATCCTTGGGAGCATTACTTTCGATAAGGGTGATGGCTTTGGAGAGGATCATGCGATCCCCCTTCGCCACCCCTTCGACGTATTCTTCGATAGACATTTTCTTACGAAGCGGCACTTTTCTCAAATGCACGGCATCCGGATATTCTTTGGCACCGGTCACACTGTTTACGGCACTGTCAATCCCCCGCACGACGGAACATGCAAATTCCGGGTTCGGTTCTTCAGGCACCCAGCTGGGTCTCAAGTCATCATCGTTCTTGGACATAATACTTACCTTAACCTTCCTTGGCTTCCGCCTCAGCGCGGTCTACGAGCATGTGGAGCAGCTTAATGCAGCATTCCGGAATGTTTGTGCCCGGTCCGAAGATCGCCTGTGCGCCATGATCGTAGAGGTATTGATAATCCTGTGCAGGAATAACACCGCCGATGCAGACAAGGATATCTTCACGGCCGCGTTTCTTCAGTTCTTCTACGAGAGCCGGCAAGAGGGTCTTGTGACCTGCCGCAAGAGAGGAAAAGCCAACCATATGGACGTCGTTATCCACAGCATCCTGTGCCGCTTCTTCCGGCGTCTGGAACAGCGGTCCTACGTCGACGTCCCAGCCCATATCGGCAAAGGATGTCGCGAGAACCTTCTGGCCTCTGTCGTGTCCGTCCTGCCCCATCTTAGCCAGGAAAATACGGGGACGGCGGCCTTCCAATGCTTCAAATCTGTCGGCCAGTTTCTTTGCTTCTTCCAGTTTCGCGGAACCGTCAAATTCGCTGGAATATACACCGGAAATAGTATGGATGGTGGCGTTGAAACGACCGGATACTTTTTCAACCGCATCGGAAATTTCACCGAGGGATGCGCGGTCATGAGCCGCCTGTACCGCAAGTTCAAGCAGGTTGCCGTTTTCACGGCTTTCTGCCGCTTTGGTGATCGCTTCCAGATCGCGGGCAACGGCCTCAGGATCACGGATGCTTCTCAGTTTTTCCAGACGTTTAATCTGCGCATTACGGACAGCAGTATTATCGATGGACAGTACGTTCAGCGGATCTTCCTTCGCCAGACGGTACTTGTTCAGACCGACAATGGTTTCCTTACCGCTGTCGATATCCGCCTGACGGCGGGCAGCGCATTCTTCGATACGCATCTTCGGCAGACCGGTGGAAATCGCTTTTGCCATGCCGCCCAAAGCTTCGACTTCCTGGATATGCGCCCAGGCACGGCGAATGATTTCATTTGTCAGGTATTCTACATAGTAGGAACCGCCCCACGGATCAATAATCTTGCAGGCTTTCGTTTCATCCTGGATATAAAGCTGTGTATTACGTGCCAGACGTGCGGAGAAGTCGGTCGGCAGCGCGATAGCTTCGTCAAGCGCGTTGGTATGGAGAGACTGGGTATGACCCAGAGCCGCAGACATGGCTTCCATACAAGTACGGGCGATATTATTGAAAGGATCCTGTTCCGTCAGCGACCAGCCGGATGTCTGGGAATGGGTACGAAGTGCCATGGATTTCGGATTCTTCGCGCCAAACTGTTTCAGAATCTTTGCCCAGAGAACGCGGGCCGCTCTCATCTTTGCGACTTCCATGAAATAGTTCTTGCCCTGGTCCCAGAAGAAGGACAGACGTTTAGCGAAGGCATCGACCGGAAGGCCCGCTTTTTCGCCGCAGCGGATGTATTCCATGCCGTCTGCCAGCGTATAACCGATTTCAAGGTCACAGGTAGCGCCGCATTCCTGGATATGGTAACCGGAAATGGAGATACTGTTGAACTTCGGCATATAGTTGGTGGTATATTCGAAAATATCACCGATGATACGCATGGACATGGCAGGCGGATAAATGTAAGTATTACGAACCATGAATTCTTTCAGGATATCATTCTGGATCGTGCCTGCCAGAATCTTCTTGTCTACGCCCTGTTCAATGCCGGCACTGATGAAGAATGCCAGAATCGGAAGAACGGCGCCGTTCATCGTCATGGATACGGACATCTGATCCAGCGGAATGCCTGCGAAAAGGATATTCATATCAAGCATAGAGCAGACGGATACGCCTGCTTTGCCGACGTCGCCGATAACACGGGGGTTATCCGCATCATAGCCGCGGTGGGTCGGAAGGTCAAATGCGATAGACAGCCCTTTCTGGCCTGCCGCCAGGTTTCTGCGGTAGAACGCATTAGATTCTTCAGCAGTGGAGAACCCTGCGTACTGGCGGACCGTCCACGGGCGGAATACATACATCGTGGAGTAAGGTCCGCGGAGGAACGGAGGGATACCGCTCATGAAGTCCAAGTGGTTGCACTGGTCATACACATCTTTGCCGTAGAGCGGACCTACAGGAATACGTTCCATTGTATTTTCATAGAGAGCATCATAATTTTTGCCCGTCGTTTTTTCCAGTTCCGCTTTCCATTCATCATAAGAACAATGGGGATGTTCTTCAAGGTTTAATTTTGTAAAATCGGGGTTCATTGCCATCTTATTTTACCTCCTCTTCCGTAATCTTCATGCCTTTTTTCTGCTGGAGCATACGGAGGATATCGTAGCAGTTTGCTTTCACGCTGATAAATTCATCTATGCCGGCTTCACGATATACCGCTTCCATATCTTTCGGAGCAGCGCCCGCAAGGAAAAGCGTACCTTTCCCCAAAACTTCCTTTAAACGCGGCGCCAGCGCCGGCACATCTTCCGGATAAGTAGCGTCAGTAGAGCAGATAACGGCACAGTCATAAGGAGTTCCTTTATCATCGCAGCCTGCCTTCAGCGCTTCCACACACTTATCCCAGCGTGAACCCGGTTTATCTTCATCATCTTGGAAACCGTTATTCAAATGAACGCTGAATTCGCCGACCTGCAGGAAGCTGGTGGAGAAATCAGCTCTCGCCTTATGCTGCGGAATCGGTCCCATATTGGCCAGGAATATTTCCACATTCTTGCCGGTTTCCTTTTTAAACGCCTGTGTGTCAAAGCGGAGTTTTTCAAAACGTTCGGTCCAGCGGTGCGCATAAATCTTTCTCACTTCGATGGAATCCGCTTTGGCAGCTCTTGCTGTGCGTACTTCAGAAATTGTAGCGCCGGCGGAGAATGCGGCAATTGCCTTCTCAACGATGTCGGTATCGGCTGCTTTCAGTTCTTCCAGCTTTTCCTTCAGGAAATCTTTGTCCATATCGGCACGATATTTCTCAACGCCTTCAGACAGTTCTTTTTTCAGCGCCGGTACATCTTCCGGACGCGGATCAAGAAGTTCTTCCGTCATATTCGGATACATATTTGTCCCGACAGCGCTGTCCTTGCGGAGGTCAAGCGCTTTGAAACGCTGTTTCAGGATTTCAAGAATCTGCTGCTGCGGATATTCTTCTTTAAGAGCTTTCAGGATACCGCCAAGAGATTCGATTTTCTGGAATTCTCCCCAGATTTTTTCAGCCATTTCCTTGGTCAGTGCTTCAATCCCCCAGGAACCGCCGGCCGGATCGATCGGACGAAGCATGCCGAATTCTTCCTGCAGCATAATGTGTACGTTTCTTGCGATACGGCGGGAGAATTCATCACCCTTGCGTACCGTTGCGTCATAAGGATCATTTTCATAAGAATCAACACCGCCGACAACTGCAGAGAAAATCTGGGTCGTTTCACGAAGCATATTTACACCGATATCGAAAATCGTCTTGGTAAACATCGCCGGACGGGCATGGATTTTGCAGGAACGGTCTTTTTCTTCGGCGCCGAAGGCTTTCATGATATTAGACCATACCTGGCGGGCAGCACGGAGCTTGGCAATTTCAATGTAGAAAGTGGCGCCTGTATTAAATGCGAACTGCAGGGACTGGGCAATATCATGGATATCGATGCCGCGCTTCTGCATTTCACGGATATATTCGACAGCGATAGCAAAAGTATAAGCCACTTCCTGTACGGCATTCGCACCGCCATTGGAGAAAATATCGCTCCTGACGAAAATGGTGCGGAGCTGCGGCGCATTCTTTCTCGTCCAGCGGATAGATTCCGCCATTTCATCATACAATTCTTCCAGCGGCTGGTTCAGCTTTCCTCTCTTGATCAGCTGGGCAATCGGGTTTGCTCCGATAACACCTTTCACTTTGCTGACATCTTTTCCCTTAGCCTTCAATGTCGCGGCTACCAATGCCAGCATACGGAGAGAGGAAGTACCAGCATACATCATAAACGGGATCTTTTCCATATCAAGACCGTCAAGCAGGGTATGCATATCTTCCAGCGCGGTAATGCTTACGCCTATATCGCCCGGCTTTTCGGCATCCATGACATCAATGCCGTCGGCAGTGGCGGTATCAATACGTACATTATAAACAGTGGAACCTCTGTCGATTTCATGCTTCAGAAGTTCATTATTTTCTTTCGGCAGCGTTTCATCGCATGCCTGGGCAATACCCCAGGGAGCGCATTTATAGCCGTTTACCGTTGCGCCGCGGAGAAAATCTCCCATGCCCGGATAATCATCTGTCGGAAGAATCTTATCAGTTGCTGACGGTCCGGTTCTCCATGTATAAATCGGATCAAAGGTAATCCCTTCATAAGTCTTGGTAAACATGATCTTATCGAAAGGCTTTCCTTTCAACAGAGCATTGCAAGCCTCCACCCACTCCTCATAGGTCGGCTTTTCAAATTCGTCAAATTTTACTTCTGGGAAATCGGCTTTTTCATTTGATTTTCTCAAGATCGCTTCCAACTCTTTGTCAGTAAGCTGCTTGACCGATTCCTGGGTATTCTGTTCTGCCATGAAAACATCCTCCTTATAATAATTTTAGACAATTCCGCGGAAAATACAGCTTGCAGACAAGACGGCAGAGTCCCTGACGGAACATCCTTTCAAATGCCTGGCATAACGTCTTTCAAGCCGGACTTTCAAAATCCCCGATATGTGCACCTCCTTACAATCTACTCACAAAAAAACGACTATCACGCGAAACTGATAGCCGGACAAGGAAATAATTTCCCAATCCCCTCCCCATCTCTCGCAGGTATAACGGTGATTCTTAGACAGATAGTTCTCCTGGCTCAAGTTCCTCGTTTATATCGCCTTCCCAGTTACCCAGTGACATACTTGATATAAACTCCCTTTACAGTGGCGGGACCGCTCCGGATTCTACCGGATTCTCTTTTACGCTTTCGCACCTGTCAGATATGTGAAATTGTCTAAATAACTACATTTTTAGTATAATTCATTACATTCTAAGTGTCAATCAACCACATTCATATTTAATATAATTAATTTTTATATTTATCCACATCTTTACCCCTGATTTATTGATTTTTCATTCATTACTACTATATAATGATGTTAATGTTGCAAACTATTAAAAATATCTTACCTATCTTATAGGAGGAAACAGGAGGTCGGAAATATGACAAACACTGAAAAAGAAAGACGAACTGAAGAAGCAATGAAACTGAGCAGCCTCTTCGAAGAACTGGATGGCCGCCGTCCGAGGCTTTTCATGCCGGAGCTTGAAGATGATGACGATAAAGAGGCAAGAAAACTTGCCGCCACGACATTTGCCGACCACGGCTGGGACGTAGATGTAAGCCCCCTCCTCTCCCCGGAAAGCTCCGCGCAGAATGCTGCCGACAATGACGTCCATTTCATCTTCTACACATCCAAAAGTCCTACGATGAAGCAAAAATTAATCGCGCTCTCTCAGACACTTGCCATGATCGGCCGGGACGACATCCTCATAGCCGCCCATCAGGTCAGCAAAGATGATAAGGAACTCCTCTTCCGTTACGGCATCCTCGCCGCTTTCGACAAGAATACGGATGTAAGCGATGTAAGCCTTACCATGCTCCGCGTCCTCGTCTCCATGGCAAAAGAAGAACAGAATCCCACCGAGGAAATGCCTTATTGATCCTCAGTCCCTTATAAACAGGAGAAACATCCTCCTGTTTTTATTGCGGACAAACAGCATATGGACTCCCAAAAGAAAATGCCGGGCATTGCAAAAAATATTTCAGAAATACTTTCATCTACTCATCAGCATACTTTAAGCACTGCTATCCTGTATCTGTACAGACATGCAAAAACGATTTGATCCCACAGCTCCGCGTTTCGGTCCGGCATCTCCGGAACCGCCTCAATACCACCTCTCCATGCAGCTGCTGTATAAGCAGATGCAAATCAATATTCAGCAGTTTAGCAGATGACTTATTGCATAATTCTATTACGACCGGAGCCCTTAAAACACAATCAAAAAATTCTTCCGGCATCTCATAATGCAAAACAACCTATTCTGTATGCCCGACTGTTTCGGATTTTCTATACTCATCAAGTAAGCAGAAATACTGCTCATCATTATAGTCAGATTCTTCCCCATCTCCTTACAAAGATGAATAGTACCTGCACTTTAATATGATATCTGCAATCCAGGAATCTCTAAAAATCTCTTTTTGCCTTTAATGAAATCCATTATCCCGTTCACAAAATTAAACAGCAAAAAAGCAGTGCCGAAGCACTGCTTTTTGTAATTAGAATCAGCCAACTGTGAAGAGTGTGTCGCCGCCCTGTACGCTCTGGCCTTCGCTGACCGGCATACCGGTAATCTTGCCATCGCAGGGAGCCATGATCGGATTGCCCATCTTCATAGCTTCGAGAACGAGAACTTCGTCGCCTGCCGCTACTGCGTCACCAACGTGTTTATTGATACGCAGGACTTTGCCCGGCATCGGAGCTTCTACGACTTCACCTGCGCCGGCGGGTGCTGCTGCCGGTGCGGGTGCTGCTGGAGCAGGTGCCGGAGCCGGAGCTGCTGCCGGTGCTGGAGCTGCTGCCGGTGCGGGAGCTGCCGCCGGTGCGGGAGCTGCCGCCGGTGCCGCTGCTGCGGGGGTTGCTGCTGCGCCGCTGTCTTTAACTACTACATCGTAATCCTGGCCGTTAACTGTTACGGTAAATTTTCTCATTGTTCTTCCTCCTAATTTTGTACTTTCAACTTTCAATTAGAACTGCTGGTTTCCGGAAACACCTGCAATGCGGGCGCCTGTGGTCCAGCCAGGTCTTGCTGCCGGGCGGATAGAAACGATTTCTCCGCCGCCCATAGCAACGATTGCTGCCGCAATAGCCGCTACAACAGCACCATTATCAGCGGCTCTCGAAGCTGCTGCCGGCGCCGCCTTTTTAGCTGCTGCCGCCGGTGCTGCGGACTGATTGAGAGATGAACGTACTTGGCAGATCATGATCAGGGCAATGACTGCCAGAACGGCAGCTGCTACCGCGATATACATAACTGTATCGTTATTCATCCAAACCCATCCTTTCAAATATTATCAATGTGTAAACGTGTATTACAGCGGAATGTTTCCGTGTTTCTTAGCCGGATGTACTTCATGTTTGGAAGCAAGCATCTTCAGAGCATTGATAACTACCGGACGAGAGTTTCTCGGATCAATAACTGCGTCTACATAGCCGCGTTCTGCAGCTTTGTAAGGAGTTGCAAATTCATCAACATACTCCTGTGTACGCTGTTCTTTCTGCGGATCCTTCTTGAAAATGATATTTGCTGCGCCGGCAGGTCCCATAACGGCGATTTCTGCGGTCGGCCATGCAAATACTTGGTCAGCACCCTGTTCACGGGAGCACATGGCGATGTAAGAACCGCCGTATGCTTTACGGAGAATCAGGGTAATCTTCGGTACAGTTGCTTCGCAGTATGCAAACAGCATCTTAGCACCGTGACGGATTACACCCGCATATTCCTGCTGCTTGCCGGGCAGGAAGCCGGGAACGTCAACAATGTTCAGAACCGGAATATTGAAGCAGTCGCAGAAACGAATAAAGCGGGCAGCTTTATCAGAAGCATTATAGTCAAGGCAGCCTGCCATGAAGTTCGGCTGGTTGGCAATAATGCCGACAGTCTGTCCATCCATACGGCAGAAGCAGGTAATGATGTTCTTAGCCCATTCCTTAGCTACGTCGTAGTACTCGCCGTTATCAACGATGGATTTGATGACATCGTACATATCGTACGGTGCATTGGAGTTTTCCGGCATAATGGTATCCAGACTTGCATCTGTACGGGTCGGATCATCTCCGGTTTCAACAATCGGCGCGTCTTCCATGTTATTGCTCGGCAGGAAGGAAAGCAGGTAACGAATCTGTTTAATGCAGTCTTCGTCATTTTCAGCTGCAAACTGGGCCACACCGGATGTACGGTTATGGGTCATAGCGCCGCCGAGAGCTTCAGCGGTAATCTTTTCGCCGGTTACGGATTCAACTACTGCCGGTCCTGTCAGGAACATCTGAGAGGTGCCTTTTACCATGTAGATGAAGTCGGTCAATGCCGGAGAATATACGGCGCCGCCTGCAGACGGTCCCATAATTGCGGAAATCTGAGGAATAACGCCGGATGCAATGGTATTGCACCAGAAAATCTTGCCATAGCCGGAAAGAGCATCTACTGCTTCCTGGATACGGGCTCCGCCGGAATCATTCAGGCCTACGCAAGGAGCACCGACTTTAAGAGCCAGTTCGTTTACGTGAACAATTTTCGCAGCGTGCATTTCACCAAGGGAGCCGCCTTCTACCGTGAAGTCCTGGGCAAATGCGAATACGAGTCTTCCGTCTACGGTACCATAGCCGGTAACGACACCTTCGCCGGGGAGATCTTTCTTCTCCTGTCCGAAGTTGTAGCAGCGGGACTTAACAAGCGCATTGACTTCTACAAAAGAGCCTTCATCAAACAGAAGAGCAAGTCTTTCGCGGGCTGTCAGTTTGCCTTTTGCATGCTGTTTTTCAACTTTCTTTTCCCCACCCATAGCCTCTACGTGTGCGAGGTTATTGTGAAGAAGTTCAATTCTTTCTGCAACAGTTGCCATTCTTACACCTCCAAAAATATTGGTCCCTTACCGGGACGTCCCTATTATAGCATAGGGACCGATCCTTATGCTATTAGAAAGACGGGCCGCCGGGGCGTTCGGTCAGTTCCAGCAGAAGGCCGGTAGCTTTCGGGTGCATAAATGCGATGTGGCAGCCGCCAGCACCAACTCTCCAATGCTTGTCAAGCTTTGCGTCTTCCGGAAGTGCAGCAAGCGCTTCGACAATATTGTCTACGCGGAGAGCTACATGCTGGAAACCGTTCTTGCCGCCGTTCTTCGCGATATAGCGGGCAATCGGGCCGTCCGGAGTTGTGGATCCCAGGAATTCCAGTTCGCATGCTTCGCTCTGTGCGGACGGTTTGAAGAAGCTTGTCGTTACATGCTGTTCTTCTACCGTTTCATCCGGAAGGGACGGTTCAAGGTTCAGCAGATCTTTCATCTGCTTCTTGATCAGCGCCAGATCATTAACAGCTACGCCGACATGGTCTACACATAATACTTTGAATGCCATAATAATTCCTCCTTTGAATTATTTAAATATATTTCCCACGATAGAATCAACGACTGTGAAAGGATCATTTTCTCTTTCATAGACTTGTTCTACGTAGTCAGCAAATTTACCCGTCTGTACGATATCTTCCATAACATGACGGGAAATGCGGTCGTGGATCATCTCTACCATCTCAGTGCGGGCGCGTTCACGTCTGCGTTCTTCCAGCAAGCCGGATTCTTCAAGATATTTACGATGGGAATTAAGAGATTTGACAACGTCCGCGACGCCTTCGTCCTTGTTTGCAATCGTCCTTTCAATAGGAGGACGCCAGTTTTGGGCTTCACCCAAATCAAGCATCATTTCGATTTCAACATTCAGACGGTCCGCGCCGTCACGATCACATTTATTAATGCAGAATACATCCCCGATTTCAAGGATGCCTGCCTTAATAGCCTGAATATCGTCACCCAGTCCGGGTACGAGCACAACGAGTGTTGTATCCGCATTCTTGACGATATCTACTTCTGACTGCCCTACGCCTACTGTTTCGATGAAAATGACATCGAGACCGAAAGCATCCATCAGTTTTACCGCATCGGTAGTCTTTCTGGACAAACCGCCAAGACTGCCGCGGGTACCCATACTGCGGATATATACACCTTCGTCCAGTGTGAGGTCATTCATTCTGATACGGTCGCCAAGGATAGCACCGCCGGAGAATGGAGAAGTCGGATCGATAGCCACAATACCGACTTTCTTACCCTGTTTTCTGTACTGTTTAATCAGCGCGTCTGAAAGTGTGCTCTTACCCGCACCAGGTGCACCAGTGATACCGATGACCTGTGCACGACCGGTATGGTGGTAGATTTCTTTCATGATATCTTCCCAGCCATCACGTTCGTCTTCAACGATGGTTATTGCTCTCGCTAAGGCACGTCTGGAACCGTCCCAAAAATTTTTCATTGAGAATTCCATGGATACACCGCCTTTTTAAGAGTAAATAATAGCGGCATGGGGCTACAGCAAATGCAGCCCCGTGCAACTATCGAGCTTCTATTGGATAGAAGAGAATGTCAATTATACGTTAGCTTTGATAAAGTCGATAATTTCCTTGGTCGGTGTGCCAGGTGTAAAGATAGCTTTTACGCCGGCCTTTTTCAAACCAGGGATGTCACCGGCAGGGATTACGCCGCCGCCGATAACGAGAACATCTTCCATTCCTTTAGCTTTCAGTGCTTCTACCACTTCCGGGAACAGGGTGTTGTGAGCGCCGGACAAAAGGCTCAGTGCTACAACATTAACGTCTTCCGCATCTGCCGCTTCAACGATCTGAGCGACAGTCTGGCGAAGACCTGTGTAAATAACTTCCATACCTGCATCGCGAAGTGCGCGGGCAACTACTTTTGCACCGCGATCATGTCCATCAAGACCCGGTTTAGCAACGAGTACTCTGATACGTTTTTCTGCCATAGTTATATACCTCCAGAATTTTAGTTAGGATTAAAGTGTGTTATGTGCTTTGTATTCGCCGAATACTTTGCGGAGAACGCCGCAAATTTCGCCGAGAGAGCAGTAAGCACGTACGCAGTCAAGGATAACAGGCATCAGGTTGACGGATTCGTCAGCAGCTGCAACTTCCAGCTTGGCCAGTTCTTCCTTAACCTTTGCGTTATCACGTTCTGCCTTAACTTTAGCCAGTTTGTTCTTCTGGAATTCGCCGGCGGATGCGTCAACCTTCAGGAGGCCTTCAACCGGAGCTTCTTCCATAGTGAACTTGTTGACGCCGACAATTGTTCTTTCGCCGGATTCAACAGCCATCTGCCAAGCATAAGCAGAATCCTGGATTTCTTTCTGGATATAACCTTTATCGATAGCTTCAACAGCACCGCCCATTTCATCAATCTTGCGGATGTATTCTTTAGCTTCCGCTTCGATGGCGTTGGTCATAGCTTCTACATAATAGGAGCCGCCCAGCGGATCGACTACGTCAGCCAGACCGGATTCATAAGCAACGATTTGCTGTGTACGCAGAGCGATGGTTACGGATTCAGTGGTCGGCAGAGCAAGAGCTTCATCGCGGGAGTTGGTATGCAGGGACTGTGTTCCGCCCATAACTGCCGCTGCTGTCTGGAGAGCAACACGAACGATGTTGTTGTTCGGCTGCTGAGCTGTCAGCATGGAGCCGGCTGTCTGGGTATGGAAACGCAGTTTCATGGACTTCGGGTTCTGAGCATGGAAACGTTCTTTCAGAATCGTAGCCCAGAGACGACGGGATGCACGGAATTTAGCAACTTCTTCAAGTACGTTGTTGTGAGCGTTCCAGAAGAAGGACAGACGGCCTGCAAAGTCGTCGATTTTCATGCCTGCTTTCAGAGCCGCTTCGATGTAAGCGATACCATCAGCGATGGTGAAAGCGATTTCCTGAGCAGCGGTGGAACCTGCTTCACGGATATGGTAGCCGGAGATGGAAATGGTGTTCCACTTCGGTACATTCTTGGAGCAGTATTCAAAAATGTTAGTAATCAGACGCATAGACGGTTTAACCGGGAAAATATAGGTTCCGCGGGCTGCGTATTCTTTCAGAATATCATTCTGGATAGTGCCGCGGAGCTGATCAGCCGGTACGCCCTGCTTTTCAGCGACTGCAATGTACATAGCCAGCAGTACAGATGCCGGTGCGTTGATGGTCATGGATGTAGAAACCTTGCCCAGATCAATATGGTCGAAAAGGATTTCCATATCTTTCAGGGTATCAATGGCTACACCTACCTTGCCGATTTCACCGATAGCCATTTTGTCATCAGAGTCATAGCCGATCTGGGTCGGAAGGTCAAATGCGCAGGACAGGCCGGAACCGCCGTTTTCAATCAGGTAACGATAACGCTTGTTGGATTCTTCAGCGGTAGCGAAGCCTGCATACATACGCATGGTCCAGAGACGGCCGCGGTACATGGTCGGCTGTACGCCGCGGGTGTACGGATATTCGCCCGGGATGCCGAGGTCCCTTTCATAATCAAAACCTTCGATATCAAGAGGTGTATACACCTTATTGTGTTTTAAACCAACTCTTTCCGGAGTCTTTGCGTAAGATTTAGCGCAAGCAGCTTCGTATGCTTCGAGTTTGGCTTTCAGGGATTCGTTTGCCATAAGTTCATCTTCCTCCTAAAAAATAAGTAAAATTGGGAAAGGTCTCATCCTTGGCAGAAATGTCAGATTGCGGCTTTTAGGCTCTTCTCATCTGTATTTCGCAGACAATCGCTTTCATTGGTATGGATCCGCAAAGCCTCTTGCTGTGATGCCGCATTATGTCTTGTCACCACAGCGGAGGAACTCTTGCGAGATCCATGTATGATTCTGCTCTCAGCAGTCACCATAGACAATTATATAACAATCATGCTTTTTGTAAAGAATGTATTATGGGAAAATTATTTTTTAAAAAGCATGGAGCCTGTTTCAGCAAGGCTGGTATGGAACTTGAATGCTTCAGAGAGAATATGCGGGGTCTGGCTGTTGCCGTTGAGCGCACATGCTCTTTCAAAGTAATCCATCAGCTGGTCGCGGAAAGTCGGGTGAGCGACATTGTTAATGATAACCTTCGCTCTTTCTTTCGGGGAAAGACCGCGGACATCTGCCACACCCTGTTCGGAGATGAATACATGGGTGTCATGTTCGGTGTGATCGACATGGGAGCACATCGGAACAACGGCAGAGATAGCGCCTCCCTTAGCCACACTGTGGCAGAAGAAGCAGGACAGAGCACCGTTGCGGGCAAAGTCGCCGGAACCGCCGATGCCGTTCATCAGTTTGGTACCGGTTACGTGAGTGGAATTTACGTGACCATAAATATCCATTTCTAAAGCGGTATTCATAGCTACTACGCCGATGCGGCGAGCCACTTCGCCGTTATTGGAAATTTCCTGCGGACGGAGGATGATCTTCTTGCTGTATTTTTCAATATTGGCATGGAAGCGTTTCAGTCCATCCGGTGACGGGGACAGGGATGTCCCGGAAATCATATCAATCTTGCCTTCATCAATCAGGTCGAACATGCCGTCCTGGATAACTTCCGTATATACGGACAGATTCTTGAAATCGGAATGAACAAGGCCGTTGATTACCGCGTTTGCCACATTGCCTACGCCGGACTGGAGAGGAAGCAGATTTTCCGGAAGTCTTCCCTGTTTTACTTCATTCTTCAGGAAATCAACCAGATTGTTGCCCATTTTTTCAGCGTCGTCATCAAGCGGAGCCAGGGCGCGGGTAACATCGGGCAGATCACAGGGAACAATAGCAACAATCTTTGCCGGATCTACCGGAATGTAGGTCTTGCCGATACGGTCACCGGCTTTAACGATCGGAATCGGCACACGATGCGGCGGATTCGCCACTTCATAAATATCAGCCATGCCGTCCAGCGCTACCGGCTGGGTGGTATTGACTTCAATGATGACTTTTTTCCCCTGGGATACGAATACAGGAGAATTGCCGATGGCGGTCGTGGGTACGATACCGATTTCACCGTCTCTGTTAACGATCTTGCAGGCTTCAATGACCGCAAAATCCGGACCGGTTACATGTTCTCCCTTAACATTGGTGAAGAAACCTTCACGGATCTGCTGTGCCACATGGCTGAGATGCAGGTCGAAATAGTTGATCTGGCCGGCATTGATTGCTTTTCTCAGATTGGCGTTTGTCTGATAGGGCATACGGTTTCTGATACCGTTTACTGCCACCAGTTCGGTATCGATCTGGGAACCTGTGGAAGCACCCGTCCAGACATCTACCTGGAACGGTGTCTGCTTCATACGTTCAGCCAGTTCATGCATCGTGATTTTCGGATAGCCGCACGGTGTAAATCCGCTGATCCCCAGGATATCCCCCGGCTGGATCATGGCTGCTGCCGTTTTGCCGTCGCATACTTTGTCCAGCAGTTCTTTAGGCTCGATACGGCTAAGGAATTCACTGTCATTGATGTCGATCATTACTATCATCCTCCCAAAATAAATAAAATATAAAAGCCCGCGGTGACGATTCGTTATTTTTCTCAGTCCGCAGAACCTTTAGCCCGGTAGTCCTCCCTCCAAACTTCATCAAAGCAGCTCGGAATGAAGGCGCTGTAAAGCAACCCTCCGTGGCTCATTACCTTGTTTATTATAGCATACTTTTACGGATAAAATCCCATAAAGAGCGTTTATCCTTTCTCAAAATTCCCTAACAGGGATTATAAATTTTTCCTATTGGACAAATACATTTTTATATGTACTTGGATCCGCATAATTGATTTACCCTGCCGCACCCCGTCTTTCTTCTGAAACACAAAGCGCAGACAACGCCCAGAAGCAGCAGGAAACCGGGCAGCTGAAAAACGCATAATCTCCAATCCCGTCTATGGCTGCCGACAAAACAAGAAGCATGCCTGACAACCCGAAAAGTTTCATAGTCCCTTTCCCTCTGCGCCAAATCCGCCATGACATCACCCCTTGCCCGAAGAAGAAAAGGAAGTACAAAATGCCGCCGGGAATGCCCACTTCCGCAGGGATATGGATGTACATATCATGGGCGTGGAAAATAACGACATCCGCGTCCTCTATAAAAAAGTTGTACTCCGGATAAGCCAGCCAGTAATTCCCCCAGCCGACCCCAAGCAGAGGATGTTCCTCAATCATGGCTATCGTACTTTCCCACAAAGCCAGGCGAAGTGAAAGCGATGTATCCTCGCCGGAAAAAAGAGAAATAAAGCGCTCCGCCACCTGTCCATGGTAAAAAAATAAAATAAGAGGCACCGCCAGAAACACCAGACCGAACCGCTTATCATAAAAGACCGCAAGGCCGAGAACTATTCCTGCCAGACTGATCCATGCCCCCCGGGAATAGGTCAGCGCCAGGCATACGGAAAGAATAAAAAGAAATCCGGCAAGCAGTATTTTTCTCTTATTATTTCTTTCCTCCAGAGCAAAAGGCGCAAACACACTGATAAGCATCAAAAGGTAAGCGCCGAAAAGATTCGGATTCCCCAAAGTGGAAAACATGCGCCGCCGCAGAAGAGGAAACCTCTCGGGATCCACCCATCCTTCGGCATTCAGGTCTCTCGCCATGCATCCCGCATCGGCATACTGTATAAATCCCCAGATGACAACGCAGACGGCACCCGCCAAAAAGACATAAAGCGCTTTCCTCTTTTCTTCCTCTCCTGCAAAGTATGTAGAGATAAGCACATAAAGAAACGCATACGCCAAGGGCAGAAAGCACCAGTTAAAAATAGAAAAAAAGAAGTCTGCCGCACCGGAAACAGATAAAAACGAGCAGACTAAAAAGCCCCCGCCAAACCATCCCCACTTGCCGCCATAATTGACCTTCCGCTTCGTGAGGAATATATCCCCCATAGAAAGCAATGCCGCCGGAACAAGGACAAAGTAAAAAAGCCAGGAGCTTAGAGGAAGGAGAAATATCGTCAGGTAAAGACAGATGAGAATATTCCGTTCGTTGCAAATCCGTCTCCCCATAATCTCCCCTCCTCATATTTCACTATAATAAATAATAAATAAAATATATAAAATACTTTACACCAAACACCAACTACCAGGTTATCTTAATACTTTGTCGGCTTCTATTCCCGCGATCCGCTTCCGCTGCCGTGCGTCCTTGCGGGATGATAGAGTCTCCACCCGAAAAGGATCGCGCAGATGCGGAGAAGAAGAACCGCGCCAAATCCGCCCCATGATGCATATACAATCCCCGTGAGCGGATACAGGACGCAGATAACAATACCCCCGAGCACCGAAGCCATGGCATACACATCTTCATACAATACCACAGGAACTTTCTGCGCCATCACATCACGAAGAATACCGCCCCCCCACCGCCGTAATGAGCCCGAGCAGAACGGGAAGCACATACCGGTAGCCGGGATAACTGTCAATCGCCGCCATCGCACCGGTCACCGTGAAAGCGGCAAGACCTGCCGTATCGGAAACACGATAAGCAAAAAGGACAAGTTTCCGTTCCCGGCGGGGTCCCCGGAAATGCCGGAAACCGATGCACACCGCTGCCGCCGTCATCAGGGCAAATATGATCCCATCCGGCCCGCGCAGGGCAAAAGGCGGAAATATACCCGCCAGCACATCGCGGAGAATACCGCCTCCCACTGCCGTCACCACAGACAAGAGCGCAATGCTGAAAACATCCATTCCCCTTGCCAGTCCTACAGCCGCTCCGGAAAAAGCAAATGCCACAGTCCCCAGTATTTCAAAAACCGCCCACGTTAAAGACATACCGCACCTTTCCGCATTACATCTGCAGCACGGAAGCAATCAGGCGGATCGTCGTTCCCGTATAAAACTGCGCCAGCGGATTAATAATCCGTCCTATCATGCCACTGAAAACCAGGAACAGTAAAAGAAGAAAACTGTAACGGTAACTGAAATTGTGGAACGCAAAAGCCAATTTACCGGGAAGCACCATTTCCAAAATTTTGGAGCCGTCCAGCGGCGGCACGGGAATCAAATTAAAAAATGCGAACCACACATTGTACAGCATAATCCAATAAAGAAATAAATGCCCCGGCTGCCCCGCCGTTAAAAGCCCGAGCTTCATCATCAGCAGCATAATGCACTCCGCCAGAAAACAAATAAGCAGATTCATCCCCGGCCCGGCAAAAGAAACCTTCATCACGCCGCTTCTGAAATTCTTATAATAATTCGGATTGATCTCCACCGGTTTTGCCCAGCCGAAACCGCAGATCACAAGAAGCATAAGCCCCACCATATCCAAGTGAACCAGAGGATTCGCCGTAAGCCGCCCCTGCATGGACGGCGTGGGATCCCCCAGACTGTCCGATACATACGCATGGGCATATTCATGAAGCGCCATGGCAATCAAAAGCGCCGGCGCACGGTAAATCAAAGTACTCCAATCAAGAAAATCAGACATAAGACTCCTTTATGAAATCAATTTCAACAAACTGCTGTTTTAAATATCTGCCGTGGTCTTATTTCAAAACGGCCCTTCGGCCGACTGAAATTCAATGTGATTATTATAACCTGATTTCAAAATAGTATACAAGGCGGACTGACCGCTTCATTTTCCACCTTGCTGCACAAAAATGGCAGCAGACACAAAAAAAGAGACCCGCACAGGCCTCTTCTGTCTTCCTATCTGCCTCCAAAAACTCTCTGAAACAGTGTAAGGCGGCGGTGTTTAGATTTTTCCGCCCATTCAGCAGAATCCAATTCCGCCTGTTCCATCCGATACTCGCGATATGCGCGGTACACATCCATATCCAAAAGCACCACGCCCACCTGGCAGTAGGGATAAGCACGCTGAAGAGCGCATTCATCAGAAGCCGCCGGAAACTCGATTCCCTTTTCTTCCAGTTCCATAAGAGCCATACCGAGAGCTTCCCGCGCTTTCCGCGCAGCCTCCGCCATAGATTCCGCTTTCACGGCACACCCTGTCAAATCAGGAAACACCGCGCGGAATTCATTCTTTTTTCTATCCAAGGTAAAAATGGCCGGATAAAAATACTTCATCAGATTCCTCTTTTCACCCACCTGCACCATTGCGTAAACATTTTCTTATTATTTTGTTTTATTGTAATACATTTTATTGCCTGCTGCCAATAGCAAATCTTAAAAAAATTGATTATTTTCTCCAAATTTTACTAAAAATCTAAAATATTTCATCAAAAATCTGAAAAACTTTGTGTGCAAAACAGGAATTTCTCTTCTATTCCTTATAAAAAAAGCCGCATGTAAAAACGCGCCCGCCGAAGCATGACGCGTTTCGTGTAATTCTATTTTCAAAAACAGATCAGAATTTATACTTCGTCCCGACCATGAAGTATCTGCCTGGCATAGCGGAACTTCCGAGCCCGTTCCAGCTGTTGTAGGATATATAACCCCGGTTAATAGATTAACAGAATAAACTCCTCATTTCTTTTATTTCTATTGCATAGCACCGTCCCCTTTGCTATAATTTGGAAAGCATGGGGGTATAGCTCAGCTGGGAGAGCGTTTGAATGGCATTCAAAAGGTCAGCGGTTCGATCCCGCTTATCTCCACCACGTATTTAATCCACCACATCTGTCCGATGTGGTTCTTTTTATTCATTCCCCTCACCGCAATAAGTGACTCACCCGATTCCATGCGTCACTTCATTCCTTTGGAATCGGTTCCCTACTTTGTCGCTGCCTCATTTCGCTGCTTCATCTTCATGTTCCGATTTCTCCTCTTCACCGACATAAGTGACTCACTCGATTTCATGCGTCACTTTGTTCCTTTGAAATCGGTTCCCTACTTAACCGGTTCGATCTCAATCATCTATATCACAATAAAAAAGGTCACGTTACTTGCGATGCGTTCTTTTTTGTATAGACGCTAAAAAGGAACAATACCTCATCTATACGATGGTATCGTTCCTTTTTGTTTTACCCGGTATCGTCCAGAAAAATTATTTCAGAAATGCATCGTCGCAGACAGGATGTACGTCCGGCCGGGGTTCAGCATGACCATGCCGTCCGCCCACACGGTCGTAGCCGTTGACCAGTATTTTCTGTCAAACAGGTTGTACGCATTGAAAGAGAAGGTGGTGGGTATCTTTGCCAACTCGGTATCGTATGTGGCGCCCAGATCAAATCTTGTCCATGAGGATACGTTCACTTTATTTCCCGTATCCGCATAGGATTTGCCGAAATGGACAACACGTCCATTAATAGAGAGTCCTTTTACCGGGGTGTCCCAATCGAGCGCCAAGGTGGCATTCAGTTTGGGCGTACCGTGGACACGGTGGCCGTCATTGGCACCATTCTGGGTTCTTTTGTATTTCGCATCGAGGAGCATGAGGCCGCCGGTAAGGGTTAAGTTTGAAGAAACTTTGCCGCTGATATTCCATTCCACGCCGCGGTTTCTTGTTTCACCATCCAGTACATAGTAGTTGTCAGTGTTTGTAATGCCGGTAGGCTGTTTGATATGGAAGAAGGACAGCGTCGTCACCCAATCTTTAAAGTCTTTCTTCAGACCGAATTCATATTGCTTTGTCTGCACCGGAGGAAGTACTTCTTTTTCATTCTTTGTACCGCTTGGTATGGACAAGGTGGTGAGTCCTTCCGAATAGTTGCCATACACCGATAAGGTCGGTGTCAGTTTGTATAATACACCGACAGCAGGGGATGTCTTCGTCTTGTCGTATTTCTTTGTCAAAGCACCTGATGTATTGAAAGACTTCGTCTGGATATTCTGGCGGCGGGCCCCCAGGATGACTCGGAGGTTCCCATCCAGGGCAGAAATAGTATCTGTCAGGATAAGGCTCCGGTTCATTTTGCGGCTGCTGATGTACCACGGTCCGCTGCTGGGCATCGGGGCACCGTCATTAACTTTCCAGATGCCTGTATAAATATTTCCTTCGGGCTTCGAACGTTTGGCAGAGGCGTTCATATAGTACCAGCCATTGGAAAGCATTTCAAAGCCAAGATTGATTTTGTGGCTGACCGATGGTGTATCTATGTTAAACAGGAAGCCCGTAGTGAGGGAGCGGCGTGACCATTTGCTGTCCTGGGCACTCCCAAATCCCCATTTGCCGAAGTTGTAATCGCCGGCATCATTCAGAAGTACCGGTTTCTGATCGTAGTAGCCCGGCCAGCTCAGTTTTTCATAGCCCCCTTTCAGATAGAAAGTGACATGTCCATTCAGCTGCTGTTCATGAGAAAGCGTGTACACGTGGCGCTGGTGGGAAAGATCTGACCATGTCGGCATAAAGTTTTCAACCACTTTGGACGGATCCGGCAGTTTTGTCACGGTGCCGCCCCAGTTGTTAATCACGTTCAAAACTTCCGGCATACCATGGTTAATGACATGGTCATGTCCATACATGACGGACGTATTGCTTGATTTTGTTCTCTGGTCAAAATGAATGTAAAGATCGTTTCCATGAAGTGTCTCATTCGAAAAACTGGTGGTTCCGCTGTATCTTTCCGCATTGATCCGAATACCGTAACGATGATCATCGCCGAAACGCTGTCCCCAGTCGATGGCATGATTGAACAGTCTGTGGCTGGAATATGTTTCTGAAATAGCAAGAATCGGTTTATCTTTTGCGATTTTAGGAACGAAATTGATATACCCGGAAACACTCTGATTGATGCCGGTGCCGCTGAGAACGATGTTCGGTCCTGTGACCACGTCAATTTTTTCCACCCAGTTCATGGGAATGATCCCCATGGCCATCATGCCGGGAAGTCCATCCATTGTCATATCGTGGGTATTGAAAGCACTGCCGCGGATTTGAAGTTCCACATTATTATTGGTAGAAGCACCGCCGACCATGATGGACGGATTATTGGTCACCGTATTCATGAACGTACGGGCAGGAATATAGTTCTGCTTAATCGTCTTTTCTGTATAAGAAGCAATATTGGCCGGAACGTCCATGAGATCCATATTCCCATACAGGCCGAAGTGGATACGGCGGTCCGTCTTGCCCCCGGGCATAATGGTATCATCGGTATACTTATCCCCATTCACGATGATTTCATCCAATTGATAAACAGCAGCATCAGCGGTAATCCCCCATAAAGCCGCAGCAACGGCCATAGCCAACAGTTTCTTTTTCATCTTACCATCTCTCCTCTTTTTACCGACAAATAACTGTACGATGAAATAAATCCCCCGCAACACCTGCCTTTCCTGCACGTCTTACTTAATCGTGGGGGTGAAAATCGTATTCTTTAGGGAAATCAAACTGCCACGGGTACATCAGCCCCGCCATATATCCTGCCGAATCGATGACCCTTGTCATCGGGCCGTAAGCGTACTTCAAGGGCATTTCATAAATCCGGCCGTTGCGGACAAAATTCAGATGACTGAAAGCTTTTTTATTTCTGAGACGCGCCAGGCGTGTTTCCGCATCATCATAAGTAATAACAAAAACAATGTCCGGATTTTCTTTTATAATCAATTCATCGCTGACAGCGGCAGTTGTATTCGGGACAATGCCCCCAAGTTTTGACGCAATGTCTCCGGCGATTTTATTTCTTCCATAGGAAATCGTTGAGGAAAGCAAGTCCAGAATCATGACTTTCGGCGATTTTTGCCCTTTTACTTTTTGCCGGACTTCTTCAAACCGCTCCATCGTTGCCGTTACAATCTTTTCCGCCTGCTCTTCTTTATGGTAAACCGCCCCCAAATCACGGATGTATTTTATTTCTTTCTCCACGGTTTCCGGCTGATTTGTTTTGGCTGGTCCGGTTGTATTCAGAGACACCAAAGTATGAATACCTTTTGCGTTCCAGTACTCTGTGCTTCCCAAACGATTTTTTGAAAACCACGATTCTTCTGAAATGATCAAATCCGGCGCGAGATCCAATACACGTTCCATCGTCACTTGCTGCCGCGGCAGGAAATTCAATCGCTGAAAAGCAGCCTGATTGCAGTCTTTGATCGGATACTTCTTATCATCTTCGTATTTCACCGCCCACAGGATCGAATCTTCCACACCCATATCCAAAAGTGTCTCCGTCTGTGATGCCCCGATGACCAATACACGGGAAGGTACTTTTGAAAAATACTGCACATTCTCGCCTAAGTTAAAGTAGTTTTCCACTTGAATATTGGTAATGGGTATCCCTGATTTTTCCTGCTCCGGATCTGCTGCGCAACCTGACAAAAGGAGTATGCAGCCTGTAACCGCCATCCATTTCTTCATGGCCGGCCTCCATACTTCCCGCCAAGAAGCAGCCATGCAAAGAAAGGTGCGCCGCAGACCGCAGCCATGATTCCGATAGGGAGTTCTGTACCATTTATAAGGTTGCGTCCCAATACATCAGCCCACGCCAAGAAACAGCCACCTGCAAGGCCCGCCAAAGGAATAAGGGATTTGTGCCCGCTTCCCGCCGCCATCCTTACCATGTGAGGAATGATTAGGCCGATAAAACCGACCATGCCCGCCACGTAAACGATAGAGCCCACTAAAACGGCAACAACCAGTATATATATTTTCCTGTATACCGCCAGATTCCTTCCCATACTGAGGGAAAGCTCATCACCGATAAGCATGAGGTCAAGAATTCTTCTCTGTCCCATAAAGAAAATACTTCCTGCCGCAATAATGCCTGCCAAGATCCCGATATCCGTCCAGCTGTCTGCCATAATATTTCCCATCAGCCAAAACTGGACCGACTTTGTTTTATGAGAATCCGCCATAGCCTGGATAATAAAACTAAGTGCCGCGGAGCAGAGAGCATTCATGGCAAAGCCCACAAGAAGCAGTGTCAGGCTGTCCCCTTTTCCCGCCGCAGAAGCAACAAAAAGGATAGCTAAAGAAATTCCCACAGCCCCCAAGAAAGCGCACATACTTACACCATGTACCCCCAAGTAAGCATCGGCGCCCAGCGCCATGGCAATGACCGCCCCAAGCCCGGCGCCTGAGGATATGCCCAGCAGATAAGGATCGGCAAGCGGGTTCCTCATAACCGCCTGCATGACTGTCCCGCAAAGAGCAAGTCCCCATCCCACAGCAAAAGAAAGGATAAAATGAGGAAGACGCAGGTACTGTATTACATCGGAAGAAATATTCCCGCTCTCCATGCCGATGACCGCCTGCCATGTATAGACCAGCGCTTCCTTCGGCGTGATTTCCACCGTTCCCCAGCTGAGCGACAAAAATGACAGCACAAGGAACACAATCGACCACCCTGCTGTACGGATTCCTCCTTTCATCGTTTGTCTCCTCTTTCATAAATAATAGCAGGACGGCCGTCCGCTCTCATAAGAATTTCCGCATTCACATGGTAAAGAGCCTTTATGTTCTCTTTTGTAAGAACTTCCTGTGGAGTTCCTTGCGCTATTATTTTTCCATTTTGCAGTGCCACGATATGGTCACAGTACATGGCAGCAATATTCAAATCATGGATAGCGGCAATGACTGTCATATTTCTTGATGTAATCAAGTCCATGATCTGCAGCTGGTAGGTTATATCCAAATGGTTGGTCGGTTCATCAAGAATCAGACAGGACGTTTCCTGGCTCAAAGCCCGTGCCAGCATGACACGCTGCTGCTCGCCGCCGGAAAGTTGTATGAAACTGAGGCTGCCCATGTCAACCACGCCGGTCTCTTCCATGGATCTTTCGGCTATGGCAATGTCTTCCGCATTGTCCCCTTCCGCAATGCCTTTGTATGGAGTACGCCCCATAAGAACGACATCTTCCACGCTCAAATCAAAACCCGTTCCATGATGCTGTGCCAAGACAGCGATTTGTTTCGCGCTTTCTTTATAGGAAAGCTTCCCTATATTTTTATCTCCCACGAAAATCTGTCCTGCCGAAGGTTTCATAACGCGATAGATACATTTCAGCAGCGTACTCTTTCCGCTCCCATTCGGCCCGATTAAGCCGGTCAATTGATCGGATGGAACAGAAATATCCACATCTTCCAATACTTTTTTATTTCCATATCCCGCAAAAAGATGGCGGACACAGATATTCATGACGGCTCCTTTCCAAAGTTATAGGATTTCCGGACTTGCATATAAATAAAAAGCGGCGCACCAATCAGTCCCAAAGTGACCCCCAGGGGTACATCAGCTCCCGTGACAAGGACCCGTCCAAGAATATCCGCCCACACCGTGAGAATACCTCCGCATAAAACAGCTAAGGGCACCAGCTTTTTATGATCTGCCCCTATAAAGGATCTCACGAAATGGGGAACCACCAGCCCGACAAAGCCGATGAGCCCCGCCTCCATCACGATACATCCCACCAAAAGTGCATTGACTAATATATACAGCCGAAAGAAGGGCATCAGGTCCCTGCCCAAGGGCAATGTCCCTTCCCTTCCGAGAAGCATCAGATTCAGTATCCGCGACTGCCGGAGGAAAAAAGCGGATACGGCAATGACAATCATTAAAAGAAAAACGGCGTGATCCGTCTTGGCAAAAGCAACACTTCCCATCATCCAGTACAGCGTCACATCTATGCCGGAAGACGCCGCGCCCGAATAAATAATCACGCCCGTAATCCCGCTGCAGACAGCGCCAAGCGCCACTCCTGCGATAAGAATATAAGACGTACCGCTTTTCTTTCCAATAACCCCTGCAAGTATGACAGACATCAACAAAGCGCCTGCAAAAGCACCCAGCCCGACACCACCTGCGCCCCAAGCCGAGCCGATTCCCAAAAACACGGCGGCAACAGCACCCAGTGAGGCTCCTGAAGAGATACCCATAATGTAAGGACTTGCCATCGGATTTCTGAACATCGCCTGCATAACGACACCGGAAAGTGCAAGTCCCATCCCGGCGGCTGCCGAGAGGATGATCCGGGGCAATCGGAGATCACGGACTATATCTGCTGCCGCTCCGTCACATCCTGCCAGCGCGCCAAGCACTTCGGGAAAAGACAACGAAATATATCCGAGCATCAATCCTGCAAGGCATGAAAAAAGCAGTACAGAAACGGCAATCACCGCCAGTCCGCTGACGGACAGATATTTTCTGTACTGCATACGATTCTCCTTATTCCCAAAACAACTGACACCCAAGTATTAATTCCCTCAAAAGAAATTCAGGCCGTTCCGCCTCTGCACATTTTACAAATGAAGAGTGGCGGAGAACATGAACGTACGAGGCGTACCGAGTACGACAGTACTGTTTCCCGCGCGGGCACTCCAATAATCTTTCCCAAATACGTTATAAAGCATCGCCTTAAAAGTAATCGGCGTATTGCGGACATCGGCCTCATACGTTGCGCCCAGATCGAAAAGAACATGAGACGGTACTTTGTACTTTTCATTGATAATCCAGGATGATCCCTGATAAGTCGCCCGTCCAAGAATATTCAGCCGTTCTGTCGGCTTATAAATGAGAGCCGCCGTACCGGACCATTTCGGCACTCCGTTTGCTTTCTTTCCCGTCCCTGCCTGTTTAGCGTCAACATAAGCAATACCGCCGATTAAATCAAGCTTCCTGACAAGCGCGCCGGAGAAAGCATATTCAAAGCCTTTATTCTTCTGTTTGCCGAAAATACCGTAATAATTGTCTTCTGTCCTTCCGAAGTTGGGCTGTTCGATCTTAAAGAAGCTTAAAGTATGGAGCATATCTCCCGCTTTATATTTAAAACCGAATTCATTCTGTTTTGTCTTGCCGGGATCCAATGTTTCTCCGGAGTTTTTATATCCGGCGCCCACAACACGGCCGATCATAAAATCTTCCGCATGGCTGGCGTATACAGAGAAATTGTCCGAAATTTTATAATTCAGGCCGAATGTGGGATTTACGCCATGATATTTTTTATTCTCCCCATTCTTCTTGATTTGTTTTGCATGATGCCCATGAAGTCCAACAATCATATTTAATCTGTCATCAAACATGGAAATATCATCCGATATATGCCATCCCGTAACAAACTGGGAAGAACTCCACGGCGCACTTCCTTGTTCATGAGGATACATATAATACTGTGAATCATCCATATATCCGGTATACATATTCCCGCGTAGAAGGATTTCACCGTTATTGCCCCATTTCTTATTCGTTCCGCCATAGTTGTCATACATCATCCGATCCACGCTTAATACATAGTTATGCTTTGTCAAGCCCAGATTAAACTTACCTTTGATGCCGCCGCCAAAATACTTCGTTGTTACTGCCAGCGGATAGTTTTCCGGATGAACAGTATAATCCCCGTTCGCATTTTGAAGACGCGGCGTGCCATACTGGTAGCCATACCAGTCTTCGCGATGATATCCTGCATTAAAGAATGCCGTGGTATGATCACTTAATATCTGTTCATGATTCAATGTGGCGATCCAGTTATCATATTCATTATTCGTCCACTCCGGCAAGTAGCTGCGTCCGTTATCAGGCGCCTTGGGTAGGCGGCTTCCCTTAGGCTGATTATATTCATTGAAATTCCAGGTAAACTGCGCCCCTTTCTGATCTGCATAATTATATCCGATAAGCAGATTTGTCTTGCTCTTTTTTGTTTTCTGATCAATATTCACGAAGAAATCCCGCTGCGTCAGCTTGTCTCCGTCAATTGCCGTTTCTCCCTGTATATTATCCGCCATGACACGGATACCCCAGCGCTGATTATGTCCGAGGCGGGTACCGAAATCAACAGCTTCTTTAAATGATTTCCCGCCCTGATAAGCCAAAGTCAGATCGAGGTTCGGTTCCGCCTGCGCCTTTTTGGAAGTAAACAGAATAGTACCCCCTAAGTTTTCACGGTTCGGCGTCCCTACAATACCAAGATTCGGACCGGCTATTACTGTTGCCTTATCAATATAAATATCGGCAGCGTGCTGCTGGTCAAGCATCCCCTGTATACCGTTCAAATACATATTATGCCCGTTCAGGTTAAAACCGCGGATAGAAACATCATTGTAAAGATTACTCGAAGCATCTCTCACGGCAGGATTCAAGGTAAGCATGTCTGTCGGTCCTTTTTCAGGGCTTCCGAAATAATCCAAATCTTTCCGCGTCAATGTCATGCTGTTAAAAGGTGTCTCCAAGGCATCCTTTTCTCCTAAGAGCCCTACATTCTGGACCTGGTCCGCTACAACCCCCAATGGTTTAATAACACTTTCATTTCCATTTTGACGATAACGGTCCGCTTCCACGACTACTTCATCCAGCTGGCTTACCTCCGCCATAATTGGCACATTTGCCCCGGATACCATCATGATTGCCGCAAGCGCTGCAAGAATCTTTCCCTTTTTCATCTTTTCCTCCTCAGACAGAACAACTGATTGTGCTTTTCTGCTGCTCTATAAGGTCTCTGCGGCGCGATAAAAAATGTATCCCTGTTTCCATTTCCACCGCGCCCTGCGTATATGACCCGCCGGCATCCACAAAGCAGCATGAAGCATTAATAATTACATACTACTACTTTAATTATAGTTAATCAATTTTGTATTTATTTTCATGAAATATTTTTGTAATTGATTTTATTTCGAATATAAACCGCACAAATTAAAAAGGAACCATACTTTATCTATAAGATGGTATCGTTCCTTTTTGTTTTATTAAATTTACTCACCCGGGTAAAATCAGAATTCGAAGCGGGCGGAGAGCATGAATGTCCTCGGCATGGATAATCCGAAAGTGGTGGAACTCCCTCTCCCCATCCAGTAATCTTTATTTGTCACATTGTAGCACATGGCGCTTAAAGAAACGGGGATTTGCCCCAAATGTGTTTTGTAATTCACACCCAGGTCAAAGATGGTGTAAGACGGAATTTTTGTTTTTCCTGACGGTGCATTGGAATTATCAATGTAGGCAGCGTCATTCCAGACGACTCTCCCTATGATTCCCAGGCTGTCGTTCGGTTCGTAAACGAGTCCCAGCACACCGCTCCAGTCTGCCACGCCGTTAACGAAGCGGCCGTCGTTTTTCCCGCCCTGCGTTTTATCCCGCTTGGCGTCAATATACATCAGTCCGCCGGTCACTGTCCATTTCGGTGCCAATTTCCCATTCACTGTCCATTCCACACCTTTAAACTTGTCTCTTCCGTCAGCAGCGCGGCGGTACTTACCGCTTCCCACATCTATATCAATGATATTTTCCTGATCGATATAGAAATAGCTCAAAGTAGTGAGAAGTCCGCCGTATTTATACTTCACGCCGATTTCTTTCTGCCTGCTCACAGACGGCGCCAAAGTCTCCCCCTGGTTGATGTACTTGCTGTCATTGGAAACGACACCGCCCCTGGAAAGACTTTCCGTCTGTCCCGCGTAAAAAGAAAGATGATCGTTTGCTTTGTAGGTAATTCCGAAAGTCGGGAGCTAGTCATCATTCCGTATGAGCTGCCCTTTGATCTCATTTCTGAAATGTTCGTGTTTTCTGGAAACTGCCAAAAGGACATCCCATTTCCCGTAGGCAAGAGAATCGGCCAGTGTAATGCCTGTATTGATTTCCGACCAGGAAAGTTTTGCTTTCCGGAGCTGAGGGATATAGAAACTGTTTTTATAGGCTGTACCGTCATAAAGACTGCCTGTGATATTTCCTTTCACACTGTTATTCGTGTCATTCCAGTATCTGGCGCCTGAGCGGTCAAAGGCAAGGGATACATGATGTTCTACGGCGCCGGTATCGAACTTCCCTTTGATCCCTGTCTGGAAATAAGAGTTCGTCCCTATTTCATTCTGCGCATTGGATACATTGCTGCTCATGAAATTTCCTTTTTCGTCAAACTTCAGGGCAGAACTGGAATTGTATTTATTTCCGCTTCTGCGGTTGACGCCCCAGTTCACGAACCATCTCCAGTTACCATTGAGTTCTTTTTCGTGATTCACAGTAAGAAGCCAGCCGTGCATCCACTTCGTAGTACCGTCAAAATCATAATCCGTATTGGAATCCGGTGCGGAGGGAAGGACATCGGATCTGCCGCCATAGGTGAACCAGCGCTGCCCTTTATTCACACGGAGATCGAAGGACCCTGCAAAAATATTCGTAACGGATGTTTCCCCTTTGCGGTCAAGGTTGATGAAAATATTCTTTTCTTCTTTTTCCGCATGGCGGAGCGCCAAATCGCCATCCATGTATTCGCCCATGACACGGACGCCCCATTCGCTATTAGCGCCTGTCCTGCGGCTTACGTCAATAAACTCGCCAAAGCTGCTTCTTCCTGAAAAGGTCTGCGTGTAGTTCAAAACAGGAGTCGATCCTGCTTTTTTCGTGACGACATTAATAGTTCCCGGAGCCGGCGTGGCGCCGCCGTTGGTTCCGTTATTCGACATGCTGACCCCGTTGACGCCGGCATTCGGTCCTGAAGTAATATCCATTCTTTCGATGATGTGATTCGGCGGACCGTTAAACTGGTAAAACAGGCTGGGGATCCCGTTCAGCATCATATGGTTTCCGTTCATATTGATTCCGCGCATGGAAAAGTCCGTATACATGGGGGATGATGTGCTGGAACGGATGGAAGGGTTATTCTGGAGCACATTGGCCAGCGGCTGGGACGGATCGCTGAAAGTTTCCAGTGTCTTTTCAGTCATACTCATTTCAGAGTAAGGGATATCCATGACGCTTTTATTTCCTAAAATTCCTAATTTGGCCGTCTGATTCACAAGCCCGCCCGGAAACACCGCCACATTCCCTTCCCTGTCTGCCGTGACGGTGACTTCGTCTATCTCGTACACGGCACCTGCGGTCACAATGCCAAGCGCTGATGAAACCAGCACAGAAAGCAGCGCCGCCGATAAAATTTTCTTTTTCATACGTTTCTCCTCTTTCATAATAAAAATAACGGTGTTAAAAATGTTTTTCCATGGCCTGTGATTTTAATTTTCACCCCCTTGATCCGACTTGGATCAAAATGTAAAAAATGCGGAAATCAATTCTTTTGTATACGGAGCCGCAGGACTATGGAAGAGTTTCTCCGTTTCCTCCATTTCCACCAGTTTCCCCTGATTGAGTATTCCGATCCGATGGCAGCAGGCGCGAAGCAGGTCAAGGTCGTGGGAAATAAAAAGATAGGAAATATTTTCTTCTTCCTGCACCTCTTTCAGTATCCCGATAATCTGTGCCTGCACGGAAACATCCAGCATAGAAGTGGGTTCATCAAGAATCAGAAGTCCGGGTTTCAGCAGAAGAAGCCGCCCGAGGCATACGCGCTGCAGTTCTCCTCCGGAAAGCTGATGGGGGTAGCGGTGCAAAAGTTCTTCTCTCAGCTGAAGGCGTTTCATCATTTCATGGATTTCTTTTTCATAGGAAATATCCATTCCGTGTATTCTCGCCGGTTCTTCCATGGATTCTTTGATTTTCATCCGTGGATTTAAGGAAGATGCAGGATTTTGGAAAAGCATATGCATGAGCTGCCGCCTGTGCCGGGCTTCCCTTGAAGATGTTTTCGTCAGTTTTTTTCCCTGAAAGACAATATCCCCGCTGTCTTCACGAAGCAGTCCCATGACGACTCTCGCCAGCGTGGATTTCCCTGCGCCGCTTGCCCCCGTAATGCCTACGGTTTCTCCTTTCTCTACACAAAAAGAGATGTCATGAAGTATTTCTTTTTTACGTTTACGGATCAATCCCGTTTCCACACTCTGAGAAATATGTTCCACAGAAAGAAGTGTCATAAGCCGCCTCCTTTCCGGATACAGCGGACGTCATGGTCTTCTGCAAGCGTAAGCATTTTCTGCTTTTCATCGCAGGAATTTTTCCTATACGCCGGGCAGCGGGATGTAAAAACACAGCCGCCGGGGAGACGGGAAAGATCAGGCGCGATACTGCGGATCGGCTGCATGCCCCTGTCGGGCGCCGCGGCAAACAGGCCTTTCGTATAGGGGTGCACTGGATTTGAAAAGATGTCTTTTGTCTTCCCGTATTCAATAATCTCTCCTGCGTACATCACCGCCAAAAAGTCGGAAAGACGCTCCGCCAGCCGGAGATCGTGGGTGATGAGCAAAATGCCCACACCTTTTTCCCTCAGTTTCCTAAAAGCGTCCGCCGCCTGCCGGCGGACAAAAGCATCAAGGCCTTTCGTCGGTTCATCAGCAATGAGCCATTCAGGACCGGGCAGCGTCATCATGGCTGTAAGCACTCTTTGCGCCATACCGCCGGACAGGTGAAAAGGATAGGTATCCCACACGCGCTGGGCATCAGCAAGACCGAATTCCTCCATCTGCCGGAGACCGTCCGCTTTTGTATCTTTCCCATCCTGATAGAAATGCACTCCTTCTATCATCTGCCCGCCCACTTTCATCATGGGATCCATCGCTGCCACGGGATCCTGGGCAATCCACCCGATCCGTGATCCGCGGACAGAATTCAATTCTTTTTCGGATAAAGAAAGGAGATCCGTGTCTCCAAATAAAATTTTTCCTGAAACCCGGACAGGCTGTTCCAGGAGTCCCATAACCGCCGCACCGAGGATGGATTTACCGCTCCCTGACTCCCCTACGATTGCCGTGATTTTCCCGCTTTTCAGGATTATATCTGCATCCCGCAGGACTTTCGCGTCCCCCTGCGGCGAAGGGAAAGAAACGGACAGATTTTTAATTTGAATATCCACTTCTATCCTCTCCTTTCTTCCGGTGATTTTCTGATCTGCAGATTATCCCGCAAAGCGTCTCCCAGTAGATTAATCGACAGACAGAACAGGGTGATTCCCATACCCGGAGCCAGTATCATCACAGGATAGGAGCGGAAATAGGTCCGCGCGTCGCTGATCATGACGCCCCAGTCCGCTGTCGGCGGAGAAACACCGAGTCCCAGATAGGATAAGGCAGATGCCGACAAAAGAGAAGTTCCCGTCCTCAGGGTGAAGAGAACGATCAAGACAGGCAGTAAATTGGGAAATACATACTTCCGCAGGATATACCAATGACCGGCGCCGATACTCCGTATCCCTTCCATGTACGTTTCCCCTTTGATACGGAGCACTTCATTACGGACGATACGGGAAAACCCCGTCCATGACGTCAATGTCAAAGCGATGATAATGCGGAAATCATTTTCGGGAAGAATGGCTGCAATGGCAATCATAAGGCTTGTTCCCGGAAGTCCCTGGAAGAGTGCCACAAGGCACTGTACGGATTTATCCGCCAATCCCCCGAAGTACCCCGACACCATGCCCAAAGACAATCCGAGCGCCATGGTACAGAATGCGGAGCAGAATGCAAAGGCCACGGAAGACCGGGCACCATAAATGACCCGTGAAAGAATATCTCTTCCCAGAGCGTCCGTTCCAAACCAATGGGCCGCGGAACTGTGCTCCAGTATTTCCTCAGGCGATACGGCTGACGGGTCATAAGGCGCAAGAAGCGGCGCGAAGACGGCGCAGAAAACAACGGCAGAAGCGATAAATACGGCTGACGCATAAAGGAGCCTGACAGCACTCTTGCTCTCTTTCATAGGGCGCCCCCCTTCCGCACCGACGGATTCAGCAGGCCGCACAGGATATCCACGAGGTAATTAAATGTAAGGAAGACTGTGCCGCTTACAATGACATACCCCTGGATAACGGGATAGTCACGCCCCCATATGGCGGCCAGCACGTAACTGCCCAGTCCGGGAATGGAAAACATATCCTCAATGATGACGGATCCTCCCAAGATAGCGCCGAAGAAAGTGCCCAGCATCGTAATGACGGGGACAAGAGCATTGGGCAGTACGTGTCTTTTCATGATAAAAGGCATGGGCAGCCCTTTCGCCCGTTCTGTCGTGATGAATTCCTTTCCTGCCACCTCCGTCATGGACGTCTGCTGAAGGCGCATGACAGCCGCCGATGTTCCCGCCGCAAGGACGAAAGAAGGCATGATTATCTGCATCATGCTCCCGTACCCGCCGGAAGGCAGGAGCCTCCACTCTTCAGAAAAAAGGAGCATGCATAAAATGGCCAGGAAGAAAGAGGGGACGGAAATAAAGAAAAGAGCACCTGCGCGAAGGACTATTTCCCCTGCGGTGTCTTTTTTCTCTGCAGCCCAGATTCCGGCGGGTATGCCGGTAACCAGTACCCAGCCGATGGCCCACACCGCAAGATGGAAAGTAATGGGAAACCGGCGGAGTATTTCATCCAATACAGGTTTCTGTGTAAGATAAGACACTCCCAAATCTCCGCGAAGCGCATTCATAAGCCACCGCCCATACTGGATCCATACAGGCTGATCCAGTCCCATAGCGTGGCGCAGCGCATTCAGTTCTTCTGCCGTCGGTTCCGATGTACCGTCCATGGTAAGCAGCGCCAGCGCAGGATCGCCCGGCGAAAGAACACCTAAAAGGAAGGCGACCAGCGTAAGTCCTATAAGAAAAGGAATCAGCATGCAAAAGCGTCGGAGTGCATAGAGAATCAATTCTTTCATTCTTTCCCTGCTCCTTTCCGCCAATAGATTTTATCCAATGTAATTCCATAAACGGCTGCCTTGTAGCCGCCAAGCTCATGGCTGCAGACCGCTATATTTTGATCTTCCAAAAGAGGAACTACTGCCGGATCAGCCAGAAGCTCATCAAGTATTTCCGTATAGACAGTCCGACGCTCATCCAAATCATAGACCGTCTTTAATGCTTCAAAACAGGCATCCACTTTCGGATTGTCATAACTGATGCAGCTTGCTTTATTCGTAGCGCCCTTTGAATCGAAATATTCAAAAAGGAGCGATGTGGGATCCAGGTTGCCGAGTCCCCGTGTCCCAATGGACAAATCATAGTCCCCTTTAGCCATCATTTTCCGTGAAGTCATCCCATCCACCATGACAATCTCTGCATCCAGCCCCAAAGGTTTCAGCTCCGCCTGGATAAATTCGGAAATCGTCTTGTAAGGATACCGCGCCATTCCGTACTGGGGCAGAAGGAATTTGACCGTCTGTCTTTTATCCCCCAGCACTTCTTTTGCCAATTCCTTTGCTTTTACGGGATCAAAGACAGGCTTCTCCACATGGCCGAAAGGATTGGTGCTGTTCAGAAAACTCATGGTAGGCGTGCCAAATCCGCGGAAATAGTATTTCACGATTTTTTCCCGATCCACCGCCAGGTTGACTGCTTTTCTCATGCGCACATCGCTGAAGGGAAAACGTCCTCCATTCAAAGTGAGGTAATGGGAAATCGTGGAATGGGCGGCGTTCACGGTAAAACGCCCATCACGCTCCAATTCTTCCGCCATAATAGGCGCAAGTCCGCCCAGATCCAAAACGCCCTGTATTTCTCCCGACTTCATCGCCGAGTACCGAGCGTCGGACGACGTGATGGTCCGAATCCTGATTCGCTTTGCTTTCGCCTTTTCTCCGTGGTACCCGTCAAAACGCTCAATCACAGCATAGGCGTCGGGCACCCGCTCCTTGATCATAAAGGGGCCCGTCCCTTTTGCCATACCCGTCCAGTCCCCTGTGGCGGAATCAAAACACCGGGGGCTGAACATGGCGCTTCCCCAGCCCGCCATACGGTAAATGAGCATGGGTACCGGCTTTTCAAAATACAGATGAAGCGTGTTTTCATTATCCGCTTCCGCCCGGAGAAGTCCGGGATAAATACGGTCTGCCAAAAAGCCGTAAAATGTAGACGGACGGTATCCCATATTCCGGTAACGGCGGAAATTTTCTATGGCCGCCGCAGCATTGAACAGCTCGCCGTCATGAAAATGGACACCTTCTTTTAAATGAAATATCCATTCCGTCTTATCCGCATTGCTTTCCCAGCTCTCCGCAAGAACAGGCATTTCATGGCCGTCATCGGAAATGCCCACGAGAGGTTCCCATGTTTTCAATATAATGGTGGCATAGTACGGATCTTTTTCCCCCTGTACCAGATCGCGCGCCGCGGCAAGGACGATTTCCCGCTCCCCTGTTTCTGTTTTATGCCCGCATCCCGTACATATTCCTGTCAGAAATAAGAAAATCAATCCGCACAGGAAGAGCCCTATCCTTCTCAAAGCGCCCTCCTTTCTCAGTCAAAACTCTTCTGCAGATAAAGAAAAGGGGCCGCCGCCTGCCCCTTCGCCTTATCATTTCTTAAAAATGCAGCTTCGCCGTAAAGCTGAATGTCCGCGGCAGGGAGAGATATACCTGGTTGCCTCTGGATACCTGCCAGTAGTCTTTATCAAAAACATTATTTACCATCAGGGACAATTCCGCAGGGATTTTCCCAAAATGTGTTTTATGGGTCACACCCAGATCGAAAATGGTGTATCCCGGTGCCCAGATTTTTTCATTCATGACCGGAGTTTTGCCCGTATAGATCGCGCGTCCCAGGATGCTCCACGCTTCATTCGGATTGTATTCCAGTCCGAGGACGGCAGTCCATTCGGAAGTTCCATTGACACGGATTCCGTCAAGCGCTCCTTTAGTCGTCTTTTCCTGTTTCGCCGACATATGGGAGAAGCCGCCCAAAATATTCCACTTGTCGGCCAGTCTGCCGTTGATGGAAAATTCCAGGCCTTTATGGCGGGCCTGCCCGTCTTTCGACTGGAAAGGTTTTACATAGCCGTCTTTGTAGACGCTGATCAGGTTGTCCTGCTTGATGTCATAGTAGGCCAGGGTGTAAAGTAAATTATTTCTTTTATACTTGACACCGATTTCATTCTGCTTCGTCTTCAAAGGCGGAAGAATATCGCCGAAATTTTCAAAAGTCGTATTTACGCCGCTGCCTGCATCAAAGTTTTCCGAATGGCTGGCATAAACGGACATATGGCTGTTGGGCCGGTAAATGATACCGTACGTCGGACTCGTGTCATCGGTCTTTATGCGTTCAATATAGTCCAGCGTATTATCGCTTTTCCATTTATAGCCTCTTGATTCTGCTTCATGCTTGTGGATGCCAAGGATGATATCCCACTTGTTGTAAGTCATGTAATCAACAAGAGAATAACTCTTCACTCTTGTTTTATTATTCCAGCGGGTATCAAATTTCGTAGGCGCCGCCAGTGTCTGATGGATGCCCGTGTACAAATCCCCGGTACCGATCTTAAGAAGCAGTCCGTTATTATACGCGCTCTTTCTGTTTCTCCACGCCTGATTATAAGAAAGCGTGATATCATGCTTCACGGCACCCGTATTATAGTGCGCCGTGGTACCTACCTGCCAGTAATAATATTCCTGCGGCGTGGAACCCGGTTTTGCTTTTACGTCAAGCGTGCCGTCATTGTGGAGTGTATATCCGCTGCCTCCGTTCGCCATGACATTTTTATCCAGATCATTCCTCTGCATGCCGAAATTGAAAAAGCCGTCCCAATGGTCATTGAACTTCTGATCATGGTTGTAAACAGCAAGCCAGCCGTGGGTCGCTTTTATCATCCCGTCAAACCCGTAGTCATTCTTTCCGGAAGGAACAGCAGGCAGTTTGTTAACATCGCTGCTCAGGATAAACCACCGAAGACCGCGCTGGATATCCATATTTCTGTATCCGATAAATAAATTGTCTTTTGATCTTTCCGTAGTTCGGTCGATATTGGCAAAAATGCCCTGTCCGTTAATCTTCGTGCCTTTGACGGATGTACGGCCATTGAGGTTTTCCGTCATAATGCGGACACCCCATTCCTTCTTATCGCCAAAACGCTGTCCCCAGTCAAGATATTCACCAAAAAGCCCGCGTCCGGAAATTGTCTGGGTGTAGTCAAAAACACCTTTGTCAGGAGCGACTTTTGATTTCACACTGACGATACCGCCGGGATTCGTCGTTTCATACTGGACACCGGTACCGTAAATCCCTACGTTCGGTCCGGAAATCAATTCCAAAGATTCGATGGGATAAAGCGGCGTATTAAACTGGGTGAACACGCCGGGAACGTTATTCACATAAAAGTTGGTTCCGTTTGTACGGAATCCGCGGAAAAAGAAATCACCATGAAGGATAGATCCGGACTGGCGTACAGACGGCGAGTTTGCCAGAAGCGCATCCATCGGCTTATCAGGCCCCGTAAAGGTGTCCATCGACTTTTCCGTGAAATGCATCTGGGAAAAAGGAATATCCATTGTATCCTTCCCTGCCAGAAAACTTGTCTGGGATTTCGTGTAAACAAAATTGCCCGGCAAAACATCGCGCTCTTCATCACGGTTCCCGATAACAACCACCTCATCAAGAACGTAAGCGGCATCCGCCGCGCCCGCCATGCAGATGCCTGTGACCGCTCCAACCGCACCCATGACGGCAGCAGCCAATAATTTCTTTCTCATAAGATTCAAAACCATCCTCTCTTCAAAACAAATAAAATCATAAAGAAATAATTTACAGCTCCGCTTCCATCAAAACCGCCGATGCAGGCTTCTGTACGGAAAACGAAAGCCTTCCAAGAAACAGATTTACTTCCCATGATTAAATTATTTTAAATGAATTATATCATTAAATAACTTTTATTACACTCCTACTTAAAAAAACCATTTGCCTGTTCTTTTTTCATTTTAACTGAATCATATCTTATTGCAAAAGAAATTTGCCGTCTGCTCTCCCGCATCTGACGGCGTGCCTTAATATTCCTCTTTATTTGCCTTACCGGTACAGACAGCAAAGAAGAACGGCGCATCCTGTACCACATTCCAAAAATCAGACTAAAAATCTAATGTCTGGACACCGGTACGGCGCCGCTCTTCTTTTTTAATTCTACGATTCGGTTTTGATTTGTATTACAGCTGCGGGGACGTCCTACTCCGTCCCAGATCCGCCGTCATGACCAGATCCTCTTTCGGATCTCTGCCGCCGGTGGTAAGATAGCCGCCCACCATAATACCATTAAGGCCGCCGGAAAGCGCGTGGGCCTGCAGGCTTCTCAGATTGACTTCACGACCGCCTGCCGTACGGATGAGGGCTTTCGGAAGAACAAAGCGGAACATGGCAAAAGTGCGGAGGATTTCCAAAGCGGACGGACGTTTATTATCATAAAAAGGCGTTCCTTCTACAGGATTCAAGATATTCAGCGGCACGGAATCAATGTGCATTTCTTTCAGCTTAAACGCCATTTCCACGCGTTGATCCAAAGATTCGCCAAGCCCGATAATGCCTCCGGAGCAGACACGGATCCCTGCCTTCTGCGCCGTGCTGATGATATCTTCCTTGTCTTCCATGGTATGGGTAGTACAGATTTCCGGAAAATAGGACGGAGACGTTTCGATATTGCAATGAATACGGGTAATGCCCGCTTCCTTCAGCCGGAGCGCCTGCTCGGAAGAAATAAGCCCCAGGGAGCAGCAGACTTCGATACCTACTTCCTTACGGATACGCTTCACGATTGCAATAATTTCTTCAAACTCATTGGGATTGTCCTGATTACGGCCGCTGGTAACAATGGAGAACCGGACAGCGCCTGCCGCTTTTGCTTTCTTTGCCGCTTCGATAATCTGTTCTTCCGGCAGCAGGCGATATACCTTGGCACCTGTCCTGTACCAGCCGGACTGGGCGCAAAACTTGCAGTCTTCCTGGCAGTGCCCGCTTCTCGCATTGATGATGGCGCAGAAATCCACGGAACTGCCGCCGAATTTTTGACGGATTTTATCCGCCATGGCAAGAAGCAGCATGGTGTCTTCATCTTTTGTACGAATGAGCCTCCCCGCCTCTTCCGGCGTGATCTGTCCGCCATCCATGACCTTTTCCGCCAAGCGGATAATTTCCTGACAAGCACTTTCCATAATAGAACTCCCCTTTTTACGGAATCATTCCGTTTCCTTTATTGTTATCTCGGATTCAAGTATAAAATAAGCAGTTTCTTCTGTCAATTGTTTTTATGTTATAAGTTTACAATATGTTTTCGATATTCATTCCCGGAAATTCACACACAAAAAGCCCGATTTTCACCGGGCTGTTTTACCGATTACCATTCCCACCGGTTCCCGTATTCTCTTTTTGCCCGTTCCGTATATGTCCTGACAAAATCTGTCTTTGCCTCCGTGTATCTGTCCCTGTCATGAGGATACCGTTTCCATAAATGCAGTTTCAATGTTTCATATTCCTTCGCGATGGCAGGATGCATCTGCAGATAAGAAAGGAAGTACAATTCATCATGATCATGAGGTAGCCGGATATGCAGATGATACACTTTCTCCGCAAATCCCTTTTCCGTGTACCCTTTATTCATGGAAATGCGGTTCTTTGAAGTGTTCATGCAGAGCCAGCCGTTATTTTTCAAAATTTCCCATACCTCTGCCATTCTTTTTTTATCCGGTACTTCTAACAGGATATCTATGATATTTTTGGCCCAGATACCGGAAACAGCCGTACTTCCGATATGGCTGACGCGCTTTATCCGCCCTGCATCCAGCAGAACATCCAAACGATCTTTTTCTTCCTTGTACCAATCTGCCCATTCTTTTTTATAGGGTACAAGAAAGATGGGAAAGAGCTGCCACAATTCTTCCAAACTCCTGTCTTCCAGTCTTTTCTCCATACATTCTCCCTCCATTTTCTCCAGCTTATTATAAACAGCCATGAAACGCAAACTGTTTATGGGCACATAAAAACAGGCCACGATAATGGGGGATTATCATGACCTGTTCCAAAGATGGACGGTACCGGGGAAGTACCGCCCGGAGAGAAAGCATGAATAAACTTTTCAGTATTCCAGGAATATCTTATACATCATCTTCAGTCAATCTGGATACGATGGGGTGCTTTTTCAATTTCCTGCGGGAGTTTCGGCAGTGTAATCGTCAGAATCCCGTCTTTCAAACCTGCCTTGATGCCGTCTTCTTTGATCCCTTTCACATTGAACTGGCGGCGGAAGACAGAGCTGGAACGTTCACGGCGGATGTAATGACGGTCATCATCTTTTTCCTCCGTCTGTTCCTCTTTCTGAGCGGACAGGGACAAAATTCCGTTTTCATAAGAAATACTGATCTGATCCTTGGTGAACCCGGGCATATCACAGGTAATTTCATAGAAATCTTTTTTATCCTCAATATCCACCTTGGGTACAGACACATAGTCTTTGTATGCAGCCGGAGCATCACTGAAGAAATGATCCAGCGCCGTATCACCGAAAAAACCATCAAAAGGAAGTAAACCACGCATAATCAAAACCTCTTTTCTTTCTTTAAAATATTTATAACATATCTCAGGAGTCCATCTTTTCTTCCTGACAACTGTATTATATCACATTTAGCACTCATGTCAATAGAGTGCTAATAAATATTTTGACTTTTTGATTATTTTTTTTATCATGGATATTTTCCCCTGCTTATTCCATAATAAAAGAAATGAAATTCACCATGAAGGAGGCTCGCCATGAAGGAGAAGACAATGGAAACAATAACGGTGGAAGAGCGGGCAGCACATATTATAGACATGTTCCACCGCATAACGGTCCATCACACTCTCTGGTTCCGTGAAGCAGAGCACCAGCTCGGTTTTGAAAAGGCGCTCAATGTCATGGACTACGCATGGAAGCAGACACGAAAGGCGGCAGTCCGTCGTTTGGCGGCGCAATTTCATTTCCCTGAAAAAGAGGGCTGTCCCGCTTTCCTCATCCGCCTTCCTAAAGAAGATCAGCTTTCTCTTCTAGACACCATCGCAAAAAGCTGGCTTGCCCAGGACGGCTTCTGGTTTCAGGGAGTGGAGTTTTCCTACGGCATCAATGATGCAAAACGGTGCAACGATTCTACATGGACCCGGTTCTCTCCCTTTGAAGCGCACTCCATTAAAAAACTTCTTGGCATGGAAGAGCATCCCGGGCTGGAAGGATTGGCGCAGGCTTTAAACTTCCGTATGTACAGCCGTCTGAACAGACAGTCCTCCCGCTTTGAAGACGGTTCTCTCATCTTCACAATGGATAACTGCCGTGTCCAATCGGCACGGATGCGGAAAAATTTACCCGACTATCCCTGCAAAAGCGCCGGTCTTGTAGAATACGCCCGCTTTGCCGAAGGTATAGACGACCGCATACAGACAGAATGCATAGGCTGTCCCCCTGACGCCCACCCGGAAAGCTGGTTCTGTGCCTGGAAATTCACACTCAAATGAAATCGACTCCCTCATATCTTTCGCTGCGGCAATGAACAAAACTCTTCCATGGATTTCTCCAAACAAAAAGACCTCCGGCAAAAGAGGTCTTTTATATTGTCCCGTTACTTTTCTGTCATACAGGAAAGCGTCAGCATGCTTAACTTATAAATTTCCACTGCTGACCGCCGACTTGGCTTTCTTATTCTCCCATCTCCGTAAGGACTTTAGCGCATCTTGCGCAGACGTGTTCATGTTTCGGATCGGCGTTTACATCAGGAGTGCGTTTCCAGCAGCGTTCACACTTTTCAAGAGTGCAGACGGCAATGGAAACTTTCACCGTTCCGTCTTCAGAAGCAACGGCATTCACAGGAGCGGCAGACAGATCGCCGGAAATCTTCGCCTGGGAAACGAGGCAGAAATCCGCCAGTTCTTTTTCCATGGCTTTCAGTGTTTCCAAATGTTCACCATCTGCGTAAATAGTAATTTCCGCGTCCAGCGGGTGGCCGATGACTTTCGCCTGGCGGGCTTCTTCCAGCGCTTTTGTCACAACGCTGCGGAGAGCCAGGCGCTTCTTCCACTTTTCTTCCAATGCTTTATCCAGGTATCTGTCGTTTTCCGCCGGCATATCCGCCATATGGACAGACCATTCTCTTTCTTCCCGATTCGGGAGTGCCTGCCATACTTCTTCGGCAGTAAAGCAAATAACGGGGGCTACCAGCCTTACGAGAGAGGTAAGGATTTCATACATGGCAGTCTGCGCGCTTCTTCTCAGGAGGGAATCATCTTTTTCTGTATAGAGACGGTCTTTCAGTATATCCAGGTAAATGGATGACAGGTCCACAGTACAGAAATTATGGACGGCATGGTACATGACATGGAATTCATAATCCTCATAGGCTTTAAGAACGGTACGCTTTACCTGTTCCAGACGAAGCAGCGCCCAGCGGTCCAATTCTTCCATATCCCCATAAGCTACGCTGTCGGTCTTCGGATCGAAATCATAAAGATTCCCCAGAAGGTAGCGGAACGTATTTCTGATCTTTCTGTATACATCGCTCATGGATTTCACAATCTTATCGGAAAGGCGGACGTCTCCCTGATAATCGACGGAAGAAATCCACAAACGCATCACGTCAGCGCCGTACTTATCAATAATGTCCTGGGGCGCGACTACGTTTCCTACCGATTTGGACATCTTCCGTCCCTCTCCGTCCATGGTAAAACCATGGGTCAGAACAGCCTTATACGGCGCGCAGCCATTGACTGCCACACTGGTCAGAAGAGAGCTGTGGAACCAGCCGCGGTGCTGGTCGGAACCTTCCAGATACAAATCGCAGGGATACGCCGCGCCGGTATCTTTCCACACCGGATGAGGATCTTTTAGGACACCATTCCAGGTGGAGCCGGAATCAAACCATACGTCCATGATGTCTTTTTCCTGGTGGAAACGGCTGCCGCCACAGTGGGGACATTTGAAATCCTTCGGCAAAAGTTCTTCCGCCGGATGTGCCCACCATGCGTCGGTACCCTCTTTTTCCACGATTTCTTTCACGCTTTCAATCGTTTCGGGCGTGATCACATAATTGCCGCAGCCGTCGCAGTAGAAAGCAGGAATCGGAACACCCCAGGAGCGCTGGCGGGAAATACACCAGTCCTGGCGGTCACGAATCATATTATACAGGCGGTCATGTCCCCAGGAAGGAATGAACCGTGTCTCGTCGACCGCTTTCAATGCATCTTCACGGAAATCATTGATGGAAGCAAACCACTGCTCTGTCGCGCGGTAAATGACAGGGTTCTTACAGCGCCAGCAATGGGCATACTGGTGGTGGAGGGACTTTTTGCCGAGAAGCATGCCTTCGTGGGCAAGCGCGGAAATACTCGGTCCTTCCGCTTCCCATACAGTCTTCCCTTCCAGAAAGGATCCGGCTTCTGCCGTCATACGGCCTTTATTGTCCACAGGACAGATGACTTCCTGCTTCAGTTTTCCTTCATTTTCATATTTCTTATATACTTCAAAGTCATCCACGCCGTGGCCCGGGGCAGTATGTACACAGCCTGTACCGGCATCCAGCGTGACATGGTTGCCTTCAAGGACATACACCGTACGATTGTAGGATGCCCAGGGATGCATAAATTCGGCCAACTCCCATTCGGCGCCTGTCATTTCGCGGCCGGTAAACTCGTAATTTTCAATCTTGCAGTCCGCCAAAGCTGCCGGTGCCAGCTCCTTATTCATCAGGTAGTACTCGTCGGCATCCAGATTATGCACCCATACATAGGTGAACTTCGGGTTGACGGAAATATACTGGTTGGCAGGAATGGTCCAAGGCGTGGTTGTCCAGATGACGGCAAAAAGCTTGGATTGATCTACGCCCTCCGGTCCGAGTCCTTTGATATTTTTCGCAGGGAACTTCGCATAAATAGACGGGGACTTGCGGTCCTTATACTCGATTTCCGCTTCCGCCAGCGCCGTTTCACAGTGGGGACACCAGTAAACGGCTTTCTTTCCTTTATAGATGTATCCTTTTCTTGCCATTTCGCCAAAAACTTCTATTTCCTTGGCTTCCAGATGCGGATCAAAAGTAACGTAACGGTTATCAAAATCGCCGATAACGCCCATGCGGATAAAATCGGTTTTCTGGATTTCAATCCACTTTTTTGCGTATTCCAAACATTTGCGGCGCAGTTCAAGAACGGACATATTCGCCCGATCCTCTCCCGAATCTTTCAGTACGGCATATTCAATCGGAAGGCCGTGGGTATCCCAGCCGGGGACATAGTTTGCCATGTACCCCGCCATGTACTTGTAGCGGACAATAATATCCTTCAGTGTCTTATTCAGGGCATGTCCGATATGGATCTTGCCGTTCGCATAAGGAGGTCCGTCATGGAGCACGAAGCGGGGGGCGCCTTCTTTCTTTCTTTTCTCTATTCTCTTGTTGTATAAATCCTTATCTTGCCAAAGTTCCACAAACTGCGGTTCCTTCTGCGGAAGATTTCCGCGCATGGGGAATTCTGTCTGCGGCAGGCGCAGCGTCTTGCTGTAATCCATTCCATTTCCTCCTGTATAGTGTAAATAAAAAAATCCCGCCCAAAAAGGGGCGAGAATATTTCCCGTGGTACCACCCTAATGACCCGAAGGCCACTCGGCACAGTTAACGGTGTCCCGTCAGGGCATTTCCTCCCTGAAGCTCAGAAGTGATCCGTCCGCGCCGCCCGCCCCTTCTTTCACCGGCCGAAGGCTCTCTCTGCCGGGCGCTTACGCAAACCGTCTTCATCACAGCTCTTAGTATCTTTTGTATTGTACAGATAATCATGAATATAGTCAAGTCCGCCCGAACTATTTCCAAAAGAAAAAAGCAAAAGCTGCCTGCAAAAGAAAGAGGACGGGCACGCCGAATTGAAATACGGCATGGCGCGTCTTATGGTGAAAAAAACGCATAGCAAGAAACGCGCCTGCCGATCCGCCCGCAGCAGCGATAAGCAGGAGCGTCATTTCCCTTATCCGCCGCCGTCCATACACCGCTTTCCATTTGTCAAGGCCGTACAGGAAAAAGGCAGCGGCATTTACGGCAAGAAGTCCTCCAAAAAGCAATTCACCTGCTGACATAACTCTTCCTTCATAACCTCTCCGCCGCTTTGACTCCCATGAGGAGCGCCTTATCGCGGCTTTCTTTTCCCCACGCCCGCTGTTCGTGAGATAAATCGTGAAGTGTATCGGCAGTAAAAAGGATCTGGGCAAATACCTTCCCCCTGTATGCCGCACATGCCGCCAAAGCGGCGCATTCCATGTCCACGACGCGGCAGCCTTCCGCCCGCCGCGCTTTTACCTTTTCTTTCGTTTCACGGAAAAATCCGTCCGTCGACCAAGTTACACAGCTTTCACAAGACACATGATTTCCCCGAAGCACTCCTTCTACGATATCCGCCGCCGATTCATCAAGTGTCACAAACCGTGACGGCGGAAGATAATGGTACGACGTACCCTCATCACGAAGCGCCTTGCGTACGACAAAGAAAACATTCTCCGCCAGCTTTTCCAGCGCGCCGCAGCATCCCAGAGCTACCACCTTTTCCACACCATACGCATAGAGCCGTTCCAGAAGCAGGACTGCCGCCGAAGCTCCCGCCGGTGCCTGAAGGATGCAGAGTTTTTCCTTATCCGCTTTAATCATCCACAGGGGAAAATCTTTTGTCAGAGAAACAAATGTCCCGGCTTTTTCACCGCCCCGGGCAAGAACAAACCTTTCAATCCGTTTCTCTCCAAGAAAAGCAAAAACCGCTCTCTTCGGCAGGTGCAAATCCATTTTTTCAAAATCCGGAGAAATGATTCCCGGTGATTTATCATACTCCGATAAAATGTTTTCCATTTCCCTCTCCTTTTTACAAGGCGCTCATTCCCCGTTTTTCCAAAAACTTCCTTTCCCTCCAGTCCGCAATCGTAAAGACCGCAAGAGCTGACCAGATAAAAGAAAAAGCAGACAACTGTGCACGGGTAAAGGGTTCGCCGAAAAGGAATATCCCCAGAAGCAAAGTGATGGATGGAGAAATATACTGGCAGAACCCGAGAACGTTCAGCGGCAGATCATTCGCCCCTATGGAAAAGAGCACGAGAGGCGTCGCCGTCACAGCGCCTGCGCCGATAAGAAACACTGCTGTCCGCAGGTCATCGACATTGAAATGTCCCATACCGCCATTCCCAAGAGAAAGTACATAAGCAAGAGCAAAAGGAAGAACAAAAAATGTTTCCAGCGTAATGCTGTAAAAAGCATCCAGATTCAATTTCTTTTTCACCGCGCCGTAGAGGGCAAATGTCGATGCAAGACCGACAGCAATCAGCGGGAACCTTCCCAACTCCCAGGTCATCACGCTGATTCCTGCAGCGGCAACAGCAATAGAAAACCATTTCATTTTTGACAGCCGCTCATGAAAACATACAACACCAAGAAGAACGCTCACAAGGGGATTCATGTAATACCCCACACTGGTATCCACCACATGGCGGTTCGTCACCGCCCAGATGAAGATGCACCAGTTTGCCGTAATAAGAAAAGATGCCAGTGCAAGGAGAGCACCCCGGCTTTTATCCGCCCAAAGATGCTTACATTCCTTCCAAAAAGACACCATCCGTCCCATGAAAGAGAGAATCATGAGCATGAAGAAGAACGACCAGATAATGCGGTGCGATAATATTTCATATGCGGAAACGGCAGACAGCTGCTTCCAGTAAACCGGCAGAAGCCCCCACAGCAGGTATGAACCCACAGCTGCTGTCAATCCCAGGTTCCTTTTTTTCATAGATGTACTTCCTTTTATTTATAATAAGTCATTTTATCACAAAAGAAAGGAAAGAAAGAAGAAGCGCCCCTGCCGGAAAACGCTCCTTACCATATCAGCCCGTTATTTTTTCTTTGCCGCCTCTTTCACCGCGTCAAAAACATCCATAAAAGGCACTTTATTTTTCTTCGCCAGTTTTTTCACGGTATCATATTCAGGATAGGCCCGCGTCATCTTTCCCAGAGACACCTGCTTCACAGATGCTTTGCCGTAAACCGTTTCCACTTCTTTTTCTTCTCTATCTAATACAGAGCGCCCGAGGGGGTATTCGCGGATACCGATTGTCGTGGTTTCCGTGAAAATAATTTGTTCCAGCTCCTCCGCTTTGTCTTCCCCGCAGATCACTGTCAGTTCCCAGGCCGGACGATTCTTTTTCATGAAAACGGGAGCATAGTGGACATCTTTCGCTCCTGCCTTGAACAATTTCTTCATGACATACCCCAAAACCTCGCCGGAGCAGTCATCAATATCCGTTTCCAGTTTCACAACTTTATCACGGCCTTCATTCTCCTCCCCCTGGATAAGGAATGCCCGGAGAATACCACTTCGATCCGTGTATGCCCGTTTTCCTGCGCCAAGGCCTGCTTTCTTGATAACAAAAGACGACGGCAGCTGATGGCTTGTGGAAATGGCCGCCGCAATGGCCGCGCCGGTAGGCGTCACATACTCCCCTTTCGCCCCGGTGAGCTCCATGGGGATTTTATAAGCGGAAACAATATTCACTGTCGCCGGCACGGGCACGGGCATGACTCCATGCCGGCACCGAACTGTCCCTGTCCCTTCCGTGAGTTTAGGGACAATCACCTCTTTGATGTGAAGGCTGTCAAAAGTAACGGCAGCCGCCACCACGTCCACAATGGAATCAAGCGCTCCCACTTCATGGAAATGGACTTCATCAAGGGGCAAGTCATGGGCTTTCGCTTCTGCTTCGCCGATAATCCGGAATATTTTACGGGCCAGCGCTTTTGCTGTTTCCGTCATATCACAGGCATCGATCATCGGAAGAATTTCCGCAAGCCCCCGATGGGTATGATGATGATCTTTTCCCTGACGGCAGCAGTGATGTGCCTCCCCGTCATGCCCTTCCTCATGGCAATGGCAGTGATGTTCTTCTCTGGCCGGTTCTTCATGACAAGAGCATCCCGATCCTGCCGCCGGGGCCAGACTTCCGTAAAGGTAGTCCATGTCATGATCATGGTTCTCACAGTCATCATCAAGCCGGACACGGAAATCACAGCAGTCGATGCCCGATTTCTTTACTCTGCCTATCTCTACGAAAAAACCGTCCGCCGGGATAGAGTCCAGCGCTTTTTGAAGAGTGTTCGGATCCGCCCCCAAGTCGATCATTGCCGCCACGAACATATCCCCGCTGATCCCGGATCCGCAGTCCAGGTATAATTTTTTATCCATTGCTTTTACCCCTTTCCGCCAGCCTGTTGATCTGTGTCGCTACATACCCTGCGCCGAAGCCGTTATCTATATTTACCGTCACAATGCCGTTCGCGCAGGAATTGATCATCGTCAAAAGAGCCGACAGCCCGTGAAAGCTTGCTCCATACCCCACGGACGTGGGCACGGCAATGACGGGATTGGCCACAAGACCGCCGATTACCGACGCAAGAGCGCCTTCCATACCTGCCACGGCAATGACGCAGTTGGCTTCCCGCACTTTCTTTTCACAGGATAAAAGACGGTGGATGCCGCTGACACCCACATCATAAATACGTTCCACGCGGCTGCCGAAATATTCCGCCGTCTGCGCCGCTTCTTCCGCCACGGGAATATCCGCCGTTCCTCCCGTGCAGACCGCGACTAAGCCTGTATGCTCCTTATCTTTCTTTTCCAGTTTCAGGATACGGGAAACAGGATCATAAGAAATATCCGGCAGTACGGCGCGGACGATTTCATATTGATGGGTATCGGCACGCGTACCGAACACCTCCCCTTCCGCTTCATATAACTTCCGGAATATCTCCGGCAGAAATTCATCCGATTTCCCCTGGCAGTAAATGATCTCGGCAAATCCGGAACGCCGTTTCCTGTCCGTATCCAGTTTGGCATATCCCATTTCTTCATAGGCGCGGACTCCGGAATGACTGCGCAGATACTTTTCCGCCGCGTCAATTTCCAACTTCCCGCCTCTGACCTTTTCCAAAAGTTCTCTGATATCCATGCTACACCTGCCCTATATCCATGGACCCCGAGCGGAACCCCTCCAGATCCATCGTTATATACATAAACCCCAGTTCTTTAAACCGCGCGGCCACGATCTTTCTTTTTTCCACAAGCAGGGGAAATTCCTGCGGACGGATTTCAATACGCGCCATCCGTTCATGGCTGCGGACACGGAATTGGGTAAATCCCATTTCAAAAAGAAACTGCTCCGCCATTTCTACACGGCGCAGCTTTTTCCCGGTGATCGGTTCACCATAAGGAAACCGTGTCGCCAGACAGGAAAAAGACGGCTTGTTCCATGTAGGAAGATCTTCCTTTTTCGAAAGCGCCCGTACTTCCTCTTTCGTCAGCTCCGCCTCTTTCAGTGGGCTCACCACCCCCAGCTCCGCCAGCGCCTTCAATCCGGGCCGGTAACCGCCCATGTCACTGAAATTCGTGCCGTCCGCCACACAGGAAATATGATTCTTCTTCGCCAGCTCTTTCAAAAAAGAAAAAAGAAAATACTTGCAGTGGTAGCACCTGTCCCTTTCATTTTCCGCAAAGCCCTTAATCAGGAATTGGTCCTGTTCGACAATCATCTGCCGTATATGTTCCCGTTTGCAGAATTCTTTTGCCTCCTTCCATTCGCGGAAAGGAAAGGAATTCAATTTCATTGTTACCGCGACAGCTTTCTTTCCAAGAACGGCATGGGCCTCATGGAGCAGAAAAGCGGAATCCACGCCGCCGGAAAAAGCGACCGCCACAGTTCCCATTTCTTTCAAACGAAATCGCAGGTTCTCCTGCTTTTTCAGCAATTCACTTTCCACGGCAGTCTCCTTTCCTTTCTTATTTGAATAAATTATACCATCCCCTTAAACAGGCTTTGCATGAATTTTTTCTTTTCTTACTAAATTGCAATATCAAACCGGACAGTCACACAAAAAAATTATGTAGCAAATAAAAGTCGAGCAATCTGCTCCTTGAAAAGCTTTTCCGGTGTGCGATAACCAAGCAGACGTCACGGAAGTTCGTTAATCCAATCTTGTACTTTTGTACCACGTATTCCGGTACAGTGTTTATATCCTTTCCTTTGGAAACGAAGCGGCGCACCAGTGAGTTCTGCTTTTCATTTGTTCCACGCTCTCCTGGACAATACGGATGGATAAAATAGACTTTACCTTCCTTAAATGATTCGGTTAAACCGCTGACCTCACTTCCGTTATCACTGGTAATACTCCGGAATGCTTTTGGGAATAAGCTACCGTACTGACATCGCAAGGTTTCAATCCCTTCCCTAACTCTTTCTTTTGTCTTTCCCGAGATTCTGATGACATGGCAACAGCATGTCATCCGTTCGTCTAAGGAAAGAAGGACTTCCCCTGCTTTGCATTTTCCCATAATAGTATTGATTTCCTAATAACCGAATTCCTGCCGGTCGCTAACGACTTGTGGGCGTCGCCCAATACTGTCTCCCAGAATACGTCGGTTTTCCGGCAATGATATTTCTTTGGGCTCCGCTTTATACGAAGAGAGAGATCGATATTTTTGATGGGAATAAGACCAAGGTTGATTTTTGATTTATTATTTTTCTTGACTGAACGAAGCGTATATTCATTTCATTTACTTTGACAAACATAAAAAATAGCGATCCCTATAAAAAGGAGTTCGCCATTTTTTCTTTAATTATTATATTAACTGTCTTACGCCACTAGCCATTGAGCTACACAGTTTTGGATTTTTTCATTCCAATCATTTTCATCCTTAGCAAGTTCTTCTTGTCGCATAACTTCATCAAGAAATTGACGGATGTCATGTGAGGTCGGTTGCGTGTGATAATTATAGGAATTTTCTACAAGTCGCATAAATTGATCTAATTCAAGTGGAATGATTTTCGTCTTCCCTCCATAATATGAAATTCCAATCTTATTCAATGCAAAAAAGTGAGCTAAACTCGCATTGTTAATTGTAGGGGCAATAAAAAGACAATAGGCATCTTTTCCTGTGCGCTTTTTCATCTGTCCCAAATGCCTTGCTACGGGTTCACCCTCACTTTCATATTGGCGCTGCCCTTGCTGCATAGTAACCTCTACTGATAATACAAAATCGTCATAGTCGCATTCAATATCAGGCATATTACCAGCCGCAGTTGAAAGAGGTTGTCCCACATCGTCAAACTTAAGATTGCCCTTTATATTGCCTCCGTCAAGCATCGTCATAGCCCGCCATGTGTTGTATTCGAGTATTAGCGGTGCATCATAGTATCCGCCAGAAATAATCTCATTATAGGTATCAATTATTTCAGAATACAGTGCATAAGACTTAATTTCCGTTACCTCGGCTTTAATAACAGCCTCTTTTCGTTCTGCAATGATAGCATCACGAATATCCTTCAATTCCTCTATATTTTTCCCAGAAAGTTGCCGTTGTGTATAGTCACTTATGCGCATCAAGTGGTCAATGACGTTTTCAATATCATCAACATATAACGCAGGAATTGACGCACTAAAAAGATACTTTTTGTACCTAACTGTATCATCAATAAAAACGGGTTTGCGATCAACCTTTGCAAGAATAAAATCAACCTCTTTTATCTTATCTGGATAAAAAGTAATAGAACGATTTCTATGGGAAATAGAAACAAGTCCAGTATAACGTAGATATCGAAAACAAGCGTCTGTATAATCTCGTGCATTGCTTTTCTTTGTAGTTAGAAATTTTTTTAGGCTTTTATCCTTTGTCTCACGCGTTTTTGTTTTGCCTGCATCAATATATTCGGAATAAGTCTGTATAAGTGCGTCAGTCCACTTTTCATCTACAAACTTTTTATACTGCCCACGATGTACTTCTTTTTCTGCCCTAAAATCAAGGATCGCTTGCTTGACAGTACCATAGTTTCTATAATCCGTCAACATTAATGCAAATATCTTCAGTTCATCAAAAGATAGACTTTCTAAATCCCGAATGAGGCGCATAATCTCTAAATACGGCTTAATACAAAAAGTACCTTTGATATTGTCTGTTTCAACATGATACGGTGATGGAAATTGAAATTTTAGTAGTTGGCGCAAAAATACTTCCTGCGGGCGCTTCCCATATACTAACGCTTTTCCTGCATCAGTTAACTCGACTCGAGGAGATAAATCAACAAATCCCAACGCTTTTGGTGCTCGGTTTATCCGATCTCTTGCACTGAAATCTTTATTGTTTCTCGAACCACTTCCTTCAAAAAAACCTGACTCTGCCAACAAATCAACAAACGCAACTTGCGTTTGTTGATTCCACTTGCATCCAGAAAAATGCTCCCCCAATAACTGTATTTCTGGTATCATTTTAGACGGGGTACGCGGCGACGTTGTGAAGAACAGGGCTTTATTTTTCAAATATGCCATACGTTCGCCCTCCCGGTTAATAGTTCTTTACAACGATATGCATTTTGTCGTTGTTAAAACGATTTTTGATATTTACGGCATAGTTTTTATAATACTCATCAAAGACATAATCGCCATATAATTCCATCGTTAGCGGTGTTTTCCCAATAACCATGAGCGTACGGCAGGGAAGGTTTCTAAAATCCGCAGCTAACCGTCTATGCTCTGTTTCATCAAAACCGTTCATCATATCAATATTGCCGTAGTCATTAAACACACAATCATATGGAGGATCAAGGAAAATAAAATCTTCCTCTCCTACCATATCAAAAATTTGCCTGTAATCCAAGCTATAAAGGTCTGCCCCGCGTAACAACTGACTATGTTGCTCCGTAACTAATTGCGTATTTAGATTAGGGTATCGTCCAAATGGTACGTTATATTCACCACTGCTATTATATCTAATCATGCCTGAATACGCTGTTTTGTTTATAAAGAAATATACTACGCCATCCAAATAACTATCATCGGAATGGTTGAAAATTTCCCTCATCCTATAGTAAAAATCTTCATTCGCATTTGGTACACGTTCATCCGGTTTTTGCGCCTTTAACTTCTTAAAAACAGCTTGATTATCTTCATATAATTTCTGCACTTCATCAAGTTGTATGCGCATCTCGGGGTAGCTATCGCGCAGTTGCCGATAGAATAACATAAGTCGTTCATTAACATCATTTATAATGGCAACTTCCGGTTCAAGGTAAAAATAGACTGCACCTCCACCAAAAAAAGGCTCGATATATCTATCAAAATCATCGGGGATATATTGTAGGAAACGAGGGATTTCCCGCGATTTCCCGCCTCTATATTTTAACACCGGATTCACTCGCGACACCTCTCTTTCCTTTTTATATGTACTCTTTTGTATTATAGCATGTAAGTTCAAATAATGGTAGATTTTTTGTTGATAAACCATGAATTGTATTCTATAGTAATCAAACATTTGTGACACACTCTTAGAAAATAGTTTTAAGCCTAACCCTTTTTAATTTATATTTGTACTTGCGGTCATATCGCTGTATAATAAATTGTTAGTACAATAAGTAATTCTTGAAAGGATTCTATCTTGAAAAGAAATCAGTATACCCTCGGAAAACCGGTTTCCTTTAAGGGAAACGGACTCCATTCCGGAATCCCCGTAACGCTCACAATGCGTCCCGCTCCGGCGGGCAGCGGCATCATTTTCCGGCGTATCGATCTTACCGGCACCCCCGAAGTGCCTGCACGGAGTGAATTTGTCACAAACACACTCCGCGCGACGACGCTGGAACGGGGAGACGCGAAAGTTTTCACCGTGGAGCATATCCTTTCCGCGCTCTTCGCGCTCCGTATCGACAACTGCATTCTTGAGATGGACGCTCCCGAACCTCCCGTGGCTGACGGCGGCGCCCTTACATTCTCCCAAATGATTTTAGAAGCGGGTATCGTGGAACTGGAAAAACCGATCGATATTCTTACTCTTGAGACAAGCGTAGCCGTATATGAAGATAATAAATTCATCACTGCGCTCCCTTATGACGGACTCCGCATTACATTTACATCCATCAATCCCCATCCGCTTTTAGGCACACAAATGAAAGACTTCACAATCGACAAGGAGACATACATCAGAGAAATCGCTCCCTCCCGTACCATCGGATTTACCTGGGAGCTGGAGGCCATGCGGCAAATGGGGCTCGGCAAAGGCGGTACGTTGGAAAACGCTGTCGTTTATTCTGAAACGGACTGCCTGTCAGAATTGAAATTCCCCGACGAACTTGTCCGCCATAAGATTTTGGATATCCTTGGCGATATTTCCCTTGTGGGCCCGCTCCACGCACACATCATCGCGGTCATGGGAAGCCATAAGCTGAATGCCGCTCTTGCGGCGAAACTGAGAGTATTGAAAAAATAAAAAGAAGTTCATGAACAGGAGAGAATCAATTATGGAATTAAATATTGAAGAAATCATGGAAATCCTCCCCCATCGTTATCCGATGCTGCTGGTAGACAAAATTACCGAACTCGTTCCCATGGATTATGCCGTCGGAGTGAAATCCGTCACCATCAACGAACCATTTTTTCAGGGACATTTCCCCGGCCACCCCATCATGCCTGGCGCCCTTATCTGTGAAGCCATGGCACAGGTCGGCGGCGTTGCTCTCCAGTATCCCGAAGAAAATCGGGGCCTCATTCCCATGTTTACAGGCATGGACAAAGTCCGCTTCCGTTCCCCCGTCCGCCCGGGAGACCAGCTTGTAACCAAAGCGGTCATCAAAAAGATCGTAGGGCGCATGGGCAAGGTACACTGTGAATGCTATGTAGGGGAAACCTTCAAAGCATCGGCTGATTTCCTTTTCTACCTCGCTGAACCGGAAAATAAAAAAGAAAAGGACGAGAACAATAAATAATTCATGAATCACAGTAATATAATCCGCAGTATGATTTTCCAGTTAATTCCTGCCATACGCAAGATATAAGGATCTCATACCGGATATTACCGCTTTATCAATTAGAAAGGATGATTTTTATGTCAGGTTGGAGCAAAACCTTTATTTTATTATCCGGTATTTTATATGCCTTTGTCGGTGTATACTGCTTCTTCCAGCCGATAGGCGCTCTGATCGGATTGGCATGGAGCATCGGATTTCTCGTACTGACAAGTGGTATTTTTGGTGTTATAGCCTATATACAGATTCCCAAGGAAGAGCGCGTAATCTGGGGACTTCTGGTGTGCTTGACGGACATTATTTTCGGCATGTTAGTACTTACTTTTAACGGCACCATGATATTATCTGCCCTGCTGCCGCTTTTCTTTGCGGTCACATTCATTATCCGCGGTATTTTTACACTCATCCACAGCCGTGATTTTGATGCATTGATTACACACAAAGTGCTGTTCCGCATCCTCTGCATCATGCAAATCCTGCTTGGTACCGCTCTTCTTGCATTTCCGCAGGCCGCCGCGCTTACGATGGTTTATTTCTTTGGCATAGGCTGTCTCTTTGCCGGTTTTGCCAAGATTTCTCTGTGGAACGATTTGCGTAGTCTATGATACCGTTTACCTTCTCTGTCTTTTATATGACACGGCAGAAAAACATAAGAACAGCATTAGGGTAAATTTTTTATACTTATATGTAGTAGAAATCATTCAATATTCAAAGAAAAATAAAGAAAAATAAAGAAAAACGCATATATTTCGACAAGGCCATTGTTTTATTTAAAAACCGTCTTGCCGATGTATGTATAAAAAGAAATTAAAATCCGGCAGGCAGTATCCGCCTGCTGTTGAAGGGAAACCATGAGAATGGAATTAACAGTTATCAAATCAGCGGAGCCGCAGATTCATGAAACGGCCGTTGTTGATCCTACTGCCAAACTTCATAAAAATGTAATTATCGAACCTTATGCCGTCATCGGCCCCAACTGTGAAATCGGCGAAGGATCCATAATCGGCTCCCATGCGGTCATTTCGAAAAACGTACGCATGGGGAAAAACAATCATGTGTATCCGAATGCCGTTATCGGCGAAGATCCGCAGGATTTGAAATTTGCCGGCGAATACAGTACGGTCGTCATCGGCAATGACAACAGCTTCCGCGAATTCGTCACCATCCACCGTGCTACGGGAGAAAACTGCGAAACCCGTATCGGCTCGCATAATATGCTTCAGGCATACACCCATGTGGCACACAACTGCAATTTCGGAGACTACATCGTCATGTCCAGCTTTTCCGGAGCAGCCGGCCACGTCACTGTGGAAGACCACGCGGTCATCGGCGGCATGAGCGGTATCCACCAGTTCGTAAAGATCGGCGCCTGCGCCATGGTGGGCGGTATGTCCAAGATCGTACAGGACGTATGCCCATTCGTGATCGTTGACGGCAATCCGGCAAGAGTGGTCGGACTGAACAGCGTAGGACTCGCCAGAAACAATATCACCCCCGAAGTAAGAAGCTGGCTTAAAAAAGCATACCGCACCATTTTCCGTTCCGGCCTGAAGCTGTACGAAGCTATCCATGAAATGGAACAGGACTTCCCGCCGACACCGGAAATTGAGCATCTTCTCCGCTTTCTCCGCAACTGCGAGCGCGGACTTTGCAGAACAAAAGATAAAAGTCAGAAATAATAAATATAAAAAGGCTTTCCATTTTTAGGGAAAGTCTTTTTTGCTGCGCCCAGCCTTTATACATTTTAATCTCCCTACTTTCAGGAAGACATATCCGTTTCCTTTTTACGCCTCCGTCGTCTCCGCACCCGGTTGATATGCCGCTCAAAATCTCCATGGCTGATGAGTTCCGCCAGAATGAGCTGATCCAATACAGGAACGGTACAGGAATAAAATCCCGTCCGCTCCTGAAATCTGGACAGACGATTTTCGGGAAGTACGAGGTACGCCACGCGGACAGAGGGAGCAATTGTTCGTGAGAACGTATTCATATATACTACCGGGCCATGGGGAGCAAGAGAAAAGAGCGTGTCTTCCGCTTTTGACAAAAGAGTGAACTCCGAATCAAAATCATCTTCAATAATCAGACCGGACCGCTCCTCCGCCCAGCGGATATACTCCCGCCGCTTCGAAGCATTTGCCGTAATGCCGCTGGGATAACTGTGGAACGGCGTCACATGAAGCACACGCGCACCTGCCCTTTTCAACTCCTCTGTCAGAATTCCTTTATCTCCCAGGCGGAGAGACTCCGTCCGTATACCATGGGCGCGGTACACCTGCCGTATCTTCTCATAGCAGGGATCCTCCACCGCTACAAGCCGTTCCCGACCAAGGGCCTGCACTACAAGGCTGTACAGATACTCCGCTCCCGACCCGATACAGATCTGCTGCGGAGAAACGATGATATTCCTGCTTCGCGCCAGGTAGTCGCAAAGTGCATTCCTCAACTCCGCCGTTCCCTGATTGGGAGAGCGGGCCAGCACCTTTTCGCCCCATTTGGAGAGCACTGTCCGTGCCGTTTTCGCATAAACGGAAAAAGGAAATACTTCTTCATCCGTCTCCGAAGGAAGAACAGGCTTCACTTCCTTTCCCCTGTACCCCATGGGAAAAGCATCTTCCTCTTTATAAATGATAAAGTAGCCGCTCCGTTCCCGCGGTTCGACATACCCTTCTTCCGCAAGAAGCGCATACGCATGCTCCACGGTGATGACACTCACGCCATACCGCTCCGCCATGGCGCGTTTGGAAGGCAGCTTGCCGCCCCACCGGTAAATCCCGCCGGTAATCGCTTCGCGGACATGGGTGTAAAGCGCCATATATGCCTTCTCTTTTCCCCTGATCTCCATCTTGCCTCCATCTGGTTATATTTTTATTTTCATTTCTGGTGATTTTCATAATGCCAGTTTATCATTATACTGTTTTTAAGTAAAGCTGTATAAGGAGGCTCTTCATGACAAACACCAATACCCCGCCGGCAGGAAATATTTCCGCCGCCCCCCGCTATAAAGCCAGGTGGCTCACGGTATGCGGCTTTTTAATGGCAATGAATACCGTCCTGTCATCTTTCAACATCCCCGTCCCCGGCGGACACTTTTACCTGAATGATGTCATCATCGTAGCGGCGGCTCTCTCTCTCGACCCGCTGGGCGCGTTCCTGGTCGGCGGTGTAGGCGCATTCCTGGGCGATTTCTTTTTCTACCCTCTCCCCATGTTTGTTTCGCTTGCCACCCACGGACTGGAAGCCGTCGTCATTTCCCTCTTTGCCCGGCGTTACGGAAAGAAGAATCTTCCCCTCACTTTCTTCGGCGTCTTCTTAGGCGCGCTCATCGTGGTTATCGGTTATTCTCTCGGCAGGGCTTATGTATACAGTACCCCGGAATATTCTCTCATCAAACTCCCCTTTGAAATACTCCAGGCAGGTATCGGTGCCATCCTCGGCGCGTTCATCTGGAAAAATAGAAATATGGGAGATATTATTCGGAAAATCATCAACAAAAAGTAAGATGTCTTTAACCGCCTTACGGCGGTTTTTTATTTCCTTTGCCGAAGAAGCTGTCCGCCTTATCAGCTATTTCCTTTTCTGGTACAATAATACAGAAAGAATATTCACCAGGAGGAACTATGAGAACACTTCGCGATGCGGTATACGGACTGGCGGTGGGAGATGCCCTCGGACTGCCTGTCCAGTTTGAAGAGCGCGGTTCATTCCATGTGGAAAAAATGACAGGTTACGGCACGTATAATATGGCACCGGGGACATGGTCCGATGACACCAGCCTCACCCTTGCCACTTGCGACAGCATCAAACTCATGGGACGGATCGACTTGGAAGACCTCATGTGCTGCATGACCGACTGGTATAAAAACGGCAAGTATACCCCTGACGGAAAATCCTTCGATGTAGGCATGACCACGGGAGCCGCCCTCAGCCGCGGAGAAGGCCTCTCCGATGAAGCTTCCAACGGAAACGGCTCACTCATGCGCATCATCCCCCTCGCGTTCCTTCCCGAAGTAACAGATGATGAAATACGGGAAGTATCGGCACTCACCCATGGACACCGCATTTCAAAAAGCGCCTGCGTCACCTATATCCATATCGCCAGGGAACTTTTACAGGGAAGATCCATAAAAGAAGCTGTGGAAACTGCCGTCAATGACGGTATAGAAGAAAGCCTCTTTAAAAACCTTCTTACCATCAGCAGCCTGCCGGTAGAACAAATCAAAAGCACCGGCTATGTGGCAGACACCCTCGAAGCAGCCATATGGACACTGGAAAATACAGACAATTTCAAAGACGCCGTCATGACCGCCGTCAATCTCGGCGATGATACCGACACCGTAGGCGCCGTCACAGGAGCGCTCGCAGGCATCATTTACGGTTATGATGCAATTCCTGCAGAATGGCTGAAAGATTTACGCAGGAAAGACCTCATTGACAAATATCTCTTCCAATGACAAAAGGGCGGTCTTGCGTCCTTTTCTTTTACCAATCGCAAATAAGGAGCTCTTATGCATCAAAATGATACTGTCGGTCTTCCCCATAAAATAAAATGGATTACGCTATGCGGACTGCTCATGGCAATAAATACTATTTTCTCTTCTTTCAGCGTTCCCGTTCCCGGCGGGCATATTTACCTGAACGATATCATCATTGTCATTGCCGCCTTGTCGCTCGACCCCCTGGGCGCATTTCTTGTCGGCGGTGTGGGCGCGTTCCTCGGGGATTTCTTTTTCTATCCCCTCCCCATGTTCGTCTCCCTTGCCACCCACGGTATCCGCTCCATCGTCATGTCCCTTATCGTGGGCAGGTATGGAAGAGACAACTTCCCTGTCGTTCTTGGCGCGACCATCCTCGGCGCCCTCATTGCCATCGCGGGATACACCTTGGGCAAGGCCTACGTATACAGCACCTGGGAATATGCCATGCTGAAACTCCCTTTTGAAATACTTCAGGCCTTCATCGGATCCGCCATCGGACTCTTCCTCTGGAAAAACAGAAAATGGGGCAAAACGATCCGCCGCTTCCTTGGGTATTAACCCCTTATTCACCCTAACCGGCTGCACGGCTGCGGCTCCATTTCCATCGACTATCTTGCACACGTAAAAAACCGGGCATGTGTCAGAAAGCATTGCCCGGTTTTTGCATGGGGTGTTCTACGAATTATCCGTTATTTCTCTTTGTTATTTCTTCTTTTATTTTCCCAAGCAGCTCTTCTTTCGTAAAGCCGCCTTTTGCCGCGATGGTCCGGAAATCAGCCACCCGGCTCATCATCGCAAACAGCGCTGGATTGGAAAGGGGCTTGTACTTCGGAGAAAGCTGTAAAAGGAATTCCTTCAGGTAAGGATATGTCTGGAGCGCCCGGTGGAGAGTGGTGTCGCCTGTTATCTCCACCGTATTTCCTTCGTCTCCCTCTTCCTCCGCCGTTTCCGCTTCCACTTCCGCGCTGCCGTCTGCCTTGCTTCCCGTCCAGACAGGAGCGGACTGCGGTTTATTTCCTAAAGAGCGGATATGCTCCACATCCTGCATGGTTTCCAGACAGCCGCGGTACACACCGTTTTCATCACGGACAGCTATATAATTTACAAATATTTGCTTTCCCGGCTTGTTGATAAAAAATTCCGCCGTATCTTTTTCTCCGCTTTTAAAAGAATCCAATATCCTGTTCACGACAGGCAGAATTTCTCTGGGATGGCAGTTCTGTACTTTCCGGCCTATCACGCCGGCGCTCCGGCTGAACACACGGACCGGCGTATCGGTATAAAACTTCACAATATCGTTTTCATCAACAAATGTCAGGTCAATGGGAAGATGGCGGTAAATCAGATTGATCTGCGCAAGAGTGAGCTTCCCTATAGCCACATCCATCTCCGTATCCGTGCCCATCCCCATATGGTACTTGCTGAGAAGCGCGCTGAAGTCCTTCATAAAAGACGGCTCTCCTCCGGAAGACCGCTCTGTTTTTTCCGGAGGCAGGAATCCTTTCGGCGCCTCCATGTTGGCAAAGCCCACTTCCTCCTCGCCGATGCGCATTTCCCGGAATTCCTCTTCCGACAGAAGCTCCATGGATGTCGGGTACAAAACCTGGGTCTCCTTGAAAATAATATCCTCTATCTTCTCAATCACTTCGGGCTGCATTTTCAGGAACGCCTCTTCTTTATCCATATCCAGATATCTTGCGCTGCGGAGGATTGCTTTTTTCACATGATCATCAAACGTCCACATGATGAGTGTCGGGCGGTCAAACCCTTTCTGTTCCAGATAAGGGAAAAGCTGGTTATGTTTCCTTGTAATATGCTTTATGTATTCTTTCAGCCTGTCATAGACTTCCAGCCAGCGGTTTTTGATAAATTTCCCCGCCAAAAGCTCTTTCATTTCTGCTATCGTGCCGAGGATGATCTGATTTTCCTCCATGAATGAACGGATAGGGTGGCCTTCCGGCAATTCCAGATGTTCCCGTTCCATGACACCATCGAAAAGCCGGATGATGTCATCCATTTTTTCATGCATGGTCTCATCATCAATACCGTCATCTTTTAGCATCTGTTCGCCGAAAGCAAATTCCTGGGGCGTGACGGAATCAAAACGCTGCAAAATAATTTCACGCGCTTCCTCAAACGTCAGCTCCCCTTTAATGTATTTTTCTTTTATGTCGACAATTTCCCGGCACTTGGCTTCATCAAGACCGAGAATATCGTTCATTGTTTTAGTCATATGTCCTCCTTATATAACCGGCTGCATATTGTAATTCTCTGCAAAATAAGTATATCAAGAAAAGTCAATATGCACCATCCCGCCCATACGCCATACCTTTCCGCCTGTAAGCCGGCCGGCTGAATGGATACCGGCTGCCGGAAAGCAGAGAGCAGGCAGCAAAGATGAAGAAGGTGACAATTTCAAAAATGACTGCCCGCGAAATCATACTCATCACAAGCGCCTTCCGGAAACCGCATTTTACCGGTGCTGAAATAAACGGAAACAGATCGTATGCTCTTCTGCTTTCCATACGGGACAGCAAAAAAGACTTCCCTCTTCTACGAGATGGGAAGCCTTTTGCTTTCGGGAACGTTTTCACCCGTTTTACTTTAATTATGAATTTTCTTCATCTTCTTCCGGTTCGGAAACCACATCGATGGAAGCAATCCGGTCTCCCTCTTCCAGACGCTGGAGGATGACGCCTTGTCCTCCTTTTGCTTTCTTGCTGGAAATCTGATTAGCAGGAATACGGATAGTGATTCCCTGTTCGGAGATACCCACCAATTCATCCCTGTCGTCAGCAGCGACAAGCGCCACTACTTCATAGCCTTTCTTGAAGTTGATCGTCCCCTGTCCGTTCCTGCCCTGCAGACGGTAGGCAGAAGCGGCATTTCTCTTCGCGTTTCCGTCAGCGGAAATGGTAAAGATATCTTTCTCCGCCGCCACAACTACGCCTACCACATCATCCCCTTCTTTGAGACGCATACCGTGGACACCGGACGCGGAACGGCTGAGAGGCCGTACATTGTCATCATCAATGGAGAAGCGGATGGCCATGCCTTTTCTCGTCCCCATGATGATTTCCTCATTGCCCTTGACCGGAAGCACCGCCACCAGGCGGTCTTCGTCTTTCAGGCGCATGGCGATGAGGCCGTTCTTATTGATATTCTTATATTCTTCCAAGGCCGTCTTCTTGATGTAGCCGTACTTCGTCACCATGAGGAGGTACTTGGTTCCCTCTTCGGAAATATCCAGATCCAGAAGCTCCGTCACGTGTTCATCGGCGCCAAGGGATGTAATGAAGTTGATCATCGCGCTTCCCCTTGCAGTGCGGCTTGATTCGGGAATGTCATAAGCCGTCTTCATGTAGACCTTGCCCTTGTTCGTGAAGAAAAGGATCCGGTCATGGGTGGACGTGGTGAGGATTTTACGGACATAATCTCCGTCCTTCATCTTCAGTCCGCTTACGCCGCGGCCGCCTTTCTTCTGTGTGCGCAGATCAGAAGAATCGATGCGCTTAATGTAATTCTGCTTGGTCAGGGTAATGGTCATGGGCTTGTCGGGAATAAGGTCGGTCACATCCATATCGCCCAGGGCTGCCGCAATTTCCGTACGGCGTTTGTCCCCGAAATTATTCTTTTCGTCAGTGAGTTCCGCTTTGACTACCCCCATGATTTTCTCCCTGCTGGACAACAGATCGCGGAGGTAGGCGATGGTTTCCTGCACATCCTTGTAATCCGCTTCAATCTTATCTCTTTCCAGTCCGGTCAAACGGCGGAGACGCATATCAAGAATGGCGACTGCCTGTTTTTCCGACAGACCGAATTTAGAAATCAGCGCCGTCTTCGCCACCTCATCGGTTCGCGATTCACGGATGGTGCGGATGACTTCGTCAATATGATCAAGGGCAATGAGCAAACCTTCCAGAATATGGGCTTTGGCTTCCGCCTTTTCCAATTCATAGCGGCTTCTTCTTGTAATGACTTCTTCCTGATGTTTCAGATAGTAGTAAAGAATCTGCTTCAGGTTGAGAATACGTGGATGCCCGTCGACGAGCGCCAGCATGATGGAACCGAAATTGACCTGCATCTGGGTATGCTTGTACAAGTTGTTCAGCATGATTTGCGGATTCACATCAGAACGCAGCTCGATAACGATGCGCATGCCGCTTCGATCCGATTCATCACGGAGTGCCGTGATGCCGTCAATGACTTTTTGGCGGGACAGGTCGGCAATCATTTCCACCAGGCGCGCCTTATTCACCTGGTACGGCAGTTCCGTCACAATGATACGGTTCTTCCCGCGTTCCATTTCTTCGATATCCACTCTCGCGCGGACGGTGATGGAACCGCGGCCCGTGCGGTAGGTATCTTCAATGCCTTTATGCCCCTGGATAATGGCCGCCGTCGGGAAATCGGGCCCTTTGATATATTTCATCAATTCATCAATGGTGATTTCCGGATTATCAATCATCGCGCAAAGCCCGTCCACCACTTCCGCCAAGTTGTGGGGCGGCACGTTCGTCGCCATACCTACGGCGATACCGTAAGAACCGTTGACGAGCAGGTTCGGTATACGGGACGGCAGCACAAGCGGTTCTGTCAAAGAGCCGTCATAGTTCGGCATGAAATCAACCGTGTCTTTATCAATATCACGGAGCATTTCCAGCGTGATTTTCGCCATACGCATTTCCGTATAACGCATCGCCGCCGCCGAATCGCCGTCAATAGAACCGAAGTTGCCGTGACCGTCTACCAGCGGGTAGCGGATGGAGAAATCCTGTGCCATACGGACGGCAGAATCATAAACCGCTGTATCGCCGTGGGGGTGGTACTTACCTAAAACGTCGCCGACGATACGGGCGGATTTTTTATATGCTTTATTCGGCAGCATCCCCGCTTCGTTCATCGCGTACAGAATACGGCGGTGTACCGGCTTGAGGCCGTCGCGTACATCAGGCAGCGCACGGGTCACAATGACCGACATGGCATAGTCAATGTAAGACGTCTTCATCTGCCGTTCCAGCGGCGTATTGACTATCTTCCCTTCCTTCCAGTCCATACATTCTCCTTATTCCAAAAGTGGCAAAACGATTTGCCACGGAACCATAAAGAAACAAAGCGCCTCTTTTTCACCAAAGCGCTGACATTTATATTATACCACACACCTTTGTTTAAAGCCCGTTTATTCCGTTTTTTAGCGATTGTAAAACATATCTCATTTATTCGTTTGTTTTTCTGCTCATTTGAAATGCCGGTTCTTTTTCTTTCCCCGAAAATTTTTCTATTTTTGCGTATGCCGCCTATGCTATGTTAAAATGAAATAAATTTAAAGTCATTGGCAGGAATAAACCATGAAAAAATATATCATCCTTGGAATCATCATTTTGGCAGTCGTCCTCGGCGGCGGCGCTTTCGCCCTTTTTTCCGCGCTCAGCGGCGGTCCGTGGGAAGGGGTATGGTGGGGCGTGCAGGAAGCGGGCATGAATTGGTCCGGCGACAATATCCGCAACCTGGAAACGATTACTTTCACGCGAAACGACGATAAAACGATTACAGTGGATCACCGCGTCCAGCAGGGCAGCAAAGAAGTGGAAGGCAGCCTTTCGGGCACGGGGGCCATTGACGGCGGCCGTCTGATTGTCACCACGAAGACAGGACGGGAAGTCACTTTCTCTTACAGCCGTATCAGCAAACTGATTGAGCTTCCTTTAAAGAACGCGGACAAGACTCCTGTCACAGTAAAGCCGCTTACAGAAGAAAACAATAATGATATGGAAGAAATACGGAGCGAGATCGTAAAAATTTCTCAGAAACCGGAAAATAAAATCGATACCACGTTAAGCTCCACAAAAAGTTAATCCGATAATCAAAGACAGGCAAATACCCTGTCTTTTTTCGCGCGCGAAAATACCGTTCCCTTTCCTGAAGCGGCATTTCTGTCCTTTATTTCATTCCATCTTCTATTTCCTTCTTATTTCTTTTTCAATGTGAAGATCGTCAGTTCGCGGCTTGTATCAAAGCGGAAAGGAAACCAGCCGCCGCTGCCGCGGGACACATAGCCACAGTGCTTCCCGTCGCTGTACATTCCCCTTGTGTACTTGAAAGGCGTAATCATCGGTTTCCCAAAAATGCCGAACTGCGTCCCGTGGGTATGCCCGGTGAGCGTGAGGAACGCCCGGTTTTCAAAACCGGCATCAATGAAATCAGAATGATGGGCAAGAAAAATCTTTGCGCTGTCTTCCGGAATGCCGTCAAATGCGTCCCGCACCATCTGTGCCATCAGTTCCGCCCTTCCTTCTCCCCGCATTTCAGGATAGTCCACGCCCGCCACGTAAAGCAGGGCGCCGTCTTTCTGAAGCGCCACATGGCTGTTGTCCAGTATCTTCACCGATGTTTTGCGGAGTTCATTTTCAATATAATCGGGATCTTTATACAGTTCATGGTTCCCCCGCACATAAATGATGCCGTAAGGGAAAAGCACCGCGCGGGAGTTTAATATCTTTGCCGTTTCAGGCATGACACGGATATCGTCAATCAGATCTCCCGTAAGCATCACCACGTCGGCCCCTTCCGCCTTTGAGCGCTCCAGATTGTTTGCCAGATCGGCATTTCTGTAGTATGGCCCGATATGGGTATCCGTGATTTGCGCCACTTTCAGTCCGTCAAAGGCTTCCGGCAGTTCTTCGGCGGCAATCGTATACCGCTCCGCCTCTTCCTTCATTTCTCCATCCACAGAACCATAAACGCCGATGAATAAAGAAAGCGCCATCACCGCCGCGCCAAAAATCTGCGCATACCTGCGGATAAACCGCACCGTACCGATCATCATCAAAAGAAAGAGCGGCAGTATAAGCATGATATCCGCCGCCATCAGCGCGCAGGCAAAGTACGCGCCGAAGTGTGCCGCCCAGCCATATTCCGGATAGGCAAGCGCATACCACACGTAGTACTGCACTGCGCCGCAGGAAATAAGCGCTCCGGCAATTCCATACAAATAAAACCGTTTCAGCCGGAAGAGCCCCGCCGCAAAAAGTCCGTTCATCAGTCCCAAAAAGGAAAAAAGCAATGTAATGATCTGATAGAAATCCATGAGATCTCCTTTTTATAAAAACAGAGTTCCGTTAAATAAAAAATTGTCCTTTCAATGTCACGGGGCAGCTATTTTCACTCTTCCAGGTACGGCTCTATATACGCCGCCAATTTTGCGTGCGGCCCTGCCAGCGGTATTTCCCTGTATTCTTCGCAGCTGTACCAGCGGTAATCGCCTTCAGGCTCTTTTGCACCATGAAACAGATACGCTTTCATGTGCCAGATGCGGTGCGTGAACACATGGGTATACGTCCAGATTCTTTCTCCCGCTTTCCCGCCGAGAAGCTTCTCCAACATTTTAACACCGTCTTTTTCGCTGTCCGACAAAACCATGGGTAGCTCCCACATGGAAGAAAGCATCCCCTTGGAAGGGCGGAGATGGAAAAGCGCCTTCCCCTCTTGAATCATGACCGCGCAGCAGGCGATGCTTTCCTTCTGTTTCTTCTTCGGCGTGCGGATCGGAAGTACATTTTCCAGTCCAAGGCGGAGCGCCGCGCACTCTCCGTGAAGAGGACATTTTTCACACTTGGGATGCTTGGGTACGCATACCTCGGAGCCTAAATCCATAAGCGCTTCATTGAAATCTCCTGCCCGCGCCGGCAGCGTCTTTTCCACTAACGTTGTGATTTCTTTTCGCACCGCCGATTTTAAAATATCCGACTCAATACCATAGAGCCTCGCATACACACGGAGAACGTTTCCGTCCACCGCTGCTTCATGCTTTCCATAAGCCATGGATAAAATCGCGCCTGCCGTGTATTCCCCGATGCCCGGAAGAGCACGCACGTCCTTTTTATCCTCCGGAATCGCTCCACCGTACTTTTCTACCATTTCCCGCGCCGCTTTATAAAGATTTCTTGCGCGGCTGTAATAGCCCAGTCCCTGCCATGCATGCAGTACGTCCGCCTCTTCGGCTTCCGCCAGTGCCTCAATCGTAGGGAAACGGCGTTTCCAACTTTCAAAGTACGGTTTCACCGCTTCTGTCCGCGTCTGCTGAAGCATGATTTCCGACACCCACACATAATAGGGGTTCCGCGGCCTGCCTTCCCGCCAGGGCAAATCACGGCGGTTTTGATCGAACCAGGTTAAAAGCTTATGCGGCCATTCCTGTCCCGACTGTATTCTATCCAAAATGAATCCTTTCCTTAAACCATTTCAAAATGGTAATCATAGACTGTGCTCCCGCCTTTCTCAAAATAAATCGTACCGCGTATTTTATTTCCTTTTAAAACCATAGGGAGCCATATGCGGTCGGCCATCCACATTTCACCAAAAGGAATTTCTTCCGGAAGGAACCACTTCGGCTCCATTTCATCGGAAAGCCGTACTGTCCCCGTCCATGTCCGGATAAAGTATACGATACCCGCATGGGACCAATCGGGATCGGAGGGCTGATGGAAATATAAGTCTCCTGCTGCTTCAAAATCTTTCGGGTCGGCGATGAGTCCGCTTTCTTCAAAAAGCTCCCGTGCGGCGCATTCCCGCATCGTTTCCCCGTCTTCCCTTTTTCCGCCGAAGCCGTTCCATTTACCGGCTCCCATGCCGCGCCGTTTATGTCCCAGAAGAATCCTCCCGTCTTTCCGTACCGGATAGACAAGCGACGTGTCACGCATGAATGCCCTCATAGCTTTCAAAATACAATTCCCGGAAAATACGTTTCCCCGCTTCCGTTTTATAAAGACGGTTATAAAGCGCGCGGTTTTCCTTATCACTTCGGCCGCTTTCATACTGGTTCACCAGCATATCCGCCTCCGCCAGAATCTGCGCGTCCGAACCGTCTATACTCCCGTAGGAATGATGATGGGCGGCCAGCCAGCAGATGCGGTCAATATCTTCCGTCTCGAATCCGAGTCTTTCCAATATAGGGCGTGCTTCCCCCGGCCCCAATTCCTCCTGTATCTTTCCATCATTCCTGCCGAACTCCATTTCGCCCCGATGAATCCCGATATCATGGACATAAGCGGCCGCTTCCAAAACGAAAAGCTGTTTCTCCGGAATCCCCTCTTCCCGCCCGATTTGTTCGGCAAAAGCATGAACTTTCAGAAAATGATGAATCCGACGGGGATCCCCTTTATCATAAGCAATCATTTCCCTGCACAATTGATCAAGCAATTCCATGGCGTCCTCCAAAAACTTTATTTCTTTTATTATAAAGCCTTCCCTGCCATTTGGGATATAAAAAATAAACCCGCAAAGCAAAAAAGGCCAGAGCTCCCGCGTTTACACCAAACTACCTCCACACAAAAAAGAGACCCCGAAAGGCCTCTTTTTCATTTTAAGATTATTTTGTGAGTTTTGCACCGACTTCAGAAGTTACATCTGTGCCGCCATCAATCACCGCGCCGGCTTCCAGAATGACATCCAGTCCTTTTTCCTGGCGAACCTGCTGGATCGCTTTGCGGATATCCTGCAGAATCGGCTGCATGGCAGTTCTTTCTTTGGCAGCCATATCACGCTGGATTTCCTGGGCGATCTGTTCCTTTTCCTGATCGCTCTTGCCTGCGCTGCGGCTGTTGAAATTTTCCTGTGCTTTCTGTGCTGCCGTTCTCATATCCAGCTGCACTTTTTCCATCTTCGGATGAGCCTGGAGCAGGGCGCCGGAATTAACAAAACCGATGCCTGCCGCTGATGCGGACGCCATGGCGCCAAAAGTGATGATACCAGCTGTAATAGCTGCTGCTGTCTTATTCATTTTCATTCCCACATTCCTCCTTAGAAATATCCCGACATATCATGGGATTTTGGGTATGTATTAATAATAGTATAATCAGTCTTATCTGTCAATATAAAATGACTAAAAGTCAGTTCACCTGTTTTACACTTTTGCTTCAAGCGCTGCGGTTTCCGCCTCTTCTTTCATGGCCTCTTTCGCTTCTTTCAGCGCCGCTTCCCGCACCTCGTTCTTTTTCTCTTTCTTCTTCGTAAAATGGGATACCGCTTCAGGGATCATGTTCAGCACCCTGTCGATCGTACCATTCGGTGTGGCATTTTTAATGGAGAATAATTCGACGCGTTCCCCTTTCATAATCAGAACCGCCGTAGGGCTCATTTTGCCGCCGCCCGCTTCTCCGCTGGATTCTCCGTTTGTCCCGTGATTTCCTGTACCGAAGCCGAAGGAAATATCCACAAACGGTACGATCGTGGCATCGTCCAGATAAATCGGCTGGCCTACAACCGTTTCCGTGCGGATCATTTCTTTAAATTCTTCAAAAATCTTTTTTCTTGCATCATCATTCATCGTGGATTCCTCCCTGTCTGTACCGCCAGAACTGACGTGCCGGCGCGCTTGCCGCCAAGCGCAATACAATGTATACCGCATAGAAGGGAATGATTCTTCCCTGTCCTTTCCCCTTTAGTTTATACGATGGCTCTATATATTTCCACACTATATTTTTCGTAGCTTCCGGAAGGAACGCCTTTGCCATCCCCGCAAGCAGGCCGGTCTGCATCGGATCCCCCGTGCCGAACTCTCCGCAAAAATTCCATTTCCGCGGCATGCTGTGCACCAGAACCGCTGCGAGAGCCTTAAAAATATTTTCCGCCAGTCCATTATGGACAGCAAACCGCACCTGCTTCCACAGCGGAGGATGTTTTTTCTTTTCTCCTTTCCCTTCGTCTGCCGATTCTTTGTGTTTTTCTGCTTTATTTTCTTTTGTCTTTTCTTCAGGCGCTTTTTCCGGTTCCGTCTCTTCGGCAAGAATCATTTCTGCCCTCTGGGCAGCGGCAGGCCGCTCCTCATCTGCAAAAAGGAGTTCCTCTATTTTTTCGTCCGCATCCGCGGTTCTTTCTCGTTTCTTTCCCGGCAGTTCCATCGTTTTCTTATAAAGCCCGAAAATGAACTCCACTGTCACGGCAAGGTGCTTTATTTCAAGGATGAAACGGTAGCGGATCGGAATCAGCAGAAAAAGAAACAGGACAAAGAAGATCCCAAGACATATTTTTAGTCCCATCATCCACCGCCATAGAGACGGGTCAGGTTTGCTGCCGCTTCTCTTACAGACTTCACCAGCGCAGCCGGCGCCACCACTTTGACAAGCGGCGCATTTTTCAAGGCCCAGGCAAAGATAATCGCCGGAGGCGCTTCTATTTCCACAAGCACCTGTCCCTGCGTGGCCGACACAATAAACGCGGATTTCCCGAAATCTGTCACGATATCCGTCATAAGTTTCCAATCCGCCTCAAAGCGGCACTTTTCCGACGAGCCCGCATATGTACGGCTTAAGACAGAAAGAAAATCTGATACGCGGATCCCCATTTCCGCGCCGGGAATTGTCTTCTGCGGACGCGCCTCTTCCTCAAGCAGGGAGACGCTGTCAAGAAGTTCCACCGCAAACGGTGTAATCTCATCCTTTTCGTCAATATTTCCCAAAAGGAAGTATCGTCCGTCCGATGCGGCCACTACATAGGGGCTCACACGGTATACACGGTCGATGCCGCCTATATCTTTGCCGTGGTACCGTTTCCCGTCAGCCTCATAATGATCGTAAAAAAACTGTATCATCTTTTTATTTTCAATAGCCTCCGCCAAAACTGCCAATGTTTCATCAGGCGGTTCCAGCTGGTTCAGCGCGGGAATATTTTTCACGGCCGCCTTGCCGTCATCAAAAGGACGCATGTATAAATTTTTTAATTTTTGCGCAAGCTGGCGCACCTCGGCCGCAGGAAGATGGGAGAAATATAAAAGGTCGATAAGCGCTTTCATATCCTCCTTTGTCAAGTCGTGATCCCAGTACCAGTCCAGTGAAAGCGGCGCCGGTTTCCCTTCTATTACACGCTCCACCTCACGGCACACTACAGGAAGCCCGCCGCCACGAAGGGCTTCCAGATTCCGGCGCACCGCCTTGCGGTCCATTTCCATGCCGTACCGTTCCCGCAGAAACGCCAATATCTGCTGCTGGGAAAGCGGATGCTCCGCATCAGACTCGCTGAGCAGGATCTGCGCAATATGGACAATCGATATTTTCCTTCCTCTTCCTTTCCTCTCCGCCAATCCGGTCACCTGCTTTTCCCTATGTATAAAATACTGTCAGATAATAAAGACAGGGCTCCTGTCAATTTTTTTATGAAAGCAGCCGCAAAAGGTTTGTTTAATACTCCATGAACCGCCGCGGCAATAGCGCCGCCGCCAAGAATATCCGAAGGATAATGCATCCCCGCAAACAACCGGGAAAAGGCAAGCAGCCCTGCCAGGCATGCCATCCACCGGCATCCGGGCATACGATCCCGCAGAAGCTGAAAGGCCACGGCCGCGCCGTTCATGGCATGATTGCTCGGAAAAGACGCATTCGCTTTGTGCCCTGTAAAATTCCAAATCTGCCGGTCCCGGGTAAAAGGCCGCCCCCGATGCCACAGCTTTCCGACAGCAAGGGAAATCACGGAGCATAGGCAGACTGCAAGGAACGCCGACACGCAGCTCTCCCGCCGATGTTTTTGATTCTTCCCCGGCGCAAACCAAAGCAACATCCCATAAATTAAAAATGTCCAATGACCGTAACGGGTAATCAGATCCATCATGAGATCCACGGGGCGCGCCTGTCCCGCCAATTTATTAATCTGTCTCACAACGTCCAATTCGAGATCCATGAAAATACCTCTTGGGAAAATAAACTGTCTTTCCAAAGACGATTCCTGCCGAAACCGACCGGATTTCTACCTAAATCTCATAATTATACTTGCATTTTAACATAATCAGCCGATGAATAAAAATCGACACGCTCCCGACGCTAAGAAAAGCCTTACAAACACCTTTCCGGTTTTGGCAAACAAAAACGGCGCCTCACAAACGCCGTTTGCATAAATATATTTCTCTGTTTTATTTCTTCCGCCCGTTACTCTTTCTTTGCCTTGTCTACTTCTTTCTTCTCTTCCCGTTTCTTCACCGCTTCATGCTCCTTTTCTTTCAGCCTCTCCATGTATCCGCTTCGACGAAGAATCGTGGATACAAAAGCCACAACGGTGCAAACCACGATAAAGAGATTCACCAAAGTGAAACCGTCGACGAAACCTATTTTATAAATAACGTAGCACGCCACGATTACGAGAAAGATATCATTGAATCTGAACATAGCCGCCCCCTATTTCCTTAACCATACAAGAAAGCAAGGTTTGCCGTCAAGATGAAAAAATTATTTTTTTCGGTGATATAATATAAATTATTATCAAATCTATGGGAGGATTCTATGAAATACATCGGTTCCGCTTCTGCCGTTTTTCTTTTATCCGCGCTGCTGCTTTCCGGATGCAATGCAGGCAGGCCTGCCGTCCCGGCCAAGACAGCCGCCGTTGAGGAAGAAAATACGCAAAAAGAAAAAGCCCCCGCCTTGCAAGCCGCCCGCCTGGGAGATACGCTTGATATCTGGACCGCCGCCTATGGCGCGCCTGCCGGAGACACAGTTTATATGAAAAGATTCAATAATGGTACCGTGACGGTCATTGTTTTTAAAGAGCATATCGTAAATATCACGCTGTCCGATCCTGCCGGTCCGTCAAAGGCACCACAGGACTATAAAGATTTCATTCCGGAAGACAGCATCCTTCAAAACACAAAGGAAGAACAGGATGAAAAAGGCAGCTACAAAACAGAAATGTACACCAGCTTTTCTCTCGAAAAGGCCTTTCCCCTGTCGGAAGGAAAGTTTGCTGTAGTCACAGCGCAAAGCAGGACAGACGGAAAATACCTTGCCACAGTGATTGACTGCACACCGTTGTCCCAATGAATCCATTCTATGCAAATCATAACAGACTGTAACAAAATATTTCTGCATTTTATTACGGCTCTTTACTCATGCCTTTTCAGCAGGCAACTAAAAACCGCTTTCTGCAGTTTGACATAAAGGTCACTACAGAAAGCGGTTTTATTATGTATAAAAATAACAAACCGGGCAGGGAGCCGTTCTCTCGGGATAATCATCCGCCTGCCGTTTTAAATCATCAGCATACTGCGTCAAGGAGCCGTCTGGTATAAACGGTTTTCGGCCGGGTAATCACCTCTTCGGTACTTCCTTCTTCTACCAGTTCTCCTTCATTCATGATAAGGATGCGGTCGCTTATATTGCTTACCAGCGGAAGATCATGGGTAATGAATAAAATGCTTACGTTATGGATCCTACGCAGATGCATAAGGAGCTCCACAATTTTTGCCTGTGCGGAAACGTCAAGCGCCGAAGTGGCTTCATCGCAAATGAGAATTTCCGGATGGACGGACATCGCTCTGGCTATCGCCGCACGCTGGCATTCGCCACCGGAAAGCTCATGGGGATATTTTTCCGCATAGTCCCTGGGGAGTCCTACATCTTCCAGAAGACGGGCCGCTTCTTTACCGGCGGTATGCTTCTTTTCTCCGCAAAGACGGCAGAGCGTATCCGAAATGGACTCCCCGATTTTCCTCCGCGGATTGAAAGAGCCGACAGCATCCTGAAATACCATCTGCACTTTGGTATACACTTCTTTCTGCGCCTGCCGTTTCAGGCGGACAATCGATCGGCCGCCAAGAAATATATTTCCTCCTGTCGGCTGATAAAGTCCGGTAATCAGTTTCGCAATAGTTGATTTCCCGCTTCCGCTTTCCCCGATAATGCCGAGAACTTCATTTTTACGAAGAGAAAAGCTCACATTTTTCAAAGCATGCACGATGTATTCGCCGTCGTCAAAGGTCATCGTCAGGTTTTCACAGACAAGGATTCCCTCCATCATGCCTCCTTTTCCATGGCATGTGCCAGTTTCGGCACGGCGGCCATGAGCGATTTCGTATAGGGATGCTGCGGGTTTTCAAGAACTTCTTTCGTTTTCCCCATTTCCACGATTTTCCCTTTATAAAGTACCGCCACACGATCCGCCAGATGTCTGGCTACGCCGATATTATGGGTAATAACAATCATGGCGGTATGGAGTGTGTCCCGGAGCATGAGAAGTTCTTCGAGGACCTGTTTCTGCACGGTGGTATCCAGCGCGGAGGTGGGCTCATCGGCAAGAATCAGTTTCGGATGGAGCAGCACGGCAAGGGCAATCACCACACGCTGCGCCATTCCGCCGGAAAGTTCAAAAGGATAGGCATTCAGTATCCGTTCCACATCGGTCAGGCCGATCCGCTTAAAAACAGAAGCAATCAGTTCGTCCATTTCTTTTTTCTCCATCCGCCTGTGGGCAAGGATGGTCTCATAGAACTGGACACGCACTTTCCGCGTAGGGTTCAGGGAATCGCCGGGATGCTGAAACACATAGGCTATCTCTTCTCCCTGGCATTTTCTTTTTTCCTCCGCGTCCATATGGAGCAGGTCCTCCCCATCGAAAGTGACTGTTCCTGTATAGACATCGGTCCTGAGGCCTTTCACTTCCGAAACGGCTTTCAGAAGCGTCGTTTTCCCGCTGCCGCTTTCCCCGACGACGCCCAGTATTTCACCGGGCATCAGTGTAAGGGAAATATCACGGATGACCGTTTTGCCGCCATAACCGGCGCTGAGGTCTTGAATTGTCAGTAATGGCTGCATAGATTTCTCCCGCTTATTTTTCGAGGTCTTTCGTCACCTGGTAATAATCATTCGGTGTAATCAGGTAGCCTTTGACATTCTTGCCCATGCCTACCTGGATCGTATTGAATCCGACAAAATCCATGGCCGCATCATCAATGACCGCCTGCTGGATCTTATGGACAACCTGCGTCCTCGCATCACCGTCAGGCAGCTTCTGCAATTCTTCCAGCCACTCCTGCACTTCCGGATTATCGTAGTGCCCAAAATTGACCTTGCTGTCCTTGTCATAGGCATTGTAGAGGAAATCGTAGGGATCTCCCACCGGCATGGTGACTACATAATAGAGACCGATATCAAAATCCCCCGGAGCGAAGAACGTTGCTTTTTCAAAATTCTTAATCTGGACATCAATGCCGATCTGCTTCAGCTGGGCCTGCATTTCCGTAGCAATGGGAGCTATCGCGGCACGCTTATAAACAGAAAACTGTACAGTAAGCGGCTTACCGTCCTTTTCCACGATACCGTCGCCATTGGTATCCTTATATCCTGCATCGGCAAGAATCTGTTTCGCCTTGGCGGCATCAAACATACGGGGTTTCAGATTCTTTGCTCCGTAAGCACTGTCATCAGGAAACGCGCTGTAAGCAGCAGACACAGAGCCCTTCATCAGTTTTTCTCCGATATCCTTCTTATTCACGCCGTACATGATCGCTTCGCGGACAGCTTTATCCTGCATTTTATTCAAATTGAAATACATCTGGTACACGCGGGGCTGTGCCACCCTCTTCACAACAAGGTTGTCTTTTTTCGCGACAGTTTCGGCAGCGTCTACGGTCAGATCCTGGGCAATATCCACTTCACCGCCCTGGAGAGACATGGCAAGCGCATTCGCGTCAGTAACTTTGGTATATTCCACGCCGTCAGACTTGACTTCCCCGCCCCAGTACTTCGGATTCTTTTTCATGACGGCTTTTTTATTGCTCTCATACGATGCCATCACGAATGGACCCGTAGCAATCGGCGCTTTTTCAAAATCTTTCGTATTTGCCACGTCGATAATGGTCGCATAAGGATCCGCCAGGTCATTGATCAGGGTAAGGCGCGGTTTTTCCGTCTTAATGACGACAGCGTCCCCGTCAACAGTATAAACGGCGGTTTTCAGGAAACCGGCGCGTTCATTCATGTCGCCCACACGTTTTAGGGAGTCAATCACTTTCTGCGGTGTCATGGCTTCCCCGTTGGAGAAGGTCACGTTCTTTTTCAGCGTGATTTTCCAGGTCAGGTCATCTATCTTTTCAAACTTTTCAGCAAGCCAGGGTTCAATCTTGAGACCATCCCCTACTTTAAACAGTGTCTCGCCGACACCGTAGCGGACAATGTACCAGCCATCCCATCCTTTTGCCGGATCCATGGACGAAGAAGATACGGATACCGTCCCCGCCACACGGACGATTTTATCCGCCGCCGCTTTCTTATCATCACCGCAGCCGCTGATAAAAACGGAACAGGCCGTTACCGCTGCCAATCCTGCAGCAATCCATCTCTTTTTCATGTTTTTTCCTCCTAAAAAATATAATTATTTTTCATTTTTCGGATCCAGTAAATCTCTGACCTGGTCACCGAATAAATTAAAAACAAGCATTACGGAAACCATGACGGCACTTGGTGCGAGAGCCACCCACGGCGCATTCTGAAGACAATAGCGTCCTTCGCTGATCATGGATCCCCACTCCGCTTCCGGTACCTGCACGCCGAGTCCGAGGAAGGACAGCCCGGCAATCCCCATCATCATACCGCTTACATGGAGCGTCGCGGTCACGATAAGCGGCCCCGCGATATTCGGCAAAATATGGAGAAATATAATCTCCCCATCGCTGCACCCGCCGAGACGGGCAGCATGGATAAAGGTTTCCTCCTTAATAGCAATGGTCGAGCTCCGTGCCAGCCGGGCATACTGGGTCCACGCCGTCAGCACGAGGGCGAACATGGCATTCAAAAGACTTCCGCCTAAAATGCCCGCCACGGCAATCGCCAGAAGGATATCGGGAAACGCGAGAAATACATCGGTCACCCGCATAAGACAGGCGTCCGTTTTCCCGCCGAAATAGCCGCCCATAAGACCTACGAAGCTTCCCAATGTCCCTGCGCAGGCAATAATGGCAAACGCAGCGAAAATGGAATTGCGGCTCCCCACCATGACCCGGGAAAGCACGTCACGCCCATGGCTGTCGGTACCGAATAAATGATTCATATCCGGTGCGGCAAGAATATTATCCGAATGAGTCAGATAAGGATCATCAGGTGCCAGGTACGGCGAAATCAAACTGAAAAGAATGATAAACAGGATAATGCCGAGAAGACACCACATACTTTTGGAAATCCGTTTTGCAAAAAGATCCACAGGTCCTCCTATATATCTTTAATTTTCGGATTAAAAACGGTATAAGAAATATCGGTGAGCAGATTGACCACCATGAAAGCAGATGCCATCCATACGATGACCGCCTGTACTACAGGATAGTCTCGCTGGCTGATCCCTTCCATAATAAGGCTGCCGAGACCGGGCCAGGTGAAAACGGTTTCCACGATGACCGTCCCGCCCAGAAGAGAGCCGAGGGAAATACCGGTGAGCGTAATCACCGTTACCATAATATTTTTCAATACATTCTTATACAAAATGGTCGTTTCGGAAAGTCCGCGGGAACGAAGTCCCACCACATACCCCTTGCCCAGCTCATCAAGCATGGCGGCACGAATCTGCCGGATATAACGGGACGACATGACCAGCGCCAGCGTAAGCGCAGGAAGGATAAGGCCTATAGGCTTTGTCGTCGCCAGCACAGGAATCCACCCAAGACGGTAGGAAAAAATAAACATGAGGCAAAGGGCGATGATAAAGTTGGGAAGAGCATTTCCCACAAACGCCATGACACGGACCACATAATCAAACTTGCTGTTCTGCATGGCCGCCGTGAATATCCCTACGGGAATCGAAATGCAAAGGGTCAGCAAAAGAGAAGCGCCCGCCATTTTCAATGTATAGGGCAGCGCTTTCAAAATCTGATCCAGTACGTCAGCGTCAGTAATATATGATTTTCCCATATTTCCGTGAAGGATATTCCACAGCCAGTCACCGTACTGTATAAGAAGCGGGCGGTCAAGCCCCATGGATCTTCGCATGGACTCCATGATTTCAGGACTGACAGAAATACCGCCTGCCGACATACGCACGCTCACGGGATCGCTTGGCGATAAATAGATTAAAAGGAACGCAAGAAAAGTAATCCCCAGCAGTACGGGGATAAATTGCAAAACACGTCTGACAATGCTTCGCCGCATTCGTTTGCTTCTCATGTAAATTCCATCCTTACCGATTCAGCATCCGCTTAATCTGCGAATAAATTTCAATTTGTTCTATAGCATATCATATTTTCTAATTGTTTTCAAATAAAAGGTGGTTTTCTTTTATTGTTTCCGCAGTAAATTTTTATCATATATTCTAAATGATGAGTAACGGTAAGCGCCATAGTAGCAAGAAACGGAAAACGTCATTCGGGGTATTGGCAAAGGATTAGTTATGAAGATGACGATTAAGGTGAGATGTCATCCTGAACAAATGCGAAGGAGCTGTACCCGTGGTGAGAAAAACGGTAAAAGTAATTTTGTGATAAACAGAAAAGAAACCGCACAGTGTCATCAGTGTAATAGATTCTTCACTCCGTGTCACCGTTCTGCTTACCCATTTTCCCACACAGCATTCTTACCCCCGTTCTGAATGACGATTGGGGGAAAGCGTTACTAACGATGGGGAGCGGAAAGCATCATAATGACACTAACAGTAAAGCGTCATCCTGAACGAATGTGAAGGATCTGCACCCGTGGTGAGGAAAGCGGTAAGAAGATAAAAGCTATCAGCTGTGAGCTGTCAGCTGCAAGCTAACTATTCTTTTACGATTTAAATCATTACGACAAGCGAGTATCCTCAATCGCACACTGCGTGCGCCAGCAGCTCCTTCTGACGGCCGGCTCCATGATCCTTGTATAAGACACGTTAAGGCTTCATAATGAGAAAAACGTTAATCGTCATCCTGAACGAACGTGAAGGATCTATTGCCGTGGTGATGAACAGTGCTACCGCAAATGTATTCATAAAATCATTTCAGCACAAAAAAATCCCCTGAAGTTTCCTTCGGGAGATTTCATCATCTGTCAATATTTGTCGCCGTATAGTTCCTTATTCCGCTCAATAATGGACATGATGCGGCTTGCCGTCTCTTCAATGGCTTTATTTGATACATCAAGGACGGTGCAGTGAAGCTGATGCATGACTTCTTTGGCATAAGCCAGCTCATCTTCAATGCGCTCGATATCAGTGTAATTCGCCGTTCCTGAAAATCCGAGCGCTTTCATTCGTTCTCTTCTGATTCCGTTCAGTTTGTAAGGGTCAATAATGAGGCCAATCAGACGATAGGGAGGCACCTGGAATATTTCTTCCGGTATCTGCACTTCCGGCACAAGGGGCAGGTTTGCCACCTTGTACTTTTTGTGCGCCATATACATGGACAGCGGTGTCTTTGATGTGCGGGACACACCGATGAGAACCATGTCCGCCTTTGCGAAGCCTGCCGGATTTTTTCCGTCATCATAGCGGACGGCAAATTCGATGGCTTCCACTTTTTTGAAATACTCTTCATCAAGACGGTGGATGATTCCCGGTTTCATGCGGGGCTGCACCCCTGCCACATCAGTCACCATATTCATCATGGGACCTAAGATATCCACATAACGGACATTTTTTTCATGGGCTATCCGTTCAAAGTCGGCACGGAGTTCAGGACTGACCAGTGTGTGACAGACCACAGCCCCCGCCTGCGCTGCTTCATCGATAATTTTTTCTATCTGATCCGTATGACGGATAAAGGGCACGCGATGGATCTCAATATCCGTGTCGTACTGGCCGATGGTCGCCTTAGCCACACTTTCCGCCGTTTCTCCGAGAGAATCAGAAACGACATAAACCTGCGGTTGTTTTGCCATTTATTATTTTCTGCCGCCTTTCCCCAGTTCCAAAAAGAGACGGGTGATATTCGTTTTCGATACACGCCCGATAAGAACAAATTTCCTGTCATTTCCCACATTTTTAAAAGTCCCTACAGGAAGACAATCGACTTCATAATCCATCATCTTCTGTGCGATGGATACAAGATCTTCTTTCGGTTCGGCATAAATCATTTTCGAACGGGATGTCATTACCATGGAAATCGGCACTTTTGCCAAATCATCACGGCCCATGGCCGCTTTCAGAAGATCTTTCCTGGAAACGACGCCCTGTATGTCATCTTTCTTTCCTACGAAAAGCGTACCGATATCTTCGGTGAACAGGAGAACCGCCGCGTCATAGGCATTGGATTCCGCTCCGACAAGTATCGGGCGGGACATACAGTCTTCCGCCGTGCAGGAACGGATTTCAGCAGCCGCGGGATCTTCTCCGCCCCCAAGGTAATAGTAGCCGAGACGACGGCGGGCAGCGATTACCTCTCCTGAAAGAAGAACCGCCAGATCTCCACGCAGCGCGCTCCTCGTCACATGGAGACGCTGTGCGATCATTTCTCCTGTGATAGGACCGTTTTCCCGAACGATCCTCGTGATTTCCTGTTGTCGGCCGGTAAGCTGCATAATTTCCCTTCTCTCCTTCTTCCGCAAAGCGGAACTGTGGCGGAGGACATGTCAACTTTCCCATGTCCTCTGCTATTATTTCAAAATCAAAGTTCGTAATCTTCCTGGTCCACGACACCTCTGCCCGTCGCCGCATCCAGCATCAGACGCTGTTCTATGCGGGCTACATTCAGCCGGGTACTCTTCACCATATCCGGATTGACGGATACATAGTCAATGCCACTCTTTACGAGGAATTCCGTAAAGTCGGGATATACGGACGGCGCCTGTCCACAGATGGATACGGTCTTGCCGTCTCTGTGCGCCACTTTGATCAGGTGGCGGATAGCCCTCTTGATGGCCAGATTACGTTCATCAAAGAGAGAAGCCACGGTATCATTATTTCTGTCGCATCCCAGAATAAGCATAGTTAAATCATTGGAGCCGATGGAATAGCCGTCAACAAATTTATTGAAACGGTCTGCCAGGAGAATATTGGCCGGAATTTCCGCCATAAGGAGAAGTTTGAAGTCCGGACCGCGTTCCAGTCCTTCTTCTCTCATAATGGCCGTTACTTTTTCTGCTTCATCAACGGTGCGGCAGAACGGAATCATGCAGTTCAGATTTTTCAGGCCGTATTCTTCGCGGACTTTTCTGACCGCTTTCAGTTCAAGGCGGAATGCATCGGTATATTTCGGATCATAGTAACGGGAAGCGCCTCTCCAACCAAGAAGGTCGGCCGGTTCTTCCGGTTCGTACTTATCGCCGCCCTTGAGATTTCTGTATTCGCCGGATTTGAAATCGGAGAAACGGAGAACAACGGGACGCGGAGCAAGGGCGCGGCATACTTTGCTGATGCCTTCCGCAAGCATATCTACCACTTTTTCCGGCCGGCCTGTTTCGATCAGGTACAGCGGATGTTCATGAATAAAGGTGGTCCAGATAAATTCTTCCCGCATGAGTCCGATACCGTCACAGGGAAGCGACGCATATTTATCAGCCAGATCGGGATCGCCGAGATTCATAAGAACGCGGGTGCCTGTAGGCGGGAAATATTCGGCAGCTACTGCCGCTGTACCTGCTGCCTGGGCAGCGGGCGTTCCTTTCTTCACAAGATCGGCAACAATGCCGTCATAAACAATGCCGTTGCGTGCATCAATGGTAATATCCTGTCCTGTTTTCAGCACGCCTGTCGCTTCTACACTGCGGCTCTTGGTCCCGACAACACAGGGGATTCCCAATTCGCGGGATACGATGGAAGCGTGGCAGGTCATACCGCCGGCATCAGTCACGATAGCGACTGCCTTCTTCATAGCGGGTACCCAGTCGGGAGACGTCATGGTGGTGACAAGAACTTCCCCTTCTTTAAAGGTATCAATGTCTTTCGGATCGGTGATGACATGGCATTTGCCTGCCGCCATGCCCGGGGATGCGGGAAGTCCTTTTACAAGTACGTTGTGATCAGTTGTCATGACTGTTTCTTCCTCCGATTTCTTTTCTTTATTTTTCTTGGACCAGACTGTTTCAGGGCGTGCCTGGAGAATCCAAAGGCGGTCTTTATGGTCGACAGCCCATTCCATATCCATATAGCAGCCGTAATGTTTTTCAATACGTTTCGCGTAATCGGCCAGCTGGGCAATCTGTTCATCGCTTATAACCTGCGCTTTGGCACGTTCCGGTTCCACTTTTCTTTCTTCCACATCGCCGCCTTCTTTGCGGATCAGTTCGATGGATTTTTCATTGATACGGCGGGAAGTAATGGTAAGAGAATCTTTATCCACAACAAAATTATCGGGTGTTACGGTACCCTGCACGATGTATTCGCCAAGCCCCCAGGAGCCTTCGATCATGATGCTGTCATCAGCGCCGGTCGCCAGGTTAACGGTGAACATGACACCTGCCGCTTTCGCATCAGCCATCATCTGGACGGCGGCGGAAAGCGCCACATTTTCATGGTCAAAGTTTTTCTTCGCACGGTAATAAACGGCACGGTCGGTGAAAGTGGACGCATAGCATTCCTTTACTTTCCGGATAACCATATCCCGCCCGGTGACGTTCAGGTATGTATCCTGCTGCCCGGCAAAAGAAGCATCCGGCAAATCTTCCGCGGTAGCAGAGGAGCGGACGGCGACGAAAGGATTCTTTTCACCCACCTTTTCGGCAAGTTCTTCATAAGCCTTTCCAATCTGTTCGGCAAGGTCTTCCGGCATAGTGGCAGAGCAGATGCTTTCACGGATTTTTGTACAGACTTCATGGAGCTCTACGGAATCTTCCACATCCTGCAGTTCCTGAAGCATCTTATGGATTTTCTTATTCTGTCCCGTCTTTTCCATGAAATAGCGGTATGCGCTGGCTGTTGTCGCATATCCGTACGGAACAGGCACATCCACGGAAGAAGTCAGTTCCCCCAGAGAAGAGGATTTCCCTCCTACCAGTCCCACGTCCGCGCGGCGCAGCTCATCAAACCACAGTACATAAGCATTTTCTCTTGCGTCCATCATGACCCTCCTTAGTCAATGAATGATATGTAAAAACGTATACTATATTCTTTACATCAGAAATTATAGTATACCACTAATACAAAAAAGTCAAATAGAAAAGGTTCGCAGAACCATCTTATTTGCGGAATGGACATACACATAAAATTCCCATTTTATTCATTTATCTTAGTTCGGCCAATTCCACACAAAAGAAAAGCAATAAGCGTATATTAAATATTTCATTAAGGCCGTCTTTTACAACAGAAAAAACGCTTCTCCGAAGAAAAGCGCTTTCTACTCTATTATATTATTCTATTTATTTACATACCGAAAATGAAGTACCGTGTCTCAAGGTAACACCCTGCCACAAAAAGAGACAGAAGCATCAGCGGAAAGCACCATTTCATAAAAGCGGTAAAGCTGATATTGAACCCTTCTTTTGCCGCGATAGCCACCATGATCACATTCGGTGAAGCACCAATCATAGTACCGTTGCCGCCGAAGCACGCACCGGTCGCAAGCGCCCACCACATATAATCCGCATGGGGCAGATTCATGAGAGACTGCATATCCTGGATCAGAGGAATCATTGTCGCCGTGAAAGGAATATTGTCAACGAAAGCGGAAGCTACACCGGAAAGAAGCAAAATGAGGAAGGTAATCAGGTGGCTGTCGCCGTCCACCATTTCGATACCCTTTTCCGCAATTGCCGTAATGACGCCGGCATTTTCCATGCCCCCCACCAGAATGAAGAGCCCCATGAAGAACATGAGTGTGTCCAGATCCACCTCTTTAAGAGCATCTTCCGGATTGATACCACAGAAGAGCAGTGCCGCCATACCGCCCGTCATGGCGACCGTTGCCGATTCCAGACCGAAATGGGAATGGACAACGAAGCCGAGGACCGTAAACGCAAGAACCATAAGCGAACGGCTGAAAATAGATTTGTCTTCCACGCCGGACATAATATCAATTTTTTCCAGCTCTTTCGCACTCATACGGACACTGGAAAAATCATTCTTGAAAATGAGAAGAACCGCAATCAGGATAACAATGACCGTAATGACAACGACCGGAGCCAGATTTATAAGGAAGTCATTGAAATCCAGGTGTGTCGCGGAACCGATCATGACGTTTGGCGGATTCCCGATCATAAGTGCCGTACCGCCTATGTTGCACATCAATATTTCAGAAATCAGAATAGGCACGGGAGACATACGGAGCATGCGGCACAGGGAAATCGTCATGGGCGCGATCAGGAGTGCTGCCGTGACAGAATCAATGAGCGCCGCCCCCACCGCCGTGACGATAGAAAGCAAAATCAGCAGCTCCCGCGGAGATCCTTTTGATTTCTTCAGCGCCCACAACGCAAGTACCTGAAAGAAACCGGATTGCTTCACAACGGAAATCAAAATCATCATCCCCGTCAAAAGTCCCAGTGTATTGAAATCGATAAATTCTGTAATCGCCTGCTCCTGCGTAACGAGACCAAAGTAAATCATAGCGCCGCCGCCGGCAAGAGCACAAATCGTACGATGTATTTTCTCTGACATAATGCCCGCATAAGTCATGAGAAAAATAAAAATCGCCAAATAAAACTGTACTGAGCTGCTCATTCTTCCAATCTCCTTTCATCCCCCCGGCGGGTGTCTGTCCGCATCCGGGATGAATCGAATTTTATTTTATCACAACCATCAGAAAAAACAATGATTTTCTTTATATATATTCATCTCATAATCAATAGAAATTAATCTGCCTTCCCTTCATGATAGAAAGATGCAGTAATCATTAATATGTAAAAACTCTCGCATAAATTTAAACCATGAAATCTGCAGTCCACAGACAGATACACATACAAAAATGCGTGTCTACGGTACAGCGCCGTTTAAAAATACCAATAAAAAAACGCGGCTGTCCGCGCGATATATTGGCAGGGGTAGGTGGAGTCGAACCACCGATAACGGAGTCAAAGTCCGTTGCCTTACCGCTTGGCTATACCCCCATTATGGAAAATGGATCCTATCCTGCAAACCGTATAGATTTGTGTAAAAAAAATGGGGCGAGTGGTGGGGGTCGAACCCACGCATAACGGAGCCACAATCCGCCGTGTTAACCACTTCACCACACCCGCCGCATCTTGTCATACAGCACCTGCTGTATAACGGAATGTATTATACCATGCTTGCCCACAGGCGTCAATATTTCAAATTTCCGGAGAAAAGCTCTTGTACGCGGTGGATCCCTTCTACTTTTTCTCTGTCTTGCCCGGAGCTATATAATAAGAAGAGTAATAAAACCTGTAGGAGGTCCTATGTCTCTTAAATTTCATGAAATGACGATTGATGCTTACCTATCCGCTCTCGGTTCTACGGCTCCCGCTCCCGGCGGCGGTGCTGCTGCGGGACTCATCGGAGCACAGGCCTGTGCCTTGGGAGAAATGGTTTCCCGCCTTTCTTCCTCCGGAAAGAATACTGATGATTTCCGTGAAAAAGCGGAGCAGTATGCCGCCATTTTCGAATCGGCCCGTTCTATTTTCCTTGACTTGATGGATGAAGATGTAAAAAACTTCTGTGAATTGATGGCGCTTCTCCAATCACCAAGGGATCCTGCCGACACGAAGCGGAAAGAAAATCTGGAAGCGGCTTTTAAAAAATCGGCAGAAGCACCTTACCGGATGGCAGACGCTATGAGCGAACTGCTCCCCGCATTTACCCAGCTTCTGCTTCACTGCAATAAGAATGTCATCACCGACGCGGTTATCGCCGCAGAAGAAGCCGTTTCCTGTATCCGTGCGGCCAGATTGAATGTGGAAATCAATGCGAAGTACGTAAAAGATGAATTTTACGCCCGGGAGATGAAGGATTCTTACCTCACCTGGGAAAATGCCATTTCCGCTATCGACGCGGTACTCACTTACCAGGTTAAACTTTAATTTTCAGGCTGCAGCATCTTCGCGGCTTATTTCTATCGGAAAGATTATGGACTCTCAATCGGAAAAGACGGAAAGGAAAGAATCCCGCCTGCAGTTTAATAAACAGCTTTTCAAAACATATCTCGCTCTTGATCACTGGCACCGGTTCCGTCTCCGCCTTTTTCTGGAGGGAATCCTCGTCGGAATCGTCGGCGGTCTTTTGATTGCCCTTTTCCGTTTCCTCCTGGGACTGGCTGATACCTATCGCCGCCGTCTGTTTCAGGAAATCATTATCCCGTCTTTCGGGATTTCCGATTTCCTCCCCCTCCTTTGGTGGCTGGCAGCACTTTTCTTCATCGGCGGCGTACTTTACGGCATGTGCCGATACGCTCCCATGGCTTCCGGGTCGGGGATTCCGCAGGTGAAGGGTGTCATTCTCGGTTTCTTCAAAATGAAATGGTTCCGCATTCTCTGGGTAAAAATCACCGCAGGTGCTTTAGGCATCGGCGCGGGCTTGTCTCTGGGCCGTGAAGGGCCGTCTATTCAAATCGGCGCCGTTGCCGCCCAGGGCTTGAGCCGCCTCATGGGACGGACACGCATGGAGGAACGGTATCTCATCACCAGCGGCGCCAGCGCGGGTCTTGCGGCGGCGTTTAATGCTCCCCTGGCGGGAACGATGTTCGCTTTGGAGGAGCTCCACCGCAATTTTTCGGGCGCTGTCCTTCTCCCTACAATGGCTTCCGCTATTTCCGCCACCATTGTGTCCCAGTTCTTTTTCGGATCGGCGACAAGTTTTTCCTTTCCTCTTCTTGTCCATCTGCCGTCGGAATACTTGTGGTGTGTAGCGCTTATTGCCGTTTCCTGTGGATTCGCAGGTATCGTTTTCAATTACGGCCTGCTCCATATGGACGCTTTTTATGGTCTTCCTATCTTCAGAAACCAATATATGAAAATCATGTTTGCCCTCTTTGCAGCAACGATTCTTGCTTTCATACTGCCCGATGTCTTGGGCGGAGGAAATTTGCTGGTCGATTCGCTGGCAAAAGCACGGTACGGCTTCGGATTCCTTGCGGCGCTTCTTCTGGCAAAGTTTCTTTTTACCCTCATCAGTTACGGCTGCGGCGTTCCCGGCGGTTTTTTCCTGCCTCTTCTCGTCATCGGCGCCCTCATCGGCTCCCTGGAGGGGGAACTCCTCATCTCTGCAGGCATTTTATCCGCCCTCTACCTACCGAATATTATTATCATTGCCATGGTTGCTTTCTTTGCCGCCAGTATCCGCGCTCCCATTACGGGGACGCTCCTCATTCTGGAAATGACAGGTGACTTCCATCACCTCACGGCGCTTGCCCTCGCTTCCGCCGTAGCTTATGTCACAGCGGAACTGCTGAAAGGTCAGCCGATTTATGATTCTCTCTTGAAAAAATCCCTGTCCAATGGTTCTACGCCCGTTTCCGACGAAGAAAGAAATATTCTGGAAGTTCCCGTGGGCAGCGGTTCCATCCTCGAAAACCGGACAGTGGAGGAAATCCCCCGTCTGTCTCACACGGTACTCGTCAATATCAAAAGGCAGGGGGCAGATATGATTCCCGACCCTGATACAAAACTTCTCTCCGGTGATTTCCTTTACTTCCTTACAGAAAGCAGGCATACGGAAGAAATCCACCACCTCTGCGAGGCACAGATTCCCAAAGACCATATCCGGTAAATTGAAAAGCGCTTGGACTGTTTGGTTCCAAACGCTTTTTTTGTCCTAATTTTCATTCAGAGAAACAATGTACCGCTCCACCATCTCCGCCAGATTCCCGTTCGCTTTCAGACCGGGAGCAAGAGAAATGAAACGAAGACTGAAATCCTCATCTCCGCGGGGAGGTATTTCTTTCGGAAAAACCGCCCACACTTCTTTTACAGGGCGGCTGTTCCTGAGAGAATCGCTTTCTTCCATGCCGCGGTAAAATTTCGTATTCATATCGCGGTACGCGTTGAACTGGGTACGAATGCCCGCACTTCTTGCCGCGTCGCGCCACAGAAAAAAAATGTCACGGTATTTAAAATCTGCCACGAGAGAGCCATTATACGCTCCGTTCCGATAGTAGTCCATGCGGAGGTCAGGACGGCGGTGGACATTATTCGTATAGAGGGGATCCGTTTCCCTGTCGGTGTCCGATGCATGCTGGGGCACAGTGCCGTCATAAATGAGACGGATCTTTTCATCATTCCTTGACAAAGTAATTTCCGTTCCTTCTTCCAGGCTGGACAGACGGTACTTCCCGTCTTCCTGTACCACGGCAGGGCCCGTTGCCAGCTCCCACCCCTTTTCTTCCAGCGCCTTGATGAATTGGAGGAAACACCAAAGTTCGTACAGTTTATCCGTCCGCTTCCACTGGAATTGATAGAAAGATGATACGGAAAGACTGTCGGCAGGATTTCTCAAATTTCTGTACAGCCTGTACAAAAGGGAATAACGGGGGTCAAGAAAAACAGTCATGGGCAGTGTTTCGGGCATTCCGCTTTCTGCTTCATGAAACCAAGTCGCCTCTGCCACCATCCGGATCGCATTTCGTATATGCACCGCCCGGGCCCGGTATTTCTCAAAATGAGAAAGCGCATTGGCCCCGTTTTTAAAATCTCGGTTTTTATAGTATCCCGCATTGGCATCTTGTACTTTTCCCAGCCGCCGTGCATGATCGTCAATTTCCTGTACAAAAGAACGGAGATTTTCATCCAGCTTTTGTAAAATAGCTTTGGCAAAACGATTCTCCGCCACGTTCCAGGTCACTTCCGAGCAAATGACAGGCAGGACGGGCGTCCCTTCCCGCGACTTTCCCGATGCGCAGCGGATATGGGCGCCTGCGGCATCCCGATTGCTCCTTACGACACCCTGTTTGCGGACAATGCGGGAATTTGCCGTACGCGCCAGTTCCCCCAGCACCTGCACGACACGGTCCGACTCTTCGCTGATGGCATAGAAACGGAGCAGCATGGCAGATTTCAGCCCCAGTTCGCCTTCCATGGAACGGGAAATATGGATACTCCGTTTCATAAAATCGAAGGAAAGATCTTTTATTTCCTCTACCAGTTCCTCACGCATAGCCTGCCAGCTCTGCCGTCCCATGAACTTGGGGGTGATTTCCAAAAGCCCCCGCCATATTTTTCCCGCGCCTGTCACGGTAATCACATAGTAACCGGGAACAAGCGGGAAGTCTCTCCCCTCAAAAAGAAGGAACGGTTCTCCTTTCCATCCGGGGCGGAGATAACTCTGTCCGTCAATCTTTTCCGCATGGGGCAGTGTCACCACATCGAGCCCGTCCATGGTAAAACGGAAATCGGGAGGCCCGTCGAAGCGGAGCCAGATATCCTGATTTTCCACAAGACTCACACCGGCGGATTCTTCCAAAACTGCTTCTTCTCCGTTTACAAACCGGGTAACCGGGTAAACACGGCCGCCGTCGCCTTTTGTAATGAAAGAAAGCCTGAAGGGCAGTTTCTTTTCACGGCGGTTCCTTCTCCCCGGCGAAAATATCCGGTTCCGTTTTTCTCCTGACCGTTCAGACCGTGTAATCATACAAATTCAGTTCCTGTGCTTTAGCACGCAAGGCACATCGTGATTCCTCAAAATCGGAAAGATCGGAAAAACTGTCAAGCACCTTGACTAAACGCCCTTCCACTTCGCCTTTATCGGAGAGAGAAAGCAAAGCAGACAGCTGCTGGGCAGAGCCGCGTATTTTGGTAAGTATCCTCTGTACCAGCTGGCAGTCCAGTCCCGCCTCCCGATCAAAACCGTCATTTTCGGGAATATTCTTTAAGTACCTGTCCATTTGGCGCGCCACGCGGAAACCGATACACCCCTGGACACCGCCTTCCCGAAGGGCATCATTCAGCGTATCAAGGAATTCCAATTCCCGCGCCGTGAGTTCCATATCCCCCGTTTTCCGGTAACTTTCAAACTGGGCAAAGGATATTTCCTTCAGATCCGGCGGCTCCGCCTTTTCGGCAGTGAGCCAGTCACTGAATCGTTCCTGATGGAGAGTAATCATGTTCGCGCGGTCGAGGATTTTATCGGAAAAACGGTACGTCGATTCATCCACGTTCACCGTACCGGTGAAAATGACATTTCTTCCGATGGAAATTTCCGCGGGATAGGCGTCTCCATTATAAAGACGCCCCTGGAGCGACGGATTATACAGGCGGATAACAGGATCCTCCTCTTTTTCCAGTACGGAAATAAATTGGGCAAAATAATGCTCCGCTCTGGCCAGGTTCATTTCATCAAAGCAAACGATATACATTTCCTCCGGATGCCTTTCCGCATCAAGAAGAAGCTCCGCAAGGCCCGTGTCGGCAGGGCGGTAAATCATATTTTTCATATCCGCATAGCCGAGGATATCTCCGTCATCCATCCATGACGGGCGGACAGGCACGACGGCGATGCGGTCATCAGGCAATCCCAGGGCTTCGCCATAAAGGCGGACAAGACGTGATTTCCCTGTGCCGCTCATCCCCGACAGGATCGTCAGGCGCGAAGATTTCACAGAAATATGGAAATTGATCAAATCTTTTTCCGCATACAGAAGTCCTTTTGAAGAAGCAAGCGCGGAAAAACGGTTCAGGAATTCATCTTCCCTGTCCGGTCTTTCCTCCGTTTCTTCAGACATTTCTATTTCTTCCACTTTCTCATCGATTGCCGGTCCTTCCTCTCCGGCAGTCACGCTTTCAGAAGTGTCTTTCTCCAAAAGGGAAGGCAGGATATTTCCCAAACCCGCAGGTGCTTCCGCGGCGGACGCAAAGGATACCTCCGGCCTTTCTTCAATGCCGCGGGCGGATAAGATATCCCCATCAGCCGGCACTTCTTCCATGCCCTCTTTCAAGTGTTCGATATATTCAAAAGGTACGAACCAAAGGGGCGAATTGGCACAGCGGAGAACGTGGCCCGCCATGATTTCGTCAGAGATATCAATCACTTTGTACCCGAGACGGCCTCCGTGAAAATATGCGCCGCCCTCATCAATGACCGTCTCTTCAAAAGCATCGCCGTCCAAAGGTGCAAAAAGAACAAAGTCGCCCAACTTTCCATCGTGCCGCTCCGCAGCTGCAGCAATGAAGTAGGGCGTAAAATCATTGTTCCAATATTTTTTTGACAGGCCGGGTATAGGTTTCCCCTCCAAAAGATGGCGGCAGAATTTATTGATATCTCCTTCCATCGCAGGCTCTCCCTGCCGTCCAAAAGCAGGAACGGGACGGTAATCTTCATCCTGTTCCATGAAAGGGGTGCGTCCTTCCTTTTTCAAATCATCAAGGACGAAAAACTTATTATTTCTAAGAGCAGGCGTGAATGTCACGAAAGAACCGCCCAGATCTTCCTGCAATCTGGCAAGCGCCTCCTCTTCACCGGCAAAAGCATTGAAACCATAGCCGCTGCGGCTCATAAATCCGGTAAAGCCGAACCGCGGGCCTTCTCCCATTTCAGGCGGCAGCGATGACAAAGGATCAACAAAAAAGCGGTAATCCTTCACTCCCGCCCGCGGCGTGGATCCCTTGACAAGGGAACGGACACGTCCGAGAACTTTCCCTTCTGCCTGCCGAAGAGGGAAAGCGGAATTATCCGCCGTAACATTCGGGGTAATAAAATAAGCCATATAAAATTCCTCTTTTCTTACATAAATAAAAGGTGCACGAAAATTCGTGACAAATACTAAATGGATCAGCTCATGATCCGTGGAAAGAATCCTTTCCTTTAATGATATATCAGATCTCCCTGATACATTTTCATTCTACCATAAAACCGATCTTTCCCACTATTTTATTTTCCTTACACGGACACGCCCCGTGTACATGGCTACCGTAATCATCCGCCCGTATTTCCCATTGTCGGTGGTCAGAAATATATTATATTCTTCTCCCGTTCCTGCGAAACCGTCTTTCCGGAAACGGAGCGAGGCCTTCCCTCCGTCCACGCGGATCCCTTTGGGCAGATATCCTTTCGGATTCACGCGCTCCGTCCCTTTCCTCGTGTAATACCGTCCCGTGCCGTCAGTCATCGTTTCACAAAAGAAAGTGAGCCCTTCCGACATGGAAGGATAGTCGGCCGACTCATTTTTCGCAAGGATTTCCACCTGCCGTATCGCCGAAGCCACTTCCTCCGCTGCCAGTTCCAGCCTTTTTTCGCTCCGCCATCCCGTGTACAGAGGAATCACCGCCAGCGCCGCAAGCGATAAAATTACCGCTGCCAGAAGGACTTCAAATAAAACAGTGCCACGATGGAAAGAACGGAAGCTGAAATACTTCCGCGCCATACGCCGCCACACCTCCCAACGCGATAAACGGGCAGAAAGGAATCCCCTCCCTGCGGGACATTCTTCCAAGGAAAAGAAGCACCATGCCTGCAATAGCCGCGGAGGAAGCGGAAAGAAACAGGAAAAGCGGTACGGAAACCGGTGCAAGCCATAATGCAGCCGCACCTGAAAGAAATATGTCTCCCGCCCCCATGGCATGCTTTGCCAGCAGAAAGAGAAGCCCGTACAGGCCAAGAACAAAAGCGCAGGATATAAAACCATCCGTCAGACGGCTGTAAAAAACATTGTGCCCCAATCCTGCCGCTGCAAGGAAAACGCTCCAATAATCAGAAACATACCCCGTCTTCCAATCTTCCCAGGCAGGCGGAAGCAAAAGAAGCGTCAAAGAAACGAAAGGACTCCAAAAGAAAACCGCCGAAGCGGCAAGAAAGAAACAGCATAAACCAAGTGGAGAAGAAAATTTCTCTCCAAAAAAAGATTTCTCTTTTCCTCTTTCACTGCAAACCGTTCTTTCCCACTCATCCGCTTCCATATGTCCTCCCGCGCACTGCTCCAATCCCCTGTGTCCTCTCATCATTCTACGTCCAGTATAGGAAATATAAACCGATTATTCAAGCCGCCGGCTCTTCCATGAAACTTGAAAAATCGGGTCAACGTGCTAAGATGGATATATCTATTAAAAGTATTTAACCGTCACACAGGGAAATCATGAATGCAGAAATCATAAAACAAGCGGCAGAAAAAGAAATCGCCTGCCATCCGGATCAAAAGAATATACGATTTAAAATCGATGATACCATTTTCTGGATCAAAAGAAAGTACAGCAATAAAAGAAACCGACTGATAAAGCAGCCTCCGGAAACGGAATTTCTTTTCGAAGTTGCCCGGATTGCCATCGCCGCGAAGGCATGCCCCGAGCTCGTTCCGCAAATCGAAGTACTCACATCCGAATACATGGTCACCCGTGACGGCGGCCCCACGATAGAAGACTGGATGGAAGATCCTGATCTCCCCTTTGAAGAGAAAAAGAAACTCCTCTACCGCATAGGCGCGTCTCTTGCCGCACTCCACAATGCGGGTGTCATCCACGGCCGTCCTGCGCCGCGGGATATCCTGTGCAACACCGGCGGAAAAATTACGTTTCTCGACTGGGAAAGCCGGCACTACTGCAGCAGGAAAGAAACGCAGAAAATACAAGATTTCCTTCTTCTTCTCCACGGAATCTGCAGAATAAACTACGCAGAAGAAAGAGACTGGCTGGATGCCATTGAAAAAGGCTATACCGATACAGATAAAAATGGGATAAAAGAAAAAGCGGTCCGCTTCCTCCGCTCCCACCCTTTTATCGGCATGCTTACCAAAAAACTCCATCGCTTCCATATGACAGACGTGGAAGCCGCAGAAAAACTCTACCGCCGTTTTTGCTAAAAAATACATCCTATAAATATTAAAATGCCGCCCTGGCCGTCAGACCTGAATCTGACCTTCAGAGGCGGTTTTTATCCGGCAGAATAATTATCCCTTATACCCCGGACACACTTTCCGCCCCCAGTTACTCAGAGCAGGAGCAAGAATGCTGTGTGAGAAAAACAGGAAACGAGACAGTGACACAGAGCAAAGAATTTATTCCTTTGATGGCGTCTTACCGGCTTCCCGTCATTCAGAGCTTTGGCAAAAATGTTTTATGAGAAAAGCGGGAATCAGCAATATGACACAAAGCGAAGAATCTGTTACACTGATGACATTTTACCGCCTTCCTCCTCACGGTAATAGATCCTTCACGTTCGTTCAGTATGACGACTGACGCTTTCCTCATTATGACGCCTTACCGACTTCCTCACCACAATAGCAGATCCTTTACATTCGTTCAGTATGACGACTGACGCTTTCCTCATTATAGCGCCTTGCCGTCCCCGGTCATTCTGAATGGACGCAAGAATGCTTTGTGAGAAAGACAGGAAACGGGACAGTAACACAGAGTGAAGAATCTATTACCTTGAATGACATCTTGCGGTTTTCCTCACCACGGTAACAGATCCTTCGCTATCGCTTCAGGATGACGCCTTTCGTTCTCCATCATTATGACGCTTCCCGTTCCCCATCACTAGTGACGCCCTTTCCTTCAATCGTCATTCTGAACGGAGGCAAAAATGCTGTTCGAGAAAGACGGGAAACGGGATAGTGACACGGAGTGAAGAATCTATTACTCGGATAACGTATTACCGGCTTCCCTCATCGTAGAAACAGATCCTTCACATTCGTTCAGGATGACGACTGACGCTTTCCTCATTATGACGCCTTACCGTCCCCGGTCATTCTGAATGGACGCAAGAATGCTATGTGAGAAAGACAGGAAACGGAACAGTGACACAGAGTGAAGAATCTATTACGCTGATGACGTCTTGCCGCTAACAGCTAACGGCTAATGGCTAGCTACTAGCTTCTAGCTTCTAGCTTCTAGCTGCTAGTTCTTAGTTTCCAGCTCTTAGCTCCTAGCTGCTAGTTGCTATCTGTCAGCTGTAAGCTGTCATCTGTTATCTGCTAATACAAAAACGGCACCCATCACGCTTGACAGGTACCGCATTTTCATTTTCTCATTTTTATGTCTGGGCTACAGACAAATCATCGTATATGCCGCATCGTCTGCCTGCTGACTTTCAATCACTTCTTCCCTATATGCCTTGCTTTGTAAGCCACCAATTTCGCATCACGAATGGCAAGGTGCTGAAAATACCGCTTTGTTTCCGCGACGACTACACCGGTAAGTCCAAGAAGGGCAATCAGGTTCGGAATGGCCATGAGACCGTTTACAATATCCGCAAGCGCCCAGATTTCTTCAAGCTGCATGAAAGCGCTTCCTGCGATAATGGCGACATAGCACAAGCGGTAAGGAGTAATCCCTTTGACACCCACAAGGTATACGAGGCAGCGTTCACCGTAATAGTTCCAGCCGAGAATAGTGGTGAAAGCGAAAAGTGTCAGAGAAACCGTCAGAAGGATCGGCGCGACAGCACCATAACCATGGCTGAAAGCGGCCTGTGTAAGAGCTGCACCGTTGGTATCCCCCAGCCATGCACCGGAAACAATGATAGTCAGACCGGTCAGCGTACAGATAATAATAGTGTCGATAAAGGTGCCTGTCATGGAAATAAGACCCTGTTCAGCCGGCCATTTCGTTTTTGCCGCTGCCGCCACGATTGGCGCGGAACCCAGGCCGGATTCATTGGAAAAAAGGCCGCGGGCGATACCGCTTCGCATAGCAAGCATAATGCCCGCACCGGCAAATCCGCCGGCTGCTGCCGTACCTTCAAAAGCGCCGTCAAAAACGAGAGCCAGCGCATGGGGCAGTTCTCCCGAAAATATAACAAGAAGAGCCACCGTGATAATAAAATAAAGAACAGCCATGGCAGGAACTATTTTTTCCGCTGTTTTTGAAATGGATTTCAATCCGCCGAAAGTAATAATAGCAACCAGGATGGTAATCACTGCTGCAGAGGGCAGGATAGGAACACCCAGGGATGCCTGTAAAGAAGACGTAATAGCATTGACCTGCGTAGTCGTACCGGATCCGAGCATGGCGGTAAGCGTACCGAAGAAAGCAAATGCCAGCGCCAGAGGTTTCCATTTCTTTCCCAGCCCCTGCTCAATGTAATACATCGGTCCGCCTGCGATATTTCCATTTTCATCGATAGAACGGAACTTAACGGCAAGGCAGCCTTCGGCGTACTTGGTAGCCATGCCGAAGAAAGCGGCTACCCACATCCAGAAAAGCGCGCCGGGGCCGCCCAATTTGATAGCAGTGGCAACGCCTACGATATTTCCTGTGCCTACCGTTGCGGCAAGCGCCGTGCAGAGTGCCTTGAAACTGTCAATGTCGCCGTCGCCTTTATTTCTGGCAAAGAAAATCAGCCGAAGGGCCCTTGGCAGCTTGACCATCTGGAGAAGGCGGAGGCGGATGGTCAGATATATGCCGGTCCCTACCAGAAGAACAAGGAGCCACGGGCCCCAGACAATCGCATCAATTTGGTTTAACAAGTCAAGCATTCGCATTCACTCCCACCCTCAAAATTCCGTACACCAAGACATGACGGAACAATATAAAAACCGGCCCTGAAGACAAAAACAGAGCCGGCATGCATGTTTCCATTGCTGCACCGACCCTGTCCTTTTGCCTGAGAGATTAGAACGGGAGGACTACTCTTCCCCGCGCCCCTGCACCTTCGGCGGTCATATACGACACTCTCCAGAGGTTTGTCCGTACACGGTTTCGTGTCCCATGGGACGCCTGATAGTGTTACTCCTTCGGCAGACATTTCTGTCTTTTTCCGTATACATCATTCAAAATTGTGTAAATGTATTATAAGCGATTTATCTTTAATTGTATAGCCTTTTTCATCGTACTTTTTCTGCATGTATTCCCCCGTTTCATATGCTATTTATGCATAAAGGGAAATAAAGCACCTGCCTGCCGCTATTAAAAAGAGCCCTAAATGAGGCTCTCCGTATTATTCTATTCATCTTATTCGTCAACAAAAATCTGTTCCACCGCTTTGTAGCTGAGAGAAATATCACCCGCCTCCGTAGCAAGAAGAATCGGTCCTTCATAAGGTTCCTTTTCTTTTACAGTGACCCGCATATCGGGATGGATGCCTTTCTCCTGAAGATAGTCCATCAAGCTGTAATCTTCCACAATACGGCGGATAGTGGTATTATCCCCCTCCTTTAAATCGGAAAGCGTACGGAAAGTAAGCCCTTTGCGGCTGCCGTCCGCCTTCGGAATAGGGTCACCATGGGGACAGTGTTCAGGATGTCCGAGAAACTCATCAAGCCGTTCCGCAAGCATGTCGCTCGTCTGGTGTTCCAGACCGTCCGCCTGCTCATGAGCTTCGCTCCAGGAAAAATGGAGCTTTTCCACAAGGAATACTTCCCACAACGCATGAAAACGGAAAAGCTTGCCTGCTTCCCTCCTTCCCTTCCTCGTCATCTTGCTGCCTTTGTAAGCGGTGTAGTCCACATACCCTTCTTTCTGCAGCTTCATAATCATCTCGCTCACTGACGGCGGCGACACATGGAGCATGTCGGACAATTCCTTGTTGGATACCAGCTCATGATCTTCGCTGATGATGTAAATCGCTTTCAAATAATCTTCTTTCCCTGATGTCATGATTTCCCTTCCCCACTTCCTGTAACTGAAAATTTTTCATAAAATACAAAACCTGTTTCTTTTCCTACACCCTAATTATTACTTACTTCCTATTATATAAAATAGCTTTCCCTAATTCAATTATTAAATCAGAGTGCCAATTATTTTGCGGCAGAAAATAAAAATCATTCTTAAATGCAAAGAAATCTGATAAAAAGATCCCCCAACCCCCATTCCTTTTAAAATTTTCCTTGACACGCAAAAAAACGCGTGGTATATTTGTTCCAACTTACATAATGACTATGAAGAGAAGAGTAAGCGGATGGAACTGCCAAAGAGAGCTCCGGCGGGTGAAAAGGAGTGCGGGAAAATTTGCTGAACATGGCCTCCGAGTCAGGTTTGCCGAATAATAAAGCAGCCCGGGATCTCCCGTTACAGAGATGCGGTATCAAGGCGCAAGCCGGCGTACCTATGGAGGCCTGTGCGGTGACGTGCAGGTAAAATTGGGTGGTAACACGGTCTTCGTCCCTTTGCTGGGATGGAGTTTTTTTTTACCCGTTTCCGCCATTCTTATTTCCAGTTTCCAAATTTATTACAAAATTATTTTTAAAAAAGAGAGGTATGTATTATGAATCTGAAAAAAACTGTCATCATTTCCCTGGCCGCATTGGCATGTGCAGGCTTCATCGCAGGCTGCGGCAGCGATAAAAAAGACGCCGCGTCTGCTGACCCTGCGAAAACAAAAAATGAAATCAAAGTCGGCACGACACCGGGCTACTCGGAACAGGTCGTGGAATTCGTCGCCAAAGAAGCCGAAAAAGAAGGCCTCAAAGTGACCATCGTTCCCTTCTCCGACTATGTCACCCCCAATCAGGCACTGGCGCAGGGCGACATCGACGTAAATTCTTACCAGCACGTCCCCTTCCTTGAAGCATTCAATGAAAAAAACGGCACAAAACTTATTCCCATCGGAAACACTTACCTCGCACCCCTTCGTCTGTTCTCAAATAAACACAAGACTCTGTCCGATCTCCCCAACGGCGCATCCATTGCAATTCCGAACGATCCATCCAACGGCGGCCGCGCCCTCCTTCTCCTGGAGAAAAACGGCCTGCTGAAATTAAAAGAAGGCGTCAATCCTGTCAAAGCGGTCGTCTCCGATATCGCTTCCAACCCGAAAAATCTGAAAATCATCGAACTGGAGGCGCCCCAGCTCCCAAGAGCTCTTGAAGACTGCGACGCTTCCATCATCAACGGCGGCTACGCAGTATCCGCGGGACTGGATCCGAAGACGGCTCTCGCCCAGGAAGACAATACCAGCCCGTATGTAAATGTCATCGCTGCCCGTGAACAGGATAAAGACAACCCCACCTATCAAAAGTTTGTAAAAATATTCCAGACGGAAGCCACCAGAAAGTACATCAATGACAACTTCCAGGTGACTCTGATTCCGGGATTCTGATTAAACGACAAAAGCGTTTCTCCACAAGGTTTTATCCCCACAGGAGAAACGCTTTTCTAATGGAAAATTCTGAGTTTTGTGTAAATACTAAAAATGGAAATGCTTTTTTCAATTATTTTTCATATACTTCGCATTTTTACAAATTATTTCTTTCGAAAAAATTATTATACGCAATTATCATACGCCAAGTATTAGTTTCTTGAGATACTAAATCTAACGTAACAATATAGTCATCATTTTGCACTTGCAGGTATGGTTTAGGGTTTTCCCATGCATGCTTTATATTCCATCCATGAGACATAAAATATTGAAGAAATTCCTCTTTTACTATTTGGGGCGACTTATCAGAAGTAATGGGTTTAATATAGGTTCGAATAGATTTTGCTATGATTGCTCTTCGGTTTGTTAATTGAAAATCAGATACATCATATGCCTCCAGAGGTTCTATATCATATGCCTTTTTTTCTAACGCTAAAATTCGTTGATGGATTTGCTCCTTTTGGAAGACATTATAAGTTATACCACCTATTAGCCAAATCCCAAATGACGCCAGAATTACCGTAATAAATATATTTAATATAACCTCCTTCACCCTTATGAGCCTTCGATTATCCTTATCCATAAATTCTCCCTACCCACCATGTATAACCAATTGCTAAAGAAACTCCGGCAGAAGGACTGCTATCAAATTCTGCCATAAGTCCTGAGGGATGGATTTCCACAGTTTCCCCATTGCGATAAAATGACCCCTCCATCCAATAATTGAATTAATTATATCCCCCCTTCTTTATTAGAAAAATCAATTAGCTGTAACTTCCATCTCGTCCCCATCTGTGCCGTATAGGCTTCCTGTGTTTCTGTCTCCTGCCAGGCTTCCTGCAACGGCTCCTAAGGCTGTGCTGATGGCTTGTACGGTATCAGGGTGGGTGTCCATCCAGTCTCTTCCTTTTGTTTTTTCCATGTACGCCAAGGCAAATTCGTTCACGCTTCCCGATACGGCTCCTGACAATGCGTTCCCTCCGCTCATGCTTCCTGTCAGTGCGCCTATGGCTCCATGGAGAAGGAGTTTTTCGGCGGAGCCGTCTTTCCATCCATTGTGGGATGCTATCTCATGGATGGCTTGATTCCCGACTATCCCCAGTTCTTCCAATAGTTGTTTTCTTTCTTCTACTTTTGTTTTATCGAAGATTTCTTTGAGTTTACTTAGGCTGTTTATAATAATAAATATGTTAATCTGGCATAACCCCAACTAATAGCGCAATAAAGGCAATTATACCAAAACAAATTATTCCAAGTTGAACTCTAAACTTTCTTCTTTCAAGAATATGTTTAACATCTTTTTCTCTATTATCAATATTACTTTCCACAATTGCTTTACTCATTTCGTTAAATAACAGCTGGGTCTCTATCAAGTACAAAAGCATCACGCTCGCACCCAAAAATATTCGTACCCTCTCACTATTATAAAAATAAATATATATAAAAATTTCTAATGGCGCTATCAACCATATCAAAAATTTTAAAATGATAATTTTCCAGTTTGTTGGAGCCGATATCGCTTCCATTTTTACCCTTTTTAAAATCCATCTTGCTCCCATAAGAATATAAATTATACATATTAATATATCTATCATATATATTCTTTCCCCCTTCTAATCAATTTCTTTTTGTATATCCTTTATATATTCTTTATCTCTTTTATCCTTTTCCGCAGATGTTAAAGGTGGTGCAATTCGTTCTTTGACCTCTTCCCAAGCTACAGAACTGCCAATTCCCCCAATAGTACCCCATCCTCCACCTATTAAAGTAGTACCAATAATACTTATTAAGTTTCCATAAATATCAATACCAATCCGCCTTTTAACACCCTGTATTCCATACTTATCAATGTTTGCGTCATTGGCTATATTCCACGGTAAAGTAAGCGCGTCTCCGATAATGGTTTCTCTTCCCAGATATTTGGCAACTTTTGTATTGATTCCGCTTGCCATCGCACTTTCAAATAGGGTTTCTCCATGTGCACGTGTTGCTGTAACTAATACCGGCTCAAAAAGACTTCCTTCTTCTTTCACCGTAAATGGTCTGCCTGTCTTTAAGTCCCAATATGTACCGGGCGTTGATATTGGTGAATATCTTTGTTTTTCATCTATGGCTTCCCAGTCTTTTTGTAATCGTTTCTTCTCTTCTTCTGTCTTTGCGTTTTTCATATCGTCCAGATATTGTTTATATTGTTCATGGGTCAGATAGTTGAAGGTTGTCGCCTGCCAGGCTATGGCTGCCCCTGTTTTCCCTCCTGCCAGGTATCCTATAGCAGCGCTTGCTATTTTATGGACTTCTTTGTCTTTGATTTTTCCCAGTTCTTTTTGCAGGATGGCGTTCAGTCCTGCTCCTGTCAGTCCTTTTGTCATTCCTACTCCTGCTTCTTTGGATACTAAGGCTCCCATGATTCCATGCATGGCAATTCTATTGGTTCCGCTTTCGCTCCATTTCTTTGCTTCTTTTTCGTACTTCTCCGCCAGTATGCTGTTATTCTCTTTTCTGGCTTTTTCTGCTTTTTTATTCAGTTCGTTTTCTTTGTGTCCCGCTATGTCTCCTATGAGGCGGTATCCTACCTGAGAGAGGATGTTCACGTATTCCTGTTTTTCTTCTATTTTCTTTTTGTCGAAGATTTCAGAGAGTGTGTTAAGCGCGTTTGTTGTGTCGTGGCTGATTTCTTTATCTGTCTTTTCTTTTGTGGTGGTGATGATGCTGTCTGCTATGGCCGCATAGGTTATGCTTCCTGCTTTCCCTTTCACGGGGATGGTCGGTACATAGCCCAGTCCTAAGGGGTTGAGTTTGGATACGGCATGGGTGGATACGGTGATTCCGCTTGCTTTTGTTTTGTATTCAGCTTTGTTGTCTATGTTTTCCCATGTCAAAGTACCGGTGGTGATCCGGTTCTTTTCTTTTTCTGCTTTGCTGTCTATGACGGCTCCTTTAAGGTGGGTGTTGTTTTTGACTTGGATGTCGTATCCTTCTTTTCCTGCGTAGATGCCTGCCTGTTTTGTGACGCTTTCGTAGGCGGAGTCTGTGTTTGTCTTTCCTTTTCCTCCGCTTACGGTGACGGCGCTTCCCGGTGTGTAGCTGATGGACAGGCCCGATGTCTTGCTTGTTTCTTTGTAGTTCTTTTTGTCTTGTTCGCTTTCTATGGTCAGGTTTCTTCCTGCGTTAGCAGTAACTTTGTTTCCTTTAACTGTCCCGCCCCGGATAACAGTGTCGTTTCCGCTGGAAAGGGATGCTGTATTTTTCGCAGTGATGTCTGACGGGGTATGGGTAAGGATGGTTTCTTCTATCTGTCCTTTCCCTTTCCCATAGGACGCGCCGATGCCATAGCCTCCTTTGCTGAGGGAGGCTCCTATGCTTCCGCTTTTAGCTTTGTAGTCTTCTATGGTTGTGCTCTTGTTTTCGGAGGAGAGGATATGGATGTTGTTTCCCGCTTTGAGGTGGATGTCTTGGGCGTTGACTGTGCTGCCTTTGACTGTCATGTCTTCTTTGGCAATGACGGCAGCCGTCCTTCCTGCGGTGATCCGGCTTCCTCTTGTTTCTTCGGTAACGGTTTCCGCATGGTCTTTCCATCCGGTGCTGCCCAGGCTGATATTGATTCCTACGGCGTTGTTCTTATTAATGGCTTTGTCTGTTTTCTGATCTTTCTGTATTTCTTTTGCATTCATTCCTGCCTGCACAGCATACAGGGCTTTCAGCCGGCTGTCTCCCACTTCTCCGGCTCTCTTTACGGGGGCGGCTACGGTTCTTGCCGCATTGACGGCCGCTCCGCCTAAGGATACGGTAAGGCCGCTCTTTTTGTATTCGTGTTCTTCTTTTCGTCTGTAGATATTGTCTTTGCTTTCGATGTCTACGTTTCTTCCTGTGATGAGGGTGTCTTTCCCGGCGATGATGTCGGAGGCTCTGACGGATGCCGTCTGTCCGGCATGGATGGTGACGTTTCCTTTGATGCTTCCCACGGTGCTTCCTCTCTGCGTGGTTTCTTCGGTGTCATAGCTGTCTTTTTTCTTTTCGCTCCCGATGGTGAAGCCTAAGCCGCTTCCTATGAGGCCGCTTTTCTTTACTTGTTTATAGTCTATGTTTCGTGTTTTCTGCACAGCGCTGTCTACGGTGATATCATTTCCGGCGGTGAGGGTGACGTCGTTCTCTCCGGCTGCGGCAGAGGCCTGGAGCGCGATGTTCCTCCCCGCTGCCAGCTGCACTTCTTTTCCGGAGATGAGGCTGTCTTCCGGTTTCTCTATGGCGGTGTCTTCTTTCATCGTGGTCTGCCTTCCGGAGAGGACGCCGCTTTCTTTGTACTTGAGTCCCAGTTCGTGGCGGCTGCTTTCTTCTCCCGCGGTGAGGGCGATGTCTCTTCCTGCGGCCATGCGGATGCTCCCGTCTTTACTTTCCGCATAGGCAGCTTTTGCCGTGATGTCACGGCCTGCCCCGATCTGCACATTTCCTTTCCCAACAAGGACTGTCCCTTCGTCTTTTATGGTACGGTCTTTCAGGTAGTTGTCGCTGTCTGTAATGCCCTGGGCATAGTTGTCTGTATGCACGGCACCTATGCGGACGTCACGTCCGGCCTGCAGCAGGGAAGCGCCTTTTTCGCCCAGCTGTTTCAGTTCCGCACCGGAGAGGGACAGGTCATTTTTGGCAGACAGGAGGAGCAGACCTTCTTTGTTTTTGACGGCGATGCCTGCTGTTTTTGCCATGCCGGTACGGTAGGATCCGTTTTTATCTGCTGTGCGGTAGGTTTCCGAGGAGATATCTATATTTCCCCCGCTTGCCAGTTTGACGCTTTTTTCCGCTGCAAGGATGCCGTGAAGCGCCATGTCTTTCTGTGTGTCCAGAGCGATATGCCCGCCTGTAAAGTTTCCATGGCCGTTTATGGTTCCCGCCTTGATGGAAATACCGTCTTTCCCCTGCATGGTGCCGCTGTTTTCCAGATCCTGTTTCAGATCCATCACGATACGGGAAGCAGAAATAAGGGATCCGTCAGGGCGCAGTTCTTTTCTGCTTCCCGCTTTGAGGTATACCCGCGGGACGAGGACGTCTTCCGTTTTCCCTCCAGGCAGGATGGCTTTCTCCCTGACAAGCCAGACGATATCTCCCGTAAGGGCCGCCATCTGTTCTTTTGTCAGTTCGATGCCCGGTTTCAGATCATATTTCCGGGCAAAGGCCGCACCGCTTTCCATCAGTGCTTTATATTCTTCTTCGTCTCCGGTATAGCCGGGCAGGTATCTTGTTCCCCTGAGGCTCATGATCTGCTGTCTGACAAGTTCCTGTTCGTAGAAGCCGTCTCCCAGCCGCTTCATGGTTTTGTCCGGATCCCATTTCATCTGTTCATACATGTAGTCGGATGACAGGAATTTCTTTCTGTCGGTAAAGGCAGGGTCTGTTTCAATAAGGTATGTAGCCGTGGTTTCTTTATTGATTTTATAAATGGATGTATTGGGTATGTTTCTGCTGATCTGTCCTGTAAGGGTCTGCGTATGTCCTGCATCATCCTTTACCGTAAGGTCTTTCATGGAGGGGGCGGTAACGGCGCTGATGGCAGGCGAGGCATGGTCTTTCGCAATGACGGTCGGCAAATGGGCATCTGAAAGCGCCGGCGCTTCATACTCATCCTGGGGATGGCTGTGACGGCTGTGTTTGGTTCCCATTGCCACACGGACGACTTCGCTGAAGGTCACCGTATTCCAGCGGAGTGTTTCCGATTTCACTGCCGTGCTTATATTGGACAGATTCCCGGCGGCAGCCTTTAATGTGCCTCCCGCCTGTATGGCACTGTCTTTGTTTAAGGTGTCGGTATCCAGCAGCAGATCCCCGCCGGATTGTATGGTCCCCGGTGCAGTGGAAAGAAGGGTCGGGGCGATGGTTTTCTTCTTTGAGACATACAGGTAATAGTCTTCAAATTCTATTCTCCGGTTCGCTTCATGGACACGGTCATTGTAAGCCGGTATTTTTTCTTCCAGTTCCCGGAGTTTGGCATCATACTCTGCCTGCCACGCGTCATAAGCAGGTGTCCCTTCGGGCGGGGGTGCGGAAGGCGGTGTGATTCCCAGTGTCTTAACGCCGGGCAGCTGCCAGTCGGGGCTGTCCCAGGTGGTATAATGCCTCCGCCAGCCAAATCCTTTCCTGTATTTTACAAGGGGCAGTTCCTGTTCTTTTCCATATAGTTCGGGATGAACGATGTAATGGATATCCAAAGCACCCGGACCTGTGCGGCTCCCTTCCTGCCCGATTTCCCAGGGAGAAAGCCGGCTCCGCAGTACGTTGTAGGTCTGTCCGCCCGCGTTAAATCTGACACGGTCAGGTTCTGCCTGTTCCCATCCGCTTTCTTCCATGCCAAAAGTCAGGTTGGCATTTCTATTTGCCAGATGATCGGCCCGTATAGACATGTCTCCCCGTGAGGCGACAGTGCCGCCCCAGTTATCCACGGTTTCCGTCTTTGCTCTGCTTTTCCCCCGTATGGACAGGGTACCTCCGCTGTACAGCATGGCGCCGGTTCTGTTGTCTATACGGTCAGCCCTGATGTCCAGTTCTTTGCGTGCAGCTGCCGTTCCGGCAGGCATCCCGTGGATTTCTTCATATATGTCTGTGGCTGCTTTTTGCAGTGCCATGAAAGCTTCTTTTTTCGTCAGATAGATGGATTCCGCCGCTTCCGCTTCCGGAGAATTTCCTTGAGGGTTTGTACCTTGGGCGGCGGCTAAGTCTTCCAAGGCTTTTTCCATGTCCCGTTTCGCCGTTTCCGCTTGTTCCTGTACTTTTTCCAGTGCCTTTTCTTTATCCGCATCCACATGGTTATGCAGGGCAGCGGCAGAAAGACGGATGGTATCCCCGTATATTTTTCCTGTTCCTATATTGTCGAGGGTTCCGGCCCCTATGGATACGGTATCCGACGCCTGCACCAGCCCCCGGTTTTCTACCTGCCCGGCTTCGATGGAAATATGTTTTCCCGAAAGGGATGTATCTTTGGCATTGGCAACCGTTTTCCCCGAAAGGTGCAGTACGTTCCCGGCGGTCACATCGGTCCGGTTTTGTAAGTTTCCCTCTGTCACAAAGGTGACATTATTTCCGCCTGCCGCTTTCCCCTGAAGGAGCAGGTCTTCTTTTGTCTTTACCGCAAGATTCTGTCCGCTTACGATTTTTCCTTCCCGATTATCCAGCACCCCAGCCGAAAGGGAAATGTCTCCGCTGCTCTGTATCTTCCCTTTTGCATTGTTGACGGATCGGTCGGCATGAAGTGTGATTCCATCCCGGGCGGACAGGGTTCCTCCCGCATTATCCAGACGGGTTCCTTTGATTGTGATATTCTTTCCTGATGATGCCGTACCGTTCTTATTACTTAAAACAGACGCGGAGATATCTATATCCCCGTCAGAAAGGAGTCTGCCTGTTTCATTGTCCAGTTCCTTCTCTGCTGTCATCTTCATTCTGCCTTTGGCAGAAAAAGTTCCTCCCCTGTTTCTTATCCAAGGCAGGACCAGCTCCATATCTTTTCCGGTGATGATGTTCCCCTCTGTATTATTGAAGGACGTTCCATACAAAGACGCATCCCCGCCGGCTATGATGGTTCCTTTTTCATTGGTGACGGTATTTCCCCTGAGGAACAAACTGCTTTCAGTCGTGAGGCGCCCTCTGTCATTGGCTATATCTTTTGCTTTTACGGATATGTCGCCGATGAAAGATATCTTTCCGTCTGTATTATTTATTTCCTCTGCTGATGCATGAAAAGTTCCATATCCGGAAATCTGTCCTTTTTCATTGGAAAGGCTGCCGGAAGAAATACCCAAATGGTTTCCTGCCAGCAGGGTTCCCTGCCTGTTGTCTACCCTCCCCGATTGGATTTCCAATGTACCGGTCTCTGTCAGTCCTCCGGCTTCCTTGATACCGGCTCCTACGGTTCCTGTATTGGTTACATGTCCGTCTACCGAAATGGTGATGTCTTTCCCCGCGGCGATGGTTTTATCGTTTTCCAGGCGGCTTGCGCGGAGGTCTGTATTTCCTTTGCTGTAGATGGTGCCGCTGTTTTTCAGGTCGCCGTTCCAGTCAAGGGTGAGGTTGTCTTCGGCGCTCCATGTGCCGCTGTTATTGACGCCCAGTCCTTTTTCTGTCCCCACTAAGGTGATCCGTCCGGCGTACATGCCTCCTATGGCGGCGGTGTCGAGGGCGAAGGCGGGGCGTCCTCCTTTCCCTTCTATGGCAGAGGCTTCAAGGGTCTTTGCGTCTACGGTATTGGCCCCGGTGGTGATATGGAGGTCTTTGGCCCAGATGCCTGCGTTGATTTTCACGGCGCGGGAGAGGATGGCAAGGCTTTCCGTTTCTTTTCCGCCAAGGCCTTTCCCTTCGATGAGGATGTCCCCTCCTGTGATGTCGAAGCGCTGCAAATGGTCTTCTCCGTCATAGACGGGTTTCCCTGTGGTGAGGAAGGCTTTGCCTGTATTGATGAATCCGCCTCCGTTTACGGTGATGCCGTTCGGGTTGGCAATGACGACGTCTGCCCTGTTTCCCGCTACTTCCAGAAATCCGTCCATGGATGTGGAACCCGCGCCGGTGACTTCGTTTACGATGATTTTGGCCGGTCTTTCTGCCATGTTATTGTTCCCCTGTACGTATCCTGCCAGTTCGGTTTTGGAGAGGGTATAGGAGTTGTTCAGGATGGCGCCTTTGTCCGGCACGTTGAAGGTTTCGTATTCGTTCCGGGATACGCCGCCGGAGGAGGGGGCGGTTATATTGACAAGGGGTATGCCGTTTGCTGTTTCTTCTACTTGCGGCTGATGGCGGGCTTCCGCTTTCGGATCGGGCATGATGGGGCCCGACGCCATGCCGGAGGCGCCTGTCATAAACAGTCCTGCTGCCAGCCATATAGCTATATTCCATCTGAGTCGTTTGCTTGTGCTTGTTTTCATTTGTCATAACCTCTTGTCGTTTTGATTAAAATTTGACCGATTTCATTTAAAATTGACAGCCCAGCGTGAATCCGCCGGCCCATGTTTTCGTATGGAAGCCGTCGGGCTTGTATAAGGCTCTGCTGATAAAGGTGTCGTAGAAGAGTCCTGCGGGAAAGGTTCCTCTCATTCCCAGCGCCATGCCCGCGATGGTTCTTCCTGTCAGGATCTCTGTGGATACGCCGTATACGGCGCCTGCGTCGAGTCCTGCATATACGCTGCTGTGGAGGCGCGGAAGAGAGGATGACAGTTCGTTTCGGATGTACCATCCGTTTTCTCCCATGAGTGTGTATTCTCCGTCGAAGCCCCTGACGGTGTACCTGTTCCCGATGCTCACCATGTCTGTGCTGTAGAGGCGCATGCCGCCTGTCGTCCACTGCCCGTGAAGGGATGTGGTGAAGGATGCCGGCCGGTGTCCCAGGGTAAGGGGTTTCTGCCAGTCTATGTCCAGGAGCCACATTTTATAATGGGTTTTGGGACTCGCCGGATTGTCTGTATCAGGTTTCGCGCCGAACCATCCTGTCCCCATTTTATATCCGAGGCGGGTGTACAGTGTGCCGCTTCCTGTATAGACGCGGTCAAAGAGGCCTATTTCCATGGCCGTGGTGTCCATGGCCTGTACGGGGATTTCCATATCGTTGATGAAGTAGTGGGCGTTTCTTTTGGTAAGGCTTATGTCCCAGCCGTATTTTTCGTTTTTGGTGCGTCCCATGACATGGCTGAAGGTGAATTCGGTGATGCGGGTTTTCCCGCTGCTGATGAAGTCATAGGGCCGGGACTCTACGGTCCGGTGGTATCGGTAGCGGTTGTGACGCAGTGTGAAAGTGTCCCATCCTCTGGGGATGGAGTAGGAAATGCCCTGTCCTCTGGTTCCTTTTTCGTATCCGTCCCGGGAGCCGTCTGTATTTCCGCTGATGCGGAAGAGGTCATTGGCATTGAAGAGCCGGTCTATTCCCAGGGCGGCGTTCCACTGGATGCTTCCTGTGTCTTCCAGTCCGGAGTCGTCCACGGAAAGGCTTCCCTTTATTTGTTTCCCCTTGGTTATGGAGAGTTCCACGTCTGTCATGTCCGCTTCTTCGGCAGGGAGGAGTTTCATGGATACGTCAGAGGAGCTGACGCGTTTCATCTGTTCCAGCCCCTGCTCCAGGCGGCGGATGTTCAGGATGTCTCCTTCTTTGATGGGAAATGCGTTTTTCCATGGGATGAGGGCGCTGTTTTTGCTGTAGATGATTTTATGCAGCCTGCCGGTTTGGATGCGGAGAAGGAGTTTCCCGTTTTTCATATTCTGCTCGGGAATCACGATGCGGCTGGTCACGTATCCTTTGTCCAGCAGTTTCGCATTCAGGTCTTTTACCAGCCTGTTGACGGATTAAATCCCCATATCCGTGTGAATATGGGGCTGTATGATGTCCTGCAGCCAGCCGAACTTTTCTTCCTGCCCCGATAAAATAATTTCGTCTATTCTAAACACGGGTCCTGCGGCACCTTGCATTTCCTCTTTTTCATTCACGCTGCTTCCCATATTTTCCACGCGGGGCATGCGCAGCCTTTCCTGCCGCTCTTCTTCTCTCTGCCGCGCTTCTTCCAGCCGCTCTGCTCCTGTGTAATCTAAAACGGGAGCAGCTGATACCGCTCCCGTCATCATGGTTAAAAAAATAAAGGCTGTTACGATTTTCCCCCGCATATGATTGCTCTCCCAAAGTAATATTTCAAATGTTTTTCTTATTTTTAATTATAGTTTACAGGGACGGTATTGTAAATGTTTTCTTTGCTGCTCTTCTCCGCTTTAATTTTCTGCTGCGCCTTTCGCCAGCATGACGGAGAGATCTTCTTTTTCTTCCTGCATATCTGTCTCCTTTGCCGCCGCTTTCGCCAGATCATCAATGGCGTAAACGAGGGGTTCTTTTCCTTCATCGGGAGTAAGGAGCATCATCACATCTATATGGTCATTTTCACGGAAGAAATACGCTCTGCCGTAAAAGGGCAGGATGAGTCCGTCGGAATCAAAGGTAATTTTCGCGCCCATCGTATAGAGATAGGCTTCGTCGGCTGTAAGTTTGCGATACGGCTCGAAATCGGACAGGGTGATTTTCACGCCTTCTCCTAATTCTCCCACCACGTTCTTTGCCCAGTTCTTCATTACCTCTTCCGCCCCTTTGCGCAGCGGCGAGTCCTCATCCAGAAAGGCGCGGTTCATGCGGGAAAGGCTTCTCCATTCTTTTACGGTCAGGTATTCCCGAAAAAACGGTTTCAATGTATCCGCTCCCGCAGGAGGCAGCTTGGCGGTGACAATGTAACCGTAAGCGAATTTTCGGCTTTTTTGAAGCATGACGGAAAGCTGCCCCATGTGATAGGGATAGGTGAAATTGTGGAACTTCAGTTCCTGCTGTTCAGGGATATCCTGATAGGTAAACGCAGGCGGCAGATGTGCTTTCGCAATGGACCGCAAGTCATAAGCAGACGCGCCGCCGGAAATACAGAGAACCGTCATAAAGACTGCCGCCGTTTTCTTCCAACTCATGTGCCGCTCCTTTCCAGTCCGTAAAAGGCATAAAGTAAATTTTTCCCGATTTTTTCCGCCGCCGTATGGCTTCCCTGTACGATAATGAGATAATACATGCCGCCCTGCCTGTACAGATTCGTATAGACCCACATCGGATAGGACAGATGTCTTTCGTCGGAAATAATCACCCGCGCTTCCTGGGTCCAGCGATAGGTGCCGTCATGATTTTTATAGGCATGCCACGGTGAAAAAGAAACCAGTTCCGCCTGCAGCTTCTGCCCTTTGATTTCATCCAAACGGCCATTCAGCATCCGCTGATATTCTTCTATGCTGATTTTCGGCAGGCCGAAGAGGGAGTGCGGCCGTGTCGCATCTTCATGAAATGCGCGCTCCCAAAACCGGGCAGCCGTTTCCCGTCTCCCATGGAAGAAGGCTTCTTCCGTTCCTTTCACAACAGAGACGGAAGCGGAATATGTGCCGCGGATATCGGATTTCCTGATCTGGTACAGATGAAGGGAGTCGTAAGGGTATGGCGCCCGGTCGGGGTACATGTCCATTCCCGGAGGCGTGGTGAGGAAGTACATCACTGCCGCCCAATCTGTTTTCCCGTAATCTTTCCGGTGTCCCGATTTCTTAAATATGGTTTCCGCGCGGCTGCCCCCTCCATCGGTAATCTGCACGTCTTCCCCGAAGGACAGTTTCCCCAGTCCGTCGATGACGAGATCCTCCGCCTCCGCGTAAAAACAGCCTGCCAGAATGAAAGCGGACAGAGCCGCCATGATTTTTTTGAACATGGAATTCTCCTGTAATATATCATTTATTTCTTCATTGTAAGGAATCAGGGATATTTTCTCAAGTCAGGCATTTCCGTCTCCCACAAAAAATATCCCGCCATGGATTACACAGCGGGATATTTTATTTAAATACTTATTGCACGTCAGCTTGCCCATCAGCGGTTTCCGCCGTCCGGGGTTCCGCGTTATGCTGCACGGAGAGCCTGCGGTAGCGGGCAAGCCCCGTACCTGCCGGAATCAGCTTGCCGATAATGACGTTTTCTTTGAGGCCGAGAAGCGGATCCACTTTCCCTTTGATTGCCGCTTCCGTAAGAACTCTGGTGGTTTCCTGGAAAGAAGCCGCCGAGAGGAAGGAATCTGTCGCCAGCGCTGCTTTCGTCGTACCGAGAAGCAGGTTCTCACCCACTGCCGGTTTCTTTCCTTCATCTTCCAGATGTTCGTTCATGACGCGGTAAGCCACGATGTCCACTGTCTGTCCCGGAAGCCATTCGGAATCTCCGGGGTCATCGATTTTGATCTTGCGGAGCATCTGATGGACGATGATTTCAATGTGCTTGTCATTGATTTCAACACCCTGTGAGCGGTAAACTTTCTGCACTTCCTTGACGATATAGTTCTGGGTCGCCTGTACGCCGAGGACACGGAGAATATCGTGGGGATTGATATTCCCTTCAATGAGGCGAGTACCTGCTTCGATTTCATCGCCTTCATTGACGGAAATCCTCTTTCCGAACGGAATCTTGTAGGTATCGGATGTCTCTTCATTGGTCACGGTAACAATCTTGATATTCGCATTTTCCGGAGAGTCTTCAATGGTGACTTTGCCGGCGATATTGGAGATGATCGCGTTGCCTTTCGGCTTGCGCGCCTCAAACAATTCTTCGACACGGGGCAGACCCTGGGTAATATCTTCTGCCGTTGCGACACCGCCCGTATGGAACGTACGCATGGTCAGCTGGGTGCCCGGTTCGCCGATGGACTGTGCGGCGATGATGCCTACCGATTCGCCGATTTCCACATGGCGGCCTGTTGCCAGGTTCCTGCCATAGCACTTCGCGCATACGCCGTGTTCGGAATGGCAGGTCAGAATGGAACGGACTTTCAGACGGTCATAATGCTTTTCAATTTCAGCAGCCTGGTCGTCAGTAATTTCTTCATTCTTCGCGGCAATGATTTCTCCCGTTTCCGGATTCACCACATCTTCCAGCGGGCAGCGGCCGGCGATACGGTCAGCCAGAGACTCGATGAGACCCCCGGCTTCCGTAATTTTGCGGACTTCTACGCCTTCCGTGCCTTCCATGCGTACGGAAATCACCGGAATATCGGCAGCCAGAAGTTTTTCAGCCGCTTCCGCCGTAAGGACGGTTCCCTGCGCCAGCACTTCTTCTCCTTTGCGGTTCAGAGCCGGCGTTTCCAATTTCTTTTCAAAGAAGCGGACTGTCACATGATGTTTCACGATACTCTTGTATTCCGCTGCGACATCCTCCACGCCGAAGGTAACGGTTTTCGGTTCGCCCGCTTCTTCTTCCGCTGTGGGAACGGTAACAACAACGGAATCAACGAGGAAACGATTCATAAGGGCCACATCGGACGCATCCAGTGTTTTCCCCTTGACAAGGAGAATTTCCCCGCTGCGCCGGTTCATAACGTCTTCTTCGAGAATGGAACCGTCCAATTCAGCGCGGTGGACATTGTAACGGCTGCGGACAGCCGCCTTGGAAACCAGTTTATTCCATTCACGATCGAAATTGAGTGTCTGCACATCGCAGTCTTCTTCCCGAATGATGACATCCTGGGAAACATCGACAAGGCGGCGTGTGAGGTAACCGGAGTCTGCCGTACGGAGAGCCGTATCGGCAAGACCCTTGCGGGCGCCGTGGGAAGACGTAAAGTAGTCAAGGACGGTCAGCCCTTCACGGAAGTTTGCCTTAACAGGCAATTCTACCGTTTTACCGGATGTATCGGCAATCAGGCCGCGCATCCCCGCCAGCTGGCGGATCTGGTTATCGTTGCCGCGGGCGCCGGACTGGGCCATCATGGTGAGCGGATTCATTTTCGTCATGGACGCTTTCATCGCTTCACCGACATCATTGGTCGCTCTTTCCCAAATTTTAACGACTTTCCTGTATCTTTCGTCATCCGTCATCAGGCCGCGGCGGAAATATTCCTTGATTTTTTCAATCTGCGCTTCACTTGCGGACAGGATATCATTTTTTGCTTTCGGTACGGCCACGTCATAAATGCCGATAGAAATGCCGGAAACAAGGGCATAATGGAAGCCGAGGGCTTTAATGGAGTCCAGGAGATCTCCCGTTTCCTTGAAACCCAGCTTCTTAAAGCAGTCATTGACAAGTTTGCCCATCTGCTTCTTGCCGATAGTAATACCGAGACCTTCTTTTCCATCAGGACGTTTATAGAAGAAGCGGAGAGGTTCGGGAATGGCATAGTTGAAAATCAGGCGCCCCGGGGTCGTGATGACAAGACCGTGCCCCGGTATGTCCACTTTAATGAAATCATGGATCTGTACCTGGTTCAGTGCATAGGCCAGCATGACTTCATCGTAATTGGTAAAGGCGTGGAATTTCGAGGGATCAAGCGCGTCTTCCTCTTCCTTGCTTTCTTTTACAATGGTCAGATAGTATGATCCCAGAATCATATCCTGGGAAGGAATGGCGACAGGTTTGCCGTCTTTCGTAGACAGGATATTGTTGATGGAAAGCATGAGCGTTCTCGCTTCCGCCTGCGCTTCCACGGACAGAGGCAGATGGCACGCCATCTGATCGCCGTCAAAGTCCGCATTGTAACCCGGGCAGACAAGGGGATGCAGTTTGATCGCCCTGCCTTCCCACAGGATCGGTTCAAACGCCTGGATGCCGAGGCGGTGGAGTGTCGGAGCGCGGTTCAGAAGTACGGGATGTTCTTTAATAACATCGCCAAGGACGTCCCAGACTTCAGGGGACAGCTTGTCCACTTTTTTCCGTGCCGATTTCAGATTGCTCGCCAAACCGCGGGCAATCAGTTCATGCATGATGAACGGTTTGAAAAGTTCGATTGCCATTTCTTTCGGCAGGCCGCACTGGTACATTTTCAGTTCAGGACCGACTACGATAACAGAACGGCCGGAATAATCGACACGTTTCCCCAAAAGGTTCTGGCGGAAACGGCCCTGCTTGCCTTTCAGCATATCGGAAAGGGATTTCAGGGGACGGTTTCCCGGGCCGCTGACCGCTCTGCCGCGGCGGCCGTTATCTATGAGGGCATCGACAGCTTCCTGCAGCATACGTTTTTCATTTCTGACGATGATTTCAGGCGCACCCATGTCCATCAGTCTTTTCAGACGGTTATTTCTGTTGATGACACGGCGGTAAAGGTCGTTCAGGTCGCTCGTAGCAAAACGCCCGCCGTCAAGCTGCACCATCGGGCGGAGGTCCGGCGGTATAACGGGCAGCACGGTGAGGATCATCCATTCCGGCTTATTGCCCGATTTACGGAAAGCTTCCACTTCTTCCAGCCGGCGGATGCTGCGGACTTTGCGCTGGTTGCTGCTGCTGTCCACATCTTCGCGAAGCTGTTTTTCCAAGGCTTCCAGATCCAGCTGGCGGAGAAGCTTCTGAATAGCTTCCGCCCCCATCTGCGCCTCAAAAGAACCGGCGCCGTATTCCTGGACGGCCTGCTGGTATTCCTGTTCATTTAAAACCTGCTTGTCCAGAAGTTTCGTTTCGCCTTTATTGATTACGATGTAGGCGGCAAAATAAAGGACTCTTTCCAGCTGGCGGGGAGACACATCGAGAATGAGGCCGATACGGCTCGGTGTCCCCTTGAAATACCAGATATGAGATACCGGACACGCCAGATCAATATGACCCATGCGTTCACGGCGTACTTTGGAGCTTGTCACTTCCACGCCGCACTTATCGCAGACCGTGCCCTTATAACGCATTTTTTTATACTTGCCGCACTTACATTCCCAATCTTTCGTCGGTCCGAAAATCTTTTCACAGAAAAGACCGTCCGGTTCTGCTTTCAGTGTACGGTAGTTAATTGTTTCCGGCTTCGTTACTTCTCCGTGAGACCATAATCTGATCGTTTCCGGAGACGCAATACCGATTTTCATGGAGTCAAATTCATTTACATCTAACAATTGCTCAGTGCTCCTTTCCGGAAATCAGGCATCCGGGTCATCGACAAGACCCGCTTCAGTTTCTATATCAGTTTCAGTAAAAGCCGCTTCTTCATTTGCAGGAGCCGCCGCTTCCGCTTCCAGCGCATCATTGAAAGAAGCCGCATCATCTGCCGGCACTTCTTTCCCTTCTCCGGCCATGCTGGATTCCATGGCGTTTCTGGCTGCGGAAACGGAATCCTCACCTTCCATGGCCGCTTTCACTTCGTCTTTATGCCAGCGTTCGCCGCCATTGGAGGGTTCCAGATCGCTTTCGTCCAGCTCTTTCATGACAACTTCCTCTTTGTCTTCATTCAGGACGCGGACATCCAACCCGATGGATTGGAGTTCTTTCATAAGAACCTTAAAGGATTCGGGAACACCGGGGCTCGGAATGTTTTCGCCTTTGACGATTTTTTCATAGGCTTTGACACGGCCGATGACATCATCGGATTTTACCGTCAGGATTTCCTGCAAGGTGTACGCGGCGCCATATGCTTCCAGTGCCCAGACTTCCATTTCACCGAAACGCTGGCCGCCGAACTGCGCCTTGCCGCCGAGCGGCTGCTGGGTCACAAGGGAGTACGGGCCGGTAGAACGGGCATGGATCTTATCATCAACAAGATGATGGAGTTTCAGCATGTATTTCCAGCCGATCGTCACCTGTCCGTCCAGCTTCTCACCGGTACGTCCGTCATAAAGATCGGATTTCGCATTGACCGGAAGTCCCGCGGCGGCAAGGGTGGCAGCCAGGTCTTCATCGCGGCAGCCGTCAAATACAGGGGTCGCGATGTGGACGCCGGATTCTGTCGATTCGGGCATGCCGTAGGTGTCAAAATCATAGCCTGCTTCACGGAGCCGCTTTTCAAGCGCTTTCGCCTTTACGGGATCTGTCTTGGCTTCTTTGATTTCTTCGCCGAGCATATGGCAGGCCCAGGACAAATGAATTTCCAGGATCTGCCCGATATTCATTCGCGAAGGAACGCCGAGGGGGTTCAGCACCAAATCGACAGGACGTCCGTCCGGAGTAAAGGGCATATCTTCAACAGGCAGGATGCGGGAGCATACGCACTTGTTACCGTGGCGCCCCGCCATTTTGTCGCCTTCGCGGAGTTTCCGTTTCTGCGCAACGTAAACGCGGACGAGCTTATTTACGCCCGGCGCCAGTTCATCGCCGTTTTCACGGGTAAATTCCTTGACGTCGACCACTTTCCCGAATTCTCCATGCGGCACACGGAGAGATGTATCACGGACTTCTCTTTCCTTATCGCCGAAAATGGCACGGAGAAGACGTTCTTCCGGAGTCAGTTCCGTTTCCCCTTTCGGCGTTACTTTGCCGACAAGGATATCGCCGGGGCGTACATCGGCGCCGATACGGATAATACCGTTTTCATCAAGATTCTTCAAAGCGTCGTCGCTGACGGATGCCAGCTCTCTTGTAATCTCTTCTTCGCCCAGCTTCGTATCACGGGCATCACACTCGTATTCTTCAATATGGATAGAGGTGTACAGGTCATCTTTGCAGAGACGTTCAGAAATGAGCACGGCGTCTTCATGGTTATATCCTTCCCAGGATACGAACGCCACAAGCACGTTGTGTCCGAGAGCCAGCTCGCCTCCGTCGGTGGACATGCCATCTGCCAGTGTCTGCCCGGCTTCGACCTTGTCCCCTTTGTATACGATGGGATGCTGGTTGATGCAGGTGCTCTGGTTGGACCGGAGGAACTTAATCAGGTCATAAGTATCATATTCGCCGTTATCCGCGCGGACGATAATCTGTTTCCCGTTGACAGAGGTAACCACGCCTGACCGTTTTGCAAGAACGCAGACACCGGAGTCCTGGCCGGCCACCCATTCCATACCCGTGCCTACAAGAGGCGCTTCCGGGCGTAGGAGCGGTACCGCCTGCCTCTGCATATTGGCGCCCATGAGCGCACGGTTCGTATCATCATGCTCAAGAAACGGAATGAGAGACGTACCGATAGAAACGACCTGCTTCGGAGAAACGTCCATGAGATCCACTTCTTCAGGAGAAGCTTCCAGAACATCAGGGCCACGGCGGCAGGCCACATACCGGTTCAGGAACGCGCCGGTATCTGACAGCGGCTCGCTGGCCTGGGCAATAACTTTATTTTCTTCAATATCAGCCGTCACATAGAGACATTCATTGGTCACTTCGTGGGTCTTCGGGTTAATCCGGCGGTACGGCGTTTCAATCAGGCCGTACTTGTTGACAATTCCGTAATTGGACAGTGAGGAAATAAGTCCGATATTCGGACCTTCCGGCGTTTCTACGGGGCACATACGCCCATAATGGGAATAATGCACGTCGCGGACTTCAAACCCTGCACGTTCACGAGACAGCCCTCCCGGCCCCAAAGCGGACAGACGACGCTTATGCGTCAGCTCCGCCAATGGGTTCGTCTGATCCATAAACTGGGACAGCTGGGAACTGCCGAAGAATTCCTTGATGGCTGCCACGACAGGACGGATATTGACGAGCGCCTGGGCGGTCATCTTGTCCTGATCCTGGGTAGTCATTCTTTCGCGAACCACACGTTCCATACGGGACAAGCCGATGCGGAACTGGTTCTGGAGCAGTTCACCGACGCAGCGGACACGGCGGTTGCCGAGATGATCGATATCATCCTGGCGTCCATAGCCCTGGATCATATTCAAAAGATAGTCTACCGCCGCGATAATATCCGCGCGGTCAAGAATCCGATAGCTGTCATCACGCATTCCATTGGAGCAGATCACCTTGACAGGTGTTCCGTCCTCTTTCTGGGTCATGACTTCCACCATTTCTACCTTGCTGAACACGCCGCTCTTCTTCAGGATCGCGATGGCTTCCTCGTCGATAAGGGCATTCCCCTGGATAATAATTTCACCGGTTTCCGTATCCACGATAGGCCCTTCCGTACGGTGGCCCTTGAGGCGGTTTTCCCAGGAGAGTTTCTTATTCAGCTTGTAACGTCCGACCTTCGCCAGATCATAACGGCGGGGATCATAAAAAAAGTTGCGGAGCAGGGTCGTGCCGCTTTCTTCTGTCGCAGGTTCGCCGGGACGGAGCTTTTTATAAATAGCGATGAGTGCTTCTTTTGTATTCTGCGTTTCATCCTTCTTGAGCGTCTCTTCGATATGGATATCATTATTGAAAAGCTCCATGATTTCTTCATTGGAAGAGAACCCCAGCGCACGGATGAGATACGTCACGGGCATCTTGCGGTTACGGTCGATACGGACGGAAACAACGCCGTTGGCATCGGTTTCCAGTTCGATCCACGCGCCGCGGTTCGGAATGAGCTGGGCGGAATAGATTTCCTTCCCGAAAGTGTCCATTTCCTTTTTGTAGTATACGCCGGGAGAGCGGACAAGCTGGGAAACAATAACACGTTCGGCGCCATTGATAATAAATGTGCCCGTATCCGTCATAATCGGGAAATCGCCCATGAAAAGATCATGCTCCTTGATTTCGCCGGTTTCCTTATTGACGAGCTGGACTTTGACCTGCAGCGGAGCGGAATAAGTAGCATCTCTCGTCTTGCATTCATCGATGCTGTACTTTTCTTTCTTGAAATAGTATTCGCCGAAATGCAGCGCCCATTTATGAGCACTATCCTCGATAGGAGAAATATCCGCAAATACATCCCTCAGCCCTTCTTTACAGAACCATTCGTAAGATTTGGTCTGCAAATCGAGCAGATGGGGCATCCCCAGAACTTCCTGAGATCTGGCGTAGGTATATCTTTTCTTAGTACCTACCTGGACGGGTCTGAACATTTTGCTGTTAGGCATTCCACGCCTCACCCTTTCCTTCCATATAAAATCTGAATTTCCAACACATGGGAACAGGGATGAAAAGAGGGCAAGGCCAAGGAAACACCGATTAAGCCACAAAATATCCTGTACTTCATCAGTGTTCCCGATTTGAGCCGGGCTCCTCTTTTCTCCGCGAGCCTTCTCACTATATATAAATAGAGACTGTAAAACATAATTTTACACGAGCGAAAAACATTCCGCAATATAAATTCATTTTCACCTAAAATATTTTCTCTATATCTTTCTATAAAAACATTTTAGTTATAGATAAAAACTTATTTGCTATTAAAATATTTTATTTTAATATTTTCCTCTTGCTTTTCCCTGTAAAATATGCTACCGATTTATTCTATCATTTAATTTTACGATTTGCAACAAAACCTGTTATGCAGGGCAGGCTTAAGAAAGAGTATGCATAAGAAAACTCCCCCGTAGCAGAGAGAGTTTTCGTTTTCTACAATTCGTTCCATCACCAATCAGTCTTCAATGATTTCAAAATCGTCTTTTCCGACACCGCAGAGCGGGCACTTGAAATCGTCCGGCAGATCTTCCCACTTGGTTCCCGGAGCAATTCCGTTGTCCGGATCCCCTAAAGCTTCATCATAAATCCATCCGCAAACTTTGCATACATATTTTTTCATGTCTATTCTCCTCTCCACAGTCCGTGCAAATTGCAATACTCATAAGCCGCTACGACTTCATCCCCTTCGGCAAGAACGAAATCAGCCACCGGTTTCATGCCCGGTTTCAGATCCACCTGCTGACTTCCGTTCTTCGTTTCCAGAACAATCCAGGTGATATAGTGGCTTTCCAGCATGGGATGCTCTACAGCACCGACTGCCACATGCACTTTCGATCCGTCTTTCGTAATGACGGGAACATGCTTTTCACCGGCAGCATCCGTAGTATTGGGAATTAATTCTTCGATTTCCGCATTTTTGCAGAACATGTCTTCCCCGCTCTCTCCAAGAACAGCGACTGCTTTGCCGCACTTTTTACAGCGATAAAATTTCATCATCCGCTCCTCTCCCAGGCATCCGCCTGTTAAACTTTCTTTTTCAGGATTCTTCCTGAAATACTCCATTCGTATTATATCACCGCTTTCAGGAAACTTCCCTACCTTTTTCCATTTTTCCTGAATCCCATACAAAAAGAGTTCTCTCCGTCAGGAAAGAACCCTTTTGTATTTCTATCTCCGCTTCACCTCTTATTCAATCACCATGAGAAGGTCGCCTGATTCGATACGGCTGCCCGCCTTCACATGAATTTCACTCACAATGCCATCCACCGGTGAGGTGATCGTCGTTTCCATCTTCATGGCTTCTGTGACAATCACCGGCTCTCCTTTCTTCACATGCCCGCCTTTTTCCGCAAGCACTTTCACGACGGAACCGGACAGGGTCGCCCCTACCTCGCCGGGAATATCCTTATCCGCTTTCCTTGCGGCCACTGCGGATTCCGCCACATGCCTGTCATGAATTTTAATCTCACGGGGCATGCCGTTCAGCTCAAACTGGATACGACGGTTTCCTTCTCCGTCAGGTTTCGTGATCCCGTCAAGACGGATAAGGAGCATCTTTCCTTCTTCTATATTCACTCGGATTTCCTCGCCCGGTTTCATGCCAAAGAAGAACGTCGGCGTATCCAGGACGGACAGGTCGCCATACTGATGATAGCGGTCCATATAATCACTGAAAACTTTCGGATAAATACAGTAAGAGGAAATATCTTCTTCCCGCGTGGACATATGCCTGCCCTTCATTTCTGCTTTCACCGCGGCGAAGTCCACATCCTGCGGATGAGATTCCAGATGGGGTTCTTCCCCGCGCAAAATAATCTTCTGCAGCTTTTCAGGGAATCCGCCGTAAGGAACACCCAGTTTCCCATCAAAGAAATCAACCACGGACTGCGGGAAATCAAGGGCCGCCCCCTTCTCATAAATATCTTCTTCCGTCAGATGGTTCTGCACCATGAAGAGTGTCATATCACCGACCACTTTGGACGACGGCGTTACTTTGATAATATCGCCGAACATCATATTCACTCTGGCATACATGCGGCAAACTTCCGGCCAGCGGTCTCCCAATCCCACCGCAGTCGCCTGCTGGCGGAGATTAGAGAACTGCCCTCCCGGCATTTCATGCTGGAAAAGCGTGGTATTCGGACTTGCCATCCGGCTGTCCACCCCCGCGTAGTAAGGACGGATGCCCTGCCAGTAGCGGTCAATCGTTTCCAAGGCTTCGATATCCAGTTTCGGCTGGCGGGGATTGTTCTGGAGCGCATAGTACAGCGCCGTCATGGACGGCTGGCTCGTACCGTTTGAAAGCGCGCCTGTCGCCACATCGACAATATCCACGCCGGCTTCCGCCGCCTTTGCATAGCTGTACAGCGTCAGCCCGCCGCCTTCATGGCTGTGGAGATGGATCGGAAGATCGACGGCATCTTTTAATGCGGCCACGAGAGCGTATGCCGCTTCCGGTTTCAGAAGCCCCGCCATATCCTTGACAGCGATCAGATTGGCGCCGGCATTCTGCATTTCTTTCGCCAGATCCGTGTAATATTTCAAAGAATATTTCTGCCGCTTCGGATCCATGATGTCTCCGGTATAGCAGAAGCACGCTTCTGCCAGTTTGCCCTTCTTGCGGACTTCATCAATGGAAATCGTCATGTGGCTCAGCTGGTTCAGACAGTCGAATATACGGAACACGTCAATCCCGTTGTCTGCTGCTTCATCAATGAAATGGCGGACCACATTTTCAGGATAATTCGTATATCCTACCGTATTCGCGCCGCGGGTGAGCATCTGGAAAAGGATGTTCGGCGCTGCTTCACGCATCCGGCGAAGCCGTTCCCAGGGACTTTCATCAAGGAAACGATAAGCCACATCAAATGTCGCGCCGCCCCAGTTTTCAAAAGAGAAGAGCTGCGGCACATGACATGCGGTGTAACGGATCGCGTTCATGATATCGTGTGTCCTCACACGGGTCGCCAAAAGCGACTGGTGGGCATCACGATATGTCGTATCCATGATCATCAGTTCTTTCTGATCCATGATCCATTTGGAAAATTTTTCAGGTCCCCATTCTTCCAGTATCTGCCTTGTACCGCGGGGCATTGTTTCCCCTTCTGCAAAAAGAGGCGCTACCGGAGTGAAATCAGGCTTTTCCTTCGCACCCGCCCCGGCATAGCCGTTGACAGTGATATCCCCGATATAGTGGAGCAGCTTCGTACCACGGTCACTGATTGCTTCAGGTTCATCAAGAAGCTGCGGATGGCGGTCGATGTAATTGACATCACAGAGACCTTCCTGAAAATCCTTCGTGCGGAGCATATTTTGAAGGAAATATATATTTGTCTTCACACCGCTGATACGAAATTCATCAAGGCAGCGGAGCATTTTGTATATCGTATCCTTCGCATGGAGCGAGTGGGCCGTTACTTTGACCAGGAGTGAATCATAGTAAGGAGTAATCACCGCTCCCGTATACGCCGTACCCGCATCCAGGCGGATACCGGGCCCGCCGCCGGAACGGTAGGCAATGATCTTGCCTGTATCAGGCATGAAGCCGTTTTGCGGATCTTCCGTCGTGATGCGGCACTGGATCGCCACCCCCTTGAACCAGATCGTCGGCTGCAGACCGATTGCCACTTCCGGACTATCCACCGAATAGCCTTCAGCAATAAGAATCTGTGTCTTCACGATATCCACATCGGTAATCATTTCCGTGACCGTATGTTCCACCTGCACACGGGGATTCACTTCAATGAAATAGAAATGCTCTTCATCCTGATCCACAAGGAACTCCACCGTCCCCGCATTGAGGTAATTGACATTCTTCATCAATTTGACGGCGGCACTGCAGATATCTCCGCGCAGCTTCTGCGGAAGCGACCAGGCAGGCGCCATTTCAATCACTTTCTGATGGCGGCGCTGGATAGAGCAGTCACGTTCAAACAGATGAATGACATGTCCCGCTTCATCACCGAGAATCTGTACCTCGATATGCTTCGGATTCATGATACATTTTTCCACATACACTTCGTCGCTGCCGAAAGCCATTTTCGCTTCCGATTTCGCGCGGTGATACGCTTCCTCCAGATCTTCCATGCGGTCCACATTCCGCATGCCGCGTCCGCCGCCGCCGTTGACCGCTTTGATCATGACGGGGAACCCGTATTCCTCGGCAAACGCTTTGACCTCATCAAAGCTTTCCACCGCACCGTTTGTGCCGGGAATCATGGGGATCTGTGCTTTTTCTGCCTGGATACGGGCATTTACCTTATCGCCAAACATGATCAGATGTTCCACACGCGGCCCGATGAAAATAATGCCTTCCTCTTCACAGCGTTTCGCCAGCTCCGCATTTTCCGCAAGGAATCCGTAACCGGGATGAACCGCGTCCACATGATGCTCCTTACAGATACGGATGATGTCCTCTATATCCAGGTAAGCATCAATCGGTTTGTCCCCTTCCCCCACCAGGTACGCTTCGTCAGCACGGTTCCGATGAAGAGACAGCACATCTTCTTTGGAATAAACAGCCACCGTCCTGATGCCCAGCTCATTGCAGGCACGGAATACACGGATGGCGATCTCGCCTCTGTTGGCCACCAGGACCTTCCGGATTTTTCTCATAAGCAACTCCCCCTATGTGTCGATTGCATTCTTTCAGATGAAAAGCGCATATATATTTTTATTGTACTCAGCGCCGATGTACATTTCAATAGAAAACCACCGATTACAGAAATAAAACGCCTGCGCCGGCAAAAAAGGCCGTGACATTTCCATCACAGCCTTTCATTTCCTTATTCGCCGAGGATCGCGTCGCCCTTGACGATATTCGCGCGGATTGTCGCGCAGCACGCCTTGAAACGGGCCAGCTCCTCTTCCGTCAGATTGTATTCTATAACCTTTTCCACGCCATTCGCACCGATAACAGCCGGCACGCCGCAGAAAATGCCGGACTCGCCGTATTCACCGTCCAGCGGAGCCGAACAGGGAAGAATGCGCTTTTCATCATGAAGAATTGTACGGACCAAAGTCGCTCCCGCCGAAGCAATGCCGTACTCCGTGCACTGCTTGCCGGAATAAGTCACCCATCCGCCTTTAATGGTACGCTCCTGTACTTCCTCTTTATCAAACCGGAACTTCGGATCACTTTCCATTTCCGACAGAGGCTTGCCGTAAAAAGCTATCTGCGACCAGGGAACAATCTGGGAATTTCCGTGTTCTCCAAGCATGAACGCCGTAAAGCCGCGGGAATCAAGGTCCGTTTGTTCCGATATCGCGTGAATCAGACGGGAAGAATCAAGAAGCGTCCCCGTACCCATGACATGCCCCTTCGGCAGGCCGCTCTTACGGGCAATCAGATTCGCCACCACATCACAGGGATTCGTGATACTTACAAAAAGTCCGTGGAATCCTCCGGCCATAACCTTCGGGACATAATCGGCCACCTGTTTCACACTGTTTTCCAATTCCCCGTCGCGGCTGCCGGAAGCACAAAGCGTGATATCGCCTACAGCATTCACGATGACGTCGCAGTCCTTCAGTCCCGCATAATCGGACGCCATGTAGACAACATGATTCGGCATGTACATGACCGCATCATTCAGATCCTGTACCTCGCTTGTCACTTTGCTTTCTTTCAAATCACAGAGAAGCACTTCATCGGCAATCCCCATCATTCCCAAATTAAACGCTACATGGGCACCTACATGTCCTACGCCGACAATTCCTACCATTCTCTTCTTAATCGCCATAATGCTCCCTCCATTCCTTCCACATGAACCGTCCCCGACGGACGAGTCCGAAAAAGAACTTCTCTCTCGAAAAGAGATTTGTCCTTAATAGCTTATTGCGTATGATAACACATTTCAAGTCCTCTGAACAATAGGAAAACACCATCAGGGAAATATTTTCTCCCTGTCGGCAGCCGCTTCCGTCCGTAATCTAAAACATGCAGTCATACCCCGGCAAGCTGAAAGGATCATACAAAAAGGATCGGACTCCCCTGTCATGAAATCCGGTCCTTTTATCGGTATTCCTTTTTATGTCAGGATCACGCCCTTATGCCGCGCAGGAAGCGGAAGAAATCACGGAGCGCTTCCGCGTGGTCTCCTCCAAAACAATCCTTCTCCTTGAAGTGATACTTTTTCACTTCGTCTCCGACAGCAATGCGAACCTTTCTTGCACTTTCATCAATTTCCACTCCGGAAACGGCACTGGCCGGCACCATTTCTACACCGTCCGCCGAATCACTGCCAAGAATGGTATGGCTGACCAGACTGCCCAGTCCGGCTCCACGTTCCCCGCTGTACTTCATAATTTTCATCGTCATAGGATTGGGAAGGGCGGGGATAAAGAAAATACTTTCGTCCGTATAAGCGATAACAAAATGATGCTCCGCATTCCAGGGGCAGTCAATCACATGAAATTCTTCCTCAGATAACTGCGGCACCATTTCTTTCACGAACCTCTTCATTTCCTGCTGTGCATATCCCGGCGCCAGGCTGTCCCTCTTTTTCTTCATGTAAATCATCATACCTATACCCATGATAAACATAGCTGCCGGTATCAATGCTATTTCCATACCCATAAATACTCTCCTTTACATTTCAAATACATGCAACCGTGCTTTTTGCCAGGGACTCTCCGGATCGTGGAGCAGTCCTTCTGCAATACCCATGATTCCGCCGGGCATCTGCTTCATACCGCCCCACATGCACCTGCCGATCACATATCCCGCCGCAAATTCTTTCCAGTCGCTATACACTGCGCAGCACTTCTTATGTGCTTCTTCCATATAACACCATGCTTTTTCTTCCGTAATATATCCGCATTCAAAGCAGCAGCGCGCGATCAGCACCAGCCGCCCCATGTCCCACGCAAGAACAGATTGATTCCGTAAATCCGCCTGGGAACTGATATATCCTTTTTCTGTCAGGGATTCTATCATCTCCTTTACATTTTTCATATAACGGGGTGTGTCAAGTTGTTCATCCGGTGTCAGGATTTCATCGGTAATAGACGGCGATATGCCGGCAGAAAACAACTTAATCGCATCAAAGTACACGCGGTGTCCTCGTTCCAGCAGCCATTCCAGCGTATGCAAAGCGCTTTCTTCATCAATAATATCATAGTAAGCCGCTAAATTATTTCTAATTTCCTCTTTCTCAGAGCCGGTTTCCAATGAATCACAGTAAAACATGGTCTGCTCCGCATTCACAGCACCTATATTCAAAACAGACTGCTGCAAAGGAGAAAGTTTCTTTCCTAACGGATTTTTTTGATATTTCTTATGGCTTATTACTTTCAATAATTTCGAAAAAAAAGACAACCCTGCGTTCCTCCTTACATGTAAAGATAATACTCCACACCCGTAAAGCATTCCCGTTTATTATACTTTACCTCCTTATCCTTATCAATCCTCCGGTTCCCCGCACTGCGGCCGCATAGCGATCCGTATCGGGTAAAACACCCTTCCCGCCGTCAGGAAAAACCTGTTCCGCTTCCGCACATGCGCCGTACGAAGCGTTTATCAGGTACCGTTTTGATTTATTGGTATTTTCCATTTGACACCCTTTCCACTTTTAAACAGCAAAAACAGTAAACCATTATTTTTGATTGACTATTTCCTGCATTTCTATATTTTTTATCTAACACTTGCTCAAAAACCTGATGGCAGACTGTCTTGCTTTCTCTATCTTTTCAGGCTCCATATTTTCTACAGCAGTTGAAGATATCCATTTTTTGCTGAACAATATTTGCGCTGCTTCTATCATAATCCCGCAGGCATACAAGTCTTTTTCTTCTGTAATGGCTTGAACAAATACTTCTTTTGTTTTCGCCCGCAGCATTTCCCGTTCCACTCTATGAAATGACATCTGCATAAGACTTGCTGCAGACCATGCCCGGCAAAGGGCATCTTTATCCCTGAATATTTGTCTTGTTAAGATATCAATTTCTTTTGATGAGCCTATCCACCCGAAAGCGATGATAATTTTACGGCGAAGAATATTTTCATTTGTATCAATAAGTGAAACAAGAACAGGAATAAGCCGATTGCAGAATGATACATAAAAATCTCTATGCTTCAACTTGGAAAGAGTTCCCGCTATGAGAAACGCGGTCAATATCTTTAACTTTTCATCCCTGACTGTATCCAGCTGTTTAAATAAAAACGCAAGGCCTTCTCTTCCGTGTTGATCAAAGCTGCTTTCTAAATGCAGCTTTTTATCTTCTTCCCAGTCTTTACAAATAAGCCGATAATGATATGCCGCATCTTTGCAGGCTCCTAAATCAGCAATAAATCGGATTCTTTGATCGTCAGGAAAATTCTGTTCCGCCAATTTACGGTATGATTTTTGTAAATCTTCTTTTGTAAGGTTCAGGCGGCGGATTTGTTCCGCCTCAAGCGCCTGTAATATCTTATCCGTTGAACCGAACATTGCTTTTATCTCCTTGTTCATTGCTGTTTTTATGCTTCTTGGAATTTTAAACTCTCAAAGCATTTATGGCTGCCTCTCCATGATTATAAAGCAAATCATCGCAGGCGTACAAATGAATAAGTTCCAAAGGAAGAGATTCAAAAAGCCGAGGAAATATTTCCCCGGTTTTCCATATTTACCGCTTTCTATAAAACCCTTGTCAGCGCCATGCAGCATGCCGTACCTGCCGCCATGGAAAGAAGCATATTTCTCTTCCACACATGAACCGCGACCGTCACCGCAAGAGACAGCGCCTCCGGTACACCATGATTTCCCGAAAAGAAATGAATGTCCTTCAGCGAATACACCACAAGAAGGGCAAATACCGCTGAGGGCAGCGCCTTCCCAAGGTATTGGATATAAGCGGGCAGAGTTTTCCCGGGCCGGAAAAGAAAAAAAGGAACCATCCGTGTTGCCATTGTTGCCAGAACGCAGACAGCAATCGTGAGAACCTGTTCATATAAAGGCATTTCCGTCATAAAAATCCCCCTGCTTTCTCAATCGGCTTCCGCAAAAGCGTAATCGCCGCCAGGATCAGACCCATGGCCGGAAGTATAAACGACTCCGCGCCGAAAACAGCCAGACACCCCACTGCCGACACGCCGCCGATCATTGCGGTATAATGTTTTTTCTCCCGTAAAAACTGTTCCAGAAAAATAACAACAAAAAGCGCAGTCATCACAAAACTGAGCCCCTTCGTATCAAATGCTGCCAGCGATCCCAAAAGTCCGCCTACCGTAGCGCCGCTGACCCAATAGAAATAATTCAGGAAGGATACCCAGAGCATGAACCAGCCCCGATCCACATCACGCGGCACTGTGGCTGTGTAATTCAAAGCAAATGTTTCATCGCACATCCAAAACATGAGAAACGGTTTCTTCCACCCCATGTTTTCATATTTCTCGAGCATGGAAATACCGTAAAATAAATGGCGGGACTGCACCATCAGCGCCATAACAAAGGCATCCAGCGGGGCAAACGGACTCATAAGCATTGTCACTACGACGAACTCCAGTGAACCGCCGAAAATGAATGCCGCCATAAGGGCAGGATAAAGAAAGCCGAACCCCATGGAATGCATATAAATCCCATAAGAAAACGCTACAAACCAAAATCCTGCGAAAATAGGAACCGTGTAAGGAAACGCTTCCTGAAAGGCCTTCCATGCCCCGCTTTCCCGTTTCTGCTCCAATCCTATTCCCCTCTTCCGACATAAACAGTACACATATACTATCAGCTTTCATTTTATCTTTCAATGCATGGGCAGAAGACACATAAAGGATCATTCCCGAGCATATTCCGGTACGCTTCCGTCTGGGGAAATAAAAAAACTGCGGGCAGCCGTGGATCACTCACTCTCAGGCAGATGCCCGCCCACAGCTTCGATATCTGATTTCTGATTTCTGATTTCCGTTTTCTGTCTTCTGTTTTCTGATTTCTATTTCCTGTTTTCTGTCTTCTGGCGTCTGTTCTCTGATATCTGCTTTCTGATATCTGTATTCTGGTTTCTGACATCCGTTTTCTGTCTTCTGTCTTCTGATTTCCGTTTTCTGTCTGCTGATTTCTGATTTCTGTTTTCTGTTCTCTGACGTCTGTTTTCTGTTTTCTTATCACATACTCCATTGGGTAAAAATAAAAAACAGCACATCTCATAAATAAGATATGCTGTCCTTATTGTCAGGCTTTTTCCGGACTCCGGATAGATTTATCCGCCTTCTCGTTTTCCGGTTTCCGCCAGCCGTTATCCGTTTTTATAAGGCAAACAAATCATTCAGCCCTTCGGACATGGTGGGATGCGTGTAGATAAAATCACGAAGCACCGTGTAATCCAAATCATGATCCATTGCTAACTTCACCATATTGATAATTTCGTAAGATTCGGGACAGAAAAGTGCCGCACCGAAAATCTTCCCACTGTCTTTATCAATGACCGCCTTCAGCATCCCCGTCGTCTTGCGGAGAACTTTCGCTTTCGGAATCATATCGGTATTCATCCGCACCACACGGTAATTCAGCCCTTTATCCGCCGCTTCTTTCTCCGACAGGCCTGCACGGGAAAAAGACGGCTCCATGAAGACAGAGTAAGCGAAAGCACCGCGGTTCTCTGTCGTACGGCTTCCATCACCCTGCATATCGGAAAGAATAATGCGGCTGTCATCCAGAGAAATATAGGTGAACTGCAGATTGCCGCACACATCGCCGGCCGCCCAGATATTTTCCGCGGTTGTCCGCAGATGCTTATCGGTAACGACGGCGCCCCACTTTGTCAATTCCACACCGGCCCGTTCCGCATGAAGACCTTCCGTATTCGGCCCGCGTCCCGTGGCGAGAAGAATGGCATCGCCGTCCAGCGTATCTTCCTCTCCGTTCTTTGTATAAACCGCCGTCCCTTCTTTGATTTCCTTCAGACCGGCTCCCATAATGACGGACACGCCATAAGATTTCAATACATTTTCAACCGCTTCCGCCATATCCCGGTCTTCTTTCGGCAGAAATACGGAACCGTTCTGGAGGATCGTCACTTTGCTTCCAAAACGGGCATACATGGAAGCAAATTCCAGTCCTATATATCCGCCGCCGATAATCGTCAACCGGCGGGGCAGTGTTTCATTCTCCATCATGGTTTCAGACGTGAACACCAAACGGTTATTTTCCACACCGGGTACAGCAGGAATTATCGGACGCCCGCCGGTATTGATAATCAATTTGGATGCGGAAAGCGTCTGCATCGTACCGTGCGCGCCTTTTACCCCGATCGTTTTTCCGTCAAGGAAAGAAGCCGTGCCGTTGATGACCTGCACACCGGCATCAATAAGCTTATTATAATTGGCCATACGGAGTGCTGTTGTCAGTTTCTTTTTCTCCTGCACCGCCACATGATAATACTCACTCTGCACTTCAAAATCATGGGCAGGCGCCCGCTCCGCCTCCAGCACCAGACGCTTGGAGGGAATGCAGCCCACATTGATGCATGTACCGCCGTACATACGGGCATCCTTTTCAATCAGCGCCACTTTTTCGCCCTGCTTTGCCAGTTTCGCCGCCAGCGTCTTTCCCGCCTTGCCGAAACCGATGACAATCGTATCAAATTTCTGATCCATATATATTCCTTTCTGTCTTACCTGTTTAAATATTTAAATAATACATCTCCCCCTGATCGGGATTTGATCTATTATTCTTTATTTTATCCTATTTTGCAAATCATTAGAAGAATGCAGCGGAAAGAAACCCGCAGATGTGTACATAAGCAGGATTCCTTACTGTCTTCCCGCAGTATATTCCATCCTTATCGGGCCGATTAACAAAGCGGCGGCACATCAGACATCATGACATTCTGCCTGATCAGGACGGTATTGATGTAAGTCCGGAAATCTTCATGAATGCAGTTCCCGAAAGCAGTCCACATCGGCAGATTTTCAGATATCCCTTCCAGCACCGTGGTATCAAGTACATTCAGCACTTCATCATCCGCTTTTCTCCACACATACTCAATAAAAGAGCAAAATTTTTCAAACTCCGCATGGTCTTTGCCTGTATAAGCCTCTGCCATAGGGATATTTATGGCGAATACAGAGAATACATGGAGCAGAATATGAGGAAATTCTTTTTTATGCTCCCTGTATTTTCCTTCATTTTCAGGAAACCATGTTATATAGGCACTGCAAAACTCTTCCTTATCCATGCCGTCCTCTCCATTTTTATGAAAGCGCCGACCCGTATCAACGGCGCCTTTCTATCCGTATCGGCCTATGCACCTGTAATTCATCAGCAAGAATTTCTTCAACATCCGCAAATACACGGACATCAGATTCATACTCATGGACGCAATACAGCATTCCGTTCTCCGCCACATACACCGTTGCAGGATAATAATACCCAATAATTCCAACAGGTGAAACCTCCGTTCCTGCCGCCGCCTTAGCGGCAAGCGCGTCCTCACAGATTCTTTTCCCTGCAGATGTTCCCTTGTCATAATACGCCTTATACAGCTCGACGGCGGCGCCTTCCCCCATATCAGGATACAGATAGAAATAAAACTCGCGTCCGTCAGAACCGGTTTCAAAAATTATTTCACAATCTGAAAACAGATCGCCGCACCGCTCATAAAATCTTCTTGCCGCCGGAAAAAACGGTACGCCGGCTTTTGCATACAGTGCCTCGCAGCCGTCAGAAGATACTTTCCTGCTCTTGCTGTAACCTCCACAGGAGAGCATCTGCCAAACACGCTCCCTGATTGAGCCGTTCAAAACCATCCTTTTCTCCGCAATAATGGCCGCTCCTTAATAAAGAGTGTCCGCCTTTTGACATCAGGATACAGCAGAAATACTGCTTCATGCTTTCCATGTCTGATTTCTGCTCTTTTTCCTGTTTTGCCGAAAGCTCTCTATCCTGCCCCCTGCAGCAGATAAAGCGCTTTCGGTTTATGTTTTTCACTTAAGTTCTCCCAGTACGCCGCCAGTATCGGATATGGCGGATCCGTATATCCTTCCAGGAGATGCAGGGCTTCATCAATGATATCCTCTTCTTCAGGAGACACAGCAACTTTTTCCAGCATTTCCTTTAAATCTTTTTTTATGCCTGAAATATCCTGCCTGTAATAGGGATCCATATACCAGTCAAGATAAAAAAGCAGGCGCCGTTTCGCTTCCGTATCCGTCCCCGACAACACCGACCGGACTGCACCCATACCTTCTTTCAGGCATTGCACTTCCCTTTCCGTATACATGCCGCTGTTCATACATTCTCCTTTCAGACAGACGGAAGGAAATCTGCCTTCCCATCATTGCGGCGCCCCGCCAATCAGCAATACATGGCAAGTTCCATACTGTCCATATACTGCCCCATAGACAAGTTGAAAGATTTATAATCCGCTTCCTTAAACTCATCTGTGGCACACGCCACCCACACGTCCACTCTCTGCAGCTGGTTATAAAACTTAACCATCATCGGCACTTTGATGACTGTAGAAGTCCCCCGGATAACCATATCCCCGCCCTCTTCCAGACACAGCACCTCTTCCGCCGACTGCAGATCAACTTTTATGTTGTCTACCAGGACTTCCACATTCTCATAATAGGGATACGCCGTTTTCACCGCTTTAGTAATTTCTGTCCAGCCTGTCCCATAAGTCAGATTCCATTGAGAACAAAGCCATCCATTTTCTTCTTTCACACCCATAAGCAGCATAGCCGCACCCGTCCTTTCCAAAACGAATATATCACTCTGTTAAAAATGAAATACCAGGCAGCTTTCCCACTAAGGTTCCTTTTTACTTAAGATTTTTTAAAAGAATATATACCGCCTGCGATAAGCGCCACAGAAAGCGCATAGCCTAAAACGGTAAGAATGAAATCAAAATTGTCATTATTCTTTAAAATTTTCTCCCTGGTCAGAATACCATTCCACTCCTGTCCGAAAAATTCGATACCATCCACCGTTCCTTCACCCAGAAGCCTGTTCCCTTTTTGAATTCCCACCAAAGTTTTCTCCTGGTTCTCTTCTAAAGAAGACTTCGTATAGGAGATTCTGTAATCACCGTCCAGATGGGGGAAGACCAGGTTTTGTTCCCGATTCGTAAGATAGTGGATCCCGGATTCTGTTTCATGGTAAAGAGGAGTTCCTTTATAGGAAACTGTCCGGGGAAATGAATTCACGTTCACACCGGCAGCAAATTTTTTCAGAAGTGTCTTATCCAGAATAAAATCGCCTGCTTTCACCACGCCGTAAAAGGTGATGACAGGCGGGGCGCTCTTATACATTCGGGCGATATTGGAGCCTGCCATGCTTTCCCAGCTTCTCTTTATGTCACTTCCGCTTCCCTTCTCCACCATCACATGCACATTCCTCCTAATTATGGGAGAATCAAAGGAAATACCCAGTTCTTCATCGGCTGCCGGTTCTTCCGTCGCCATCTTGTCCGCGACAATGACCACCTTACCCTCATGATTGGGATTGATCTTCCCGTCCGTGATATAAGGCGCATTTTCAATGAGCACCCGTCCGCCGTCGGAATCACCAGTCAGCATCATACCACCCAATCCGAGACCGCAGATACATAAAACGACACTTACCCATTTGTTCATAAAAGACACCTCCTCAGGTACAAAAATAAGAAATAAATGCAGAATACTTTTCTTTATTGTATATCAAAATCAACAGTTTTTCTAATTCGACAGAATGCATATTTTAAAGAAAAATTTATACCTGAAACCTTTTCTTTTATCCCTATCATTGTGTATTCTATCGCTCCCCTCCCGCTGTTTGCACAATAGAGGATACACACCGGAATGAAGTCTCTTTTACAAAATCAGTCCGTATACTTCCTGTACGCATACTTTCCCAGACGGTTATTGGTGAGATAGAAAAAAGGAACAAGCAGCTTTTTCCACCCCGGCAGCATATGCCTCATCTGTGAAATGAATGCAATCCGGCGGCTTCCGGCAGCAATATAAAAACCCGCACCATATCCGCAGATGGATACAGCACGAGTCTTTTACATTGGGAATCGTCAGCCAAGTAATTTCTTCACGAGGCCTTTATGAATTTTCACTCCATAGGGAAGGGCGTCATGGTTGAAGTGCATGGCGGGATCATGAAGTCCCGGTTCCGCATCTTCGCCCAATGCAATGAATCCCGTTTTCAATTCCGGTTTCATTTTCGGATACCAGAAGAAGTCTTCTCCTCCCGCGGTGACGATCGGAGGGATGCAGGCTTTTTCGCCAAGTTCGGATGTAATCACTTCCCCGATGACTTCCGTGATTTCAGGTGTGATAATGGACGCCGGTGTCTGGTGCAGGATGGTGAAGTCCGCTTTGGCGCCAATGGAAGCGGCCGCATTTTCCGCCGCACCCCGCAGTTTTTGAATCATCAGTTCCATCACATCATTATCCCGGCTGCGGAGGTCGAACGTGATCGTCGCCGTACCGGGAACCGCATTTGCCACACCTGCGTCCGCATGGATCTGTGTCGCTTTCATATTGTACACCACATTGGAATTAAAGCGGAGAGCGTTGGCTGACTGTACAACAAGGCATGCCGCGTCAAGCGCGCTGGTGCCGAGATAGGGGCGGGCCCCATGGCTCTGCACGCCTGTGATGTCGATTTTCACGTGGGTCGCAGCACTGTAATACAAAGCGGGCGCCGCTTCTCCCACACGGCACTCCTGGATAGGACGACCGTGCATGCCGATGAGGATTTCAATATCGTCAACAGCACCGCCTTCCAGCATGGAAAGAGCGCCTTCACTCGTTTCCTCCGCCGGCTGGAAAAGAAGTTTCAGTTTCCCTTTCCTGACCAGCTTCTCTTTCATGATTTCTTCCGCCGCCGCAAGAAGCATGGCCATGTGTCCGTCATGCCCGCAAAGGTGGGCGGCGCCGCCGTCTTTCGTCCCAAGAGCATCCATGTCCGCGCGAAGGCCGAGAACAGGTCCCGGTTTACCGCTGTCACAGACCGCGACGACGCCTGTCGCCCCGCCGACCTGTGTTTCCACTTCATAACCGAGCTGTTTCAGCACATCCGCCACATAAGCGGAAGTTTTAAATTCTTTCATCCCTATTTCAGGAATGGTATGAAGATAGTTAAAATGGGTAAATACATCTGCCATGATTTCCTCCTTTTCTCTTGCGTAAGACAATCAATTAAAGAACGGCATAAGCAGTTTCATGATAAACATACCAATGAATGCATTGAAAATACTGATCGCCATAAGCAGGGGCCAATATTTTTTCGGTACATCGGCAAGGCCGAGGAGCCGGCCCATGTACTGGATCTGGGAAGCCATCAGGATCAGCGCAGGCATGAGAATCGTCACATGTTCCCCATTGATGATGCCCGACGCATAGAGAGAAGCTGCCACACCTACCCCTGCAGAACAGGACAGCCAGGTGGTCAGAAGAATAACGAAAGACTGTCCCGGCAGGCCGAAGATACCCATGATGGGCCCCAGCCAGTATCCAAGGAAATCCATAACACCGAGAATATTTAAAATATAGGCGATGACATAGGCCATCAAAATATTCGGTACAAGGTTCTGTGTAGCCAGATTCCAGCCTTTTCTGGCGCCGCCGATGAAGATATCAAAAATATTAGGCTTTATTTGTACCGGTCTCGTTTCAGTTGTCATTTTTGAAATCTCCTTTATAAACAGTATCAAGAGCAAAGCGGCAAATCATGGCACCGACAAATTTCATGACCATAATGATGATAACAGGGACAATGATCGGGCAGAGGATAAATCCGAAAAGCGCACCTGCGATAGCAAAGTAATTACTGATCGTCCCCGCTCCGGAATACTGCCACGCTGCAATGATAGTCTGTTCTCTTTTATCAATAAGGCCGTCATCATATAATTCTTTGGTCAGAGCCGCGCCGGCATCGGTACTCTGCAGATCGGTAATCAAAGCCAGTCCGACGAGGCCGGGTACATCCATCAGCGGTTTAAAGAGCGGCGTCATCAGTTTCTGCGCCGCGGAAAGAGCGCCATAATGATCCAGCACATCTACAACACCGATGGCCAGCATAACGGAAGGAATGAGTGACAGCGCGAAAATAAATCCTCCTCTTGCGCTTACCCCGCCCATACCGACAAAAGTTGCTTTCGCCGGATCTTTCATCGTACCAAATTTACCGATGAGCGTACTGTAATCAAATGCTTTGAGCCATTCCGCCCCCTGTACCGTGGCAAAAACCCCGGCAAAGAAAAGGATACCGAAAGCCAAAGCAAGCATTCCTTTCCATCCCACCTTGGGCAATGCGGCAGCCCCGCTTACTTTTTTCTGTTCTTCTTCCATAAATAATCCTCCTAACACTCCACTGCATCAAAACACACTACAATAAACTAAACATTCCTTCCGTTCTGCTATGCTCCATTGACCTCCTATCTCTGTACCGACGAAAGAAAAACAAATAACCTTTTAATGGTTAAAAGATATTATAAACAATCATCTTTCACATGTCCACGTAAATCGCAGGAACGCTCCGAAAAGTCTATTCTTCCCCCTTGCCCGGTTTTCTTTCCTGCAAATCTTGATTTATTCGATAAAATCATCTACAATAGTAAAGTACAATTTCATATGCGGGTGTAGTTCAATGGTAGAACATTAGCTTCCCAAGCTAAATACGTGGGTTCGATTCCCATCATCCGCTCCAAACCGGCTCCCTTTGCGGAGCTTTTTCTTTGAGAAATACAAAAACGCGTCTCCTGCTTTTTAGTTTGAGGACACGCGTTTTCTGTTTTATATGCTTACTTTTCCATTCTTAAAATACATCTTTCACTACGATAGTTTCTTCACGGCTGGGCCCCACGGAAACGATGCCGATGGGGACGCCGATTTCTTTAGAAATATCCGCCAGGTATTCTTTGCAGAGCGCTGGAAGCCGGTCGTAGTCACGGATGGCGCTGATTTTTTCTTTCCATCCTTTGTAGGTTTTATAAATCGGAGTGACTTTGGAAAGAAATTTCAGATCTGCCGGATATTCTTTGACCGGTTTTCCTTCATATTCATAGCCGACACAGACTTTGATTTCTTCCAGCTCGTCTAAGATATCCAGCCGGGTAATCGCCAGATAATCGAAAGAGTTCAGCGCCGCCGCGTAACGGACGGCACGGGCGTCAAGCCAGCCTACACGGCGGGGACGGCCGGTAACCGTACCGAATTCATGGGCAATGTTCCGGATACGGTCGCCAATTTCATTCACCTGTTCCGTTGGGAACGGCCCTTCTCCGACACGGGTGCTGTATGCTTTCACCACACCGAAGATATTCTGCATCATGTGCGGCCCGATGCCTGCGCCTATACATGCACCGCCTGCTGTCGGATGGGATGATGTGACGAAAGGATAAGTGCCGTTGTCGCAGTCGAGCATGGATGCCTGAGCGCCTTCAAAAAGAACATTCTTTCCTTCCCTGACCAGAGTCTGGACGGTATAGTTCGTATCTTTCACATAGGGGCGGAGCTTTTCCGCATATCCCAGGTAATCAATCAGCATCTGCTCGTAGTCGAAACCTTCCATCCCGTAAAGTTTTTCCAGAAGCATGTTCTTCTGCTCCACGTTGTATTTCAATTTCTCCGCAAAGACTTCTTTATCCATAAGGTCGCACATACGGATACCGATGCGGTTGATCTTGTCCGCATAACACGGCCCGATCCCGTTTTTCGTCGTCCCCAGCTTCCGGCTGCCTTTTCTCATTTCTTCTGCCTCGTCCAAACGGATATGGTAGGGAAATACGACTTGCGCACGGGTGGAAATCTGGAGATGCTTCGCGTTGATTCCCTGGGCCTCCAGCTTTTCCATTTCCTCAAGGAAACTTTTCGGGTCAACGACAACGCCCGTACCGACGATACAGATGGTACCGGGATACATAATGCCGCTCGGCATAAGGCGCAGCGGATAAGCTTTACCGCCGGTCACAACCGTATGTCCCGCGTTGTTCCCCCCCTGGGAACGGACAACAACGTCCGCTTTTGCCGCCAGGTAATCTACAATCTTTCCTTTTCCCTCATCGCCCCACTGGGCACCAATGACCATAGCTGTTGCCATTACACATTTTCCTTCCTTTTAATAATACAGTGATTCTTTATTATCAGATATCAGCTTACAGTTATCGGCTCATAGCTGTCTTCTGATATCCGACTTCCGGCATCCGATCTCTGTCTTCTGACATCCGTCTTCCGCTCTTACAAGCCAAACCGGGCAAATATTTCATCTACATGGATAAGCATGGGCTTGTAATCGAAGCACTCTTTAATTTCTTCCTCAGACAGATATTTTCTCACATCTTCGTCTTTGCAGAGGTTTTCATAGAAATCTTCCCCCTCAAGCCAGCGTTTCATGGCGTTTTTCTGCACCCAGCGGTACGCGGTATCACGGTAAGCGCCTTTGGACACAAGGGCAAGCAGAACGCGGGGACTGTAAATCAATCCGCCGGTCATGTTCAAATCTTCCAGCATTTTTTCCGGATACACAAGGAGTTTATCTACCAGATCGGTCGTCTGTGCCAGAATATAATCCAATGCGGTGGTTGCGTCCGGAATCATGACACGCTCCACAGAGGAATGGGAAATATCCCGTTCGTGCCAAAGCGGTATATTTTCAAAAGCGGGAAGGGCATACCCCTGCACGAGTCTTGCCATGCCGCAGATCCGTTCCGATTTGACGGGATTTCTTTTGTGGGGCATGGCAGAGGATCCTTTCTGTTTGGGACTGAAATATTCTTCCGCTTCCCTTACTTCCGTTCTCTGCAGATGGCGGACTTCCAGGGCGATCTGTGCCAATGTGCCCGCAATGACGCCGAGGGTGGTAATGTATTCCGCATGATGGTCGCGCTGTACGACCTGGGTTGCTACGATTTCCGGAGTCAGTCCCATTTTTTTGCAGACGTATTCTTCCACATACGGATCAATATCCGCATAAGTACCGACAGCGCCGGACAATTTCCCCACCGCCATTTCAGAAGCGGCCCGTTTCATTCGCTCGATATTTCTTAAAGTTTCGCTGTACCACAGGAGAATTTTCAACCCGAACGTAGTCGGCTCGGCATGGACGCCATGGGTACGGCCGATGGTGGGTGTATATTTAAATTCCACAGCCCGGCGTTTCAGGACTTCCGCCAGTTTTTCCAAATCGGCAATAAGCACGTCAGACGCCTGTTTGATCTGCACATTGAGAGCTGTATCCTTCACATCGGTAGAAGTCATGCCCATATGGATGTACTTCGCTTCATCGCCCACATATTCTCCGACGGCGGAAAGGAACGCGATGATGTCGTGGTTAATTTCACGATCGATTTCATGAATACGTTCCACATCAAAATCCGCTTTCGCTTTGATCACTTCCACCGCTTCTTTAGGAATACGTCCCAGCTCCGCATTGGCTTCGCACGCAGCGATTTCCACATCAAGCATGGTCTGCCATTCATTTCTTTCATCCCAGATTTTTGCCATTTCCGGCCTTGTGTACCTTGGAATCATTTACATATCCCCCTTCGGTTTTCCTTCCCTGGCACAGATTTCTCTGCCCACCACCACTCCGGCCGCCGAGGCCTGGACAAGCCCTCTCGTGATGCCGGCTCCGTCGCCGATTGCGAAGAAGTTTCTGAATTTCGTTTCCAGCTGGTTCGTCAGCGCTATGCGGGAAGAATAAAATTTCACTTCCACGCCGTACAGAAGAGTGTGCCTGGAATTTGTTCCCGGCGCCACCTGATCCAGCGCTTCGAACATCTCCATGATATCCTTTAAAAAGCGGTATGGCAAGACTAAAGATAAATCTCCCGGCGTCGCAGACGGCATGGTGGGACGGACAAGGCCGCGGCGTATCCTTTCTACCGTAGAACGGCGGCCGTCACGAAGATCCCCCAGCCTTTGCACAATCGGTCCCGCACCGAGCATATTTGCCAGAGATGCGATATATTTCCCATAAGAAATGGGTTCATTGAAAGGGCTGGTAAACTGTTTGGAAACAAGAATGGCGAAATTCGTATTTCCGCTCTTCTTATGGGCGAAAGAATGGCCGTTCACTGTCTGGAGCCCCGCATTATTTTCCGTCACCACGAAACCGTAAGGATTCATACAGAACGTGCGTACCCGGTCATCAAAGGAACGGGAGAAATACACCAGTTTCGATTCGTAACAGATTTTTGTAATCGGTTCATACACTTCTGCGGGAGATTCCACACGGACACCGATGTCCACCGCATTTGACTGTGTCTCCAAACCGAGCGTACGGGCTTCTTTCATAAACCACTCCGCCCCTTCACGGCCGGGTGCCGCCACAAGATACTTGCAGTGATATGTCTCCCCGCCCGCTTCCACACCGAGAACCGTCCCGTCTTTGTCCGCAAGAATTCTGTCCGCCGCTGTTTTGGAAATAACGGTCACATTGGACGGAAGAGAATCGCGCATATTGGCAAGAATGACACTGTTCACATCCGTACCGAGATGGCGGATGCGGGCAGGAATAAACATAAGATCCGCCGCCGCGGATTTCCGTTTCAGTTCATGTATTTCCTCGGCAAACTCATCGCCGTATACTTTTCTTTCGGCCCCGCCATACTTGCAGTACACCGAATCCACATAGGAAATTAAACCGGCAAGCTCTCCTTTATTCATATAATCATCAAGATTGCCGCCGTAATCCGTAGTAAGCGTCAGCTTCCCGTCGGAAAACGCGCCTGCGCCGCCCCAGCCGCAAACGATATTCGCCCTGCGGTCTTTCGGCGGAGCATTTTTGTCACGATTCAGAGCTATCCGCTCACGGATATCCAGTCCCTTTTCAAGGATCAGGACAGACGCTCCGGTATCCGCCAGTTCAAGAGCGGTAAAAATACCCGCCGGTCCGGCGCCGATAACTACCACATCATAAAATCTGCTCATTGCCTCTCCTTTTCACAGAATACATCTGCATGGAGCTTTTTTATGCATAAAAAAAGCCCCACCGGGGGCGAAGATACTTTATATATCCCTTTTAAATTTTACAGGAAGGTTCCCTGTGTGTCAAATAAAAAGACCCTCCTGTCATGGTATAATGAAAGAAATATTTGAATCATTTGCAGACAGGAGGATCCCATGCCCTACATCAACATCAAAATCACACGTGAAGGCACTACTGCCGAGCAGAAAGCAGAACTCATCAAAGGAGCCACGGAACTCCTCGCCCGCGTATTGAACAAAAATCCGAAGACCACGGTCGTCACCATTGAAGAAGTGGACACGGACAGCTGGGGTATCGGCGGAGATCCCGTAGAAATTGCAAGAGAAAAAGAAAAACTCCGCGTGGCGGAAATAGAAAAACTGAAACTTAGCAAGGATGCCCTTGTAAGAGAGCTGGCGGAACTGAAAGGTATTCCTCTTGCTCTTGCCGCTGATGAACCTCCCGTATTCACACTGGACAACAATGCGCTCAAGCTGAAGAAAGGAAAGAAATTAAAAAGGAAGCACAAAAAATAAACCGGGCTTTTATTGACAGCTCCATAAATCAGCCGTTATATTCGAAGATAATCGGTACAGTTTTGTAAGAGTTTTTCGGTCGTAACTGCTTTTATACGTTTTTGAATTATTTTTTACAATAAGATGCGTAATTTCATCGTCCCTTTGATTAAAGCATTATAGACTGCTGCTATTTCCACAGATAGACTGGTTAAAATTTTAGGATTAAGTTACTGTTCCATTGTTTTAATACGACAGCGGGATTTTATTTGGGGAGTTTTTGTATGAATAAGCTTAAATTAAGCTATGAAGGACAAATTAACCATTTAAAAAGTAAAGGGATCCTTTTCAATAAGGTATCCGAGACTAAAGCTTTAGAGTATTTAAAGCTAAATAACAATTTTTTTAAGCTGAAATCATATCGAAAAAACTTTAATAAAAATAAATCTAAAGACCAGTATGTCCATTTAGAATTTGCTTATTTATCAGATTTGTCTATTATTGATACACGTCTTCGAATGATTATTTTAGAAATGGCCCTAAACATAGAACACTTCACTAAGGTGGATCTGATACGAAAAATTACGGATTCAGATGTTGAAGATGGTTACAAAATTGTGCAGGACTATACAAGCTCTTTATCGGCTAAAAGCCAAGCATCTTTAAACAAGGAACTTGATAAAAGCCTGCATAGTCCCTATTGCAAAGATATGTTTCAAAAATACAAATCAAATATGCCTATATGGGTATTTATCGAACTAATTTCATTTGGAACATATATTTATTTTTATCTGTTTTGTGCTAAACACCTTAACGATTCTTCCATGCGTAAAGTCGGTTTTCTTTTAAAAAAGGTTAAAACCATAAGAAATGCTGCCGCCCACAACAACTGTATTATTAATGAACTAAAAAGGAAAGATAATCCTCATAAGCCAAGCAGCCGTTTACAAAATGCGCTTACGGACATAGGCATCTCCAGAAATACGCAAAGAAAGAAACTGGCAAATGAGCCGATTGAACAAATTCTGACCTGTCTTTATTCACATAAGCTTTTGGTAACGAGCCCGGGCGTGCAGAAACATATGGCATATACGCTTGATGAGTTCAGATCTCGACTATACAGAGAATTTACATATGCAGATAATCTCTTAATCAAAAGTACTTTTGATTTGCTTACCAAAATAATTGAAGTCTGGTTTCCATTACAACAACCTTGACAATAATTTTATTTGTCTCTATAATGGAACTACAACAAAAAACGCATCGGCGTTTTGCGGGGATGACTTCGTTATAGATGTCGTCCCTATTTTTTTGTTTTTAAATTATCGAAATAAATATGCACACAGATATTTCTTCCCGTTTCAATTATGAACGGCTTTTCCGTTTCGTCCTGCCCTCCGTGGTGATGATGATCTTTATTTCCACCTACACCATGGTCGACGGATTTTTCGTATCAAATTATGTGGGCAAGACGGCATTCACCGCGGTCAACCTGATTTTTCCCGCCATCATGGTTTTCGCCTGTGTCGGATTCATGTTCGGCTCAGGCGGCAGCGCCCTTGTGGCAAAGACCATGGGTGAGAGGCAAATGGAAAAAGCAAACCGTCTTTTTTCTCTCATCGTCCTTTCCGCTTTCGCCGGGGGCCTTTTTCTTTCCGCCCTGGGGTACTTCCTCATGCCCTTTCTTGCCTCCGCCATGGGTGCCTCCGGAGAAGTGCTTGCATGCAGTGTCTTTTACGGCCGCACACTTCTTCTTTCTCTCCCCATGTTTGTCCTCCAGCGGGTATTCCAATCGTTCATGGTCACCGCCGGAAAACCTTCTCTCGGTCTTTGTATGACGATCCTTTCCGGTGTAACGAATATCGGTCTTGATACCCTTTTCATTCTTGTTTTCAAATGGGGCCTCTTAGGCGCCGGCCTTGCCACAGTGCTTTGCGAATACGCAGGCGGTCTTTTCCCTCTGATCTACTTCCTTAAAAGAAATACATCTTCTCTTCAGCTGGTGAAACCGGAATGGGACGGTCCTGCGCTTTGGAAGGTCTGCACGAACGGCTCCTCCGAGCTTTTGACAAATATTTCCATGTCCTTCGTTTCCATGCTCTACAATTACCAGCTGATCACCATCGCCGGAACGGACGGGGTCGCCGCCTTCGGCGTGATCATGTATGTGGCATTCTTTTTTGAAGCGATTTACATCGGCTATTCCATGGGAACCGCGCCCATCGTAAGCTACAATTACGGTGCCCGCCGCGATGATGAACTGCGGAGCATTTTCAGAAAGAGCCTCACCGTCATTGCCTGTGCCGGTCTTTTCCTCACGACCTCCGCATACTTCGCCGCTCCCATACTGGCGGATATTTTTGTCGGCTACGATGAAACTTTAGCCACACTCACCGTCCGGGGGTTCCGATTCTTTTCCTTTTCTTTCCTCCTGAACGGGTTCTGCATGTACGGTTCGGCATTCTTCACGGCGCTGAACAACGGTTTCATCTCTTCAGTAATCTCTCTCCTCCAGTCCGTTGTTTTTCAAATCATCGCCGTTATAGCACTTCCTCTATGGCTCGGCACGGACGGTATCTGGCTTTCCGTTTCCATCGCCAAGCTGCTGGCATTTTTCGTGACAGTTTCCTTCTGGATCAGCTGCCGCAAAGAATATCATTACGCCTAAAGAAACAGCGTACAGAAAAAGCATTTCTCCGAGATGGAAAGAGAAATGCTTTTTTGTTGTATCGGAAAAGAAAATCTTATTACTGTATAAACCTTATTGCGCAGTTCAAAGTTGACAGCCTTCTTCAGTTTCCCTCTGCCCGCCTACAATCTCCGTGATGCAATTAGGGAACAGCTTGCCGATCTTCTTTCTCGATATTCTACTTCACGCCGTCAAGACTGTGTATTTTCAGCTTGTTCATTTTCCTTTTTCTCCTTATTCGATAAATGTGTAGTTTTCAATTTCCTTAACAGAAATACGATACGACGTTTCTGTTGTTGGTGTCCCTGTATTTTTTACATAATTATAAAATTCCGGAGATTCCAACAGATTCCTTGCGAATGACAAATCATATTCAGAACCCTCTTTAGCCTTAATAAAATATCCGGCATACGGTATAGCATTCTCATTAGCTATATATGTCCTTACTTTTGTCGTAATGACCATAGATATAAGTATCTTATATCCAAGCACTTCTCCTAACGCTTGAGTCCGTCCGTATTCATACCAACGTACACCTTTACTACTTTTCCGTTTAGATAAAGCATCCTTAAATTGACGTAAATATTCCAGTGCATTAGGGTAATCACGTTGCATTACATCTTCCGGAATGTGCTCATAGCCGCCGTCATAGTTTCGGTACGGAAATATAATTTTATCTGTAACTTTTTCCTTCTTGCAAGACTTTGTACTTACAGCGTCTCTTGTAATTCCTTTTTCTATTTTCTTGTCTCCAATAATAATGTATTGATCATCTTCTTCATATTGAGTGATTAAAAATGCATTATTATATAAAGTCGCAATACTATTTTGTACGGAAAAATAGTCTCCAAACCTTCTGCCTGAAGAATTTTCTTTAAAAAACCATTTCCCTGTCAGCTTTTCTTTCGCAATTACGTTACAGGTATCGTTAATTGCCTGAACGTAATTTATTGCTTTACTTTCCCCTCCCTTAACCATATAAAGAAGAGCCGCTGATGATGTAACATTATCAAAAACACGAATGCCTCTATAGTCAACAACAGAAACAATATCCGGTTTTATACAATCACGTACCACTTGCGCAAAAAGATTCCTAAATACACTGAATGGTACCAGGTAAACCATGCTCCCACCTGCCTTTAACGAAGCAACACTCTTCTCGATAAACGCATAATAATAGTCGAATCTTCCCCTAGAACAAGAAACAAAACTTTTTTTGAGCCATTCTCGTGTTTCAACGGTCAGATCATGGTATGTTATATATGGTGGATTCCCGACAATGAAATCGTAGTCTGCAGCTTTCGATTCTAGATAATCAGAATGTTCAATATTCCATTGAATATCAGATAGTCCCAATTCTTCCGCTACTGTAGTCAAATTTGCGATACACTTAAGAACGCATTGAGCATCAATTTCATAAGCCTTAATATCTCTTGTAATCCCCGTTTTAATCACATCATCTGAATAACCTTGCTTTCTGCAATCTGTGATGTATCTACGTACAATCTCTATAAGAATATCACCTTCACCGCATGAATTTTCTAATACTGTTTTTCCGTGTAGGTTTTTTGTATAGCCAACTAGGTCCAGCATAGATTTCACATATTCTTTTGGTGTAGAGATTTGACAATGATTTTGCATTTCCCATCTCTCCCGATAAAATTACATTTCTTCCATCTGTGCAAGTTTTTGACCCAAAACGCTTTCTTGTTCACTTTCAAAATACTCACGTGCTCTTACCTTGCTATTTAAGTAATATTCTTCTTCCACATATTTCAACAAAATCATCGCAAAGTAATCTAGCATCAAAACGATAAAGTCCTTCAACTTTACTATCTGATCAAAGTCCAGTGACGATACCCTGTCTACAGAATCTATACTCAATTTGCTTCCATGGCCAATTACATTTCGATTTCTCAACAGATTAACATCTACAAACTGTTCTCTGGTTTTGATGACATCGTTATATTTGATACCAATAATTTGGATAATACTTTTAAGAACCTTGGATGAAAGATTATGTTGCGTATCAATAAAATCAGAATCAGACTCGTTATCTATATCTATTTTGATATTGAACGGCCTATCTCCGGCCTTTTTTTGCTTATCTAGCAATGCAAATTCTCGTGCCAAATTTTTGCTATCCTTATCAATACACTCTCGTGCAAATCGTTTCAGCATTAATGCCTCAAAATTACCAGTAAGATTCTGTACCTTTATATTTTTATTACTGACATACTTCAGGTAACACTTACTGCTCTTTTTAATAAATCCCTCCCAATGGGCATAAAGGAGCAATATCATTGACTTCCCAACAACCTCTTTAGTATCTACAAACTTTAAAATCATGAATAGTTGAGAAATTTCTTTTTTTCGCCAAGCAAGATCAGTATCTAAAAAATCTTGAAATTCTTCAATTCGCATGTGAAAAATACTCCCTCGAAAATGAATTAAGTCCTTGGAATCTTCCAACTACTTTCACACCGCGAGCTGAAAATCTAATAAACTCCTCCTGCGAATACATCTCTTTCACAATCGTTCTTAAATTTTTTCCTTGAAGTCTATCTATATTCTCTGCTACACCGACCAAAATTGCCTCGTAACTTGCATTTGAAAATGCCCCTTCGAAGCAATCCTTCTCGGCGTTATACTTTTTGAAAATATCATTCCCCATTTTTTCTGATATGTAGTCAAACGTTTTTTTAAACAGCATAATCTCTTCATCAAGATTAAACTCGGAATCTGAAATTAACAGAGTTATTTCATGATCAAGAAACTTCGACAATTTTTCCGATGCAATATTATAGTTGTTGAAATTCACTTTATTTCGTTTCGCAATCAAATACCGAACGATAAGCTCCATGTGATACTCAACCTTATATTTATCATCTGTAATGGTTAAACACTTTTTAAAGTTCTCATACTCCTTCAGTTCGTTGATTTTATTGTAATAATCCTCATTAAGCATAATGATGAGGCAATTTCTTATTTCTTGGCTTTCTAAAGAGACACCACCAGTATTCAACCGCTGAAATAATTCATACTGGGATTCAATGCTGTTCTCAGTAAGAATAATGTTCACACCAATGCGTGCACGCTTCAGTAACCTTTTGGCATCATTAGGCATAGTGTTCCAAGTCATGCCTTCTAATGACGGAAGATACTTGGTGCCATGCAGAACCAAGAAATCATGGTTCTCCAATCCACCTACGAGTTGCAAAATCGTAGAAATTCGTTGTACCCCATCAACAACATCCCATTTCCCATCTTCTTTCTGAGCAACAAAAATCTCAGGAATGGGAATTCCAATTAAAATTGATTCAATAAACCTATTTTTATGTTCCTCATCCCATCTATATAATCTCTGATAAGCAGGTGTTAACTTTAAATCTCCTTCTTGATAAAGGCTGATTATTTCTCCAATAGACATATCATAGCTATCAGTTTTTATATTTTTTCTCTCGGTTGCTAATTCAGCCATCAGTTTTGATTCAGACATTTTTAATCCTCATTTCTTCCAGATTTTTTGAATTCTTTTGATTTTATCTTTTGTCACCATTTTCCAATTCAGTCGTTTCTCTTTCTTAATTCTGTCTTCCCTCACAGCAATCTATTTCGAAATTCGTTCATTGAACTCTATCAACTTCGGTAAGCCTAGCAAGACCGGCACTTCCCACCATAGAATCTATTATTTTGACATATAAAAACGTTCAAAATCCTACTTCACCGAAGCCGCCGCGATGCGGTCAGCTGCTTTTTTCACCATTTCATTAGCGGAGTCCGTTGTCAGAATCGAAAAGAGTCGGTACTTATCGCCGTACTTCATCACATAGCCTTTTCCGTAAACGGGAACGGCAAATCCGTCAACGAAGAAAATGGCACGGACGGTATCTGGCTTTCCGTTTCCATCGCCAAGCTGCTGGCATTTTTCGTGACAGTTTCCTTCTGGATCAGCTGCCGCAAAGAATATCATTACGCCTAAAGAAATATTTCCTTTTTCAGCCAGGGCATCCTTGAATACGTGATCCTGAATCTCTTTGCGTGGGAGATGCATCTTCCATTGTCAGATGAGAGCTAAGCCACCGGCTCCAACGCATTGTAAAGTGATTGGCATGAGTTTCCTGCACATACTGATAGAACTTTGCAATCATAGCTGCTTTCTCATGATAATAAGCGGCTTTCCATTGATTCGGTTTCGGCTTATCCATTTCATAAGCAATGTAATTTCCGCCAAGAAGATATTGGCGCGAGAGAATATCCTCCAGTGATATATCAGGATTTTTCATCATATCATACATGGCCATATAAATCGTAGTACGTCCTTTGCCCGCCCGGCAGTGGAAGTGCAACCATGCATGATCGGGCAGTGTGCGTATGAAGGAGATGAAGTCATCAATGTTTTCAGGCGATGGCCAAATATGATCTGTTGCCGCAATGCGGTAATAATACAGACCATTTTGTTCCACCAGCTGCCTTTCACTCATAACCGAACTAATCTTCATAGGTTTAGGATCAATCGACTTCTTCTCTTCATCGAGCATCGTCACAATGAGATTTTTCCCCTTGGCTGCACACAAACGCCTCATCTCATCTTTTAAAACATCAGTTTTGTTCTTTCCGATGTTGCCCCAATCGCGCGCGCCGAACCAGCTGACGGCATTCCCATTAAATATACCATGCGTTTCCTGCCGTAGATCCACAATATAAATTGGCCCTTTCGCCTGCTTCTTGAGTACGGAAACCAGCTTCTTAAACTCTCCGACAGAGAACTCCGCACTGCCGGATATGTTCAGACGATCCAACCCCTTGCGCGAGGGGGTCATCGTAAATCCTTTGCCTGTTTTCTTGACATCCACATCAGAGCGGAACGCAGAATTCGCAGTACGAAATCTGCGCGGCAATTGATCCCTGTCTTTTGCATCGAGACGCCAGATATAGCCATCGTACTTTGTACGACCAGCTGCAGAAACACCCGTATGATCCGGTGCTTGCTGCAGAGAAACGCCACTTATTTCAGGTTCCGCTTCCCAGGCATTCCCTGATAATGGCATGCTTCCAAGTATTATTGCAGCCGTTATTGAGAATAATATTTTCTTTTTAAGATGCAGCATGAGTGATACACTTTCCCATGTAAGAAATAATTATAACCGGACATCGGTGATTTTTTTGGGAAAAGTTTATGATTTTCCCTGTATTTCCTGCCGATGAAATCCGGTCACAGAAAAAACAACAGGATGATGTCTACTTCACTGAAGCCGCCGCGATGCGGTCAGCCGCTTTTTTCACCATTTCATTGGCGGAGTCCGTTGTCAGAACGGAAAAAAGACGGTACTTATCGCCGTACTTCATCACGTAGCCTTTTCCGTAAACGGGAACGGCAAATCCGTCGATGAAGAAAACGGCACGCACGCCGCTTGTATAAATACGGGGTCTGTCCTGTGCGCGGTGAATCTGCTCCACATTCAGGAAACTGACGCCAAGCATGTTGAAGGGAATTTTGGGATCCGTCTCAGGCTTTTCATTGATCCGCTTCGCCATTTCCAGAAACATACCATTCAATACGTTTTCCATGCCCAAAAGAGCCACGTTGCAGCCATACAGTTCGGAAACCGATTTCCCCGACAGACGTGGCGCGTCAAAAGCGTCTTTCATGGCTTCTTTACCGACCACAGGAGCAAATTCGCAGTTCATGACAAAAGCGGGCACGCTGTTTCCTTCATCCGTCACGGTAAGCAGTCCGAATTTTCCATCCTTCCCAAGAGGAGTAAAATCGGTATTCTTTGGAAGCTTCACTTTTTGAAAGAAAGATTTCGCGTCTTCCTGCACAATACCGTTCCATACAGCGGAAACGATATTATCATCTTTAGGAATATTTATGCTTGAAATCGGCGGAAAGCCTGCCGTGTCTCCCATATTGTCTGTCATATCGGCAGCTCCCGCACACGTTGTCGTCATGGCACAAAGAATCGAAGCCGCCAGCATTATTTTCATCTTCATCATTTCATCTCCCGTGCCGCTTTTTCCACATAAGGCACAAAGTATGCCCCTGATTTCTGATCACTTGCAAAGAGTATGTATGTCGTACTGTCACCATCTTCCAAGATGAGCCCTTCCGCAAAAAAGGGGATCAGGCAGCCGCCAGTGTATAATCCGGCTTTCACCTTTGCCAGCCGGTACGCTTTCCCCCCGCGGGATTTCTTTTCTTTCCAGCGGGTCTCACCGCTCACATACAGACGGATTCCCCTTTTTTCCAGAAATTGTTTATACGGCTCTCCGATTTCAGCTTCTTTCCACATTTTGCCTGCAAACGGTATGGCAGCGTTCTTTTTATCAGATACTGCCTGTTTCGCTGCAGTTCTGCCCGCCGTGCCTGTCATTTCTTTTCCCATCAGTTTCACGAAGGGTGATAAACCGTTCTTTTCTTTCTCCGGATTCTTATGATCCACGGAAAAAGAGAGCACGAGGGATTCGTAAAAAGCTTCCGGCGTGTTTGCCCGAAGCTGGTATACCCGCAGCTCTTCCAAGGTTTCCGCCGCCAGACGGGATACATGCGGTGCCAGTTTGGATGTCAGGTAAACAGATGCCAGGCTGTCAGCACCGCCGATAATGCCGATAGCAGCTGCCTGCGGTTTTGACTCCTTTTCAACTGCTTCGTGTTCCGCCCAGTCTTTCATCTGCTTTCCGAAATACGTCTGACTCCCGTCAAGAACATCGACAGTGTCTCCAAAATCCAGAACCTGTCCTTTCGGAAGAGTGAGTGTATCTGCTGAAGCGGAAAAAGTGAGTAAAACGGCCATGCCGATCGCTGCGCATATTGTTTTCATAGTGACCTCGTTCCTTTTATATTTCTTTAATTATAGCAGAAACGGACGTCTGTTATTCTATTATTTTACTTTTTTTATTGTGTCTTTTACAACGAAATGTCCGGATGGGTGAAGCAAAAGATCTCGTATAGAATCCCTATCACCGAAGGTCTGCAGATAATCCCTGACTGACAGGCTTTTTAAATTCATTTTTGATCCGGCTTTCGGCATATGCTATTGTGTCGGATTTTTTGTATCCGCAATCAATTCCCTTATGATTCTACGCTTGTCTTTCGCAGCGCAAACATAGCATAAGAAGAAATACTTTACAATTTCCATACCGACCGCTTTATCCTGAATCGTTTCACCGATTTATAACATACAAAAAGATCAGAACACATCCAAGAATGAACACGTCTGACCTTTTACTATTGCATATTTTATGATCCTATGGAATAGGAATGAACAAATTCCCTATCCTACAAGCCAGGTTCTCTTCGTCCCAAAATTACAACCCCTGCTTGAAGAATTTCCTGAAAGCAGATACCTCCGCATGGGACTGCGTGACAGATACGGCATACTTGCTTCCGCGTTTGATTCCCGGTTCATAGGTAATCGGTTCAAACTGGAACGTAACATCCGGCTTGGATGCGGTGCAGTACCCCACCAGGGTGGACTTAATCTGTCCGCCATTCTCTTTATTGAACACAACCGGCTCCTCATGCCCTTTCAACTCTGCGTCCACAGGCACCACGACCACTTCCCCCGGTTTATATCCTACGATGAAATTACTGTGCGTCGTGACTTTAACAACGACTGCATCCGTAAAATCCTCCATATGGCAGTATATCAGCGTATACTGATCCCCTTCCGGTACACACTCGTTGAAAAGCTCTCTCATCCTCGCCTTATTTCTTGCATTTTCCTCATCTGTCGCACCGGTCAGAAGCTTCTTAACGATATCCATCAATCCCATAATAATCTCCTCGTCTAAAACAATATAAATTTAATTACACTTCATGATTTCTATTTTATCATACATGACAAACAATTTAACCGGAAATAGCATCTCACATTCGCAAAAATAAGTCCCAAACTTTGTTACATAAAATGAATAGATTCCCCACCGGTTTTTCAGTTTTATAATTCCACCCTCCAGTTGAAAATATATTACCTATAGTAATTATCTCAATAGTCATGTAAAGTATTGGATTTTCATCTTAACTATATTTTATAAAAATGACCATTAATATATTTATACCCTCGATAATCAAAAATTTCATAACCTATACTATTTCTATTTTTAGGTGCTGAATTACCAATAATTATTAAATATTCTTCCTTATCATTAGGATAATTCTCCAACCATTTTTTCATATACTTTGCAATAAATCCCAATTTGTTTATTTCCATCTCTTCTCTACAATCACAATAATTATAAGAAATTACGACTTTTAACGGACAACGTACATGCAGTAACTTAATGACCTCATCCATCCAATCATGCTTACTGTTCTCATGTTCAACTGCAATTGCAAGTTCCCAAAAATGCCTATTAAGCCCCACTTCTCGTGCTTCTTCTTCAGAAATTTCCGTATATCTATGTTTATAACCTATGGAATCTATTCTAAGATACTCATGTTGTGGTATTAAGCCATCTTCCGACTCTATAATTCTATCAACAATACCTTTGTTTACTAATTCCGTAAAAGCCGATTCACATTCTCTATAAATTTTTTTGTATGTCCATCCTACCTGATCCAAATGTTTTTTTATCTGTTCATTAGTTGCAATATTCTCTTCTCTCATTGCTGCAATAAATTTCTCATAAAATTCTTTTGCATTCATTTATCTACTCCGCACAAACTATGGTAGTGTCAATACTTTTTCGCAAATTCAGAAATGCCATCGGTAATGAATATATCAACAGGTACTTTCCTGTTCGAAACTCCTCTCCTTTTCCTGTTCAAACAAGTGTTCCATGTTGAGGTAGCGGTTCTTTTCCCAGTATGTTCCGGCAACATAACAAAGTCTAGCGCAGACGAACATCAGGGCACTTTGACCATCCGAAAAAACACCGATTGCCCAGATTCTTCTTTTGATCTCACGGTTCACCCACTCAATCAGATTGGTCGTTCGGATCCTATTCCAATGTTGGGCAGGGTAGTCCATGTAGGTCAGCGTTTCATCAATCCCGGTTTCTATCTTTTTTGCGGCAGCAGTGAACTTCATTTCCCGAAGCTGCTTCACCACAGCCTGTGCTTTTATACGAGCAGCATTCTTGTTTTCCTGGGCGTGGATAGCCTTGAGCATCCTGTTTACCACCGTATCTTTCCGCATGGGATGACAGAAAATACATTGCGGGAAAAGTGTACTGTGCAACGCTGTTTCGGACAAGATCTTTAAGATTGTCCTTTATAAGAGTTTTATTCAACCGTATAATGTTATCAGACATAGTTTTTGCATCCTTGGGATATTGGTTATGGTGACTTAATTGTACCAAGGGCAAAGACCTATGTCTATTTAATTGAATTTGCAAAACTTATTATACGTTATCGACAAATTCAAAGGATATTTTAGGTAGACTTGATAAATTACAAGAAAAAAAGAATACCCTCATGCAAGAGTATTCTTCCTCAAAATCTACTATGGACGAGCTTTACAAGATACGCAAAAACTATGGAATCTATATGGGTAAGGAGATGGAGACATAAAATTATTTTAAATAATTATTTTGAAAAAATCTTATTTTACCAATTAATTTATCCTTGTTAGATATAACATGTAGGGATTTCACTTTACTTCTAATTTCTACTAATAAATCTAAAACCCCTTCTGATGTAACATTAGATTCAATATATCCTATCATTTCTATAAACTTCTTCTGGCATAAAGAAAATTGTAACTTACTCCTTATTGATTCATCCATAAAAGAAGTTAATGCAATAAATGATTGCTTTGCATCAAAATTTTTAATTAATTCAGTATAAATAGGATTTGCATCCCATGCTTCTCCACTCCCATTAGTCAAAAATACAGATACTATTACTTTGACATATTGGAAATTCATTTGTGGAGGAATAGTACCATGATCACCTACTACAGCACGCAATTGTCTTGCAAATGAAGGTTCATTATAAAAATTATTGAAACTATTGTGAGCCATCATTAAATTTTCTAAAGACATTTTAATTATAGGAGTTTTTACTGTATCTGGTAAATAAGACATTCCTCCCACAACTTCTAAGAACCTCTTTGCTTCATTTTTAGTTTGGTTATCTCCATTTGCCAAAAATGTTGCATATCTAATACCAAAATCTGATTTTACTTCTTCAGATATTATTTGCCATAATTCAGGAGCTAAATTATTTATGTTACTTCTTGTCTGCTGACTTGTTCTTTCATCAATGTATATACCAAAAAACCCTTTGCCAATGCATCGGCTTTTTCAATACTTAATTCAGTAAAAAATGGAATTATCATTGAAGCTTGCACATCATCAATCACTTCGGACTTAATATTTGCTAACAATTGGCCTATTTTAACTTGTATACTTGATGGTGGGGTTGCGATCACTTCTTTAATACATATTTCTAACCACGAAATTAAATTTAGCCCTGTTAATTCTGCTTGATTAGGATGTGCTGCACTTGCCCAATTCCTCATATATCGTATGAAGTCTAAATGCTTATATCCTATTTGTGTAATCAAGCCAATTTCCAATGCCCCCTTAATTAAATCAAAATCATCTAACTTCAATAAGTCTTCTGCTGAAGTAAATTGTTTTCTTCTCTCATCACTTATTACAACATCATAGAAATACTTAATATCTCCATTTATAACTCTAATCCTTAATTGTTTAATTGTTTCATCCCATAAATAATTTAATGCTGCATCAAATAGCCCCGTCGATACTGCAACAAAAAATTTGGACAAATAATATGATTCCCTAATCAATTCATTATTCATCTTATCAATAACAAACGGAAGATTTGCTATTGCGATTTTCCGTTCATCTAATGAAGATAAAACATTTTCTGTTGGTAACCCCACCGCTTGTAAAACTGATAAATACATATTATTTGAATCTTGTATAATTTGTGTTATCTCATTCTGATTGTTCCTAATTGATAATCCAGTTTCCATAAAATTTCCCTTCCTTATTAAATTACTTTTAGTAGTATAGATATTAAAGATAAGCATCTTTTATAAAAATATTCATAATGTAAATCATTTGAAATATCCGTTTTATTTTTCTCATGATGTCTTATACGATAGTTATTTCCAATATCCGTCAAAGTTTTGAATTCAACATCAAACATCATTTTGATATTTTGATTACCAAAGCTTATATCTTTAATAATTTTTTCTGCTGATTTTTTCTTATTAAAAGTAGGATAATAGTAAGTTTTAATTCTTTCAAAAGCATCCCATATTTTTTCAACAGCATAAGAGTACTTCCCTTTTCTATACAAGTCATCAGCCGTTGTAATTAACTCTTCAATACCTGTTTCACCAATTTTTATAGAAGAATCAAGTTCTATTGCTTTATTATTGATTGAATGTATTTCTCCACTCTTAAGCTCTATACTAATATCATTTAATTTAAAGATAGTATTTATTTCTTTTTCAAATTTCTCAGATTCAGTAATGTGACTACTAAAACTTTCAATAACATCAAATATAGTTAATGGTGAAGTTCCCTCCTGAAAATCCTTAAACGCTTTTATTTCAGCAAGATCTTTACCAACATAATGTTTCGGTATATAAAATTTATTAATATCTTCTAAAACATACTCGCTACTATTTTTTGTATAATTCCAGTTGGTTTCATCAGTTAAATAAAATACTTCATCATACTCATTCATCACCTTAAAAAGTTGATATCTCACCACATTAGGAAGCTTAACACTAATTTTTTTATTTGTTATTAGATGTTTATTTCTTTCAGAGAAAGGAATATACATATCTGGCCTCACTCTATATATTTTCCAGCTAAAGATATCTCTTCCGGACAATTTGCTTGTGGCAACTATCTCATAACCATCTTCTTTTAGTAAAGCATTTATTCTTTCTAAATATCTTTCCCAAGCTCCATTTTCATCCCTCACTTCTGGATGAAATACTTCGCAAATAAAATTAAGCAAAATATTATCTTCACCATCAAACAGTTGAAATCTTTCGTCCTCGAATATCCAATCGTCTGGATAATCGCCATTATTTGTATGCATTATAATTTCTTCTTCTGCATTATCAACTCTTGAATCTCTACTTTCCCAATCTGCTAAGTTATATAATCTTTTCAAAAATTCGACAATATCAAATCGACCATAATAAGGGTAAAATATATTTTCTGTTATTAACCAATTATCTTCGGTTATTCCTTTTTTGAATAAGTCAAAAATATCTCGTCTTGTAACACCTGTAATTTTATTCAAAGCATAACCTCCTCATATTAAATTTCCACACATTCTACTATTTCCTCAATATCACAATCCAAAGCATTGCAAATTCTAAGCAAAACATCCGTAGTTACATTTTGCCCATTTTTTATTTTATAGAATGTGCTTTTACTTACTTTTGCTTTTTCCATCAATTCATTATTTGTCATATCTAAATCAATCAGTTTTTTGAACAATCTTTTATAACTAAAAATCCTCATTCTTCCCCTCCGTTCAAAAAAACTTTTTTATTATATTGTACTATAAAATATCCTTTTTTAATAAACATATTCTCTTTATTCGAACTCACACGCATAAAGAGAATTCCAGAGGACCATCCATAAGCATGGCCTCTACAGGAATTCCTTTATCTTAATCCATTTGCAGCGCTTTTATTCTTTTCCTTTTGACAGCAGACAGACTGTCTCCACATGCATGGTCTGGGGGAACATGTCCACCGGCTGAATCTTTTTGATTTCATAGCCTTCCGATTTTAAAATCTTCGCATCTCTGGCAAAGGTGGCGGGGTTGCAGGAAACGTAGACGATGCGCTTGGGATTCATGCCTGCCGCCGCCTTTAATACTTCTTCGCTGCAGCCTGCTCTGACGGGATCCATGACGATCACATCAGGAACCAGTCCTTTCCGGTAAAGCTGCGGCATAAATTTTCCTGCGTCGGCCGGGTAAAATTCCGTATTTTCCATATGGTTCTTTTTCGCATTCTTTTTGGCGTCTTCTATGGCGGGCTTTACGATTTCTATGCCGATGACCCGCTTTGCTTTTTTCGCCAGGCAGAGGGAAATAGTTCCCGTGCCGCAGTAAGCGTCTATGACGGTTTCTCCGCCTTTCAGATCGGCGTATTCCAATGCTTTCTCATAGAGAATTTCCGCCTGCTCTTTATGCACCTGAAAGAAGGAGTACGGGGATACTTCAAATCGCAGTCCGCAAAGGGAGGCAGTGAGCGTTTCTCCGCCCCAGAGGTGTCGGATTTTCTCGCCCAGTATCGTATTTCCCGTCTTGGGCTGGATATTGTGCCAGAGGGAAACAACTTCGGGCAGTTCCTTTTGTATTTCTTCTATCCACCGCTTTTCTTCCGGAAGGGTTTCGGAAGCGGTCACAAGGACAACCATCACTTTTCCGTCATCGCCCACACGTCCCATCACATGGCGCAGGCTTCCTTTCCGTGTCTTTTCATCATAGACGGAAATTCTGTACTTCTCTATAAACCGCCGGGCAAATTGAAGCAGGCGGTTATTTTCTTCTTTCTGGATAGCACAGGAGGAAACCGGTATGATGTCATGGCTTCCTTGCCGGTAGCAGCCGAGCGCCGCTTTCCCCTTTACAAGGCCTGCCGGTACAGCCATTTTATTTCTGTACGCGAAAGGATGTGCCGCCGGAAGCACAGGCTTCACCAGATTCCCTGATTCTCCGGCGATACGCTCTATCACATCTTTTACACGGCGGTATTTCATATCGAGCTGCCCCTCATAGGTGAGATGGGAAAGCTGGCAGCCGCCACAGTGTTCATAAACGGAACATTCCGGCACCATGCGGAAAGGGGATTCCTGCTCTATGGAAAGCAATTTCCCCAGAGCATAAGATTTTTTCAATAGAGTGATTTTCGCGGTGACCGTTTCTCCGGGAAGCGCCCCGGGAACAAATACAGTGAATCCGTCTACACTCCCGATCCCTTCCCCGTGGACACCCAGATCCCTGATTGCCACCGTGTATGCTTCATGGATTCTAACCTGCGCCGGATCGTATTTCATCCTGGCGTCTCCTGATTTCCTGTTTTTCATAATGCCAGATCCGCCACTTCCCTATACCTGTATCCAATCCGATGTACGGCGTCTTCCGCCTTGTCCCTGTCCGCTGTCCGATGGACGAATATGACATATTCATCACATTCCACATCTATAAAGCCCAGCTGAAATCCTTTCCTGCGCAGGGCATTGTCATAGTCGGCAAAAACAGAAGGGGCGGAAATTGACTTGTTTCCATATGTTCTGAAATCCGGCAGGTTGGCAGACACGCCGAAATTTTTTGTAAGCGCGCTTTCGATCCGCCATTCCAGGGTTTCCACCTCCTGCTTCCAGTCAAGTCCCATCAGGAAAAAAATATGGGCTTCCTCATCCATGTACTCCATCACATAGAACAGCGTGCTGCCATACTCCCCATCTTCTCCCGCACCTGAATAGTCTTTCAATGTCTCAAAAAAAGATGCCAGCGTCTTCTGCATTTCTTCCGCCAGACAAAGTTCTGCCAGCGTCGTATACCCTTTTCTTTCCGTTTCCGAAATAAGAGGATAGTCTTCCTCTGTCCCAATTTCTTCCTGCGCTTCCATCCGCACCGGATTCGGTTTGACCAGCCGCCTCGACCAGGGAAGTCCGGTGAAGGTGCTTTTCAAATACAGGTATATCAGCGTCCCTCCGCCGATCAGCACCCACTTCGCTTTGGGAAATCCGATGGTGAACCAGACCGCAAAAGCAAAACACCACGCAATAATAAGAATAGCGTAAAATATTTTTTCTCTTCGTGCAATCCGATGGTACTCTTCTTCTGTCATGATTCCCTCCATGCCCTATCTATACTCGGCCTTATCCACTGCGGCTGTTTTCCTGATCCTGACTTTTACTCCATTCCATTATACATGAGGAATGAAATATAAAAAACGCGTACCGATTCACCTGTAAAACATTTCACGAGCAATCTTCCCCGGATCCATAAAGCGAAAAAGAATGGCCGCATCTTTTCAGGCACGGCATATCAAGTCAAAAAACTTCTCACCGTTCTTTACAAAAAGAGTTTCTTTCTTCTATTTCTGCCGGAAATGTTCAGCGTCATATTCCCAGCTCCTGTTCTATTCGGAATCACATCTTGCTCGCGAAATACGCCGCTTGCTGCCTGCCATTATTTCATTTATACTGAGGACATTCAATATTTCCAAGAATACAGGATGAACATATGCTGAATAAAAAAGTAAAGTGCCTCTTCCAAAATACACTTTATTTTTTTATTTTATATTCGATTCATCTCGTCTAAGGTAAGGGCAAAACTGCCGGCAAAGTGTTCCAGAAACCAGTCCACTTCTTTCAGGTGCAGATTTTTTAATTTATTTTCCGTTGTGCGGAACGCTTCTTCAAATTCGCTGTTCCTCGCCTGTATTTCTTCAGCGCATTTCAGGTATGCCGACAACGTGTCCGCCGCTTTTGCAAGCGGCCATAAAGGATCGTTTTCCATGTCTAAAATATAGGGGCGGTAGGTGTCTTTCAATTCATCGGGAAGCGTTTCCAAAAGGCGCCTTCTTGCTTTATCTTCTATTTCTTTATATTTGTCATGCAGATCCTCTGTAAAGTATTTCACGGGGGTAGGCATGTCGCCGGTAAAGACCTCCCCTGCATCATGATAAACGGCCAGCATGGCGCAATGCTCCGCATCGCAGGGTTCATGAAAAATTTTTTCACGGATCACTGCAAGTCCGTGGGCAATCATGACGGTCTGCAAGGTATGCTCCGCGTCATTTTCCGGAAAAGAATTCCGCATAAGTCCCCAGCGCTGTATATATTTCATTCTTGCGAGGTACGCAAAAAAAGTGTGCATTATTAGCCTCCATGTGTCTTACAGAACCAGAAATGACGAACGGGGCCGCTGCCCTGTCCGATGGTTTCGTCTTTTGCCGCCTCGATAGCGCCGGTAAGATACGCTTTCGCTTCAGCAACAGCCTCCGGCAGCGTTTTCCCTTCCGCCAGTTTGACCGCAAGCGCTGCGGAAAGCGTGCATCCCGTACCGTGGGTGTTTTTCGTTTTAATCCGCTTTCCTTCATAACGATAAAATTGTTTCCCGTCAAAAAGGATATCTACCGCATCATGAACCCGGTGCCCGCCTTTCACCAGAACCGCACGACAGCCGTATTCCATCATTCTTTCCGCCGCGTTTTCCATATCCTTTTCCGTTTTTATTTCCAATCCCGATAATACTTCCGCCTCGGGAATGTTCGGCGTGATGAGATCCGCTTCAGGAATCAAAATATCTTTATATGTTTCAATGGCTTCTTTTTCCAAAAGGACGGCGCCTGTGGTGGCAACCATGACAGGATCAACGACAATTGCCGGTCCTTTGTGTCCGCGGAGAAATTCCGCCACTGCCGAAACGATGGCAGGGGTGCTGAGCATGCCCGTTTTGACTCCGTCTGGAGGAATATCGCTGTATACCGCTTCCAGCTGGGCGGTCACCATCTCCACAGGGGTATTTACCACCATGGAAACACCGGTCGTATTTTGCGCGGTGAGTGTGCAGATGCAGCTCATGCCATAGGCGCCAAGAGCAGCAAAGGTTTTTAAATCCGCCTGTATTCCCGCACCGCCGGAGGAGTCTGAACCAGCAACAGTAAGCAGTTTCTTCATCAGTCTTCCTTTTTCAATTTTTTCAAAGCCGGAGTGAAATAGGCAATGAGTTTTCCCTGTTTCCACGCCATATCATAGTCAACAACGGAGATGGATGCCAAATCGGGCTGAATGCCCGCCCCTGCCGCTTCAAGAAGGTAGGACTGGAGGAAAGGATGGTGTCCCACTAAGGCCAGCGGTCCTCCGTCGGTCATGAGATGATTCTCAATCCGCCTGAAATCCCCCTGTAAAAGTTCTTCCGTCAGGTGGAGCCCTTCGGCAAAACATTCTTCCGATAAGATCCTCGCCGTCTGGCGGGTACGCATGAAAGGGCTTGCGAAAATGCGGAGCGGCCGGTCTTTCAAAAATCGGGCAAGCATGCGCGATGTGGTCCGCACCTGTTTCTTTCCTTCTTTTGTCAGCCGTCTTTCTCTGTTCGGCACATCTTCTGTCTGGGGAATAGCTTCCCCATGCCGCATAAGAATTAAGTACATCGCTGCCTCCTTATTCCGATTGATTATCTGATTCTTTACCATTCTTATCCATATCAGCAGCGGTAAAGAATCTTTTTTCATTATACTGGTCTTTTTCGTCTTTGCTGGTCGCGTATTTCACAGATAAATTTTTCCCGACGGTTGTAAATATCTGTTCCACAGGCCCGCCATTGGCAAGAACTCTGGAAACAGCAGCACGTCCGTCCTTCACCCTGACAAGTGCCGTAATTTCATTCTTCATGGCTGTTTTTGTTTTTCCATTGTCTTCAGGCACCTGTACCCGTTCGGAAAGTTCCACGACGGACAGTTTCTTCAGCTGCTCCGGCGCCATGTACATGCGGTCTGCCGGAAAATTGAAATATACGGTGCCATCCATGATGCGGAGTGCCCGCGTTTTGATATAACTTCCGCTGGGCTGGGCAGGCTGGGCATGATCAAGGATAAGCGCTCCCTTCTGCCCCTTACGGATCACCAGGTAAATCGTTTCTCCTGTTTCCGGTTCCCGCTCTCCTTCCCACTTCGTTTCTGTTATGGGTACGTTCACCACTATGTAATTCCTGTCATAAAAGTTCCCATGGAATTCGATCGCCGCCGGCACCTCATATTCCTCTCCGTCAAGAAGGGTGGAACGGTAATCCGCCCTTGTCCATACCAAAAAGGCAAGTTCAAAAACGGCAGTGATCAGGACGAGAAGCAAACTGTACTTTCTATTCACGGCGTTCCCCTCCTTCCTCCGTTTTCCTTTCCGGCCCCGTTTCCGTCAGATCGGACAATAACGCCGATTGATCCGCAGGTGCTGCCGGCTGCCGATCCCGTCGTACAGTCTTCCTTCCCGGTTTCCGCCTTATCTTCTTCACGGCATGGGGAAGGAAAGTCAGGCAGCACACAATGATAGCAGCCGCGCCGATGACGAGGAAAAATATTCCTCTTTGTCCGAAGGAAAGCGCCGCATCAAGAACACGCACAGCACCTGCCGCAGCCAGAAGACATCCGCCGACCCATTTCAGCAGGTTGGAATCGCTCCGATACCCTTTCCCAATGACCGCCACGGCAAGGAACGCGGTAAAAACGGATACAAAGATGGCGGAAGACACACCGGTTGTTTCAAAAACGGCAAGAGATGCCGCCACAAGCATAACAAAAGGCGTAAGCCCTCCGAGGGCAGCCAGGCGGTTCCGTTTGACACCCATCCGAGTAAGCAGGACAGCGTCAATAGCAAGAATAACAAAAAACAAAACCCATAAGATCCAGTTTCCTGAAACGCCTGTCCATACAGAGCTCCATGAGCCTTCCAGAAGGACGCTGAATACGGCTACGCCGCCAAAGATACGAAGCGCTTCCGCCGCTGCGCCCCAGGAAGAAAGCATACTGCCCGCCATCCAGGTAAGCGCCGCCGCAAGAGCAAAAAACATCGTCTGCCATAAAAGGTTGGACGCCGTCCAGTAAATAAGGAGAAGTACGCAGACTGCCCAAAACCATGAGTAACAGACGACCGCTTTATGACGCCGTTCTCCCAGAAGCCGCACCAGGAGGGGAAGCGCCAAAACAAGAAACACCCATGCCGCCGCTTCCGGCCATCCCCGGTACGGTGATAAACGGTACACAAGAACAGACGACGCCATATAGACCATACCGAGTCCTGCTGTAGGAAACGCCCAGCTCATCAGAAGAAGGAATACGCAGGACACCGCTGCAAGAACAAACCAATCCCCGACAGCTTGAAAGACTCATTTACCATCCATACGGCACACAAGACCGCCACGCCATGAAAAACACCGGCCGCCTCCCGAATAACATCAGGTACGCGGTGGCGGTAAGAAACGGAAGGAAGAAGAGAAGACAGATCTTTTCCCTTATTTCCCGCCGCGGTATTTTCTTCGCTTCCGCTTCCGGCAGAAACCGTTCCCCCTGTTTCCCCGGAAAGCAGCTCTGCTGTGTTTTCAGCTTCTTCTAAGCGGACGCTTTCTGCCGGAATTTGATCCATCACAGGACGATCCTGCCACAAAATCGCCGCAATAATAAGAATGGACAGCACCAAAGGCACAAGGGCCATCATAAACTGCTCATCCTGAGAAAGACCGTTCCATACGCCGGCGCAGATGAAAATCAGACCAGTGAGGAAACATACAGCAGCCAGCACGAAAAGCCCTTCGCCATGAGAATGGCGTTGTTCATTCCTGTATAAAGAAATAAGAGAATCTCCCGCTTCACGGGTAATAATTTCTTCCTTCACCCAACGGGGTATTTCTTTTTTCAGCCATTTAAAGTGAGTCATAACTTAACTCCCGCCTGTCAATAAAAAAGCAGTGATGAAAAGAATTTCGTTTCCACCACCGCCGAATCTTAAATTATTTTACGATAAGCACGGGATACTTGCCCCGGCTTACGATATAGCTGGAAACCGATCCCATGAAAATGCCCTTCAGCGGACCGAGTCCCCTGCTTCCCATGACGATGAGGTCGCACCCTTTATCTTCAGCAATACTGAGAATGACCGGTCCGGGCGAACCAATTTCAAAAACCGTTTCATGCGCCACGCCTTCAGGAACCATAGCGGCAGCTTCTTTCAAATCGCGGCGGCAGTGCGCTTCCAGATCCTCTGAAAGCTTGGAAGTAAGGCAGCCTTCCGCAATGGATACCTGGTCAAAATTGCTCATGGCGGAAACCATATTGCACACGGACACGATGTAAAGCTTCGTACCCTCGCCGGCAGCCGCCAGATCCGCAGCTTGCGCCATCGCCTTTTTCGCGTGGGCAGAACCATCATAAGGAACAAGAATATTCTTATACTTCAACATAGAAACCCCGCCTCTCTTTTCTTTTGAAGGATTTTATTTTTTTCATTATACCATGAATATTCCTGACTGCGTATTTCTTTTTATTCATTTCTCTTATAAAGAAAATACATCAGACTCCGGTTTCCGGTCTGTGCTGTGATAAGGAATAATTTTTCTGAAATGATTTTTCCCGGCAAGCTCCCACATTTCCTTTTCCGTCATATGGTTCGGCCAGAGGACAAGTTCCGCCCTGCCGCTTTCATAATAATCTTTCGCTTTGCCGTAGCCGTGGATGCTGCCTGTCATGAGCAGCGAAAGTTCAGGATGCCGGTCGATGAGTTCTCTGCTCTCCGACCGTGACAGCTGGGCATCGGTAAGGAAATAAACCCCATTGTCATGAATCGTTTTTCCGTCCCATAAGGAAAACGTTTCATGGGGAAGGGCAAGCACTTCCCGGCGGGCGAAGTATTTCCTCCGCCCCAGACGCAGCCATTCGTCATAAAGTCCGGGAGCCATATGCACGGGAATCTCCATACTTCCTTTATTACGGAAATATGCCGCGATGGAAAGCCCCCTGCCGAAATGCGGCACAGGAAGAAGAAGCGGTTTCCCCCGCCACACCAATTCCAAAATTTTATCAAGAACCGACCGGCGCATATCTGCCCCCGTACGATCACCCGGATATGCTGCATCAAGGACGGCCACATCCGCCGTTTTCCCTTCCGCATCATCACAGACATAAAAAGGGTCATCGCTTCGGTAATCCCCCGAAAAGAACAATTTTTTCCCTTCACAGGAAATATCGTACCACACGGAACCGGCACAATGGCCGCTCCGCCCCCAGCGGAAACTGAAATCCCGTTCTAATTCCAGTTCGGGCGCTGTCGAATCAAGAATCATCGTGTTCCCCGGTTTTTCTTTCATCTGCCGGTATGTCTGGTTCGTCAGAAGCACGGATCCCGCAAAGCCGAGAGACTCGAAATATCCGATCGCCCCCGTATGATCCCGGTGCGAATGGGTGATGAAAAGGTATTCTGCTCTTGCCGCCTGCTCCGCTGTGAGATCAGGTACCCGGTCCAGTCCGTCCGTCGAAGTTCCCGCATCCACGATAAAAGCGTGGCGCCCTCCTTCAACAAAAAAGCAGCTGCGTCCAAAATCACCGCAGCCGCCTGCAATTGTTATCTGCATATCCATCTCCATTGACGTTATTCTTCAGTTAATCACCACGCATGGCTGCACCCAATATACCATATTTCAAAAAAAGCCGCAAAACTATCTTGAGCCTGCCGCGATAAGGGCGCAGATCACACCGGCAATGGCAAAAATGATGTATGCCGCGCGTTCATAATTAAAACCGCCGCTTTCTTCATCAGCATCACTGCGCGTTTCTTCTTCCATCATGGGCGCTTTTATTCTTTCGTGAATTGCCGGCGGAATCAGGCCGCTGTAAAAACGGTTCAGGTACCTGATGTACCCGTTCATTTCTCTGGTAAAAAACCAAAAGGACGGCGCCGATAAAGATATTTCATTCCGTATGGCGATCGTGGAAAGGCATTCGTCAACAATACATTTCATAACCCGTTCCGGCGTGTCTTCCCTTTCTTCATACCTCCGTGAGATACTGTCAAAAAGTTCGATAGTCTTCCGCATGCCGCGCTCATCATAGCGTCTCTGCAGATCAGGCGGCAGAAACTTTCGTTCCGCGCCATGGCCGGGCGCTGTTTCCCGTTCCATAAACAGGGAGAATTTCTTTTCCACTTTTTCAAAACCGCGGAACAAATCCAAGAGCGGCGCATAGGTTTCTGCATATCCGGCAAGGACATACTTCGCCACATAGATACGGAGCAGGATATAATCCGTAAGGAAAGCGGCCGCCTTCGGCTTCTCCGCCTGACCCATATCCATACGGTTCACTTCGAGGAATCGGATAAATACGCGGTGGATGCTGTAGCTCCCTTTCGGCTCGGTCGTATAGGAAAAGAAAGCGCGCCGGGCTGCCCGGACACCCATGCTTTCAAGATATTCTTTTCTTCCCACGATCCGCCTCCTCTTTTACCGCGTGCCATCAGCAGCGGATTACCGCCGGTTTTCAATTTTTCCGCCGCTGAACCACCGATTCCTTTCCCCGGGAACCATGCAGGAGAGATTCTTCCGTACAGCGCTTCCCGCTTCAATTCACCAGGGGAGAATGGGGAGACCTCTCTTCTTTTCTGTATTCATCAGCAAGCGCTTCCAAAAAGGACGCCACATCCCCCTCATGGAAATCAGAAATGCCATAAACGGCACATACCGCGCCGGCAAGCATTTCCTTTGTTTCTTCGTGGGGCAGCGTCGTATTGATTTCCAATTCTACCGTGCTTCCATTGTCTACAGCAGTAATTAAAACAGTCTCTTCTTTATTTTTCATCATACACCTCGCTGACTTCATCGTACAAAAAAAGAGAGTTCCCCGCAAGAAAAATATTTTTCTGCGCCTCTCTTATAAATTCTTTCTTGCCGTATGGTTCCATCCCTTATTTGTGAGTATCTCCGCGTCTTTTCCAAGAAACGCTTTCCCCGCGTACCGATCCCCTGCCAGCTGCCAGCGGAACCATGCCGTCACATAAGCGTCCGCTTCGGCCTGCACATGGCTGTGGTCCGCACGGGAACGCCGTCCCATGACCATCGCTGTCTTTGCCTTTTGAAATATCTTCTCCATATCCGGAAGCGGTGTAATGAGACGATCATCCAGCCTGTCGCCGCTCACCATGAACCACGGCACATTGACCGCAGAAGCGTCATACTTCCAGCTGTTCATTTTTAATTTGTCCGCAAATGATTCCGTCACCGCCGAAACAGTGACGACCGTTTTAAAACGTCCGCCGCCTTTTCGGAATAAAATCGTTTTCACCGCGCCGACGCCTCCCTGGGAGTGTCCGCCGATCCCCAGATTTTCCTCATCGATCTTTTGAAAAAACACGCTTTTTCTGTCCGCCGCCAGCTTGTCCATGAGTTCCAGTCCCCATTCCGCCGAGTACCCGAGTCCCGTATTCCTGTCCGTATTGCCCACGACAATAAAGCCCCAGCTGGCAAGATGTTCAAAAATCGGCTCATCAAGATCACAGGTCGAGGTCGTCCCGTTTAAAAGAAATACCATGGGCCATTTCCGGTTTTCCGTTTCCAGCCGTTTCGGATACCACACGCGGTAAGTATAATTTCCGTACTGTTCTTCTTTTCTTGAAACGGTCTTCTTTGCCACTTCGTATATACCGAGATTGCGGTATCGCTGTTCAATCTTCCCCCGATCCGCCGTCGTTATCCAGTATTCATCAGTAATGGCCTCCGCCGCGTCCGCCGCGGAAAAAGAAAGGAGCCATACCCACACATATAAAATTATCTGCAGTTGTTTTTTTATCTTCTCCATATCCGCATTATACCAAAAATGAATAAACAATTAAATTTTATTCTTTGAAACGAACCACGAACAGGAACCGGCACCCATTACTTCGCCAGGGAAAGAAATTCTTTGCGCAAATCCCCGTCTGTCCTGAACCGTCCGGATGCGGAAATCGTCCTTGTAAGCGTCCCCGGTTTTCTGATTCCCCGTGCCGTCATACAGGAATGCTCCCCTTCCAAAAGAACGATCACATCCCCGGCACCGGTAATCCGTTCCATGACATCCCGTATATCCGCTCCTATCCGTTCCTGGATCTGGAGACGCTTAGAGACGGCATCGGCGATGCGGGCAATTTTCGACAGTCCGATGACGCGCCCTCTGGGAATATATCCCACAGCCGCCTTCATATTGTACATGAGGGCGATATGGTGCTCGCAATGGGAAAAGAGGGAAATATCTTTCACCACCACCATGTCACTTTCAGGAGAAGAAAATGTCTTATCAAAAGCTCGGGCGATTTCTTCATTGGGCACCGCCGCATAGGCCAGCTGCTCGGCCACCATTTCCGCAAAGCGGCGGGGCGTTTCCACAAGCCCTTCTCTTTCGGGATCTTCCCCGACTGCTTCTATAATCAGGCGCGCTGCCTGTTCCAATTTTTTCTGATCCATTTCAGACCCCTCTCCTGTCCGGCTCCCAGATAATTTTATGGAGCTGTACCTGCACGCAGACTTCTGCCAGTTTTTCTTTTCTCACATATTCGACCAATTCACGCGGCTCTATTTTCCCCCACACGGGACTCACATAAAACTTCGGACCGCCCCGGGGAAAATACTTCATAATGATTTCCTTCATATCCTCCAAATCCGTTTTCGAGGAGACGACGAATTTCAGAACATCGTCCTCCGTCAATTCCTTTAAGTTTGGCAGCCGCATGAAAGACTTCATTCCGCTGTCTGTGCATTTGTAATCCATCGTATAAAAAAGATTTTGGGGACGGCGCGCCAAAAGGGGAACTGCGCCGTTCGTTTCTATATTAATTTCATACCCCTCTTCCCCGAGGATGTCGCAGATTTCCTGCAGAGGCTGGAGCAGCGGTTCTCCTCCCGTAAAAGTAATCCGCTTCCAGGGATAGGAACGGATACGGCCTAAGAGTTCCTCTTTCGTAAGGAATTCTTCCGCGTCGGACTCTTTCAAAGCGTATGCCGTATCGCAGTATGTACAGCGGATATTGCAGCCGGCAAACCGGACAAATACCGCCATATACCCTGTCCGTTTTCCCTCTCCATCAATGCTGTCAAATATTTCCGCCACGGGAAACTTATTTTTCATATACCGCTGTATTTCCTTCCGTTTCCTGCACCGCCACGCGGATACAGTGGGGAATGCGGTCGCAAAGCCATTTCGCCATATTTTCCGCCGTGGGGTTCAAGCCTTCCATGATATCGTTAGCGCACCGGTGGTCAAAAAGATTAACGATATCCTTAATCTTCGTGAAATCCACCACCATGCCGTTTTCATCAAGCTTATCATTCTGCACGGTGACAGTCACGATCCAGTTGTGCCCGTGCATTGAAGTGCACTTGCTTTCATAGTTCAGACGCAGGAAGTGCGCTCCGCTGATTTCCATTCTTTTCGTTACTGTAAACATATTATCCTTTCCCTCCGTTCCACGGGTCTTCCACCCCGTTTTCAGCAAACGCTTTCGCCCTGTCTATGCAGGTCCCGCATTCGCCGCAAGGCGTGTCTCCCCCCTCATAACAGCTCCATGTCAGTTCATAGGGCGTCCCCAGTTTCAGCCCTTCCGCCACGACGCCGGTTTTATTTTTATCGGCAAAAGGAAAAACCAGATGCACCTTGCCGTATGTGCCGACAGCAACCGCTTCCCCCATGGCTTTCAGAAACTGGGGCGAGCAGTCGGCATACGCTTCTCCCGCCGCATCATCTCCATGGGCGCCGACATAAATATCCGTCTCTTCCTCTTCATAAATGCCGGCTGCCAGACTTGCCGCCACAGAAATCATGAGGCCGTTCCGAAAAGGAACATACGTAGATACCTTTCCTGCCCCCTTTTCCGCAATCTGCTCACCGTAACTTTTGTGTACAATACTCTCCGTCGAATGGGACAAAAGAGAACAATTGGAATACTGCATGATCTGCGCCAGATCAAATTCATAATGAGGCACATGATAATATGCCGCCACCGCTCTTGCGGCATCTAATTCCTTTTTATGCTTCTGTCCATAAAAAATAGAAGCAGTGCTGACATTCTCTGCTCCCAGTGCATTTACAGCCACGGAGAGACAGGTCGTCGAGTCCACACCGCCGCTGGATAATATAATTGCTTTTTTCATATTTCCTCCCATTTTTTATAGTTGGTGCTCAGAATGGACAACTGTCGGAACAAATTTCCGTTTCGTTTATTAGTTTCGTTTATTAATAGATCAACTCATTATAGCACAGGACAGAAATAAGACAAACAAATATAGTATAATAAAGCTGTATTATTAAAAGGAGGCATTATGAAGGGCGGAGACGCGGACGAATTTATCGATTATCTCATGGACGGCGGCGCCAGTGTACGCCACAAAGGATATGTCTACCATTTTTCAGGATTTGTGTACCATCCCGGCCAGCACAAGTGGCGGGTGAGCATAGAAAAATACCGCTGGACAAAAGAACCGTTTGAAGATTTCATGGAGCTCGTCTATTATTACACATCCGATGAGGAAGAAGACTGTATCAATCACCTCACCGAAGACATCCTTTGGGACGGGAAATCTTTCTACCAGCTGGAAAAAGCTCTCACCTGGATCGACTGGTAAGAACCTCCCCAGTCATCATCCGGCAGCCCCATCGGTGCCTTTTCATCCATGCGGTAAAAAAATCTCTGTGGCGCATATGGCAAATACCGGTCTGGCAAACCCGCCGTATCACTACGGGACTGCCCAAAAATTGAATCATGTGCTATAATTGATTTGTCCTTTTCAGGGACTGATTTTCATGGGGACGTAGCTCAGCTGGGAGAGCGTACGGTTCGCATCCGTAAGGTCGAGAGTTCAATCCTCTTCGTCTCCACCATGCCCTTTGGGGCCAGGCAAAACAGAAGCAGGCTTGCCGCAGCAGGTCTGCTTTTTTTATTAATGTATTTCAACTGCACCCGTACGCTGCCGCGGAAACCGCCCCGCAGGAAATACCGCAGCGCAAAATATATTTCGCAGATTATTTTTCCCGCTTGACATCTGCCGAAAGAAAATGCTATAGTAGGCACAACTTAATCACAGGCAATGAGAAGAAGAGTAAGCAAAACGAATGTCAAAGAGAGCTTCCGCAAGGTGAAAGGAAGTACAGGAAGTTTGCCGAACATGGTCTTTGAGCCGGATATGCCGAATCATTAAGCAGTCCGGGCGCTCCCGTTACAGAGCTGCGGTATCAGGATTTCCCTCGTACCTACAGAGGTTTGCACGGTGACGTGCAAATGAACTTGGGTGGTAACACGATCTTTCGTCCCTTATTGGACGGAAGATTTTTTATTACAATTTTTTAAGCAAGAACGTCAAAGGAGGAATTTTTCATGAAATTCAAAAAGACAATCATCGCATCCGTCGCCGCATTGGCACTCACAGGTTTTATCACAGGCTGCGGCGATGAGAAAAAAGCGGCGGCTCCCGCTCCGAAAGACAGCAAGGCGGTCACTCTCAAAGTGGGCGTGTCTCCCGTCCCCCACGCTGAAATTCTCGGCGCCGTAAAAGATAAGCTTGCCAAAGAAGGTGTCAATGTGGAAATCATCGAATTTACCGATTATGTACAGCCGAACCTGGCGCTGAACGACAAAAACCTTGACGCGAACTACTTCCAGCACAAACCGTACCTGGATGAATTCGCCCGGTCAAGAAATCTGAAACTCGTTTCCGCAGGAGCGATCCATCTGGAACCGATGTCCGTCTTCTCTAAAAAGATTAAAGACTTGAAAGATCTTCCTGACGGCGCCCGTGTAGCCATCCCGAACGATCCCACAAACGGCGGCCGCGCGCTCCTCGTGCTCCAGTCTGCGGGGCTCATCAAGCTCCGTGACGGTGCACCCATCACCGCTACACCGCAGGACATCACAGAAAACAAAAAGAATCTTCAATTCTCTGAACTGGAGGCGCCACAGCTCCCCCGCTCGCTGGAAGACGCTGATATTTCCGTTATCAATATCAATTTTGCCCTGGAAGCAAAACTGAATCCGAAAGATGCCATCTTCACCGAAAGCAGCGATTCCCCATACGCAAACATTGTCGCTGTCCGTGAAGGAGATGAAACCCGCCCTGAAATCAAAAAACTGATCGAAGCCCTTACCAGCCAGGAATCCAAAGATTTCATCGAGAAGAAATACAACGGCGCCATCAAAGCCGCTTTCTGATTAAACAAAAGAAGATTTCAAGATAAAGGACCTCTTCTGCCGAACAAACCAAATGCCCGGTAAAAGAGGTCCTTTTCATACCAGAAGAAAGTCCGCATCATACATCGGTCTCCTGATGTCTGCCTTTCTGTTATCTTTCATTCCGCATTTTACTTCTGTCATCTGCCGCACGATTCGTAGTTTCCCAGAATTTTAAAATAACTGCACATGGAAGACAGTCCCTCCAGTGTCCGCGTATTTGATGGATCTTTCAGCGAACCCATGACATCGATGTGGAAGAAATACTCAAAAGGTTTCCCTTCGAGCGGACGGGATTCCAGATGGGTCATATTCATACCGCCGTAGAAAAAGTATCCCAGCACATGGTAAAGTGCACCCGGTTCATGCCTGACGGAAATGGCAAGAGTGATCTTATCCGCTTTATCGGATATTTCCATTTTCGGTGCGATGATGAAGAAACGGGTGTAATTGTTTTCATTAAAAAAGATATTTTCTTTCAGTACGGAAAGCCCATACAGCTTCGCCGCCGTCCGGCTTGCTACGGCCGCCTGATTTTTCTTTCCATCCTTTGAAACACGTTCCGCGCTTTGGGATGTGGAAAAATAAGGTTTCAATTTCCAATCCCGATGGTCATTGAAGAAAAGACGGCACTGGGCAAATCCCTGGGGATGGGAGTAGACCGTATCGATATCTTCCATTTCCGCTCCCGGCAGTCCCAGCAGGTGGTGCTCGATTTTTACCAGTTCTTCACCGACGATGGCGCAGCCGCAGCCCCTGATAAGGTCATAGACTTCCGTAATACCCCCGGTGGAAGAGTTTTCAATGGGTACAACGCCGTAATCAATCATTCCTCCCGCAGCGGCTTTCGTCACATCTTCAAAGAGGGGGAAATATATTTCTTCCCGCTCCCGCTCACCGAAGTGCCGTTCCATGGCCTCATAGGTATAGGAGCCTTTCGCGCCGTAACAGCCGACACGGATCCGTTTTTCCATAGTTTCTCCTATATCCATTTTCTCAATTTCACAAGCAGACCTTTTTCCTTTTTCTCCTCCGGTGTTGGACGCTCTACAGTGCGGACCATCCGTTTTTCCATTTCTTCCCGCCGCTTCCGCGCTTCTGTCGATTCAAAAGGGACGGGCCGCGTAAAAGCAGGCGGCATACGCAGGCTGGGCGGCGCCATGATTTTCGGCACAGTAAATTTCGGCACCTCTTTCAAGCTGCCGGCTTCCTCACGTCCCCAAGGGACATAATGGTATGCGCCGGCAGAAGGGTCGGGCACGTTCCGTTCCGCGATATACTTCGCCCCATTAAAGGGAACGCCGCGGAGACGTTCCAGCAATTGCGCCGCCATGACCTGCGGGGAGAAATAAGAGAACGGTAGTCTCGGCGCCATGCGCGCAACAGAAGAAAGAAATGCCGCCTTCACTTCCTCCGCCGTCATGTTCTCCCTGTGGCGCACCTCATCTAAAAGAAGGATCATTCCCTTTTGGGTAGGAAATAAGTTTTCATAAGGAATAACGGTATTTCTATTCCCCATCCCCGACATATCCAGGAAGAAGACAAGGAACAGGCAGGAGAGCGCCTTATCCCCCGCTTCCGCACGAAGATGGAAGTTTGCCATGACATAGTACAAGTTGCGCAGCTTCGACCATTCCCCTGCCATGGTATAGATAGAAACCTTCTGCTGAAAAGCACGCGCCAGTATATCCCTGGCGGAACAGGGATTCCCTTTCAGAGCCAGAGCAGAACGGGACTCGCCGATTTCTCCTTCCGTAAGTCCGTAGTTTTCACGAACATTCAGGACATACGCCATATGGCGTCCCACCTCGGTACGCCCCTTAGGTTCCAGCACGTATACTTTCGGTACAGCGTGGTTATAATTTTTTTCAGGAACTTCATGGATTACACGCCGGACAAGTTCTGTATGCGATCCTTCACCGGAGAGGCCGTATCGTTTAAGGAAATCGGAAAGCGCCTTATCGGGAAGCATATTCACCGTTTCCCGGGGAGTGCTTTCGCGGATCCAGCCGTCAGCATAGAGGCGATCCAGACAGAGATCGGCGTCGCTGCCGTAAGTGGCATACAGATAAGACGGCATCTTTGCATGCACCGGTTTGCCGTCAAAATAATCCAGTATGAGTATCTCACGTACAGAAAGACCCACTCGTCCCGCCTCCTTCTCATCATACTTTACTTTTTAGTATAGCAAAACAAAAGTATGATTAAAAGTCATAAACACAGACCACAGGAAAATTTTTGTCCCTGCACCTAAATTCCGAAAAGCGCTTTTTATCTTATCCCATATCCGGCATCCGAAATTTAATTTCCTCCCTTCGATACTAAACGCCCATGTGCGTCCCCACGGCACTGAAAACGGGAAGCAGGACGGAAAATATGATTGCCGCTGTTACAAGACCTACAAAAAGCAAAAGAGAAGGTTCCAGAATCTTTCTGAATCCTGTCAGTTTCCTTTTCGTTTCCTCTGTCATAAGGCGGGCGCTCCGCTCCAGAAAGAGAGGAAGCCGCCCGCTTTCCATTCCTACGTGGATCATGCGGGCAAGGGCGGTATCGCCAAAGGATCTTTCCATGCTTTGGGCAAAATCGCCGCCCCGCTCTATATCCTTTTTTATTTTCAGCAATTCTTCTTTTACGACGCCGTTATCCGTTATGTCCGCTATATCAGCAAGGGCGTCAGACAAGGTTTTCCCGCTTTTCAAAAGTGCCGACAGGGCAAGCGTCACACGGATGAGATACAGTCTCCGGATAAAAGGGAAGCGGAAAAGAAACGCGTCTGTACTTCTTTTTCCCCGTTCACTTCGTAACCAGACGACACCGCCGACTGCACCCAAGAGGAGTTCAACAAGAAAATAAAACCCTTTTTCCTGTAAGAACAGGCCCAAAGCAAGCGCCGCCCTCGTCACTGCCGGAAGCGGTATGTCTAGGGCGTCAAAAAGCGCGGCAAAGGACGGCAGTATGACAGTAAGGATCAATGCAAATACAAGAAAGGAAAAGAAGAGAACAAAAACAGGATAGGAAAGAGCCGATTTCATACCGGCAATAAATTCTTCTTCCTTGCGATAGCACGCGGCGGCCAGGCGGAGCTGTTCCGGAATCGTTCCCGACAGCTCGCCTACCTGCAGAAGGGCCGTAAAAAAAGGCGGAAACGCACGGGATCCCGCAAAACTTTCCGCAATGGAGTGCCCTGCTTCGATGGTCGCCTTGATCTCGCCCAGAAGAATCTTTTCTTTCCCGCTCCGGCCGCCGCCAAGGATGTCCAAAGTTTCGGTTACGGGAATCCCCGCGGAAAGAAGTGATTCCCATTCTTCCGCCAAATCGGCGAGACGGCGTCTTTTGAAAAGGGACACTTTTTTCTTTTCTCCCGTTTTTCTGATGGTCATCGGGTGCAGCCCGCGGCTTCTGAGTTCATCCGCTGCTTCTCTTTTGCCGGCAGCCGCCACTCTTCCTTCCTCTACTTCTCCGCTGTCAGCGTACGCTTTATAAAGGAACTCCATTTTACTCTCCCGCCAAATATAAAAGTTCTTTTCGTTCTTTTTCTGTCACGCCCTTTACCTTGTATACCGCCTGGCGCAGAGTGCGCATGTCATTCACACCCGTTTCCATATAGGACAGGACCTGTGCTTCTTTTCCTTCGCGGATGAGGTTCGCCACAGCAGGGGTATTTGTCAGAATTTCACGGAGCAGTACGGTTTTAGTTCCCATCCGCCAAAGTCTTTGCGCCGACACGCAGCGGAGGACGGAAGAAATAATCAGGCGCACTTCGTTTTGTTCTTCCGCCGGAAATACATGCACCATGCGGCCGACGGCTTCCAGAGCGCGCCCGTTGTGGAGCGTCCCCAAAACGAGATGCCCTGTTTCTGCCGCGGTAAGCGCCGCCGCTATGGTTTCCCTGTCCCTCATTTCCCCTACGGCAATGACATCAGGATCCTCGCGGAGAGATTCGCGGACACCCTCGGCAAAACTTACCGCGTCACGACCGATTTCCCGCTGGCGGACAAGGGATTTCCCCGCGGAAAGGACATACTCCACAGGATCTTCCAAGGTCACGATGTGACGCGCTTTTTCCTTGCCGATTCCTTCCAGTACTCTTGCCATGGTGGTGCTTTTCCCGCTTCCTGTAGGGCCTGAAAAAAGGACAAGGCCGGAGGATAATTTTGCAATCTTCTCAAGCCATTTTTCATCAGGATCTTTTTCCACACGGTCAAGCACGGGCAGCACACGGAGCGCCGCGCAGTCTTTTCCGCCCGCCCGGTACAGATGGAGGCGGAACCGATTTTCTCCTATGGAAAAAGAAGTATCGCATGCACCTTTTTCTTCATACACTTTTCGTTTATCCGGTGAAAGGCAGGAATGGAAAAGCATGTCAAAAAAACTTTTCTCCGCTCTTTCTTCCAATTCTTTAAGTCCGCCATATTCACGGACAATAACCCTTCCGCCTTCCGTAAGATGGATATCTGTAGCCTCCGGGTAAAGGGCCAGCCACTGTTCAATATGTTTCATAGTCACTCCCATAAGAGCGCCGCTTCCTCAGGCGGGACGGCGCCGCTTTCCATTAACCGCAAAAGGGATTCCTTCAGGGAATACTGTCCCTGTTTTCTCATACATTCTGAAAACTCTTCGGCTGCCGCGTTTTCATGAAGCAGCCGCCGTTCCTCTTTTCCTATTTCCAGCATTTCAAAAACACCGGTCCGCCCGTCTGCGCCTTTCCCCCTGCAATGATCACAGCCCTTTACCATGTATGCCCGTCTCCCGATAAACGCTTCAGGAAACAACTTTTCTTCCGTCATTTCTCTTGTAATGACCATTTCCTTCCGGCAGGCGGGACAGAGTTTTTTCACAAGCCTTTGAGAAATGATAAGGGACAGCGACGCGGAGAGCAAGTACGGCGGAATGCCCATATCTGTCAGGCGGGCAGGCGCCGATACGGCATCGTTCGTATGAAGCGTAGACAGGACAAGATGTCCGGTAAGAGCGGCATGTACGGCAATTTCCGCCGTTTCCCGATCGCGTATTTCCCCGATCATCACCACATCGGGATCCTGCCGCACAAGAGAACGGAGTCCTCTTTCAAAAGTAAGGCCCGCTTTTTCATTCACTTCCACCTGGGTGATTCCCGGTATGCGGTACTCCACGGGATCTTCCACGGAAATCACGCTGATTTCAGGACGGCACACCAGTTTCAGCGCTGCGTAGAGCGTCGATGTTTTCCCGCTTCCCGTAGGACCGGTAGTGAGAATCATGCCGCTTTTCTTTCCTATTTTTGTGCGGAATATTTTCTTCTGCAAGGGAAGCATCCCGAGTTCATTCTTTTCAATGAAATCCATCTGCCCCGATAAAATCCGTATGACGATCGTTTCCCCGTAAACTGAAGGCATCACGGAAAGACGGAAATCTGTATTTCTTTCATCCTTGATTTCCGAAAAACTTCCGTCCTGGGGAATACGATTTTCCCCCACGTCCATACCGCCCAGGACTTTGGCCCGCACCGACAGTCCAGCCGCCATATCCGGGGGCAGCCGGTACCTTTCTGTAAGAGTTCCGTCAATGCGGAACCGGACAAGGACAAATTCACGGCACGGTTCCAGATGGACATCGCTCGCCTTTTCCGAAACGGCGGCCTGCAGAATTCTCCGCATGGCAATTTCCGCATTGGCCGCCCGCAGTATTTCCATAACTTCTCCCTTCCGCAGGAAAAGCCCGCGGCCGGTTTCCCGCCGCAAGCCTTTCTTTTTACACCTGCATAATGCGCATGATATTCATAGCAGAGGATTTCCGCCGGTTTATTTCCCCCTACCTGACCCCTGCCGCGATGACACAAAGGCTGTCCTCCCGAAAATTTTTCCCCTTTCAAAACGGCAACGGACCGATAGTGCAGATAATTTTCGTCCTTCGCATGGTTCCTCCCGAGACAGTAGAAGTCCTTCCATTTCTATTGCGTAATTGGAATAAAAAATTTACACTTGTATATAAAGTAAAATATTTTCTGCTTTTCTTTATAGTGTACAAAAAGAGCGGATATAAATAAAGCCTTTTCATTCCTTTGGAAGTTTCTTCATGAACTTTCACGACAAACGCGTCCATCCCGCATTTCTTCTCCTCACCTCTTTTCTTATCCTCATCAGTTACCGTATCATTTCAAATATTATAGCGCAAAACGCCGAAACGGAACGAATCGGGCAGGGACAGGTGGCCGTGGCAGCCACATCCCCGATTTGAATATGGATAATCGTCTACCGCTGCAAACTCATCGACAGCTCCGATATAATGCGCCGCGTCTTCCATGAAATGAGGAATGCCATAAAATGCACAAACACCCTGTGCCGGTTAAGAAATAAAATAGCGCTTATATCCGCTTTACAGCAGTCAAAAGCATTTTCTACCGTTATCCATACTTCCTTTCGGGTCAAGATGGGAGTAAGAGAAATCCGTTACATGAAAAAGTAGTTTGTACCCCCATTTGTCCAAAACCATCATAAACAGGACTGCCTTCGATAAAACATAAAGAAGTTCCTTCGGGAGCTTCTTTTTTATCTCTGCCGGAAAGCTAAGACTGGACCAGTCCAAATTGTGCCATCACTGCCCGAACAATTAAAGGTGCATTCGTATCCTCAAATTAGCAGCCCTCTGTTTTACTTTCGTGCTAATATAAGATATACTATTAGCACGAAAGTTGGTGACGGCACATGAAGACACCCGAAGAAATAGTTGATGATTCCGGAATCTTGTTGACGAAAAATGCCATAGAAGCAGGGATTTCAAAGCATGCTCTGTACAACTTCATACGTGATAACGGATTTGAAAAGGCCGCTCATGGCGTTTATGCGTCTCCGGAAACCTGGGAAGATGAAAACTATATTCTGTCGCTGCGTTGTCCGCAAGGTGTTTTATCTCACGATGAGGCTCTCTATTATCATGGCCTTACTGACAGAGAACCTCTGCAGAAAACAATTACGATTTATACCGGTTATGGAACTTCCCGAATGGTTGCGGACGGAATAAAAGTTTTCACCGTAAAAAAAGAACTGCTGGATATTGGGAAAGAAATAGTGAAAACATCATATGGCCATGACATACCGCTCTACAATCGTGAACGCACAATCTGTGATCTAATCCGTTCCAGAAACAGGTTTGAAATACAGGATTTCCAGACCGCACTTAAAACTTACATCATGGGAAAAAACAAGAATCTTAACAGGCTAATGGAATATGCAAAGCTGTTCCATGTTGATAAGAAGATCAGAGAGTATATGGAGGTGCTGTTGTAATGGCTCTGACCGGTGCACAGGTAAGAGGAAAGATAAAAAATATTGCAAAATCAAACAGGGCAGATGCACGCATTTTGATGCGGATATATATGATGGAACGTTTTCTTGAAAGAGTGGCAAACTCACCATATTCTGAAAACTTTATCATAAAAGGCGGTATATTGGTCACGTCCATGATAGGCATTTCTATGCGCTCAACAATGGATATAGATACATCTATCCGTAATTTAAATCTTTCTGAGGAAGAAGCGCTGCGTATAATTAATAAAATCAGTAAGATTGATTTGCAGGACGGTGTGACGTTCAACGTCAAGGATGTAACCGGAATCATGGACGATATGGAATACCCCGGCATTCGGGTGACAATGGATGCATATCTTGGTAAAATGATTATTCCAATCAAGATTGATATTTCTACAGGAGACATCATTACTCCAAGAGCCATTGAATATGATTACAGCCTCATGCTGGAAGAACGATCCATAAAGCTCTGGTCCTATAATTTGGAGACTATTTTTGCGGAGAAACTTCAGACAATTCTTGCCCGCGGTATCCTGAATACAAGGATGAGAGATTTTTATGACGTTTATACATTAATGCTCCGCAATGAGGAGAGGATCAATCATGAAATTCTGAAACAGGCATTTGAAGTTACCTGCAATAAAAGAAATACAACTGACATTATTACCTCAGGGATGCAGATCTTAGATATCATAATTAATGACGATAGATTGAATAACCTATGGAATTCATATCAGCAAAAATACTTGTATGCAGGAGACATACCATTTGAAGCAGCTGTAAAAAAAGCCATTCAAATTTATAAAATGATGAAACAATAGAGGTTATAAGAAATTATGATAAAAATACTGTTCGTCTGCCACGGCAATATCTGCCGCTCCCCGATGGCGGAATTTGTTATGAAAGACCTCGTGGCAAAAGCCGGATTGGAACATTTGATTTCCATTTCATCCTGCGCGGCGACTTATGAAGAAATCGGAAACGACACCTATCCCCCCGTACGCCGGCTTCTCAACGAAAAGGGGATCCCTTTCACTAAACGGGAAGCACGGATATTTACGCCTGCCGATTACGAAGAAAGCACTTACATCATCGGCATGGATGATGAGAACCGCCGCGATCTTTACCGTCTTACCAAAGGCGACCCGCAGAAAAAAGTGTCCCTCCTTCTCGAATGGACAGGAGAAAATCGGAGTGTCGCCGATCCGTGGTACACTGATGATTACGAAACAACCTACCGTGATATAAGGGAAGGCTGCGCCGCGATTCTCAAAAGGGTCATGCCATGATTTCCGTTTACCCGGCTTTTTACAAAGACTTCCGCTGCAAGGCGGACAGGTGTGTCCACTCGTGCTGTATGCAGAACTGGGACATCGACATCGACGAAGCGACGGCAATGAAATATCTCGTCATGACGGGTGAACCGGGTGAAACCATCCGTGCCTCGATGACAGGCACAAAAGGAAACCGCCGGTTCATCATGAAAGACGGCCGATGCCCCCTTTTACAGGAAGACGGACTCTGCCGCATCATTGCGGAAACGGGAGAAGAAAATCTTTGCGATATCTGTGCCATGCATCCCCGTTTCTTTGTGGAAAACGGAAATTTTGAACTAACCGGTGTGGGACTCGCCTGTGAAGAAAGCGTGGAACTTCTCCTGTCCAATTCCACGCCTCTGCTTTTCATGGAAGACAGCGCCCCTTCTCTATTCGACTTTCCCACGCTGCTTTCCGCTATGGGCTGCAGCCTTCCCGAAGAAGCGCTCTCCTATACGCCGACCATCAATGAAACTTACTGCCGGACCATTTTACACGCTCTTTCTCAAACGGAACCTGTCGATGAAGCATGGACAAAGAGGCTTTCCTCTCTTTCCGGATCTTTTACTTCCACGCTGAAAAAGGCATCCTCATATCTTGCCAAAGCGCCTCTCCCGGAATTAACGGCGGTGTATCAATACATTTTCTACCGCGCCCTGGAAAAAGAACCGTTCTGCGGCATAGACGCCGTCATGACATACGCCCGGCAAAGCACAGACTTCATCTTCATGGAAACTGCCGTATTCGGAGATCTTCCTGAAAACATACGGCGCTGGTCGGAGCAGATCGAATACGACACGGACAATCCGGATATCCTTCTGTCGCTCATCACAAAATAATATTTCAGCAAAAAAGCAGATCCCGCTAAAGGACCTGCTTTCGTTTTCCCTTAAAACACCTTTCCTTTTAAGAGAAAAAATTCCATAAAGTTTTTTACTGTATGCTCCTATACAAAAAGAGGGGCTCCATTCCGCTTTTCATAGAGATATCTTAGTATTTCATACTTGTTTTTGCCAATTCTTCCAGAGATGGTTTCAGATAATTTCTTTCCGCGTCACTGGTCACTGCCAGGATTGCTCTGTATTGATTCTCTTTTTTCATGAAGTATCCCCGGATGTAAAGGGGCACGATGAAACCGTCGGCGTCGCTTATGACCCGCGCGCCTGCCGTATACGTATGGTCATTTAAACGGGTAATCGGTTCTATGTCCTGCAGACGCACATGGGCAAAGTCTTCGGGAAGTTTCACAGGAGCCGTTTTATTATGCTCGCGTATGGCATCTACGATGAGTTCGTTAATTGCGGGTTCAGCACCCATCAGGTAAAGGTTCGCTATCATAAGCGCCCCTGCAGACACCATGTTTTGATCCTTCACAAAGAAAGGATCCATTCCCTTTTTATTTTCTTCCGTTTCAGGAAAAGAGAAATTCACGACAAAGGCGTCAAAGCTTCCCTCATCAGAAGTGACGAGAAGCTGTCCCGCAGGAAATACTCCTCCTTTTTCCGTACTGAACGGAATCTCTTTTCCCGCCATTTTTTTCACAGACGGCGTTATGACGAAAGGCGTATAAACGGCGTTATTTCTTAAAGTGATTTCCTTTGTAAGAAAAGGAGCTGCCTGCCTGTAAAGATCTTTTATGGCATCTCCCGGACTTCTGCGGAAATCGGCAGTCAATTGCCTGTCGGCCGCCGTGCCTGTACCCGTCTCTTTATGGGCAGGTTCTGCAAAAACAGCGGTCATGGATGAAACGGTAATCCCCGCCGCCAAAAATGCTGTCACGAGTCTTTTCATCGAAGTCCCTCCGCGCCTTTTACTAAAACAGGTTCTATAATCCGGCCTGTGGCCTGATTGGTATAAATGGCAGTGGCTCCAAGTTGCCCTTTATCTGCTGACGCGATGAAAAAGACATAAAAAGGCGCTTCCACCCCGTACTGTTCCACAAAAAGAAACATGCTTCCATAAACAAACTCAGTCTGTCCATCTTTTTTATAGACGAAACGATTGTTACTGTCTTCTTTTTTCATGCTTTCCCGGATGGTTTCAAGATTCAAAGTCCGGTTCTCTCCAAGGATATCAATTTTTTTCGGATGGGCTTTTTCCATGGCCCTGATGATTTCATTCCAGCCGGCGATATCTTTCTCTTCCAATTTTACAGATACAACAGCCGCCTGATGAAAGGCATCCTTCGTCTCCATTTGCAGCTGGGAAAATCTGCCGGCTGCAAAAAGTTTTCCGAGCTGCTCGGCCATCATTTTTTCATGGACTGTATCGCCTTTTCCAAATAATCCCATCCGCTTGACAGCAGGAAGGATTTCTTTTTCTGCTTTTTCCTGGTTCCACTCTTTCTGCAGTTCTTTTCCCACATATGATTTATCTGCTTCCCGGAGGGTCATCTCATTTCCCAGCGGAAGAATATGTCCGTCCGCCAATTTTAAAGAAAATAAGGCAAAAGAGAGCGAAAAAGAACGAAAGGCACGGACGAAACGTCTCATAGAATTAGGAGGTTTTATCGAAGGACAATTATCAGAAGAAAGCATTTCAATCCTTAAAGTATTACCACGGTTTCGTTTTGTAAAAATGGATAACTACTTAAAGAAAATAGCAGTGGAAGCAGGAGGAATTGAAAATCTCCGTCGATTACAAGTAGAAAAAGTTGACACGCAAGGAAACGTTTAGAGTGAGAAGACACTCCCCACGGCAAAAGCCTTCTTGTCTAGGGAAATTTCATCCCTAGACAAGAAGGCTTTTGCTATTTTTGTTATGAGTGAATGTTTTTTTTTCACACTTTTTTCTTTCAGTTGCTGCAAAGAGGAACGAGCATATTGGAGCTGTTCTAGTAGCTTTTGCATATCGGCTTCCGTTTGGTACTGCACCGTGAAAATGTCATGAAATATTCGTAAGATCCGTTCTCGGAATATGTTCAGAGGATGTGTGGCATCGTCACGATCAATCGCTAATCTCTGCCGAAGATGACTGCTGTCAGCCAGTAACTGAGCAAAGCATTCATGCAGAACTTCTTTCTTCTCAATCACTTCATATGGTGTTTTCATTTCTTCTGCTCCTCTCGAAAGCGTACCCATTTCATCAGATATTCCTTAACATATTTTCCATACAATTATTTCAATAACAATTCAGAATCTTTATAAATAAAAATTTATAAAGCTGTAATAAAAGTTAAAAATCCTAATATTACACCAGCTAAATTTGGAACGATAAGAATAAAATCTTTTTTAGGTTCTTTAGTCCATCCGTAAATAACCCAAATTAGACAAGAAATCGAAGCTGTAAGAGGCTGCCAAGGTTGAGCTTTTTCTCCTCCTAAATTAGCAATAATTTGAGGAATATAAGTTATAAACACAAAAACCCCAATAAATGCTCCAATTGAACCAACAATAGTGTTAATTTTTTTTTTGTTCATAAAATTACCTCCTTGTAAAAAATATACATATAAAATGTATATCAAAGTTTAATATCGTTGTCAAATGTGAACGTACTCCCGCCTATAGAGGCGGGAGCTTCCTGCTTCAGCGAGAACAGCACCACTGACTCCGAAGAGTTGCGACGACTTACATTCTCTTCACAGGCGTAGATTCCCGTGCGACCCACGGTACTCTATGAGTTATGTCAGGCAGATATTCGCCTAGCTTCTTCTCGAATATTTATCGCAGCATTCTTGTCACGATTATGGTGACTGCCACACTTAGGGCAATCCCATTCCCTCACAGACAAGTCTTTTGTTTCGTTATTCTGATAACCACAAACATGGCATAACTGGCTACTTGGATACCATTTATCTATCCTGACAAGTTGTTTACCTTCCCAAGCAAGTTTATATTCTAGTATGTTCGTGAACAAATTCCAGCCGTTGTCGGCTACGGATTTGCCAAAGCTGAATTTGCCACCCTTCTTGCGTTTTGCCATAGCTTTGACACGAATATCCTCAATACCAATGGCATCGTAGCGGTCTGCAAGGTAACGGGCTTTCTTATGCAGAAAGTCACGACGTTGATTCGCAATTTTCTCATGGAGCTTGGCTACACATAATCTTTGCTTATCTCGGTTATGGCTTCCCTTTTGTCTCTTGGAGAGTTTTCTTTGTGCCTTGACCAACCTTTTCTCGGCTCTTCGCAAGAAATTCGGATAATCGGCATCATCCTCATCGGAAGCAACATACAGACCGTGCATAGCAAAATCCAGCCCAAGGAATTTCTTAGGTATTATGAGGAGTATTTGGTTTTCGTACTCCACCAAAATACTGATGTAATATTTCCCTGATGGTGTCTTGCTTATGGTTACAGTCTTTATAATGCTGTTCTCCATCAATGGACGATGAAGACATAGCTTTACCCAACCGATTTTAGGCAGCTTTACTTTGTTCTCCTCGATTCTTACAGAGCCATGCTGGTTGTTCGTGGAATACGAAGCATGACCTGTTTTCTTCGACTTGAAGCGTGGCTTGCCAAAATGCTTCTTATTGCTCCAGAAGTTGCTGTATGCCTTGTTCAGGTTCATCTGGGCATTCGTAAGAGCAAGGCTGTCAACTTCTCTCAGCCAAGGAAATTCTTCCTTATACTGTGCAGGTGTATTTTTCAGCTTCTTGCCAGTTTCCTTGTAATAGTCAAGACGGTCACCAAGCATCTTGTTATAGATGAATCTGACACAGCCGAAGGTCTTGGTAAACATAATCTTCTGTTCTGTTGTCGGGTATAGCCTGTATCGGTATGCCTTATTCACTGCCACATCACCCACCTTGATTTTCTATGTATGTACGAATTATCTCTATGGGAGCACCGCCTGTTGTTAGCAGACAATAGCTTCTTGACCAAAACATCTCCTTCCACAGCTTACGCCTAACTTCTGGAAATTTTTTTTTGATTAGTCTCGAACTAGCACTTTTGTAAGCGTTGATGAATTTTGACATCTCCGTGTTAGGGTAAGCACGAAACATGATATGCACATGGTCTTGGTCATGATTCCATTCTTCCAATATGATGTTATGGGAAGAGCCTATACGAACGAATATATCTTTTGCGTATTGGCTCATCTCGTCAGAAAACACTTTGCGACGATACTTTACCACTAGAACAAGATGATAATACAGCAAGAATACTGAATGGTTATTATTGTCTAATTCCATGACACAATCAATCCTTTCGTCTCTACGGCTGATTATATCATGGAACAAGCTACAAAGCAATTGTTTTTCTGAGGGCATCGAACCCACAGAAAAACCCACAATTCATCTCACCACCTATAGAGGGGGGAGACTTCTTGCAGGTTAGGTTAAATCGGATGCCAGAGACAGTCCGCCTGCTGCCAAAGCAAGCGTGAGCGCCATGGCACATATACGTTTTTTCATAATGCTCCTTTCATGAGCTGTCTTTAATTATTTTCTTTCATTATACCAAACCCGTCATGCAGAGGAATAGATTCTTCACTCTGTGTCACTATCCCGTTTCCCTTCTTTCTCCCACAGCATTCTTGCCTCCGTTCAGAATAACGATTGGAGGAAAAGGCGTCATAATGAGGAAAACGTCAACCATCATCCGAAGCGGATGTGAAGGATCTGTTACCATAGTGAGGAAGACGGCAAGAAGATAAAAGCTATCAGCTGTGAGCTGTCAGCTGCAAGCTAAATATTCTTTTACGATTTAAATCATTACGACAAGCGAGTATCCTCAATCGCACTACGTGCGCCAACAGCTTCTTCTGGCGGCGGGTTCCATGATCCTTGTGTAAAAAGCGGTATTGACGGTGGGACTTCATTCGGAGTAATAGATTCTTCACTCTGTGTCACTATTCCGTTTCCCATTTTTCTCGCAAAGCATTCTTGCTGCCGTTCAGAATAACGATTTTGGAAAAGCACGTCACTAACAATGGGGAACAGAAAGCGTCATAATAACGGAGAACGAAAAGTGTCATCCTGAATGAAGGTGAAGGATCTGTGCCCTTAATGAAGTCACCTCGGCGCTTGAAAAGCCTGTACCTGAAAACGGTCTTTTTATTCTCCCAACTCGCGGCGGATAAGCTCACTCTTCAATGTCTGCAGCTTGTCGGACAGGTTGATTTCCATCAAATCAGGATTAAGGAGACGTGTATATTCCGGCCAGAGGGTATCTATCTGTTTGTCTGCATAGCGGATGATTTCAGAAAGTGCGGGCAGCGGAAGGTTCCTGCCATTTTCTACGACGGGCTTCAGCAGTTCTTCCACTGTATAAGTTCCTGCTTTCAGCTCTTTCCTGCGCCATTTCGCCGATTCCGTGACAAGGGTAAAGTCGCCGCCGTCCGCCGCTTTTTCATCATGGAGGCAGACAAGATCGGTAATCATTTTTCCTGTATCTTTTTTATAGAAACGATAGACCGTCTTGATACCGGGGTTCGTCATTTTTTCCACGTCATTGGAAAATTTCATAACAGGAACCTCTTTACCATCCGCTTCTTTCACCGCCATTTTAAAGACGCCCCCCAGCGCGGAAGTGCCGTCGGCCGTGATGATTTTCGTACCCACGCCCCACGAGGTGACGGTACATCCCTGCGCTTTGAGGGACTGGATGGTATATTCGTCAAGATCGTTGGAACCGGAAATAATGGCATCAGGGAAGCCGGCTTCGGTAAACATACGGGTCGCTTCCTGAGAGAGATAGGCGATATCTCCGCTGTCGATGCGGATCCCGTATTTCCCGGGGAGCCGCCCCTCTTCTTTCAGTTCTTTAAACACCTGAATTGCATGGGGCACGCCCATTTCAAGAACATTGTAGGTGTCGGCCAAGAGGATGAGATTGTCATGATACTGGCGGACGTATTCGCGGAAAGCATCTATCTCCTCATCAAAGCTCATGACCCAGCTGTGGGCCATCGTACCGAGGACGGGGATGCCGAACCGTTTTCCCGCTTCCACATTGGATGTGCCGTTGAACCCTCCGATCATGGCGGCCCGCGCGCCCCAGAGTCCGGCAGAATGCCCCTGCGCGCGGCGGAGACCGAACTCCATCAGGGCGTCTCTCGGCGCCACGGTGCGCACACGCCGTGCTTTCGTGGCGATGAGGCTTTCATGATTCATAATCATGGATAAACCTGTTTCGAGAAGCATGGCTTCTGTCGTAGTACCGTGGAAACGAAGAAGAGGTTCGCCGGGAAAGACTACAGTGCCTTCCGGTACAGCATAAATATCTCCTTTAAAGCGGAAATCTTTCAGGTAATCAAGAAAGGCGGGATAAAAAATATGCAGACTTTCCAGGTAATCGATATCTTCTTCATCAAAACGGAAATTTTCTACAAACTGCTGGAGATGCTCAAGCCCCGCCACGATGGTGTATCCGCCGTTAAAAGGATTCTTTCTGTAAAAACGGTCAAATACGACTTTCCGTTCATGGCGTCCTTTGTTGAAAAGGGCATTTGCCATTGTCAATTGGTATAAATCGGTAATCAAGCCATTCATTTTTATTCCGCCTTTCCTTATATACTTATTCTCAAGACTTATCGTTTTTCATTTCCCTCACCACGGTAACAGGTCCTTCCCATCCGTTCAGGATAACACCTCACCGTTCCTCGTCATTCGGCACTTTTAGCTGCCAGCTGACAGCTCACAGCTGATAGCTTTTATCTTCTTACGGCGCCCCTCATGCGAAGCGCTGCTCTTAGCAGCAGATAAAAAGCTGTCGGAAATCCATGACGAACCTTTTATTTTCGGGAGCCCTTCGTATTTAGACTCCATTATAGCACTTCCCCGCCGGTCTTTCAGAAAATGAAAAACGCGCCCGTCACAAGCGCGCTTTCTTTTATAATTCAATTTCTTCCGTCTTTCCGGTAAAATCCGTGATGACCGCGTTTCCCGATGCCAGCCTGAACACGGTATACCTGCCGTCTTTCCGGATCCCGTCCAAGGATTCCTCACAGCTCCTCAGCATGGCGCGCCGCGGTTCCTCCCCTTTATCCTCCCGCAGTTTGCAGGATATACAGATAGTCGACTGATCCGGATGGGTGGCGCAGATTTCCGCGCGGTCGTTCAGAAGAAGCTGTCCGTAAATCTCATCATCTTTATTGAAAAGGAAATGGATTACGCCGCCGCAGACACAGACATTATTCATCGGCCGGAGGCGCGGCCAGATGCCGTCCAAAGTGGCCAGATAAAACACACCGCATTGTTTCAGATATTCAGCAATTCTTTCCGCCGCTGCCATACAGATTCCTCCCGTCCTTTATCTCTACATTTATTTTATCATATTCCAAAAGAAATATTTACCTCAATCCCGCTTCCGCTTCTTCTCTGTCCGCCAGGATTTTCACTTCCGTATCCAGATGGGTGAGAACCGCGATGACTTCTTTTCGCGTGTCCGCCGTAGCGTTGATACAGCAGGTCGCCCGCCGGGGATCGATGGTGGTCAGAATGCCGAGATATTCATATCCTTCCATGATACGATTGACGTAGTTCACATCGCCCGGCGCGATTTCTATATAGACTCTGTTATCCACGGGCGCGCCTCCGGAGAATGGTATACGGCGGCAGATCCTGCTCTGTCACCATCGTCAGCTCTTCCAGCGGATGGGGCGCTGCTGCCGCCTCTTCACCGTCTTTATTCGTCAGATGCCCGATTGTGACAGGAAACACATCCCCTGCCGGAGTAAGACATTCAACGACCTCTCCCGCTTTGAAATAGTTGCGCTGCTGCACTTTCACCGTACCGTTTCCTTTATCCTGCTCCAGAACAAGGCCAATAAAATCATAAGGCTGCTCCGGCTGGGACTTCATATATTCCTGGGCGGAATGGTCGGGGTTCTGGAACGCGAAAGCCGTCGTGTAAGGACGATGGGATACCTTTTCCAGTTCTTCCCGCCATTCCGGACGAACGGAAAATGCCGCTCCCAATTCGTAGTATGAGTCAATCGCTTTCCGGTACGCTGCCACAACCGCCGCCACATAGTAGACGCTCTTCATGCGGCCTTCAATTTTCAGAGAAGAAACGCCCGCTTCGATAAGTTCAGGGATATGGTCGATCATACAGAGATCTTTGCTGTTGAAAATATATGTGCCGTGCTCATCTTCTTCCACGGGGAAATACTGTCCCGGACGGGACTCTTCCATCACGGAATATTTAAACCGGCAGGCCTGGATGCATTCGCCCCGGTTGGACTGGCGTTTCCCGTTTGTAAAATAATTGGATAAAAGACAGCGGCCGCTCCAGGAAATACAGAGTGCCCCATGGCCGAATACTTCCAGCTCGATATCCACCCGTTTTCTGATATCCGCCATTTCTGAAAGGGATACTTCTCTGGCAAGAACGACGCGGGACGCGCCCATATCTTTCCATCTCCTGACGGTGCGCCAGTTTGCCGCGCTCGCCTGTGTGCTCACATGGACTGGCAAATCAGGCGCTGCTTCACGGGCGATATCAAATACGCCGAGATCGGAAATCAGGACGGCATCCGCATGAATATCCTGTAAATATTTCAGGTATGTGTCAAGCCCTTCCAGATCTTCATTCCGGGGAATGATATTGACCGTGATATACACTTTCTTTCCCATGGAATGGGCATACTCCACAGCCTCTTTCATTTCTTCCTGGGTAAAATTGCCACCGTAGGCACGGAGACCGAAAGCTTTGCCCGCCATGTATACCGCGTCTGCCCCGTAAAGGAGCGCCATTTTCATTTTTTCCATATTTCCCGCCGGCGCGAGAAGTTCCATTTTTTCCACTTGTGTTCCTTTCTTCCCTTATTTCCTTATCTTACTTGACACCGCAAGACCGTCTCCCTCTTCATGGATGACCGTATCATAATGAGCCTCCACATATTCGAGGTATTCCCGCAGGCGTGTGACAAGCGTCCTGTACCGATGGGCCACGGGTTCCCCGCTTCGCACCAATCCGCGGAAGAGGACATTATCTGCCGCAATAACCGCGTTTTCTAATAATTTCGGCTCAATAAGTTTCAAATGGCGGAGGTACTGCCCTTTCGGCCCATCAAGGTAAACAAAATCATACGGCCCTGTGAGTGCGGGAAGCACTTCTCCCGCGTCCCCCAAATGGCACCGGACACGCTGCTCAAATCCTGCCGCCTGCATGACGGATACAGCCCGTTCATTCCGCAGAGCATCTATTTCTATGGTATCAATTTCCGCCAGGGGAAAATGCTCTGCCAGAAGCAAGGCAGAATAGCCGATGGCCGTCCCCACTTCCAGTATCCTCTTCGGGTCGGCTGCCGCCGCGGCTTCCAGCAGCAGCTTCCTCTCCGCCCTGCGCAGAATAGGAATATTCTCTTCTTCCGCTTCCCGCTCCAGTTCCTTTCTCAGATCCGCAATCATGGCCATATCAGTCGTCTGTCCCATAGATCCGGTCGATTTCCGCCTGATGTTCTTCAAGCGTCTTTGTGAAGACATGGCGGCCGTCTTTTTCCGCCACATAGTAAAGATACTCTCCGGGCGCCGCGTCAAGCACCGCACGGACAGCATCCATGCCGGGACTGCTTATGGGGCCGGGCGGAAGCCCCTGCCGTTCATATGTATTATAAGGCGAATCAATTTTCGTATCCGCTATGGTCAGTTCCTCTTTCTGCCTGCCCAATGCATACTGGACAGTAGCGTCAATCTGAAGAGGCATCTGCTTTTCCAGACGCGCCAGAATGACAGAGGCAATCGGCACCTGATCCTCTTTTAACCGTGCTTCCCGCTCCACCATGGACGCGATGGTCATGAGGGCATGAATGGAAAGATGTCTCTCCTCCGCCCGCCTGCGCAATGCGGGTGTAAGCATTTCATCCGTGCGCCGATACATCATGTCAGCAATCTGCCGGGCGGAGCAAGACTTCGGAATTTCATACGTATCGGCGAAAAGAAATCCTTCTCCCTTCACCTTTGCCTCCTCAGGACCGTACATGTATGGAAAAGGCGCGTAAGTTTCCGCTTCATGAAGAAAATCTCCATAGCATTCCAGCCCCGCCTTCTGAAGAACATCTGCAATCTGCACTGCGGTAAAGCCTTCCGGCACGGTAATCTTCACTACTTCTTCTTTTCCGTTTTTCAGATCCGCAATCGTTTCCGCTACCGTCGAACCACGCCGGAATGTATAGTACCCGCTTTTAAGCGCCTTCCCGTTTCCTGTGGCCAAAAGCATAGCGCGGAAAACGGCGGCACTTCTGATAACACCTTTCTCCTCAAGCATTTCTCCGATTTCCCGCCCCGTGGCATTCTTCGGTATTTCCACCATCACCGTTCCATCCGCCGGTCCGTGATAAAAGAAATAAAAATAGAGGAACAGGCCCGCCGCCAGCGCCGCAAAAGCAAGCACCACCCCATGCAGGTATTTCCTTTTATCTTTTATAAAAGATATTTCCTTCATAAAACCTCTCTTGTTTCAATCGCGGAAGAACAGAAACCATCGCTGCCTTCCGCTGTTTTCATGACTGGTTTATTATACCACAACTCTGAAAATAGCCGCTTTTTCTCCGCCGTGCTACAATAGGTCCATCAGCAAAGGAGGAACTCCTATGGAAATCAAAATCGGAACTGCCGGTACCGCCGGCCGGACCGTCACGGAAAAAGACACTGCCCTTGCCGTCAAAAGCGGCTCTCTGCAAGTCCTTGCCACTCCTGTTTTATCTGCCCTTATGGAAGAGGCTGCCGTCGCCGCTCTTGCGCCCTGCCTGCCGCCGAAACAGACTACGGTAGGCGGTTTCATCGCCGTCCGCCACAAAGCTCCTACCCCCGTGGGACAAACGATCAAAGCGACTGCCACCGTGACGGCGGTCAGAGGAAAGAAAATATCTTTCACCATCACCGCGTCTGATGAAAACGGTGCCATCGGTGAGGCGGAGCACACCCGTTTCCTTGTGGATGAAGAAGCATTCATGAAGAAACTGCACAAGTAAAAAGCGTTTCAAATCAAAAGGCATGTCAAAAGACGCCCGCGGTATTCTGCGGACGTTTTTCATTGATGCTTTATTTTTTTGTATGGCTTGCAGCAGCGCGTTCCACCCCTGTCCCGTCAAAAACGGGGATAAAACTTTGATCGGAAGATTCTTTCTGCTGGATATAGCCGTCTTCAATACCGAGCGCTTCCATGTACGCTTCCGCCTCTTCGTATTCTTCATCGGTAATCCGGCGGTTGATTTCAGGAAACTCTTCCGCTCTTCCGTGAGGCGTGTACTGCCGCATAAGGCTGAAAAGGACATCCCCTTTCCGAAACGTTTCCGCCACATATTCCAAAACGCCTTTCGTGTTTTTCATCTGCCCCGGCAAAATGAGGTGCCGGATCAGGACACCTTTTTTTAATATACCGTCGGCGCCGATTTCATAAGGGCCTGTCTGCCGGAACATCTGCTCGATGGCAGGCACCGCCTTTTCAAAGTAGTCCGGCGCGCTGCTGTACCTCTCCGCCGCCGCAGCGTCGCTGTACTTCAAATCGGGAAGCCAGCACTGTATCTTCTTCCGCAGGAACGCCACGGTATGAACGCTTTCATAGCCGCCGCAGTTATACACCACCGGTACAGGAAGCGGTTCTTTCAGACTTTGAAAAACGGCATGAGTGAAATGGGTCGGTGTCACAAGATCGATATTATGCGCGCCCCGGCCAATGAGCTCACGGTAAATTTCCGCCAGCCGCTCCACAGATATTTCTATCCCCCGCCGCAGTTCGGATATTTCATAATTCTGGCAGTACACGCAGGACAAATTGCACCCTGCAAAGAAAACTGTCCCCGCGCCACGCGTTCCGCTGATACACGGTTCTTCCCAATGATGGAGCGCCGCCCGTGATACGATAGGGAGCATGCCTGTCCGGCAGTAGCCGACGGGCCCCTGTCCGTGAACGGACTCCCGCCGCGGCACACGGCATCCCCGCGGGCAGATATTACAGATACTCATTATATGTCCTTTATATAAAGCGGGCTTTCCCGCAGAATTTCCACTACCTGATTATACACCGAAAGAAGAAAATCCATTGCCCCCGCCTTGTAAAAATCTTATAATGATACATATTGTGGATAAAGCTGAAAGGAGAAATTTTATGGAACAGCAATCCGGTTTTTTGGACAGAATTTTTCACCTGAAAGAAAATCATACGTCCGTCAGGACAGAAATCATGGCGGGCATCACGACTTTCATGACAATGGCGTATATCCTCGCGGTCAATCCCGGCATCATGAGCGCCGCCGGCATGGATAAAGGCGCGCTTCTTACGGCGACCGCCCTTGCCGCATTCATCGGCACCATTCTCATGGCACTCTTTGCCAATTACCCCTTCGCTCTCGCTCCAGGCATGGGGCTGAATGCGTTTTTCGCTTTCACCGTCGTCGGACAGATGGGCTATTCCTGGCAGACCGCCCTTGCCGCTGTTTGTCTGGAAGGCGTGATTTTCATTATCCTGTCTCTCACCAATGTACGCGAAGCGATTTTCAACGCGATCCCCATCAACCTGAAACGGGCAGTGTCGGCAGGCATCGGCCTGTTCATTGCCTTCATCGGACTGGTTTCCGCCAATATCATCGTCGCCAATCCCGCTACGAAAGTTTCTCTTTTCTCCTTTAAAGGCGCAATTGCCGCGGGCACATTCCACACCGTGGGAGTTCCGGTTCTCCTCGCCATCCTGGGTGTGCTTTTCACAGGCATCCTCATGGTGAAAAAAGTGAGAGGAAATATTCTCTGGGGCATCCTCTTCACATGGGGACTCGGCATTCTATGCGAACTCACGGGGCTCTACATTCCCGATCCCGCAAAAGGCGCGTTCAGTACTCTGCCGAACCTTTCCGCAGGCATTGCTTCTTTTACCCCTGTAAGCCTGTCCCCCATTTTCATGCAGCTTGATTTCTCAAAGGTGATGAGCCCTGATTTCTTCGTCGTCCTCTTCGCGTTCCTTTTCGTGGATATTTTTGATACCCTCGGCACCCTGATCGGCGTTTCTTCCAAAGCAAACATGCTTGATGAGGAAGGGAAGCTGCCCCGCATCAAAGGCGCTCTCATGGCTGACGCTGTCGCCACCACCATCGGCGCGGGCCTCGGCGTTTCCACCACGACCACCTTCGTAGAAAGTGCGGCTGGCGTTTCTGAAGGCGGACGGACCGGTCTTACCGCCGTCACCGTAGCCGTTCTCTTTGCCCTCTCCCTGTTCCTTTCCCCCTTCTTCCTGGCAATTCCCGCCTTTGCCACCGCGCCCGCCCTCATCATCGTGGGCTTCCTCATGTTCACCGCCGTCACGGGCATCAACTTCAGCGACCCCACCGAAGCCATTCCCGCATATATCGCCATCCTTGCCATGCCCTTCACATACAGCATCGCCGAAGGCATCTCGTTTGGCATCATCACTTACACTGTCATGAACGCCCTCACAGGAAACGGAAAAAAGATCAGTGCCCTGATGTATATTCTGACCATCCTCTTCATCGGGAAATATATCTTCCTCTGATCGAAGTATTTCATACGAATGAAACGATAAATTTTTGAAGCACCACGAACCCTTCTTATCAGATAATGGTAAGGAGGGTGTTTTACATGTTATGCTCCTTGCAGGCAAATTCGTCCGCCTCGATTTTATACACCGCCACATGCGCTGCCATTCGATCGGTAAACTCGAAATGCTTTTTATCCTGGCATTCCATGAAAATCGTAAGGATCTTTTTCTTCTCTTCCCTGTCTTTTACCACCGACACCGGCCCGCTCCCGATGATGCTGTGGTAGTACTCCGTGTAATCGCAGGCTTTCTCCGCCCGTCCCATGGCACCGCCATTGTCGATTTCAAAACCGATGACAGGATTTGATTCCGCCAGTTCCCGCTTCAGTCCCGCATCAGCCCCGTGGAAATACACCGTAAGCTTTCCCCCTTCATAAGAGTATCCGTAGTTGACCGGCACCACAAAAACACGGCCGCCGTCCTGAAAACCCAAATGGACGATTTTGCACTCGTCCAGAACTTTTCTGATTTCCGTTTCTTCCGTAACTTCTCTGTCGTTTCTTCTCATCATAACCTCCTTAATCCTTACTGCCTGTTTAAATTATACTACTCTGTATAAATTCCATCTTTATTTGTGCTATGATGGAAAAAACATCTTTCGAAAATATATTTTCTTACAAAGGAGATTATTATGTTTGAAAATGACAGCCGTTCTTCTTTGCGGAAATGGATTTTTGCCGCTCTCCTCGCTGCGGCAGGCGTCCTTCTCTCACCGGTCTTTTCTTTTCCTTTGGGAGTGACCCGTGCTTTCCCGCTCCAGCACATGATCAATATCTTTCTTGCGGTTCTCTGCGGCACGCGGTATGGTGTTTCCGCCGCCTTTACCACATCGGTGATCAGGAATATCATCGGCTCCGGTTCACTCCTTGCCTTCCCCGGCTCGATGATCGGCGCCTTCCTGTCGGGATACCTGTACAACCGTACGAAAAAACTGTGGGCAGCCGTCCTTGGAGAATTCGCGGGCACATCGCTCATCGGCGGCCTTGTCTCTTATCCAGTGGCTGCTCTCTTTATGGGGTCGTCAAAAGGAGCTTTTTTCTATATTTCTCTCTTTTCCGTTTCCTGCGGCGCCGGGTGCCTCATTGCTTTCATCGTCCTCAAAGGGATCCATATCTTTCAAACAAATACGATAAAAGAAAAATAATATTTCTTTCAAAATTGACTTTCCGAGGCCTTCAGGCCTCTTTCTTTCTGCACAAAAATGACGGCTGCACGCTTATCATATACGATTTGTATGTACAATTAACATCAGGCGTTAAAACCATTGACAGTTTTTATTTCCATCAGATATAATAAGTCTGTTTTGAGACATATTTCATTCATTTTTTATATTTCGTTTAAGTCTTGCTATCTAAATGAGAACCAAGGACAACAAGGGGATTTATTCAATGAGACATACTATACTGAGAGCCGCCGTCTGCGCATTTTTTGCCGGTGCAGCGATGACCGCCTCCGCGGCCAACCCATTTTCTGATGTAGAAAGCGATTCCTGGGCATACGAAGCCGTCGCTTCCCTGTCAGACCAGAACATTGTCGAAGGCTATCCTGACGGTACATTCAAAGGCGACAAGCACATCACCCGTTACGAAATGGCGCAGATTACCGCCCGCCTGCTGGCAAAAAGAGACTCTCTTTCCGCTGATCAGCAGTCCGTCGTAGACAAGCTTTCAAGAGAGTATGCCAATGATCTCTCCAGCCTCGGCGTCCGTATTTCCGAACTGGAGAAAAAAACGGGAAAAACATCGCTTCTCACGGAACTCCGTGTACAGGGCATCGACCGTTATGATAACATTTTCAAAAACACAAAAGAAAAACACTATGAACTGGGCGCCCGTGTCCGTTTAAATACCATGACCAGGATCAATGACAGAAGCACCCTGTACGGGCAGCTTGAGACCTACATGGGCATGAACGGTAGAGACCCTTACGATATCAATAAATACACATACGATAAAAACGGAAACGAAAGCGTCCGCGCCGGACACAGCGATGGTGAGCTTCATTTGAACCGTCTTTGGACCACATTCCAGTTCGGTAAGAGACAGGACACCACGAACCTTCCTTTCGGACCGTCAAAGAACCTCATCGGTATCGGACAGTTCCCCGTCAAAATGGGGGTTACCGGCTATACCTATGACGGTGAATTTAAAGGCGCCTTCATCACTTTCGGCGACTACATAAAGGGAGGCCGTCTGACAATCGCTTATGGCCGCGCCACCAATATCAACTATAATTATACCGGTCCCATGATGCACGGAATAAAAGTCACGCCGATTGCCAAGAGCAAGCTGATTGGCGAGCTTTCCACCAACAAAGTGGTGGCCGCTGCCGTTGCCGCCAACCCGGCGCTCAAAAGCGTACTGGGAAAAGCCACCGGCCTGATCAACAGCAGCAATAATTTGCCAGAGCTGCAAAATAATTTAGGAAAGATCGTCAATCTCATCAAGACGCAGAATCCGCAGCTGGCACAGGCGGTCGCTGCCAAGCTGGGGACTCTCAATCTGAACTCCCTCGTTTCCGCCAGCACCATGTACTACAATCCCGCTAATGACACCCTCTATCCCATGGGGAAAGATGTCGTAATGGACTGGGGCGAAGATGAAGACGTGCCGGTCACTTACGCCTCCTATATTTACAAGGTTCCGGATCAATGGGAATTCCATGCGTATGCCATGAAAGCAAACGGTCCTGTCGGACACATCTGCGAGGCCTACGGCTTTGCCGGTTCCTACTACGTCACACCGAAATGGAATATCCACGGCGAATTTGTCAAGAATCTCCGTGTCCTTCCTTTGAATAACGAGAAGCCGCACAGCTTCAATTACGGTCTTTCCTACGGAACAGCAGACGTGCTCAAACCCAGATCTTATTCCATCGGCATAGATTATATTTACAGCCAGGCAGGCACATACTTCGGCGGCTCCGGCAATGATATCGCCGACCAGTACATGGGGCATGTATATAAAAACTGGCACGGTATGAAAAATGTCCCTGCCTACTTTGCTGATAAGATGGATGCCCTGACCGACGGCAACCCTGCCAACGACCACAACAATTTCGGCGGCGCCAAATTCTTCCTGGCAAAAGCAGCTTATGTTCCCATGAAAGGACTCATCGTAGAAGCTGATTACGGATTTAAGGCCAAAGACATGGGTGGCAAAAAAATGGACAATATGCTCATGCTGAAAGCGACCGCTTACATTAAATAACGAAATAAAAGAAATACTTAACCCGTGATAGTCACCTGTCACGGGTTTTTACCTGCCGTAAGAAAATGGTGGCGGCTATATTTCTCTTTCTTCTCTGATAGAAATCGTACATCTGCCTTTATTTCTTCAAAAAAAAGCACAAAGAAATTTACTCTTTATGCTCTCCTATTTTAATGAAATTGTAAATCAGATTCGAAAAGCCTATCATAGTTCTCCGTTTTGATTTGCCAGCGAAAGCAACACTGATGGCAAGGCCCCATCCGGAACGCAAGCGAAGAATCTGTACCCGTAATGAGGGAGCCGGTAAAGCGTCATCCTGAAGCGATAGCGAAGGATCTACTGCCACAGTGAGGAAAGCTGTAAAATGTTATCAGAGTCATAGATTCTTCACTCTGTGTCACCGTTCCGCTTTCCCGTTTTTCCCACAAAACATTCTTATCCCCGTTCAGAATGACCACGTACGGTAAAACGTCATAATGAGTGCCAGCGAAGAATTCGTACCCGTAATGAGGAAGCCGGTAAAGCGTCATCCTGAAGCGACAGCGAAGGATCTATTGCCACAGTGAGGAAAGCCGTAAAATGTCATCAGCGTCATAGATTCTTCACTCTGTGTCACCGTTCCGCTTTCCCGTTTCTCCCACAAAACATTCTTACCCCCGTTCATAAAATAAGTGCAGCAGGGGAAATATTGTATTTCTCTTTGCTGCACTTATATGGTACTAATGACGATTTGAAGAAAGCGCGTCACTAACGATGGAGAACGGAAAGTGTCAGAATGACGAGGAACAAAAAACGTCATTCTGAGTAACAGCGAAGAATCTGTACACATAATGAGGGCATCGGTAAAGCGTCATCCTGAAGCGATAGCGAAGGATCTATTGCCGTGGTGAGGAAAGCCGTAAAATGTCATCAGCGTCATAGATTCTTCACTCTGTGGCACTGCCCGTTTCCCGTCTTTCTCACAAAGCTTTTTTACCCCCGTTCAGAATGACGCTTTAGGGGAAGACGCCTGACATCATCCTCACCGCTTTTCTGTTTCGACTTATTCATACTCTCGCTCACAAAATCGTTTTCGCCGTGCCCACATACCACTGCGGCCATTCCTCTTTTATTTTGGCCGCCAGCTTTCTTTGCTGCACTTCATTTCCCGCCATCAGGAAAAAAGCGGATCCTGACCCTGTCATCATCGCTTTTTTGCAAAGAGAGGACAGATAGGAAAACGTTTCCCCAAGAACGGGCTCCGCCTTAAACAGAACGTCTTCAAAATCATTGGAAAGAGATGCCAGCAGCGCAGCGCGGTCTTTATTTTTCAAAGCCTCTATACAGCTTTCTGCCGTACCTGCCCTGCGGCGGGAAAAACCGTCCAGCAGTCCGTAAGCTTTCCCTGTGGAAATAGAAACACCGGGCCGGACGATAACTACGGGCAGCCCCGCCCAACCGGCAAGAGGAGTAAGTTTTTCACCGATTCCCTCGCAACGCCGACAGCCGCCCGCCACACAGAAGGGAACATCAGCCCCCAGCTTCGCCCCCATATCCGCCAATGCCATAAGAGAAAGCTGCTGCCCTGTCATTCTGTTTAATCCACGGAGGACAGCCGCCGCGTCAGAGGAACCGCCGCCCATGCCCGCTTCCGACGGAATCTGCTTCACCAGTTCCATGTGGACACCGCCGGAAAATCCTGTTTCTCTGAAAAATAATTCCGCCGCTTCCCACATAAGATTTGCTTTTCCCCCCGGCGCAAGCCCTTCTTTAATGGAAAGAGAAATCCCTCCCGCTTCCGTAAGTGTCACTTCATCGCAAAGAGATATACTGTGCATCACGCTGTCAATCTCATGATACCCGTCTTCTCTCTTTTCCCCCACCGATAAAGTCAGGTTGATTTTCGCATAAGCCTTTTCTGTAATCATTATGATCCCCATTCGTTATTGATGGCTCTATTATATCATTCCGCCAGCGGCATAATAGATATGAAATACTTCTATATCGAAATAATTTGTTGTCATTTGACTTCCTTTCCCGTATAATTCAATATATAGAACATTGTAAATATATTGAATTGTAAACAAATCTTTTGTGAAGAACCCGAAATTGAAAGGATGAATTTTATGTACGGCATGTTTTTTGATACATATGATACCCCTGTGTACCGCCCGCCAAGTGAAGCGGCCAGCTTTATTCTCCGAGTAACCCGCGGCTGTGCGCACAACAACTGCACCTACTGCAATATGTACCGCGGTGTCAAATTTGAAAAGCTTTCTGATGAACAGATCATGCGCCAGATTGAGCTTGCCCGTGCCACCGATGCGGAAGGTGTGCGCCGTGTATTTCTTGCTGACGGCGACGCCCTCGTACTGCCCACCGACCGTTTGCTGAAAATCCTGGCAGTATTGAAAGAATATTTCCCCAACTTAGAAAGAGTAGCGTCTTACGCCGCGCCGGGAGATATCCTCCGTAAATCCGTGGAAGAACTCACCTCCCTCAGAAAAGCGGGTCTCACCCTGCTCTACTACGGTATGGAAAGCGGCGATTCCCAGACATTGAAAGAAATCCGCAAAGGAGTAACCGGCGAGCAGTCCATTGAAGTAGGCAAGCGCGCCATTGCCGCGGGAATGCAGCTCTCCATCATGGTCATCCTCGGCATCGCAGGCGCAGAAGGATCAGAGCGCCACGCTCTTGCCACCGCCCATGCCATCAATGAAATCAAGCCGACCATGCTTTCCGCGCTGTCCCTCATGCTCTATCGCGGCAGCGAACTGAAAGACCAGTTTGAACGAGGCGAATTCCATCCCCTGCCGCCGGCAGGACTGATGAAAGAACTCAAACTGATCATGGAGAATGTGCATCTTCCTGACAGCGAACGTATGATTTTCAGAAGCAATCACGTGTCCAACTATATCCGTCTGGCAGCAACACTCCCCGCCCAAAAAGATCAGCTGATGGAGGACATAGAGGAAAGCATCGACTACCTGTCCCAAATAAAAGACTGGGATATTTACAACCACGACTGGACAAAATAGTTATGACAGTAAAGGAGACTATTATGAAAAAATTACTGACTTCCGCAGCACTCGCCCTGACCCTCACCGCCGCAGGCATGACTTCCTACGCCGTAAACTGGGTCTACCTCGGACAGGACGGAAACGACCGAATCTATTATGATACCTCTTCCGTTTCCCGCCAGGGCAACCTGGTTGCCGTCACCATGCAGGAACGGGAGGCGGACGGCGAGGCAGAGGAGTACAATTATCTTTTTGACACCCACCGGAAGAAATACACCCTTGCTTCCAAAATTGAATATGATCGAAACGGGAACGTCAAGAAAATTGAAACTTTCCATGAATCGGATTTCGGATGGAAAAAAGTGAAAGAAAATTCGGAAGAAGAGCTGCTCTATAAACAGATCGTGAATAAGCCGGCCACTGCCTCACTGTAGCCGTCCATAAGCGGGAAATCGGCAGTGAGGTGGGAATATATCCATATCTTCAATACGGAAAGAAAAACATACGCTGTCAATTTCGGACCGCTGCTCTCGGGCATCGGACTTCCTCTCCCCATTTAAAATCCCGCCCATTGAGCAGTACGTACCGCCGGAAATGTATAGAAAATGCAAAAGCCGCCCATTCGGACGGCCGTAACCTGTATTTATATTAAACTGTTTTCGCAACCAGCGCCTCTTGAAGTACCTTAGAAAAATTAATACCTTTGTCCAATGCCCGCTGATTTAACCATGCTGGAATTGTCAATGTCTTTTTAACCGATTTCGTATTTTTCGCCAGATCCACATCAGATTGAATCAACGTTGCGAAAGCATTTTTATCCAGTCTCTTAATTTCTTTAATGTCAGTCGGCATAGGAGGCTGCACTCCGTCTTCCATCATTCCTAATACGTACAGCTCCATTGCCTCCGCGGCTCCGGACAAAATCTCTTCCATTGTATCACCGTATGTAGTGCACCCTTCTAAATCCGGAAACTCTGCCCACATTCCATCTGCGTCTTCGTGTATAACCGCCGGATAAATAAATAACATTTTTATTACCTCCTTTGTCACCCATGCGGGGCTTATTTCAGTCCCGTTCTCTTTAGTATGGCGTTCAGCAGTCCTATCGGCATATCTTTGCCGTGGACAGCTATAACTTCAAACTTATCGCCTTTGACAAGCCTGTGATGGCTTCCACGCTGTCTCACGTCTTGCCATCCATTTTTCAAAAGCAGTTTCAGTAAGTCTTTGTCTTTCACCCTGCCATACCTCCTTTATTGATTCTATTGTAGCACGTGTATACGTATGTATCAATAGGAATATCTCGTCTTTAACCTGCTATTTTATACAGGAATGCGGTCAGAAGAATTATTAGCACTCACTCTGTCAGATTTTTATGAAAAAGAAAAAAGTATACGTATTAATAAAACCTATTCACACCTGCATAAAAAAGACATCATAACATCGCCAAAAACGGAAAAAGGAAATAGAGTCATCCTGCTTCCACAATTCATTGTGGATATGCTCGCCGATTATATTAACCGCCTGCCATATATTAAGCAGAATGAACGCATATTTCCCTGTAGTAAATTTTGACTTTTCCGCCATATGAAATTAGGATGCAAGCTTTCGGGTGCAGAACAGATACGAATTCATGATCTGCGCCACAGCCACGCAAGCCTATTAATTGAAATGGTTTTTTCTCCCTTACTTATAAAAGAACGTTTAGGACATGAAGATATTAAAACAACTCTCAAACCTACTCCCATTTATACCCGTCTAAGCAAGAGGAATTAACCGCTAAATTAAATGATATAGGACGCAATAGTATCAAAACAGTATCAATAGCATAAAAAAAGACCGCGGAACATCTGTATTTATAGTATGTCCCACGGTCTTTTAGATTATTCAGGATCAATAATGAAAGAGAGAGAAGAGAAATACTTCGGCGTGGTATGTTCATCCTCTTTCTCCCCTGCCACTTCCACACCTACTACGTTCAGACCGTTTGCGCTGACAGTAACTGTAGCGTAACCATCCGCATCAGCTGTGGATTCATTAGTCAGGTCATTGATGACGTCCTTGATGAGAGGCGCATTCGCATAGGGCTTGCCATCTTTATATACACGGATTCTATACGTATCGCCCTTGCGGAGCGTCAGCGGATTCACCTGGGGAACGATCTGGATCGGCACATTATAAATACCGCCCGGCTTTACATCAGGACTCCAGTAGTTAATGTTCCATTTGATCGCGTGGGTCGTCTTCACCGCGTCCGCCACTTCCGCAAATGGAGCCTGGTGCATTTTGCCGGAGCTGTCTTTCGTGAAGAAGCCATAATCAAAGAAAGTCACCGTTACTCCCAATTCATCTGTAGGAATGATGGAAATATGATCTTTATAACTTACAGTTTCCACATCCATAGAGCTGAAATTCTTATCATAAGCTTCCACCGCCTTTACACAGGACGGATTGTACGCGTTGTCTGTCGGTCCTTCCCCAAGGACAAGGGCTTTCTGGTCAAAACGGTTTGCAATAAACACGCCGTGGGCAGACACGGAAGAGCAAGCCGCGCCAATAGACAAAGCAGCCGCGCAAAGTAACAGTACGTATCTTTTTTTCATGAAAAAACCTCCCTTAAACAATAACCAACTTAATCATAATTATATGTATAATTATATCACACCTTATATTTAATTTTAACTTTGTATTTTATAATAAATATTTTTGAAACTCTTTTCCTGTATAAATTTTAACAAAATACAAAATGACAATCACCGAATCTGTTTTTATTAATCCTTTCATTTCACATTTCTCCATCAAAAAAACGCCCTGCAGGGAGCGTTTTCTTTTCATATTTTATTCACCGCTTTGTTTCACGGCAGCTTCCATAAAACCGTTGAAGAGGGGGTGGGGCCGGTTCGGGCGGCTCTTGAATTCCGGATGGGCCTGGGTGGCGGCAAAGTAGGGGTGATCTTTTAATTCGATAATTTCCACGAGACGGTCATCGGGGCTGGTGCCGGAAATGACAAGACCCGCCGCTTCCATCTGCGGACGGAATTCGTTGGACACTTCGTATCTGTGGCGGTGGCGTTCGTAGACGATTTCCTGATTTTCATACAAAGTTCTCGCCCTTGTTCCTTCTTTCAGCTTGCACGGATAGATGCCGAGGCGCATGGTACCGCCTTTTTCCGTGACGTCTTCCTGATCGGGCATGAGGTCGATGACGGGATATTTCCCGTCGGGAATGAATTCGGAAGAGTTGGCTTGTTCCATGTGGCACACGTTTCTGGCAAATTCGATGACGGCGCACTGCATGCCGAGGCAGAGCCCAAGGAAGGGAATTTTATTTTCACGGGCATAACGAATAGCGTCGATTTTCCCCTCCACACCGCGGTAGCCGAAGCCGCCGGGGACGACGATACCGTCAACACCGGCAAATACTTCATCCAGATCCGGCTTTTCTTCTTCAAGGATTTCGGAATTGATCCAGCGGATGTTCACCTTGGCCCCCATGGCGTATCCCGCATGGGACAGCGCTTCCGCTACGGAAAGGTAGGCGTCATGGAGCCGGACATATTTACCAACAAGGGCGATCTGCACTTCCTTTTTTGCCGTGGTCATGCGTTCTACCATGGCTTTCCAGTCTTCCATATCCACCGGACGGTCTTCAAGTCCCAATTTTTTCAGGGCGATATGGTCGAGACCTTCCTGTTCCATAAGAAGAGGCACTTCATAAATGCTGTCCGCCGTCAGGTTATTGATGACGGCTTCCGGTTCCACATCGCAGAACATGCCGATTTTCTTTTTCATTTCATCCGACAGTTTTTCCACGGTGCGGCACACGATGATATCCGGCTGGATACCAATGGATCGCAGTTCCTTGACACTGTGCTGGGTTGGTTTCGTTTTCAGTTCGCCCGCCGCCGCAATGTAAGGCACAAGGGTGACATGGACATAGATGACATCATTTCTGTTGGGCACGTCTTTCTTGACCTGACGGATTGCTTCCAGGAAAGGCAGGGATTCGATATCTCCCACAGTACCGCCGATTTCGGTGATAACGATATCCGCATTGTCATTTTTGCCGACACGGAGGACACGGTCTTTAATTTCATTGGTGATATGGGGGATAACCTGTATGGTAGATCCCAGATATTCCCCCTTTCTTTCTTTATTGATCACTGACTGGTAGATTTTGCCTGTCGTCACGTTGGAGGCTTTGGACAAATTTTCGTCAATGAAACGTTCGTAGTGTCCCAGATCAAGATCCGTTTCCGCACCGTCATCAGTGACAAAGACCTCGCCGTGCTGGTAAGGACTCATGGTACCGGGATCAATATTAATATAAGGGTCAAATTTCTGAATGGTAACTTTGTACCCTCTGTTTTTCAGAAGACGGCCTAGGGAAGCGGCGGTGATGCCTTTCCCCAAAGATGAAACGACGCCGCCGGTCACGAAAATATACTTTGTCATGGTTCCTCCTTTACATGCGCTCCGGTGCGGAAACACCGAGAATAGAAAGCGCGTGGACAAGCACGTGCTGTACGGCGGTGATGAGGCCGAGCCTTGCCTGTGTCACGCCTTCTTCAACGCCCAGAATGCGGCATTCACGGTAAAAATGATGGAAAAGCCCTGCCAGCTCATAAGCATATTTCGCTACCCGCTGGGGTGCTCGTTCCTTCGCTGCGCCATCAATGAGCATATGGTAGTTTTCCATTTTCTTGACAAGGTCCAGTTCACATTCTTCCGTCAGTTTCGTAAAGTCTGTCTTTTCCCAGTCGCCCCACTTTACGCCCGCTTCTTTTGCCTGGGCAAAAAGGCTGTGGATACGGGCATTGGCATACTGGATATAGTAAACAGGATTGTCGCTGGACTGCTTTTTCGCCAGGTCAATATCGAAGTCCATCTGGCTGTCCAGTGTGCGGCTGCAGAAGAAATACCTCGCCGCATCGCTTCCCACTTCGTCCATCAGCTCACGGAGCGTGACCGCCTGCCCTGTGCGCTTGGACATTTTCACCGGCTGCCCGTCACGAAGAAGTGTCACCATCTGGAGAAGCATGATTTCAAAATCTTCCGGATTGTAGCCGAGGAACTTCATGGCGGAATGGATACGGATGATGTATCCGTGGTGATCCGCGCCCCATATGTCAATCAGTTTATTATAGCCTCGTTTTTCCTTATTCGGCACATAGGCGATGTCGGAACAGAAATAGGTCGGTTCGCCGTTCGCGCGGATAACGACCCTGTCTTTGTCATCACCGTTCTTCGTCGTGGCAAGCCACCAGGCGCCGTCTTTCTCATAAAGATATCCGTCTTTTTTCAGTATGTCCAGAGCGTCATCCACCTGCTTGGGGTAAAGCGATTTTTCAGAGAACCAGTTGTCAAAAGTGACATGGAAATCGGCCAGATCCTTTTTCAGGATAGACAGTTTTTCATTAAGCGCCACCGTTTTGAACACCTTCAGGCGCGCCTCTTCATCCATGGACAGATACGCATCGCCTTCACGGTCAATGAGGGACTTGGCTGTTTCTACGATATCATATCCGTGGTAACCGTCATCCGGCACATCCACGTCTTTTCCAAGAAGCTGGAGGTAACGAGCATTGACCGATTCCGCCAGGTGGGCAATCTGGCTGCCCGCGTCATTCACATAGTACTCGGCATACACATCATATCCTGCCGCACGGAGCAGGTTCACCAGGGCGGAACCGTAAGCTGCGCCGCGGGCGTGCCCGATATGGAGCGGTCCTGTAGGATTGGCAGACACATATTCCACAAGGATCTTGTCCTTTTTATCTTTCGGAAGATCTCCGTAAGAAGCGCCGGCGGAAAGGATATTTCTTAACTCGGCATACACCGTGTCTGCCGCCAGAAAGAAATTGATGAATCCCGCTCCTGCGATTTCCATTTTAGAAACGAGAGGCGCGTCAATATATTTCACGATACTTTCCGCAATGGCGCGGGGCGCCTTATGCGCCGTCCTTGCCCACTGCATGGCCGCATTGGTGGAATAATCGCCGAACTCCTTCGCTTTCGGTATTTCCAGGCGCTGCACAGGGGCATACTCTCCGGGGGGAAGTTCTCCCGCCGCCTCTGCCGCCGCCCTTGCCCTTTCAATAATTTCCTTCAGTTCTTCTCTGACTTCCATGAACTTTCCGATTCCTCCCGCACATCAATAATAATTTCGTTCAAATGGCTGAAAAACCCTTTCATTTCAATGTCATAAACCAGACGGAGCTGCCCCTTTCCCCCGCTCACCGTGTCAGTGATTTCTTTCGAAGAAACAGTGATCTCCATAGGTCCTGCCGGTGTTATATACTCCGACTTTGCCACAATGCCCGGACGGTATTCCGTTTCCTGTAGGAAACTCCCCTGCCGTGAAAGCGTGACATGGTCTTCATACATGCGGATCGTCGTCGTCGTTCCCTCCATACCGGAAAGAGACGTTTCTTCGTAGGTCAGGTACCGGCAGTCCTCATCTTCGCCGTACACGCCCGGCGTTTCCAGTACCACTTCCTCCGCCTTGCCCCGTTCGTCCCGCTGGATCGACTTGCAGCGGATCATGACCTGCTTTTCCACAGTACCCCGTCTTTCTTCAAACAAAAGAAATGCCGAAAAACAAAAACGCGTTTCGGTATTTTTCTAAAAATATTTACAATTAATTATATCACATTCAAAAGCGGAAAATTCGCCATGAAAAAAGAAAATAAGATTACCCCAGCGCCACGTCGAGAGCCATCATGACCATGAAACCGACAGCAAAGGAAACCACGCCTATATCAGAATGCTCCCCCGCCGACATTTCAGGAATGAGCTCTTCCACGACGACATAAATCATGGCGCCTGCGGCAAAGCTGAGAAAGCAGGGAAGAAGCGGAACGACAAGGCTCGTAAGCAGAATCGTCAGAACCGCGCCGATCGGTTCCACAACGCCCGAAAGGAAGCCTCCAAAAAAAGATTTCCAGCTCCCCATGCCCGACGCTTTGAGCGGCATGGAAATGATAGCGCCCTCCGGAAAATTCTGAATAGCGATCCCTGCTGAAAGAGCCATCGCCCCTGCCGCTGTCAGACCGCTGCTGCCGGCAAGAACCCCCGCATATACCACGCCCACCGCCATTCCCTCAGGAATATTATGGAGCGTCACCGCCAAAATAAGCATCGTTGTCTTCTTGAGATGACTCCTCGGTCCTTCCGCCGTTTCCGCGTTCATGTGCAGGTGTGGAATGATGTGATCCAAAAGCAGGAGAAATGCCACACCCACACCGAAACCGATAACCGCAGGAAGAAATGCCCACTGCCCCATAGGCGCCGACTGCTCCAGCGCCGGAATGAGCAGACTGAAAAATGAAGCCGCCACCATGACGCCCGCGGCAAACCCCGTGAGACCGCGCTGAACCGATCGGTGCAGCCGTCCCCGCATGAAAAAGACACACGCCGCACCCAACGTCGTACCAAGAAGGGGAATCATAAGCCCCCAGAAAACATCTTCCATATATGTCCCCTATATTTTATACTCTGATTTATATTATTTTACCGCTTTTCTGCCAGCAAAAGTATCTTTTCTTCCCCTGTATAGAAATATTTTTTCGGATCAATCAGCTTCCCCCTGCGCCGAAAGGATTTTTTTCGCCCCGTTCATCTGCGTCTTTCCGCCATGATAAAACCGCTCCTCCGAAGAAGAGCAGTTTCCTTACTGCAGCCGGATCTGCATATTATCCGTGATATATTCCAATGCGCCGGGATACTCTGCGGCATACGCCCGGTAAAGGTACTCCAGCGCCTTGTCCCGATTGATTTCCGTACCGAGACCCTCGGCATAGCAGATTCCCAAATGGTACCAGCTGGCCGCCTCTTCCATTTCAGCCCCTTTTTCATACCAGCGGAACGCTTCCGCCACATTCGGAAGGATTTCATTTCCCACAAGGTACATTGTTCCGATCTCATCCGCCGCAAGACCCTGGCCCAGGGCAAATGCCTGCTTGTACATCTCCACAGCGGCCGCTTTATCTTCAGCCACGCCCGCGCCGTAACGGTAGCACTGGGCAAGAGCGGAATACGCCGCCGCCAGATTCATACCCGCCGCCTTTTGATAGAGGGCGACCGCCTTTTTTTCGTCCCGCTGTACACCGATGCCGTGAAGGTAACTTTGTCCCAGCGCCCACATGCCCATGGGATAGCCTCGGTCAGCCGTTTCCTTAAAGCAGTCTGCCGCTTTCCTGTCATCCTTCTCTACCGCGCTGCCTTCCATGTAGCAGCGGCCCATCATGAAGAGAGCGTCCAAGTCCCCTGCTCCTGCCGCTTTCCGGAAATAGGAAAAAGCTTTCCCTTCATCAAAATCCACACCCTGCCCCGCATAGTACATAAAGCCGATCGATGTGAGCGCCTCCCTGGAATGCATTTCTTCCGCCTTCCTGTACAGGGAAAGCGCTTTTTTCCCATCTTCTTCCACTTCTTCCCCCAGGCGGTACATATCGCCGAGAGCATTGAGAGAACGCCAATACCCTTTTTCTGCGCCTTTCTCCAGCCAGAAGACAGCCTGCTTCCCGCTCTTTTCCACACCGAACCCGTACAGATACATATCGCCCAGCTCATCAGCAGCCACGATATCCCCCGCTTCCGCCGCCTTCACGACAGACGGAAAATACCCGCGGCAAAACACCGCCCTCTCCTCAGAGCGGGGATCCTCCATGTACGCCAGATTCAACTGGGACAACAGTTCGCCGACCGCCGCGCCTTTCCCGTGCCAGTAGCGGGCCTCCGTTTCATTCCTGTCTTTAATCGAGCCGAGACCGTGATTGTAATACTCACCGAGGAAGTACATCGCCCGGCCGCAGCCTGCCCCGGCAAGCTCCATAAATAAAGGAAACGCTTCATCAAGCCGGCACCGGATGTAGAGCGCTTCCGCCTTATTCAATAACTTTTCGTCAAACATACGAACCTCTCTCATTACCTGTGTACCTATTGTAACACAGTCGGCCTGTGTAAAAAACATCCAACGACGCATATAGGAATATATTGTATAAGAAAAGATGATATATTCTGTAATAGAATATGTTTAATACATTATACATCAGTCATCAGCTTCTATTCTTCCTGCCATTACAAGACCACACGTTCCGTTTTCCTCCCCACGGTCATAGATTTTTCACTGGCGTTCAGGATGACGTCTTGCCGTTCGGTGTCATTCAGCACTTTTAGCTGCCAGCTGCCAGCTGACAGCTGATAGCTTTTATCTTCTTACCGGCTTCCTCGCCACAGCAGCAGATCCTTCACATTCATTCAGGATGACGCCTTATGGTTTTTCTCACCATGGGTGCGGATCCTTCGCTGACGCTCAGAATGACGTCTTGCCATCCGCCGTCATTCAGCACTTTTAGCTGACGGCTCACAGCTAACGGCTAACAGCTCACAGCTGATAACTTTTATCTTCTTACCGCTTTCCCCACCACGGGCACAGATCCTTCACGTTCGTTCAGGATGACGTTTAACGTTTCTCTCACTACAACAGCAAATCCCTTGCTGTTGTTTCGTATGACACCTAACGGAAATCATATGCTTCGGCTTTTAACTCACAGCTAACGGTTAACAGCTCACAGCTCGCAGCTAACGGCTAACAGTTTACAGTTTACAGCTCACAGCTAACGGCTAACAGCTAATAGCTATTACCCTTTTTGCCGGCCACTCCTGTCATCTGACATCTGATTTGTTTATAGGTGGCGATGGCTTTTTCAAATTCCGCTTTTACAGTGGCAGGCAAATTGTCAGACACGGTTTCGCTTTTCGACATCTTTTCCAAATCCCTGTCGGCACAGATGCTTCCCGCCGGCAGGTCCGCTTCTTTGGCAAGCCGCGCTCTTACTTTTTTCAAATAGAAGAAAAACGCTCTTGTTTCTATGTCTATGAACGCCGTCTGTCCGGCCTGAATCGTTTCCTTTCGTACCGCTGTGATTTTCCCTTTCCGTCCGCGGACGGGTTTTGCCGTTTTGGGAATGACATGTTCTCTTTTTTCCGGCATTTTACTTTCTGTTTTTGGGGAAATACGGCTCCGTTCCGGATGGAGGACCTGCAAAAAGACCTCTGTGTATTTGTCCGCTTTTTTCGGGCCGATGCCTTTCACACCGCGGAATTCTTCTTCGGTTGCCGGGCGGGTTTCTGCAATCCGACGGAGGACTGTATCGGAAAGAATTTGTGATGTCGACAGATTTTCTTTTTTTGCCAAAGAGCGGCGGAGCCGTTCAAGTCTCTCATATATATTTTTTTCTTCTTTTTTGTCTTTTCCCCTTATTTCTTCCGCTCCGCTGAATTCTCCAAGCGCCGCAAGGAAACGTTCTCCATACTTCTTTAATTTGAAAGCGCCGATGCCGTGGACTTCCGCCATTTCTTCTTCTGTCCGCGGGAGGCGGGACACCATATCTTCCAGGGTGGCATCGGAGAATACGACAAAAGGCGGGACGTGTTCTTCCCGAGCAATGGCAAGTCGGAGTCCGCGAAGTTTTTCAAAGATACCGCTTTTTGTTTCTGAAAGGATGGCTTTCTTTTCCACCGCCACAGACGCCATGACGTCTTCCGCACCGAAAGCAAAACCCAGTACCGGCGCTTTTCTTTCGAGAACAATTTCCGCTTTTTCCGTAAGATGCAGCAGGGGAGATTCGCCGCCGTCACGTTTGAGGTAACCGTCAGCGATGAGGAAATGGATGGCGGTTCTCAAATGTTTGATTTTCGCGAAGGACAGTCTGCCGTAGGTAGGAAGGCTGTCCAGGTTCCGTTCCCTGATCATTTTCGTGCGGCTTCCTTTAAGGATATCCGCCACCACACCAGCGCCGTACCGTTCCTTGAGAGATCTGACGGTTCGGAAAATGAGAACTGCCTCGTCGGTGATATCCACCTTTCCTCTTCCGCTTTCGCAGTTCCCGCAGCGGCCGCAGGTCTCATCAGCAGTCTCGCCGAAGTAATTTAAGATGTAATTCCGCAGGCAGCCTGTGGTGCTGCAATAGCCGTCCATGGCATAAAGGCGGTCATAGTCCATCCGTTTCTGGCCGTCCGTCTGGTTTCCCGATTCGATGAGGTAGCGCTGTATACCCGCGTCCTGCCCGCTGTAAAGGAGGATGCATTCCGCTTTCGCGCCGTCACGTCCGGCCCGCCCCGCTTCCTGATAATAGGCTTCCATGCTTTTGGGCATCTGGTAGTGGAGGACGTAGCGCACGTTGCTCTTGTCGATACCCATGCCGAAAGCGTTTGTCGCCACCATGACATGGATGCGGTCGAAGGAAAAATCTTCCTGCCCTTTCTTCCGCGCGTCATCTTCCATGCCCGCGTGGTACCGCCCCGCTTTTATTTTCCGGCTTGCGAGCATTTCATAAATTTCGTCCACTGCTTTTCTGGTGGCGCAGTAAATAATGCCGCTTTCTTTTCCATGGTTCTGCACATAGCGGAGAATGAAATCCCTGCGGTCCGCGCCGTGGATGACACGGAAGGACAGGTTCGGCCGGTCCAGTCCCGTACGGAAAACGGCTGCTTTCCCCAGGCCGAGGCTCCGTTTCATATCTTCTTCCACCAAGGAGGTCGCCGTGGCGGTGAAAGCGGTGACTACGGGTTTTGCGGGAAGCGTATCGATAAAGGTTTTTATTTTCCGGTAACTTGGACGGAAATCATGGCCCCACTGGGAAACGCAGTGTGCTTCGTCAATGACGACCATGGACAGGGGCACTTTGGACAGGCAGTCGGTGAAATAGGTGGGTTCCAGTTTTTCCGGCGCCATGTAAAGCAGCTTCAGACGCCCCCGGAACAAATCGCGGAGCCGCTCGATAGATTCGTCAAAAGGCACGGTGGAGTTTACATAGGACGCGGAAATCCCCTGCTCTGCAAGCGCTTCCACCTGGTCTTTCATGAGAGAAATCAAAGGAGAAATAATAATCGTACCGTGGGGAAAGAGGAGGGCGGGAATCTGGAAGCAGACCGACTTTCCCGCGCCGGTGGGCATGACAGCCAGCACATCCCTGCCCGACAGAATGGTTTTGATGACATCTTCCTGCATAGGCCGGAATGTATCATAACCGAAATATTTTTTTAAAAGTTCCGCCGGTTCCATCGTTTCCTCCTTTCTTCAAATACTTTTCTATTATACCAGTTATTTCCCCAAAAGCGGCAAAATAAAAAGGACCGCAGCGGTCCCTTTGTTTCTTTATTTCAAAGCATATCTTTCTTCCACAGCACCAGCGCCGATACGAGGGTCAGCACGAGACCGAGAAGGGTGACCGCGGCAAATCCGATCTCGCTTGATTCCCACGGCACGGGCACATTAATACCCCAAAGGCTGAATATCAAAGTGGGCACGGCAAGAAGGATCGTCACCGAGGTGAGGAATTTCATAATCTGTGACAGACGGTTGGAAATAATCGAGGAGAAGGAGTCCATCATGGACATCAGGATGTTCGTGTAAATTTCCACCATTTCCAAAGCCTGCTTATTTTCAATGATGACGTCTTCCAGAAGATCCTCATCTTCTTCGTACATTTTCAGGAGTGTATGGATGGGGCTGTTGCGAAGACGCATGAGGCGCTCCATGACGTTTTCATTCGCATGAAGGGCGAAGTTGAAGTAGGTCAGAGATTTCTGCAGTTCCAGCATACGGAAGAGTTCTTTGTTCTGCAAAGATTTCCGCACCTGCGTTTCGATGCCGTCCGTCTTTTTATAAATCTGCTGCAGGAAGTACAGGAAGGACGACGATGCGGTAGACAGTATCTGGAAAAGGAATCTTGTCTTTTTATAGGTTTGGAAAGAGGCGTAATTATTATTTATAAACTTCTGGATCACCGTATTATTTTCAAGACACACGGTAACGAATACCTTATCCGTGATAAAAATCCCCAGCGGCAGCGCATCGTAAGCATCTGTCTCCAGGACGACAGGCGTATTTACGACAACGAAAATAAAATCGTCTTCCAGTTCCACGTGGGAACGTTCTTCACGGTCAAGAGCGGTCTGGAGGGAATCGACGGGGATGCCGGTAAGGGCATTCAGCTTTTCCAGCTCCGCCGCATCGGGAGCCGCGCAATTGATCCACGACCCTTTTTCCATTTCCTCAAAAGCGACGGGACAAAGTCTGTGATTTTCATCATGTTTATAAGCGGTAAGCATCGGACTCCCTCCTTTCCATATAAAAGGAAATACCGTCTTCCCCTGTATTTCCATAATAATCCTACCCTCTAATATAGTGATAAAGGGGAAATATGTCAATCAGAAAGTAAGGAACTCTTTTCATCCATCATAAAAGCGCACAGGTCCCGCCCGCACGCTTTTACCTTTTCTTTCAAATTTCTTTTAGGCCTGTTCTTTCTTTCCGGTCACCAGCATCTGGACGATACCAACAGCAAATCCTACCACAAAGAAACAGATCCAGCCCATGCTGTATTCCGCCAGCGGAAGAGCCGCGAGCATCGGTTCCATGGCACCCAGCTTCAGACCGAACCCGTGAAGCCCGTCACAAAGAGCGGGCACAGCGGTAAAAAGCGTCGTCCATACATATACGCAGCGGCGGCCGTTAAAGAAGTTATGCAGGAACGCCAGCGCAATGAGGGAAATGGACATGGGATACAGGAAAAGCAGTACGGGAACAGCATTCTTGATGATCGTCGTCAGGCCGAAGAGCGCCACGAAGAAGCAGACAACGACCATGACGGTAACAAAGGTTTTTGAAGAGATTTTCGGCAGGAGCAGGTTAAAATAGGCTGCGCAGGAAGCCGCCAGACCGACACTGGTGGTCAGGCAGGCAAAGATAACGATCACTCCCAGAATGCCTCCGCCGGCGGCACCAAAGTAGTGGAGCGCCGTTTTTACGAGGACGGGAGCGCCGTTTTCCTGCACACCGATGAGGGATACGGAACTGGCACCGATATAGCAGAGCGCCGCATAAATAACCGCCATGAAAAATGTGGAAATCAGACCGGACCGGAGCGTGTCTTTCGTAATCTGCGCTTCGGAAACCGCGCCGTACATCTTGACCGATTCCACCACGATAATGCCGAAAACAAGAGCGGCAAGGCCGTCCATCGTATTATATCCGTCAACGATCCCCTGCCCGAAAGCTTTCACACCGGTGTCATAAGCGGCTGCCGGTGCCTGCCAGCTTCCCATGGGCGAGGCAATGGCGCTGATAATCAAAAGGAAAAGGAATACCAGAAGGACAGGGGTCATGAACTTGCCGACCCGGGCCACCAGCTTGGACGGTGAAATCGCAAGCCACCAGGTAATGATAAAAAACACCGCGGCAAAAACATAAAGCCCCATGCTCCGCATTTCAGGAGGCAGGTACTGCGCCACGGCGATCTCATAAGCCACCGTCGCCGTACGGGGAGCCGCAAAAAACGGCCCGATGGTCAGGTACAGCGCCGTGCAGAAGAAAATGCTGTACGCCGGATGAATACGCCCCGCCAGTTCACGGAGATTCACACCGGAGTAGCAAATGGCAAGAACACCCAAAAGCGGAAGACCTACGCCTGTGATCAAAAAGCCGATTGTCGCGGGAATCGTATTTACCCCCGCATTCTGCCCCATGAAGACCGGAAATATCAAATTTCCCGCCCCGAAAAATAATGCGAACAGCATGAGCCCGATCGCGATAAATGCGTTGTTCGTCTTTTCCCCCATAAAAATCTTCCTTTCTGCTATACTCCAAAACACCCGGGAATTGCAACCGCTCCCTCAAGTAGATACGCACTTTGTGTGCTATGTACGCAACATTATATCACACTTTCCGCTAATTATTAACCACTTTTTCAATATTTCCCCACTTGCTTTCCGGCGGCCGCTCTTCCGTAAGAGACATGCTTTTCCTTGACCGTCCTGTTTTTCAAGATTATGATAAACATATAATATATAAGGAATAATAAAGGAGAATCCCTATGAGCATAAAAGAAGAAGCGGCGAAAATGAAACTGGCGTCGCCCCTGATGGCCTCCGCATCCGCGGAAAAAAGAAATTCCGCGCTCCTTCACATGATTGAAAATCTGGAAGCAGGAAAAGAAAAGATATTTGCCGCCAACAGGATCGATCTTGCCGCGGCAAAAGCATCCGGACTCGCTCCTGCCGTCATGAAACGGCTGGCATTCGATGAAGGGAAACTGGCGGACAGCATCAGCGGCATCCGGCAGCTCATTTCCCTTCCCGATCCCGTGGGAAAAGTCACTCTTGCCCGCCAGCTTGATGAAGGGCTCCGCCTTTACCGCGTCACCTGTCCCATCGGCGTCATCGCCATGATCTTTGAAGCGCGCCCCGACGCCATGATCCAGATTTCCTCTCTCGCGGTGAAAAGCGGAAACTGTGCTATCCTGAAGGGTGGGAAAGAAACGAAAGAAACGAACCGCGTCCTTTTTTCCCTCCTCCATGAAGCCGCCACCGACGCGGATCTTCCATCTGAAGCCTTGTTCCAAGCAGAACAGCACAGCGAAATAGATGAGCTCCTCACCTGCCGCAAATCGGTAGACCTCATCATTCCGCGGGGCTCGAACGCTTTTGTCCAGCACATCATGAGCCGTACAAGCATCCCCGTCATGGGGCATGCCGACGGTATCTGCCACATCTATGTGGACAAAGATTATGATATGGCAAAAGCCATCCCCATCGTCATTGACGCGAAGACCCAGTACACCGCCGCGTGCAATGCCGCAGAAACACTTCTTGTCCACCGGGATATCGCCAAAGACTTCCTGCCCATACTGGAAAAGGCCGCCGGAGAAAAACACATCCGTCTCCGCGGCACAAAAGAAGCAGGGGAAATTATCCCCTTAGATATCATCGAAGACGATGACTTCCGCCATGAATACCTCGATCTCGTCCTTGCCGTGAAAATCGTCTCCGGCGTGGAGGAAGCCGTCAATCACATCAACAGGTACGGCTCCCATCATACCGATGCCATCATCACGGAAAATATCAATACCGCCGCACGGTTCATGCAGCTTGTCGACTCGGCAGGTGTTTATCAGAACGCGTCCACCCGCTTTGCCGACGGGTTCCGGTACGGCTTCGGCGCGGAAGTGGGCATTTCCACAGGCAAGCTCCATGCCAGAGGTCCCGTCGGATTGGAAGGGCTCCTGTCATACAAGTACAAGCTTTTCGGCAAAGGCCATATCGTTGAAGACTATGCCTGCCATAAAAAAGATTTCCATTTCAAAGAATTGTAACTTTGGGTGAGGTCTTCATGATCGACTTTTTCCACCGGCACCAATCCGCTTTACGGCGGCTTTCCTTCCTGCTGCTTGCCGCCGTCCTGGGTCTTCTCCTCATCGCCCAGATCGCCGCTTTTGCGGCCGCCCGCATTTTCAGCTATGCCATGAACAGGCAGCACATGCTCCGGGGACATATTTCCGTTGAAAAAATCTCCGCCGACATCGCAGGCTACGTTTCCTTTGAAAACCTGCTCTGGACGGATGACCACGGCATCCCCATCCTCTTTGTCCCCGACGGGAAAATAAAAGTGCGCCCGGAAGATATCCTCCGAGGCAAACTGCGGGCCACCGCCATTTCCGAGATAAGGCTCCGCAATGCTTCCGCAGCGCTCCGGTTTGACAAGAATATGGATGTCGACCTCATCAATAAAACGGCCGCTGAATCCGAACCGGCAGAGGAACGTGCGGAAACTCTCCACGAGAAAATCGCCAACTTCAAGCGGAACGGACAGAAAATGAAAATGAATATCCACCTGGAAAACTGCCAGCTGGAAGCTTTCTATGAAAACAGGCACTTCCTTCTTTCCCATGTGGACATGCACCTGAATATCGACACCGACGATTCTCTTTTTGTCGACCTGTCCTCCGGTAAATTCGGCGGTACCGCCATCGGCGACAGCGTGAAGCTTTACGGCGACATCGATATGAAAAGCAATGAACATACCATTGCCATGAATGTATCTTTTTACGGCGTTGATCCGGCATCTCTGGGTCTGGGAAACAATATTCATGACAAGCTTACCCTCATTGCCGAAGCCAGCGGCCCCGTCGCTTCTCCGAAAGCAGAAGGAAAAATCACTATGGACCAGCTCCATATTCCCGCCCTCTCTTTTTCCCATCTGGACGGTCATGTTTTCTACCACCACGGGAAAATGAAATTCACCGATGTCACGGGACGTGTCTACGGCGGCACAGTCAAAGCATCGGGAAACTATGACATAGACACAAGGGCTTATAACATCCATCTGGCAGGCAAAAAACTGGATTCCCGCTATCCTGCGAAAGACGCCGCTATTTTCTGCTATGTTGATTTAGAAGGCGACATCCGCTGTAACGGAAATCCGAAAGAGATTGTCTCTGAAGGCACCTTCACTTCCGGCAGCGGTTATTACAAACTGATTCCTTTTAAAAAAATAGAGGGCGCTTTCCACAACAGAGGAAAGGAGCTGGACTTCTATGATGTATCTATAGAAACCGCCCTCGGCACCTTTTCCACCGACGCTTTCCACATCAGAAACGGCAAACTCCAGCTGGACGACATCACTCTCACCAATGACAGGGGAGAGGAAACCGATGTGAAAGGCGCCATGGAACATGCGGAAAACACTTTCCGGCAAATAGGACAAGATATAAAGGAAATAAAAGAACAGATCAGCGGATTGAAACCGTAAGAGCGGTTTCCTCTTTCCCGCTCTTTTCCGTTTTACGCGCCTAGGCAAAGCGGGCCGCTTATTTTCACGGCAAAACGCAGAAAGAATTCTTTGCCACTCAATACCGTACCTGCGTAACCGCCATAAAAATTCACCCATAATAAAAACTCCTGCAAGAAAGATTTTCCATCTTACAGGAGTTTTTATTCTTTTACGCTTCGCCTATGATCGGTTTCTTTTCCGCCACGCCCACTTTCCTCGGATAGGTTTTGGGAGACGGCGCGGTTTTCCTGAAGTAGAGAATCGTCCTTTTCTCTCCCGTAGGGAGCTCCAACTCTTTTCGCTCCATGAGCTCCGCTTTCAATTCTTTCAGGATCTTTCCCGACTGTCTGAGTTCCTCGTCGGCACCAGGTCCTTTCATCGCTGCGAAAACACCGCCTTCCTTCACAAAGGGGATACCCCATTCGGCAATGACAGGAAGCATCTTTACCGCTCTTGCCGTCACCATATCAAAGGTTTCCCTTGTCTTCCTCCGCCGTCCGCCTTCTTCGGCGCGGATATGGAGAATCTTTATATTTTTAATCCCCAGCTTTGCCGCGGCATTCTCTATAAATACAAGTTTCTTTAAGACAGAATCCACCAGCACGACCTGCATATCCGGCCTCAGGATGGCCAGCGGAATTCCCGGAAACCCGGCGCCTGTCCCCAAATCCAGCATACGCCCGTTCTTCGGAAAATATTTCTCCTCATACACGGTCAGCGAATCATAAATATTTTTGACCAGGCTTTCTTCTGCATCTTTGATTCCCGTTAAATTCATTTTCCTGCTCATGGCAATCACCATGGCATTGTACTCTGCCATTTTTCTTACAGCGTCCTCATCCGCTGCCAGACCGAGCGTTTCCACCATTTCCCTGACGGTCATCATGTCTCCCTTGTGCAACGTACATTTCAAAAATGATTATTTTTTATCAGTATAACAGATTTCATGAAAAGAAAGCCATCCATTGATTTTCCATCAAAAAAAGAGACATAAGGAAAGCAGATGCTCCCTGTCTCTTCTTTCTTCGGATACTTACTGTTTCTTCCTTTTCAGGAAAAAACCGCCTGCCGTCAGCGCGATGCCGATCCCTGCAAGAAAATTCCCTGCCATATGGATCATAAGCTCCCTTTGGTTATTGCCTGAAATAGCGGCGGCAGCTTCCTGCGCATTTTTTGCATTTCTGGCAATTTCCAGATTGGCAGCGCTTTGATCCGGATTAAACAGCAGGATACAAACCCCTACCACCAGTAGTACAATCCCTACAATCAGCATGTTTTTTGGATTACGCATAATACCCTCCTTTTAATTTTTTATCATTATACCACACTCACGCTTCATGTCATAAAGTTTTTTAAGAATCTGATAAGAAAACTAATAAATTTTAAAATAGCTTTCTTCTGCCCTTTAATGATATAATGAAACCGTTTGTGGGAGATCATACTATAGAAACGATTTTATTTACAATAGGAGGCGATTTTAGTGGATTACACCCCCCATCTGACAAAACGAATCGGTTTATTTTTATTGGTACTGGCAGCGGCGATCATGATGCTGACAGGCTGCGGCGGTGGCGGCTCTTCTTCTAGCGGCGGAAAAGAAACATCTGCAAAGCCGACAAGCCAGCTGGAAAAAATCAGCAGCTATGTAAAAGCCACCAACGGTTTCAACGGCCATAATGTAAGATTTGCCTTTGCCATCGACAAAGTCCTGGCGAAGATGAAAGCCGGTGAGGATCTGGACTTTGCCAGCTTCCCCGCTTATGACAGCCTGAAAGAAAACTTGACGGAAGCCAAAGCGGAAAGCAGCGGTTTCTCCGATATTGATGAAAGTACGACAGCCGTACTTAAGGTATTGGATGAAATGGTGCCTCTGACCGGCAAAATGGAATCTTACTATAAATCCAAGGAATATACCACGGACGGCAATCAGAAAGGCCGCGAAATGGTCGCCTCTTATCTGAAACTCTATGACCAGTTCAACACGGAATACAGCAAACTTGACAGTGCCATCAGCCAGCACAATTCTGAACTCCGCGACCTTCTGATAGAAGAAATGAAGAAGGACAATAAAGTCATGGCAGCCACTTATATGGAAATCGGCCGCGACATGAGACGGGCTCTGGAAGCTATCGACCCGGAAGATCCTGCCAAGACAGACAAGGCGCAGATAGAAAAACTGCTGGGACAGGTAAAGGAAAATATGGAAAAACTCAAACCGGCGGAAGATGTCTCCGGTGTAAAATCTTTCAAAAGCTCTGCTGAACGCGCCATCGGAAGGATCCGTACCTATCTGGCAGGGGGCGGCGGCAATGACGCCTTCAATGACATGGTAGAAGCCTACAACGATTTCATCCGTGACAGTAACAGAATAGACGCAAGCGAACTGGATAATAAAAAGAAATAAGAAAAAAATTCTCCCAGCAAAAAATCCCCTTTTCTCAAAGAAGGGGATTTTTTGCTTCCTTATTTACATGCTCATCAGCCGGTCAAAAATAGGAATACCGGATCAAAGCCCCGACAGTCCCCAGCCATAAAAGAGCCATAATAACCTTAGCCCACAGATGTATATACAAAGGGCCGTCATGCTGGCGGAAATAAAGCAAATGGATGATCCAATAGATAAACAAAAAACAAAAGAAAGCACTGCTGAATCTAAACATATAAACGGCTCTGCCGGTGCCGCTCATCATCAATGTAACAGATGCAAAAATAATAAAGACGGAAAATGCGGCCATCAAACTCCCGATCCCATATAACTGCCACTTTTCTCCTCTTTTCCAGGGTCTTTCTTTGAAAGGCATGTACCGCATATTCCCTCTGAGAAGATATTTATACTTTCGGTTTTTCTTATCCCACGTGCCCAGCCCTATAAGCAGGGAAGGAAGAATACAAAGCCAAAAGCCGAGCCCAAAAAAAGTGGCAGCTTCTTCCGCCAGCTGATCCATCCGCACCGTAGACCATATATCCGGATTGATTGCCGTCAGCATCAGGGGAATAACGATAATCCCCAAAAGGAACCAGTAGGCGAGATACCGCAGCCAGCCGGCCGCGCCCCTGTATTTCTCCCAATTTTTTATAAATTCTTTCTCCGTTTCCATAAATCCTAACATGATCATCCTCCCGTATCCTTTTATATTTTCACAATCAACGTCCCATGAAGCAGTACGCGGCTTTCCCCGTCGGAAAGGTTCCTATTCACCTGAAAGCTGACTTTCCTTTTCCCGCATCCGGTTTCCGCCTGCCGTTTTTATTTCCGCTACCTGTCATAATGTTTGAAATGATCGCGTTTTATTATATAAAATACAAAATACATCAGCGCAATGGAAAGCAGTCCGGATTCCCAGCCTATGGAGGCAAAACTCTCTTCAAGAACGATCCGGCATTCCTCCATGCTGTGCCCGTCCAGCATATAATTGAAGCACAGCAGCCCCAGAAGAGCCATAACTGTATTTATGGATACAGACCCCATCATTTTTACTTTTTCTTTCCAAGCCGCATTTTTCCCACCTTTTTCAAAAGAGCGGAGAAGAAAGATGGAATACACGGCAGGCAGAATGACCAGAAGAAACCCGGCACCCTGATAAGTATAGGTGCGGCCGCTCCATAGCGCTTCCTGTAAAACAGTCTTGACAACCATGCTTTCCCGGCTTGCCAGAAAAACACCTGCCAGGATTCCATAGGCCAGCACCAGTCCCAACATGTACGACAAGACTCTGCTTTCCAATGTATCCAGGTACAGTCTTTTAAAAGCAAACAGCACCAGACCATATATCAGAAGCCCGCTGTAAAATATCCATGAAGCCGTTTCTCCATCCATACCCTTTCCTCTTTCTAATAAAATAAATTTCCGCCGCAGGACGAGACCTTTTACCCATTTACAGCAGCACTTCCCCGCTACCGTTTTACGGCTGACCTTCAGTTTCTCATCCCGACCCTAAAATTTTTTCCGCCGCTTCCTGCAAATTATTATACACTTCTATCTGCCGCCTGTGTTCTTCCCAGGGCGGAAGCAGGTCGGGAATCATGACGGCTTTCATTCCCGCGCGCAATGCGCCTTCGATGCCGTGGGGGCTGTCTTCAAAAACGGTACATTCTCCCGGAGGAACGCCGATCCGCTTTGCCGCCAGAAGAAATATATCAGGCGCCGGTTTCCCCTTTTCCACCTCATCACCGCTCACAATAGCATCGAAACAGTTCTCCATTCCCGCGTTTTCCAGATTATTTTCTATCTGCCGGAGCGGACTGCTGCTGGCTACCGCGGTTTTGATGCCAAGCATGCGGCAGCGTCCGAGTATTTCCACCGCTCCCGTTTTGACAGGTACATCCTTTGCCAGATGGCGCAGAACCCTTTCTTTGCAGTCTTTTTGAATTTCCCCGCCGTCTTCCGTGTGGTAGTATTTTTCCAAAATGCGGTTCATCATTTCCCCGCTCGTCCCCGTGATTTCCGTGATGAAACTGTCCGCAAGGACAATACCCCGCTCTGCCGCGATGGCTCTCCAGTAATTTTGAAAAATCCGTTCCGTGTCAAACAGAAGCCCGTCCATGTCGAAAATGCAGCCGCTTACCATAATTTCCACCCTCTTCCGCTTGTCTCCAGCATACCACATTCCGTGCTTTTCACCATAAAAACCGTGACAGTCACCCGCCACGGTTCTTATGAATGTTGGAGATCATTTTATGACGGTCACGCGTCCCTGTTCTTTTTCATACTTTGCAGGAACTGTTCCTTTCAATTCCTCTTTGAGATAGTTTTCCACCGCTTCCGTATCCACATAGCCGATGGCCTGAATGTCCACAGCCCCCTGTTCTGTCAGTTTCCCATAAGCATCTCCGCCGCGGCAGATAAACTCTGTCGTAACAAGGGCGTAGACCTTATCCGCATCAAACGGTTTTCCGCCGACTTCATGGATAGTGACACGGCTTCCCGGCTTGGCGGGCGCAAAGTAGGTGGAATTTTCATACTGCTTCCCGTTTTCATAAGGCACTTTCGTATTCACAGTGTAGCGGATTCCCGACACCTGGGGGAAAGCACCGATCTGGGACGGAAGGGAACAGGTCGCGGCCTCTATGATTTCCAGGAGCGTTTCGCCCTTAATTTTCATCACATAAAGCTGGTTATTGTAAGGGAGCACACCGGAAATATTTCCTACAGTAATGTTTCCTTTTTCAATAGACTGGCGCAGACTGCCGCCGTTAAACAGACATCCGTCCACATTGACGCCTGATGCCGCCATTGCTTTCCGGGCCTGCCAAAGGTAAGCATCCCCCACGAAGTCTCCCAGGTTCGTTTCATCCGTACGCACACCGGGGTCGCGGCTGCCATTCAAAAGCAACGGCGTTTCCCCCAGCTTCAACGCCATCGCGTCGTCCACTTCCCGCTGCGTCTTGTCTACCAGTTCTTTGACGACGGGATCTTCTTCATTAAAATCGCCATACTTGCAGAAATTCTCCGTCCATTTATTATCCATGTGGGTAATGACGCCGATATTTTTCGTATAGTGCCCTGTCTCTGCAAGCAGCGCCCCATTGATATATTTATTCTTTGCCGTATGATCATGTCCGTCGATAAAAATATCAATGCCATCTACATTCATGAGAATATCATCAGAACGGTGCCCCCTATTGGCATCTTCACTGCCCAGATGTCCAACTGCCACGATGAGGTCGCATTTATCCTGCTCTTTTAATTTCTTCACCAGATTCTGTGTAACGGCAATCGTCGCCTTATCGTCCAGGAATTTCAAACCATATACATTTTTCGGATTCGTAGTCACCACGGTTTCCGGTGTAGTGAGACCGATAATTCCGATCTTCACATCCCCCTTTTTGTATATGACAGAATCTTTGGTAAGCGGCTTGTTCGTCGCTTCTACAATGACATTGGCGGACAGCATGGGAAACTTCGCCTCCCGGATACGCTCTGCCAGAACATCCTGCCCGTAATCAAATTCATGATTGCCCAATGCCATAGCATCATAACCAGCGGCATTCATGAAAGCGATTGCCGACTTTCCCTTGCTGAAATTTACAAGATTATTGTCCTGTATGGCATCGCCGGCATCTACAAGAAGCACATCCTTTCCCTGTGACAGGTAATGCTTGCGCAGGGCGGACACGGTGGCCATACCGTTGATTCCTTCCGCCCGCCGGTCAAAACCGTGGGTATCATTGGTGTGGATAATAACCAGATTGGAAAAATCGGCAGCCAGCGCCTGTCCGCAAAGCAGCATGGACACTGCCAAAAACGCAGCCATCTTCTTTTTCATAATATCCTCCATTCCACCGTCTTCCGCCAGGCGGCATAAACGACCTGTAATTCCCCGCTTTCTCCGTATTTTACTTTATCCTACCGCTCTCGAATACTTTGTAGCCGCTCCTGAATTCAGCTCAAAGCAACGTTTCTGCAAAGTCCCATTCTCCCCGCAGGGGAGCATAAATATAATGAGATTGGAATCATCCACATAGAAGCGGTAAGGGCCGGGCATTTCTGCCGGACGATATCCGTCCGGAATGCAGCCGTCAGGCCTCTCCGAGCTCCATACCCCATCCTTGTAAAAGAACATTCCCGCCCGGATATTCTTTTCCAGACTTTCCACGGTCATGAAACGTTCATCCTCCTTGCGGACAATATCCTTCCATGATACCCGCTTCCCCGTATTCTGCAAAAAGGTGAATGCTTCGTCCATATATACATCCAACTGGCCGTGAAGAATCTGCTTGACCATGACAAGAGAATAAATATTATCCCCGTTTTTCGTAATCATCGGATAGACCCATGTGCCCGGCTCTCCCTCTTTCTGATAGTCTTGATACGCTTTGTCTACATAAGCGCGAAGCTGTTTATTGACCGCCTTCGCCGCCCCGCTGCACTCGTTTACCGGCGTCCTCCCGTCTATAAAACTGACCGCCTGCACTTGGGGTACAGTTGCTCTAAACTTTCCCTTTTCAAGGGTATACTCTTTCTTCGAGATGAACAGGACGCCATAAACAGGTTCCCGCGCCATGGCAAAAACACCTGTCACGAGAGCCAAAAGAAACACGCAAACCGAAACCAGCTTTTTCATTTCCCTCTCCTTTCCGCAATGACAAAAATTCAAGTTCATAAAAATAATACTGCCCTACCCTTAGTATACAGGAAATACAGAAAAAAATCAGTTGACAAAAAAAGACATTCATACCGTCCTTCCGTACCGCAGCCTGCGTCGCCCCATGCTTTAATACCGGACACCGGAAGCCGGCAGCCCTTCCTGACTCCTGTCATTCTGAAAGGAAGTAAGAATGCCTTGTGGAAAAAACGGAAAATGGGATAGTGACACAGAGTGAAGAATATTACCCTGATGACACCTTACCGGCTTCCTCACCACGGTAATAGATCCTTCACATTCGTTCAGGATGACGCTCAACGTTTCCCTCCTCACTACAACAGCAAATCTTTTGCTGGTGTTTCGTATGACACCTAACGGAAATCATATGCTTCGGCTTTTAACTCATAGCTAACAGCTTATAGCTGGCAGCTCACAGCTGATAGCTTTTATCTTCTTACCGCTTTCTTCATCACAACAGCAGATCCTTCACATTCGCTTCGGATGACGCCTTGCCATGAGCACCGTTTTCATCAGCAAATGAAAAAGCTGTCAAAAATCCGACTTTCGCCTTCTGACAGCTTTTTGTTATCTCATATCTCGCTTCCCGTACCTGTTTTCCGCATCGCTTCCAGCCTATTTAAAATTTGTTTTTCCTCCTCTTCGCCGAAGAAGCGCCCAACGGGCAGCCCTTTATCATTAAAGCCCTGTATGGTGACATCGGTTCCGGTATGAACAAACTTTCCGTAGATACGGATTTCATCATCTCGCACCTCATACCGATCTACGGAACACACGGATACGCAGCCTCTATAAGGCGGGATCCGGTACAGAGAAAAAAAGCGCCGCCCCCAGTACCAATTGTACACAACCATCCCCGGCGAATCTTCCGGCAGGTATATACGATACCCGAAATACACCCTGCGATATATCCGAATGGCCGCGCAGCACGTAAGAACCGTAAAAAGGAATACTATAAAAAGCTTCTCTCCGCCGTTCAAAAACGGATGCGTACCTGTATATTCCACTGCCAGCCCGTAAAAGACAAACAGCAGAACAGCCAGAAGCATATTTTTCAAATCCATCAATCCATGTCCTCCGAAAGGAGCCGCGATTTCCGTATATCCGTCCGGCGGCGGTTCAGGCTTGATGACTTGCTCCCGCTGTCTCGCCTGTTCCATCATTTTCAGATTCACTTTTTCCTGTTCGCAGGCATCCGGATCTGCGGTCCGGGTATTCTTCCGGTACCATTCTTTTACTTTATATATACTCAGTGCCAGGCATCCCATGGCCGCCAGCAGCACAAGCACTGCAATCATTTCTGTTTCCACGATATTCTCACCATCATATTCCTGTAATAAAAAACGGAATAGATTACTCTACTCCGTTTCAGCAGCGGACCGAAAAGAACTGCCGTTTACAGCAAAGGCTTACCCGATCCGCGCCCTGTTTATTCTTCAGGACAGGCAGGCGCCTTGATCAAGTTGCCGTCCGCATCCTTATCCTTATATACGATGACATACGCTGTTCCATAAGAAGTCGATCCTGTTACGGACAATTCTTTTGAAAAAACGGCTTCCCCTACTTCCCCTTTGTAATACTCATACCGGCTCTTGGGCGAATAGAAATAAATACCCGCCGTATAAACAAAACCTTTTTCCAAAAACAAATCACAGGGAATCGGTTCCGGCGTCTTATAATTCTGATTGCCGGAAACACCGGCGGATGTTGTCTGGAACTTCGCCTCCAGCGTATGGCGGCCTTCCGGAAGCACTACGGTATAGTAAGAAAGCTTACTTCCCATGTGTTCATATTCGGAAAACTTTTTCCCGTCAATCCGGATGGGATCCCCGTATATCTGCAGCACGGCCTGATCTCTGTTTTCACTGATAAGCTGCTGTTCCTTCTTCTCTTTTTTCTTATAATACATCATACAAGGGATACTCAAAAGTGAAACAGCGATAAAAAAAGCCACAACGATAAAAATAGAATCCATTAGCACACATTCCTTCCTTCAATTCATATATTTCAGACAATGATACAAAAACTTCCGCCGGCCGGCGGATACCGTTTCCGGTTTCAAGTATAGCACAGTTCTCATCCTTTGAAAAAACGGTTTAAACAGAAATAGTATCCGCCCAGAAAATCATATTCCTCATTCCCAAAACAGAGCTTACCGTTTTTATTTTTAACCTTCTTTATTCCGCGCCTTTCTTTCCTTTGCGCTGCTTCACATACACCATCAGCACCGATATATCCGCTGGGGAAACACCGGGGATTCTCGCCGCCTGCCCCAGAGAGAGGGGGCGGATTTTATCCATTTTCTGTCTCGCTTCTGTGGAAATACCGTCAAGGGACAGGTAATCCATATCGGGAGGAAGTTTTTCGTTTTCCATGCGGGCAGCTTTCCGCACGGCTGCTTCCTGCCTTGCGATGTAGCCTTCATACTTCACGGTGATTTCCATCTCTTCCACAGCCTCCTCGTCAAAAGCAGGACAGCCGAGCATTTCCATCATTTTCCGATAGGTCATTTCAGGCCGTTTCAGAATCTGATCGGCCCCGGTACCTGTCGTCAGAGGTGCGGTTCCCATGCTCTCCAGAGCCCGATTGATCTCTTCTTTCGGGGTAAAACGCTGTGTACGAATATAGTCCATAGCTTCTTCATATTTCTTTTTCCGCTCCAGGAAACGGGCATACCGTTCTTCTCCCACCAGACCGATACTATGTCCTTTTTCGGTAAGACGGAGATCGGCATTGTCCTGCCTCAGAATGAGGCGGTATTCACTGCGGCTCGTCATCATGCGGTACGGTTCGTCAGCGCCCTTGGTGACGAGATCGTCTACGAGAGATCCGATATATGCTTCATGGCGGGCAAGGATAAACGGATCTTTTCCCTGTATTTTGAGCGCGGCATTGATCCCCGCCACAAGGCCCTGGGCAGCTGCCTCTTCGTAACCGCTCGTACCATTTGACTGCCCCGCGGAATAAAGGCCGGGAAGTTTGATCACTTCCAGCGTGGGATAGAGCTGGAGAGGATCGAGCAGATCATATTCGATGGCATAAGCGGGCCGCATCATTTTCACATCTTCAAACCCGGGAATGGTGCGGAGGAAAGCATACTGCACATCGATCGGCATGGAGGTGGACATGCCCTGCACGTACATTTCCGTGGTGTCCAGTCCCTCAGGTTCGACGAAGAGCTGGTGGCGGTCTTTATCTGAAAAACGGACGACCTTGTCTTCAATGGAAGGGCAGTAACGGGCGCCGATGCCATGAATCTTTCCCGCATACTTGGGGGCGCGCATAATATTTTCCCTGATGATTTCATGGGTCTTTTCATTGGTATACGTAAGCCAGCAGTTCCGCTTATTTCTGTCTTTCCGTTCACTCATAAAGGAAAAAGCATGATTCTCCGGATCGCCTTCTTCCAGTTCCATTTTATCCATATGAAGGCTCCGCCTGTCTACGCGGGATGGCGTCCCCGTTTTGAAACGGAGGATTTCCAGCCCGTGCTTTTTCAGATTGGCGGACAGCCCCACAGAAGGGCGCATACCGTTGGGGCCGCCGGAATACATAGTATCGCCGATGATGATCATGCTGTCCAGGTACGTGCCGGTACAGAGGATGACAGCCTTCGCTCGGTATTCTTCATCCAGTTCGGTGTTAATGCCCACGCACTTTCCGTCTTCCACGATGATATCCATGACCTGCACCTGTTTCAGATCCAGGTTGTCCGTATTTTCCACCACATTTTTCATATAGCGGTGATAAGCGCCTTTATCCGATTGGGCACGGAGGGCATATACCGCCGGTCCTTTCCCGCGGTTCAGCATGCGCATCTGGACAGCTGTCGCATCGGCGGCGATACCCATTTCCCCTCCGAGAGCATCTATTTCCTTTACAAGATGGCTCTTGCCCGGTCCGCCGACAGCGGGATTGCATGGCATCATGGCCACATTGTCCAGTGAAATCGTCGTAAGAAGCGTACGGCATCCCATGCGGGCAGCAGCCAGAGCCGCTTCACACCCCGCATGTCCCGCGCCGACGACAATCACATCATAAGTATCAATGAGATACATTTTATCCTTCTTTCTTTATCTTCCGGAGAATTTCTTCCTGATATAACTGATTTATTATATCGAATTTCTTTGTTTTTTTCAAAAAAGAAATGGGCCTGTACGTACTGCGTAAAAAATAAACCACCGCATCAGCGATGGTCCTCGTTCATCTTTATTCCTTTTCCCTGCTTATTGTTTTTATATTCCCTTCTTTATCTTGCCCTACTTTGATTTCCTGCTTACTTCGGTTTCAAAGCGGGGTTTCTTGTTTCCATGATCCACTGCGAAAAATCTTCAGGCTTTACTCCCAGATTGATTTCCGCCCACTCTTTCCATTTCATCGTTTTCTTTCTCACCGCCAGAATTTCTTCCATCTTCTTTCCCGTCTTCACTTCAAGAAGGTAAGCAAGGCGGATCCAATGGTTCGGGTATCCTTCCTTCAAGGCGTTAAACGCACGGTCTTCTTCCAAGCCATAGAAACGATGCAGCCGGCGGGCACGGTGGCGGAAATATTTTTCATCATACCTGTCTCCCGTGATGGCCAGCCTGACCTGCACACGGCCCCAGGGCTCTTCCCTGCGGAGCGCCAGTACTTCCTCAATATCCTTTCCCGTCATGCAGGCAAAAAGCGCCGCTTTGTCCGCATCTGCATAGCGGACACCTCTTTCGAGTATGTCCCGCACTTTCTCTTTATCCATTTCATACTTTTGGCTGATGGAACGGATTTCGTCTTCTCTTGTCATCTGCGCTGCTTTCATAGAGCCTCCCTGATCATGATTTCTTTTACAACAGTATAGCACAATTTCGATATCCTCTGTCCTATTTGAACGGACGGTCTATTTTTGCTACAATAAGTACGCATTCTTACCAAAGAGGTGGATCTATGTTTATTCATGAAATATTTAAAAATGCAGACCCGAAAAGTCTTGCAATGACAGGCGAATCCAATGTCACTTACGGCCAGCTTGAAAAAGCAGTGGAAAATTACAGGAACACGCTGTATGCCATGGGCATCCGCCGCGGCGATACGGTAGGCCTGTACACAGCGAACCGCGCAGAGTTCGTGTATGTATACATGGCAGTCGTCAGCCTCGGCGCGATCATCGTGCCGGTAAATAATTCCCTCGTCAGCCGCGAGGTGGATTTCATTCTCCGCGACGCGGAGTCGAAGCTCCTGATTTCCGATATGCCCCTTACCGTTTCCATGCCGTTCATCGACATCCATGATCTGGATTACCGCGCATCCACGGAAAACGCGCCGAAGGCTCCTGCCTTCCCGGCAGATCTGACAGAAGATGACGTATGCGCCCTGATTTATACATCAGGCACGACAGGAAGCCCAAAAGGCGCCATGATCACCCACAAGAACCAGGTGCGCAATGTGGAGCAGTACACTGCCGTAGTCCGTTTCAAACCGGAGGACAAAGTGCTCTGCGTGCTCCCCATGTTCCACTGCTACGGTCTGACCACCGTGGTGCTGGGAAGTTTGTACCACCATTCCACCATCGTCATCCTCCGCTCCAAAAGCCCAACGGAAATCATCAATACGATCATGAAATACTCCGTCACCATCGCGATTATGGTGCCGCCGCTTTACAACCTGCTTGCCCGCCGCGGCGAACCGAGCAGCATGAAAACGGTGCACACCTTTGTTTCCGGCGGTGCATCCCTTCCCCAGCCTGTGGCACAATCTTTCTATGAACGGTTCGGCCACCCCGTGCAGGAAGGTTACGGCCTGACAGAAGCGTCCCCCGTCGTTTCCATCCTCCCCACGGCTAAGCCGAAGTACCTCACTTCCGGCCCCGCGCTCCCCGGTGTAGAGGTAAAAGTCATCACTGATAAGGAAGGTCCTTACGTTCCGGGCACGGTCGGCGAACTCGTCGTCCGCGGGGACAATGTGATGAAAGGTTACTGGAAAAAACCGGAAGAAACAAAGAAAGTACTCGATGAAGACGGCTGGCTCCGTACCGGCGACTTGGTATACATGGACGCTGACGGATACATTTACATTGTAGACCGCATCAAAGACCTGATCATCATGAACGGTGAAAATATTTATCCCGGCGAAGTGGAAGACTGCATCTATGAAGTGGAAGGCGTCGGCGAATGCGCTGTCGTAGGACATCCCGATCCGCTCCGCGGACAGTCGGTATGGGCATATGTGGTCATGAAGGAAGGCTTTGCCTTTGACGAAGACAAGATCCGCAAGCACATGGTAAAAAACATCGCATCTTACAAAATACCGAGACGTTTTATCCCCCTTGACGCTCTTCCGAAAAATGCGACCGGCAAAATTTTGAAACGCGCCCTCCGTGACAGCTGAGATATAAAATACATGTACAAACATAAAAAAGATGGCAATTCCGCTTTTCGGACCCTGCCGTCTTTTTTTATGCGGGAAATGCGCAAAGGTTTGCAGAATCCCCTGACTCCTGTCTTTTGAAATGAGTCCTCCCCATATGCTTTCTTTCCGTGTGCCATTATTTCAAGACTCTTTTTGTTCCTTTTATTCGGAATATATTATTTATTTTATATGACATACTTTATTTAAATATTAGATATACCAATTTTAAATATTTACATATGCCGACTTATATGCTACTATACCTTATATGATAATTACTCTCAAATAATTTGCGGGTCATTATTAAATAAATACAAAGGAGAATTTCTCATGTTAAAGAAAATAGTTTTCGGCATCTGCCTTCCTCTTGCCATCCTCGGCGCGGCGGCCCTGTCTTTTTCAGGCTGTGGAAAATCTGCACCCGCTTCCGATTCTGCCGGCAAAATGAAAGTCGTCGCCACCACGACGATGCTCACCGACCTCGCCCGGCAGATCGGCGGGGATAAAGTGGAAGTATCCGGCCTCATGAAAGCCGGTGTGGATCCTCATCTTTACCAGGCCGGTGCCGGTGATGTGGACGCCATGAACAAAGCGGATATCGTCGTGTACAACGGTGTCCATCTGGAAGGGAAAATGGGCGCGATTTTCGATAATCTCCACGCGCAGAAGAAACCCACGATCCGGGTAAGCGACGGCATTCCTTCCGAAACGCTCCTCGACTTTGAAGAGGACGGTGAAAAAACGAAAGATCCCCACATCTGGTTCTCCGTAAAGAACTGGAAAGCCGCCGCGAAAGAAGTGGCAAAAGGATTTTCGGAAAAAGATCCGAAGAATAAATCGTACTATGAAGATCATCTGAACGCTTACCTTGCCGAACTGGACAACCTGGACAAGTACATTAGAAAAGAAGTGGAATCCGTCCCTAAAGATTCCCGTATCCTTGTCACCGCCCATGACGCCTTTGCTTATTTTGCCAGAGATTACGGATTTGAAGTTAAAGGCATCCAGGGGATCAGCACCGCCAGTGAAGCGGGCACTTCCGACATCAGCACGCTGGCCGCTTTCATCGCGGAGCATAAAATCAAAGCGGTCTTCGTGGAATCTTCTGTTCCCCATAAAACCATCGAGTCTCTACAGGCTGCTGTCAAAGCGCGGGGCTTCGATGTTTCCATCGGCGGTGAATTGTACTCCGACTCTCTTGGCAGCGCTTCCACAAAAGAAGGCACTTATATCGGCATGTACGAGCACAATATAAAGACAATCACGGAAGCGCTCCGCTGAACATTTTAATTTCCGGCGCATGGATCGGGGTCATCCTCTTTCCGTGCGCTTTCATCTATGAAATATGTTAGGAGGTGTCATCGTGGGACACGTTATTGAACTGGAAGACATCACCGCTGCTTATGACCGCCAGCCCGTCTTATGGGATTTGGATCTGAATATCCCGAAAGGTTCTCTCATGGGAATCGTCGGGCCGAACGGCGCGGGCAAGTCTACCCTTTTAAAAATTATACTGAACCTGCTTGTCCCCATTTCAGGGCGGATCCGTTTTTCCATAGACGGCGAAACCAATGCGAAAAAAGCACGGCGGAAAATCGCGTATGTCCCGCAAAACGGTTCGGTCAACTGGGATTTTCCCGCCACAGTGAAAGATATTGTCCTCATGGGACGGTACGGCCATATCGGCTGGTGCCGCCCTCCCTCGCAGGGCGACCGTCTGATTGCAGAGGAAATGATTGCCCGCGTCGGCATGGACGGTTACGAAGACAGACAGATCAATGAGCTTTCCGGGGGGCAGCAGCAGCGCGTCTTCCTGGCCCGGGCCCTTGCGCAGGAAGCGTCTGTCTATCTTTTGGACGAGCCTTTTAAAGGCGTGGATATGCAAACGGAAAAAATTATTGTCCGCATTTTAAAAGAAATGGAAAGCCGCGGAAAGACGATTCTTGTCGTCCACCACGCACTCCGCACCGTCCCCCTCTATTTCGACCATGTTGCCATGATCAACCGCCGCCTTATAGCGGCAGGATCCGTACAGGACATTTTCACGGAAGAAAATATCGAAAAAACTTTCTCTCCGTCGAAAGGAGGATAATCATGGATCCGGCTGCTTTCTTTACTTTACCTTTATGGCGGGACTATACCTTTCAAATCGTCCTGGCGGGAACGACTATTTTAGGCGTACTCTGCGGCGTGGTAGGATCTTTTATCGTCCTCCGCCGGGAAGCGCTTCTGGGGGACGGCATTTCCCATTCGTCCTATCCCGGGATCATGCTGGCTTTTTTATTTCTCGGCGTGAAAACATTAGAAGGCCTTTTATTGGGCGCTTTTCTTTCCGCCCTTGCCGCACTGTCCCTTATCCTTCTCGCCCGCCACTATACGAAACTTCCTTTTGACGGCGTCCTCGCCTCCATTCTTTCTTCTTTTTTCGGCGCGGGCCTCGTGCTGTCTTCCATCATCCAGCATACAGGAAATGCCAACCAGTCCGGACTGAATCAATTTATTTTCGGACAGGCATCCACCATTCTTTACCGCGACGTTCTTCTCACAGGATCTATTTCTATTTTTACCCTTTTCCTGATTTTCCTTTTCAGAAAAGAACTGAAACTTATGGCTTTTGATCCGGACTATGCCGCCGTTCTCGGATTCCCGCGGGGCAAGCTGAATGTATTTCTCTCCTTCCTCGCCACGATCACCGTCCTTCTTTCCATCCAGGCCGTAGGTATTATCCTCATGAGCGCCATGCTCATCGCGCCTGCCGTTGCCGCAAGGCAGTGGACGCGGCGTCTGGAACCGATGATCCTTCTGTCTGCCGTCATCGGCGCGCTGTCCTCCGCCATCGGTACGACGGCAAGCTCTCTCATCCCCAAAATGCCCACAGGCCCCGCCATTGTCGTGGCATTGTCCTTTTTCGTTATTCCCGGCCTTTTACTGGCGCCGAAACGGGGTATCCTTTCCCGGCTTTTCCATAAAAAGAAAATAACCGCCCTCATGGAAGGAGACCGCTTATGAATTCTTTTGCTGAAATACTTCTTATCGCCATCTTCATGTCAGCCGCCTGTGCCCTGCCGGGGAACTTCCTCGTCCTCCGGCGCATGTCCATGCTGACTGACGCCATCAGCCATACCGTCCTCCTCGGCATCGTACTCGCTTTCCTTGCCGTCGGCAGCCTGGATTCGCCCTTCCTCATTATCGGCGCGTCCCTCATGGGTGTCCTTACAGTGTGGCTGATCGAACTCCTCTACCAGAGCAGGCTTGTCGCCTCCGATTCCGCTATCGGCCTCATATTTCCCCTGCTCTTCAGTATCGCCGTTATCCTCGTGACACGGTACGCGGGCAATGTCCATCTGGACACGGACTGCATCCTTTTAGGAGAACTTGCCTTTGCCCCCTTCGACCGCCTGATCATAAACGGGATGGATCTCGGCGCGAAAGGCCTGTATACGGGCGGTGCAGTTCTTGTTCTTTCCATCGCTGTCATTTCCCTTTTTTATAAAGAAATAAAATTAGCTACTTTTGATCCCGTCCTGGCAGGTGTACTGGGATTTTCTCCCGCCGTTATCCACTACGGCCTGATGAGCCTCGTCTCCCTCGTGGCGGTCACGTCCTTCCAGTCCATCGGCTCGATTCTCGTCATCGCATTTATGATCATTCCCGCCATGACTGCCGCTCTGTGGACAAGGACGCTTTCAAGACGCCTCGTGCTCAGCTGTCTTCTCGGTACGGCCGGCGCGGTACTCGGCATCATCGGCGCGATTGTTTCAGACTCATCTCTGGCAGGCATGATGGCCGCCGTTCTCGGCGTATTTTTCATTGTTTCCCTGATTTTCGCTCCCGCCACAGGTATCCTGGCGGCTTTCCGCCAGCGAAAAAAACAGCGGTTTACGTTCGGACGGGAAACGCTTCTCCAGCATCTTCTCTTCCACGCAGGCACCGAAGAAGAAGCGCGGGAAAACGCTCTTTCCACCCTCTCCGTCCACATGAAATGGCCGGAAACCTTCACCCGGCAAATCTGCCGTTCCCTCTTAAAAGACGGGTACATTACAGAAAGAAATGGCCTCCTTCTCCCCACGGAACAGGGAAAGGCCCATAACCTTTTTTACAGAGAAAATGTGCGGGCATAAAACACAAAAAAGACAGCAGTCCCATTGTAAGGCTTGCTGTCTTTTTTTATCCGGAAACAGGGCCGCTATTCTCCGTAAAGCGCCCTGACCGCTCCGCTGGCGCCTATGCGGTCCGCACCTGCCGTGAGGAAAGCTTCCATATCTTCCCTTGTACGAATCCCTCCTGCCGCTTTGATTTTTACATTTTTCCCGATGTGTTTTCTGAAAAGTGCAATATCCGCCAAAGAAGCGCCTGCCGTACCGAACCCTGTGGATGTCTTGATATAGTCCGCTCCGCCTTTCGTGACACATTCGCAAAGACGGATTTTTTCTTCTTCCGTCAGATAACAGGTTTCTACAATCACTTTCAGAATTTTGTCGCCCGCTATTTCTTTCAGGACAGCGATTTCTTCTGTGACCAAATCATAATTTTTATTTTTTACCGCCCCTATGTTGATGACCATATCAATTTCATCGGCGCCGTCATCAAGGGCATGAATCGTTTCTTCTGCTTTTGACTCGCTGTTCCCATTGCCCAAAGGAAACCCGACCACCGTACAGATGGTAAGGCGGGGATAATTTTCCCGGATCTTCTTTACATAAGAAGACGGCACACAGACGGACGCGGTCTGGTATTTCACGGCTTCATCGCACAATTTCCGTATTTCTTCCCAGCTTGCCGCGGCTTTCAAAAGTGTGTGATCCACATGACTCAAAATATCTTCTGTTTTCATAATTGCTCCTTTATGAATTCTTTTCTGCTTTTACCTGCGCCGACACAAGAAGTGTGAAAACACCGGTGCCGCCTAAAATATTTCCTAAGCCTGTAGGAATGAGGAATTTAAAGAAATAATCCGCAACTGACGAGTTTCCCACAAGCACATCATACGCCGCTTCACAGGAACCGACAACAACATGGGAAAACCCACCGATAGAGATGAAGTAGGTAAAAGTGAGGACGGTGAAAAAACTGAACCCCCGCGACATGGGAATCATCCACACAATGGCGGCGATGAGGATGCCTGCCGGTATACCGCGGTAAATATTGTCGATGGCACCGACACTCATAATGTGGGCAGACAGTTCAGAGAGCGCTTCCGTTATCCCAGGCTGGGCAAAAGCCGGCAACCAGAGAAAGAGGGCGGCGATAAAGGTGCCCACAAAATTCGCCGAAAGGACAATCGCCCAAAGGCGGAACAGCTTCATCAAATTCTCCATATTCGGGTGTTTCATAAAAGGAAGCACCGTGGTGATGGTATTTTCCGTAAACAGCTGGAGCCGTCCCAGGATAACCATGAGGAAACCCGTGGTGTAACCGAAGCCGGAGATGGCTTCCGCCCAGAGCGTGTGCCCCACGTACATTGCAAGAATGGCTTTGAAGTAGAATGAAAAGGAAATAATAATTCCGGCTGCCAATCCTGACAGGATAAGAGGTTTTGTCTTTCGTTCCAGTTCTTCTTCACCGTCGTGGCGGATAATTTCAAAAATCAAGTCAGGCGACAGTTTTTCATACTCTTCCAGTATGACCCTTTCCCTGCAGTCGTGGTTATCATGGTTGTATGTACTCATAGTACCTCCTATTTTATTGTAACAGATTGTTGCTCCATGAAATATTTTTACAGGAATGTTTTCATGACTTTTCTCATTTTTTCAAATACCGGGGGCCCGTAAAGGCGTTCCATGGCGTTTCTTGTGACAATCCAGCTCCGTCCGGATTTCCGCCGATCACCGTTCGCCATCCGCGCCGCCCGATGGCCCGCGCCGGAGGCCGCCGAACGCACATCGCCGCTGTCGCGGTTCCACAGCTCCGCCGCTTCCAACGTCGTAAATACGAGAAGAAGCGGATTCATGGGAGCAGCCGGTTCACTGCCGCCGCCATAACGAAAATTGGCCGCCTGTTTCGTAATGAGCCAGTTCTTTCCTGATTTTCTTGCTTCCGATTTCTTAAAGGCGCCCTTCTCACAATCGGACGCCACCGTCTTTCCGCTGATGCCGTAAAGCGCTCCCGCTTCTTCAGCAGTCACCGCGTACATCGTGAAATCGATTTCCCGTTTCCATTCCGCAAAGTCGTCCCGGAGCGTCCAAAGTTCATCCGGAAAAATGTATATTCCTTTCTCCGACAGCGCCGCGGAGACACCGGAAGGCAAACGGCGGCCGCCCAAAAACTCACGGCATGCAAAAAGAGTTTTGCTTTCTGAATCCAGCGTGGTCACCACCGTTCCGTAAGAAGTTTGCAAAACAGTGCCGTTTGTCTCAAATTTTTCTTTCCATATATAGAGAAAAGCGCCCTGCCGCAAAACGGTTCCCGCCTTTGCCGGCTGTCCCAGGAGATAGCTCTCATAGGCCTTAAAAGTTTCCGCGCTTTCCATATCCGTCAAAATTTCCGCCATGATACGCCTCCATTTTCTTATTATACCAATTCTCCGCTTGAAGAAATATTTCTCCCGTTTATAATGAAATAAGAAATAAAGGAGAGCCTTATGAAAATAACAATTATCGGAGCCGGCAATACGGCCGTCGCCGCCGCCTGCTTTCTCAAAACACTCGGTCTTTCGAGCCTCATCTATACCCGCCGTGAAGAACGGGCAAAACAGTGGAATCAATTTCCCGTAAAAGCAAGCGGCGCCTGCACCGGGTCATTTTCACTGGAAAGCACGACGGATCTGAAAACTGCCGTGCATTATGGCGACATTCTTCTCGTCTGCACGCTGGCAGCAGACCACGAAACGGTTGTTTCTGAAATCGCACCCCACCTGCAAGCGCATCAATCCATTCTTTTTTTCAACGGCTGCTGGGGCGCCCTCAAAGCATACCGCGCCCTTTCAAAAAGACAGGATATACCCCCTCTGACCATCGGGGAAACGGCCAATATGCCCTTTATCGCTTCCCTTTCAGAGGACGGATCTGAAATCCTCATCAAAGGAATCAAGGAAGAAATCGCTTACTCCGCTGCCGGTGATGATAAAACCGTCAGCGCCTTCCTTCATCGCCTTGCGCCGCGGGTAGTGAAAACCGCTTCTTTCGCGTCCACTTCCCTTTCGGCAACAAACCCTGTCATCCATGTCACCGCCTCTCTCTTCAACGTGACCCGTATAGAGAACAAAGAAGATTTCTATTTCTTCGGTGACCCCATGACTGACCGCGTCATTTCCTTCATGGAACACTGCGACGAAGAACGCCTTGCCGTGGGAAAAGCGCTGGGTATCCGCCTGTCCCCCCTGCTGGAAGTGCTTAACTCTTTCTGGCCCGAAAAGAAAAATACGCTGAAAGAGGCTTTGAAAGAAAATCCTTCCTACCGCGCCGTAAAGGGCCCGTCCTCTACGGAGTACCGCTACTTCACAGAAGACCTGCCCTGCGGCCTCGGCCCTGTCCTTGATCTGGCGGAGCTGATGCATATTCACTGCCCCTACATCCGCACCCTCGTGCAGACGGCCTCCCTCTACCTGGGAAAGCCCTACACGCCCCTCCTCACAAAAGAAGACCTGCGGATTCTGAAAAAACTGCATGCTGATTAACGGAAAGGATGTCCCATGAATAAAATTTCCCCTCTTGCTTTTATACTCTGCCTTGCCCTTGCGGGTATGCAGGTTTCCGCAGAAAACTGGATAAAAAACGCCGACGGCTCGCCCTCATGGATCGACACCGACTCTATTCGTCAGGAGCAGGCCATCTCCTCCTTTGACATGCGTTTGGAATCCTCCGATTTCACCGTCGTATCCACCATGGAGTTCGACACCTCGAAAAACACTTGGCGCACCGCCGCGCTTGTCACCCGTGACAAAGACGGAAAAGTCCTCCACGCGGAAAAGAAAGAAAATCCTGACGACGGCTGGAACAAGCTCATGCCCGGCACCTATGGAAAGAATCTGTACAGGCATTATGTGGAAACGCCCCTGCCCCCGTCTGACGCGAAGTGGAAACAGCTTTACAAAGACAACAGAGGCACAGCTTTCTCCATTGATACAAACTCTCTCCGTTACAAAAACGGCTATGCCGACCTCTGGCTTGCCGTGACGCTTCCCGATCAGGAAAAGGATTTATCCCAAATCATTTATCGGGTAAGAATAAATATGGCCTACAAAAAAGTGATGACCCTTTCCGCGACGGAGTACAACGCTGCCGGAAAAATCCGTCTCCATGCTGCCGCAGAGGGTGCAAAGGAAAACATTCCCAACGATTCTCCTGTGGAAAAAGTTTTTGAATACCTGAAAGATGAAATCGACAGCGGCCGTTTGTAACGAAAGAGGAAGACATATCAGCTCCCTCTGATATTTGCGCCTGCCGAAATTTTGTGTTATAGTGTTTCATATTCCTTAACTGCGCGATGACGGGAGAAAGTAGGGAAACAGAACCGTTTCAGAAAGCCCTGATGATGGAAACGGGTACGGTGATTTTTCCGAAGTGCCTCTCCGAGCGGTTTTCCGAAAAGAAAATTTCCCGAGTAAGAAAACCGGGCGCGCCCGATACAGCGCTTAAGTCATACGACTTTCCAAGGTTTCTCCGGCAACGTGGAAACGAAATTGGGTGGAACACGGAATTTACCGTCCCTTTGCACAGGGGCGGTTTTTATTTTCGCAGTTTTACGGAAAGAAGGCTGCCATGTCCCGCATACTCACTGCAGAACATATCAAAAAATCATTTGGCGAAAACACAATATTAAAAGATATCAATCTTACCGTAGAAAAAGGCGATGTCATTTCCATTCTCGGCCCGTCAGGCACAGGAAAGACAACGCTTCTCCGGTGCTTCAATTATCTGGAAAAACCCGAAGCCGGCCGTCTTTCCATTGACGACGTGTCTGTGGACTTTTCCCATATTTCCAAAACGGAAGTGCGGAAACTCCGGCGGAAATCTACCATGGTCTTCCAGCAGTTCAATCTGTTCCGCAACAAGAATGTCCTTGAAAACATCACGGAAGGGCTGATTTACGGTTACGGCAAAACAAAAAAAGAAGCGGAAGAAATCGCCATGGAAGAACTCTCCCGCGTCCGCATGACAGACTATGCCCACATGTATCCGTCGGAACTTTCCGGCGGCATGCAGCAGCGCGTGGGAATCGCCAGAGCTCTTGCACCGAAACCTGATGTCATCCTCTTTGACGAACCCACTTCGGCGCTCGATCCCGAACTCGTAGGGGAAGTTCTGGATACCATCGCCTCCGTCGCGACCCTCGGCATCACCATGATCATCGTCACCCATGAAATGCATTTCGCTCAGGATATATCCACAAAAGCCGTATTCATGTCGGACGGCCTCATCGTGGAAGAAGGACATCCGAAAGAATTCTTCTCCCATCCGAAAGAGGAGCAGACCCGCGCCTTTCTCCGGCGCATGCTGAAAAGGGAAGAGGCGTAACTCTCCCCGTCCCGCTTGTTTTATAAAGGAATGATTCCATGCTTACTTTTGACCCCTCTTTTTTCATAGGCGTATTTCCCCGGCTGATCTCTGCCCTTCCTTTCACGGTGGAAGTCATCATCGCATCCATCCTGCTCTGCCTCTTCTTCGGCACGATCATCGCCGTCATCAGGATTGCCCGTGTGCCCGTGCTGGCGCCTTTCTGCGATATATGGCTCTCTTATAACAGGAGCATGCCCTTTATCCTCGACCTTTACCTTGTCTATTTCTGCCTTCCCGCCATCATACGGGGGCTCGGCATCAATCCCGACGGCTGGCCTCTTACCGTATACGTCTTAGTCTCCCTTACCTTCCACTACGCCCCCGTTATTTCAGAAATACTCCGCCCCGCTTACCTTTCTGTCGACCGGGGACAGCATGAAGCGGCCATCGTTTTCGGACTTTCTCCGGTTCGGCGCGTTTTCAGCATCATTGCTCCCCAGGCGCTCCCTGTCGCCATTCCCGGTTTGGTGAGCGAATCTGTCAATATACTGAAAGACACGTCCATCATGTTCTTCATCGGCGTCATCGACCTCATGGGCCGCGCCAACCTCATCATCAACGCCGCCTTCGGCCAGCACCGTCTGGAAACATACACCGCCGTCGCCCTGATCTACTGGGCCATCGTCATTGCCATCGAAGCGGCATTCTGGCTCTTCCAGAAACAGGGCCATAAAGAAATAAGGAGGACTGCATGATCGATTTTAAAGTCCTTCCCGAAGCGCTCCTCTTCATAGCAGGCGCCGTACCGAATACCCTTTTCATGGCATTCGTCAGTATTTTCTTCGGCATCCTCTTCGGCTCTTTTATCGCTGTGCTCCGTTCGGGAAACAATATGTTTATCAACATTTTCTTTGCCGTATTTGTTTCCTTCTTCCGCGCCGTGCCAGGCATCGTCCAGCTTTTCATCGTATACTACTCCCTCCCCTACTTTCTTGCGCCCGTATTCAGTGCTTTTTCGGGAACGGAAGTAAAGCCTTTTGACGTAAGCCCCTACTGGAGCGTCTACCTCTGCTTCATTTTATATAACACCGCCTATCAGTCGGAAAATATCCGCGGCGCTCTCCGTTCCGTAGACCACGGCCAGTATGAAGCAGCCGTCGCCATGGGCATGACTTCCTTCCGCGCTTTCACAAGGATCGTCCTTCCCCAGGCGTTCGTCGTGGCGCTTCCCGCCTTCTTCACATACTATCTGAAAACCATCAAGCTCCTCGCCCTTGTCTTCACAGTCAAAGTCGTAGACATGTTCGCCAAAGCGGATATCTTCTCCGCCCTCTACAATCGGCGCATGGAACCGTACATCGCGGACGCCATCGCCTACTGGGGACTGGCCATACTCCTCACCGTCCTCTTCGACCGGTGGGAAAAGAAACTTCGCGGCAAAGGCTTCAACAAATCTGCCTGACGAAAAGAACAGAACCGTTTCCCGGCGGATCTTTTCTGTTCTTTTTGCTATCCAATCTAAAACCGACCTCTGTAGACAGCTCAATTTTCTTATCAGAATAAATACTATTACTATCAATAACGGAGGAATGATTATGGATAATAAAAACTATTATGACTTGTTAAATGTTCGTCCGAACGCCTCCTGCCAAGAAATACACGCTTCCTATATCCGCCTTTTTGAAGAATACAAAACCGATCTGAACAAAACGGAAGAAGAAGATTATTTTTTAAAGATGGCGGCGAAAATGAATATAGCCGAGTTGGAAAAAGCGTACGCCATTTTATCCGATGCGGAAAAAAGGAAAGCATACAATGACGAAATACACATCGACATGACAGCCTTGCCATCGGAACCTGCATCAGATACATCCCCAGAAACAGCGCAAGTTCCCACAGCAGCAAACGCTGTCCCCACAGAAAAGAAAACGCTTACCTTCATAGGCGCCAACAAACGATTTCTTTCCCACTGGTATTCTTTCCACGGACGAACCACACGGAAAGAATTCTGGTACGCCTTTCCTATCATTTTTCTCGGACTTTTTCTTTTCAATATAATCTTCAGTTCTATTTTATTCTTCTTTTTCGATCCCATCCCTTATGACGGCCTGATTGTATTGGTTGCTACATCCATAGTCAATTCCTATATTTTCTGTGCCGCATATACAAGACGATTCCACGACATCGGCCGTTCAGGAAAATGGCTGATTCCCTTTTACCTCATTTCCTGGATTCCTTATTTCCCCCTCTTTGTATTTTCTTTGGCATGCGGCTGTTTTCTTCTCTTTATCACTACCATTGCTTCTGACCGCGACAATAAATACGGCCCCCAGTGGGAAGAAACAAAAAAATAAAGTGATATTATAAAAATATCCTATGACAAGACTTTCCTCTATATAAGCAATATCCGATCCATAATAATTTAAAATCCATGAAAAGGAGAAATTATGACGAACTCAAATGAAAACACTCTCTTTGCGCAAAAAGAACAGGCACCAAAACATCTCACCTTCAGTGCAGGAGTAAAACGACTAAGATCCCACTGGCTCTCTCTCAAAGGACGCAGTACAAGAAAGGAATATTGGCTCATCGGTTTGTGCATTTACATCCTTGTCGGCCTTGCGCTCAACATCGCCTCTATTATCTTATTCTTCATACTGCCGGGAATACGCTCTAACTTAATCACAACTCCCGTAACTTTGGCTCTGATCTACATGAACTTTGCGCTCTCCGTCCGCCGCCTCCACGATATAGGCTACTCCGGCTGGTATGCCCTTTTAGCTTATATACCGCTCATCAACCTTTTCTTCCTTTACCTTACAGTAAAACCATCTGTCCCGGACAATGAGTACGGTCCCCAGTGGGAAGAAACGAAATATTGACCTGCACATATTTCCAAAAGAAAGAACACCGTTGCATTCTCGTTTCAACAAAAAAGAATGGAAATTCCCAAAAAGGAATATTCATTCTTTTTTTATTTTATTCTGTTGCAAGTTTTTTATTTTTCACTATTTTCATAAATTCATTTTCCGATACCGTCCTAAAAACATTTCCCAGTTTCAGCGCAAAAAAAGCACCCCTTTCGAGATGCTTCACAGATCCCCGATCGGGCATGCCCCCGGTAAAAGAGAATTTCTCTTTGCATTTTTCTGCTAAGCCGTCTCGAAAAACTATGAAGTCTATCGTGTTCTATATAAGTACACCACCGGACATGATAGATAAAATCATATAAGCGTGACATAATATATAAAACGATGGACGGAAGAATGCTCTGGCAATTAGTCACAAAAACTTTTACACTGGATGATAGAAAAAGATTTGATCAATCAGGATGCAATGAGTAATACAAAAATTTCTGCCAATGTTTTTATCAAATTACGAAACGGATAATATTGCTTTGGATAAACTGAAATGTACTTGTATCTCTTTGGACTGTACACCTAATGATGTTTTGAAATTCATACCGGAGGATAAAAAATAATGGGCAATGACGTAAAGTTATTTGAAGGAAACCGGATCCGTTCTATCTGGAACAATGAAAAAGAAGCGTGGTATTTCAGCATCATAGATGTAGTGAACGTTTTGACTGATAGCAAAAATTCAAGAAGATATTGGAGTGATCTTAAAAGAAAAATGAAAGAGGAAGAGGGTGCAGACCAACTGTACGAGAATATCGTACAGTTAAAATTGAAAGCACCGGATGGAAAGATGCGCGAAACAGATGTCGCTGATATGCAAGGTCTATTCCGTATCATCCAGTCGATCCCCTCACCTAAAGCGGAGCCCTTCAAAATGTGGCTGGCGGAAGTAGGAGATATGAACAATGGCAAGTAAACAAAAACTGGAACTGACTTGGCTTGGCAAAGATAAAAATAGAACCAAAGATTCTGATTGAAGATCAAGAAAAATCCAACTGTAAAAATAATCCTAGTACAGAAAATATGATTATTCACGGAGATAATCCGCTTGCTTTAAAAGCACTGGAAAGCAAGTATGCCGGACAAATCAAGTGTATATATATCCAAAAACTATGCTCTATAAAACCTGTGGGGAATATGGCGATTATACGATGAATCATGTACAGGACTATACTTATGGCTGCAAATATCTCTGTTGTTTGATGTTGTAGGACAAGTGCTTTAATGCGAGGAGGTACAATTAAAATGAGAGAACATGATCTGGCTTTACTTAGAAGTAGACTGCAAGAAATCAAAGAAATGGGATGGGTCAAGAATCGACGTCCCGGTAATGCCGGTGGTGTAGGTAATACGCTGGAGGACCTTCTTGATGTTGCGGAAAACAATCATCAGTTACCTGATTTTGGAGACTGGGAGTTAAAAAGCCAGCGCGCTGAGACAGGGTCATTATTGACACTATTCCATAGCGAGCCAAACCCTCGAAATGCACGTATAGTTCCGAAGATTCTTCTGCCTCTTTATGGATGGCTGCATCAAAATGCGGGTACTCTCTATCCCAGAAATGAAAGAAGTTTCCGGCAAACTATAAATGCTACTTCTTGTAGTGATCGTGGATTTAAGGTCAATATTGACTGGAGCGCCAAATATATTTTCATTTCCTTTGATTACAGCATGATTGATAAACGCCATGCTGAATGGCGCAGGTTCATAAGAGATGGTATCGGTACAGGAGATATTGATCCGAATCCATACTGGACCTTTGCGGATATTTCTCAAAAGCTAAGCACAAAGCTCAACAACCTTATGTATGTGAAAGCTGAAACACGCTATATCTCTGACGATGAGTATTTCAAGTACAATGAACTTGAAGCCTATGTTGATCCTACGCTGGAGAAGTTTTTGGATCTTGTGGATGCCGGATCTATTTATATAGATTTTGATGCACGTACAGGACACAATCATGGAACGAAATTCCGGATTAGACCTGCGTCCAAAACCAACTTGTATCAGCATCATATAATTATTTAAATGATATCCTATCAGGAAAAGTTCATAACTAATCTGGGTTTAGGTTGTTTTTGGGCCAAATTAATACTATAATAATACTAATTTCAGGTCAAAAGGAGGCCGACATGGCTAAAGAACCTATTTATCTCGATACATATGCTTTACAGCAAGATATGCGAATCCGCTTACCAAAATCGATTCTGAACAATCTTCCAATAGAAAAAGGAATAACAAAGTTCTCGATTTATTTAAATCAGGAAAAAAATGAACTAATCTTACGTATTGCGGAGGGTTTGAAGGAGGAAACGGAATGAAACACCTAATCGCCTGTGGCGACACACTTGAATTAATAAAACATGTCAAACCCGCTTCAATTGATCTACTGGTAACATCACCACCATATTGGGCCAAACGAGTTTATAACGGCAAGGGAGAGCTCGGCTCCGAAGAAACCCCTGAAGCCTATATATCGAGACTAGCAGACTTTTTTGATGAACTTTATCCATACCTGAAACCGTCTGCTAACATTTTTATTAATGTTGGTGATACATATTTTGGTTCAGGTGCCGGTGCTTGGAGTAAGTACTTAGACGATAAAGGAAATATTACACAAGCCCAAAAAGACCGCAAAGAGAAATATTTTACGACTGAACCACTTCAACCGAAGATTAAGCAAAACGGAAAACTATACCAGAATAAGCAACTTCTGCTTATTCCATCTCGATTTGCTATTGAGATGCAGGAACGAGGTTGGTTATTACGTGACGATATTATTTGGCAGAAACCAAATAGAATTCCCGCAAGCGTGACTGATCGCCTGAACAACACATACGAACATGTATTTCATTTTGTATTGAACAAGAAGTATTTCTTCAATTTGGATGCAATCAAAATCCTTGGTGCAAATGGCCGTATGAAAAATCCTGGTGATGTGTGGGCGATTAACACCCAGCCATTAAACGGTAATCACACAGCAACGTTCCCCGAGCAACTAGTAGAACAGATCGTTCTATGTGGAAGTCCCAAAGACGGCGTTGTACTCGATCCTTTTTTAGGAACAGGTACAACTTGGATTGTGAGCGACCGGCTTGAGAGAAACTGTATCGGGTTTGAGATCAATCAAGGTTTTTTTGATTTTGCTCAGAGTAGGTTTAAGAAAAGCAGGGAATTTGAATAATGTCAACTACCGATTTTATAACCATAAATAATGACCGGCTTTGTAATTGTAAGAAAGGATTCTTATCTTGCATTGAAGCCCGAGACTGGATGAAGAACCAAATAGGCGTATGGCAGTTTATGTATGAGTCGAGAGATATAAGGGATAAGTCGATCCATCCTGCAGTATTTCCTATTGCTATGGCAAAAAGAATTATTGAACAGTTCACACACAAAGGCGAACTGGTATTAGACCCTTTTGTAGGATCTGGAACGACTCTACTTGCTGCTCAAGATCTTGATCGAAACGCAGTGGGCTTTGATTTAAAGCAAGAATATGTTGATCTCTCAAATTCTCGTGTTGCGGAGCCGCCTGCAGACAGCCATTGCCAACAAATAGCTGTCTGCGATGATGCAAGAAATATCGTAAATCGTATTGCACAGGGAACGGTTAAACTGGCTTTTACATCGCCCCCGTATGCCAATATACTGAACAGGGAGCGCAAGAATAAAAGTCGCCGTGGTGACCTTCGTGAGAATAAACAATTCGGCAAGATTGAGCAGTATAGCCAAGACCCCCGTGATTTAGGAACACTTGATGCTGATTCATTCGAGAAACAAATATCTGAGATCTTTCAATATATGATGCCTGTCTTTCAAGAAAAAGCCCATATTCTTATAAATATCACAGATGCATGGATTGATGGGAAACGAGTACCTTTGCATATAAATATTATCAATGCGATGCGTGTAGCCGGATATGAATTTAAAAATACGATTATTTGGGATCGTCGCAATTTAGTGAATAAGATCGGAATATTTGGATGGCCGAGCAATTACATCACTATGGGCACGACGTTTGAATACATTCTCGACTTTACGATCCCTGCTCCTGCAAAGAAAAATCGGGCAAAAGAATAGAACATGTAAGGTATCTTGTGCAGTTCTGTGCCGTACAAATTCAATAAATGACTCAAAGACAAGTGAATAAACCTTTTAATTTTTCCTTTATCCCTAATGCAAAACATTGTGATGATGAATAAGAAAGATATAGCCAATAAAATTTATCGTCAAATGCTACAGGATGATCATTTCTACTGCGAAAATGGCTTCATTCAGTATTCTGTAACAGGAACAAGTGCTTATAATTTGCCACAAACCTACACTTGGGAAAAACGAATAAATCTTTATGAAAGTTATAAGGATAATATAAAATCCATACTTTTTGACGGAATCAAAAAAGGGGTATTCTCTTCTGCAAAATTTGACAGCTATCCGGAACTTGTACTGGCAAGAGTTTTGGAAAATGATCAATCTGTCATCAATTGGCTTAGACCTGCACAAAATGAATTCAATATAATTTATAACAGGGGACAACATTACATTCCGGATTTTGTTGTAGAAACAGAAATTGCCTTTTTTATCGTAGAAGTAAAAGGCGAAGACAAGATCAATCATCCCGATGTTATCGCCAAAGGCAAAAAAGCGGTGAAGTTCTGTGAAGTTGCAAGCAATTGGGCAAAAGCAAACAAAAGAAAAGAATGGAAGTATGTATTTATTCCGGCTAAAGAAGTACGAGCAAATTCAAGCTTTGACAGCTTAACAGAAAGATTTATAAAGTAGCACAAAAAAAGCACCTCCTTCGAGATGCTTCACAGGCATGACATATGGCCGGTGTTTTATTCTTCTGCCGGATATTCACCGCGGTAGGTCACCGTTTCGGAAAGCGGTTTCCGCGGGAGCGGTTGGATTTCTCTATCCGTGTATCCCAGAGCGATGGCTGCCACCATTTCCCCTTCCACATTCAGCCATTTTTTCAGTTCGTCATAAGCGAAGAAAATATTGCAGGTCCACAGCGTCCCGATATTCCTCGCCGTCGCTTCCAGGCACATATTCTGGATCGCCGCGCTCACCGACTGGATGTCCGCCATTTCCATCAGATGCTCGTCTATGGGAAATTCGCCGTAGTAGTCCTTCCCCTTGCTGTTGATAAAGAAGACGATGACCGGCGCCTGTTCCAGTACGCGGGCCGTATAAATCGCGGCGGGGATATATTTCTCATACCCTTTTCCGAAAATGGCCGCTTTATCGCTCCGGTTCCTCTTGATCCCTTCTTTCAGAGCACGGACCGCTTCTTTCCGCGCGTCTCCGCGGACGACCACAAAGCGCCAGGGCTGCTCATTATGCTCCGACGGCGCCCAGGAGGCCGCTTCCAAAAGAGCATGCAGATCTTCCTCTGGGATGTTCTTTTTGATGAAACGCCGTGTGCTGCGGCGCGCTTTTATTTCATGTATCACGTTTCCAACTTCCTTTTTCTATTACATATTCTCCTCATATATGCGTTTTATTATAAACAAATGTGATTTATACTGCAAGTGACCCCCGGACAGTTTAGAAGAAACATGTTTTGCTTCCGATTCCCGATCCCGCAGTGATAAGCGCCATATTCTCCGCGGCAGCTCCGGTCCTCCCGGATTTCTTTTTATAATATATGTTTTTATAAGACATTCTGTCATATAATAAAAGAAACTTAGCATTGCAAAAAGGAGAACTGTCATGCTTGAACCGATCGTCCGCAAAAACGCTTTCGGAGGAAAAGGCGAAGTCATCCTCCGGCCGCTTCTGGCCGATGAACAGAAAAATGAAAAGATTCAAATGTATGCGGAAGTCACCATTCCTAAAGGCGCTTCGCTTGGTATCCACCGGCATACGGGAAATGCAGAGTCCTACTACATTCTTTCAGGAACAGGTCTTTACACCGACGACGGAAAGACCTATGAAGTCCATGCGGGTGACACGACATACTGCGCCGATGGCCACTGTCACGGGCTTGAAAATACGGGAGACGGCGACCTGAAATTCATGGCGCTCATCATTCCGTCGTGAATTTGCTGTATTAAAAAACACAAAGAAATTACGTTAGGAGAAATATGGATTATTCTATTATTATTTCAATAACAGGGATTTTAATTTCTCTGGTTAGTCTTTATAATAGCTGGCAAACCAGAAAAGAGTCGAAAGAGAGATTTGCTATTGAAACAATCTCGGATGTATGTAAAATAGAACCAAATTATAAACCTTATGGCGAAAATAAAACTTATATTACTATTTCTAATAAATCTGAATATTCTATTTATGATGTCATTATTTTACAAGGCTTAAATACCACTGATCTTTATGATGGTAATTCTCCATGTAAAGCAGAATATATTCGTTCAATAAAGGGACATAGCCAGGGTTCAACAATAATTGAACATCATGGACTAGGAATGTCTAAGTTTTTTGTTATCGGAATATTCTTTAGAGATCATTTAAATAATGAATGGTTTAGAGATAGTTACGGTAAAACTCTTCAGGCAAGAGGGTATAAAAATTTACTAGCTAATAAAAAGATTATCTTTCCACCTTATTAATAGCCGATTATTCCTCAACACTATATGCCGTGATTCATAAAACTATTTAATAAAGGAGATTCATTATGGCTTTAAAAGAATACAAACTTCCTTTCGGCCGCGGTTTCCAGACGGTCATGCTCCCCGAAGAAAGGGTATCCGACGTATTGGAAGGTGTACCGACCGCTGCCTGCGATATTAAAGAAGCGACTGTCGAATGTATGCGCCGCCCCATCGGGTCCGCGCCGCTTGCCGAAAAAGTACAAAAGGGCGACAAGGTCTGCCTTATCATCGCCGACATCACCCGCGCGTGGAACCATGCCCGCGATTTCACCGTCCATGTGGTCAATGAACTGAACCTCGCAGGAATTCCTGATGAAGACATTTTCATCGTTTTCGCCCAGGGTACCCACAGGGCGCACAGCGAAGCGGAAAATATCGAATGTGTGGGAGAAGAAGTGGCGCGACGCATTACCATGTACCAGCATGACTGCCGGGATAAAAACATGCTCACCCATATGGGCGTGACCACCCGCGGCACGGAAGTATGGCTGAATAAACGCGTCGCGGAAGCGGACAAAGTCATTCTCCTGAACGCTCTTTCCACCCATGACATGGCAGGCTTCGGCGGCGGACGCAAACTTGTCCTTCCCGGCGTAGCAGGGTGGGATACCATCCAGCAGAACCACTGCCACGCCCTGGGCGACGAAGTCGGCTCCGGCCTGAATCCCGATTCCCATGTCCTTAAAACCGAAGGAAATCCGGTCAGCGAAGATATGCAGGAAGGCTGCGACATGCTCCACCCCTGTTTCCTCGTCCATTCCCTTATCAACGCTGACGGCGAAGTGTCGGGCATGGTCGGCGGAGACCCCTATGAAGCATGGGCGGCAGGCGCAAAAGAAACATACCGTATGCAGAAAGTTCCCATGAAACAGAAAGCCGACGTGACCATCGTCAGCGCGGGAGGCTACCCGAAAGACACCAATCTTTACCAGGGAACGAAGTGCTACACGTCATCCGACATGGCAACAAAAAAGGGCGGCATCATCATCACTATGATCGAAGCGGATGACATCATGGAACCGCCGGCCTACCTGGACAGTTTCAAATACGATAATCTGGAAGACATGGAAAAAGCTCTCCGTAAATGCTTTACTATCCCCTTCTTTGTCGCTTTTGAAAACCTCATCACCGCTACGACCCATACTATCTACTTCGTAACAAAACCGGAAAATTTCGACATCATCCGGAAAAAAACGCCGCAGATCCCCGTCGCCACCGTACAGGAAGCCTGGGAACTGGCAAAGAAACAATTAGAGAAAGAAGGTAAGACGGACTACACCATCAATATCATCCCCCACGGCAGCGCCGTCGTCCCTTTCCTGGAATGATCCCACGTAAAAGGAGCAGATTTTTGAAAATCTGCTCCTTTTTTGATGCACGAATATGAGTCCTGACAAAATTTAAAAGACAAGGGCACTGCTATATTTCTTTCATTCCGGTAGAAAGACCGCCGGACTCTATGAATCCACAGTGATCTAAAGCATACTGATATTACTTCCAAAGAACTGATTCGCTGAGCGGACGACGGGTCTTATTCCGATGAACATCTTCTCCGCGGTATCCGAAAGCTGCCATCACGGCGATCCCGAAATGTTCCGTATCGAAAAGGCCGTGCTCTTCTCCCAAAAGCCTATCCATCTCCTTGGGTATAAATCCTTCCAAGGGGCACGAATCAATTCCCATGAGCGCTGCCACGGCCATCATATGTGCCATGACGATGTACGCCTGTTTCCCCGCCCAGTCAAAAGCGCTCCGTTCGCTTTCCAGCGTTTTGAAATCATTTTCTGAGAAATTACCGTAAGCGTTTCTGTAAAATTCATAGACTTCATCAGGTACCTGGTGGACGTCTTTCAGCATATGCCTGATGTAATCTGAGCCGAAAGTGATATCTGCTTTTTTCCGTGCCAGGAATACCACGAAATGACTGGCATCCAGTTTGTCCTTAATGCCCCATCCGAATTCCTTCATTTCTTCACGAAGCGTTTTGTCCTGAATGACAAGTATTTTCCACGTTTCCAGTCCGAAAGAAGTCGGAGCCAGACGGGCCGTTTCCAAAAGCACTTCAAAGTCTTCCGGCGGAATAGTTTTTTCGCTGAATCTTTTTGTCGCATAGCGGTACTTCATAGCGTTCAGCAGTTCTTCTTTCTTAAAATTCGGTTTTGCCGCATTGACCGTTTCAATAACGGTTGATTCTCCATGATTCATAAGGTACTCCTTCATAACTGTTATAATACTGTTTGTGCCATAAGACTATCTTCTTTTTCGAATTTTGTCAATATAGATTTTATTTCTTCTCTTTTTTCATACCCATCCCGGTTAGCATCCCATAAGTATAAGGATATATTTTTTTACCGCTTCTTTAGTTTTTCTGGAGAAAAGTATTCTATCAATTGCAAATACTGAACAAAAGGAGTAAAATGTACATATATTAAATCGACAATTTTAAAAATATTTAATCATGAGGCATATATGATCCGGAGTTACGATAAAAAATATTTAAAGATCGCATTGCCTGCGGCGCTGGAAGGTCTCTTCATGATTCTCCTTGCTTCCGCAGATTTAATCATGGTCGGCACCTTGGGGGCTGTTTCCATTGCGGCGGTCAGTATTTTCCTCCAGCCGCGGCTCGTCATTCTCTGCTTTACCCGTTCTCTTGCTTCCTCCGTGACTCTTCTTGTTTCCCGGGACGCCGGACGGAATGACAGGACAAACGCCTCCGATATCCTGAAGAAATCTATTTTCATCGGAGCCATCGTCCTTCTGTTCATCCATAGTATCTTTTATCTGTTCCTCGAAGATATTTTCTACCTTATGGGCGCAAAGACAGAATATATGGCGGAGGCTCTCGCTTACGGAAATATTGCGCTGCTTTCCGTTTTTATTTCTTCATTCACCCTCTTTTTCCAGGCAGTCCAGCTTGGCTTCGGCCAGACGGCAATCATCATGAAGACAAATATTCTGGGAAATATAGTGAATGTCATCATGAATTTCATCCTGATCTTCGGCATGGGGCCGATTCCTGCCATGGGTGTCGCCGGCGCGGCAATCGGCACGGTCATAAGCACCATTTTCAGTCTGTGCTGGACGATTTATCTTATGAAAAAAGATCACCTTCTTGAAGGAGGTTCTTTCATTCCCGACCAAACGTATTTCAAAAAAGTCACACCTATTTTCCTTTCTGTTTTCAGTGAACAGGGTTTTGAGCGTATAGGCATGGTTCTTTTCACCCGCATGGCTGCGAGCCTTGGCACGATTCCCTTTGCCGTCCACAGTATCTGTATGAATATTGCCGATATTTACTGGGACTACATCGTAGGATTCGGCAAAGCGAGCATGGTCACCGCAGGGCAGTCTATCGGCAAAAAATCGGAAACCGAATGGCACGCGTTTAAACGGGCAGGCATTAAATGGACTCTGATCTGTTCCACCGCCGCGTTCACCCTCACTGCCGTTTTCAGAGAAGAAATCTTTTCCTTCTATTCTTCCGATCCCGAAGCGCTTGCTATGAGCGGCATCGCTATGCTTATCTGCGCTGTCGTGAATTTTCCGGCAGGACATGCCCTCGTCTGTGCAGGTATCCTGCGGGGCAGCGGAAAGACCGCTTCTGTTGCGGCGTATGCTTTCGTAAGCATCACGATTCTCCGTCCTATCATGACAGCATTCTTCCTTTTTGTCATGGGATGGGGCCTTGTCGGCACATGGTGCGCCCTTTTACTTGACCAATGCATCCGCGCCTCTTGCGCGACTGTCCTGCTTCACCGCCTCCAAAAAGCCGGATGGAATAAAATGATTGAAAAACTGGCGTAAATATGCCCGCTGTCCATCGGATGGCGGTTTTTTACCGGCAGATATATTTGAAATATTTCTTACTTCCGGCCACGAAATCACAAGAAAATATTCTTTTGCTTTTTCCTGTATTATAATTTAAATGGCAGCCGTTAAAATAAGTTTTCTTATTTGCGGAGACAATGATGAATTTTTCTGAAGAACTTTCTCTTTCAATCAAAAAATAATTACCGAAGCACGCCCCTTTGAAGCACCTGTCCTTACCCGGCTTAAACTGAAGAGTGTAAAAATCTTAGGACTGGCTGCCGAATAATATATCCTTTCAAAACTCATTAGTTTTATAAAGGAGAAATCAATTTATAGCACTATACGCTCCAAACGGCAAAATCGTCTGCGTGGAAATTAATAATAAAAAAGTCTGTTTGAAACGATTTTATAATCGGCAGGCGGTATAATGCTTGTATCGGAAAATCCAAGATGCATACCGATACAACTCAATCGGTTTAACTGCCAAAGTATTAGAATTTTAGGATTAGCCGTTCTACGGCAGTCTGAGATTAATAAATTTAAAAAGGAGTCTGAAATGTTTACTATCTTCTCTTATTTAGCCTGTGCAGCATTTATCATGTTAATTATTGGATTGATAAAGCCTAAATGGGGTAGCTTCGGGCGCTATCCGGATATTAATCGTTGGAAACTTGCGTTACTCTGGTTTGCTGTAGTTGCCGTATTTTCATCGGTAGGATCCGCATTTATGACTGATGCGGATAAATTACATTTGGAGCAGAGGAAACTGGAGAGGCAGGCAGCAGAGCAAGACAAAAAAGACGCTGAAAGCATAACTGCGTTGATGTCTGGGTTGGACATTGACAAAGTTTCCGCAAAATCTGATCTTTTACTACTTCGTCAACTAGGATTTACAACAGTTACAAAGATATTCGGCGATCCCAAAAGCGGCTATGAATTATCGGCTCCGGAATTAGGGCAGGCTATCGCAGCAGTATATACAGATGAATCAAAAAATATAACCGAAGTCATCTATAAAAATCACACGCTATATAAAGATGGCGTGGTAAAGAAAACGCTCAAAGATATAATATTAACAAAAGCAGATGCTGAAAGAGCTTATAAATCAGCGCGGAAATGGGTAAAAAATAATCTGAAAGATCCGGATAGCGCAAAATTCGACGATGATAAATTTGGTGCTTTCAAAGAAAATGGAATTATTAAAATGTCAGGAATTGTTAGAGCAAAAAATAGTTTTAATGCCATCGTTCCCGCAAAATGGTATGCTGAGGTGGACGCATCTTCGTATAATGTGCTCAACGCATCTATAGATAATGAGTAGCCTGTAACCACATAACATAAAAATCCCGCTATCGTACCGTTAATACGACAGCGGGAATGTAATACCCCAACCGGGGCTTATTACGTTTATGGGAATAGCACACAGCCGACCTACTTTTTAAAGGAGGCTGTTTTTTCATACCCGGCATTCATCCGATCAGCAGCATAAAAATCTATTGAAGACCGGACTTCATATAGGAAAACTTTTTAAAGCATCACCGTACAATTATAAAACCGAACTCCCCATCTTACAAAATTCTGTAAAATGGGGAGTTCGGATAAACATATTCTGGTGACCCAAGAGAGATTCGAACTCCCGACACCTTGATTCGTAGTCAAGTGCTCTATCCAGCTGAGCTATTGGGCCGTATATGGCAGGGGCAGAGGGACTCAAACCCCCAACCTACGGTTTTGGAGACCGTTGCTCTATCAATTGCGCTATGCCCCTGTATTTTTACATAGATACCATCTATGTGACTGCAATATAATAACAAATATCTTCGGAAAAAGCAAGCAATTTTCTAAAATGACCCCTCTTCTTCCTTTCTTTAACAGACTTTTTTCCTTATAAATAAGTGTCCGTTGAATAGTATAAAACGATCCCGGGGATGGTACATCTTGTAAATGACAGCGATAAGACAACATGGTACAATAAATTTATTCACAGGAATATTTATTTTTTCCTTTTCTTACTTTATCCGATGAAATCTGATAAGTGTGTCCATATTTATAAAGTTGTGCACAGTTATTCACAGTTATTCACAGATTTATCCATCTTTTAAACAGACCGGGTATGAAAGGATGTACAAATGGAAATTTTTGAACTCTGGACACATGTCTTAGAGGAAATAAAAATAAAAAATCCCGAATATTATAACAATTTTTACAGTTTTGTTTTTCCCATTTCTTTTTCCGACGGTATTTTTACAGCCATGGCCACCGTCCCTTATATGATTCCCTGGATCAACGCTGTCTACAAGACAAAATTGGAAAAAATCCTTTCTGAAAAAAGCGGAATGCCTGTAAAGCTGGTTCTTCAATCTCAGGAAAACAGCGAGGTTCCCGCTGCTGATCCGGTACCGGAAACATCTGCTGCTCCTGAAACTTCTGTAAATTTTGGGATTCCTCCTGTTTCTTCTCTACCCGATAAGGAGAAAAAGGAAAATCCCGATATATCTTTCTCTCCTTATAAGACAGAAGAAAACCCGGAAACCTATGAGGAACCTGTAATACCTGATTTCATGAATATCAAACCGCAAAATCCGGAAGAAGTGAAACTTCCCAGTATTTTGGATAATCCTTCTTCCATCAGGCCTTCTGCCGCTCCTCTTCCGGTCAAATCTCCGGAAAAGAAATTTCCTTATAAATTCGACGATTATACTTTCGATAATTTTGTCCATGGCAACTGTAATGAAATTGCTTTCCAATCAGCCCATGCCATCGCTCTTTCCTGTGAAGAATATACGGATTCTCCCGATAATCATTATTCTAAAAAAAAGCCGGAAGCCAGTAACTATAATCCACTATTCATTTACGGCCCTTCAGGTTTGGGCAAAACTCATCTTCTTCTTGCTATTTCCAATTATGTAAAAACTCACCGTCCTGATCTTTCCATTCTCTTTGTAACGAGCGAGAATTTTACGAATGAACTCATTGAATCCATTCGCAATGGAAAGATGCAGGAATTTCGTGAAAAATACCGCACTGTGGATTACTTACTTATTGACGATATTCAATTTTTCAACGGTACAAAAGAATCGTCCCGTATGGAAATTTTCAATACTTTTAATGCGATTGCCGACAATGATAACTACATCATTACAACAAGCGACCGTACACCGAGTGATTTGAAAGATTTCCATGAACGCTTAATAACAAGATTCTCCAGCGGTATGATTGCCCATATTTCTCCTCCCGATTTTGAAATTTGTTCCATCATCCTGCAGAAGAAGGCGGAACGCTCCCATATCGATATGCCTGAAGAAGTAATTTCTTTTATTGCGGGAAATGTCAATTCCAGTGTCCGCGAACTGGAAGGCGCTTTCAAACAGGTTGTCGGATATTGCCAGATTAAAAAGGTCCCCCTTACTTTGGAAAATGCCCGGGACGCCCTTGCCAATATTATCAAGGTAGATCTTTACAGTCATTTATCTGCTGAAACGATCATCGATACTGTCTGCAAGTATTATAATGTAAAAAAGGAACAGGTTTTAGGCAAATCCCGTCCAAAAAATGTGGTCATTCCAAGACAGATGGCGATGTATATTGCCCGCGAAGAACTGAATGATTCTTTTCCTGCTTTGGTAAAATATTTTAATAAAGACCACAGTACAATTGTCCATGCTTATGAACGCGTACAAAAAGCGCTCAAAAATAATGACAGGACGAGAAAGGAATTGGAAGATATCTTAATTCTCCTAAAAAAGAAAAGGTAAAATACTTGTTTAAAAAACAATTTTTTGGTTAAATAAATTGTTTATAACTTGTGAATAAATCATTTTTTATAAAAAACTGTTTATTCAGTGAATAAAAATTTTCATTATTCACAAAGTTATTCCCTTCGAAAAAGAAAGAAAATATATCCTTTGCACAGACTTATTCACTTATTCACACAAACTACTTCTACTGCTTTTATTTTTTGTAATTTATATTAGTAAAGGAGCTACCATGAAAGTTACATTCCAAACGCAGGACTTATGCCACGCTTTAGAAAGAGTACAACGCGCAGCACAGACAAAAGTCACATCAAACACAAATAACGGTTTCTTTATTTCCGCTGAAGACGGAAAAGCTGAATTCCAGGCAAATGATTATTCCATCGGCATCCGTACTTTTTGTGAAGCTGATGTAGAAGAGCGGGGATCTGTTCTTATTTCGGCTCCCCATCTTTTGTCGACAATCAAAATGATGCCTTCCGGCCCGGTTGTCATGGAACAGAAGAAAGGAGAAAGTATTGTTTTCTTTAAGGCAGGGCAGTATAATTCTCATTTTCCCACGAGAGATACGGCGGAATTTCCGCTGGTTACGGAAATTGATCATGCGTTCCATGTAAATATGAAATGCAAAGACTTTGCGGAAATGGTGAATCTTGTTTCTTTTGCTGCTTCCACGGATGCGAAAAATCCTATCTTCACCGGTATTCTCTGCGATATCACTGAAAATATATTTACCATGGCTGCTACGAACTCTCACCGCTTGGCGGCAAGAGAGATATCTCTTGAAGAAATGCCGACAGGAAAAGGGAATTTTATCGTTTCTGCTTCTGTTCTCCAGGATGTGATCCGTCTTCTTCCTGCCGGGGAAGATAGTATGATGGAAATATCCTGGGCAAGCCGTCATGTTGCGTTTTCTTTCGGGGAGACATACTTCCTCTCCAATCTTATTAACGGAGTTTATCCCGATTATAAGAGAGTATTCCCGTCAAGTTTCGATTTGCATGCGACTTTGGATCTGAAGGATTTTGAGGAAGCAGTCCGTTTTGTCAGTCCGATTTCCAGAGATATGAGTTATAAAACAATCAATTTTAAATTTGAAAACGGAACTCTGGAAGCTTTTGAGGAAGATCCCGATATCGGCCGTTCTGAAACATCCATTCCGGCAGAGTTGGACGGTGCTGATGTGAAGATTACTTTTAACTGCACTTATGTGGAAGATATTCTGAGACATTCGAAAGGGGAAAAGATCATTCTTCATGTAAAGAAAAATGGACCTATGGTGGTAGAACAGGAAGAAGATAAGACGTATCGCTATGTGGTAACGCCCATGAGAGGCCGCTGATGAAAGAAATAGAAATATATGGGGATTATATTCAGCTGGATCAATTTTTGAAAAAGGAGAATATAATCTCTTCCGGCGGTGAAATAGGAGATTTTATAAAGAATCATGAAATTTTTTTGAATGGAATCATTATTCAGGAAAAAAGAAAAAAAATTCGTCTTGGAGATGAACTTTCTCTTGATGGAGAAGTCTATAAAATAATTGAGGCGAAGAAATGAGATGCGGAAAAGCCCATCTCATTGAAATACGAAATTTTGAAGATTTTTCTATTGATTTTTCCGGAAATATGACTGTTCTCACGGGTAAAAACGGTACGGGAAAAACGAATATCATTGAGTCGATTTATTTTGCTTCTGTGGGAAAGTCTTTCCGCACAAGCAATGATGAGGAACTGATCCGTCTTAATAAAGAAGAAGGAACGATTCTTTTGGACTTTAGCGTTCGCGGTGTAACGCATGAAATCAAAATTAAATTGTCCCGGAACAAAGGCAAAAAAATTTTGATTAATGAAACGGCCACGAAAAAAAGAGAGCTTATGGGAATGTTCCGTACGGTGCTTTTTACGCCGGATGATCTTCAGCTGATCAAAGGAGCGCCGCAAAACCGCCGTCGATTTATTGATTTGGAAATTTCCCAGGTCAGTCCGAGATATTATGAGGAAATACTTCGTTATGGCAGGGCCGTACAGCAGAGGAATGCGGCATTTAAAGAAGCTCGTTTTCATGGATTTACGGCGGATGTGGATGTATGGGATATGCAGATTGCCAAAGGAGCATCGTATATCGTAAAGAAAAGAATGGAAACCATAGGAAAAATAAATGAAATCGTTTCTTCCATGGAATTGCTTTTGACTGATGAGAAAGAAAGTATTTTAATCAAGTACAGGAAAAGCGGAAATCAGGAAGAGCGGTTTGATGAAGAATGGTACTTGGAAAAATTGGCTCTTGCCAGAGAAGAAGACAGCCGTTTCTGTCATACTTCCGTCGGTCCGCATCGGGATGACTTGATTTTTCTTATGAATGGAAATGATATTTCTTCTTATGGCTCCCAAGGGCAGCAGCGGACAGCTATCCTGTCTATGAAGCTGGCGGAACTGGAATTTGTGAAGAAAGAAACAGGTGAATATCCTCTTCTTTTATTGGATGATGTGGGGAGTGAACTTGATAAAGAACGAAGAGATGCTCTTTTCTCTTATCTCATTGAAAAGGAAATTCAGACTATCATCACAACGGCCGATGAATCTCTTAGTGCTTATGGAAAAGAAATAAAAATAAAAGAATAATGTGTTTCACGTGAAACTGAGAAAAAAGATAAGCCTTTTATGGAAGCTTATCTTTTTTACTCAGTTTTATTTTGTTTGAAACAGGGATTATGGGATGAAAAGAAAGATGTTTCAAATAATTATTTTTTATTGATAATGTCAAATTTTGTTTCCGGCATATTGCGGAGGGCGGTTTCCGCTTCTCTTAAGGAAATATCTTTTAGCGGTTTGTGAATAATCATGGAAAGGAGGATCCGTTTGTTAAGAGAACTGTCAATTTTCCTGTAAATATTTTCCCGTATTCTCTGTATAAGTGTTTCTCTGCCTTCTTCGTAAGCGGTATATTCACAGGGAATCTTTTTGTAAATTTCGTTGTAGGAAAGATGGGGGGTTTCTTTTAAAAGAAGCATGATTTTTCCTATTTGGGACTGTTCTTTTTTATTTTCGCAGACAGTGCAGGTATTTATGCCGGGAGGGATAAGGTCACCGCAGACGGCACAGGGATGCCAGCCGGCCCGGATTTCTCCTTTCCTTTTTGCCGCGGCGGCTTTCATCATTTTTGTAAAAAGGCTGCGGGTATTATTATCGGAGATGTAAACGCCGGTCCATTTATCGATAGAATTCCGTTCTTTGTCCGAAAGGGGAACAGAATATATCTTTTCTTCTTTTTCCCGCCGGTCGTTTACAGGGGCAAGAGAGGATTCCGGGGGGCGTTCGATTTTCGCCCGGCCCGCAACGAAGCGTATATCTGTGTACTTTTTTCCGTAGTCGTCTTCTCTGATCCGTTTGAGAAGATCCGCTTTCATCATATAGAGGTGGTTCATCCAGACGGAATTGGTGACGGTAATATAAAGTGTCTGTTTCTTTTCAAAAGAAATATAGGATTCCCGTGCGATCATGGAACCGGCGATATGTTTCCATTTGTTTTGCAGCTGCCAGAAACGAAATGACGGATTGGAAAAGAGAGTTTTTCCTTCCTTTGAAAGTTGGAATACTTCCGACAGGTTTGACAGACGGCCTGTTCTTTTTTCATTATTCTTTCTTTCCATCAATCCAATCCTCCTTTTCTGTTTTTTCTATTATACTAGATAATTCAATTTTATTTCATATAAACGCTTCAAAAGGAATATAATAAAGATATAGATATTTTTCGTAAAGGAGGATGCCATGGAAAATATAAAAAAAGGAAAAATTGATATTGATCGGTATCGCGTAAAGGTAAATGAAAAAGTGAACTTGAAAAAGTTTCCTACGAAGCGGGATGTGGATATTGATAAAGAAGAAGTGAAGAGCGTCTTTTTTCCTGAAGTGATTGAACAATTGAAATTATATCAGGAAAAACTGTATGCCCAGAATACATACGGGCTTATTATCGTACTGCAGGCGATGGACGCGGCAGGGAAAGACGGTACGGTCAATCATGTTTTTGCGAATCTGGATCCCGGCGGCGTTTCCGTGGCATCTTTTAAGCAGCCGACAACGGAAGAAAAAGATCACGATTATATGTGGCGCATCAATAAAGCACTTCCGCCGAGGGGAAATATCGGTATTTTCAATCGTTCCCATTATGAAGATGTCATTGTAACGCGTGTTCATAATTTAATCAGCACCGGCCAGCTTCCAAGAGATTTGATTGACAGGAATATATGGATGGAGCGGTATGAGCAGATTAATAACTGGGAAAAGTATCTTCACCAGAACGGCTTTTACATGGTCAAGATTTTTCTTCACGTATCCAAGGAAGAACAGCAGGAAAGGCTTATCGATCGTATTTTTAACCAGGAAAAGAACTGGAAATTTTCCATGGGTGATATTCATGAAAGAGAACATTGGGATGAATATCGGGAGCTTTATGAAGAGCTTTTGGAAAATACATCCAAGGATAGGTCTCCCTGGTATATTGTACCGGCGGATAATAAATGGTTTACCCGTTATGTGGTGGCGCTCATTACTCTTGATGTGCTGAAAAAGATAGATCCGAAGTTTCCGAAATTATCTCCTGAGGAACAGAAGCAGCTGGAACGGTTCAGGGATATGATAAAAAAGGAAACAGACAAGCCTTTGGAAGAAATAAGGAAGGAAATGGAAAAAGAAGAAAAATAAGAAGCGGTTGTATTTCTTTAAGGGGGAAAAATGGAAGAAGAACGCATAAATACGGAGAAAATTGAAAAAACAGAAAAGAAAGTAAAAATTGATATCGACCGGTATCGTGCAAAAGAAGGAGAAAAAATCAGTCTGAAAAAGTTTTCCACGAACTGTGATATGGATGTGGACAAGGAGTATGTGAAGACAGTTTCCATGACAGCAGCGCTGGAAGAATTGTCCTTGTACCAGGCGAAGCTGTATGCCCAGAATACATACGGGCTTATTATCGTACTGCAGGCGATGGACGCGGCAGGGAAAGACGGCACGATTAAGCATGTCTTCTCTCATCTCGACCCGAACGGTGTCCATGTCGTTTCTTTTAAGCAGCCGACGACGGAAGAAAAGGATCACGATTACATGTGGCGTATCAATAAGGCGCTGCCCCGCCGGGGAAATATCGGTATTTTCAATCGTTCCCATTATGAAGATGTGGTGGTTACCCGTGTCCATGATCTGATTGAAAATGATAAGATTCCCAAGGACCTGGTAGATAAAAATATCTGGGAAACCCGGTATCGCCAGATCCGTGACTGGGAAAGGTACCTGGCGGAAAACGGATTCCATATGGTTAAAATTTTTCTTCATGTGTCCAAGGACGAACAGCGTGACCGTCTGGCGGAACGTATTTTAAACAAGAAGAAAAATTGGAAATTTTCTATTGCTGATATCAATGAGCGCCGTTTCTGGGACAGGTATCAGGATCTGTACAGCGAAATGATTGAAGAAACATCAACGGAAAAAGCGCCGTGGTACATCGTACCGGCAGATAATAAATGGTTTACCCGTTATGTGGTATCTCAGATCGTGTTGAAAGCAATGAAAGATATTGCCCCGAAGTTCCCCGAAATGTCGAAAGAAATTAAGGACCAGCTGGAAGAATTCAAAAAGCTGATTGAAAGTGGGAATATAGGAATGATTGAGGAAATGCAGGATGTAATGAAGGGAGGAAATAAATAGCAGTTCATAAAAGGGTGGAGAAAAGGCTGTTTAATCGATTATTCAAGTTGGAAAGGTTTTTATTCCTTATTATTCCCCGGCCTTCTTTGCATACTCCTTTTCTGCGGAATAGTACTTTTGAATATGAACAAAGAGGGAATCTCCGTTTTAATAAGACAAGAATGTTTATGTTATAATGAAACAAATTAAGTTGATTAGAATGAGGGAGGAAAAATATATGAAAAAGACAATGGCGGTTCTGGCGGCTGCAGCGGCGCTTACCATGAGCGTCTATGCGTCTCCCCAGACGGAATTTACAAAAGGGCAGTGGGAAATTAATGCAGGGATGTGGAATACAAAAACAAAAACCCGTACTTACAAAGATAACAGCGCATGGAATTTCAACGGCGGCGTGACATACGGACTGACTGACAAGGCGGCGGCGCAGTTCCAATATTATGGTCTTAACAGTGATGATACGGACGGCCGCAGCCACGAATTGAACCTGCTTTACAGCGTTCATCCCCAGGTAGCTGTATACACCGGATATAATCACATTACGATGTCGGACTTTCCTATCGGTGCTTTCGGGGCGGAAAAACGGGAAAATGACATCGCCCAGCTCGGTATCATCGCCCGCCAACCGATTAATGAAGTTCTTGATTTGTATGCAAAAGGCGCACTCGGTTCAAAGAATACATCCATCTGGGAAGCCGGTGTGAATTTCGCTCTCGATGAAAACATCGATCTCAATGCGGGATACCGCTATTTGAATACGGAGGGAAGCAGGAATAAAAATGTTTCCTATCAGGGATGGCTGGCAGGTGTTTCCTACCGTTTTGGCGGCGGCAGTGACGGAAAAGCCGTTTATTCTGAAAATGATATCGATTATTCCGCATTGGGAAATAAAGGACATAAGGAAGAGGAAAGCATGGTAACCATCACTTCGGCGGAAGAGGAGACGGCAGTGCCGGAGAATGATTATTACTTCATCAGTATTCATTTCGGAAATGATTCCGATACCCCCCGCGCTGACCAGACGGCGAATCTGGACGCTTTTGTCAAGGCGGCAAAAGAAACAGGTCACACTTTCAAGCTCGTAGGACGGACAGATTCCAACGGATCGAAAGAGTACAATGATGATCTGGCTATCCGCCGTGTAAAGAAGGTGGCGGACTATGCGGTGGCTCACGGCGTAGATCTGAGTCATCTGGTGGGTATGTACAAAGGGGAAGAAGCACCGGTAGATACGAATGATACGGAAGCCGGCCGTGCGAACAACAGACGCGTAGATATATTTGAACATAAATAAGGGATAAGCCGACAGCTTTGCTCTTCTTTGGGCAAGGCTGTTTTTGTCTGTGCTGGATCATTTATAAGAACTCTGATCAGATCCCGGCGGCATAGAGCGGAATGACGTTAATGACCGGTTCTTCATAAGGATGGATCTCTTTGATGGCGGTCATCGTTTTTTCCAAATTTTCTTTTTTTATGGTGACTTCCACTTTATACTCTTCTTCTTCACTGATTTCATTTTTTTTGCCGATGTAAGGAGTCGTTCCTTCCAAAGGACGCCATGTTCCCTTGACGGGACTGTAAGAAAGGCAGCTGTCATAGTTTCCTATATGTCCGGCATCCACCGATTGGAGTGCTTTTTGCAGGATGCGGAAATGGGTAGCGGGAATAAATATTTCCAGTTTCAGATATTGTATAGTCATTATTACCTCCCTTTTTGGCTTATAAAGAAAGAATCATTTCTATAAGTTCATCAGGTGAAAAAGCGATCCGTTCCGCTCCGTGGTTTTTAAGAAATTCTCCGGTGCGGAAACCCCAGGCAACAGAAATGCTGGGGAATCCCCCCTTCTTTCCTGTCATGATATCCACTTCCGAATCACCGATATAAACGATTTCTTTTGCTTTTATTCCTAAACGGCGGGCTATTGACAAAATCATTTCCGGATCCGGCTTAATGGCCATTTCCGGGTTTCTTCCGATGGAAATATCAAAAAGACCGGGGAAAAGTTTTTCTGAAAGGATCTGCACGTGGTCATCGTCTTTATTAGACGCTACGGCACAGCGGATACCCTTTTTCCGGAGGGTGCGAATAACTTCAGGTATACCGCTGTAAGGTTTCGTTTTGATTTGGTTATGGCTTCCATAGTAAGAAGTAAATACGCGCACGAGTTCATTTATTTCTTCTTCAGTGGCTGGAATGTCTTCCACCGGAATTTTGTTCCCCGCCAGTTCCAGATCTTTTGCTGAAAATCCTTTTGCCATGGCAATGGCTTTGATCATGTCAAGACGCATAGCCCAGCCGAAGCAGAGTTTCACTGTTTCCTCGGAGTGTCCCCCCTTATGTCCTGTTTCTATAAGTGCGTAGTTCAGAGAATCGGTGAGGTCGCCGATGGTATTTAAAATGGTACCGTCCATATCAAAAACAGCAGCTTTGATCATTTTATCTCCTTATAAATGTTTCACGTGAAATATGAGTTCAGAAAGTTTTTTTCAAACGGAGTCCGGGAAGGATGAGAAGGAAGCTTACGGCAAGTCCTATGAAGAGCGGATCAAAAGGAAATTTTGCCAACGCGGCGATGATAGCGGCAATGGTACTTCCCGCCATGGAGAACACCGCCCAGTCCGCATTGAGATGGCCCGGCCAGAAAACAGCAAGCGTGAGAGGCAGAAAGATGCCTCCTCCCCGGAGTCCCATGGAAAGATAATTCCAGAAAAGTATCTCCGTCCCCTTGTTCATGATGGCGATAAGGGATGCCAGAAGCATGACGGCAAGGACAGTCAGCTTTGTCAGGCGGAGAAGCTTTCTGTCATCAGTAATTTTCAGCAGAGGCGAAAGAATATCATGGGAAATCATAGTACCGATACCCAGCGACAGTCCCCCGATACTTCCCAGTAGGGAAAGAATGATGCCGCTCATGGCAAGGCCGCCGATGAGGACCGGCACATGATTGACCAGAAAAGTGGGCAGGACCAAGATCGGTAAGGTTCCGGGCTCTGCGGCGTGCATGTACATGCCGACAGCTACTGACGGCAGCCCGATGGGGATGACGATAAGTGCTGCGATGAAGCAGCCGGAAGCCGCTTTCAAAGGGGTGCCTGCGGAGAAGATGCATTGGATATAAGTCTGTGTGCAGAGTACGCCAATGATGACGGAAAATAAATGAGCCATGGCGGAATCCGTGCCCTGCCCCATCAGATCAAAATGAGAAGCGGGAAACGAAGAGAGGATATTATTTTCCTGTAACAGCAGAAAAGCAATGACACCGGATATGAATAGAGAAATCCAGATAATCACCATTTTCAGGATACCGCTGACGGCGGCGCTTTTCATGCCTCCGAAAAAAGTATAGGCGATAACGAGAGCCATAAGGAGAAGGGCGGACAGAAAAGGCGTCAGCCCGAAAAGGGCGGAAATGATCTCTATGCCCGGCAGTGAACTGGCAACAGCGGACAGAAGGATACCGATGGAAGAAATAATGGAAGAAAGCATCTCGGCCTTCTTTCCGTAATAAAGTTCCAGATATTGAGGAATTGTTTCCAGTGCTGTATTGCGAAGCCGTTTGGCATAGAAAATACCCATAAGGATAAAAGCGATACCGCTTCCCAGGGTAAACCACCATGCGGAAAGGCCAAGAGAGTAAGCCAGCTGCGCCGTACCTACCGTAGCGCCTCCCCCGACGACCGTTCCCGCGATGCTTCCGGCGACAAGAGAGGCCCCGGCGCTTCGTCCTGCCACACTGTATCCTGCAGAGGATCTTACGGAACGGGAAACATAAAATCCACTTCCAATGACGGCAAAGACCGTGGCGGAGATGATCAGTATATGTAAAAAGGTCAGAGACATAAGAATCGGCTCTTTCGTAAGTATTTTTGTAATCCTATTTCAAAAGTATAGATAGATTATAACAGAATACGGAATAAGATTGGAAAAACACTTTATATGTTTCACGTGAAACATAAGGGGATAAAATAAATCGTCTCCTTATGGTATAATAATATGGACTATCTGTGAAAGGATGTAAGCTATGGGGAAGATCATCAGTATCATTAACCAAAAGGGCGGCGTGGGAAAAACCACAACAGCGGTAAATCTGGCTGCGTTCCTGGCGGACAAAGGATATAAGACGATGCTTGTGGATGCGGATTCCCAAGGAAACGCCACCAGCGGACTCAGCAAAGATGTGGAGTTCGAGGAAACGCTGTATGATGTGCTTTTGGATGATGTCTTCATCGAAGAAGCCGTCGTCAAGACAGACATAAAGAAATTATCCATTCTCCCCGCTTCCATTGATTTGGCGGGGGCTGAAATTGAAATGGTTTCCATGGAAGAACGGGAATTTCTTATGAAAAGAAAACTGGATCAGGTACGCGATAAATATGATTTCATTTTGATTGACTGCCCTCCTTCTTTAGGTCTTATGACGCTGAACGCTCTTGTAGCATCGCAGGAAATACTTATCCCCATTCAGGCGGAATTTTATGCGCTTGAAGGACTTTCCCAGCTGGTGAAAACCGTACAGGTCGTGACACGTAAGCTGAATCCGGGTTTATCTATACTGGGCATATTACTGACGATGTTTGACGGCAGGACGAATTTATCCCTTCAGGTAGCCGATGAAGTGAAGAAATATTTTGGAAATAAAGTCTTCCGCACGGTGATTCCCCGATCGGTGAAATTATCGGAAGCGCCGAGTTTCGGTGAACCCATACTTACATACGCGCCGAAATCCAAGGGGGCGGAAGCATATAAAAAGTTGTGCCGTGAGGTGATTAAACGTGTCTAAGACCAAAAGATTGGGAAAAGGATTGGGAGAGCTGCTCGGGAAAGAAGTGATGGAAGAAAAGAATACCGAAAGTATTTCCATTTCCCTTGTTGTTCCCAATGAATGGCAGCCGCGGCGTGAATTTGAGCCGGAATCTTTAAATGCTCTGGCGGAATCCATCAAGGAACACGGCGTCGTCCAGCCGGTTATTGTAAGAAAAAAAGACAGCGGATATGAACTTATTGCCGGCGAGCGTCGTTTAAGAGCGGCCCAGCTGGCGGGGCTTGTGGAAATACCTGCTCTTGTCCGCGATTACAGCGATCAGGAAACAGCGGAAATTGCCCTCATTGAAAATCTGCAGCGTGAAGATCTGAATCCTCTTGAGGAAGGACTTGCCTATCAGCGGATGATCAGTGAATATCATTTTACACAGGAAAAGATGGCAAACCTTATCGGTAAGAGCCGTTCCTATGTGACGAATATGATGCGGCTTCTGGAGCTTTCTGAAGAGGTAAAAAGCCTTCTTTTGGAGCGGAAATTGACGGCGGGACAGGCGCGTCCCCTTTTAGGATTGGAAACACCTGCCGAGCAGATCGCGCTTGCGCGCCGAATTGTGGAAGAAGATCTTTCTGCACGGCGTATCGAGGAAATCCTCCGCCGTGAAAAAGACGGACAAAAGCGAAAGCCTGCGGATAAAGCGGATGCGTATCTCCGTGCGCTGGAAGAAGATCTGGTGAATGCCGTAGGATCCCGTGTAAAAATTAAAGTGGGAAAAGGGAAAAACAGTCACAGAGGCACCATTTCCATTTCTTTTAAAAGTGACAAAGAATTTGAACGTATTACAAAACTTCTCAAACAGGGAGAATAAATGAATCCATGGATATCTTAGAATTCAATATCAATTATCAGCTCATACTTTCCGTAATCGGCACGATTCTTGCGGTTTTACTGGTATTTCTTATTCTCCAGTTTTTTTGGCTCCGGGCTAAGGTGAATCGTCTGTACAGGAAATATAAATATTTTATGATGGGTGAAGACGGCGGTTCCATCGAAATGAAGTTGTCCACAGAAGTGCGGGAACTTCGGGATATGGTGGAATCTTCCCAGGGTATGCTTCATCAGCAGGAGCTTCTGGCTACGATGCAGCTGAAATCTTTTCAGAAAATTGGTTTGGTGCGATATGATGCTTTTGATGAAACAGGAGATAAACTTTCCTTTTCTCTTACCCTTCTGGACGGCAAAAATAATGGCGTCGTCCTTTCTTCTCTGGCTGGTCATGATGCGTCCCGCATTTATGCAAAAGCTGTGACCGGTGGTGAATGCAGGGAAGCACTTTCCGCAGAAGAAGCGGAAAGTATCGGTATAGCGCTGAATACGCTTATGCCTGATGTGGCGAAAAAGGCAGAAGATGCAGTCCATGCCGACAAAGAGAAAAATGATGAAAATCCATCTGCCCGGCGTATCGACCGGACAGAAAAGAAATAATGAAAGGCAATAGGGATATTTCCTTGAAATAGATTGGCAGGTGTGTGGATGATTAAAGAAAAAAACGAAGAAACCGGTGAAGTGAAAGTCATATTTTCATCTGAAGAATTTAAAAAACTGAAAATTTTTGGTGGTGCGGCAGCGGTACTTCTCATTCTTTCCATCAGTTTGGCGGGATGGGCGGGATACAACACGAATGCGCTTCACGCAGAAAATGAACTTTATCGAAGCCAGCTTAAAATGGCGGATGAGAAAATGCAGGCCCTTGAAAATAAAGCCAAAACCGTAGAAAAAATCAGCGGACAATTGCAGGAGCTCGTTCGTACGAATGGCGGAACCGTGCCTGAAAATACAGGGACCGGCGGTATTGGCGGCGCTTCCACTGTTCCTGACATAGCAAAAACGACGGGCAATAAGAAAAAAGATGATGAGAAAATTGCTGTTTCGGAAACGCCGGGGGAACTTTTGAAAGAAATGCGCCGCCTTGATGAACGTTTAGATAAGCAGATACGTCTTGTCGTCGCGCTCCGTTCTGAATTTATGAACCAAGCCTATGGAACTGTCAGCTCTGTTGTAAATCCCACGGCGGAAACGCCGAACATATGGCCAGTTACGGGTCCTATTTCCAGCTACTACGGATACAGAACCAGCCCTGGCGGTATCGGATCTACCTTCCATGAAGGAGTAGATATTGCCGGCGATTATGGCACACCTATTTCCGCGACTGCTGCGGGGACTGTTACAAAGGCAGGCTGGGTCGGCGGCTACGGATACCTTGTGGAAGTAAGACATGCCGATGGTATTGTTACGCGGTATGGGCATAATTCCGCTGTTTTGGTTTATGAAGGACAGCATGTGGATCAGGGAAGCATGATTGCTCTTATGGGGAGCACGGGAAACAGTACCGGTCCTCACTGCCACTATGAGGTCCGTATTCATGGAGAAGCAGTGGATCCCATGTATTTCCTGCCGCAAAACTATTGAAATAAATCGGTTAAGAAAATGAATACTTATTTTTGACAAACAATAATAAAAATTTATTTTAGGATATAAATAGTTATTTATGAAATTAAAAGCCTGTAAACTTGTTACAGGTTATTTTTTGTCATTTTTTCTGTATTCTGTATGATAAAAGTAGAGATAGATCTTATTTTTATTATAAGTTCCAATACCCGCATCTTGTCTTAAGGGGGAGGTATTTCTCAGCAGGAAGAAGGAATCCTTATGAACCCCAGTAAGATATTATTAGCCGGTATAGTGCTTGTCTTAGCTTTTGGTCTCGCAGGCTGCGGTACGGTTCAGAAAAAAGAAGAAATGAAAGCACCTGCCGCAGTGGCGGTCAAAGCGGGAAATGTAGAAATGACAGCGTAAAAACTTCTTGAGTGCAGAGTGAAAGATAAATTAGTCTTCTTGGCTGAGGGCATAGCTAATTATAAAGTTGATCTCATTGTAATAAATAATGCGGAAGGGAATCTGACTGCTTACAGGTTTTCCAAAAACAAGGTAGAAATCAATAAGGGGTTTTTCAAGGATGGTATATATGCGGGGAAAAGGGGGATAGTATGAAATACCCTGTGGCGGTCGGTGACAGACGCTTATATTTCCCAGCACAACGGACTGGAATCCACAGACGGAAAAGATGTAAAAAATGCATTTAATGCGGTCATATGTAGATAGTACCCGGATCTACAGCAGAAAAGGGTATATGGTTATGAAGATAATGGAGCTGTCACAGATTTCTGGGCAGGACTTTTTATAATATAAAGTCCTTAGGCACAGTCGTAGATAACGGATATCCAAATAATAAGCTTATACAAGCCTGCTTTGTAGGCATCAAATTAAACATAGTAAAGAATATTTTCAACCTGTATATGTACTTCATAAAAAAAACAGACATAAAATTTGTAGGTATATACAAAGAAAACGCGGTTAAAAAATGTGAAAATACAGGGAATGGAATTGACAGAAAATACAGGGAATGGAATTGACAGACGGTTAGTAAGATGGATAATATTACACACGTTGTCAGGCGTGACAGTCTGCATGGAAAGCAATGGTCATAAATAAAATATTGTTGACAGAAGCATTTTTGTGTGGTATGTTATTTAAGTCGCTTAGAGCGATGGTTCTTTGAAAACTGAACAGTACAGCGAGAAAAAAGC